>Ga0209063_1000056_pt1 | contig 140245 bp, 121 predicted proteins | sample KloWWTmeKNB19Kit_FD_187177 | JGI IMG/M metagenome (GOLD analysis project Ga0209063, IMG submission 187177) | Active sludge microbial communities from Klosterneuburg, Austria, studying microevolution and ecology of nitrifiers - Klosterneuburg... | ecosystem: Engineered > WWTP > Aerobic digester... | reverse complement strand
CAAAGACCCCAGCGGCGTTCTCCGCCAACTGCTTCTTCCATTGGCCGATCTGTGCTGGTGCGATCTCAAAGCGCATCGCCAGCTCTGCCATCGTATGGTTCTCCTTCACGGCCTCAAGCGCAACTTGAGCCTTGAACGCGGGAGTGAACTTCCTTCTGCTTTTTCGGGTCATCCTTGGACAAGTTTAGCCACCTTAGCTACCTGTCCAGTTTTTGGGGAGTACTACAGGTGGCCATCGACAGAGTTTGAAACAATACCCACTTCTGGGTAATTTGTGATGGGCGAGAACCTGGCTTGTTCGACAAACGCGACTCGTTCTGTGATCATTACGGTTGGTTCAAAAGAGATAGAGGCAAGCCGTCCGCCTGATTTCACGATTATCTTGATGTCCATGGGAAAGCACACATTTTGCCTCACACTGTAGCGCTTGTGCTTCAACCCGTGACACATCTCACCAAGCCTCCCTTTCCCACCCGGTAGCTTCGCGCCGCGCAACATGCAACACTATTGGGACATCATCGTCAACTCCTACACGGGTTACTGGAACTACCTCCTGGGGGAGATCTCACACCTCAGCTGGCACAACTACTTCTGGTGGCTGGTGGGGCTCTCGCTCTTCGCGTGGACGGCGGAGATCCTCTTTCCGTGGCGCAAGGACCAGCCGCGCATTCGGCAAGATTTCTGGCTGGACGGCTTCTACATGTTCTTCAACTATTTCCTCTTCTCGCTGATCGCCTACAACGCGGTGAGCAACGTGGCGGTGGACCTCTTCAACAGCGCGCTGGCAGGTATCGGCATCACCAATATCGTAGCCATCCAGGTCGGGTCTTGGCCTCGTTGGGCACAACTCCTCACGCTCTTCTTAGTGGCGGACTTTATCCATTGGAACGTCCACCGCATGCTGCACCGTGTGCCGTGGATGTGGAAATTCCACCAAGTGCATCACAGTGTGAAACAGATGGGCTTCGCGGCGCACCTGCGCTTCCATTGGATGGAGAACGTGTTCTACAAAAGCGCGCAGTACATCCCGCTCGCCATGATCGGTTTCGGGCTGGAGGACTTTTTCATCGTCCACATTTTTGCCACCGCCATCGGGCACCTCAACCACAGCAACCTCAACCTCAGCTATGGTCCGCTGAAGTATGTGCTGAACAACCCACGGATGCACATCTGGCATCATGTGAAGGAGCTTCCCGCAGGTAGGAAATACGGCATCAACTACGGCATCAGCCTCAGCCTATGGGACTATCTCTTCGGCACCGCCGTGATCCCTTCCAACGGTCGTGATATCGAACTCGGCTTTCCCGGTGACGAGACGTTCCCGAAAAGATTCATCAAGCAACTTGCTTTTCCACCTACGAAAAAATGAACTTCGTCAACGATTGGAAAGTCTTGTTGCCCATGGCGATCTTGTTGGGCTTGATGCCCTTCTTCCCGGAACCGCACCTGTGGGGCAAACTGCGTTGGGTGGCCGGTGGCGCGCACGGCATGCAGACGATGGACTGGCTGGACATGCTGTGGCACGGTTTTCCCATCATTCTGCTGTTGAGGCTCGGTATCTTGCGGTTGATGCGCAAGCAACCTGTCACCTGATCACTCCTTCACAGATGCGCCATTCCCACTCTTCCATCCGGGCCATCGGCGTGCTATTCTTTCTGCTCTTTGGCGTGATCGGAGTTCATGCACAGCACGTGCAAGAACCGGCATACCAAGAGAAGTTGCAGCACCTGCTCTCGGACAAAACGCCCGTGATCGATGTGCCTCAACTGGCTAAGGAGCACGCGCCCATGTTGCTGGATGCCCGCCCCGCCGAGGAGTATGACGTGAGCCACATCGCCGGTGCGCGCCGCGTAGGCTATGGAGACTTCGATCTCTCCCGTGTGAAGGACCTGCCGAAAGACACCGCCATCGTTGTGTATTGTTCCATAGGCTATCGCAGTGAAAAGGTCACCGAGAAACTACTGAAGGCCGGCTTTACCAATGTGAAGAACCTCTATGGCGGCATCTTTGAATGGGTGAACACGGGCCACACCGTCGTGGACGATTCGGGGCAACCGACCGATCGCGTCCACGGCTACAACAAGAACTGGTCGCGCTGGGTGCTTAAAGGAGTGAAAGTTTATTAGTCATGGGTCCGGAGTCCTGAGTCAGGAGTCTCATCCGGGCCAGACTCCTGACTCCCGACTCACAGACTCCCGACTTCTCCCTTACCTTATGCACATGAACAACCTCATCACGAAGCATTGGAAACACGTTTTTATCGCATGCTTGTTCTCGCCCGTGGCGGAAGCGCAGGTGGACGGTTTCAACAAAGGCGCGGGCAACGTGGATGTGGTGGCTTCGCTCAGCTATGAGAAGGGTTTGGCCTATTACCTCGCGGAAGGCACCGCTGCGATCAAGCGTTCCCGGATCGCTGCTACGCTCTTTGCCGCAGGGGGCATCACGGAGGATCTGGATCTGCAGCTCAGCATCCCGTTCATCAGCAACAGCACCGAGGCGGGCTTTCAGGATGCCTCGGTCTACCTGAAGTGGCTACCCGTGAAGACCGCACTGGGTAAGGGGAAGCTCACGCTCGGCCCTGCGTTGGGATATAGCTTTCCGCTCACGGATTACCAGACCGAAGGCGTGAACGCGATCGGGCAACACGCCACAAGCGTGATCCCCATGGGCGTGGTGCAATACACCTGGGATGCGGGATGCTTCGTGAGCTTGGTTGGAGGTGAGGTGTTCGCCTCGGACCCAACGCCCGACGCACTTATCGGCACCTTGCGTTTCGGACATTTCAACACCAAGCATTACTGGGAGATCTACGTCCAAGGCCAGAAAGCGGACGGTGGCAAGAACTACCGGGGCATGGGCGAATTGGCGCCGATGAGCTTCACGCAGCTCGGCGTGGACTTCGTGAAGGCCGGAGGGAAATACTACCGGCCCGTTGGAAAACGCCTCGGGGTTGTAGGCGAGGTGAGTTACGTGCTCGCCGGGCGGAACGTGGACCAGGCGATATTGGTGGCCGGGTCGTTCATCGTAAAATTCCGGCGGTGAGAATTGGTCAAAGTGACGCGGATCATACCCTCACGCAACTCCCTTCACCAACCGCTCCACATAAGTTGTGCTTTCCAGCCCGGGGTAGTCCGAACGGATCGTTTGCCGGTCCGAGGTTCTCATGGTGCGAAGTTCAGGAAATGGATCTGGTCACCACGGAATAGATTTGTCCGCATGGGGGGCGGAGTGGGAAAACGCGAGTTCGATGACTGGGTGCATGCCCACACTGCGGACCTGCTCCGCTATACCAAGGCGCGCGTGCGCGAGGAGGCGATCGCCGAGGACCTGGTGCAGTTGGCTTTCATCGCCGCTTGGGAAGGCCGGGAGAAATTCGCGCAGCAGAGCAGCCCGCGCACCTGGCTCTTTTCCATTCTGAAGAACAAGATCGCCGACCATTGGCGCAAAGCTTACCGGGATCCCGTGGTCCATGGCCTGGAACCGATGGACGCGGATTTCTTCGCTGGCGACGGACATTGGGCCCCAGGGCACATCCCCCAGGAATGGGGCCTCGACGGACCGGATCAGGATGAACAACTCCAGCGCTTCCTCGCGGATTGCCTCCAGCAATTGCCTGTCCATTGGCGCGCTGCGGTGGAAATGAAATTTCTCAATGAGAAAGACGCCGGGGCCATCTGTCAGGAGCTGGGCATCACCGCGACGAACTACTGGCAACAGATCCACCGGGCGAAGGTGCGACTGCGCGAATGCATCAGCACCAAGATGAATAAGAACCACCGCCGTTGATATGGGACTCATGCAAACCCTCCTGCTCTCCTGCCGCAAGGCTGCGGAGCTCACCGAACGGCAGTCCTTCGCACCGCTTCCCGCCGGGCAAGCGGTCCAACTGTGGTTGCACGCCCGGATATGTGCCGGCTGTAAGGCATACCAGCAACAGAGCAAGCTGATCGACTCGCTCCTCGAACAACGTGGCGATACGACCGTGCCCCTGCCTACCGGGCCGCTGGAGGAACGCATCATAGCAGCGGTCGACAGTAATAAATAGAATACCCAAAACGCTTCCGATCAACATGTCAAAGAAGTATTACGACCCGGCGGACCTCGGCAAATTCGGTGATATCGCCGAGTTCCAGAAACCCTTGGCCGACAAGTTCTTCGCGTGGTACGGCGAGGTGTTCAAGGAAGGCGCGCTCACGGCACGGGAGAAATCCTTGATCGCGCTGGCCGTGGCCCATGGCGTGCAATGCCCTTACTGCATTGACGCATATAGCACCGACGCGCTGGAGAAAGGCTGCAGCGAGGCCCAGATGATGGAGGCCGTGCATGTGGCGGCCGCGATCCGCGGTGGGGCCACCTTGGTGCATGGCACACAGATGATGAACCATGTAAAGGACCTCACCGGGGCATGAAGAGCCTTCTGGCACAACACGCCTTGTTGAGCGCGACTTCCGAGCAACGGCTCGTGCTGGAGGATCCGGGTTCGGCACTACCGTTCTTCGCGGATAAACTTGCTCAAAGCGGACTGCCCGAGCTGCGTTCCAGCGAGCTGGAAGTGCTACAGCTCAACCTGGGCCGTATGTGCAACCAGACCTGCGTGCATTGCCACGTGGACGCCGGCCCCGACCGCAAGGAGCGCATGAGCCGCGAGGTAATGGAGGATTGCCTGCACTCGCTCGACGCACACCCGGTACACACGGTGGACCTCACCGGCGGCGCGCCGGAGATGCACCCGGATTTCCGCTGGTTCGTGGAACGACTGAGCGAGAAGGGCTGTCACATCATCGTGCGCTGCAACCTCACGATCATCCTCGCCAACAAGAAGTACCACGACCTGCCGGAATTCTATCGCAAGCACAAGGTGGAAGTAGTGAGCTCGCTGCCCTTCTACACCGCCGACAGAACAGACCGCCAGCGCGGCAAGGGCGTCTTCGAACATTCCATCGAAGCCTTGAAGATGCTGAACGCCGTGGGCTACGGCATGCCGGACAGCGACCTCCAGCTGAACCTCGTGTACAACCCAGCAGGCGCGTTCCTGCCCGGTTCACAGGATGAATTGGAGAAACAGTTCAAGAAAAGCCTGATGGCCGACCACGGCATCCGGTTCCACAAGCTGTTCGCCATTACCAACCTGCCCATCAGCCGCTTCCTGGATTACTTGGTCCGAAAGGAACACTACGAAGAATACATGGAACGCTTGGTGAACGCCTTCAACCCCGCCGCAGTGAAAGGCGTGATGTGCCGCAACATGATCTCCGTCTCGCACGACGGCAGCATCTTCGACTGCGACTTCAACCAGATGTTGGATCTGCCATTGAGCGCCGGCATGCCGCGCCACATCCGTGATCTGGCCAAGGCGAACGTTGAAGGTCGGGTCATCGTCACGGGCAGGCATTGCTACGGATGCACTGCCGGTGCGGGCAGCAGTTGCGGCGGCACTGTGGCATGAACAGCAGGCCGTTGCTTCTTGTATTTCTGCGGGCTCCCGTGTTGGGGAAAGTGAAGACGCGCTTGGCGGCCACACTCGGGAAGGAGCGTGCATTGGTGATCTACAAGCGGTTGCTGCAGCATACCATCGAAGAAGGCGCGAAACTTGGCGTGGACCGCCAAGCGTGGTACTCCGATGACATTCCGCCGAATGAGCCATGCGCTGTATTGGGCTACTCCGTGCATCAGCAGATCGGAGCGGACCTCGGTGAACGCATGCAACGCGCGTTCGACAACGGCTTTGTGAATGGACACGGGCCGATCATCATCATCGGTACGGACCTGCCGCAGCTCTCGGAGGCACTGCTGCGCGAAGCGTTGAAGGCGCTGGGAACACACGACGCGGTGATCGGTCCGGCCAATGATGGCGGCTACTACCTCTTGGGCCTGCGGAAGCCCTGTGCGGAGCTCTTCCAAGGAAAAACCTGGAGTACGGACACCGTTTTCAAGCGGACCACGGAAGACTTGGAACGGCTCGGCCGCACATGGGAAGCACTGCCGGAGCTGATCGACATCGACACCGAAGCGGACTTGGAGGCCACAGGGCTTCCTTAAGCGCTCCTTTCCCCTTTGTTCTCAGGCTTGTAAGCCATCGTTCGGGGGGCTACCTTTGCGTCCGATACCCTACTTAGAATCAATCCAAATAAGCCGATTATCGGCTGAGCCTGAACACTATGCTGAAGATCCAAGAACTCCATGCCCGGATCGAGGGCAAGGAAATACTGAAAGGTCTCAACCTGGAAGTGAAGGCGGGAGAGATCCATGCCATCATGGGGCCGAATGGCAGCGGCAAGAGCACGCTGGCCAATGTGCTCGCGGGCCGTTCCGAATATGAGGTCACCGGTGGCAGTGTAAGCTACTTTGGTGAAGACCTGTTGGAACTGGCCCCGGAGGAACGTGCTTGGAAGGGCATCTTTCTCGCATTCCAATATCCGGTGGAGATCCCCGGGGTGAGCAATATGAATTTCCTGCGTACCGCGCTGAACGAGAAGCGTAAGGCGAACGGCGAAGCGGAACTGGGCGGTAAGGACTTCCTCGCCTTGGTCCGCGAACGCGCAAAGCTGGTGGAGATGGACCCTGCATTGATGAACCGCAACCTCAACGTGGGCTTCAGCGGCGGTGAGAAGAAGCGCAACGAGATCTTCCAGATGTCCATGCTGGAACCCAAGCTCGGCATCCTTGACGAGACCGATAGCGGCCTGGACATCGACGCATTGCGCATCGTGGCCGGCGGCGTGAACAAACTGCGCACCGCCGACAACGCCTTCATCGTGGTGACGCACTACCAGCGCCTGCTGGACTACATCATCCCCGACGTGGTACACGTGATGGCGGACGGCAAGATCATCAAGAGCGGCCCGAAGGAACTGGCGCTGGAGCTTGAGGAGAAGGGATATGATTGGGTGAAGGGATGAATGCCGATCAGATGATAGCACACAGTAAGGGCGGAAGATCTTCCGCCCCGGAAGATCTATCTGATCCCAAGGTCACCGTGCTATCCGCAATGGAAGGCAGCACATGGCCCGGTGCTGCGGAAGCCTTAGCGCTCGCGCACGAGCTACCGATCCCGGACCGGCGTACCGAGAAGTGGAAATACACGCGCGTCACCAAGCTCTTCTCATCAAATTACGTCGCGCCCGTTGCGCCTGTTGACGTTGAACTTCCTGCACGTTTACCGTTCCCGACCACCCGCGTGGTTTTCGTCAACGGTCACTTCCGCGCAGACCTCAGCGATGATCTAAAAACGGACAAGGGCGTGGTGATCGACAGCATCACCCATCATCTCGGCCATGGCCCGTTGAAAGCGAACTACGGTCACATCGCTACCATCGGCGATCGCCTGTTCACGGCGATGAACACAGCCGGACCAACGGACGGCCTCATCATACTCGCTACCAAAGGTTCAAAGGCGAGCAAGCCGATCCACGTCCTGCGCATCACCATTGGTGAGAAGGGTGCTGCCCCGATGCTGATCCAGCCGCGCGACCTCTTCATGCTGCATGAAGGAGCGGAATTGGAAGTGATCGATGAGCACATCGCCATCGGCGAGACGGCCACTTCCTTGGTGAACGGCATTCGCGAAAGCGCGGTGGGCGAAGGTGCGAGCCTCACGTTGCATCTTTTGCAGAACGAAGCGGATGGCCCGGCGGACATCAACCTCGACAGCGTGACCGTAGCGGCCAAAGGACACTTCAGTATCGACACCACGACGCTTTACGGACCACTGGTGCGCAATGAGGTGAACGTATCGCTCGCCGGTCCCGAAGCGCATGCCGAACTGAGCGGTGTGTATCTCTTGGACGGCAACGCGCACTGCGACAACCACAGCTACATCGGCCACGACGTGCCGGACTGCACCAGCGACGAACTCTACAAAGGCATCGTGGCGGGAAAGGCCACGGGCGTCTTCAACGGCAAGGTCTTCGTTAAGCAGGACGCCCAACGCACCCGCGCCTACCAAAGCAACGCGAACATCCTGCAAGGCGATGATGCCCGCGTGTTCTCGAAGCCCGAGCTGGAGATCTACGCCGACGACGTGAAGTGCAGCCACGGATGCACCATCGGCCGCATGGACGAGCAAGCGATCTTCTATCTCCGTTCACGCGGCGTAAGCGAGGCAGAGGCGCGCCGCATGATGTCGCATGCCTTCATGACCAACGTGCTAGACCGGATCGTGAACCCGGATTGGCGGAAGCACCTGGAGGGAATGATCGACGCGAAATTGGAGGAGATCTGAATGACTACCACGAAGAACGCGAAGGACACAAAGGGTTTGACCACTCCAACCTTCTTCGCGCCCTTCGTGTCCTTAGCGGTATAAAACCATGACGCTCGCTACCATCACACCGGTCTTCAATGTGGAGGAGATCCGTGCGCAGTTCCCGATCTTGAAGGAACTGGTGCATGGCAAGCCACTGGTCTACTTCGACAACGCCGCCACCAGCCAAAAGCCGCGCCGTGTGATCAAGGCCGAGAGCGCCTACTACGCGACGATCAATGCCAACGTGCATCGCGGTGTACACACGTTGAGCACGCTGGCCACGGAAGCGCAGGAAGCCGCCCGCGAGACCGTCCGCGCGCACATCAACGCGAAGCATGCGCACGAGGTGATCTTCACCAGCGGCACCACGGCGAGCCTCAATCTCGCGGCAAGCAGCCTCGGCCAATTGCTGCTGAAAAAGGGCGATGAAGTGCTCATCAGCGGCATGGAGCACCACGCGAACATCGTCCAGTGGCAACTGGCATGCGAGCGCTACGGTGCGAAGCTGAAGGTGATCCCGATCACGGATTCCGGCGAACTCGTCATTCCGGGCCCGACCCGGAATCCCGGCGTGTTCACCGATCACACCAAGATCCTCGCGATCTCCCACGTCAGCAATACACTCGGCACGATCAATCCGATAAAGGAACTGATCGCGGAGGCGAAGAAGCGCGGCATCATCACCGTGGTGGACGGCGCGCAGGCCATCCCGCATTTGCCCGTGGACGTGCAGGACCTCGGCTGCGACCTCTATGCCTTCAGCGGGCACAAGATGTACGCGCCCACCGGCATCGGCGTGCTCTACGGGCGCGAGGAGCTGCTGGAGCAAATGCCACCGTGGCAAGGCGGCGGCGAGATGATCGACCAGGTCACCTTCGAGAAGACCACCTACGCCAAACTGCCCTTCAAGTTCGAGGCCGGCACGCCGCACATCGCGGGCATCATCGGCTTGGGCGAGGCCGTGCGCTGGATGCGGGATTACGACCTCAGCGCCATGGCCGCGCACGAGCATTCACTGTTGGAACACGCCACCAAGGAGTTACTTGCCATTGATGGCCTGCGCATTATCGGCACAGCGAAAGAAAAAGTGGGCGTGATCAGCTTCGTCATCGACCCAGCGCACCCTGAGGGTCTCGAAGGGCGCGCTGGAGCTGGTGTCCACCACTATGACCTCGGCACCTTGCTGGACCAACAAGGCATCGCGGTGCGCACGGGCCACCACTGTACGCAACCGCTGATGGAACGCTTCGGCGTGAGCGGGACCACGCGGGCCAGCTTCGCACCTTTCAATACGATCGCTGAGGTGGATGCGATGGTTGCCGCGACGAAGAAGGCGGTGAAGATGCTGCGATGATGGACACGACCTTGGAACAAGCCCAACAAGAGATCGTGGACGAGTTCGCGATGCTCGGCGATTGGCAGGATCGCTATGAGCAGCTGATCGAGCTGGGCAAGGAACTGCCGTTGATCGCTGCCGAATTCAAGACCGAAGAGAACCTCGTGCGCGGATGCCAGAGCCGCGTCTGGCTCACTGCCGAACCACGGGGAGAGACGGTCCATTTCACCGCGGATAGCGACGCGATGATCACCAAGGGATTGGTGGCGCTGCTGGTGCGCGTGTTGAACGATCGGACACCGCAGGAGATCATGAGCACACCGCTCACCTTCATCGACCGGATCGGCCTGCGCGAGCACCTTTCCCCCAACCGCAGCAATGGCGTGGTGGCCATGCTGGACCAGATGAAACGCTATGCACTGGCATATTCCACGAAGTGATCATGCGAACACCTTTTCACCGCCACGACGCCACGAACGCAACGGTTTTCGCCACGTTGCGCAGCCTTGGCGTTCTTAGTGTCTTGGCGGTGTGAAATTCCTTGCGCTTAATGACCAACGACGAAAAGAAGCAATTGGAGGAGCGTGTGATCATGACCCTCAAGACGATCTATGACCCCGAGATCCCCGTGGACATCTACGAGCTGGGCCTGATCTACGATGTGGTGGTACGCGACGATGCGAGCATCTACATCAAAATGACTTTGACCAGCCCGGCTTGTCCGGTGGCCGGCACGTTGCCGGGCGAAGTGGAGGAGAAAGTGGCCGAGACCATGGGCGCGAACGGTGCCAAGGTGGAACTTACTTTCGAGCCTGCTTGGGACCGCAACATGATGAGCGAAGCCGCGCAGTTGGAGCTGGGGTTCATGTGAAAAAAAAGCCGCGGAGGCGCGGACCTGCCTACCGCAGGCAGGGGCGCAGAGAAGAAAAATAGAACCGCTACGACGCAACGATAGCGCAACGCAGATCCATGAGCGACGAAGGTTCCATCATCAATAAGGTCGCTTCCAGCGGTATTCAAACCTTGGACTTGGAGGATCTTTATCCGCATGGCGAACGCATCGTCTTCGATATCGCACCACTGCTGTGGGAGGGCATCGCGCTGAAGGAAAAAGACTTCCGTGCATTCGTGAAAGATCACCAATGGTCACAATACCAAGGCCAATTCGTTTCGGTACACTGCTCCGTGGATGCGATCATCCCAACATGGGCCTATATGTTGGTGGCCACGCATCTGCAACCTTATGCCGCTTTCGTAACACAGGGTGATGCCGGGCAACTGGAACGTGCCGTGTGTACGCGCTTCGTGCAGCTGTTGGATGTTGAACCCTATCGGGACGCCCGCATCGTGGTGAAGGGCTGCAGCAAGTTGCCGGTACCATTGAACAGCTACGTGGAACTTTCAGCGAAGCTGTTGCCCGTGGTGAAGAGCCTGATGTTCGGCGAACCCTGCAGCACCGTGCCGCTTTACAAGGCTCCGAAAGCATAGTCTACCTTGGGCATCATGCGCGTGTACGTTTTACTGCTGTCCCTTCTGCTGTGGCATGCGCTTCTTGCCCAGGATCACGCCGTGCAGGACAGCTTGAACGTGCCCAACAGCGAGAACGGCTGGTACCTCAGTCCGCACGGCACCATCCGGATCCTGGTGATCTTCGCGGAGGTCGACTACGACAAGAACCCCAAGAACGATCCCCAGCCAGGCGGCTCGGACCAATGGCATAAGGGTGAACTGCCCACATGGAAGGACGACCTGTTCGATCCCTTTCCGTTGACGGAACCGAAGGCCGAGGTCTCGCGCTATTACCGCGACGTGAGCTTGGGCCAGTTCACCGTGCTGGGCGACTACATCGATCAGGTGGTCACCTTGCGTGAGAGTGAGCAACGCGGTCTGCGTGATTGGAGCGGCATGGCATGGGAGGCCGCCAACATCCTCGGTTCATTGCATACCGCACACGATCTCTCCATCACCGACTTCGACCAATGGACCGACGGGGGAAAGCCCGGCCTACCCAAGTTGAACCGATCGGATGATCCGCACAGCTATGACCACGTGATGGTGATCTACCGCAACAGCAACGTGCTCACCCACGGGCAGGGCAGCACGGATGCAGGAAGTGCCGGATTGTTGTTCGGCCACCCCAGCGACACGCAAAGCCGTTTCGGGGCGATGAACGGATTGCCGTTCGAGATCCTCAAGCACGAGTTCAACCACCTGCTTCTTGGTGGCAACAATTTCCATAGCGGCGGTGGGAACGCGCCCATCTTCACCGGCTATTTCATGCCCATGATGGGCGGATGGAGCATGATGGGCGCGGCCAACAGCTCGCTGCTCACCGCGTGCGCCTGGGACCGTGACCGCTTAGGTTGGCGGGCGGAGGGAAGCCGGTACCGCATTCGCGCACATGACCTTGCCGGATCGGAGGTGAACGGCGACCTCGACCCGATCGCGGGCGATACCGGCATCTTCGTCCTGAAGGACTTTGTCACCGGCGGTGACGCGCTCCGCATCCGTATGCCCTTTCTTCCGGACTATGTTTACCCGCAGTGGCTTTGGTTGGAGAACCACCAGACCAGGTCGCGCAACGGCTGCCCCACGGATAAATTCCACTATGAGGACGGGTTCGCATGCGTTCATCCGGCCGTCCCGGGCATCTATGCGCTGATGCAGGTGGACAAGGAGAAAAAGGCCGGCAGCGACATCTATGGCGGCTATGCGGACTACCTCCGGCCCGTGCCCGCCAACGGCTACTTCGATTGGCGCCTGCGCGGTGACACCATCCGGTCCAGTTGCCTCTGGGGCGGGAGCACGGAACCCTATTTCGTGCGTGATGCCTGGGCGAACCCGCTTACTGGGAACCAGCAGCAGGAATTTCCCCTGTTCGACAAGAACAACGACGGCAAGCTCACCCGCAAGGAAGCCATCGTACCGAACGTGGAGATCCGCAATGGCAAACTGGATGATGCGGCCATGTTCCTCGGAACCTCCGGCCAAGCCTTCACCCCACAGGGTAATAGCCGCATCGCCATGGGAACGAACCCCTCAAGCGCCAACATGCTCACCCTGGCGTGCGACATGGCCATGGAGCGGAACAAGGGCGCGAAACCCGATGTGCGCACGGTCTATCTCAATGGTATCAGTGTGGACCTGTTGGAACAGCGTACTGACGGCACCATCACCGTGCATGTCCGAAGCGGTGATACGCGCCTCACCACGGACGTGCGCTATTGCGCGGACAGCATCGTATTGCCCGACCTGCACGGATATCAAGGGACCGCGCTCACCTTGGCGGCGCATAAGACCTTGAAGATCGACCGCTCCGGAACCCCGACGCGCATGAAGCAACAAGGCGGGGATCACGGCAAGTACTGGTTCAGCCCGCCGACGCAGTTCACCGTGGCGGCCGGCGCGCGCATGGAATTGGAGCGCAAGGCGAAGCTTCAGCTGCTCAACAGCTCGGTGATGCATTTGATGCCCGGCGCCGTACTGGACTTGGACAGCAAGGCCAAACTGGACATACAGCCTGGCTCTTCGATCGTGCTGCACGGAAATGCTTCGATCAAGGCCAAGGCCCGGGTATTGAGAAAGCTGCGTCGCCAAGGGCGCATCGTTGATCCGTCGCTTTGACACGGCGGTGCCCTCATCCAGGGGCGGCAATTCCTTCCCGGCGATGTTGCCGCATCTCCCAAAGCATGAACATGGCAAGTATCCCATATTCCAAAGGGATCCACCAATAGGGCTGGGTGAAAGGAACGGTGCTGTACGTGAGGTAGGTGGGCACGATCAGCAACGTCCACAGCACGGGCCAGCGCCAGCCGGTGAGCACTGCGAAAGCGAGCAGCGGCAGGACGTACCACGGTTGCACGGCCTGCGCACCGAAAAGATAGATGGCCAGCAACCAGAGCATCGCCTCGGGCCAATCCGCACGCTTCTTCTTCCATAGTGTGAATGAATACACGCCCAGCCCGATCAACGTGATCACGCTCAACAGGCCCGTGCCTTTCACCAGTGCATCGCCCATCGCGCGGCGCAGTCCCTCGAACAGCACGCCGTTGAATTCGAGCCAGCTCACGTAGAGCTTCAGGCTGCTGCCGAAGTGCGCGAAGAAGCCCGGTGTCCAGAACGGGACCCACGACACGATGAAGAGGACAAGTGCGATCGCGATGTACCGGACCGAACGTTTCGATCCCGACCGGGACGGCAGCCAAGCAAGAAAAAGCAACGGCCACAACTTGATGGCGGCCCCGATGGCGAGGAAGATCGCGGAAACATTCCAGCGTGCCCGACGGAACAAGTGGATGGCCCATAGGCAGGGTGCGATCATCAGCACCTCGGTGTGGACGTTCACGGAGAATTCCAACAGTACCAATGGATTCAGCGCATACAGCGCGACCTTGCGCACACGGCCCGGATCGTTCTTCAGCAACAGCCCAAGCACCCCGATGGTGGCCATGTCGAAGGCGATCGCGATCCCGCGCAGGGCGAGTGTGGATGCCCAAACGCTTCCATGCCCGATCCATGCCGCCAACGCGAATCCCGCCTGCGCCAATGGCGGGTACACCGAATAGAAGTGCGGCGAATTCAGCTTCGCATACAACGCGGGCGTGAAGATCTCCGGCATCGTTTTTACCAGCACATCAGGCGTGAAAGCGAATGGGGAAATGCCATGGATGGAGCAGAGCCCGTCCCAGATGTAGCGGTAGTGGTCGTCCGTCCATGTGATGGGGGCGAGGAACAGCAACAGGCGGAAGGCAACGGCGATGACCAGGAGTTGGTTCCAGGAGAAGCCCGCCTTTCGCACGGACCAGAGGTAGGCAGCAAAGGCCACGGCGAAGCCCAGCAACAAGGGCATGCTCCGAGAGCGGTCCGGGCCATAGCCGAGGAAGTACACCGCGGCCGCAAGCAGGAGGAAGGACTCGGGACGAAATGCGTTGCGGGCGTTCATCGGGCGGCCGTCCGCAAGGAATGCGACAAGGAGAACCAGCACACCGAGCCGAAGCCAAAGGCCAACATGATATGGTAAGGGAGCAATCCGAGATCGTTTACCCGGAATGCGATCACGATACCAAGCACCGCATATGCTGCGATCGCGCCTTCCAGCAATGCGATCGGCGTGATCGCGCTTCTCCAATAACCGTCGCGGGCTATGGCTTTGTCGGTGCCGGTGCCACCGGATTTCGGGGTGCGCATAAAAGGCGTTTTACGTCCCGCATATCCTTCCAGCACCGCGATCGCGTTGTGCAGCGAAAGGCCCATGCTTACCGAGAGGAAAGCAGGGAAGGTCCAAAGGAAGGACAGTGCCCCGCGCCATCCGGGGCGGTGTTGCCGGTAGGACGTCCAATAGAACACGACCAGCACCAGCAAGGCGAAGGTGAAGATGATAGCGGTGTTGAAGAGCACATGGAATTCGGGATGACCCTGCTTCACCAACAAGAGCGGAACACTGAGCAGTGCGGTGCCGAGGATGGCCACAAAGACAGTGCTGTTCATCAGGTGGAAAAGCGCATGCACCTTGGTCCCGAAGGAGAGGTCGCCGCGACGCAGGACGCTGGGCAGGTTTTTCACGGCGCATTCCGCGGCACCCTTGTTCCAGCGGTACTGCTGCGTTTTCAGCGCGTTCATCGCGGCCGGGAGTTCCGCAGGGGAGACCACGTTCTCGAGGTAGTGGAAGTGCCAGCCTTTGAGCTGTGCGCGGTAGCTCAGGTCGAGGTCCTCCGTTAGCGTGTCGGCCTGCCAGCCTCCCGCATCGGTGATGCAGCTCTTGCGCCAAACACCAGCCGTGCCGTTGAAGTTGATGAAATGCTTCAGCCCTTCGCGGCCGGTCTGTTCCACGGAAAAGTGCGCGTCCAGCCCGAATGCTTGCAGGCGCGTGAGCAGGTTGGCGTCGCGGTTCAGGTGCCCCCAGCGCGTTTGCACCATGCCCATCCTCGGGTCGTTGAACCACGGTGCCACGGAGCGGAGCAGGTCTTTCGGAGGAAGGAAGTCGGCATCGAACACGGCGATCAGTTCGCCCTTTGCGCGCTCCAGTCCGTACGCCAACGCGCCGGCCTTGTAGCCAACGCGTTCCGGGCGGCGGACATGGGTGATGTCCACGCCTTGCTTCTGCCAGTATGCGATCCGCGCGGTAGCACGATCCACCGTACTGTCATTGCTGTCATCCAACACCTGCACCTCGAAGCGGTCGCGCGGCCAGTCCATCGCAGCGACATCATCGATCAGACGCTCCACCACGTTCCGCTCGTTGTAGATCGGCAATTGCACGGTGATGCGGGGCAGTTGTTGCCCGGATCCGAATTCAGGCGTTGGCCGTTCGTTCCGATCCCTGCGGCGATAGGCCCAAGTAAGCTGCAATTGCACCAGGCTGAACAGCAGGATGAAGCTCAACAGCACGGCATAGACGATGAGGATCGCGAGGGCCATCAGCGGTACTTGATGATGGTGGTGATGATCTTCCAGCCCGCCAGCACCGAGCCTTTCACGGTGCCGCTGATCTTCGAGAAGCCGATGCGCTTTCGGTAATCCACCGGCACCTCAGCGATGCGGAGCTTCTGTTTCGCGGCCTTCAATTGCATCTCCACGGTCCATCCGAAGGTACGGTCGCGCATGTGCATGGCTTGGAGCGCATCCCAGCGGATCGCACGGAACGGGCCGAGGTCGGTGTACTTCACCCCGTAGAAAATCTTGAGCAGCCGTGTCGCCAGCCAATTGCCGAAGATCTGTTGCGGCATCATGCTGCCGGTATCGCGACGGCCCAAGGCTCTGGAGCCGATCACGAAGTCCGCACGGGCCTCCAGGATCGGCGCTACCACCTCCGTCATCTGTTCCGGATGATCGCTGTTGTCCGCATCGATGAAGACCACGATGTCCGGTAGTGGTTGATGTTTGGCCACCTGCGCGATCCCCTTGAGGCAGGCGTTCCCGTAGCCGCGCTCCGGCTGGTCCACCACGATGGCCCCTGCCGCGCGCGCCATCTCGCTCGTCTTGTCACTGCTGGCGTTGTTCACCACCACGATGTGGCGCACCAGATCTTTCGGAATGTCGCACACCACGAATCCCACGGCTTCTTGCTCGTTGAACGCGGGAATGATAACGTCGATGATGGGTACTGGCATTGGGTATCGCGCGGGGAGCGTGGAGGTGGCGTCAAGGATCGTCCTTCGTGGCGGTCGATGCACACATTACTGGGTGTCGCCGGGATTGGATGGAACTGACGGCAAAGGTGCCGATGAACGGAAAGAGATCCGAGCCCTTCGTGCAGATCTGCAGCTGAGATGTGGAATTGCACGCTTGGAGGCTATCCGGAAGATGCTCAGTCGCTCACCTCGATGGCATACTCATGTCCGTCATAAAAGCCTTTGAAGCGCTCCGCGAAGCGTGTCAGCAGAGCATGTTTCGCGATGAGCGTGTCAAAGTCCACGGAGTGCGTGTCCGTCAGGACCAGGCCCCAAGGTCGCTCCTTCCCTTCGAGCTTGCTGGAACTGTCCACATTATAGCCCTGGTCCAACGCTTCCACGATCAAGCGGTCCATGTCCTCCTTTTCCTTGAAGTAGAACCAATGGATCACTGATCGCTCCCGGTCAGGATCGTCGTTGCGCAGATGCTCAAGAGCCCACTCCTTTTCGTCCATTCAACGCAAGGTAGCCCCCGTTCTTCCGATCGCGATCGGATCACTGCTCACGAGTCCTGACGGCTTGCCGTTCTCCAATTTCAGCACGCCCCGCGGGCACACCGCTGCGCAGATGCCGCAGCCCACGCAGCTTGCGCGCACGATGCTCTCGCCGCGTTGGGCGTAGCTGCGCACGTCGATACCCATTTCACAATAGGTGCTGCAATTGCCGCAGCTGATGCACTGCCCTCCGTTAGTGGTGATGCGGAAGCGCGAGAAGAAGCGTTGCTGCAAACCGAGCACCGCCGCCATGGGGCAACCGAAGCGGCACCATACGCGGCTGCCCAGCAAAGGATAGAAACCCACGCCTACCACGCCACTGAAGATCGCGCCGATCGCGAAGCCGTACGCGTTCCGCAGCGGATAGCTCTGCACGAAAAAGATGTCGCTGCCGCCGGAGATGTAAGCGTATGCGGTGAGGCCGATGATGACCGCGAGGATGCCCATCGCACCGTAGCGCACCGCCTTGTGTACCTCCTTCACCATGCCGGGGCGGATCAAGAGCACGGCGACCACGAAGCCCAAGGTCAACACGATGATGCCGAGCAGCATGCCGCGTGTGACCCAGAAACCTTTCGCGCTGTCGCCGCCGAGGTAGCTGTACACGAGCGCAGCCGTCATCACCACCGCGAAGACGAGCACCGAATGCACCGCCCAGCGTTCGATCTTCCATGCCTTCAAGCTCTTGTCGCTGAGCTGCCGGAAGGGATCACCGGCCGTTTCCGCGAGGCCACCGCAGCCGCACACCCATGAGCAGTACCAACGCTTGCCATAGAAGTAGGTGAGTATCGGTGAGATGAGGAAGATCATCGCCACGCCGAAGAGCAGCATGAAGAGGCCAAAACCTCCTGCGTCCAGCATCCCTTTCACATTCCACTCGTCGAAGAAGTAGTAGTTCAGCGGCCACATGTTCTTGAAATCGTCGTAGGGCAGGCTGAGTCGCGCGAGCAGCTCGGGGATGAGAAAGGCGAATCCGAGCTGGAAGAACATCACCGAGGTGGTGCGCACCACCTCGTATTTGTTATGGCGGTATTTCAAGATGAACTTGAAGCCCATGGAGAGGATGGCCACCGTGTAGAGCGTGCCGTACACGAACCATTGTGAGGCCGCATTGCCACTGAGGAGCCTGCTGAGCGGATCGAACAGCGCGACGGTCCCCGTGTTCGCCTTGCCATCGCCACCGAGGCCGAGGTATTGCGGGTAGAAGTAGAGCACCACGTAAAAGCCCGTGAGCAGCACGCCCAACACCCAGGCCACCGCACCGCGCGAGGTGAGGCCGTTGTGCCAGACGCCGTTGTTCTTGATGCCCGCCGGATGATGCGCATAGGTGCGCCACGCATAGCCCGCGCCGCCAAGTGCGATGGCCAGTAATGCGCCAGTGAGCCAAAGACCAGCATGTGGAACTGTTCCCATCGGCAAGCTTACGAATAGCACCAACACGCCCATGGACGCTACCGCCAACGCGATCTTCTGCGATCCGTCCAAGGTGCCGCTATGGGGTGCGGCGATCGAGAGACTGTGATCCGAACGGCTCATGCGATCACGCTCGTTGCTTGGTTGAACGATGCGCGGACGGCCATCTCCGTACGCTCGAAGAATTCCGGATCGAACGCCGCTTCGTGCAGGTGCTGGACCACGTGGTCCACCGTGGCCTTTTCGCGCAACCAACGGTCGAACACCTCATGCCGCAAACGGAAGCCGAAGCTGTTCACGCCGTGCAGCACGCGGCTCTCCGCGTTCCAGACCAGATGCAGTGCGGACCTGCCGTTTGGGTGCTCCCAGTAGTGATCGGCCTCGCCTTCCTGTAGGTTGTTCCGTACCCAGCCGTAGGTCTGGTATTCGATGTCGAAGAACTTGGCGCTGTTGAACCAGATGCCGGGATCGTAAGCCGTGCGTTCCCCGGTGATCGTGAGCGCCACGGTCTCGCCCATCATGCGCCCGGTGTACCACACCTGTTCAATGTTCTTGCGTTGAGGATCGGGATGTTTGTGGAACTCCACGCAGTCGCCGATGGCGTAAACGTCCGAAGCGCTTGTCTCCAAGTTTTCGTTCACCAAGACGCCCTTCCCTGTTTTGATCTCGGGACTTCCCTTCAGCCAAGCGATGTTCGGGTGAACGCCCACGGCCAAGCCCACGAAGCCGCATGCGATCTCCTCACCGCCCTTGGTACTTATGGCCCGCACGCGGCCGTCATCGCCTGCAAGCACTTCCTCCAACTCGGTGTTGAACCTCAACTCAACACCGTGTTCCTGCATGTGCCGGGTGATCATTCCTGCTTCCTGCTTCGGAAGAATGCCGCCCCAGTAACTGTGCTCCCGCACAAGGAAGGTCACGTCAATGTTGCGCGTGCGCAGCATCTCCGCCATTTCCACACCGATCAATCCGCCTCCCGCGATCACCGCGCGTTGGATGCCCTTGGTGTTCTCCTCCATCGACTCCAAGTCCTGCAAGCTGTACAGGCCTTGCACGCCGGGAAGGTCTTGCCCGGGCCAGCCGAAGCGGTTCGACTCGCTGCCCGTGGCGATGATGAGGCTGTCGTAAGTCAACGTGCCCCCATCGGTCAGCTCCACGATCTTTCGTTCCGTGTCGACCCGCGTCACCGTTCCGTGCTTCAGCCCGATCCGGTTCTTCTCCCAAAAGTGGTCCTCGTAGGGCTTGATGTCCTGGTAGCGCATGTGGCCCATGTACACGTACATCAGCGCGGTGCGGCTGAAGAAGTGCTCGCTCTCCTTGCCGATCACGGTGATCTCCGCATCGCTGCGTTTGCGGATGTGGCGCGCCGCCGTGATGCCGCTGATGCCGTTGCCGATAATGACGATGCGGGGATTGCTCATGCGGGATGTGCGATTTTTGTACGGCGGCGCATTTCTTTCAGGCTGTCGCCTCCTTCGCAATGTACCTGACAACACGATTCTTCTGCGCCCTGTGCTTGGCACTTGCCCTGTGCTTGCCGGGCGGGGCCGAAGCACAGCGGATCGAGGGCGTGTGCTTCAGCGCGCCACGGAACGAGGTGGGAGATACCAGCATCGCGCAGGTGCAGGCCATCGGTGCGAATTGGATCTGCCTGATGCCTTATGCTTTCGCGCGCACCGAGGATGCCAAGGTCCGTTTCAATCCCGATGGCGGTCAGTACTGGGGTGAAATGCCCATTGGCATCCGAGCCATGGTGCGCATGGCGAAGGCGCACGGCATGAAGGTGATGTTGAAACCGCATCTGTGGTTGGGTCACGGTGAATTCACCGGCACCTACGTGCCGGACAGCACGATCGGTTGGGAACCGTACGAACAGAGCTACCAGGAGTACATCCTCTACTATGCGAAGCTGGCACGCGAGATCGGCGTGGACCTCTTCTGCATCGGCACCGAGATGCAAGCCTTCGTGCAGGCCCGGCCCATCTATTGGAACAAGCTCATCGACAAGATCAGTGACACCTTCCAAGGCCCGCTCACCTACGCCGCGAACTGGGACGAGGCATCGAGCTTTCCGTTCTGGGGCCGCATGGACCACATCGGCGTGGACGGCTACTACCCGATATGCGATAAGGTCCGGCCAACACTGATGGAATTGGAAGCTGGCTGGAGGCAACACGCGGACGAATTGGAACGGCTATCAACCGTCGAGGACCGCCCGGTGCTCTTCACCGAAATGGGCTACTGCTGCACGTCCGATTGCGCGGCCCGGCCTTGGAGCAGTGACCCCGAAGCGCCCCTCGATGAGCCGGCGCAGGCACAGGCGTGGCAAGCATTCTTCAATGTCTATGCCGATAAGCCATGGTACGCGGGTTGTTTCGTGTGGAAGTGGTTCGCCTATGTTCCCAAGGACGAAGCGCGAAGAGGTAATGGCTTTTCCCCGCAGGGGAGAGCTGCGATGGACGTCCTGCGGTCGGAGTTCAATGGCAGGTGAAGCGTGTCAGTATTCCCGCTCCCGTGCGACCGATCACATACGATCTCGGCATGCACTATCGGACCACATCCATTCTTGTCTTTCTTGCCGTGCTCTTCGGAGCCGGCCTGGCGACCGCACAGGAGCATCCATTCCTCTCGGCCTACGCATTGACGGAATTGCCCAACGGCGTACTGGTGAACTGGACCATCCACGGCGGTAGCACCTGCGACGGGCAGGACGTGGAACGCTCTACGGATAGTGTGAATTTCGTCATGGTACACCGCATCCAAGGCATCTGCGGAAGCTCCGAAAGCTCTACGCCCTATACCTGGTTCGATCCCTCCCCGCCGGAGCTGAGCAAAGTCTTCTACCGCCTCAAGCTCGGCTTCGACGGGTACAGCTCGATCAAGTCCGTGTTCTTTCAACAGCTTAATGAAAGCGATCAGCGCTTCTTCCCAAACCCGGTGGCGGATGTGGCCACCTTGGTCGTGGATGTGCCTTTGAACATGGCGGTGGATCTGCGCATCCGGAACACAGCCGGCTCAGTGGTATGGGAACGGCTTGCGCAACCAGGTCCGGCCATTGAGCTGAACTTGGACGGGTTGCCCGCCGGCCTGTATTTCTTCCTGGCGGTGGCGAATGGCCGCACCTTCAACGGGAAGTTCGTGAAACGTTGAGAGCGGACCGACCGGTGTTCCAGATCAGGAGATCTCAGTGATCTGGATCTCCAGGATATTGGCTATCGGAGCGTTCTTCTTCACGCTTTCAATGCCGTTGTCGCGCGAAGCTTCCGTGGTATAGACCTGACTGGAACCCACCACCTGCTGATTGGCGGCCAAGAGGTTGAATGAAGCACCGGCCTCCGTGGTCTTGCATTCATAGTTCGCATCGTCCGGAGCATTGATCTTAACGCTCTCAATGCCGTTCATCGCGGATGCCTTCGCCGTATAGCCCTGGCTCGCCAGGATGATCTCCCCGTTGCCGGCTTTCAGGCGAAAGCGGAATTGATCGGCTTTGTCGGTGTAGAGTTCGAATGTTGCCATGGTCATTGGTTTTATGCGTAACAAATAACCCCGGACAATTGTTGGCAAGGTGGAAAGCAAATGATCCAGAGCCCGCCCTCAACCAACAGACCCCCCGGCGATACCGCCAACAACTACTGAAGGATACCGAAGTGCTGTTTCGACGACCCATTGTCGGCAGGGCCGGTCCGATCAGCTCTCACGATCCATGACCAAAAGCGGTCGATCGCGATCGCAGCGAAGAGAATGACCACCGGCATCACCGGGATCACGTAGCGCAATCGGGCGATGATCGCCATATGGGCCAAGCAGAATACGGCCACGCAGAATGCCAATAGCCATCCGCGCTTGGGGGCGGACCAGAGACCGATCAGGGCCAAAACCAATAAAGCCAACTGTTGTGTCCCCATGAGATAGTCGAACATGCCGGCTGTTCTTCCATAAGCCGCATATACGCCCCAATTGAACCAAAGCGGAAGGAACCGGTAGGTGCAAAGCAACAGATAGCGCATCTTGTTCGCCTTGATTACGGCCAGACCTTCAGTCTTGTATATGCGGTCCACTTGTGCCTCGTTCTCATGGCCGGTGAGTTCCGGATGGCGGGCCAGGGCAGCATGGATCACGGGTAGGGTCTCCGTGTGGTTGATGAAGCGATAGGGGTCGTTGGTCGGCAGTTGATGGTTTTGCCGCAGGATATTGTAGCCGGTCAACGTTGAGCCGATCACGGGGCTATGAAAGACCATTTCGTTGCGCACTGCCCACGGAAGTAAAGTGAAGGAAAGGGCCAGGACGAAGGCCAGGACGCTCCCGAGTTTGAGATTCAACCCGAGGTCCAAGCGGTGCACTTTCCAAAGGAGTGCCAGAAAAAGCGGCACGGTCGTGACGAGGACCGCGGACCGTGAAAGCACGGCAAGTCCCATGAGGGCACCAGCGAGTGCCCAGTGGGCCGGTTTCTCCGTACGCCATGCCCGTAAGTAGAACCAGAAGCCCAGAGTCGCCGTCAACGTGGCCAAGACATCTCCGGCGATCTCCGGTATCACCAAGAGACCTGGCAGGTACACCGCCCAAATGGCCGCAGCGATCAATGCGGTCCGTTCTCCCGCCAATTCTCGCGCCATCCGATGGATCACTACAATGATCAGCAACTGCAAGAAGAGCTGCACAAGTCCCGCCACTTCAAGGGAACGAAGAATGGAGGCGACCGCAGCAAAGAAGTAAATCGGCAACGGCTCACGCATGGCAGTAGCATCGTTGCCTGGACCGCAGAAAGGAAAATAGTCGGGTAGACATTGTACATATCCCTGGCCATCTGCTACGCTCAAACTTACAGGCCACCAATTGTCGGTCTGGTCGTCAGCCATCGAAGGAGGGTCTTGCCAGAGGCGTATCGCTCCGAACAATAGCCCAAGTCCGACGATGGACCACAATAACCACGGGCGATGCAGCCATTCCTTGCGCGGTGTAGGCTGATCCGCTCCAACCGGTCCTGTAGTGTGTGATGAGATCATGATGCTCAGACCGTTTTTGAACTGAAAGTTAGCCTAGGATATGGGCCTTATACCATTTGGGGGCCAGATCAGGAATTCGCTTTGCCTGTTCTGGAAAGATCCGGACCAGCACTTGGGGAGCAGATGAGGTATTCAAGGATGGACAGGTTTTTGCAGACCTCATTCAGTTACATCCAGGAGGACGAATGAGCCGCTGACCAGCGACGGTCGTGGCCGTGGCATTTCCGGCGTGGGTGCCGGCGCCGGGCCGAATTGCGCAGTGGGCAGGTAGAGGTGGTGCGTGTGCTGATCAATGGCGATGGTGCGCGCGCCCTTTTGCGTGGGCACCGTGGAAAGCACATGGAATTTGTCCGCGGCGTCCTCTTGCACAACCGTCAATGTGCCTTCGCCATTCGGCGCGTATGCGCGCTTGGTGGCGGGGTCGAAAACGGCCCCGTCCACATGGTCACCGATCGGCAGCGTGGTGATCACCTCTCCGCTCTGCGCATCCATAACTACCATCAGCTTGTTGTCGCAGTTGGAGAAGAGGCGATGCGTGGCATTGTCCAGGGCCAGGCCGCTGGGACCTTCACCGGGTGCAAGCGGCCAGCTGTGTTCCACTTTCCACGAGGACGTATTGATCGCGCAGACCATGCTCTTGTCCTCCAGGTTCACGTAGACGTGCCCTTCGGCGTCGCTCACTGCCAGCTCAGGCTTTCCGGGCAACGCGATGTCGGTGACAATGCTGTTGGACTTCGCATCGATCACCGTGGCGTTGGAGCTGTGCCCATTGAACACCACCACATCGTGTGAGAACGGATCGTAGATGATCGCGTCGGGGCTGGCGCCGTTCACCTTCACATGGGCCAGCACACTATAGTTGTCAAGATCGAAGATGACCACCGAGGAATCGTCTGTGCAGCTGATGAATCCCTTCCTCATTTCCGGAGCGATCGCGATGCCATGCGCGCCATTGGTGTGCGGGATGGTGGCGAGGAGTTTGCCGGTCTTTCCATCCACGACATTGGTCTCCATGCCATGCGAAAGAAAGACGCGGCCCGTGGCATCATCCACGGCGAGCAGGTCCCAATGGCCATCGCCCGGGACCGGGAATTTGTTGACGACGCCATAGCCGTCCTGAGCAAGACAGGCGTGGCCCGCGAGGATCGCGAGGCAAAGACCGAGGATCTTCGTTTTCATGTTCGTGTGAGTTAGGTTGTTGGGGAAGATTCCTGACCTGCTGCGCCGCGATGCACCAGCCGCAACATGCTGGGCAGCACGATGAGCAACAGCGGTAGCGCGAGGATGAAGCCACCGATCACGGCGATGGCCAAGGGCTGGTGCAGCTGCGCGCCCGCACCGATGCCCAAGGCAATGGGCGAAAGCGCGGCAATGGCACCGAGCGCGGTCATCAGCTTCGGCCGCAGGCGCGTGCCGATGGCATAGGTGAGGGAATCGTCCACGCCTTGCTCCTTGCGGTTGTGCGCATACTGGAGGTAGGTGAAGATGGCGTTCTCGCCGATGATGCCGACGATCATGATGATGCCGGTGTAGCTGCCCACGTTGAGCGGCGTGCCGGTGAGGAAGAGCGCTAGGATGCAGCCGCAGACGCCGAAGAGCGCGATGGCCAGCATCACCAAGGCCACCCGCAGGTCGCGGAAGAGGAAGAGCAGGACGATGAACACGAGCATACTCGTGGCGCCGAGGATCATCAACAGTTCATGGAAGCTTTGCTGCTGCTCCTTGAATGCGCCGCCATACGTGATGTGGTAGCCCTGCGGCAGCGCGATGTTCTTCCGGATACCCGCCTGGATGTCCTTCATCACGCTGCCGAGATCACGGCCGTTGAGGCGCGCTGTCACCGGCACCATGGGCTGCAGGTCCTCGCGTTCGATCTCGGCCTCGCCGGGCTTCACGCCGATCTGCGCGACCTGCGATGCCGAGACCAAAGCTCCGCCGGGAAGGAAGACGCGCGCCTGCTCCAGATCGCTGAGTGAAGTAGTGGCGGCGTGTGGATAGACCATGCGCACCGGTGTCACCAGTTCCCGTTCGTAGACCTGCCCCACGTTGGTGCCTTGCAGTTGCGTGGTGAGCTGGTCGTTGAGTCCCTGCGGTGTGAGTCCGCGACGTGCCAATGCCTGATCGTCCGTGCGGATGTCCACGGAAGGTCCGGCGATCACGATGCCATCGAAGACGTCCGCAGTGCCCGACACGCTTTCCACGACGCGAGCCACCTTTTTCGCCAAGGCCTGCAGCTGGTGCTGGTCGTTGCCGAAGACCTTGATCTCGATGGGCTGGACGCTGCTCATCAGGTCGCCGAGCATATCGCCGATCACCTGCCCGAAGTCGATGCGCAACGCGGGCTGCGAGACCTCGAAGCGATGGCGGATGTCATCGATCACTTCCGTGGTGCTGCGCTTCCGGTCCTTCCTCAATTGGATCAGGTAGTCGCCGTAGTTGGGTTCAGTGATGAAGAAGCCCATCTGCGTGCCGGTGCGTCGGCTATAGCCTTGGATCTCCGGCACGGCGGCAAAGGTCTTCTCAGCCTCGCGCAACATGCGGTCCGTTTCCTCCAGCGACGTGCCGGGCGGCGAAGTATAGTCCAGGACGATCGAGCCTTCGTCCATTTCTGGCAAGAAGCCCGTCTCCAAATGCTGCGCGGCGAAGAAGGCGAGGTTGCCGATCAACGCCAAAAAGCCGAAGCTCAACCAAGGTTTACGGATGAACCAACGCACCCAGTGGCCGCCGGACGGTTGCACCGGTTTGTCGACCCGATGGGTCGACGCTACCGGCGATGCCAGCAGCAGATACACCACCGGCAGACCGATCCAGGTCACCAAAAACGAACACGCCAACGTGATGATCATCGTGTCCGTCAGAACCTTGAAATAGGCGCCCGCCACGCCACTGAGCAGCACGAAGGGCAGGAAGATGACGATGGTGCTGAGCGAGGAGGCCACCATCGCGGGCAGCAGGAAGCGTACGGAGCCTCCGATCAATTCCCGCGTGGGGCGTCCGGGGTGCTCCTCGTGCGTGCGATGCAGTTGTTCGGTCACCACGATGGCATCGTCGATGATGAGGCCGATCGCCGCCGCCAGCGCACCGAGCGTCATGATGTTCAACGTGTGGCCGAGCGCGTGCATCACGATCAGCGAAAGGCCCAACGTCACCGGGATGGTGATGAGCAGCACAAGGCTGGAGCGCCAAGAACGAAGGAAGATCATAGCCACCACGATCGCGAGCAACAGGCCGATCCATAAACTGTCCTGCACACTGCGGATGGAATCGCGCACGAAGTCGGCCTGCACATAGTAGGGCGCGAGCTTTACACCTTGCGGAAGCAATCCGCTGTTGAGCTCCTTCACGCGCTGCTGCACGCCGTCCGTGATGTCGATGAGGTTGGCATTCGGCTGCTTCACCACCGCCACAAGCACGGCGTTGGAACCGTTCGCGTTCACGCGGGTATAGGCCGGTTCCTCCGCAATGCTCACCTCACTGATGTCCCCCAGCCGCACGATCCGTTTGCCGTCGTTGCTGATCACCAGTTGGCGCAGTCCGTCCAGCGAACCCACCGTGGCATCGGTGACGGTGAGGTACATGCGGTGGTTGGTAAAAAGCCAGCCATCGCTGCTGAGGAAATTGGTGCGGGCGAGCGCGGCGCTGATGGTGTCCGGCACGATGTGCAGCGCGCTCATCACCTCCGGGCGCAGCGTGATCCGGTATTCCTTCCGCCGCCCGCCGATGGTGCGCACATCGCTGACGCCCTGCACCTGCGCGAGGTAGGGCCGCACGGTGTACTCCGCGATGAGGTTGAGTTCGATCGCGCTCTTATTTCCTCCGCCGATCACGTAACCCATTACCGGCAGGATGGAGGGATCCATCTTCTCTACCGTGAGCGTAGTGCCCGGCGGCAGCGCGCCGCGCACTTGATCCGTGGCGGCGATCACTTGCTGCTTGGCCAGGTCGATGTCCGTATCCCAGGAGAGAAAGGCGCTGATCTCACAACTACCCCGCCCGGTGACGCTGCGAACGGTCTGCAATGACGGCACCCGCTTGATCGCCGCTTCCAACGGGCGCGTCACGCTCACCATCATCTTCCCGGCGGGTTGCAGGCCGCTGTCCGCGATCACCTTCACCTTCGGGAAGGTGACCTCCGGAAAGAGGGAGGACTGCAGGCGCGTGTAGGTGAACAGGCCGCCCATGAGGACCACCGTGAGCATCACGGCCACGGGGTTCTTGTAGCGGACGAAGAAGTCTTTCATCTCAGCGGGTGATGATCACGTTCGCCGTGTCCGGAAGTCCGTAGCCGCCGGTGAGCAGGAAACGGTCGCCCGTCGCGAAGTGCGGTTCCGTCACCTCTACGCTGTCATGGGTGACGATGCTGCGCTGCACGGGCACTTTTATCGCGGTGCTGTCGTTGGCGAGGCGCATCACCCAGAAGCTGGTCATCTCCTCATTGCCGAGCACGCAGCTCGCGGGAAGGACCTGTGCGCTGGCATGCCGGTCCACCGTGATGCGCACGGTGCCGGTAAGCCCTTCCGGGAATACGGCGGAACCCTTTGGCTTCACCACCCAGCTCTGCGTTTGCGAGGCGGCGTCCATCACCGAAAGCGGTGTTGCGATGACGCCTTCCACGGTGCTGGAATCGGGCAGCGCAATGGTGCAGCCCGCGCCGACATGTACACTTCTCACCAGTTCATAGGGCACCTCCATCACGAAGATGGAGCTGTTGGCGTCGGCGATCACGGCCAGTTGGTCACCATCGCTCACGTAATCGTTCAACAGCTTGTCCACTTGAACAGCAATCCCGCTGGCCGGCGCGTTGATGATGATGTTCCCTTTCACCCGAAAACTGCTGTCGCGCTCGGCCATTCCCGCAAGCGCATCGGCCTCCTTGGTGCGTAGTACGTACAGCATTCTACCCGCCATCACGTGATCACCCAAAGCAATGTTGGCGCGCTCCACACGGCCGTTCACCGTGGAGCGGACGGTGTTCTTTCGCATGAAACGCGCCGTTGCATTGAGCGTCACGGTGTTCTGGATCGACCCGGTCCTCACCTGCGTCACGGTCACCGGCGTGCGGCTGTCGGTGGCATCACTACCACCAGTTGGACTGCCAGGACCACAACCGGCAAGCATCAAGATCATCGGTAGTGACAAAGCCACCATACAGGGCGCAATGTTGACCCGACACATATCCGTATCATCTGCGTTCATCCGTGCGATCTGCGGTTCAACATTCATCATTGTAAGTGCATCAAAGCGTTGACGATGTGCGAGCGGTCGGCCTCCGTCTGGATCATGTCGTTGACCGTGCGCGCATGGTTCTCCAGTGCGAGGAAAAGGTCCGTGAGCCGCACCAGGCCATGTTCCAGCTCCAAGCGGTAGAGTTCGATCAAGTGTTCCTCACCGGCGGATTGGCGCTGTGTTCCCGCGATCAAGGTGTCAGCTTGGGCCAACGCTTCGCGAAGCTGTGCATGCCGCAGTTGCAGTTGATCCGCGTAGAAGTCTTGATAAGCCGTACGGCTTTTTTCGCGCAGGGCGATACGGTCATGTTGTGTGCGGCGCCGGTTGCCGTCATAGATCGGTACGCTGAGGTTGAGGCCCGCGCTGGCACCGAACCGGTTGGGCACGTCGCGGATCACGACGGCGTTCAGCCCCGCGTCGCCCACGGCGTTCAGACGCGCTCGGTAGTTCAGATCCACGCTGCGGTCGGCGATGTCGTTCGCCAAGCTGTCCACGGCGAATCGCCGCAAACCGGGCGAGGCCGATGGATCGAATGCCACCGGGGGCTGTAAGTTCAACGGGGCAAGTACGACCGTCGCGGTGTCCGCGCTTCCGCAAAGCGTGTTCAATGTCAACAGGTCGTTGCGGAGCAATGCCGTGGCCTTGCTGGCGGCGATGCGTTGTGCTTGCACGGTCACGCGTAGGTTCATCCCGTCGACCTGCTGGTAGATGCCCTGCTCGACAAGGTGCTTCATCACCGCTTCCTCCTCGTCCAGTATGCGGACACGGTCGTGTACGGCGGCCAAGGTGCGCTGATCCGCGTAAGTGTTGATGTACTGCTCCGTCACGCGCTGATGGAGGTCCAGCAACGTTCCTTCCTTCGCGAGCAGAAGCGCATTGCCGCGCAAGGCCACCGGGTCCAAGCCCGCTCGTTTTCGGCCCCCGGTGAAGAGCGGTACCTGTGCGCCGACCACGGCCGAATAAAGGCCACTGTTCGTGATGGCCGGGTCGTAGCCCCAATGGGCGCCGCTCGGGGCATAGAGGAATTGGCCGCTGCCATTGACTTGCGGGCCGAAAACGGCGCGCACTTCGAAACTGTCCAGCGCCAAGGCATCCCGTTGATAGGCTTGGTCTTTCAGAACCGGACTGTTGGTCTCAGCGATGCGGAGGTAGTCGTCCAAGCTGCGCGTCTGCGCGTTAACCGGGGATACCGCGCATGCACACATCATCGCTAGCACAGCCCCGAACGCACCCGCCCCGCAACGCCGGAGAGCGCGCGGGGCGGGATCTGCTTCAGGGATGGACATCGCGTTCAGTCCGTATGCTGAAACCTTAGTCGTTCTCCTCGTCGTTGTCCTGTTCCTCCACCTTTTCCTTGATCACCTGGCCATCGGTAGAGAACACCACTTCCATGGACGTTTCTCCCTTTTCCATGTCCACCTCATAGAAGATGCCTTTTGGGCTTTCAACATGTGAGATGCCCTCCAGTTTTTGGTCCTGGTACTTGGACGCGATCGTGTTGCGCACCGCTTCAGGCAATGCCTCCATCTCGATGTCCTTCTCGGTCTCCATCCATTGGCCCGCAGTGCCATAAGTAGCGCTCATGGCCTCGGCGCCTTGCTTGAAGTTCACCTCGAATTCGGTCATGGTCTCCATTTCCCAACGGGCGTGTTCCGCCTTGGGGAATTGTTTCATGAACGCGGTCTTCACAGGTTGTGGCACATCGGCTTCGCTCACTTTTTGCCCGCAGGCGGTGGCGCTTATGGCCAGCACCGACAAGATCATCAATTGCGTTTTCATGGGATCGGGTTGTTGGTTCGGTACAAAGCACTGACGCGAACCTGTCGAGATCCTGAAGACGTCGTTCAGCCTTTGCGCACAATGATCGCGTGCATCCCGTTCGCCGCCATGTATTCCACACGCAACCCGTTCCGCTCGGCGATCTCCTTCACCATGGAAAGGCCAAGGCCGGGGGAAGTGCTGGAGGGGTCGCCCTTGGCGAAGCGGTCGAAGAGCGAGGCCGGGTCTGCGGAAAGCACGGGGCCGGTGTTGCGCACGGTGATGCTTTCCTGCGTGATGACCACGGAAAGGGAGCCGTCCGGCACGTTGTGCTGTACGGCGTTGCCCAACAAATTGGACACAAGCAATTGCGCCAACACCGGGTGAAGCTTGATCCGACAACGGCCTTCCTCGATGAGTTCCACGGTGAGCAGGCGTTGCGCGATCGGGTCCTTCAACAGCACCAGTTCCTCGCGGAAGACCCTTGACCAATCCACCTCCTGCGGAATGAATACGCCATCGCCCACCTTGGCCAGCGTCAGCATGTCGGAGATCGTGCGGCCCATGCGCTCGCTGGCCGTATACATGCCTTGGATGGTCCCTGCCTCGCGCTCGCCCATGCTTGGGTTTTGGATCAGCTGGTCCAACCTTCCGCGCAGAATGGCCAAGGGGGTGCGCAGCTCATGTGCCGCTTGTTCGGTAAAGCGTTTCTGCGCGGTGAAGTCACGCTGCATGTTGGCCATCATGCCGCCCAATGTGCCCGCCATGCCCGCAAATTCTTCTACGTCCGATGGGGCGAGCATGGGAATGGGCGCATCTGGACGGAAGCGTTCCATGGCCTGCAGGTTGGTATGGAAAGGACGCCACAAGTGCGCGGAGAGCCAGCGGAACAGCAGCAGCGTACACAAGGTGAACAGCACCAGCACCACCGCGATGCTCACCGCAATACCCATCACCAGATCATCCGTCTCCAATTGCGAGCGGCCGATGGTCAGGACCGCCGCACTGCCGTCCGCCTCCTTCGCGGGGAAGCGTCCGATGCGCCAAGGGATGTCCTCCGCATGCAGCGTGTCATAGATCACGGTGTCGGAGAATTGTTCGCCCGCTATCGTTCCGGGTGCTATCCGCAACAGCATATCGGGCGCGGTGATCTCCAGGTCCTGCTCCGAAGCGAGCATCCGATCGCGCACCAGTATGGCATGGTCCTCCAGCGCTTCGTCCACTTCATGCGTCACCGTATGGCGCACCAGCCCATATCCGATGGCGGTGCCGATCACCACCATCGGTAGCGCCAGCAAGGCTTGGTAGAGCGCGGTGCGTTGCAGCAGTTTCATGCACGGTCGCTCATGCGGTAGCCGAGACCATAGACGGTCTTGATCAGGTCGGCGCATTCGTGTGCCGAGAGCTTTTTCCGAAGGTTCTTGACGTGCGCGTAGAGAAAATCGTCCCGGTCCAGGCGCTCCGCAAGATCACCCCACACGTGTTCCAGGATCGCGCTGCGAGAGAGGACGCGGTCCTTGTTCACGGCCAGAAAGTGTAGTAGGTCGAACTCGGTGCCCGTAAGGTCCAAGCGCGTACCCTCGGCTTCCGCCAAACGGTCATCCGGAACGATCCGCAAGGTTCCGATGGTGATGGAGTCCTGTGCCTTGGCCTGTTTGCGTCGCACCAAGGCCCGGAGGCGCGCCACGAGTTCCGGTAAGTGAAAAGGCTTGGGCAAATAATCGTCCGCGCCGAGGTCGAGGCCGCTCACCTTATCGTCCAACGAACCCTTGGCGGAGATGATGATGATGCCGCAGGCGTTGTCGGCCTTGCGCAATGCGCGCACGATGTCGAGCCCGTTCCCCTGGGGTAAAGTGATGTCCACCAGCACCGCGTCGTAGCTGTGCAATTGCGCCTTTTCCATGGCGGAAGGGAAGTCCGTGGCGGATTCCACCAAGTGGCCCTCGTCCTGCAAATACTGCCGGATCGTGCGGCGCAGTTCCGTTTCATCCTCGATGAGGAGCACCTTCATGCGTGCAAGCTATGGAGCGATCCTGTCGGAAATTTGAAGAGAACCCTAATTCCTGATGGCTGATCGCTAATTCCTGCCAGCGTACTTCGCGCCCTTCTTCGCTGTTTCTTAGGTAGCGCATGAAGTTCCCGATGTCCTTGCTTTCATTCTTGCACTTATAGAAAGCAGCATCGAACTCCTCTTGTGTGATGTGCCTGCTGTCCAATGCTCGGTAGGGCTGTGATCGGGTTTCTCCAATGGAGCCCTTTGAAATGGAAAGGAACTGGCCAAACTCCCGGTTACCATCGCGTTCAAAGCCTTCGGCTATGTTATCCATGCAGGAGCCGGAAGACCGGTTGATCTGATCCTTCAATGCGAAATCCCTTGCGAATGAACCCTTCTGCGTTAACCCCCAGATCCCTTTGCAGAGCAAGCGCGCCTGTTGCCAAATACCGAGATCCTCGAAAGTCGTGATGGTGGCCATGAAGTGCTGGATCAGGAATTAGGAATCAGCAAAATAGCCGATCAACAGGCGAAGCCTATCCAACAGAACCTTCCAGCGATACCGCCAACAACTTCTGCGCTTCCACCGCAAACTCCATCGGCAGCTGGTTCAGCACGTCTTTGCAGTAACCGTTCACGATCAGGCTTACCGCTTTCTCTGGCGGAATGCCGCGCTGGTTGAGATAAAAGAGCTGGTCCTCACCGATCTTGCTGGTTGTCGCCTCGTGTTCCACCATCGCGCTCGGGTTCTCACTTTCGATGTACGGGAAAGTGTGTGCGCCACAGCGGTCGCCGAGCAGGAGTGAATCGCATTGGCTGTAGTTGCGCGCGCCTTTTGCACCCTTGCCGATCTTCACTAAGCCGCGGTAGCTGTTGTTGCTCTGGCCGGCGCTGATGCCCTTGCTGATGATCGTGCTCTTGGTGCCCTTGCCGATGTGGATCATCTTGGTGCCCGTGTCGGCCTGCTGTTTGAACTTGGTGAGCGCCACGCTGTAGAACTCGCCCACGCTGTTGTCGCCCTTCAGCACGCAGCTCGGGTACTTCCAGGTGATGGCGCTGCCGGTCTCGACCTGCGTCCAGCTGATCTTGCTGTTGTCACCCAAGCACATGCCGCGCTTGGTGACGAAGTTGTACACGCCGCCCACGCCGTTCTCATCGCCGGGATACCAGTTCTGCACCGTGCTGTACTTGATCTCAGCGTCCTTCATCGCCACCAGCTCCACTACGGCGGCATGCATCTGGTTCTCGTCGCGCATGGGGGCAGTACAGCCCTCGAGGTAGCTCACGTATCCACCTTCATCGGCGATGAGCAGGGTGCGCTCGAACTGGCCGGTGTTCGCGGAGTTGATACGGAAATAGGTGCTCAGCTCCATCGGGCAGCGCACGCCCGGAGGGATGTAACAGAAGCTACCATCGCTGAAGACCGCGCTGTTGAGCGCTGCATAGAAATTGTCCGTCGGCGGTACCACGCTTCCGAGATATTTGCGCACCAGTTCCGGGTGGTTCTGCACCGCGTCGCTGAAGCTGCTGAAGATGACGCCCTTCTCCTTGAGCGCCGCTTGAAAGGTGGTCTTCACGCTCACGCTGTCGAACACCACGTCCACCGCCACGCCGGCCAAGCGCTTCTGCTCCTGGAGCGATATGCCCAACTTCTCAAAGGTCTTGATCAGCTCCGGGTCGGCCTCGTCCAAGCTGTTCAGCGTGGGCTTCTTCTTAGGTGCGCTGTAGTAGTATGCATCCTGAAAATCCACTGCCGGATAGTTTACGAGGGCCCAGGTCGGCTCGGTCATTTTCAGCCAGTTCCTGTACGCGGCCAAGCGCCATTCCAGCAGCCAAGCGGGTTCGTTCTTCTTGGCGCTGATGAAACGAACAGTGTCCTCGTTCAAGCCCTTCGGGGCCAGTTCGCTTTCAATGTCGGTAACGAAGCCGAACTCGTATTCCTTGTTCGCTACCTCGTGGAGGATGTCGTCTGATTGTGCCATGGGTTAAAAACTACCACGAAGACCGCTAAGGGGAGTGCCGATCTCCTTGCCTTTTACTTCCTTCGTGTCCTTCGCGTTCTTCGTTGTATAAATTCCTTGCGTGGTTCAAATCGAAAAACTCTCTCCGCAGCCACAGGTCCGGCTCGCGTTGGGGTTGACGAACTGGAAGCCTTTGCCGTTGAGCCCGCCGCTGAAATCGAGTGTGGTGCCGAGGAGATAGAGCAGGCTCTTTTTGTCCACCACCACTTTCACGCCGTTGTCCTCGAAGACCTTGTCTCCATCCATCATCTTATCGTCGAAGACCAGGTCGTACGAAAGGCCGCTACAGCCGCCACCCTTCACACCGACGCGAACGAAGTGCTGCGGACCACGGCCTTCCGTGCCCAAAAGCTTGGTGAATTCCTGCTTAGCGTTGTCACTCACTTTGATCATGCCTGTATTCTATTTAGAATCCATCTAAATAAAGACGGTCACAAAGGTACAAAGCAACGGGGGCGCAGCAAACGGTCCGGAAAGCCTGTCACTGATAGCCTTTTGCCTGGTCGCGCATCACCAGGGTCCAATCCATTTTCCCGTAGTTGGTGCCCAGCCGCACCATGACAAGTTCCCGCGCGGGATCAACGTAAATGAACTGCCCGAGGTAGCCCTTGGCCTCGAAATCACCCTCGGCCGATGGCAGCCACCATTGGTACTGATAGAAGGGGGCGCTTCCGTTGGCGGTATCCAGGCGGGTGCTTTGCTCCACCCATTCCTTCGGTACCAGCTGCTTACCCCGCCAATTGCCCTTGTGCAGGTAGAGCGAACCGAGCATGGCGAAATCACGTGCAGGCGCATTGAGACAGCAGAAGGTCTTCTCGATACCGCCCTTCTTGCGGTCGATGCTCCAGGATGCGGGATGGACCATGCCCAAGGGTGCCCAGATCTTGTCGTTGGTATATGCGGTGATCGTACGCATGTCACCGCCCTTCCGCAAGGCGCGCTCCAGGATCCACCCGAGTAATTGACTGCTCCCGCTTTGGTACTCGAAATGCTCACCTGGCGGATGGCCTAGTTTCATCTTCGCCATGCCTCGGTACAGGCGCCTACCATAGTAGAACGTGGCGGCATCACCGAAAGGGCTCTTGTAGCTCTCGTTGAAATCGAGGCCACTGGTCATCTGCAGAAGGTTCTCCACGGTCACCTTGTCGAACCCGTTCTTCCGCAGCTCCGGGATGAAGTCGGTGACAGGTTGGTCGACTCCGGTGATGTAGCCGTCCGCGATGGCACAGCCGATCAACATGCTCAGCAAGGACTTGGCCATGGAGAACGACGCGTGCAGGTGGGCCTCATCGTAGCCCTTGTAGTAGCGCTCGTACACGATGGTGTCGCGCTGGATCACCAAGAAGGCCACCGTCTCACGCTCCTCAATGAATTCGTCGAACGTTTGATCTTTCCCCTCATAGGTTATGCCGTGCGGGAGCTTTTCCGTTTCCGCCACCGCATACCGGTACGGCTCCGGTGAGGCTGGCAGCGGCCGGGACGGGAACTTGCGCCAGTCATTGGTGCCGGCGAAATTGTAGATGACGAAGCGGCCGACCGTACAGCTACAAAGTAGAAGGCAGGCGAAAAGGAAAACAGTGACTTTCAGGGAACGGGCGTGCATGGCGAAAAATAGCCATTGGGGTCCAAAGGGCGGATCCGTTCAGCGACGGATCGTTGGAAGGATGCAGCTTGATCGACTTACGGCATACCTGAGGGATCCACTTGATCAAGCCGTTACAGGCGGTACCTTCGCACACAGGAAGAACCTTCACCAAAAAAACCGGTGAAGAGCATTCCACCACGTTGCCATGCTCAAGCAATACCTCTCCCAAAAGCTCCAACAGAAGCTCAGCCCGCAGCAGATCCAGCTGATGAAATTGCTCCAGGTGCCCACGCTGGAACTGGAGCAACGCATCAAGCAGGAGATGGAGGAGAATCCTGCTTTGGAGGAAGGCGAAGACCACGACGAGGAGGAGGAGATGACCCACGAGGCCGCGGCGGAGAACGAGGAGACCACCGAATCCAGCAACGAAGAATTCGACCTGAGCGACTACTTCCAGGACGACGACACGCCGGACTATAAGCTGAGCGCGAAGAACCAAAGCGCGGACGACGAGGAGTACGAAACGCCGATCACCGGCGGCAGTACGTTCCAAGATGCCATGCGCACGCAGCTCTCCCTGCGCGATGTGGACGAGCGCACCGAGCAATTGGCCGAGCACATCATCGGCAACTTGGACGAGGACGGTTACCTCCGCCGCGGCCTGGACCAGATCGTGAACGACCTGGCCTTCACCGCCAATATCATGACGGACGAGACGGAACTCGGCAAGGTGCTTCAGGAGGTCCAGTCGCTTGATCCGGTCGGCGTGGCCGCACGCGACCTGCGTGAATGCCTGCTGCTGCAATTGACGCGGATGCACAACGCGGTGGACGTGCTCACGGCGAAAGCCATCATTGATAAGCAATTCGACGCGTTCACCAAGAAGCACTATGAGCGGATCATGGAGCGGTTGGAGATCGACGAGGATGCCTTGCGCGACGCCATTGAGGTGATCGTGCGCTTGAACCCGAAGCCCGGCAATACCGGCCGCGACACCACGAAGTCCGCGCAAGCCATCGTGCCCGACTTCGCAGTGAACGCGGTGGACGGACAGCTGGAGCTTTCACTGAACGGGCGCAATGCCCCGGAGCTGCGCGTGAGCCGCCAGTACCGCGACATGATCAAGGAATACCAGCGCAACAAGAAAGATCCCAAGGCCAAGGACGCGCTGGTCTTCATCAAGCAGAAGCTCGATTCCGCCAAGTGGTTCATCGATGCGATCAAGCAGCGCCAGAATACGCTGCTCATCACCATGGAGGCCATCATGGAGCATCAGCGCGACTTTTTCCTCACCGGCGACGAGACCAAGATGAAGCCCATGATCCTGAAGGACATCGCCGAGAAGGTGAGCATGGACATCAGCACCGTGAGCCGCGTGGCCAACAGCAAATACGTGCAGACCGACCACGGCACCTACCTGCTCAAGTTCTTCTTCAGCGAAAGCCTGATGACGGACAGTGGCGAAGAGGTGAGCACCCGCGAAGTGAAGAAGATCCTGGAGGAAGCGATCATTGCGGAGAACAAGCAGAACCCGCTGACGGACGACGAGCTGACAAAACTGTTGCGCGGCAAGGGCTACAACATCGCCCGGCGCACTGTGGCAAAGTACCGGGAGCAATTGCACATGCCGGTGGCCCGCCTCCGGAAGGAGCTTTGATGCGCAAGGCGGCACACACGCTTTCCCTCCTGCTCCATCCGGTGTGGATGCCCACGTTCGCCGTGATCATCGCGTTCCATATCGACCCGCACCTCACCTTCGCGTTCACCCCGCAAGGCCAATGGGTGATCGTGGGCATGGTCTTCGTCATGTCCGCGCTCTTCCCTATCTCCAGCATGTTCATGCTCTGGCGCAGCGGGGCGGTTTCGAAACTGGCGATGCCCGACCGCAAGGAGCGCATCGTACCCTACTTGCTCACGCTGATCTATTTCTGCATGACGTACTACCTGCTGCGAAGATCACCGAACCATCCCGCCACGCTGGCGCTGTTCTGCGGCATCATCATCGCCTTGGTCGTGGACCTGGTCATCACAATCCGGTGGAAGATCAGCCTTCACATGACGGGGATCGGGGGCCTCATCGGCATGGTGCTGGGTTTGATGGTGCTGCACGGCACCCCGGTCGGCTTCGCCCCTATTTTGCTGGTGATGACCGGCGCGCTTGGCACGGCACGGCTACTGGTGACGGACCACTCTCCGGCACAGATCTACGCTGGTGCGCTGGTCGGTCTGGCCAGCACTTTTCTCTGCCTGCTGTTCGGGATCAACTACTGACCTGCCGTTTCTGCCAAGGTCTGCTGCCAGCGCCACGCATCACGCAAAGCATCCGCCAAGGTGAGTTCCGTTTGCCATCCGAGGACCTTCCGGCTCTTGGTGGTGTCCGCGTACATGGCCACCACGTCGCCCGGCCTGCGGGGACCGATCACATAGGGAACCTTCACTCCGTTCTCCTGCTCGAAGGTGTTCACCGCTTCCAGCACGGTGTTGCCAGTGCCCGTTCCCAAGTTGAACACGTCGTAGACCGGTGCTTCCTGTTTCTCGATCCACCGCAAGGCCCGTACATGCGCTTTGGCCAAGTCCACCACATGGATGTAGTCGCGGATGCAGGAGCCGTCCCGTGTGGGGTAATCGTCCCCGAACACCGTGAGCTTTTCGCGAAGGCCCGCAGCGGCCTGCGTGATGAAGGGGACGAGGTTGTTCGGCACGCCGATCGGCAGCTCCCCGATGATCCCGGACGGATGCGCCCCGATGGGATTGAAATAACGCAACATCACCACGCGCAAGGCAGGGTCGGCGGCGGAAGCGTCCCGGAGCAATTGCTCGCAGACCACCTTGCTGTAGCCGTACGGTGATGCCGCCACGCCCGTGCGGGAGGTCTCGGTCACCGGCAGTTGATCGGTGTCGCCATAAACTGTGCAAGAGGATGAGAAAACGATGTTCTTCACTTCGTGCTTCTCCATCACCCGTAGTAGAGTGACCAGCGAACCGATGTTGTTCGCATAGTACTTCAACGGATCCCGCACGCTTTCGCCCACGGCCTTGTCCGCCGCGAAGTGGATCACGCTTGCCGGCCGTTCCGCCGCGAACACTTTTTCCAGCGCCTCAGCGCCGGCACAATCAATGCGATGGATCCGCAAGGAGCGGCCCAAAATGGCTTCCAGGCCCCGCAGCACACGCTCGTCGCTGTTACGAAGATCATCGACAATGACGGGCTCGAAGCCGGCCTCCACCAGCTCCACGCACGTATGCGAACCGATGAAGCCCGCCCCCCCCGTAACGATCACCTTTTCCATGGGCCGCGAAAATAGGACAGTTGCCGGTCGCTCGGGACTTCGCACTTTAGCGCCATGTCCGCAGGCCGTCATCGATCATCCTTGTTTGCCGTTCTGGCCGTGATGCTGCTGTTCACGTTCGTCTCCGTACGTTCTTCCAAGGAAAACGCGGGCGGGATCATTGTGAGCGACGTGCATGGCTACTACGGGTACTTGCACGCGGTGTTCATCACCCACGACCTCGGCCATGAGCGCGTACGGCATGAATATGTGAACGTGACACCGAACGGCACGCTCAACAAGTATTTCGCCGGGGAAGCTTTGCTACTGACCCCGTTCTTCCTCAGCGCCCATGCTTACGTGAAGGCGACCGGCGGCGTGGCTGACGGATTCTCTCCGCCGTACGAACGTGCTATCGCCTTTGCCGCACTGATCTATGCCCTGCTCGGGTTGCTTGCGTTCCGGGCTTTGCTGCTGCACTTGGGCATCAGCGACCGGACCGTGGCGACCGTGCTGTTGATGTTGGGCTTCGGCACACAGCTTCTCCAGTTCACTGCCGTGCAACCGGGCTGGTCACATGTGTACTCCTTTGCGCTGTTCGAGTTTTTCCTGCTGCTCACGCAGCGCATCGCCGTGGAGGCTTCCGTTGGACGGATCATCGCTTGGGGTGTTGTGCTTGGGATGATCGTGCTGGTGAGGCCGGTGAACGGGCTTGTTCTGCTTGCGGTCCCGGTCGTGCTGGGCAAAGCCACGCCGGATCTTCTGCGCAGCTTCCGCCAGAAACCCGTTGCCACCGCGCTGATGATGCTGGCCGGTGCGTCAATAGTTGCCATCCAGCCCATCCTCTGGCACGCCCAGGTGGGAAGCTTCGTGGCATACGGCTACAAAGGGGAAGGCTTTCAATGGGGCCGGCCCGCCATCCTTCAAGTGCTCATCGGCATCCGGCGCGGCTTGTTCATCTGGACGCCCGTATTGGTCCTTGCAGCATTCAGCGTGCCGCTGCTGTGGAAGCATGATCGCTTTCGGGCCATCGGCGCGGCGCTGTACTGGCTGGTGATCACCTATGTCATCAGTAGCTGGTGGATCTGGTATTACGGTAGCGGCTTTGGCGCACGCGTGTATGTGGAGCATTACACCGTGTTCGCGCTTCCTCTGGCCTTCATGCTGGACCGTTGGCAAGGGTGGCGGAGGATGGCGGCCATCACCTTTCTGGTATTTGCTTCTGCGCTCCAGTTGGCGCAGTGCTACCAATACAACCACGGCTTCCTGGACCGTGAATGCATGGACCGGAAGAAGTACGCGTTCAGCTTCCTGCACTTTGACGCCGACCACCACGAACGCCTCGGCGGACGCTACATGATCGCACCCTACAACCCCAACGGTATGGACACACTGGTGCATGTCCGCTGGGACGCCGAACGCTGGGTGCGCTACTGGCATGGCAAGCCGGTCCTCTTCGATCCCGCGCCCAGCCCATGGCATGTGGTGACCTGCGACACCACCGACGAGTTCGGTCCCAGCTTCGAGATGCCCGCCAAAGACCTGCCGACAGGGCGCGCATTGTATTTCGCATTGGGCTTTGAACGCTACGTGTTCCATGCCGACGACACCCGGGGCATAACGGTGGTGGCCAGCGCCGAGAACGCGAAAGGCGAGATCGTCCAGTACCAGTCCTTCGCCATGGAGCCGATGCCCCCGGCCGGTGACAGCCTCTGGGAGCATATTGAATACCGGGTGCCGCTGGAGCCTTTAAGGAAAGGCGAGCGCGTCAAATTCTACTTCTGGAACCAGGACGGGAAAAGCCGCTTTCTGGTCGACGACCTGGACATGACCGTGACTGCCGTGCGCCCGTATTGACAGGCGTGGAATGAAATGGTGGGCCCAGCAGGATTTGAACCTGCGACCAACGGATTATGAGTCCGCTGCTCTGACCGCTGAGCTATAGGCCCGGTAACAGGCCGCGAAAGTAGCCGTTGATGCGGATCCCGTGCAGCGGATAGCTTCGCGCCCCATGGAACGACCGTTGCCGTACGACACCATCCTGCTCGACCTGGGCGGTGTGCTCATCGATGTGGACTACCATGCCGCCGCCCTCGAGTTCGAGAAGCTGGGCTTCGCGGATTTCGACAGCCTCTACAGCAAGGCCAAACAGGACCACCTCTTCGACGGCTTCGAGACGGGCGCGCTTTCCCCGGCGCAGTTCCGTGATCGGATCCGGCAACTTCACGGCTCGCCGCTCACGGACGCACAGATCGACCACTGCTGGAACGCCATGATCGGCAGCATTCCGCCGGCACGCATTGATCTTGTAAAGCGACTGAAGGAACGGTACGAAGTGCTACTGCTCAGCAACACCAACGCCATCCATGTGCCGGCCTTCGAGGCCATCGTGGCCAGGGAGAACGGGATAACCGATTTCAAGGGGCTCTTTGTCGGCGCCTACTACAGTTGCGAACTGGGTATGCGCAAGCCGGACGCGGAGATCTTCAAGTTCGTACTGGACCAGAACTATGCGGACCCGAAACACACCTTGTTCATCGACGACAGCATCCAGCACGTGGAAGGGGCGCGGAAGGCCGGGCTGCATGCCGAGCATTTGGACCTGGCCAAGGAGGACGTGATCCAGTTGGTGGAGCGGCTCGGGCTATTTCACTGAACGCTTGCCACTGCCCTTCCTAGGCTTCGGCTCCGGAAGTGCTGCGGCCACGGCGATCAGGATCCTCGGCAGCTCACGAATGGACGACCATTGGTCCTCGTCCAGCGTATAGTGCGCCTTTGCCCCCGGATAAGGCGGGCCCTGTTCACAGATGGAACGCAGGTCCTCACTCGCCGGAACGATCTTCACGAAGAGGCGATCGTCGGCGACCAGCGCGACCGTCTTCCCGTCGGCATACAGGGCATATTCACCGAACATGCTCTTGGTCGCGAAGCGATCCGGCATGCCCAAGCATTCCAACAGGAACTCAACGGACTCTTTACGGGTGGCCATTCCTAGTTCACTTAACCTCCTGACAAAGCTCCACCAACACCCCGTTGGCGCTCTTCGGATGCACGAAGCACACCAACTTATTGTCCGCCCCGCGCTTGGGTTCGTCGTTAAGCAGAACGAACCCTTCAGCTTTCAGTCGCAGCATCTCGGCGCGGATATCGGCCACTTCGAAAGCGATATGGTGGATGCCTTCACCGCGCTTTTCAATGGCTTTGGCGATCGGGCCTTCCGCCCGGGTGCTTTCCAGCAACTCGATCTTGTTCGGCCCTACTTGGAAGAACGAGGTGATGACGCCTTCGCTGGCAACCTCCTCGCGTTTATAGCTGGGGCTTCCCAGCAAGGCGGCATAGATCTCCTCGGCCTTGGCCAGGTCTTTCACGGCGATACCGATGTGCTCAATACGGATCATGGTGGAAAGTTAGGCCGGACAGTTCTGCCGTTCAGCAAAAGACCCCGCCGAAGCGAGGTCCTGCATTCCGATCAAAGTCACCTTTATCGCTTGACGAAGGTGTCCCCCATCTTGTTGTCGTAGTTCAGGTAGTAGAGCCCGCGCTTCAGGTCGCTCACATCAACATCCGTGGAATAGCCGCGCTTCACGATGTTGCCGAACTGGTCGTAGATCTCATAAAGGCTGCCCGCGCTGAGATGGATCTGCTCCGCCTTCTTGTCGTAGGCCCAGGTCACCACAGGAACCGAAGGGTCGGTGTAGGCCGCGTTCTCACTGAAGCGCGAACGCTTGGACATGTCGGTCTGCTTCACCCGGTAGATGTTCTCTCCGCTGTGGGGCACCACCTTGAAGGAATACGAATGTTCACCGGGGGTCCCGTTACCCATCACTTCCCCTACCCGGATCCACTTGTTCCAGCGCTTCTCTTGCACCACAAAGGGCAGCTCACCTGTCTCATTGGAGGTGGTCCACGAATAGGTGCCTTCCGTGGAAACACCCTGCTTCACGATATCAAAGGTGCTTTTCGGCTTGAGCACCTCCGGGTTCAACACCTTGGGGGTGCAACCGTCCTTGTGCATGATCTTGATCATCACCTTGTCGCCCACCTTGAACCCGAAGTTGGCCAGATCGATCTCGAAAGCACTGGAATTGATCTCATCGGTGGCCACCTTGTCGTTCACCGTCACCTGATAGACACAAAAGCCCACGCCAGCTTCGGAAAACGGATTTTGGACGAAGATGTTCTTGCCCTGGTAATTGCCGTCCAGCACGATGGTGCCTGCCTGCGCGAACAGACCGACGAGCAAGGCACCAAGGAGAAAGAGATGTCGAAGCTTCAGCATTGCGGGTGGTGTATAGAAGGCCGAAATATACGGCAGATGTCGGGACTGCCCGCCAATTTCGGGCCATGCTATCAGCAGATAAGCGTCACGCTGGGGATTTTACATGCACGGCCGTAGCCATCTTATTCACGTCTTCCAAGGTGAAAGGGGTGCCGTCATCCGCATCCTCAATGTGAAAAATGCGACCGTCCGCAGTGACCGATCGGTCGAAATGATAGAATACCAACGCGGTATCATCGGGAAATTCAGACCTGTAGATGATCAGTTCGGGCTTTTCTTCCACAATGGTGTTCTTTTTCAACAGATCGCGGTCCAGGTCGGCCTTCAAACGTTCCATGTCGGCGGGCGCTTCCGAGATCTCGATGGCAAAATGATCACCTGCCCGCACCGCCAGCTTACCGATCTCATCCTTCCAGACCAAGGTGGGCACCGGTGCCCCGGTCGGCATCTCCAGCACCAAGGGCATGTGATATTCGGCCAGGTCGACCGTAGCCGCCGCGCGGGCGCTGTCGGCCGCAGCGGCCATCTGCTTGGCGGCATCGGATTTACCGTCGCCGCAAGCGTTCATCAACAATGCCGTGCCAAGGACGGCGGAAGGGAAAAGTGCTTTCATGCGGCGAAGGTATACGCGGGTCCGGGCCTTCGAGTTCGCCCGGCCATCCGCCTTCGCTGGGCACCGGTCAATGCACCACCTCGAACCGCAATGGAGCCACCTCGGGGCGGTCAATTTGACGCAGGATATAGACTCCTGAATGCAAGCCGCTCACATCGATGCCGTGCCCATACTGCGATGCGGTCATTATGGACCGACCATCAAGGCTGTGTACCATAAGCGTCCCCTTCGGAACGGGTCCATCAACATGAAGCCGGTCGCTCGCGGGATTGGGCCAGGCTTGCCATTGTACAGACGGGATCTCATCCACGCCTAACCCTAAGAAAGGGGACATCCCATAGCTGCCAATGAACTCCACAGCACAGTCAGGCTGCACCGAGAATTTCCAATAATATCTCCCACCGCAACCAGCGGGGCAATCCCCCCAACCGTATCCGAAAGTGATCTCAATATGATCGGAATACACGGAGTCGGTGATCTGGTCTCCATCACCGGCGCTGCCACTCGCATTCGCAAAAGCCACGTCAGGCAACTGCCCGAACCGATCAGCCAAGGCAAGGGTATTGCAATTGGTACCGGTGCTGAAGGAGATCACCCTATTCGCACCTGGTGCCCAGGAGGAAAAATGGTATTCTACCACATCATACTGCTGCATAAGCCCGTTCAGAGCAGTGTTTCCAGTGGGGAGGTTGCCGGCTTCGAGCTGATGGACCCAGGCCAAGGTGGAATCCACTATAACGGATATTGTTCTCAGCGGTATGATCGGATAGATGTGCATATCCAATAGGTCCACCACGGTATCGCGTTCCGGCGAAGTGGAGTTGTACACGGCGATCAAAGCGCCCAAGTTCGTTTGCGCCCATTCCGGGTTGATGTTCACCGAGTCCATCCATGTGCTACTGTACCGGAAGGTCTGGTCGATGGTCATACGGTCGGCATCGTCACGGTACCGCGCCAAGATCGAGTCGGGAGCTTCACAGAAATAGGGCTGGGCGAAGGAAGCCAAGTGAAGGCCGAGCAGTAGCAGGGTAATTGGAATGAGCTTCATGGCCGTGGGTTTTGTATCCCGAAAGTAGTGGAAGCGCTTTCAGGAAACCCTGCCGTTCCTCGTCCCGATCGTCTCGATCACTTCCCCACTTCGATCCTCACCCCTTCGCTGTGCGAGGAAAACTCCGGCGCGTACATGCACATCGCCGTAGTGATGCCGTTGCTGAAGTCGCCCGCATGGGAGACGCGCAGGTCGTACTCGAAGACGTAGGTGCCGGGCCGGAGGTGGTCGAAGAAGAAGTCCGTGGCCGCATCGCGGGTGCTTTGGTAGTAGCCCAAGCCGCCTTGGTAGCGGTAGCCGCTGAGCGTTTCCGTGGGTTCCAGTCCGGCCGCGCGCAGGTCCTTCAAATGCACGTAATCCATGGCGCGGTCGGTGCGCAGCTCGATGCGGACGGTAAGCTTATCACCGGGTTTCAGCGTACGGGCCTTGTCCAGTGCGATGAGCTTCGGACCCGCATCGGTCGGCTCGTTGAGCATCACCTGTTTCTTGACGCTGAACGGGCTTTCGGCGGAAGTGACCTTCTCCATCTGCTCGAAGTATTGCCAGTAGAGCGCTCCCCATGCGGCACGATCGGCGGTGGTGGTGATCGTCACATCGCCCATGTCGGGTTTGATGGCATCCGCGGCCCACATCTTCTGGAAGTAGCCTGTTCCGGCCTCCTGCTTTTCGGCAATGATCTTCTGCCCGCCCACGGTGATCACCGGGGCGTCCACAGGCTCCAGCCAGTTGTCTCCCGTGAGCAGCAGCGCATAGCAGGCTTCCGCCGTGGCCTTGGTGGTCTTCCAGTCGGTGGTCTGCTTCAGCTTCAGCAGGTATAGGCGCAGTTCGTTCACGCGGGCCTCGTCCTTGGCCACTTCGTGGAAAGCCTCGATCATCAGCGCGTGGGTCTCCGTGGGGAAATCCCACCAGTACCAGCCCGCGTTGAAGTTCTTCCAGTACATGCCCAATTCCTCGCTGCGCGTGGCCCGTTCACCCAGCGACTTCATGATGAGCTGTGCCGTGGCATGATCGCCGAGGCGGTCCATGGCGAGCGCGATCATGGCCTGTTCCTGCAAGCCGAAGCTGAGCCAGGTCACGGCCAGTCGGCCCTTGTAGAACTCCACGGCTGTATTGGTGGTGCCGGTGATCGGCCAGCGTGAAAAAAAGCTGCGTGCATAGAGGTACTGCACCACGGAATGGTCGGGCGTGTACTCCATGCGCTCCGCCTTTGTGCTCCGCATTAACAACCGCTTGTAGTCAGAATCCACGTCTCTGTCCAGCCACTGTACCGCATTCTTCAACATCACCTGCGTCTGTCCGTCGGGACGGAGGTCCGCCGCGCCCAGCTTCTCCAAATGCCCGAAGCCCGACACGATGCCCTGCGTTACCCAGCGCGACGGTTGCATGCCGGTGAACCACGGCCACGCTCCGTTGCTCAACTGTGCATCACGCAACTTTTTCAGGGCCACGGCTTTCTCGTTGGCCATCCGCTGCATGTCGAAGAGCAAGGCGATGCGCTGCTTACTTTCCCTTTCACTACGGGCATTGAGCACCCACGGCGTTTCCGCCAGCACCACGTTCTTCAGTTCGCTGTTCTTCTCCAATTTGCTGAGGAATGCCTCCTCATTGCCTTCACCCTTCGCCGCCCATTGCACAAAGACCTGTTTGATCGCCGGACGTTCGTCCACGATGTGCGATGCAAGGCTGTTGGCATAGAAGCGGCTGAAGACCTGCTCGCTGCATGCGTGCGGGTACTCCATCAGGTAGGGCAGCGCTTGCACGGCGTACCACGCGGGGTTGGGCGTGAACTCCAGTTTCAGGCTTTGGTTGCGCAGCGTGGAACTGGTGCTGTTCTTCAGCTTCTCCAGGGTGAAGGTCTTCGTGCCGGCCTTGCTGATCGGCAGCGGCAGGCTTTCGGTAACGAGCACGCGATCGGTGAGGATGGGCAGTGGTTTCTCCTCGCCATCGGTGAAGGAACCGGCCTTGGCACTGATCCGCACGCTGACCGCGCTCACGCCTTCCGGCACCTGGACATCCCACGCCACGGCAGCGCTCGCACCCGGTCCGGCGGTGAATGGAACGGTGTTGTTCTTCAGCCCGAAGCGATCGTTCAACGCCGCATTGGTGAAGGGGTCGAAGAGGTCCAGTGTGGCAATGCCGGTCACCGCCGCGCCTTCGATCACCGCCACTTTTGAGGTCAACGTGATCGCATCACCCTCGCGCAGGAAGCGCGGCAAATTCGGCGTCACCATCAAGGGCTTTTGCGTGATCACTTCCTTGGTGAATTGCGCGGTCTTGAGGTCAGTGGTGTGGGTGAGCCCCATCAGCTTCCACCGGGTAAGCGCGTCCGGCATGGTGAATCGCAGGATCACGCTGCCGTCCTTGTCGGTGAGCAGATCCGGCAGGAAGAAGGCTGTCTCGCGGAAATCCGTGCGGGTGGCGGGCGGTGGCGCATCCGCTACCGGTGGCGGCGGCGATGATGTCCCTTCATCCTTGGCGATGAGCGGCTCCTCAAGTTGTACCGTTTGGGCCTCTGTTGACTTGGCCATGGCACCTGTTACTGTCTCCTCGTTTTTGTCCATGAGCGAAATCACACCGGCGCTACGTGACGCGGTGCGATTCCTGTATCCGTAGCTCCCTTGCCATAGGTTGGCCCCGTACGTGTTCAACTCCGGATAGATGTGGATCGTATCCGCAGGTAGTTGGAGGTTGCGCCACAGTTGGTCCCCGTTGCTCACGCCGAACGGCATGGGCTGCTCCCATCCCATGCGTGCGCTGTTCGTCGGCCATACGGACAGGTCCCATGCATGCGGAACGAAGTGGTCGAGCGAGGCATCGTACATGCCCGCGAGCAGTTGGGCGGCCACTTTCTCCCCTTTCGGGCCGGTGATCTTCAAGCGCCATTCCTCTTTCGCACCGGGCAGAAGCTTGTCGCGGAAGGTCATCCATTCCACATGCAGCTCCTTGTTGCTCCACGGCACGTTGATGTATACATCCTGGTTGTGCGAACGGCCGCGCTCCACGGAGATGAAGTGAACGGCGAAGCCGCCACGGTCCGCTTCCAGCACCGGTAGCTCCACGCGTTGTTGCCCGTCCTTTATCGTAAGCCAGCGCCGCACGGCGATCACGCCCTCGCGTTCCACCTCCATCAGGATGTGTGCTTCCGAAAGTGCAGAGCTCACCAACAGCACCGCCTTTTCGTCCGGCTCGGCTTTCGCTTTCACCGCTTCCACATGGAACGCTTCGTTGACAAAACCCGTGTGCTGCACCGCCGGATCATAGACTGTCACTGCTTTCTGAACACGCACTGCATCGCCTTGAGCGTCCACGGCGCTCACTTCGATCAGGTAGCTGCCCACGTCCCAATCCGCAATTCCGGACAACACCATCGGTTTCCCATTGGCCAGCCATTCCTTCCGCTCCATCACCACGGCTTCCTTCGGCCAAGTGAGCGGATCGTTCTCATCGGCATGCTCGTCCTGCGGGAAGCGTTCCTTGAATTGTTCGGCGGTGAGCATGTGGCGGTCCGGCTGTTCCCACAACCGGTCGCGCAACGGCGTAAGCGGCGTCCGCAGCCGCGTGATGCGCACATCCATCGGCACGTCGAGCATGTTGCCGTTGAGGTCCTGCACGCTCACCACCAGGCTGTCCATGGTGGAACGGTCGAAACCATCGCCGACGTTCAATGCGATGTCGATGCTGCGGTAGCCAACCGAAATGCTGGTACTGCTGCTTTGCGTTTCGCCGTTCACGTCGGTGATGTTGGCCTCCACGCTGAACGTGAACGTGGGATCGGCCTTGCGTGAAATGGCTGCATCGGCCTCGGCAAGAAAGCTGATGCTGAAGTTGCCGTTGGCGTCCGCTTCCGCCGTACCGCTGGCGATCTCCGTAGACCTTTCCCAGGGGATGAACGAGCGCCAATACCTGCCGCACCACCATGGCATGCGCGCTTCACGCCTTACCGTCCAATGGACTTGCGCACCGTCCAGGGGTACGCCGGCGTAGCTCTTCGCAAGGCCATGCACGGTGGCGGTCCCGTTCAATTTCGCGACATTGACGGCCTTGGCGGTATCGCTCTTCGGAAAAAGCACCTCGAACATGGGGCGCTTGTACTCCTCCACTTGGATGTACCGGCTGCCGAACTCTTCTTGGATGCGCATGCTGCCGGTGAGCGTTCCCTGCGGCGCTGTGAACCGGCCATGGCATGCCCCGAACGCATCCGTGGTCACCGCTGCGGAATCGATCAACTGGCCGTTCACATCAAAGAAGCGGACCGTGGTCCTGTATCCTGGCTTCACCACGGTGGTCTTGCCCCGTTTCACGGAAACGATGCCCTTGAACATCACCGGTTGGCCGGGGCGATAGATGGCGCGGTCGGTGAAGAGGAAGGTGCGGAGCGTGTCGCGCACATTTCCTCTGTCGTAGTAACGGTAGTAGTAGCTGCCGGGGGTCGCAAGGCGATCTTTCCCTAAGGTGACCACCCAGCGCTGCTGTCCGGGCCGGTCATTCGGCGCGGCGACCTCGGCCATGCCTTCAGCACCCGTGATGGCTGAACCGATACTGATGTCACGCAAGCCACCGTTCTGATAGAACTGTGAGAAGAGCTCCGCTTTGGCACCCTCCACGGGCGTACCGCTCTCGCGGTCCATCACCAGCACGGCTGGTTTGCCTTTTGCAGTGGAGCGCTGTGCCAGGGACAAGCGGGTCACCTGCACCTCTGTGATCACGATGATGCCGTTGTCATTCGGTAGTGACCTGTCCGAGGCGATGATGCTGTAGCTGCCGATCGAGAGCGGCTCCACCGGGACATCCACTAGATGCCCATTGAGGTCACCGTCGTCCGGCAGCTCCATGTTCCATTCGCGCAGCACGGGCAGTCCCAAGATCCGCTTCAGGTCTTCCTGGTCCCGGTATCCGCGTCGCTCATCCCGCTTTGCATCATCCTTCACGATGCGCAGCCACAGGTGTGAGGTGTTGGTGTAGCTGACGGAGACCCGGAATGGCATGTTCGGCGTTGCGGCCTCCTCCGCGTTCACCTGCAAGGATGGCTGCGTCCACTGGGCGATCAAGGCCTTGGCGCGTTTGGAGGCGAAAGGTTCCTGTTGGTGCGAGGCGATCTCGCGGCAGATGTCAACGGCGGTCTTCCTTTCCCACTTGAACGCGCTGTCCGGCGCGAGCCTTTGGTAGTTGGCGGTTTGGTCCGCATGCCATTGCGCAATGGCGAGCATCACCGCGCTTTTCTCCTCACCGGCCAAGAGCGTGGTGCTCTGTGCCTGCAGCGCCTTGAGGTAGAGGCTGTCCTTGTCCGGAAGCGTGCTGTTGGCGCGGGCGAAGGCGAGCCGGTCGAGGGTGACATCCGTGAGCGCGGCTTGGCGGCCGTCCTTGAGATGCAATGCGGTGAGCCGCTGGTAGAGCCGCAGCGCCTGCCATTCCCAAGCGGTGCTATCGCGGGTTGCGAAGCTCGCCGAGGCGAATTCGGGTGCTGATGCGAAGGCGTTCGGACCATCGAGCTTAAAGCGCCATGCCGGTTCCGCCAAGCGCGTTTCGCTGTTCTGGAAAACCTCCAGTGCCCGGCGGGCGAGCACATCAAAGAGCGTTGGCCGCAACGCGGTATCAGCATGGGCGGGCTCCAACAAGGCGCCCAATTCACCCACGGGGATCTTCGCCAAGTCTTCCGCCGGTTCCAACGATGCGATGTACTGGTCGATCACCTTTTGCATAAAGGCGACTTGGTCCCAGGTCTCCGGGTCGTCGGTGGCCTCATCCATGTTGGTGCGGTCGAGCACCTTCCAGCGGTTCTGCTGATAGTAGCCCCACCATTGATCGGCGGCCACGCTGAGCAACAGTTGCTTCAGGGGAGTTTCCGCGTTGTTCCTTGCGGAATCCAGCTTGGCGAGCACCTGCACGGCATCACCACCGGTAAAGCGCATGAACCTCGCGGAGTACATCCAGGCGCGGAACTCCGTGCGCCAGTCGTGTGCGGCGCGTGCTTCGGCCAAGATCACCTCCGTGGCTTTCAGGGCCGATGCGAACTGGCCGATATTGCTGAGCGAGTCCACGGCGGCCCAGCGCGGGTCGCTCTTCCCATGGGGCCTGTTGACCGCTTTCTGTGTGGAGGCGCAGCCCAGCATTACAACAAGCGCGGCGGCCGTGCCGAAAAGGATCTTGCGGGCGTGTCGCATCAAGTACTGCCCCAACCGCTGGATCGGCCGGGCATCGGGCCAAAGTTCGCCATTCATGCCGGGCCGTACACCTTGAGGGGACATTGGTTCAATGTGCGTCTTTTCATTTCGGGCCGATCGGTCCGGGCAACTTGAAGCAACTTGTAGGCCGCGCAATAGGTCTTAGCTTGGGGGTCCGAAACCGAAGGTCCCCGATCACCGTGCGCCATCCGCTTTGCATAGCCTTCTGCCTGTTCGCCATTTCGCTGATGGCCACGCAGCCGCCTGCGGCACGGTTCACGCAGAACAAGGGCCAATGGCCGGAACAGGTGGCCTATCGCACGTTGGTGCCGGGCGGGGCCTTGTTCGTGGAGCGGAACGCGCTCACCTATACGCTTCATTCCGGAGGCCCGATGGAGCACCATGGACATGAACATGACGGTCCGCCGGAGCCTGAGCATGCGCATGCCTTCCGCGTTTCCTTCGAAGGGACCTCGGAAGCGATCCCGTCAGGTGCTTCGGCGCAGGGCTTCTACGAGAACTTTTTCTTGGGAAACGATCCAGCGCATTGGGGCACCGGCTGCTCGGTCTATGGAGAAGTGAAGTTGAAGGAGTTGTATCCGGGCATCGACCTGCGGATGGACGGAAGCATGGGGCTGAAGTATGACTTCATCGTGGCGCCCGGAAGCGATCCGGTACAGGTGCGCTTGCGTTTCGACGGGCAGGACGGATTGTCCATAAAGGACGGGCGCTTGTTCGTGAAGACATCCGCAGGCACCGTGATCGAAGAGGCGCCCGTGGCTTACCAGGAAACAGCTTCGGGCCGAAAAGGCGTGCGCTGCTCCTACCGGCTGAACGGCTCCCACGTCACCTTCGACCTCCCGGACGGTTACGACATTCTACTTCCGTTGGTGATCGACCCAGTGCTGACCTTCGGCACATACAGCGGCAGCACAGCGAACAATTTCGGCTTCACCGCCACCTATGACGCTGGTGGTCACCTCTACGGCGGGGGTATCGTATTCAGCGCAGGTTACCCCACCACGGTGGGTGTACTGGACCCCAGCTTCAATGGAGGCACGATCGATATCGGGATCACCAAATTCTCCCCTGACGGTACCTCACAGATCTGGAGCACCTATATCGGGGGCAGCGGTAATGAGTGCCCGCACAGCTTAGTGGTGAACTCCAACAACGAGCTGTACATGATGGGCAGCACCGGATCGGCGGATTTTCCCGCAACTGGCGGAGCCTATGACCAGACCTTCCATGGGGGGGACAACATCAGCGTCACGGCACCAACGTGGGTGGGCCAGTCCTTCGGCTATGGCTACGGACAAGCCGACGGCACGGACATCGTGCTGGCGCACTTCAGCGCGGACGCCACCTCCTTGACCGCATGCACCTACGTGGGCGGAAGCAGCAACGACGGAGTGAACAACGTGCTCCCCTTGTCGCACAACTACGGGGACCATTTTCGCGGGGAAGTGGCCTTGGATGCCTCCGAGTGGCCCGTGGTGAGCACCTCCACCCAGAGCGCGGACATTCCCGTGAGCGCCAATGCGCCGCAGGCCGTCTTCGGCGGCGGCATCCAGGACGCCTACTTCTTCCGCATGGATCCCGCACTCACCACATTGCAGGCCACCTTCTACGGCGGTAGCGGCAACGACAGCGGCTATGGCGTGCAGTTCGATTCCAACGGCCAGGTCTTCACCACGGGCGGCACCACAAGCACCGACCTCACCATGCCCGGCACGCCCTTCCAGGCCACCAACAACGGGAGCGTAGACGGCTATGTGGCGCGTTGGAGCACCGACCTCGGCAACCTGCTTTCCGCATCCTTCCTCGGCACGTCCGCCTTTGACCAGACCTATTTCGTCCAGGTTGACAATTTCGACGACGTCTACGTAGTGGGGCAGACCCATGGCAGCTATCCCGTGTCGCCCGGCGTCTATGCCAACCCCGGCAGTTCGCAGTTCATCCAGAAATTGAGCAACGACCTCTCCACTTCCATCTGGTCCACGGTGATCGGTTCCGGCGCGGGGAACGAGGACATCTCACCTACGGCCTTCTTGGTAAGCAACTGCGGTCAGATCTACTTCTGCGGTTGGGGTGGCACCGTGAACCATAACATGGCCGACGCCGGCGCCAGCACCACGGCGAACCTGCCGCTCACTGCGGACGCTTTCCAGACCACCACCGATGGCAGTGATTTCTACCTGATGCTGCTGGACCCCGATGCGGTCGCGTTGAACTACGCCACCTACTTCGGGGGCGGAACCAGCCCGGAACATGTGGACGGCGGAACCTCGCGCTTTGACAAGGACGGAACGGTATATCAGGCCGTTTGTGCGGGTTGTCAAGGCAATGACGATTTCCCCACGACACCCGGAGCTTGGAGCAATACCAACAACTCTTTCTACTGCAACCTCGGCGTGTTCAAGTTCGAACTGGCCGTGGCGCACGTCACCATCGGCATCGACGGGCCCAACACCATCTGCATCCCCGGCAGCATCCAGTTCACCAACAGCAGCACCGGTGGGGACACCTATTTATGGGACTTCGGTGATGGCACCACCAGCACGGAACTCGCGCCGGCACATATCTATACTACTGAAGGCACCTTCAACGTGAGCATGGTGTTGTCCGACAGCTATGGCTGCACGACTTCGGACTCCTCAGAGATCCAGGTCATCAGTATCGATCCCACGGAGGCCGCGGTCGATCTCGTTCCGCCCATCTGTCCCGGTACAGGCATCCAATTGCAGGCTACCGGCGGCACCTCCTGGGCCTGGTCGCCTTCCACCGGGCTCAGCGCTGACAATATCGCGGACCCCGTGGCCACGCCAGCCAGCGACAGCACCTCCTATCAAGTGATCGCCAGCAGCGACTGCGGCATTGATACCGCCACGGTGCTCATCACCTGGCTGGACCCTGTCGGTTCCGCGGGCATGGACACGTCCGTATGCCTTGGTTCCGGCATTGCCTTGGATGCCAGCGGTGGCGGGTCCTATCTCTGGTCGCCCGCAGCGACCTTGTCCGATCCCGGCATCAGCAACCCTGTCGTTTCGCCCGTGACCGATACGCAATATGCGGTGGTCATCACCACGCCGGAGGGATGCTCGGTGGAGGACAGTGTGCTGGTGACGGTCTTCACGGACCCGCCGCTGCCCGCATTGACGGACACGGTGATCTGTCCGGGCACATCGGTTCAATTGCATGCCGGCGATGCGGTTTGGTATGCTTGGCATGCAGCACCGGGCATCACCGACCTGACGATTCAAGATCCCGATGTTGCACCCTTGGCATCTACGACCTACGTGGTTGCCATGACCAACGCCTGTGGAAGCCTTACGGATAGTGCGTTCGTCGGCATTGCCACCGTCGAGGCATTGGCTTGGCCGGACACCCTTGTTTGCGCTGGCGCGCCTGTCACCTTGCATGCTTCCGGCGGAACGGTATACGCTTGGTCGCCCACCGGCGTGGATACCGACTCGCTCGTGCTCGATCCCGCCGTGGCCGGTACCTATTCCGTGACGATCACCAATGCCTTGGGCTGCACGGCCAGCGCACAGGTCCAGGTGGGCCTGTACCCGGCAGCCACGGTCACCGCAGGCTACGAGACCAGCGTCGACTTTGGGAACAGCACCGTGCTCCATGCATTCGGCATCGGCACCTTCCTCTGGTCCCCGGACTCATCGCTCAGTTGCGACACCTGCGCCTATCCCGTCGCTACGCCCCTTACCACCACCACCTATACCGTGGAGCTTACCGACATGAACGGCTGCAAGGCCACCGACCAAGTGACGGTTTTCTTCCGGGGCACCCTGTTCGTTCCGAACACCTTCACGCCCAATGGGGACGGGGTGAACGATCAGTTCTATGCCTTGACGAGCGAAGTGTCCGAGCTACGCCTGTTGGTCTTCAACCGTTGGGGTGAACAGATCTTCAGCACGGACGAACTGGACGGTGCGTGGGACGGGACTTTCAACGGAAAGGGATCGCCGATCGACACCTATGTGTGGCGCGTGGACTACACCGAAACGAACGGCAGCAGTCGCACGGTCTACGGGCACGTGAACCTGGTCAGGTGAACGCACCGCGTTCCAAGCCCAGCCATTGCAGGGCCGCACCGCTGAGTACCAGTTCCTTCTGCTTATCGTCCCAAGGCATGGAGCGGACCAGCTGGCCCGGCTGTAGTTCGCCCAACGGGAAGGGGTAGTCCGTGCCCAAGGCCACCTTGTCGGCGCCGCAGAGGTCCACGATGTGTTGCAGCAACGCGGGGTCATGCACCAATGAATCGAGCCAGAACTTGCCTATGTATTCGCGCGGCGGCACCGGATTGTCCACGGCGCAGAGGTCGGGCCTTACATCAAACCCGTGCTGAATGCGGGGGAAGGTACCGGGGAAGGAGCCGCCACCATGCGCGAAGGCCACACGCAACTTCGGCAGTTTTTCAAACAATCCGCTGAAGATCATGCTGGTGATCGCCAGTGTAGTCTCCATCGGCATGGCCACCAACCAAGGCATCCAATACTTGTCCGTACGCTCCTTGCCCAGCATGTCCCACGGATGCACGAACACCGCCATGCCCAATTCCTCGCAGGCTTGGAAAATGGGGAACAAACGTGGTTCGCCGAGGTTCACGTTCTCCACGTGCGTGCCGACCTGGATCCCTTTGAGGCCGATCGCCTTGCAGCGCTCCAGCTCCTTCACAGCAAGCTCGGGGTCCTGCATGGGCAAGGTGCCTAGGCCGATGAAACGCTTCGGATGCTTTTCCACGATACCCGCGATGTGGTCGTTGAGGAACATGGCCAGGTTCAGCGTGTCCTTGGGCTTGGCCCAGTAACTGAACATCACCGGCACGGTGCTGAGCACTTGCACGTGCACCTGGTGCGTGTCGCATTCGCGCATGCGTACCTCCGGGTCCCACACGTTGGCCTCCACCTCCCGGAAGAACCGGTCGTCCTTCATCATCCGGGCGCAGCCGGGCCGGTGATGGTCCAAGTGGATGAAGCCGCCATAGCCGAAGCGACGGCCGAAGTCCGGGATGTCCTGCGGCAGGATGTGGGTGTGTATGTCAACGGACAGCAGCTCGGCCATCGGCAACGATCAAATGAAGCGTGGGTCGGCCTCCATCACGGTACCGCACTTCCCACAGGTCCGCAGCTTTTCATCCCCGTAGAACTTCCTGAAGCGCGGCAGGAAATCCATTTCGATGTCGTTCAGCACGAAGAAATCCTCGTGGAGTTTGTGGTTGCACTTCTCACAGAACCAGAGCAGACCGTCCTTCATTTCGCGGTCGGCGCGTTTGGCCTCCACCACTAATCCCACGGTATTGGCCGGTCGGCTCGGCGAGTGCGGTGTGCGGGCGGGCAGCAGGAACATTTCACCCTCCCTGATGGGGACCTTCACGGCCTTGCCATCTTCCTGGATACCCACTTCGATATCCCCTTCCAACTGCAGGAAAAGCTCCTCGGTCTCGTTCCAGTGGTAGTCCTTGCGTGCGTTCGGTCCGCCCACCACCATTACGATGAAGTCACCCGCATCAACGTAGAGGTTCTTGTTGCCCACGGGCGGTTTCAGCAGGTCCCGATTGTCGGAAACCCACTGTTTGAGATTGAAGGGACGGCGGATGGACATGGCAGTGGGATTGGATCCCCGAAAGTACGGCTTCCGATCAGGGGGCATTCACCGTACGGTGGATGACCCCTGGGGGGATGACTTACGGAACAGGCGGAGGGCCATGGGACACGCCCTCTACCTTTGAGGCATGAACATTCGACTGGACGGCTTACACGCCCTGATAGGCGGCGGCACACAGGGCATCGGCAATGCCACGGCACAGGAAATGGCCCGCTTGGGCGCACACGTCACCCTGTTGGCGCGGGATGAAGTGAAGTTGAAGGAAGCCGTCGCCGCGCTGGACACTTCCACAAGTCAGCAGCATGGTTTCCTTGTTGCCGACATGGCGGACACCGATGCGCTGAAAGCCGCGATCACCGGGTATGTGAAAGCCCACGGCCGGGTGGACATCCTGGTGAACAACACCGGAGGCCCGCCTCCGGGGCTGGCCCATGAGACAACGATCGAAGCGTATGAGCAGGCCTTCCGTCTGCACCTGCTGGCCTTCCAGACCTTAGTGCTGGCGGTCGTGCCGGGCATGAAGGAGCGCCGCGGTGGGCGCATCATCAATGTGATCAGCACCAGCGTGAAGGTCCCGTTGCCCAACCTCGGCGTCAGCAACACCGTGCGAGGTGCGGTGGCACAATGGTCCAAGACACTGGCCAACGAGCTGGGGCCGTTCAACATCACCGTGAACAACGTGCTACCGGGTGCCACGGCAACGGGACGCTTGAAGGCGATCATCACCAACAAGAGCAAGAAATCCGGTAGCACGGAGGAAGAGGCTGCACAGGCGATGCTGGATGAGATCCCGTTGCGGCGCTTCGCGGAGCCGGAGGAGACCGCGAACGCCATCTGCTTTCTGGCGGGACCTTCAGGAGCGTACATCAACGGCGTGAACCTGCCTGTGGACGGCGGACGGACGGGTTGCTTGTGAGGAGGTGGCTACTATGGGTTTTCAGAAGCCCGTTATGATCGCCCCTTTTGCTCAATGCCTCCGCCTTGCGGCGGAAGACATTGAGTGAACGCAACAAGGGGCGGCCGCAAAATGCGACCGCCCCTTGGCGTTAGTGGTCGAGGTTCTCCTTACTTGATCATCACCGGACGGCTGCTGATGCCGTTGGCGGTGATCACGCGGAGCGAGTAGGTGCCTTGGGCCAGTTTGCCGTTCAATGGCAAGGTCACAGGCTGGTTGGCGGTCATGGACTTCTGGTCCTTGTACACCACGCGGCCGGTCATGTCGGTGAGCTCAAAGTTCACCGTACCGCTCAGGTCGGCACCGCTGATGGTGATGTCGCCCTGGGTAGGGTTGGGGAACACGCTCACGTCCGTGCTGTTCAGCTCACGCACACCGGTAGCGAGGGTGATATCCACGTGATAGTCCTCGGTCTCACCATAGAAGTAATCGGTGCAAGCATCCATATCCACTGCGCCATAGACGCCCCGTACACGCAGGCGGGTAATACCCACGGGGGCGTCCACAGGCACGGTGAAGGGCAATGTGATCACCTCTTGGGGATTGGTCCCATCGAATTCGCCAAGCTTTTCGGTCGCCTGGAAGGTGGAATCGCCGTTGTAATCGATCCACGCGGCATAGTAATCATCCCCGTAGTCACCGCTGGAGATCGACAGATTGTAGGAGGCACCCTGCTCCAACATCGTGCTTTGCGCGGTGTAGTCCTCATAGGCATTGTCACCTCCGGTGGCATTGTTGATGGAACCCAGTGTAACATTGGAAATGAAATCACCGTCCGTTACGCCGTTGACCGGCTCTGGGATGCAGTAACCGTACACAACCGCGATCTGGCTCACGCACAAGGTGAACTCACCACCTACGCCATACTGCACGTTCGCATATACGCGGACGAGATAGTCCGTATTGGCTGTAACGCTCACTTCAACAGGAGCTGCAGGGTTGATCACGCAGGAGATCTCCGCGCCGAAATCGCAGGTGGCTTGCACCGTGAAGGCCCAGTCCGTTCCACCGATGTTTGTAAGGTCTACCGACACCACGGTGTCACTGCCTGAATTGAAGCTGTACCAGACATCCTGATAACCATCCGTAGAGCTGTCACAAGAGGGGTCTCCCGTTGAGTTCACGGAAGAGGAGTTGTTCCCCGTCACCATGGAGGAGGCACAATCACCTGCAGCTGCCACGGTCAACGCCTCAGCGTCAATGCATTCATCATTGGCGGGAGGGGCGGCGCACGCCGAAGCGGATACCGTGATGGTGTATGGACCAACGGCATTGTTCGCCGAATCCAGCATCACTGCGTAATAGTAGATTCCAGCAGGAACCCCTGTGTAGAAGAGCGTAAAATTGCCATCTGTACAGGTGGTGTCATTAAAGCTGCCGGCGGCAATGTTTGAGGTGAATGGGCAACCTTGGTAGATACTTACAAAGCCGTTCCCGAACGGCGGTGTTGTACCACAATAGGACAGCTCCAGATTGGCGCATTCAGTTGTTGTGAACATCTCCCAAACCGCAGGCATGGTCAATCCTTCCCCATTGTCAGTGGCACCAGTATTATCTCCGGAGAAGGTCACGCTTGAGCCTACGGCCAGATCCTGATTCACTGCGCCTGTGCATTCGTCATTGGTAGGTGCTCCTCCACCACGCTGGGCGTTGGCGGATCCGTGATGAGGCAACGCGGCCACGTTCACCAAGTTAGTGGTCCGGACCGCGCTTCGGTTCTTCAACGTCAATCTGCTCTGTGCGCCCACGGTTCCACTGAAAAGCAGTGCCGTGGTGGTCAGAACAATACCGTAGATGTTCTTCATGTTGGGTGTTTTAGGTGAGTTGGGCCACAAAGATGCACGAAATGGGTTGCCGCTTGGCAAAAAAATACAGTAGCGCCAACAACCCCTGCCACTTCAACCGGCCGGCACCACCAGCCGGAACCCTTTCCCATGCACATTGGCGACCTCCACCTCGGGATCGTCCGCCACATACTTGCGCAATTTGGCGATGTACACGTCCATGCTCCTGCCGTTGAAGTAGTTATCGTCCCCCCACACGGTGCGCAACGCTGTGGACCGCTCCAGCACGGTGTTGGCGTTCTCGCAGAGCAGGCGCAATAGGTCGTTCTCCTTCGTGGTGAGCCTGCGCTCTCCTTCCGGGCCCGTGAGCAGTTGCTTGCGCGCATCGAACGTGTATCGCCCCAGATTGAAGGTGGTATTGCGTTCGGGCAGCGGTTCCACGCCACGCGCCCGGCGGAGCACCGCCGCGATGCGCAACAACAGCTCCTCCATGCTGAAAGGCTTGGTGAGGTAGTCGTCCGCCCCGGACTCGAACCCGGTGATGGTATCCTTCCGCATGTTCTTGGCGGTGAGGAAAATGATGGGGGTTTCCGTATCGTTCTTCCGGATCTCCCGCGCCAAGGTGAACCCGTCCTTCAGGGGCATCATCACGTCCAGCAGCAACAGGTCGAACTTGGACTTCTTGTAAGCCGCCAGTCCTTGGTCGCCGTCCACGCAGAGCTCCACCTCGTAGTCCTTTGCCTTCAGGTATTGGGCGAGCAAGGTGCCCAAGTTGGGGTCATCCTCGCACAGCAGCAGTCTCGTGTTGTTCTCCATGTTCAAAAGGTATGGTGATGATGAACCGGCTTCCGGTCCCTTGGTCATTGCCTTCGGGTCCGCTCTCCACGCGGATGGTGCCGCCATGTCTTTCCACTACGGACTTCACATAGCTGAGGCCCAACCCGAAGCCCTTCACATTATGCACGTTGCCGGTGGGCACGCGGTAAAGACGATCGAAGACCTTGCGTTGTTCGCTGCGCGGGATGCCGATACCATTATCGCGGACCTCGACGGTGAGGGCCTGGGCGTCGCTGCGGGTGGTGATGTGGATGATGGGCGAAACGATGCAGTATTTCACCGCGTTGTCGATGAGGTTGTAGAAGATGCTTGTGAGGTGGGTGCGGTCGCCCCGCACATGCGCCAGTTCGGCGGTGCGCGCAAAGTTGATGCGCCCACCGCGTTTCTCCGCCTGCAGCGAGCTGTTGCGCACCACCTCGGCCAGCAGGGCGTGCATGTCCACGTCGGTGATGCGCAGCCGCATGCCGCCCTGGTCGGTCACCGCGCTCTGCAGCACGCTTTCCACCAGCATGCCCAACCGCTTGTTCTCGTCCCGGATCATGTTCGTGAACAAGCGCACCTGCGCGGGGTCCTTGGGGATCCCGGGGTCGTTCAGTGCCTCACAGGCCAAGGATATGGTGCTGATGGGCGTCTTCAGCTCGTGGGTCAGGTTGTTCACCAAGTCGTTCTTGATGTCGCCCAAGCGCTTCTGCCGAAGCATGGCGCGCACCGTGAACCCGAAAATGGCGGCCACCATGAGCAGAAAAATGGTGGAAGTCACCAGCATGGGCCACAAGCTGCGCAAAAGCATGGAGGGGCGGGACGGGACGCTCACGTGCAACCACCAGCCGTTCCCCGCGGACCGCTCCTGCGGCCAATCGTTCCGGAAAAGCTGGGTACGGTGGGGGCTGCTGCGCACCAAATTGCTGTCCGCCGCGTCGTTCAAGCTGAGGAGCACGGCACTTCCCCCTTCCTCGAACACGCCGTATTCGTAGGTGCAATGTATATGGCGCAACCGCAGCTCCTCGGTGATCAGCGAATCCAGCAGCCGCGGATCGATGCGCTCGTGGATATCCCGGAACATGCCCGCACTAAGGATCCCCCGGAGCAATTCGTTCAAGGTGTCCTTGTTCAAGAGGCCCGGCCCCGCCGAACTGTCACGGTCGGCAAGACCTTGGTCGATGTGCAGGTCCCCTCCTTTGACGTCCGCAGGCAGGGTGCGCAAATTCTGGCGTGCCTCGGCCCGTTCCACACGGTCGCTCACGGCCACCAAGGCATTGTCGATACCTTCATTGAACTGCGCATCCTTCAAGGCCAGGGTGTCGCTCACCCATTTGGCCTGGATCAGGACCAGCCCGAGCAAGGCCACGCTGATGGCCACGATCAAGGCAGTGATCGTCCGTTTTTCCATGGAAGGTTGAAAGCTACCCGATGCGCGCGCTACGGCGATGACCGGTTAACGATGTTTAACCGGATATGTGCACGGGCAAAGGAAATGAGGATGGAGCCCGGTCGGCACGCGCTGTGTGCGACCAGCTACTTTTGCACCATCATGGAGCAGGTCCTCAACTACATCAACGGCGAATTGCGACAGGCATTAGGTGGCGGGTGGTTGGAGGGCCATGCCCCGGCGGAAGGCAAGGTATATGCACAGATCGCGGACAGCGACGCGAAGGACGTGGACCTCGCCGTGGAAGCCGCCGAAATTGCAATGCCCGCATGGACGGCGCTGGGCAGGCAAGGGCGCCACGATGCGATCATGCGCGTGGCCGATCTCGTAGAGCGCGACTTGGAGCTCTTCGCCCGGGCCGAAAGCCGGGACAATGGCAAGCCCGTCAGCTTGGCCCGTACGGTCGACATTCCGCGCGCTATCGCCAACCTCCGCTTTTTCGCCACGGCCATCCTGCACTGGGGCAGCGAGGCGCACATTACCGATGATGTGGCGGTGAACTATACGGACCGGCAGCCTACCGGTGTTGCGGGATGCATCAGTCCATGGAACCTGCCCTTGTACCTGTTCACCTGGAAGATCGCTCCTGCATTGGCGGCAGGTTGCACGGTGGTGGCGAAACCATCGGAGATCACGCCGTACACCACTTGGATGTTGGCCGAGCGCTGCATCGAGGCCGGTTTTCCCCCGGGGGTGCTCAACATCGTTCAGGGCACCGGCCCCAAGGTCGGCGCTGCCATCACGGCACATCCGGGCATCCCGGCGATATCCTTTACCGGTGGCACCGCGACCGGCGCCCGCATCGCTTCCGTCGCCGCACCGATGTTCAAGAAGTTGAGCTTGGAGCTGGGCGGAAAGAACGCAGTGCTGGTCTTCGCGGACTGTGACTTCGAACGGATGCTCTCCGAGACCGTGCGATCCTCATTCAGCAACCAGGGCCAGATCTGCCTGTGCGGTTCGCGGATCTTGGTGGAACGCTCCATCTATGAGCGTTTTCGGGAAGCTTTCGTCCAACGGGTGAAAGCGCTTCGCGTAGGCGACCCCTCTCAAAAGAACACGGATATCGGAGCCGTGGTGAGCGGGCCGCACCTGCAAAAAGTGCTTGGCCATATCGCCCTGGCCAAAGAGGAAGGAGGGCACATCCTGTGCGGCGGTGAGCAGGTGGTGCTTGAAGCCCCGTTGGCGGAAGGCTGGTACTTGGCGCCCACGGTGATCGAGGGCTTGGGCCCGCAATGCCGCACCAATCAGGAGGAGATCTTTGGACCGGTGGTCACCATCCAACCCTTTGACACGGAAGAGGAGGCCTTGGACATGGCCAATGGCACACCTTACGGCCTGGCCAGCACGCTGTGGACCTCGGACGGCACCCGCATGCACCGCATGGCGCGCCTGTTGAAAAGCGGGATCGTATGGGTGAACTGCTGGATGCTCCGGGACTTGCGCACGCCCTTTGGCGGGATGAAGCAAAGCGGCGTGGGCCGTGAAGGCGGCGTAGAGGCGCTGCGGTTCTTTACCGAAGCGAAGAACGTGTGCATCAAGTTATAGGGGCCGTAGGTCCGCGGAAGGCTCCTCCGGAAGGGACCTCTCCGGCGATCGGTGCTTCATGCCATTGGTGAAGAACCAGCCAAAGCGCAGGTCGAACCATTCCTCGAACTCGATGAGGCTACGGCGAAGGATATGGAGCATTTCACGCATCTGGAAGGTGGTACGAAGCCAACGCGGGAAGGGTTCCAAATAGTGTACCGGCCTGTGGTGGGCTAATGCACGGGCAGGGAAGCTCACCAAGGAACGTCCACAGTGGCGAGCACCTTTTCGCCCTTTGGCCGGTCCTCCACGCGAAGTGTGCCCTCTACATCGGAGAGCCGGGCCAGCAACTTCCCCACCGCTCTCCGGTCGATCATCCCGCCCATGGAAAAAATTGTGCGGTCCCCGCCATGGAGCACGAACAACACAGGGGCTGCCAGATCTAAGGTGGACCGGACCACCTCAACTGTCCGCTTCAACCTATCACTTCGCTTGAGGAGGTCTTCTCCCCCTTCGGCAGGTCTTTCGTTCAGGGCCAGCCCCATGAGAACATGTTCAATTTCCGTGGTCCAGATTCCTACGTGAAAGAGAAGGACCCGGTGTTCCAGCACCAGCCGATGCAACGGACCATCCAGTTGCAATGCGTCCGCACCGTCGGTGGCCCCCACATCCAAGGAAATGGCGAACAGGTCATGCCCGTCCTCGATGGGGTTGAACGTCCACGACGCCCCACCTCCCGTGCGCCGCACCATTTCGATCAGTCCCAGGCCTGCACCCCTTGTTCCGGGCTTGCTCGTCCGCTGGATCCCTTCCAAATACAGTTCCTTCAATTCCGTATTGTCCCGGCCTTGAAGGTCGGCGAGGTCCTTATCCAGCTTCAGCGCTTGGGAGCGGGTGACCAAGTTGCAGGCAAAGACCTGTTGCCCGGTGGCATGACAACGCAAGAGGAACATGCTTTGACCTTCGCCCCGATCGGGCATGGACAGCGGCCGAGCGCGATGACGCACGATGTTCTGGTAGGCCTCCACCATCACATACCCCAAGCGGCCCTTGACCGGCACGGTCCCCTCCCATCCGTTGAGCACAGCCTCGCCTAGCTCGATCAGGCGGGGAGAATGCTCGTCCGGAAAAAAGCCGCTGTATCCAAAAATGCAGCGATCCTCGCGCAATGCTTCGATAAGAGAATGGGCAAACTGGATGTCCATGCGCGATAAGCCCGGAATAAAGCGAAGGTAACGGGGAAAGCCGGGACTATTTTCGGCACCGATGATCACACAGAGCCTGATCGAGAAAGCACGGCTGCACATCCGCCGTTTCTTCTCGAAGCACATGCCGGGGCAAATGCAGTTCCACGACCTGGAGCACACCCTTACCGTGGCACGCAGTGCGAAGGAGATCGGACGTGCGTCCGGAATGGGTGGGCAGGAGCTCATGCTGGTGGAGCTTGCCGCCCTGTTCCATGATACGGGCTATGCCGCGGCCTATGCCGGACATGAGGAGGAAAGTGCCAAACTGGCCACGACGTGGATGCTCTCCCACGATGTGGACCTTCGCGATGTAAAAGCGGTCTCCTCTCTCATCCTGGCCACACGGGTCGATCATGTGGCCCGCGGTCTGCCTCAGCGCGTGCTGCGCGATGCCGACTCCGCAAAGGCCGGACAGGCTGATTTTTTGGAAAAGGGCGAACGCCTGCGGGCTGAACTGACGGCCTGTTCAGGAAAAAAGGTTTCCGGTACCGCTTGGACCCAAGAGAACTTGGCATACTTGGAAAAACACCGGTTCGCCACCCCGTATGCACGACAGCGGTTCGGGAAACAGAAGGAGATCAACCTTGCCCTACTTCGCCGCGCCGTTGCGAAAAGATCCGGGCAAAGGGCGATCTCGCCCACGCTTCCCGAGCCGTTCATGGACCGCGATCTGAGCTGGCTCGCCTTTAACGCGCGGGTACTTCAGGAAGCACAGGACCCCGGCGTGCCCTTGCTGGAACGGTTGAAATTCGTGGCGATCCACAGCAGCAACCTCGATGAGTTCTACCGTGTGCGTGTGGCCCAGCTCAGCGGCCTGCGGAAATTGGGCAAGTGGAACCGCTCGGCCCTGGGTGTTCCGCCGGGGAAGCATATCGAGCTGATCAATCAGGTCGCCTTGAAGCAACAGGCCGCTCTGGGGACAGTCTACCGGGGCGTCCTCATTCCCGAGCTCCGGGCCCATGGTATCCGTTTTCGGAACGAGGGTCAGCTGTCCATTGTTCAGCGCCAGTTCGTACTGGACCACTTCAAGAAGCATGTGACCCCGTTGCTTCGGGCGGTCACCATGCGGGAGACCAAGCCACCGTTCATCGAGGACCGGCGGCTCTATCTCGTGCTTTCCCTCTCCAAAAAAGACCGGATCAAAAAGCGCCTGGTGTTGGTGAACGTGCCATCGGCCGATCTGGGGCGTTTCATCACGCTGCCTTCGCGCGCGGGAAGCACGGACCTGCTGTACTTGGATGATGCGATCCGCTTGGGCGCGCCGGCCCATTTCAAGGGATGGACAGTGAAGGCTTGCCATGCGATCAAGCTATCACGTGACGCGGAACTTTACTTGGATGAGGAGTTCACCGAGGACGTCGTGGACAAGGTGCGCCGCAGCCTGCGGAAGCGCAGCACGGGCGTACCTGCCCGTTTTCTCTATGACCGGGCCATGCCCAAGGCCCTGCTGGAACAGGTGCGCCGTCTGCTGGAGGTGAAGAAGAGCGACATGCTCGAGGGCGGACGCTACCACAACCTCAGCGACCTGATGCAGCTGCCCGTCATCGGGCATCCGGAGCTGCGGGAAAAGCCGCTGTTACCCATCGCTCATCCGGCGATCACAGGCACGGACGGTTTTCGGGCCATGCGTTCCGGGGACATCCTGCTGCACTTCCCCTACCATTCGTTCAAGCCGGTGATAAGCCTGCTTGCCCACGCGGCAAGAGACCCCAAGGTGGATCGCATCGCGATCACGTTGTACCGTGTTGCATCCAAGTCGCTCGTCTGTGAAGCGTTGGCTGAGGCCGCCCGCAATGGAAAACAAGTGGACGTGATCATAGAGGTACAAGCGCGGTTCGATGAGGGCAACAACCTGTTCTGGGCCTCGGTGCTCAACGATGCCGGTGCCCGGGTCAGCTACGGCCTGCCCGGGCTTAAGGTGCATTGCAAACTGTTGCTCATTGAACGAAGGGAGGCGAAAGGCCCGAAGCACTATGCCTACTTGGGCACAGGCAATTTCAATGAGCAGACCGCACGGATCTATTCCGACATGGCCTTGTTGACGACGCGCAAAACGATCACCGACGATGTGCGGGAGGTGTTCAGCAAGTTGTTGGCCGGTGAAGCTCCCGGACCGACGAAGATCATTTCCACTTCTCCGGACCACCTGCGCGGTTTTCTGGAGCGCGCCATCGACCGGGAGATCGAGCAGGCATTTCTTGGAAAACCCGCGTCGATCCTGCTGAAATTGAACAGCTTGGAGGACAAGCCCTTGATCCGTAAGCTCTACGATGCCGACAGGGCAGGCGTGCAGGTGCGCCTGATCGTGCGCGGCATCTGCTGCTTAGTTCCGGGCGTTCCGCAACACAGCGGGACCATTGAGGCGATCAGTATCGTGGACCGCTTCCTCGAGCACGCACGGGCTTATGTGTTCCACAACCTCGGCCGGCCCACGGTACACCTGGCCTCGGCCGATTGGATGGAACGGAACATGGACCGCCGGGTAGAGGCCGCATTCCCGGTCGTGGACGAAAAGCTGAAAGCCGAGGTCATCCAATTCCTGGAACTGGAGTGGAAGGACAATGTGAAGGCGAGGATCATCGACAAGGCACAGACCAACCCGTACCGGCCTGGCAAGAAGGGCGCACGGAAAGTGCGGTCGCAGGCGGCTTGGTATGAGCGCTTGAAAGCCGCGGCAAAGCAATGACCCGTCAGACCGCAGGGTCCTCTTCGAGTGATCTTGCTGAAGCGTTAAGTATCGTGCCTCAAGGTCCCGAGGCGGAGACCGCTTAGCGAACAAAAAAGAAAGGCGATCCCGTGGGACCGCCTTTCCGTGGAGAATATCGGAGTCGAACCGATGACCTCTTGCATGCCATGCAAGCGCTCTAGCCAGCTGAGCTAATCCCCCAATACCGATTTCAAATATACATCCGAAATCGAGGCGGCAAATGTAGGTAAAACACCCATTCCTTAAACCATGTCAGTAGGAGCTGGTGGTCCACAGCCATTCCTTCGTTGCAAGTACGGATGTTTCCTTTGTCCATGCCTTTGCCCGAATCCCTCGGCCTGCATCTCGAAACCTTGCTCACAGATCGGCAAGGGCACCCGGTAACTATCCGGGCGGCGCACCCCGTGCATGGAGGCAGTGTGAACGATGCCTTCCGCTTGGATACGGACCTCGGCCCGCTCTTCCTGAAGACCAACTCTGCCGATCAGTTCCCCAGCCTTTTCAACAGCGAGGCGCATGGCCTGCACCTCCTCCGGCAGGCTGGTGATCTGCGCGTTCCTGCGTTCATCGCCCAGGGTGAATGTGATGACACGACTTTCCTGCTGCTGGAATACGTTCCCCCGGCAGAAGAGGATGCCGGTTTCCAGACCCGCTTCGGGAGGAAGCTGGCCCGGCTGCATCGCCATACGCAGGCCACCTTCGGGCTGGACCGGGACAATCATGTCGGTCTGTTACCGCAAGTGAACACGCCGAACCTCGATTGGGCCGAATTCCTGGTCCATTGCCGCTTCATGCCCTTGGTAAAAATGGCCCGTGACAACAAACGCATCCACACCGGGGATGTGCTCCGCTTTGAGCGGCTTTATGGCCAGTTGCCGTCCTTGTTCCCCTCCGAGCTCCCCGCGCTGCTGCACGGCGACCTGTGGAAGAACAACTACCTCGCTGCTGCGGACGGTGAAGCGGTGCTGATCGACCCGGCAGTGTATTACGGCCACCGCGAAATGGACATCGCCATGACCCGGCTTTTTGGGGGCTTTGACCGGTTTTTTTATGCAGCCTACCAAGAGGAGGAACCCTTGGCGCCGGGTTGGGAGGATCGCATGGACCTCTGCAACCTGTATCCGCTGCTCGTACACCTCAACCTGTTCGGCGGCAGCTATGCGGAGCGGTTGGGGTCGGTGCTCCGGAAATACGTGTGAACGCTACTCCCAGTTCGGTGCCTCGTGCCGCTCCTCGTAGATGTTGGTGTGGGAGCCCTTCTTCCCGAAGCAGTCCAGGTCCAGATCGCCGATGCCGTCCGGCTTCGCGAAATCCCCTTTGCTGATGGTGATCGTGCTGTCGGCGTAGACTTTGTTCATGTAGTAGCCGTAGATCGGCAGGGCCATGTTGGCCCCTTGGCCTTGATCGGTCCTGCTGAAACGCACGCTGCGGTCCGCGGCGCCGGTCCACACGCCGGTCACCAGGTCCGGGGTGATGCCGATGAACCAGCCGTCGCTGTTGTTCTGGGTGGTACCCGTCTTGCCTGCGGTGGGATACTTGATGTTGGCATATTTCGCCCTGTTGCCCCAGCCCATGCGCAGCCTCATGCCGGTACCCACGGTCTTTCCCGTGCTGGGGTTGTAGGCACCGTCCACTACTCCCTTGAGCATTTCCAGCATGATATAGGAGGTCCGTGGATCAAGCGCCTCCTCAGTCTTCGGGGTCATGTCGAAGATGGTGTTCCCGCTCTTGTCCTCGATGCGCGTGAAGACCACCGGCCTGATATACACGCCGTCGTTGGCGAAGGTGGAGAACGCGCCGACCATCTCCTCCAGCGTGAGGTCCGCCACGCCCAAGCATAACGATGGCACGGGATCCATCGGGCTCTTCACGCCCATGTGGCGTGCCAGTGTGATCACCGATTGCGGACCGTATTGCTTCATCAGCCAGGCCGTGATGGTGTTCATGGAATTGGCCAAGGCATACTTGATGGTGACCATGCCACCGTATTCATTATCGCTGTTCTGCGGGCACCAGTCCGGCTGCCCTGCGGGCATGTCGAAGCAGGTCTTTTGGTTCGGCAATTCCAGGCAGGGTTTCAACCCGTCCCGGATGGCAGTGGCATAGACGAAGGGCTTGAAGGTGGAACCCACCTGCCGTCGCGCTTGTGCCACATGGTCGAACTGGAAGTGCTTGTAGTCGATGCCGCCCACCCAGGCCTTCACGAAGCCGGTGTGCGGGTCCATGCTCAGCAAGCCGCTCTGGAGGAAGCTTTTGTAGTATCGGATGCTGTCGTTCGGGGACATGACCGTGTCCACTTCGCCGTGCCAGCTGAACACGGTCATGTGCGTGGGGGTCTCGAATTGCTTCTCGATGGCCTTTTCATCCAGCACCGGCCACCAGGTGTCGCACCCGCCCTTGTCCGGGTCGCAATGGAACATGGACTTCCCGTCATGCACCCGCTTCACGATGTAAGCTGCGGGCCGCTGGCAGTTGGGGCATTGTTTCCCAACATCGGTGCGGTACCTGTCACTGCGTTTGCGGGCGGTGTTCATGATGCCCTCCACTTCCTCTTTGCTCACCCGGAAGTCGAAGGGATTGTTCTTCTTTTTAGCGAGGTCCTTGAAGAACTGCTCCTGCAATTCTGTGGAGAGGTGCTCCCGCAAGCCCCACTCGGCATAGCTCTGCATCCGGCGGTCAATGGTGGTGTAGATCTTAAGGCCGTCGGTATAGATGTCATACGCGGAACCGTCCGGCTTGGCCAGTCGGAGCTTCCCGGTCTCCGGGTCCTTCTCGCTGAACATTTTCTGAAGTTCGCCGCGTAAGGTTTCCCTCAGGTACGGCGCGGGGCCTTCGGTATGGTCGATCCGCTGGAAGTCAAGCCCGAGCGGCAGCACTTTCAACGAGTCGTATTGCTGCTTGTTCAGGGATCCGTTTTTCACCATTTGCGCCAGCACCACCATGCGGCGGGTGATGGTGGTGTCGGGCCGGCGGAGCGGGTTGAAGAGCGCCGGGTTCTTGCACATGCCGACCAGCATGGCGGCCTGTTCGATGCGCAGGGAATCCGGCGTGGTGTTGAAATAGACACGGGCCGCGGAATTGATGCCCACCGCCTGATTGATCCAATCGAAACGATTGAGGTACATGGCGATGATCTCGTCCTTGGTGTACTCGCGCTCGAGCCGTGCCGAGATGATCCACTCCTGGAATTTTTGGAAGATGCGGCCCACGATGTCCCGCCGGACATCGTGGAAGAGCATCTTGGCCAACTGCTGGGTGATGGTGCTGGCCCCGCCGCGTTTGCCGAGGAAGATCGCCGCGCGTGCCGTTCCGCGCACATCGATGCCGCTGTGGTCCCGGAAACGTTCATCCTCGGTGGCCAACAAGGCCTGCACCACGTATGGGTTGATGTGCGCATAGTCCACCGGGATGCGGTTCTCCCTGTAGTACTGCCCCATGATGGAGCCATCGCTGAAGAGCACCGCCGTGGCCAGGTCGCTCCGGGGATTTTGTAGTTCCGTGGTACTGGGCAGGCCCTTACTTCCCGACGCGACCAACAGTATCACGAGCAGACCAAGCACGGGCCCGAGCACCACCGTCCACCACAAGGCATACCATCGCCCACCGGTCTTAGCTTGCTTCTTTCCCTTGGTAGCCATGGTCCTTTTTCCGTTCAACGGCGCTTCCGGGCTTCCTCCACGCTCACGCCCACGTCGATCACCCCTTGCAGGTCATCGGTACGCATGGCCTGTTCCAGCGTGAACACATAACGGCCGGAGCGGGGAAATCTGTTGTTCATCCGGTAGAGGATGTGCGCTTGGAAGCGGTCGCTGAAGATGAAGCCGGTGCCTTTCCCGTACCAACGGCCCGTGGGATCGGCGAGCGTGCATTCCACGGTGTCCGTGAAGGAATGACCTCCGGGGCCTTGCAGCGTAGTGAAGATGTAGATGTTGCTGAACCGGTAATCACCGGTATGGCGGATATCCAGATAAATGTCGCGTTGCGCAAGGGTGTCGGTGATGTCGAAAGCGAACTGTGGTTTCCAAGACCGCGACCAGGAGCCTCCCGGCACCTCGGCGACCTCCTGGAACACCACATGCTCAGTGCAGCCGACCATTAACAGGCCGACCATAAGGGTGGTCAGTGCAATGGGCTTCACGTGTTGTTGGGCTTGGGGCCTCCACCGCCTTGCGGCGGTCCGTTGGGCCGGGGACCTTTCCTTCTACGCCCCCGGGCATCGCGGCTCCGGCGTTCACCGGCGGGACGCTCACCACCTGATGCGGATTTTGCGCCTTCAGGGCGTGGTGCTTGTTTGGCGGACCGTTCACCGGCTGGGCCGCCCTCGCGCTTCCGGCCATCCCGGCGGGGCTGTTGGCCTTGACCGCCTTCCCCGGGACCCCGGTTTCCGGACGCCTTCCGCTTCTTGCCGTCGCGGCCACGGTTCCGACCACCGGTCTTGATCTTCTTGTCGAAGCGGGAAAGATCCTCCGCACCGTCGATCACATTCTCATAGTCCGTGCTCTTGTCCTCCACCTTTGCTTTAGGGCGCTCCTCGGCCATGTGCAGGTCCACCTCGGGCTCGATGCCTTCCTTGTTCTGCGCCAGGATCTCCCGCACGGTCTCCACCGGGAATCCCGCCATCGCCGTCGGCTCCCCGGGTTTCTTGAAGATGTACCACATCTGTTCCCCGAAGATGTCCGTTTTGATGTGCATGCCCGTGCCATGCTTGGTCTTCAGCTTGGCATTGGCCGAGGGATAGCTCTTGATGGCCTCGATGTACATGTCCAGCTCGTAGTTCAAGCAGCACTTCAGCTTGCCGCATTGGCCCGCGAGCTTCTGGGGATTGAGCGCCAGTTGCTGGTAACGCGCGGCGCTGGTGGTAACGCTGCGTAGATCGGTAAGCCAGGTGCTGCAGCACAGTTCGCGGCCGCAACTTCCGATGCCGCCTACGCGCCCGGCCTCCTGACGGGCGCCGATCTGCTTCATGTCCACGCGCACGTGGAACTGGTCCGCCAGCTTCCTCAGCAGGTCTCTGAAATCAATACGCTGTTCGGAGGTGTAGAAGAAGGTGGCGCGGGTGCCGTCGCCTTGGTATTCCACGTCGCTCACCTTCATGTCGAGGCGGGCGTCCTTGCAGATCCGGCGGGCCTCCACCAGTGTTTCGTCCTCGCGCTTGCGTGCAGCGTGCCAAGTGTCGATATCGTCCTGTGAACTCTTGCGGACCACTTTGCGGAGCTCGTAGGTGTCGGTGCTGCCGCCTTTGCGTTGCATCTGTGCGCGGACCAGTTCACCGGCAAGGCTCACCATGCCCACGTCATGCCCGGAACTGGCCTCCACGGTCACTAGATCGCCCGGCATCAATGAAAGTCCGCCGGATGACGGATTCCGGTAGAAGGATTTCCGTGTGCTCTTGAAGCGCACCTCCACCGCGTCGAACGGCGTTTGACCGCCAGGCAGGGGCACGCCCGCGAGCCAATCGAAGACATCGAGCTTATTGCAGCCGCTGCTACTGCAAAAGCCATTGCTCTTGCATCCGGCGGGCTTGCCGTCGGCACCATTTGCGCAACTTGTACAGGACATAAGGCGCGAAGATAACTGGAGCGGGGTCAGTGTGCAGCGGGCAGTTGGCAGATGCCGTCGGCAGCAGCAGTCGCCAGTGGCAGCGCTGATCAGCAGTAACCTTTCACCGATCACCCAACAGCATTCTCTGCGCCCTCGCCTGGGCGAAGCCGCTGCCTACTTCGCCGAAGTGGCTACGAAGGCCGAGTCGGCGGAGCACGGTCCGCGCCTCTGCGACCCATCACCGATCACTTTGTGCCTCACGCCACCGGCTCCTTCTGCCGCAGCAGGGTGCCCAAACTGTAGCTCAGGTCCAGGAAAAGCACTTTGGGGTTGGCGTTCCGCTCCAAGTGGCCATGGGCTGTTTCCAGTTCGCGGCGGATGCCGTCGGCATTGTGGACGTTAAGCAAGGCACTGAATTTCTTCACGAACTCCATCTCCTGCCCGAAGGCGGCGATCAGCTGCGGCACATCCTGCCATTGCAGCATGCACTGGCGGATCAGATAGAGCGCGTAGGTCATGAAGCCCTTTTGCTTTTCCCGGCCCATCTTGGCGAAGTAGTCGGCGTAATAGACGTTCTCGGCCATGTTGTTGGAATAACAAGCGCGGAGCCAATCGCGGAAGACAACGAAGATCTCCTCCTCCTCTCCTTCGGCCATGGCAAAGGCCTCCAACAGGTCGCCCTCGCTGCGCGCCGCAATACCGCGTGCATCCGCCGGGGTGATCTCCGGATAGCGTTCCAGGATCGCTGCGACCACCTCACCGGGGTCCGGCGCCGCCACTTTCACCAGTTGCGTGCGGCTGAGGATGGTGGGCAGGATCCGGTCGTTGGCATGGCCGGCCAGCAGGAAGACCGTCTTCGGCTCCGGCTCCTCCAGCACTTTCAAGATCTTGTTCGCCATCGGGGCGTCCATCATCTCCGAAAGCCAGATCAGCATCACTTTCCATCCACCCATATAGGACTTCAGGCTGAGCTTCCGCACCACCTCCGCTGCGATGTCCACCCCCATCCGGAGCTGCTTGTTCTCCCCCTTCAGCACTTCGCGCCACACATCGGCATCGAGGTAGGGGTCTTTCAAGACCGCATCGCGCCATTCACCCGCGAAGGGTTCGCAGGTCTTTCCCTTGTCCGACAGGAAGATCGGGAACACCAGGTTGAGGTCCGGGTGCGCGACCTTCTCCATCATCTTGCAGGAGTTGCATTGACCGCAACTGTCACCCGCGCCGGGGTCTTCGCAGAAGAGATAGGTGGCATAGGCCAGCACCAAGGGAAGCACCCCACTGCCGCGCGGACCAAGGTAGAACTGCGCATGCGCCACACGGCCCTCGCGGATGTTGCCAATGAGCCTCGCCTTCAGCTCGGCATGCCCGATGATCTTGTTGAACTGCACGATGCAAATTTACGCCGGGATGGAAAGAAGAGCACCGCAGGTATCGTTGGAAGGGATCCGCAGTGAACGCAGATAGACGCAGATAAATACAGGATCCACTTCTGTGCCCGATAGGCGTAAATGCTCGCTTCAAAGCCCCGGCAAAAGGCATTTCTCTTCGTTGCGCTCGTTGCGCTCGTTGCGTCCGTTGCGGTTGATCCCGTTTCGGCGGTTAGCATTCATCCTGCTTCGTGTCCTTCGCGTCCTTTGTGGTAGGGATCTTCCCGGTAATTTCGCGGCATGCAAACCATGGACAGCTTCGATTTCAAAGGCCGCAAGGCTCTCGTTCGCGTGGACCTGAACGTGCCACTGGACGCGCAGTTCAATGTGACCGACGACAACCGCACCAAGGCCATCGTCCCCACGGTGAAGAAGGTCCTGAAGGAAGGCGGGAGCGTGATATTGATGAGCCATCTCGGTCGCCCCAAGGGAAAGGTGATCCCCGACTTGAGCCTGAGGCCCGTGGCCAAGCACCTCGAAGGTCTGCTCGGCGTGCCCGTGCAATTTGCCACGGATTGCATTGGTGAGGACGCACAGGCCAAGGCCACTGTGCTGAAGCCCGGCGAAGTGCTCCTGCTGGAAAACCTCCGCTTCCATCCCGAGGAGGAGAAGGGCGATGAGGCCTTCAGCAAGGCGCTCTCCACGCTCGGCGACGTCTATGTGAACGACGCGTTCGGCACGGCGCACCGCGCACATGCCAGCACCACCATGGTCGCGAAGTACTTCCCGGACGCCAAGCTCTTCGGCTACCTGATCGCCGGTGAACTCCATAGTCTCGGCCAAGTGCTCAATCAGCCGAAGAAGCCGCTCTGCGCCATCGTGGGCGGCGCCAAGGTGAGCAGCAAGATCGAGGTGCTACAGAACTTGTTGGACAAGTGCGACGAGGTGATCATCGGCGGTGGCATGGCCTTCACCTTCATCAAGGCGCAGGGCGGAAAGGTGGGCGCCTCGCTCGTGGAGGACGACCATGTCGAGACTGCCAAAGCCATTCTCGCGGCCGCGCAGGACAAGGGAGTCATGATACACCTGCCTACCGATGCTGTCGTGGCGGACGCTTTCGCGGATACGGCCAACACGGACATCTGCCCCGCCAACGCGATCCCGGACGGATGGATGGGTCTGGACATCGGGCCGGAGTCGATCAAGGTATTCAGTGCCGCAGTGAAGCGCGCCAAGACCATCCTTTGGAACGGACCGATGGGCGTGTTCGAGATGCCGAGCTTCCAGAAGGGCACCCGCGCCATCGCGGAGGCCGTGGCCGATGCCACCGCATACGGAGCCTACTCCTTGGTGGGCGGCGGAGACAGTGTGGCAGCAGTGAACCAGTTCGGCCTCGCCGATAGGATCAGCTACGTGAGCACCGGCGGCGGCGCCATGCTGGAATACCTCGAAGGCAAGGTGCTGCCGGGGATCGCGGCGGTGGAGGAGTGAGGGAAGTGATTCTTTTCACTCCGGTCATTGTTCCAGTTTTCCAATGCTTTGTGTCGCGGTTCCGGGTGGCAGTTTGAAGACTGGCGAATTCTGGGGGGCCTACTGACATGCGGCTGCGTAGGGAGTGGGTTCAGCGCTTATTCGTGAAGTCTTCGGACTTCACCTGATGCGGACCGGATACACTGGTCCACGCTCACACCGCCTCCAACGCCTGCCCGAGGTCCCAGATCAGATCTTCCGGATGTTCCACGCCCACGCTGAGGCGCACCAGTCCGCCGGTGATGCCGAGCTTTTCGCGTTCCACCGGGTCCACGCCCACGTGGGTCATGGTGGCGGGGTGCTCGGCTAAGGATTCCGTGCTGCCTAAGCTCACGGCGAGCTTCACCAGCTTCAGCGCGTTGAGGAAGCGGAAGGCCTCGGGCTCGCCGCCTTGTACATCGAACGAGAGCATGGCGCCGGCGCTGAAGCACTGGGCATCGTAGATCGCCTGTTGTTCCGGGCTGTCCAGAAAGCCGAGGTAATGGACTTTTTTCACCTTGGGATGGGCCTTCAGAAAGGCGGCCACCTGCGCGGCGTTGCGGGCCTGCGTTTCCATGCGCGGTTTCAGTGTCTCCAAACTCCGCAACAGTAGCCAACCTGTCCATGGGCCGGCCATGCAACCTAGGAAGCTCCGCAGGCCTTTCACGCGGGCGATCAGTTCGTTGCTGCCTAAGCAAGCCCCGGCGATCACGTCGCTATGGCCGCCGATGTACTTGGTGGCCGAGTAGAGCACCAGGTCCGCGCCCTGCTTCATGGGGTGCTGCCATAGCGGCCCCATGTAAGTGTTGTCCACTGCCAGCAACACCTGCTTTTCAGCGGTGCTGAAGGTCTTCGCCACGCGACTGCATGCCGTGATGTCGATCTGGATATTGGTGGGATTGGCGGGGGTTTCCACGTACACCATCTTCAGGCGGTCACCCTTGCCGCTCTTGCGCATGATCTCCTCCAAGCGGTCCTGCTCCCACGGGTAGAAACCGATCACCTCGATGCCGAAACGGGTGAGGGTCTGCTTGATGAAGTGGTCCGTTCCACCGTAGATCGGGTTGCTGTACAGGAGCACATCGCCGGGCGAGAGGAACTCCAGTAACATGGTGGTGATGGCGCTCATGCCGCTCTCGAACACCGCGCAGTCCTCGGCGCTTTCCCACAGGGAGAGCCGGTCCTCCAAGATCTCCAGGTCGGGATTGTTCAGCCGGCTGTAGATCAGCCCCAGTTCTTCCTTCTCGCCTTGTTCGCGCAGCCCATAGGCCACCTCGAAAAAGGCCTTTCCATCCTCGGCCTTTTGGAAAACGAAGGTGCTGGTCTGGAAGATGGGGCATTTGATGGCGCCTTGGGAGAGCTCGGGCTTGTAGCCATAGCTCATCATCAGGCTCTCGGGGCGGAGTTTGCGTTCGGACATGATGCGAAGCTACCGTTTCACCCCGGCAGTTGCGGTGACTAAGATCACTCCTCGGCAGCCTCTTCCTCCCCGGTCCTTTCCTTCAGCGCCTCGATCGCATCCTGCACCCAACGGGTATCCCCCAAAGCGGGGACGATGAATGGCGCGAAAGCGCGCAGCGGACGGTAGAGCGCGGAACCCTCAAGCGCGTGCTGTGGCACGATGCCGGAAACCTCCGCCCGCGCCATCAGGATGTTCAGCACCACGCTGAGCACGAAGGCCGCCCGCAACGCGCCGAAGAACGTACCCGCCACCTTGTTCGGCAAGCCCAGCATGGCCAGATCCATCGCCTTGGTGAGAACCTTGGCCAGGAGATGTACCAAGATCAATACGCCGATGAAGGTGACGATGAAGGAGATCACCTCGTGCTGCGCGTCCATGCCCACCCAAGATGCCACATGGGCGTTGTAGCGGGAAGCCACCCAGATGCCCAGGACCACCGCGACCAGCGAGGCGATCTCCACAATGAAACCCCGGAAGAAACCACGGATCGCGGCAGCAGCCAGCAGTGCGAGCAAGGTCCAATCCAACCAGTTCATGGCAACAAGTGTAACACGCATCGCTGCTCTTGTACCAAGGCTACCTTCGCGGCCCTTCCACGGCGCTTATCGCAGGGAGCGATATCCTATGTTCGATCTGGCTTTTGACAAGCGTTGGCGCGACCTCCTGAAGAACATGGAGAAGCGTTTCGGCATGCCCGTGGACCTCAACGGAGTGCTCTTCCTCATCGGTGTGCAGGAGCTCGGCCAGCATGCGCGAGTGTTCAAGAAGGATGAAAAGGTGAACCTGATGCACATCGCCATCTCGGTGCTGCTCACGCCCTACGGCTACTACAAGGAGCTTGGCCGCGACGCCGATGGCTGGCCGCATTTCGAGCGCGTGAAGGACCTTCCGGCGCTGGATGCGAAAGAGCAGGAACGCCTGATGAAGGAGGCGGTCCTCTCCTACTTCGAGGAACACTGAACGTAAGGGAAGGCGATCGGCCTAGTTGCCGCCGGAGATGACCACCGTCTCTTCGTTGGTCTGCTCCTCTTCGATGCGGATGATGCCCTCACCGGACATCGAATCCTTCTGCGCCAGGATGTCCAGCACCGCGAATCCGGCCTGACCACGCTTGTAGAACTCACTATAGTCGAAGGTGACCTTGCCGTCGGAGCTGGTGTTGCCCTCCATGGTGAGACGGGAGAAATCGGCCTGAAGCGGGTTGGTGGGGTTGGCGTAAAGCTTCACGTAGGCACCGGCAACGGCCGAGCCCGCAGTATCCAGCACGGTGATCGTCGCCTTGGTGTCCTTCTCCTTGTTGCAAGCGCCAAGGCCGGAACCCAGGATGAGCAAGAGGACGGGAACGATGATGGCCTTACGGAACATGGGAGGGCGTGTTGGTTACTTTTGGCCGCCTTGTTGCAGCCTTCGCACCGCGAATGAAGCCAAAAATAAGGTTCTTAGCGATGCCAGCGCAATTATCTCCCCGGAATCTGTTTCTCGCCACAGCGCTCCTGGCCGTGGCGAACGTCGCTTCGGCGCAGCAGAAGCCCGTGGAAAAACGGCACCTTGTGGAGATCAAGACCACAGCGGGGCGCATGGTGGTGGAGCTGTACAACGAGACACCGGTCCATCGCGACAACTTCCTGAAGCTGGTCCGCGAGCACTATTACGACAGCACGTTGTTCCACCGGGTGATCCCGGATTTCATGATCCAGGGCGGCGACCCGGACAGCCGCAAAGCCGAAGACCATGCTGTGGCGTTGGGGCAAGGTGGTCCCGGATATACGCTCCCTGCTGAGATCGACACCTCGTTCATCCACCGCAAGGGCGCGCTGGCAGCCGCGCGCGGCGATGACGTCGATCCGGAAAAACGCAGCAGCGGCAGCCAGTTCTATATCGTGGAAGGCCGCAAATGGCCCACGGCCGATCTGAAAAAGCTCATGGCCCGGATCAACAGTGATCGTCCGGACAGTCTCGCGGTCCATTACACCCCCGACCAAATGGAGACCTACAAGACGTTGGGCGGCGCTCCACACTTGGATGGTGGCTATACCGTGTTCGGCCAGGTAGTGGCCGGCATGGACGTCCTGGATCTTATCGCGAACCAACCCTGTGACGGAATGGACCGTCCGCTTGCAGATATCCGCGTTTGGATGCGCGAACTCCAATGAACCTGAAAGAACGGATCGAAGCCGTGGAGGCTGAATTGACCGCGGCTGTCGCGGCATCCGCTGAGGCCGTTGAGGCTTTCCGTGTGGAAATGCTCGGCCGCAACGGAAAAGTGACCGCCCTGCTGGACGCCTTCAAGGAGGTGCCCGCAGAGGAAAAGCGCCTTTGGGGCCAACGGCTGAACCAGCTGAAAAGCGCCGCCCGAACGCGCTGGGAGGAGCTGAAGGCCGCCGCAGAGGCCACCCCCACCAAGGCAGCAGGACCCGTGGGCGACCTCACGCGGCCCGCTCTCACCGAGGCCACAGGAAGCCTGCATCCCATCAGCATCATCCGCCAGCGCATAGTGGACGTGTTCGCGCGGATCGGCTACACCGTGAGCCAAGGTCCCGAGGTGGAGGACGACCACCACAACTTCGGTGCGCTCAACTTCCCTCCGGACCATCCGGCGCGGGACATGCAGGACACGTTCTTCGTTGAGGACCTTGATCACACTGCGAGGGAGAGGGGTGAGGCCCTCACCCCCGACCCCTCTCCCGGGGAGAGGGGAAGTCTGGCGCTACGCACACATACCAGCAGCGTGCAAGTACGCGTGATGGAGAGCGGTGCTCCTCCGATCCGCACCATTTCCCCGGGCCGTGTCTATCGCAACGAGGCCATCAGCGCACGGGCGCATTGCATGTTCCACCAGGTGGAAGGCTTGTACGTGGACAAGGGCGTGAGCTTCGCGGAGCTGAAGGGCACGCTGGACCATTTCGCCAAGAGCATGTTCGGGCCGGAGGTGAAGATCCGCTTACGTCCGAGCTACTTCCCGTTCACGGAGCCGAGCGCCGAGGTGGACATGAGCTGCACCATCTGTGGCGGCAGCGGCTGCGCCGTGTGCAAGCACAGCGGATGGGTGGAGATCATGGGTTGCGGCATGGTGGACCCTGCCGTGCTGTCCAATTGCAACATCGACCCGGAGGTGTATAGCGGCTTCGCTTTCGGCATGGGCGTGGAGCGCATCGCACAGCTGATCTATCGCGTGCCGGACCTGCGGCTGTATTGGGAGAACGACGTGCGCTTCCTGGAACAGTTCACCGACGGCGCCTTCCGTGGCTGAACCCGCCATGGCTGAAGCGTTGAAGGCGGACGTCTGCATCCTCGGTGCAGGCCCCGGCGGATGTGCCACGGCCTTGCAGTTGGCCAAGCACGGAGTGGATACGCTCCTCTTGGACAGGGCCATCTTCCCCCGGGACAAAGTGTGCGGAGATGCGCTCAGCGGCAAGGTGATGCGTTCACTCGAACGGCTTGATCCCGCGCTGGCCGTGGAGCTTCGGAAACATGCGGCGTTGGAGCCGAGCTGGGGTGTCACCTTCGTGGCCCCCAGTGGCAAGGCATTGCGTGTTCCGTTCAGCCGGGAGACGGGCATCGGTGAGGCACCGGGCGCGATCCTTCCCCGGATGGATTTCGATCATTTCATGTTGGAGGCGGTGAAGCGCGATGGCCATGCCCGGATCCTTGAAGGCACACAAGCGAAGGCCTTCGAGCGGACCGCGAACGGCTGGTCGATCTCCGTGGTCGGAGCGGACAAGACGGAGCGTGCCGTGAGTTGCCGCCTGTTGATCGATGCTTCCGGCGCCAATTCAATTTTCTCCAAGCAGATCGCCGGTTTGCCGATGGAACCGCGGCACCACTGCGCTGGTGTGCGGGCCTACTACAGGGGTGTCACCGGCTTGGACCCCCAAGGCTTTATCGAGCTGATCTTCCTGAAGGACCTGCTGCCCGGCTACCTGTGGATCTTCCCGCTGCCGGACGGCCGCGCCAACGTGGGCCTGGGCCTGCGCACCGACATGGTGAAGAAGCGACGAGTGGACCTGAAAAAGCTGCTGAACGAGCTGATCACCGAGCACCCGCAACTGCGCGAACGTTTCGCGAACGCCAAGGCGGAAGGCCCGGTCCAAGGCATGGGCCTGCCGCTGGCCAGCAAGCGCTGGCCCATCAGTGGTGATGGATTCATGCTGATCGGCGACGCGGCGCATTTGATCGACCCCTTCACCGGCGAGGGCATCAGCCATGCCATGATCAGCGGGGTGCATGCGGCCAATGTCGCTGCGGAGGCGCTACAGGCCATTCGGGAGGAGCAAGCGGTCCCACAAGCCGCGCTGAAGGACTACGATGCCCATGTATGGAAGCGTTTGGGCAAGGAGCTCGGCATCAGCACCCGCCTGCAGCAGCTCGCGGACCGGCCATGGTTGTTCAACCTCGTGGTGAACAAGGCGGCCAGCAATCCGGTGCTCGCGGATACCATCAGCTGCATGTTCAACGATCTGGACATGCGCGAGCGGCTGAAGAAGCCCGGTTTCTATTTGAAGCTGCTCTTCGGATAGGAATAGGCCGCTGAGACGCGAGGGCGCGGAGAAGAGGTTCACACGGACTCAGCCTCAGGGGCCAGATACTTTGATCGACGGCTACGCGACCCGCTCCGCCACCGCCATCCAGTTCCATGGCATGGGCGCGGGCATGTCCGCAGGTGCATCCTCCAGCACGTATGCCCATGGATATTCGATCTTCTGCAACTCCAATACCTTCATGCCGTGCTGTGTCAGCAGGTCAGCCAGTTCTTCCTTGAGGTGATGCTTTGTGGGCGCACCGTTCACCACAACGATGCCCATGTCCAGCTTGGTGGTGTCCCGTGCGGCCTTGCGTTGGGCCACGGCAGGCTTCATGCCTTTCAGCTCGTTCAATTGCACCAAGCGGTGCGAGGCGTAGAGCGCGGATTCCAGCGAAGGTGTCACCAGCAGCAAGTGGCCACCGGGCTTTACCACGGCGCATATATTGTCCATCATTGCTTGGCGTTTGGCCCGTGAGGCGATCAACAGCACGTTGATGCACAGCGCAAAGTCCACGGGCGGGAAGGGCAGCGGCTTGGCCAGGTCGGCGTGGAGGTATTCCACATTGTGGTAGCGGGCGTTCTTATTTTCAGCAACCGTCAAGCATTCGCTGGAGAGGTCCGTGGCGAATACGCTCGCGAAGTGCTCCGCCAGCATGGGCACCGTACGGCCTATGCCGCAACCGATGTCGGCCGCAGTGCGCTTCTTTCCGGCATGTCGCTGCACACGCTGCAGGATCTTCTGCTTCCGGTCATGCTTCGGCACGCTGAAGATGTCCTCCTCGAAAGTGGCCGCCACATCATCCCAAGCCTGCTCGTCCATCGGTGGCCAAGGTCGGGGTTCTTTTCCTGAATGGAAGATAGTGATCAGTGCCCCGACAGGCATCGGGGCACTGATCACCTACACAGCGCTCAACCGGATCATGTTCGCCATGCCTTGTTCTGCGATGGGCATGCTGGCGATGTTCACCACGAGGTCGCCTTTTTGCACGAGGGCCTTGCGGCGCAGGATGTGCTTGATGTCGGCGATGGTGTGGTCGGTGCTCACGGTCTTGTCGTAGTACTCGGCACGCACGCCCCACACGAGATTGAGCATGTTGAGGATGCGCTTGTTGCTGGTGAAGGCGAAGATGTGCGCTTTGGGGCGCATGCTGCTGATCTTGAAAGCCGTGTAGCCGCTGTGGGTCATGGTCACGATGGCCTTGATGTCGATGGCGGCGGCCATGCGCACGCTGGCGGTACAGATGGTGTCGGTCACCATCCGCTCGTGGTCGATCAGGTCGGGCTCCGCCACGTTGTACATGATCTCGCTCTTTTCCATTTCGAGCAGGATCTTGTTCATGGCCTTCACCACTTCCACGGGGTATTTGCCTACGCTGGTCTCCGCGCTGAGCATCACCGCGTCGGCATGGTCCAGCACGGCGTTGGCCACATCGTTCACTTCAGCGCGGGTGGGGGTGCTGCTGGTGATCATGCTCTCCATCATCTGCGTGGCCACGATCACTGGGCGGTGCTGTAGCAGGCAGCGGCGTATGATGTCCTTTTGCAGCAGCGGCACCTGTTCCATTGGCACCTCCACGCCGAGGTCGCCGCGGGCCACCATCAGCGCGTCCGACTCGCGGATGATATCGTCGATCTCCAGCATCGCCTCCGGCTTCTCGATCTTGGCGATCACGCGCGCCGTGCTGCCTTCTGCGTGTATCTGGTGCTTCAGCTCGATGATATCCCGTGCACTTCGCACGAAGCTGAGCCCTATCCAATCCACGCCCTGTGAGAGTGCGAAAGTGAGGTCCTCCCGGTCTTTTTCCGTGAGGCAGGGGAGGCTCACTTTCGTATTGGGCAGGTTGATCCCTTTGTTACTGCTGAGCATCCCGCCGTAGATCACCGTGGTGATCACCTTCTTCTTGCCGTCGGTGTGCTTGACCTGTAGGCGCAATTTGCCGTCGTCCAGCAGCACCATTTCGCCCACCTTGATGTCCTGCGGGAACTGCGCGTAGCTGGTGCTGACCAGGCCGGGTACGCCTTTCACAGGCTCAGTGGTGATCACCAGCTCCTCGCCTTCCTTTAGTTCGATGGGGCCGTCCGCCATCTCGCCCACGCGCAACTTGGGTCCCTGTAGGTCCGCAAGGATCGCTGTCGTAAGCCCCAGCTCCTCATTCAGCGAGCGGATGGTGGCGATCACCTCCTCGTAGAATTCATAGCTGCCATGGCTGAAGTTCAGCCGGCAGACATCCAGGCCGTTGATCAACATTTCCCGGAGCACTTCACGATTCGAGCTGGCAGGGCCGAGAGTGGCCACGATCTTGGTCTTTGGATCCGGTGCAGAGGTCATTGCAAGAGCTTATAGGCGCCTTTGAGGCTTTTGATATCCAAGTGGAACGCCGTGAGCACGAATTCCGCTTGCCTCACGCGCTCAAGTGCTTGAGCGGGCGAGAGCGTGCTTTCCCCGTCCACCACGAGGAAAAAGTCGGCTTGTCGTTGTTCATGCACCAGAACACCCTCGGGGGCATGGTTGCTGATCAGCGTGATGTTGGCCTGGGTGGCCTCCTCGGTATGGTCGAAGGCAGAAAAGTAGGCGGGATGTTCCGGCCCTTCTTCCTCGATGTCCTTCTTCCGCCGGCCTAGATCGATGCCAAGGCTGTTGTTCAACGACCAACAGAGCCTGTAGTCGTTCACATGGCTGCTGATCGCGATGAGGAAGACATCGGGGTCCGGGTCGCTATCGAGCTTCAATTTGGCCATGTCATGGGAAGAACACGCAAAGGTAGAGCGGTGTGAGGCCCCTTCCACATCATCGCCTGAGAGGATGGCGGAGGCTGACAGCTTCCGGGCAATATCCTATTCGTGCCCGCTTTCACTGCTCTGTTCTGGCGTTCGCCCGTTACGGCCACCACCGCCTCTCCGGCCTCCCCTTCTTTCCCCGGAAAATTTGCGGGAGGTCCGCCGGGTGGTGCGGGCATCCCGTTCTTCATCATCGCCGCCGCTCCCCGTGGGGCGCAGCCTCAATTTCCGTGATGCGTCCCGAGCGGCCTCCTGCTCAGCTTTCTTCTTACTGTGCCCCTTTCCGGAGCCACAAGCCTTGCCATCCACATGCACCTCCGCAGTGAACTGCTTGCCTCTGCCGCCCCGTTCATGCTCCTCCGTGAGGACGAATTCCACCTTCTTGCGCTTCTTCTGGCCCCATTCCAGCAAGCGGCTCTTGCTATCACGATCCTCTAACTCCACCGTCTTCAGGTCGAAATGGGCGGTGATCAAATTGATCACCGTGGTTTTCGTGCGCTCAAAGCCCTTGTCCAAGTATAGCGCACCGATCAAGGCCTCCATGGCGTTGCCCGGCACGGAGGTGTCCCTGCCGCTGCCGATCTTCACCTCCATCACCCGTTCGATCTCCACCTTTTTGGCAAGGATGCTGAGCTGATGCCGGCTCACCAGCTTGCTGCGCATGCGGGTAAGGAACCCTTCGCCCTTATCGGGATATGAGCGAAAAAGGTACTGCCCTACGATGGTGTCTAAAACAGTATCGCCGAGGAATTCCAAGCGCTCGTTGTCCGGCACGTCGGGCCGGTCCTCGGGCACGGCGCTGCGATGGCGTAGGGCCTGCCGGTAGAGGGGCAGGTTCTTTGGCGTAACGCCCAATGTCTTTCGGCACCAGGCGCGGATACGGCGCTCCTCGGGGGAGGCGGCTCGGCTGAAGAGTGCGGCGAACAAAAGCGTTAGCTGTACTTGCGGAAGATCACCGAAGTGTTGTGCCCGCCAAACCCGAAGGTGTTGCTCATGGCGGCGTTGACCGTGCGCTTCTGCGCCTTATTGAACGTGAAGTTCAACTTGGGGTCGATCTCGGGGTCGTCCGTGAAATGATTGATCGTGGGCGGCACCAGGTCCGTATGCACCGCCATAATGCTCGCGATGGCCTCCACTGCCCCGGCAGCGCCCAGCAGGTGGCCGGTCATGCTCTTGGTGGCGCTGATGTTGAGGCGGTAGGCGTCCTCGCCAAAAAGGCGCTGGATAGCCTTCACCTCCTGCGGGTCGCCGATCGGCGTGCTGGTGCCGTGGGTATTGATGTGATCGATCTCTCCCGGCTTCATACCGGCGTCCTGCAATGCGTGCTTCATGCAGAGGTAAGCGCCAAGGCCCTCCGGGTGGGGTGCGGTGATGTGGTAGGCATCGCTGCTCATGCCGCCGCCCATCACTTCGCAGTAGATCTTTGCGCCGCGCGCCTTGGCGTGCTCCAGCTCTTCGAGGATGAGAATGCCGCTTCCCTCGCCCAGCACGAAGCCGTCGCGGTCCTTATCGTAGGGCCGGCTGGCGGTGGCGGGGTCGTCGTTGCGGGTGCTCATGGCGTGCATGGCGTTGAAGCCGCCCACCCCCGCCTCGTGGATCGAAGCCTCACTACCTCCGGTGACCATGGCGTCCACGGTGCCTAGGCGGATGTAGTTGAAGGAGTCGATCAGGGCGTTGTTGGCGCTGGCGCAGGCGCTCACCGTCACATAGCTCGGGCCGCACAACCTATGGCGTATGCTGATGAGGCCCGAGGAGCCGTCGGCGATCATTTTCGGGATGAAGAACGGGTTGAAACGCGGGGTGCCGTCGCCGCGACCGAAGTTGATGCACTCCTCCTGGAAGGTGAGCAGACCACCGATGCCGGAGCCGAGGATCACGCCCATGCGCTCCCGCTCCTGATCGGTCCCCAGCACCAGCCCGCTGTCCTTCATGGCCTCGTCGCTGGCGGCCACGGCGAACTGGGAGAAGGGGTCCATCTTACGGGCCTCCTTCCGGTCCATGAACTCCGTGGGGTCAAAGCCTTTGACCTCGCAGGCGAACTGCGTCTTGAACTTGGACGCATCGAAATTCGTGATGGGCGCAGCTCCGCTCGTGCCCTTCACCAGCGCGTCCCAATACGCCTGGAGCGTATTTCCGAGCGGGGTGAGAGCGCCCAGACCGGTGACAACCACTCGTCTGAGCTGCATCCGTCAAGGTTACTTCGCGTTCTTCTCCACGTAGTCCACGGCTTGGCCTACGGTTTGGATCTTCTCGGCCTGATCGTCAGGGATGGCGATGTTGAATTCCTTCTCGAACTCCATGATGAGCTCGACAGTATCCAAGCTGTCGGCGCCAAGGTCGTTGGTGAAGCTCGCCTCGGGTGTGACCTCGCCCTGGTCTACCCCGAGCTTATCCACGATGATGGCGATGACCCTTGACTTGATATCGGACATATCCGTTTGTTGTTGGTTGAACAGGGTGCAAAGGAAAGATATTTTCGACACCTGCGACGAAACGGCTATTTGAATGGCACCAGGACCTCATTCAAAGGCTTGCGGGAAAGGGCGGGTACCCGGCACCCCTCGGCCGGAAATCCCATGGGGATCAAGAGGAAAGGTCGTTCGTTGGCCGGGCGGCCCAAGAGTGTCGATAAAAAATTCATGGGGCTGGGGGTATGGGTGAGCGTGGCCAGGCCGGCGTGGTGCGCGGCGGCCAGCAGCAGGCCCGTGGCGATGCCCACGCTCTCGCTCACGTAGTAATTGGGGTGTTTATGGCCACCCTCCTCCACCTCGAAGACGCGCTTGAAGACCACAACCAACCAAGGCGCCGTCTCCAAAAACGGCTTCTTCCAGTCGGTACCGAACACGGCCAGGTCGCGGAGCCATTCCTCGCTCATGCGCCCGTCATAATTGATGCGCTCTTCCTCTTCCGCGGCCTCGCGGATCTGCTTCTTTTTTCCGGGATCGCCCACCACACAGAAGGTCCACGGTTGCTTGTGCGCGCCGCTGGGTGCCGAACTGGCGGCGCGGACCACCTCCTCCAACACCGCATAAGGCACAGGGTCCGGGCTGAATTGGCGCACGGTGCGCCGTCGGTCCATTTCGGCATGGAAGGCCTTGGCGCGCAACAGCATTTCGCCGACATCACGTCGTTTGAATTCTAAAGGGATCTGATCAATATTGTTCTTCATCTTGAAGCCGAAGGTCGCAACTTCGCGCCATGGTACGCATCGCCATCCTCGCATCCGGTTCCGGAACCAACGCGCAACAGCTGATGGGGCACTTCCAAGGCCACGCAACTGCGGAAGTGGTCTTGATCTGTAGTGACAAGCCCCGTGCGGGCGTGGCGCAGCGCGCTTGGGACATGGGCGTGCCGTGTTACCTCTTTAACGGCGCGGCTTTGAAGGACGGCACGTTGCTGCACGAACTGGAAGCCTATCGCATCGACCTGGTCGTACTGGCCGGTTTTATGCGCTTGATCCCGGTCGAAATGGTCCTCGCCTTCCCGGACCGGATCACCAACATCCATCCCGCGTTGCTTCCGAAGTACGGCGGCAAGGGCATGTTCGGAGAGCATGTCCATAAGGCCGTGCTGGCCGCCGGAGAGAAAGAGAGCGGCATCACCATCCACTTGGTGAATGAAAGGTACGATGAGGGCCAAGTGCTCTTTCAAGCTGCCTGTCCGGTGCTTCCAGAAGATGATGCTGATGCACTTGCCGCACGGATCCATGCTATGGAACATGCGCATTATCCTGCGGTGGTGGAGGGTATTGTGAACAGCATCCGCGACAAGACGGTGGAATAATTCCAAGGACTTGTGGGTCTGCATCCAGACCTTCCCCCCGAACTTCGCCCCATGGAAATAACCCACGTGCTCAAAGCGTTCCTCGTGCTCTTCGCGGTGATCGACATCATCGGCGGCATCCCGGTGATCCTGCAGGTGCGGGAGAAGGCGGGTAAGATCTACCCGGCGCGGGCCACCATCGTCAGCGGCAGCATTATGATCGTGTTCCTCTATCTGGGGGAGACCATCCTGTCCTTCCTCGGCATCGACGTGAACTCGTTCGCCGTGGCCGGCTCCCTGGTGTTGTTCTTCATCGCGCTGGAAATGACCTTGGGCATCCGCCTGTTCAAGGAGGACACCTCAGCCCCGGGATTGAGCGAAGACCCCAAGGTCTACAGCATCGTTCCTTTGGCCTTTCCGGTGATCGCCGGTTCAGGGACCATCACCACCGTGCTTTCACTGCGCGCGGAATTCACCCGCCCGGAGATCCTGGTGGCGATCATCCTGAACATGGTCGTGGTGGTGACCGTGCTGCTGCTCACCAATCGCATCGAGCGCATGCTCGGGCGCGTAGGCCTCATTGTCCTGCGCAAGGCCTTCGGCGTGATCCTCCTGGCCATCAGCGTAAAGCTTTTCGCGGGGAACATCACGTACCTCTTCCCGGGTTGAACCGCTGCTTTTTTGAACCGCAACGCACGCAACGAACGCAACGTGAAAAGGCTTGAATTGAACCGTTGCTGACGCAACCCGATCGAACCATTAACGAGATGACGGAGAATGAACTGGCCGAGGTTGCGGTAGAGGCTGCGTTCCGCGTGCATAGGGAGGTAGGTCCCGGTTTGCTGGAGCATGCGTATGTGAAATGTATGCACCACGAGTTGCTTGAAATGGGTATTGCGACAAAGCTGGAACATTCCGTTCCGCTAGTGTACAAAGGGGCGAACATGGGCGCGGGCTACCGCTTGGACCTATGGCTTGAGGACAAGTTGATCATCGAAGCCAAGACTGTCGAGACGACCCTGCCGATCCACCAGGCACAACTGATGGCCTATCTGAAACTCACGGGCAATAAGCTGGGCCTGCTGATGAACTTCAACGTCAAGCTGATGAAGAACGGGATCGAACGCTGGGCGAACGGGATGCCCGAATAGTTTTGCCTCGCATTTCGTCGCCGTCCACACTCTTGCATTCCGTTGCGGTAAACCGTTGCGTCCTTTGCGAGCGTTGCGGTAAACCTTTGCATTCCGTTGCGAGCGTTGCGAGCGTTGCGGTAAACCTTTGCATTCCGTCTCGCTCGTCGCGAACGTTGCGGCAAACCCCCTGCATTCCGTTGCGCCCGTTGCGAGCCTATCGGTTAACCTAGCATGAAGATCATCATCCATACCGACGGCGCGGCCAGCGGCAACCCCGGTCCCGGCGGTTTCGGCGCTGTGCTGGAGGCTGGCAACCATCGCAAAGAACTTTGGGGCGGATTCCGGCGCACCACCAACAACCGCATGGAGCTGCTCGCGGTGATCGCGGCCTTGGAGGCCCTGAAGGGCGAAGGGCATGAGGTCACCATTGTGAGCGATAGCAAATACGTGGTGGATTCCGTGGAGAAGGGCTGGGTGTTCGGCTGGGAGAAGAAGGGGTTCGCGAAAAAGAAAAACCCGGACCTGTGGAAGCGGTTTCTCAAGGTGTACCCCAAGAACAAGGTGCGGTTCCAGTGGATCAAAGGCCATGCAGGGCATCCGCTGAACGAGCTGTGCGACCGCTTGGCGGTAGCTGCACGTGAGCAGCACGGACTGCCAGCTGATGAGGCATTCGAGCGGTCAGAGGGAACAGGCAAGGATATATTCGCCCCGTGATCGGACATGGAATGAACCTTGTCCGCCCGGAATTGTTCAAGCTAAGTTCATGTGTGCAAAACGCTACGCCACGGTCAATTCAGTCGCCAAGCCATTGGAGCTTGAGCGAGCCACACCAAGTGCACCTTGGACACTTACCGGCGAGCAGGCCCCGGACCTTACCCAGACCGGTCCCGGTATGTTCAGCGTGGTGTACAAGGGGCGTTCGCACAGCGTATTGGTGTTGAAGCAGGACCAGGACACCGGCACGGTGCGGATGCGCATCGGCGCCCATTGCCATACGGTACGCTTGGAAGATGACCGGTCCCGGCTGATGCAACTACTGGGCATCGACCGGAGCGCGCGTGCGATGGTGCGCGAATTGAAAGCCCCCATGCCCGGCTTAGTGCTGAAGATGCTGGTGAAAGAGGGCGATACGGTGAAGAAGAACGACCCCTTGCTGGTGCTGGAGGCCATGAAGATGGAGAACGTGATCAAGAGCGCCGGGGATGCCGTCGTCAAAAAGATACACGCCGTGGAGCGCACCGCCGTGGAAAAGGGACAGATCCTGCTCAGCTTTGAATGAAAACCCCGAAGAAGACAATGAAGAAACAGACCTTGCCCTTGCTCACCCTTCTGCTGCTGGCCGCCTGCGGCAACCCTCCCCAGGATACACCACCGCCACCGCCACCTATGGATACTACGGCTGCTGTGCCTACTGAGCGGCCCGACGTAGTGGCTCCCTCAGATGCCACTATAAAACTCGTAGCCGCTCCTCCGGCGACCCAGTTCCCGGACGCGGACCTGAAATTGGACACGCTCATCCCGAACAACAAGAAAATGGATGCGGAGTACAAGTTCACGGTGAACGGATTCGAGCTGAAGGCCCAGACACCCGACGCCGGAACGCGCGGCTGTGCCAACAGCAAGGATGGGCAGCACATCCACTTCATCCTCAACAACGCACCCTACAAGGCCGAATACAATTCGGACTTCACAGAGAAGGCGAACCCCGGCCGGAACGTGGCCCTCTGCTTCCTAAGCCGCAGCTATCACGAAAGCCTGAAGAACAACAAGGCCGTGGTGGTGAAGGAGTTCACCATGCCGGGAAAGGACTCGTTGATCGCCGGCGATGTCACCAAAGACCCCACCCTCTTCTACAGCCGACCTAAGGGCGATTACAAGCAGTTGGACGGCGACAAAATGCTGCTGGACTTCTACTTGCTGAACACCGACCTCACAGACAAGGGTTACAGCGTACGCGCTACCATCGACGGGAAGGTATGGACGATCAACAAGTGGGACGCCTACTTCATCGAGGGCCTCGAACTGGGCAAGCACACCGTTCGCTTGGAGCTGGTGGACGGCAACGGGACGTTGGTGCCCGGCCCCTTCAATGACAGCGGCGTACGCGAGTTCAACTACTTGGGCAGCTAAGCATAGCGCTTCAACAAGAAGAAATCCCCCTTCCCGACCACGTGGTCGGGAAGGGGGATTTTCATTACAGGGTTCACTTCAGGCGCTTGCAGCGGACGTACAGCGAATCATGCCGGATGAGGTTGCCGATCTGCGCCGCCGGATCTGTAAAAGCCGCACGAGGTCCACAATCGCAGAGGTCCGTCAACGGGTCGCGGTCCGTGATGGCCGCATCCAGTTCGGCCAATGATGGTGCGTTCTCCAAAGCGGCGTACTCCGCATAGGTCATCCTCAGGAAGGCCACGTTCATTCCGATACCCCTTCGGTCCAACAGCCAACCATTTTCCAACTTCACGGGTACGGACAAGCCATCGCTGGTCCGCAGGTCCTTGGGGTGGGGATAGGAGAGGATGGTCTTTCGGTCCGCGGAGAGCATGATCGGGACCTGATCATGGAGATCCGACTTGGTGCGGTACACGAGCACGTGGGCGGTGGCGGCCACCCCCGTCGCGGAGGCCTGGGAAAGTTGGCCTGCACCGGCGACCGGACCGGTGGCGGCCGTTGTTTGGGCAGCATCCTTCTTTCCGCAGCAACCAGCGGAAAGCAATACCACGAGTGTGATCAATGGTCGATTCATCGGGCGATGATCAAACGTTCGTTGCGCACGCCCTTATCGGTGCCCATGCGTAGGAGGTAGGCACCTTCGGGCACGGCGGACACATCCACGATGGCCTGATCACGTAGGCCAGTGAACGTCCCCTTGTCCAACACTGTCCTTCCTTGCATGTCGACCAGTTGCACGCTCTCCAGTGTTCCCGGGAAGCCGCTTAGGTCGATGGTGAGCTTATCCTTTGCCGGGTTGGGGTGCACTGCGATCGCCCCAAGGGCCGGATCTTCATCAATGCCCACGTTGGCACCGCGCAGAATATGGAGGTCCAGCAGATATGTGCCCATTCCTCCTGCGAAGTATGGGGCCACCTGGAACCAGACCGTGCCACCACCATACACCACGATGTTCCCGGGCATCACGTCGTCATACGCCGAGGACCAGGAGTTGCCGTCCGCGGACCAGGCCCAGACACCGTCCAGCGAGTAGCTGTTCCCATTGCCGCTGTTCCAAGAGTCGTGGATGCGTGCCGTGATCGCATAGTTGTTGCCCCCTGGCAGCACCACCTTGTAGAAGTCCTGATCGGTCTCGTTGTGCAGGTTGGATCCCGGGGTGCTCACCGTGGCGCTGTTACCGGAGAAATTCACCGGCAGGGAATAAGCCTGACCGGCATTGTTGTTCACCTCGTACGGGTCGCCTTGGATGGGGGCAGCGGTAACGGTTACAAAGACGGGATTGGCGAAATAGCTGGAACCCGTGAGCTGCCATCCCGAATTGTTCGGATTGTGCTGCGCCGCCAACAAATAGGTACCGGGCGGTACCGTGACGCTCACGGGTCCGAAGGTGAGGTACGGGGCAAGATAGGAGTATCCGCTCGGCAGCCCGTTCGTCTCGTTCAGCACGCCGACATCCTGCGCCCAGGATCCGTCCAAGTTGTAGAGGGCCACACCGTATTGGCCGACGAAGGTGGCCGCCCCGTCGTTCTCCACGTTCAGGTTCACCGAGATCTGCCCTCCTTGCGTCAATGAGGTGCCGGGCGTTACGGTGATGGCGTTTGCGATCTCGATGTCATTCGGGTTGATCACGCTCACCGGGGTCAGGTTGGTATAGCCGCCATTGTCCGCCACGAGCACCCATTCACCGCCGGTGGGCCGGTAGAGGATCGCGATCACATAGTCGCCCGGCAGCATGCTGAACAGACCGGTGGTGGTGAACTGGATGTCGTTGTTGTAGGCGTAACCGGCCGGCAGGTTGTTGCCATCGAGCTCCTGAACGAAGCCATAGAAGTTGCTCGACGCGTCGAACACCGCGGCGGCATAATCACCACTGAACGCGGAGGTGCCATTGTTCACGATGTTGGTGGAGACGGTAAAGCCTTGGCCATAGTACAGTGTGGAAGAGGTCGGGCTCACGTAGTTATACAGTGCCAACGTGCTCAACTGGCCGGTCCCTCCTCCACCGCCGCCGCCTGTCGCGGGCTTGATGCCGATGATCGCTTCCTGGCCGCTGTTATAGCCGCCATCGCCGCCACCGGTCCCGGTGGACCCCGGGTTGAGGGCGCCTACGGTGAAATAGCCGTTCACCTGTCCGCCCCATCCCCAGTTGAAGTGGAAGTAATTGCTGTCATCGTAGCCATCACAGACGAAGCAGTGCCCACCGCCTGAACCAAAGCCGTCGTAGATGATCGGTCGGCTCGCGTCCAGCTCGGTCTTGAGCAGGTTGGTCCACTGCTGCTCGCTGTAATTGTCGCGTGCAATGCCCTGCATGCCCTGGTCATAGCCGAAGTAGGTCCTCAGGGCGAATTCCGCATTATTCTCAGTACCGGGGCTGTGGCTGCTGATCACCCAGGCACCGCTCACCTGTGGGGTGTAATTCATGTCCACGCCCACGCCGCAGTGGTACATCAAGGTGGCCACGGCGTTGTTAGGGCCGCTCACCGTGTTGGGCATGGCGGTCCAGTTATAGGTGGTGGCCCCGAAGTTTGCCGAAAGCGTGCCGTAGTGCGGCTCGTTGTAGGAATGAAGGCCAGCTCCCTGTGCAGGGTGGTTATGGTACTTCATCACCTGCGCCATCGCGGTAGCCACGCATCCGGTCACGGACCCGCCGGGGCACATCGCGTTCACGTTGGGCGACTGGTCCCACATCGTCTGTACCAATGGGTTCACGCCTTCGGTGTCACGGTCGGCATGCACACCGCTGATGGCCTCCTGCCACGCCACGGCAACCGCTTGTACCGCAGGGCCTTCCGCCTCGATCGCCGCTTGGATCTCCCCGGCATAGCCCTCGAGCCACTTCGCCACGTTCTGCGCCAAGCTGCCCGATGGGAAAGCCCGCTCCGTGGAATAACCGAGCACCGGCATCACCAGATCATCACCGGACACGATCACGAAGCCCTGGCCTTCGGCGTTGAACACACGGAAGTAGACCGGAGCAGCGGACTGCCCGGAAGCACTACCGGTCTTCGTGTACACCAGTTGCAGATCGGAGCTTCGCGTGGCCAAGAACGAGGCGCTGCGCTCACGAAGAACATGGACCGCAACGTCGCGGGCGGTGCTTTCACCCACCTGTGCCGCCTTGAGCGAACCCGCCCAAATGAGCGCGATGGCCAAGAGCAAGGCCGCGACCGTGGCGCGGAAACGCTCGATGGGAGGAGGGAACAACGGGGTAAAAGTTCTCATGGTCGGGGGGGGTTGAGGCCATGTGTTCGGCCACTACAAGGATAATCAAACCCGCTATCACGCACAATACCCAAATATGGGGATACCGGGGGGGTGCCGTTCCCCTTCCAGTACCCTGATGGAGGACCTTTTCCCGGTCTGGGCCCCGGCCTTAGCCTTCCACGAGCTTAATGTCGAAATCCACGAGGTCCACGAACTGCTGAATGCGCAGGTCGATCTCTTCCTGGGTGAGTTCCAGCAGGCGCTCCACGCCGAATTTCTCGCAGCAGAAGGACGCCATGGCCGAGCCCACGATGATGGCGCGCTTCATGTTGTTGAAGCTGTGGTCGCCGCTGCGGGCGAGGTAGCCGATGAAGCCGCCAGCGAAGGTGTCGCCCGCACCGGTAGGGTCAACGACCTCATCGAGCGGCAATGCCGGTGCGAAGAAGACATTGTTCTTATTGAAGAGCAACGCTCCGTGTTCGCCCTTCTTCACTACGAGGTGTTTCGGGCCCATGCCCATGATCACCTTGGCGGCCTTCACCAGGCTGTGCTCGCCGCTCAACTGCCGGGCCTCGGAATCGTTGATGGTGAGGATATCCACCCGCTTGATGACCTCCTTGAGCTGGTCCATCGCGCTGTCCATCCAGAAGTTCATCGTATCCATCACCACAAGCGCGGGTGCATCCACCTGGTCCAGCACCTTCGCCTGCACTTTGGGGTCCAGGTTGCCGAGCATCAAGTATTCGGTGGCCTTGTACGCATCGTTCAATTCCGGGTCCAGGTCCAGTAACACGTTGAGGCGCGTCTCCAACGTATCGCGCGTGTTCATGTCGTAGTGGTACTTGCCGCTCCAGAAGAAGCTCTCCTTGCCTTTCAGCACTTCCAGCCCGGCCTGATCGATGCCTCGTGCGCGCATTTTCTCCATCATCTCCACGGGGAAATCCTCGCCCACCACGCTCACGATGCCCTGGTCCTTCAAGAAGAACGAAGCGGCCAACGAGATATACGTGGCGGCGCCGCCGACCACTTTGTCGGCCCTGCCGAACGGGGTTTCAATGTTGTCGAAAGCGACGGTTCCAACGGTGACGAGCTTCATGTTCGTGAGGATGTTTTGGGGCCGCAAAGGTGAAGAAAGCGCGGGAACTTGTGGGATCACCTACTCTTCCTACTTTTGCGCTCCCTTTTTCGAAAGGGGTTTCTTCCCTGGTAGCTCAGCTGGTTAGAGCACCTGACTGTTAATCAGGGGGTCGTTGGTTCAAGTCCAACCCGGGGAGCGAGGGGCCTCAGCATAGCGCTGGGGCCTTTTTAGCGTAATGCCCCCACTACCTCTAAATCCTGTACAGCGCTGAGGCCGATCGCTACTACGTTGGCGAAAGTGTGGACCCTGTGGAGCGACCGGGGCAACACAACCAGCACCTTTAAAAAGGTTCTGCCACAGCCATTGCAGAAGATTGGGTCTTACAGGTCTCAGTACGTTGTGACGACCGCTCTCACGCGCGGCGGATCGAAAAGTGGGTCAAGTCACAGAAAAGCAGGGCGACGATCAAACGGATCATCGAGGAGGAGAACTACCGAGAGTACCAAGTCGGTAGGTTTAGTGGTCCATAGTAAGGGGGGCGTTGCCCCGATATATTTCGGGGCAAGTCCAACCCGGGGAGCGAGGGGCCTCAGCATAGCGCTGGGGCCTTTTTCGTTCAGGGCCTCACAGGTCCTTGCCATAGATGCGATAGCGCTTCCAGATCGTACCCCCCAGCCGTTCCAGTTCTGCACGCATGCGATGGTTCGTTTCCTGCACAAGGTGGCTGTCCATATGGGTGAATCCGCGCTCGTAGGCCTTGGTCAGCAGCTCGTTCGCCAACAGGCAGGTAAGGCCGCGCCCTTGCAGGTCCGTGCGCACGGCGCCAAGGAAAAGGTCCAGTTGACGCGACCGCCGCATAGCCCGGAACACATGAATGAAACCGAACGGGAACATCCGCCCATGGGCATGGCGGATACCCTCGCTCATATCCGGCATGGCCACCACGAAGGCCACCGGTTCATTGCTTTTGTCCACCACCACCTTCACCAGCTCGGGGTCCAGCACCGGCATGTACTGCGCCGCCAGCTTCTTCATCTCCGGTCCGGTCATGGGTACAAAGCCCAGCAGGTCCTTGTAGCTGGCGTTCACCAAGCTGAATACGGGTATTATCCACGGCTTCAGGTCCTTTCTGGAAGTGAAGGACAGGACGCGGAACTCCGAACTGCCGGCCAACCGGTCCACAATACGCTGGTAGACCGCAGGAAGCTGGGGCGTGATCTCCGTTCTGTAGGCCACTGCATCAGCGACCTTCGCGTAACCCGCACTTTCAATGAGGGCGGGAAGGAATGAAGGATTCGAGGGCGTGGCCAGTACCGGTATGTGCTCGAAGCCTTCCACCTGCGCCCCTTGGGGATCCTTGTCGCTGAGGCCAAAAGGGCCGATGATGCGGTCCATGCCCAAGCTGCGCGCCCAGTGTTCCACCGCACTGATCAGCGCGGCGCTCACCGCACGGTCATCGATCACGTCCAGCTGGTAGAATCGAGCCGTGCGCTCCCCCTGCTGTTGGTTGTGCTCGCTATGCACGATGCCCATGATCCGGCCCACACACCGATCACCGCGCCAGGCGAGAAATCGCACCACCTCACAACCGGCCAGAGCGTTGTTCTTCCGCGGATCGTGGAACGCCCGCTCATCGGCCCAGATCGGCGGGACATAATTGGGGCGCTGCCCCGGAAGACGTTCTGGAAGATGGATGTAGCGATGAAGCGCTTTTGGGCCACGCACCTCTTCCACACGGACATGTGTAGACTGCATCCTGTGGGGTGGATCTGGTCCGGGAGAGTTCTGCCGAATGTTGGCGCGAAGAGGCCTTTTTCGTTGGCTGAAGTCAGTGCGCGTCAAACACAAGCTTCATCCGCGATCTTGATCGCTTTCGAGATGATCTCCAGACCCTCGTCGATCCCCGCTTCATCAATGATCAGTGGCGGAGCGATGAAGATCCAGTTCCAACGGACGAAAGTGAACATGCCCAGCTCCGCGACCTTGGCGGCCACCTTGTTCATCACGGCCATGTCGTTGGGCCCTGCGTTCCAGGGAGCCATCGGCTCCTTGGTCCCGCGGTTCTTCACCAGTTCGATACAGCCCAACAGTCCGGTGTTGCGGAAGTCGCCGATGCTCGGGTGTTTTTGCGTCAGCTCAGCCACGCGCTTCTCCATGTATTGGCCCATGCGCGCAGCGTTGTCGATCAGGTTCTCATCCTTGTAGACATCGATCACGGCGTTGGCGGCCGCGCAGGCCACGGCGTGTGCACTGTACGTCAGGCCGATAGGCAGCGGCTTGTCCGCAAAATGCTTCACGATCTCCTCGCGCACGATGATGCCGCCCAACGGGATGTAGCCGCTGGTAAGGCCCTTCGCCATGCACAGGATGTCCGGCACCACGCCGTGGTGGTCGATACCGAACCATTTTCCGGTGCGCCCGAAGCCGCTCATCACCTCGTCGCAGATGGTGAGGATGCCATATTTGTCCGCGATGGCCTTCACGCCTTTCCAGTAGCCGGGAGGATATTTGATACAGCCGCTGGAGCCGCTTTCGCCCTCCATCAGGATCGCAGCGATGTGTTCCGGTCCTTCGAACTTCACCACACGCTCCATGTTCGCCAGCGCGCGCTCGGTGCATTCCTCCGGCGTCTTACTGTTCCATGGGCAGCGGTAGAAATACGGGTTCTCCACATGGATGATGTTCGGCACGCCTTGGCTGTCATAGGGCAAGCCGCGCGGGTCACCGCCTGCGGAAAGCGCGCCGTAAGTGGCACCGTGGTAACTGCGATAGAGCGTGATGATCTTATGCCTGCCGGTGTACAAACGGGCGAGCTTGATCGCGTTCTCGATCGCATCCGCGCCACCGTTGGTGAAGAAAGTGCGGTTGAGCGTGCCCGGAGTGATCTCACTGAGCGTCTTGCCCAGCTTGCCGCGCGCCTCGGTGATCATGCCAGGGTAGACGTAGCTCACCTCGGCCATCTGCTTGGCCACGGCCTCCGCCACTTTCGGGTGCCCATGACCGATGTTCACGTTCATCAGCTGCGAGCTGAAGTCGATGATCTTCCGGCCATCGCGGGTTTGCAGGTAGATGCCTTTGGCGCGCTCGATATTGAGCGGGTTCAGGCCACTTTGTTTGTTCCACGAGAAGATGGTGTGCTCGAGGTTCTCCTTGAGGATATCGGCGGGATTGGTCTTGGTCTGGGTGCTCATCAGGTTGTTTCAATCTTGGGTCGCAGCGCGAACGAACTCGTCCGGTATCGCTTGTATTTCATTCAGGATCTTCCGGATCAACGGCCTGCTGATGTCCTGGCCCTTATGATGAGGAAGTGTAGTGTAGCGCCCATCAGGATGTCGGTAGAAAACATGACTCCCTTTCTGTCGCACGACCTGGAAGCCCCATCTGAGCAGGATGCGTTCAAATGTCCTTGCATCCACGATCGGCAATTTGCTCATACCGCTATTGAGAAGGATTGCAGACCAACGAACGCAGGAAGTGCCTTGATGTCGTCGTCGCTCATTTCTTCCAGGCAAAGCTCGACCACCTCCTTCAGGTTTGCCTGAAGTTCGTCAAGGCTTTTTGCCTGCGTATGTGCCCCCTGGATGCTCGGTACAATGCCGATGTACAAGCCACTTTCTGGGTCCTGCTCGATATGGGCGGTGAATTGAATGTTGCGCATGCTTCTTGTCTTTGCTCAAAGATAGACAGCCGGGTGGTCGGTTGCGACTGGCCTAATTGAGGCGCTCTTGTGCAAATTCAACCAGTCCGGATCCAACTTCGTTGCCTTCATCTGCATCGGATCATTCAACTGGCACAAATACGGAAGGATTGTCACCACCATACTCATTGGCCTCTGGCAGTCTAAAATGGATCATGACGCCGTCAGTTGAACTCGTCGGAGTCACTTGAAAGAATTTCGTGACCGTATCCATCTTGATCGTTGCTTGCCGTGTAATGGTGAATACCGCCCAGTCACTCATAGCTATTCCATCGATCATGATCCGAAGCTGATTCATTGTGTCCCGGCGTAATGCAGGCATATCCATGGAGATATGCACCGGATGCCCTAACAATAGGGTGTCGATCACAAATCCTGAACGTAGTGCTCGTTGTGGCCCGTCCTCAGTCTGGTTCGGTTCACCGCAACAAACCAGTGCCGTCAGACAGAGGTATAACCAAGTACGCATCAGCTCATCCAGTTCACCTTCCCTTCCGGATTCCACTTCGTGGTGGTCTTCTTCAGCTGTGTCCAGAACTCGATGCTGCTCTTCCCGGTGATGTCGCAGGTGCCGAACTTGCTGTCGTTCCAGCCGCCGAAGCTGAACGGCTCGCGGGGCACGGGCACGCCGATGTTCACACCGATCATGCCGGCGCTGGCGCGTTCCATCACTTGCCGCGCTTGCCCTCCACTTTGCGTGAAGACCGCCGCCGCGTTGCCATACGGATTCGCGTTCTCGATGGCGATCGCCGCATCAAGGTCTTTCGTGCGGATGATGGTGATCACCGGGCCGAAGACCTCTTCCTTCGCAATGCGCATGTCGAGCGTCACGTGGTCGATGATGGTAGGGCCGAGGTAGTAGCCGTCCTTGGCGCCACCTTCCACTGTCGGATCGCGGCCATCGAGAAGGATCTTCGCACCGGCCTTTTCAGCCTCGGCGATATACCCCGTAATGCGCTCAAAAGCTGCCTTGCTGATCACCGGTCCGAGGGTCTTCCCCGGGATCAGCTTCTTCGCTTCCACCAGCATCTGGTCCACGATGCGGTCCACAGCGCCGACGCCGACCATCTGTGCGGCGGCCATACAGCGCTGTCCGGCGCAACCGCTCATGCTGGCCACCACGTTGCTGGCGGTCATCTCCACATGCGCGTCCGGTAATACGATCAGGTGGTTCTTCGCTCCGCCGAGACATACCGCGCGTTTCAACGAGGCGCTGGCGCGGACGTAGACGATCTTGGCCACCTTGGTGCTGCCCACGAAGCTCACGGCCTTGATACCGGGATGGTCACAGATGGCCTCCACGATCTCGCGATCACCGTTGACGACGTTGAAGACGCCATCGGGCAGGCCGGCCTCCTTCAGCAGTTCCGCGATGCGCACACCGCTGATCGGTACCAGCTCGCTCGGCTTCAGGATCATGGTATTGCCCAGCATCAGCGCGTTGGGGATGGTCCAGTGCGGCACCATGTTGGGGAAGTTGAACGGCGAAATGCTCACCACCACGCCGAGCGGCTTCCGCTCGATGCGGCACTCCACGCCTTTGCTCACCTCCAGCAGTTCGCCCTGCACGAGCTGCGGCAGGCTGCACGCGAACTCGGTCAGCTCTGCGCTCTTGTCCACTTCGGCGTAGGACTCGTCCATCGTCTTGCCGTTTTCCTCGTGCACCAGTCGGGCCAGTTCTTCGCGGTTCTTCAGCAGCAACTCGCGGTATTTGAAGAAGATCTGTGAACGCTCCTTGATCGGCATAGCGCTCCATGCGGGGAATGCGGCCTCGGCGGCTTTCACGGCGACATCAAGGTCTTTGGCGGTGCTGAGCGGCACGGTGCTGATCACGCTGCCGTCCAGCGGTGAATGCACGTCCATTTGCTTTTGGCCGTTGGCACCGGGCTTCCCGGCGATGTAGTTCTCTGTCTTGTATTTCAATGTTGCTGTGGCCATGATCTTTCTGCTGTTATCGGAAGGACGAAGTTACGTTCCATACCGGCGCATTCAGGAGTAGCAAGACGATGCTCAATCACTCACGTTCACAATAAATCGAAAGCCGGGAGCGCCCATGTAGCCGGAAGTTTCTTCCGGAGTGCCGGGCCGGAAAACGATCCGTTCCAGGTCGGTGCCGACCTTATGCAAATAGGTCTTTACGGCTTCTTGGCGGAAGCCTTCCTCGGCAACAACGGCCCGTGTCGCGACATCAGCGCCCACTGCGGAAACGCAGCGCTCGCGTTCGGGTTTTCCTTTTGTGGCGGGCGTTCTTGTGTCCAAGAACACGACAAAAGCGGGATCGCGCAGGGCGAGGTCCGACACGCGCGAGCTGTCAGCTTTGTTCAGGGGCGATGCCAGTCCAAGGAATTCCATCTTCGCGTGAGCTGCGCCCCACTCCTCCTGTTCATCCTTGAGGTCGGTCAGCGGCACCAAGGCCACATTCAGTTCCGGCTTCTCTTTCAGCAGCGCGGCCAAGGCATCCAAGGAGCGCTTTTGGTCCTTGTCGATCTCTATGGTCAAAGGCAGGAAACGGACTTCTTCCATGTCCACATCGTCCCTTCCCCCGAAGGCCCCGGAAACCAGTTTTACCGGCGCCGCCGCAGCCTTCACCACGAGGTTCTTCAGCACTTTCCAAATGATGGGCCATGGCTTGAACTCCGGATCGTTCAGGTCGCCCTTCACCGGCACGTCGAGATCGATCTTGCCATGTACATCGCGCAGTAGCGATGCGGCAAGGCGCAGCGGTAGGACGAAGATGCCGGTGTCATGCACGGCGGTCTTTTTCGCGAAACGCAAGTTATCCGCCTGCAGATGGTTCCTGCTGTCGATCTTCCCGTCCTTGATCGTAGTACTGCCCGTGTAATCCAGCGTTCCGGACAGGACGGGGTACGCGCCATACCAACGGCTGTAGGCGTCGAGGTCCGGGAGCGAAAGATCCGCCACTTCCAACGAGGCGTCCACATTTCGGAAATTCTTCGGATCGAACTTGAAGGTGCTCGTGAGCATTCCACGCCCGTTCAGTCTTGCGGATGCCGTGAAGTCGGCTGTGCCGGTCGCAGTGGTGATCCGGCTGCTACGGATGTCGATCTGGTCCAGCTTGTAACGGAAGGGCTTCTCCGGGGTGAAGTCCTCGAATTCCACGGCACTGTTGACCATCAACATACTGTCGGCGGTGTACTGGTTCGCCACGAACTCCTGCCCCAGCAGGCGGATGTAGTCGGCGAGCATCACGAACACATTGCTGGGCGCGGCTTCCAAGTGAGTGTTTGCGCTGTCACCGATCGCGGTGCTGTCTAATTTCAGCACTTTCGTCCACGTGTTGGAACCATCGGCCCATTGCCGGAAGCGTGTGGTAAGCCCATCGATCAGCACACGGCTGATCGTGAAGCTCTGCGTCTTCGCGTTCAACGTGTCCAACACAACACGCCCGCTCGTTATGCCGATCAGCTGCGTGCCTCCGCCGTCTGTGAGGTCCACGTTGTTCAGTTCCAGATCACCGCTTACGGCCAGTGCGGCGGTGTCGGCCCAGCTGTCCTCGAGGTCCAGACCGAGGTCCAGTTCGCCCTTCAGCGCAGTGGTGTGCATGAAATCCTGCAGATAAGGCAACAGTTGCGGCAGTGCGAAGTCCTTCAATGTGGCATGCACCGCATAAAGCGATCTCTCCGTGTCGATCTTGAAGCCGCCGTCGAGTGCGCCGCCACCGTCCAGCGTGAGGCCGAGCAGGAAATCCATCCGCGCACTTTCCGAGGAGATGAGATCGCATTGCATGTGCAGCCCGGAGATGCCCACGGGCGCCTTCAGCACGTCGCTATCGTATACGATGCGCCCGCCGGTGATGCGGATGTCCACCATACTGAAGCGCACATGCGTCGTATCCGGGGAGGCCGTGGTATCCGTTCCGCCCATTTCGAGCAGGTCGCTGAAGTTGAAGCGGTCCGCGTTTTGCGTGATGTGGAAGTAGGGATCCTCGATACGCAGCTGGCGGAAACGCCAGTCCTTGTTCCGGAACCCGTTCCATAGATCGCTCTTCACTGCGATGCTCTTCCACGAAACGAACGGCTCGGCGCTCCCGCGCTCGGAGCATTGCACGCCATTCACCGCGAAGGTGAATGTGAACGGGTTGAGGATGATGTTGTCGATGGAGACGGTGCGACCGATCCATTCCAAGCTGTGCTTTTCGATGTGGCGTTTCAGCAAGTAGGGCAGGAAGAAGGCCGCGATGCTCAGCAGCAGCAATACGGCAATGCCCGCGAAGAGGAACGGGCGCCAGCGTTTGTTCTTCTTCTTTCCTTCGGGGTGTGGGGCCATGGGTGGCAAAGGTCAGCAGAACTTGCCCAGGGGCGTCGTCGCCAAAGGTCCTACCTCGAGGCTTTCCCCATTTTTCACTATATCATACCTTTGCGCGCCTTTTCCCCAGCGGGCCATGCCCGTTAACCGGGACCAGACAATACCGCCATGATCGACCTGAGCACCATTCCCTTGATCAACGATACCAGTTCCCGCCAATTTGAAATGGAGGTGGACGGTCGGATGGCCAAGGTGGAATACGAACTGAACGGGACCAAAATGTTCTTGACCCACGCCAAAGTACCCAAGTCCTTGGCCGGCAAGGGCGTGGGCGTGGAGATCGTAGAGCGCGTATTCACTTTCATCGAGGAGAACAACTTGAAGTTGGTACCGATGTGCTCGTTCGTCACGGCCCACCTGCGCGAGCATCCGGAATGGAAGCGCATCGTGGAGAAGGGTGTTCAGGTCTGAACACGATCTCATTCCCCAACCATTCACGTCAACGTAGTGGCCGTTCGGCTGGTCCGTCCTGCCCGACGAGCCAGCATACACGTATAGCATGTCCGTAAGAGTTCGTTTTGCCCCAAGCCCCACAGGGCCGTTGCACATGGGCGGTGTACGTACCGCCCTGTACAACTACCTGTTCGCCCGCAAGCACGGCGGCCAGTTCCTAGTGCGCATCGAAGACACGGACCGGACGCGGTTCGTTCCCGGAGCGGAGGATTACATCCGTGAAGCACTGGCCTGGTGCGGAATGAAGCCCGATGAAGGGCCATGGGATGGCGGCCCTGATGGCCCCTACCGCCAAAGCGACCGCAAGCACCTCTACCGGGATTACGCGGAGAAACTGGTGCAGGACGACAAGGCCTATTACGCTTTCGACACGACCGAGGATCTGGACGCCATGCGAGAGCGGCTGAAGGCCGCAGGTGTCGCTGCACCGGCCTACAATGCCGTTACGCGCGAACACATGAAGAACAGCCTCACCCTGAGCGCGACGGAGACGCAGGAAAGGCTGGCGCGGGGCGATGAACATGTGATCCGTTTGAAGGTGCCGCGCAATGCTGAGGTCCGCTTCGAGGACGTCATCCGGGGTTGGGTCACGGTACACAGCTCCAACATCGACGACAAAGTGCTGTACAAGAGCGACGGCATGCCCACGTACCACTTGGCCAACATCGTGGACGATCACTTGATGCGGATCACCCATGTGATCCGCGGGGAGGAGTGGCTGCCGAGCGCCCCGCTGCATGTGCTCATGTACGAGGCCTTCGGCTGGGAGCGCCCGGCGTTTGCCCACCTCCCATTGATCTTGAAGCCCGACGGCAACGGTAAGCTGAGCAAGCGCGACGGCGACCGGCTCGGCTTCCCGGTCTTCCCGCTCGACTGGCAGGACCCCGTCAGCGGCGAACGCAGTAGCGGCTATCGCGAGCGCGGATATTACCCGGAAGCCTTCGTGAACATGCTGGCCCTGTTGGGCTGGAACCCAGGCACCGACCAGGAGATCATGAGCATGGAAGAACTCACGAAGCTCTTCGACCTGGAACGCGTACACAAGGGCGGTGCGAAATTCGACCCGGAAAAGACCAAATGGTTCAATCAGCAATACCTGCGCATGCGACCGGACGCCGAACTGGGCGAACAGTTACTCAAGGGTCTTGAAGGTTTGGGGATCACCACCACCACCGAGAAGGCCACGGCCGCAGTAGCCTTGCTGAAGGAGCGCGCAACCTTTCCGGAAGACCTGTTGGAAGGCACCTATCTCTTTACGTCGGGATCGCCCCTGGAGGACAATGAGGAAGGCTTGGCCGAACTGAAAAAACGCTGGAAACCGGAGACCGCCGACACCTTGAACGCATTCATTGCAAGAATTTCCGAGATGTCATCGGTCCGACCCGACACCCTTGAACAGGTTTTCAATGAGGTGCTGAACGAGCACGGGAAGAAGATCGGCCAGATCATGCCGCTCTATCGGTTGTTCATGGCCGGTCGCATGCAAGGCCCGGGCATGTTCGACGTGAGCACCTTGTTGGGCAAAGATGAAGTGATCGTCCGGCTGAAGGCCGGGCTTGGGCGCTGTATGGCATGGGAATGATCGAGGTCAACGGTATCAAGGTGTACGCCTATCATGGCTGCCTCACAGAGGAAGGGCGCATCGGTGGGCACTACCGTGTGGACGTCGCTATTCAGGGCGACATGGCCCGTGCGGAGCGGACGGACAAGCTCACGGACACCATCGATTATAGCCGTGTAACGGCCATCGTGGTGGAACAGATGGCCGAGCGCTCCCACTTGATCGAGCATGTGGCCGCCCGGATACTCGCGGCCTTGCGTGGAGAGTGGCCCCATGGCTTCGTCTGGCGGGTCCGGCTGGAAAAGGAACACCCGCCCATTCCGGGTGCGGTGGACCGCGTTGTGTACACCGTGGAGGGTTAAGGAGGAAGCGGTTATCTTCGCGGCCCTGAATATGGCCTAATGGGCAAATAAGGGAAAAGCAATGGTCGCGTGGCCGAGTGGTTAGGCACAGCTCTGCAAAAGCTGCTACTGCGGTTCGAATCCGCACGCGACCTCACCCAAGACGCTCCGGAACCCCGGGGCGTCCTGCATTTGGCCCAATTTTGCCGTGCATACCGATCCCCCTGCTTCCACGTTGTGTCCACCGTAGTTCACTGACCGCATGCGACCTTCCCGAACGCTGTTCCTTGCCTCCGGCCTCCTCGGTCTGGCCGGAAGTCTAACGGCCCAACCCGCCATCGGCCATTGGCGTGATCACTTTCAATACCGGAAGACCATCGCGGTGGTCCAAGGCAACGATGACATTTACTGCGCAACCACCACGGCGGTCTTCAAATACAACGAGCAGTCCGGCGAGACCGAGCGCTACACGAAAGTGAACGCATTGAACGACGTCGATATCCTGACCCTGGGCTGGAATACGGACCGGAGCGCCCTACTGGTGGGCTACAAGGACGGCAATCTCGATGTGGTCCAGGACGGCAGTTCCATCAACCTGCCGGACATCAAGCGCAGTTCCATCGTGGGCGATAAGGGCATCTACTACATCACCAACGAGGGTGATCTGGCCTATTTGGGCTGCGGCTTCGGTATCGTGGTCGTGGATCTGGCCCGCATGGAGGTGAAGGACACTTGGTTGATCGGCCCGAATGCCGCACAATTGCAGGTGAACAGCATCGCTTTCCATGGGGATTCCATTTATGCCGCCACCCAGCAGGGCCTCTTTGCAGCCTGGCGGTGGGAGGCCAATTTGGCCGCTTACACCAATTGGCACAAAAGGCCGGACGTCCCGAGTGCGAACGGTGTGTTCTCTACCGTCCTCTCCTTCGGCGGCAAGGTGCTGGTGAACCACAAGGGAAGCACGGACCCCACAGCACTGCTGGACACGACGTACTACTATGACTCTGGGTGGCATGTCATGACCGCCATCCAAGGCAATTCCAACATGAACATGCATATTTCCCGGGATGGTTCCACCCTCACGGTCAGCCAACTTGGACGGGTGCGGCAGTTCAACACGGACTTGAACGAGACCTACTATGCCGACCAAGCCTCCGGAAATGCCCCCATGGGACCAGTGGACGCCATCGGGCGTGAGAACGGCGGCCTGTGGGTGGCAACAAGCGCCCATGGCCTTGTCCGCTTTAGGGGGGATGGCGACGTGACGGACATTTATCCAAATGGTCCTTCCAACAACAATGTCTATCGTATGTCCTCCGCCAAGGGTTCCTTGTATGTCACCACAGGGGCGCCCTCGGGGAATTGGGGCGATGAATTCCGCAAGGACGGGGTGCATTTCCTGATGGAAGGCCGCTGGGGGACGGCCGACCATGGCAACGATCCGCTTTTTGCCTCCGGTAGCAACGACTTTGGCGCTGAATTGAACGATGTTATGCCCGTGCAGGTCGATCCCGAGGACGAAAACCACGCTTTCGTGGGAAGTTGGGATGATGGCTTGTTGGAGATGCGCGATGGCCGTGGTGTCGGATTCTTTGATGCTGATAACAGCACATTGCAGCGGTTCCAGAACAACGCCTCGAACAATGTGCCAACACAGGTTGGCGGACTGGCCTTTGATGAAAAAGGGAACCTCTGGGTCACCAACAGCAACTGCGCCGCCCCCATCAGTGTCAAGCAAAAGAACGGTAACTGGCACTCCTTTTCAGCCAACGCCGCCCTGGCTAATAATACGCTGCTCTCAGACATCATTGTGGGAATGAACGGATACAAATGGATCGTCAGGCCCCGCAGTGCCGGTATGCTGGTATTCACGGACAATGGCACCCCGTCCGATCCGGGGGACGACCAAGCCAAAGCCCTCAGCACCTTCGAAGGCCAGGGAGGGCTGCCTTCCATGGACGTGTTCGCCGTGGCCGAGGATAAGGAACAGCAGATCTGGGTGGGCACGGGAAAAGGGGTTGCGGTGTTTTACAACCCGGACGCGGTGTTCACCAACGGGGATTTCGACGCTCAACAGATCTTGATCGAGCAAGATGGGAATGTCCAGATCCTTCTGGAGACGGAATCGGTAAGCGCGATCGCGGTGGACGGGGCCAATAGAAAGTGGCTGGGCACCCAGACCAGTGGCGTCTTCCTAGTATCGGCTGACGGCACGAAGGAGATCGCCCATTTCACCGCGGCGAACAGCCCGTTACCAAGCGACAACGTCATTTGCCTGAACATCGATGCCGTGACCGGCGAAGTGTTCATCGGCACCGATCAAGGTATCATGGGCTACCGCGGGGAGGCCACCGAGGGCAGCGAGACGGCCGACTGTACCAGCGTATTCCCCAATCCGGTCAGAGAGACCTTTACCGGCCCCGTGGCCATTACCGGCCTGGTGCGGGGCAGTGATGTGCGTATCACGGACGTGGCCGGCAACCTTGTGTTCCACACCATATCTTTGGGCGGTCAGGCCATATGGCCCGCCACGGACATGACAGGCAACCGTGTTAGTACCGGGATCTACCTTGTTCTGGCCGTGGACCCCGATGGTATACGCAAGTGCAATACCAAAGTGGCCGTAGTGAGATAGGCCCGGGCAAGTCCTCCACGGGGAAACTCTGCACATGCTTCAGACCACACGTGCCGTTGTGCTTCGCACCTTCAAGCACGGTGATAACTTCGTCATTTTGAAGGCGTACACCGAATGCTTCGGTGTACGCTCATATATCGTGCGCATCAGCAAGCGAGGCAGCGCCAAACCTGCGCACCTACAGCCGCTGGACCGCTTGGAAATAGTGGTAAGCGAGAGCGGGGAACGGGAACTGCATACCGTCCGTGAGGTCCGGACAGAGAAAGCTTACGTGGGCATTGCGGGTGATCCAGCCAGAGGGCTTCTGCTGCTCTTCGCCCAAGAAGTGTTCTATCGCACCCTGAAGGAGGAATCACCCGACCCCGAACTGTTCGATCTTGTCCAGCGCACGCTTGAGGAGATCGATACAGGGGACAACCTCGGCCAACTTCCACTGTTGCTCCTTCTGCGCCTGGCCCGGCACTTGGGCTTTCTTCCCGAACTGCCAGGGCCGGGTGAGGACCGGTTCGACCTGCGCGAAGGACATTTCTTCAATGGCGTTCCCGAACACGGGTTCTGCATGAACGTGAACAGCTCGCTCGCCTTTGCGGAGCTCCTGCGCGCGGAATCCACGGAGGTGGACATGCACCTGCCATCCGATGTCCGAATAGGATTGCTGGAGCAACTACTGGACTACTTCCGCCTTCACGTGGAAGGATTCGGGCAATTGCGATCTCCTGCGATATTGCACGCCCTGCTCCACTGATGCCGGTCCACTGGCCGGGCGCTATTTTCGCCAGCCTTGTCATCTGCCATTATCGCACTTGGCCGATCCCGCCCGCTCGAACACCATGAAAGCCTTCACCCTGCCACGACCGCCCCGCGCTGCGAAGGAACCCCACCGGACCTCCTTGCATGGGCGGACGCGGACCGACGAGTTCGCTTGGATGCGACTGACCGAAAAGCAGCGCATTGCAAAAGTCCCGGATGAGCACACCCAACGTGTGATCGCGTACCTGCGCGAAGAGAACACCTATTGCGAAGGCATGCTCGCTCCGGTCTCCGAGCTGCGCAACAGCTTGTTCACCGAGATGAAAGGACGGGTAAAGGAAAGCGACCTCAGCGTGCCATATCGGGAAAACGGATACTGGTACCGATACCGATTCGAAGAGGGGGCGGAATATCCGATCCACATGCGGGCGCCCGTGCTTTCGGAAAAGGAAAAGGTCCCGGCCGACTTTGTGGATTTTCTCGATGAAAACGCCATGGCCTTGGGACATGACTATTTCGATCTGGCCGACTTTGAGATAGCCCCCGGGAACAGCTTGATGGCCTACAGTCTGGACACGTTGGGCCGCAGACGATACGAGATCCGCTTCCGCGACATTACCACCGGCGAGGAGCTGGATGATGTGATCACCCATGCGGGCGATGGGGGCGCTTTCGCGGATGACAGGACGTTCTTCTATGTGCGCAAAGACCGCAGCCTGCGCAATGCCCGCGTGTTCCGTCACTTGATCGGCACGGACCCCACTACCGATGTGGAGGTGTTCCATGAAAAAAACCGCGCCTTCAGTTGTGATGTCTTCCGTAGCCGATCGGACCGGTACGTCATCATCTCCACCGAGAGCACCTTGTCCAGCGAGCACCGGCTTTTGCCCACGGACGATCCAACGGGAGAGTTCCGGACCCTCTTTCCGCGCGGCCGCAAGCACGAGATGAGCATTATGCACGTACCGGACGCTGAAGACCCATTGCGATCCGGTAAATTCTACATCCTCACCAATTGGAAAGCCCGGAATTTCAGGCTGATGGAATGCCCGGAGGACCGGACGGAAAAGACCGCGTGGACCGAAGTAGTGCCCCATCGTGAGGAGGTGATGTTGGAGGACGTCGAGGTGTTCATCGACCACTTGGCATTCACCGAGAGGGTGAACGGTCTGGCCCACTTACGCATACTACGGCTCAGCACCGGGGAAGAGCATGAGATCACCTTCCATGATCCCGCGTACGTGGCCTTTGGTAGCACGAACCCCGAATGGGACACCTCGAAATTCCGCTATGGTTACACTTCGCTCACCACGCCCACCAGTGTATTTGAACACGACATGGTCACCGGATGGGACCGCCTATTAAAGCAGCAGGAGGTGCTGGGCGGGTTCGACGCCTCGCGCTATGTGAGTGAACGGATCTGGGCCACGGCGAAGGACGGTGTGCAAGTGCCCATCAGTCTGGTGTGCCTTCGGGGTACGGAGCTGAACGGAAAGGCCCCCTTGCTTCTTTACGGCTACGGCGCGTACGGCATCAATGTGGAACCGGTCTTCAGCAGCGCACGGCTGAGCCTGCTGGACCGCGGTTTCGTCTTCGGCATCACCCATGTGCGGGGCGGCGAGGAGCTGGGGCGCGCCTGGTACGAGAACGGGCGCATGGAAAACAAGGTGAACACCTTCACCGACTTCATCGCCTGCGCGGAACAACTGGTTGCTGACGGCCATGCCGACCCCAAGAGGCTCTACTGCATGGGCGGCAGCGCCGGTGGCCTGCTCGTGGGGGCAGTGATGAACATGCGGCCCGACCTCTGGGACGCGGTCGTGGCCGAAGTCCCTTTCGTGGACGTGGCCAATACCATGCTCGACGCCAGCCTCCCGCTGACAACGGGCGAATATGATGAGTGGGGCGACCCGCGGGAAGCCGATGCGTTCGAACGGATCCTCGGATATTCACCATACGACAACGTGCACGAAGCGGACTATCCGGCACTTCTGGCCACCACCGGCTTCCACGACAGCCAAGTGCAGTATTGGGAACCGGCAAAATGGGTCTCACGCTTGCGGGAGCACCAACATGGCGACCGGCCCATATTGCTTTGGACGAACATGGAGGCTGGCCACGGCGGGGCCACCGGCCGTTTTGAACGGTTGAACGAAGTGGCCCGGATCTATGCCTTTCTACTGGACCGAGCATCCAAGCAAAAGGGCAATTCGGGCGAGCGGGGAGCCGAAGACTTAGCTGGCCAAGCGCTCGGCAAGTAGGATCTCCTCCGGGGACATGGGGAACGCCTCCAAGGGCTGGCGGGGATCACGGCGTGAGCGCTCGTAATCGCCGATGCTCGCAAAGTGGAGCCGGTCCTTCTCATTGGTGCCCGCCTCCCACACCACGCCGAAGATCTCCCTGCCGGAGCGAAGGCGGAACCGGCAATGCGCATGCATGAATTCACGGATGTTCGGCAGGCCCATGGTGCATCTGTTTGCACCGAAAGGTAATTGAACGAGGGCCGGTCACCTCGACAAATTCATCAACAATGGCGACCAGATCGTTGAAAACAACGACGAGCGTGCAGCTCTGGTTTTAGCCTTTTTCCACGCCCACCTTGATCTTTTCGCCCACGGTCAGGTGGCGGAAATTCATGTTGGCATTAAGTCGCTTAAGGTCGTCCAAACTAACCCCGGGATAGTTTTGCGCAATACCCCATAAAGTATCCCCCGGCTGCACAGTATGGTAAATATATTCCGTTGCTCCGGGGCTCGCAGGGACGGCTTTGGCCTCATCGGGCTCCTTGGTCGTTGTTACGGGCTCCGGGACAACCTCGTGATGCAGCAACAATCGCTGGCCCGCACGGATGCGGTCCCCGTGCAAGTGGTTCCACCTGCGCAGGTCCTGAATGCTGACACTGTTCCGCTGGGCGATCAATCCCAGCGATTCCCCGCTCCGGACCACATGCGTATAGCTCTTCGATGAACCCTTGGTGACGGAAGCATAAGTAACGGGCGCCGGTGTACTGACGTCCGGAACATAGGAGCGCGCAATAGTGTCCTCGTACTGGATGAATGATGCTGTGAGCGTCCTGGGAATATACACGGTGGCCGGACCGTCCATCACCGGGACCACACCCACCTTGAACATGGGGTTGAGATCACGCAGCTCCGTAGAGTCGGCACCGAGGATGCCGGCGAGACGGTCCAGTTCCAAGGGGTAGCGTATCTGCATGGTGTCCACCTCGTAGGCGCAGTAATTGGGGATCACCGGGTAGATGTTGTGGTCCGAGGCGTGGTTGAAGATGTAATTGACGGCGATGAACGCCGGCACGTACCCGCGGGTCTCGCGGGGCAAGTGATCGTAGATCTTCCAATAGTCCATGGTGCCCCCAGCGCGGCGGACGGCCTTGTTCACGTTACCCGGCCCGCAGTTGTACGCGGCTAGAGCCAGCTCCCAGTCACCAAAGGCCTCATGGAGATCGCGCAGATAGCGGCAAGCGGCATCTGTGCTTTTGTACACATCGCAGCGCTCGTCCACATAGCTGTCCACCCGCAGGCCGTAAAGCTTGCCGGTACCGATGATGAATTGCCATAAGCCCACAGCAGCGGCCCGCGAGCGTGCTCCGGGATAGAGTGCGCTCTCCACCACGGCGAGGTATTTCAGTTCCTGCGGAAGGCCATAGCGGTCCAGCGCCTCTTCAAATGCCGGGAAGTAGAGCTGTGCCATGCCCAGCATCCGTGCGGTCTGGTCGCGTTTGCGTTCGGCATACATGTCGATATAGGCCTGCACTTGTTTGTTGTAAGTCAACTTGAACGGTGTGCGTTCATCCAACTCCAGCATGCGCTGTTGGAAGACCTCCGGCGAATAAGTGGGGACCACATCGGGTGCGAAGTTGTGCGTGTTCAGTTTGCCCACGTCCGTGGTGAAGGGGTCGTTCTTCAGCCAGGGAAGCTGGCTCAGCGCATCCAAGCGCTCCAGCACTGGATCGTTCACCGAGATGGGATCCTGGGCGGCAAGCCCGAACGGAAGCAGCACGGTCGCGAGAAAAAGGAGGCGGATCTTCATGAAGGGGCGAATATCTCGTTTCATACGTCGACAAACGACAGGATGTTGCCCGGATGGTCAACGATCGATCGTTGGCTACGCAGGCCATGAAGGTAAGGGGTACCTCGAAGAACCTCGAACCGATGGCACAAGCGCTTATCGTTCGGGGCAGCCAAGGCGCGACGAAAGGAAGCTACCCGTAGGTAACTGACTGAGGAGTAACGCAGGATGACCGAACGAGAACGCTTGCCCGAAGGGTCGGCACATAGTGCCGATGACGCGGGAGTGAGGTTCTTCGAGGTACCCTAAGGGCTATGGGGATAGCTGGTCATTAGACGTGGTCCAAATACATCTTGCCCATCATCGCGGGCTTTTTGCAAAGCGTCCTACCCGATGGCAACCGCGAAAACGACCAACTCAACTTTATTCCACTACTCTTCAACAAGCCGCCCACCTCGGCGCAAGCATGTGGCAAGCCAGAAAACGCCTATAAACTCGACAGGACCCAACATCGCTGCCCCTGATCGTGTATTAGTGGTAGCAGAAATCGAGCCGAAAATAATGTTAAGTCATGGTAAAATTTATTCTTAGTATAGGTGCCAGAAAACCAACCCAGCCCACCATGGCAACCTCACCTCACCTCACCTCACCTCACCTCACCGAAGCATTGGCGGAGGAGGGCTTGCTTCCTTCTCGTAGCCACGATCATGGCTACGGTCACCGTTGAGGCACAGGGGCCGCCCGTGCTGGAATGGCAGCATCATGATTTCTATGGCCAACTGCCAAAAGGAACCCACTATGTTGACATGAATGGTGTTTTGGTTCCAGAAGAACATCCGTCTGCGACCCCGATTACCGCCAACTCCAGCGGAGGAGACTGGTGGATGGATGTCAAGGCTGTCAATAACCTCGATGGGACGCCAGGGGGATATGTAGCCGTTGGCTATAGCGGAGCACAGAACTGGGCATACAATGATGGCTGTTACCAATCAGCGATCAATCCGGCCACCCCCGCCCAAGATGATCTTCAAAAGCTGGAAACAGAGGTGATCCGACGAGGAGATCTCCGCGAGGCTGTAGCGTTTTACAATCTCGATGGAACGCGGCTCTGGTACAAATCGTTTTACGGCGGAGTGTTCGAGGGTGTGATTCAAGACACGGAGGGTAATATCGTGATCTGTGGAGGTGCATCGAATTCCAACTATCAATTTTTCGATGATATCGCCGACCCGAAGCAACTTTGGTTGAACCCTGCCAATTCATCTACACAAACTCTGCTTCCGACTAGCGGATGTGTCGGACCACAGGGCCAAATGATCGTCATGAAGATGGATCTGAGCGGCAACGTGATCTGGAACCACCTCTTCAATCCGAGTGCTGATGCGAATGTGGCGATCACCAGGCGGACAGGGGGCTACGACCTTGTCGAGACCAATAAGAACGGCATCAAGGGATACCGTGTGGTTGGAAATGCATACCCCTTGGTTGCAGGCAATCCTAATGGGTCAAATCGCCCTTATTTCGTCCAAATAGACCTTGACGGGTATAAAGCATGGGACCATTTGATCGAGCAGGTTGATGTGTATTGGCCCGTGATCGGCACCAATCCGGTATACACCAATGCCATAGACCGTGTTTATAACGCGGCAACACAGGAAGAACACTTTGTGCTTAGTGGGGTCAGCTGGCAATATCCTGCACCCACAAGCGCTTGGCTGATGTATTTCAAAGAACCGGCAACCGCTAGTGCATATGTGCCGTTCGATTGGATCGTAGACACCCATGTGGATGAAGCCCAGTTTCCATTGGTCGCGGATCCCCTTGCGCACCAGATCTCAACGGATGTAACGTTTAAGGTCGAAAGTGGGGTCGAGAAGATAATTTTTCCGGTTGTGGCAAACATAACGGGTTCGTGGTATGCTGGCGGCCACTATGCCCTGAACTCCCCGATCTATAAGCTATCGAGTTCATCGCCTCACGTGGTGGAGGCCCATACGGACCTTGGCGAGTTACATGCCTTTGATTTCAGATTGGGGGTAACGGTGACTTCTGACCAAAACCTCGTCGCGGTTTGCACAAAGTGGCCTGATGGCTTCAGCGTCGCTGGGGACCATTACGGCTACGATGATCTGAATGCAAATGTGCAATCCTGCCTCACAGGTTACCCCTTAGTGAATTGGAGCCAAACAAATCCGAATCAGATACCTGGGTGCTACTACTACTGGGGCAGTCAAAGCTATGCCACTAAACTGAACGGCTCAGACATGAGCGAGATATGGCATTACCAGTGGAATGACCCATACAACGCCGCTGATGACTGTTTTCCGGGCAATGTCCGGAGACGGCAATGCAATTTCCGCGTGGTGGAGGCCGCTGATCGAGGCCTTGTCGTCTGCGGCAACACAGGCCATAATTTTGATGACGCCTACTTGGCCAAGTTGAAGTCCCATTGCGAATTTCAATTTGACCCATCTATTACCTACGTATGCGAAGAAGGCGTCAACGATGGCAGTATCGCCCTCAATGTCTATGGAGGCTCCGAAAGCTATACCTACCAATGGTCCAACGGAGCCACCACCGCTGATATAAGCGGACTGGCACCGGGGGTTTATTCTGTCATCGTTACCGAACAAGGTGGTGCGCAATGCGCAGAGACCGAGATCTTCACCATCGCTGAGCCAATGGTGGTGGCGGTAACATATGCTCCAAGCTGCATGACCGGTGGTTATCCCACATACACGGCTTCAGTAACTGATGGTGGTGTGGGGCCGTTCACTTTTACATGGTGGGCGATCACATCGAATGACACTCATCCACCTGAGGTGGTCTACCAGGGACCGGTATATGAAATGCATCCGGGACACTGGCCACCTTGGGACGTCGAAGTGTTCGATGAGGGAACGGAATGCACGGTATGGGCTTCAGAATGGGGACCCTTCAACACCAGTTGGCCTCCTTCAGGCATGGTCTCCTCCGTAGTGACCCCCGCCATATGTCAGGAAGGGATCACGGGAGCCATCGACCTGACTTTGGATCCGGCTTACGCCCCATACACCTTCGTTTGGTCCAGCGGGGCCACCACGGAAGACCTGAGCGGGCTGGAGCCAGGGATCTACTCAGTGACGGTCAACTTCGGCCAAACCTGCAGCCTCGATTATTCATATACGGTGCAGGAATTAGCGGCCTGCTGCCCCGCCGACCTGGTGATCCATGACGGCACACACAGCAGCTCGCTACCCGCTTCCATCTCCGGCTCGGTCGATATCCGGGGCCAGTTCATCGTGGATGACGACTTCCAGTTCGCCTATGCCCAGATCTATATGGAACCGGGTGCGGAGATCATCGTGGAACCGGATGTTCATTTTGACATGGGCTACAGCACCATGGAAAGTTGCAGCAATACGATGTGGAAGAGCATCACGGCCAACGAGGGTAGCGTGGTGTATATCAGGGAAAGCACCTTGAGCGATGCGGAGAACGTGGTGACGGCCCTGAACGGTGCCAACATCGTGCTGATACAGGATGTGTTCCGGGACGACCGCCTCGGCCTGTCCGTGCCCGACATGAACGGGGGGCAATGGAACGACGTGAGTGTATACCTGAACGGGAACCTGTTCCAGAGCACGGGCGCGCTGGCACAACCCTATCCCGGACAAACCACGGCAGTGGGCCGCATTGGTTATGCCGCCGTGGAGGTGTACAACACCTATGCGGACCTCACCGGCGGTGGCAATATTGTGGATCGCATGAGCAACGGCATCATCGGCCACCGAAGTGATGTGGTCGTTACCGATTTCGGGTTCAAGAACGTGCAGCCCGATGCGGCGTATCCCTATATCGGCAACGGTTCTGGCATCTTCGCCCAAGGCGACCACAGCTACCACAAGCTGGTGCAACAGGGTTACGGCGAAGGCAACGCGCCGAGCTTCGAGAACTGCCAATGGGGGATCTTTACCCGGTACATGACCGTATGGAGTGAGCAGAACAACATGCAGAACGTAGGCACGGCCTACCGTGTGGAGCGCAGCGGGAACCGCTATGTGGACATCTTGAGCAACCAGATGCATACACTGTCCACGGGGATCGATCTCCGCATGAACCAAGGTGCGACACATGTGAGGGTACAGAACAACGACATCACCTTCGGGGATCTAGTGAACCCTTGGATACCACTGCCCACTTTCGGCATTATCGTGAACGAGTATCCGGGGGAGAATCCCGACTCCAAGATCCTCAACAACACCATCCACTACGTGCCGAAATACACCTCGTTCGTGGGCATCGGCTTGCTGGCCACGGACAAATGGTTGGTGGCGGAGAATACGTTGAACATGGTGAGCAACATCCACAACCGCTGGGGCATTGCCATCAGCGGTGCGCGCTACTGCGAGTTCAGTTGCAACAACATCAACGGCGCGGCCACCACCTACCCTGCGGACGGCCAAGCAGGCATCTACAGCAACATGGGCGAAGGCCAGCGCTTCAGTTGCAATGTGATGGATAAGACCTCCAACGGTGCCCTCTTTAATGGCCTTGCTGCTGACATCGACTTGAGTGGCAACCAGTTCAACCGGCATAAGTGGGGTTTGCACCTTTCGAGTTCGGCCATCATCGGAACGCAGGACCATAAGGGAAATCTGTGGTATGAGGAACCCGCACAAGGGGGATTGGGGGCGTGGAATGAGAACGACCTTAACGCATCCAACAATCCCTTCCTCTACAATCCGGCCAATATCAGTGGCGGTAACACCGAGCCGCCATCGTGGTCTCCCAATTATTGGTTTAACACAGATCCAGGCACCAACTACGATTGTGCCACCGCCAACAATGGGCCGTATTGCGAGCAGTTCCACGCGCTGCTGAACGGCTATGGCATCACGGAGCTGGACCATTTGATCGCCAAGGACAGCTTGGAGAACGACCCCTACACCGAAGAAAGCAAGTACATGCTGAAAGGCGGCCTGTACAAGAAGCTGGATGATAACGCCGCGTTGCGCAACAGTGAACAGGAACTGGTCGACTTCTACAACGACTTGCAAGGCAGCACCACCGCCGCCTTCAAGTCCATCGACGACAGCCAGAAGACGCTGAACAACATGGACAGCAGCGTGGTGGTGCAATTGCAGGCCAACCGCGCCCAGATCGAGATCTTGATGGACTCGGTAAAAGCAGGTATGGTGCAAATGGACGATAGCACGCTGACGGACGCACAGCGCAGCACAATACTCTCCGGGTTGAGCGGCTACCGCAGTACCATCGGCACCCTAACCGCGTGGAACAACTCCGCGTTGCAACTGGCCGCTACTACCAAGGTGCTTACCGCCGAAAGCATAAAGGCGGCCAATACCAACATTGGTACTACCAAATTGATCGAGAGCAATGAAAAGGAGGTGAACACCATCTACCTCTCCACCATAGGCAAGGACGTGGACACGTTCACGGTGGACCAGTCCAACACCTTGTTCTACATCGCCAATCAATGCCCGATGGTCGGAGGGAACTCGGTTTACAGGGCGCGTTCCTTGTACCGCCTGATCGACGACGAACAACAGTTTGACGACCCGATGCTCTGCCTGCAACATGGCATTATTGTAAAGAGCTTGGTGGCGCGGGAGGTGAACACGATGGGCGTTGTACCCAACCCCGCAAGGGACGGAGCAACGCTTGTACTTGGCAAGCCCTTGGACGAGGCAGGCACCTTTATTTTGTTCAACGCTGTGGGCGAAGTAGTGATGCGTTTGGATGTGCCTGCGGAAGAGTACCGCATGTCATTTGCTACAAGCGGACTGGCAACTGGTGTGTATCACTACCGGGTGGTGAACTTAACCGGGTTGGTTGGAAATGGCAGACTTTCCATTGTTCGATAAGTATCGAGCTGCAGTACGATGGCACAGAAAGCAGCTATCAGGCTTCTGCTGGTTTGGTGCATGGTGCATGGTGCGGGGTTTCCGCACTATGCCTGTGCCCAACAAGGTCTCAATAACCTGTGGATGGGTGGCACGAACAGTGAGGAACCTCTTCCCTTTGGGGGCACCGACTTGGACTTTTCCTCCGGCAGCGTCGTGTTGTCATACGTCCAGCGCGATATCGATTTCCGACGAACATCCGCGAACATCACAGATGCCGACGGTAATTTGCTCAGCAGCACCAATGGGGCCTACATCGCCAATGCCATCGGCGATACCATGCTGAACGGAGGCGGGCTGAACCCCAGCCAATACACCTCGTGGTGGCCGGAAGGTTTACACATCGCACAAGGCTGCCTGATCCTTCCCAAGCCGAACGCACCGGGCATCTATTACCTCTTACATGGGACCATAGACGATCTGTCAAGCTCCCTTTCGCACCACCTGTATATGACCACCATCGACATGAGCTTGGACAGTGGCCTGGGGGGCGCAGTGAGCAAGAATGAGGTCTTGATCGCGGACACCTTGAACGAGGGCAGGATCACGGCGGTACGGCATGCCAACGGACGGGACTGGTGGGTGTTCTGCTTTAAGGCCAACACGAACATCCACCACCGTCTGCTGGTAACTCCGAGCGGTGTGAGCGTGAACGGCAACCAAGCCATCGGCGTGGTTCGCACACCCGATCATGGTCAGGCGTGCTTCTCTCCGGATGGCAGCCGGTATGCCTATTACTCCGGTTTCGGAACAGCTGATCTGGATATCTTTGATTTCGACCGGTGTACCGGTTTGTTCTCCAACCCGGTGAACATACCCATCGATGATTCTAACAGCTTCGGTGGGGCAGCTTTTTCCCCCAACAGCCGCTTCCTCTATGTTACCTCCGTGCTGGACGTTTACCAGTACGATACGGAAGCCTCGGACATCGCCGCAAGCATGGTCCATATTGCCCATTGGGACAGCACCTATTCGCCCGGCCCGCCCTTCGCAACGGTGTTCGATATTGCCCAATTGGCACCGGACGGCAAAATCTATATTGGTACCGGGAACAGCACACTGCGCATGCATGTGATCAACGACCCGGATGAACCGGGTTTGGCCTGTAACATGGTGCAGCATGGGGTGGTAATGCCTACCTACTATACGAACTCCCTGCCCAACCACCCCAATTACTTTTTGGGGCCGGTGGATGGGAGTGTTTGCGATAGTTTGGGGATCAATACCCTCACCCCCGGCCCCTCTCCGAGGGAGAGGGGGGTGCGGGTATACCCCAATCCAAGTCATGGAGCGTTCACACTGAGCTATCCGGCACAGCCCACGGTGGGCCAGTTGGAAATACGCGATGTGGCAGGGCGGGTGGTGATGGAGGAACGCATACCGCAGTGGAGCACGGTACACCAAGTGGAGCTAACAGGGCAGGCTACGGGGATGTACCAGTGCAAGCTTACGTGGGCAAAATGGAGTGTTGCTACGCATGTAATTCTGGAACGATGAGCTTACGGAACTTCATAGTTCTACTGGCATTGATGCCTGCGATGGCCTTTGCCCAAAAGCCGGACAAGGAGTTGCAGCGCCCGCCTGAGGCGGATGGAGGCCCTACGCACTCGGCGCATCCAGCGGATCTCATTGTGGAGCCGAGCGCGGACGTGTTATTGAGTGCCCCCAACGCTCTCACCATGCAGGTGATCATGGCGCAAAAGCACACCGGTATTTCCGATGAGCAATGGCTGAAGATGATGCTGGAGCCTGTCAACGCTACCTTGTATCCCATCCGGCTTACGCAAGCGATGTTGGATACCTTGGATGCGACTAAATTGGATGCGAGGTACCGGTATGAGTTGGTGCGGTGAAACGAAAACACGGGAAGATGAGGGGTATTGAAACAGATATTCAAAGGCCAAGCATACAAGCGTGGACGAGCCTCCCGTCGCAGGGTCCGCCAAGTATCGCTGAACCCGCTTTGCGTGACCCTGCGCGTTCGGCCAACCGTGCCCAGATCGAGATCTTGATGGACTCAGTAAAAGCCGGTATGGTGCAAATGGATGACAGCACACTAACGGACGCGCAACGCAGTGCGATCCTCGCCGGACTGAGCGGCTACCGCAGCACCATCGGTACCCTCACCGCATGGAACAACTCCGCGTTGCAAGTGGCCGCTACTACCAAGGTGCTTACCGCCGATGGCATTAAGGCAGCCAATACCAACGTCGGAACTACAAAGCTGATCGAAAGCAACGAGAAGCAGGTGAACGAGATCTACCTCTCCACCGTGGGCAAGGACGTGGACACCTTTACGGTGGACCAGACCAACACCCTGTTCTACATCGCCAACCAATGTCCCATGGTCGGTGGTAACTCCGTTTACCGGGCACGCTCGCTCTACCGCTTGATCGACGATGAACAACAGTTCGACGACCCGCAACTCTGTCTGCAGCACGGCATCATTGTGAAGAGCTTGGTGGCACGTGAAACGAACACCATTGGCGTAGTGCCCAACCCGGCAAGGGACGGGGCCACGCTGGTGTTAGGTGAACCGTTAGAAGAGGGAGGCGTCTTCATTTTGTTCAACTCGGTCGGTGTCGAAGTTATGAGGCTGGACGTTCCTGCGAAAGAGCCGCGCATGTCCTTTGGCACATCCAGGTTGGCAACAGGTGTGTACCACTACCGAGTGCTTTCAACATTGGGTTTGGTAGGGAACGGCAGATTGTCTATTGTTCGATAAGGCTCGAACCGCTGAACAATGACGCAGAATGGAACACTCAGGTTCCTTTTGATGTTGTGCATGATGCATGGTGCGGGAAACCCGCACCATGCACTTGCCCAACAAGGAATCAATGATCTTTGGATGGGCGGCTTCGAAGACCAATCTCCGCCACCCTGGGGTGGGGTTGACCTCGATTTCATGACTGGGGACTTGGTGATATATACTGTAAATCGCGAAATCGATTTTCACCGCACCTCCGCCAACATCAGTGATGCGGAAGGCAATCTGCTCTTCAGCACCAACGGGGCTTACATTGCCAATGCCACCGGGGACAGCATGTTGAACGGAGGGGGGCTCAATCCGAGCTGGTATACTTCGGACCACCCAGAAGGATTGTACATTTCCCAAGGCTGCTTGATCCTTCCCAAGCCGGAAACGCCCGGTTTCTACTACCTCTTTCATGGGACCATAGACGATCTGTCAAGCTCCCTTTCGCACCACCTGTACCTGACCACCATCGACATGAGCTTGGACAGTGGCCTGGGGGGCGCAGTGAGCAAGAATGAGGTCTTGATCGCGGACACCTTGAACGAGGGCAGGATCACGGCGGTACGGCATGCCAACGGACGGGATTGGTGGGTGTTCTGCTTTAAGGCCAACACGAACATCCACCACCGTCTGCTGGTAACTCCGAGCGGTGTGAGCGTGAACGGCAACCAAGCCATCGGCGTGGTTCGCACACCAGATCACGGGCAAGCGTGCTTCTCACCGGATGGCAGCCGGTATGCCTATTACTCCGGCTTCGGGACGGCCGATCTGGACATCTTCGATTTTGACCGCTGCACCGGCTTGTTCTCCGATCCGGTGAACATAACCATCGATGATTCCAACAGCTTAGGCGGCTTGGCTTTTTCCCCCAACGGCCGCTTCCTCTATGTTTCCTCGGTACTGGACGTGTACCAGTACGATACGGAAGCCTCGGACATCGCAGGATCCATGGTCCATATCGCCCATTGGGACAGCACCTATTCGCCCAGTCCTCCTTTTGCCACGGTGTTCGATATCGCCCAATTGGCCCCGGACGGGAAGATCTATATCGGAACGGGGAACGGCACCCAACGCATGCACGTGATCAACAACCCCGATGCCCCGGGTTTGGCCTGTAACATGGTGCAGCACGGCATCGAGCTTCCACGGTACTACTCGAACTCCCTGCCCAACCACCCCAACTACTTTTTGGGGCCTTTGGCGGGAAGTCCATGCGATACGCTGGCCTTGGGGGTGGCCCCCCTCTCCCCGGGAGAGGGGCCGGGGGTGAGGCCATACCCCAATCCTTCGCTTGGTGCCTTCACACTGAGCTACATGGCACAGCCCACGGTGGGCGAGCTGGAGGTGCGCGATGTGGACGGGCGGGTAGTGTTGCGGGTGCGGCTCCCGCAGTGGAGCACGGTACACCAAGTGGAGCTGGCCGGTCAGGCTGCGGGCATGTACCAGTGCAAGCTTACGTGGGCAAAAGGGAGTGTGGCCACACATGTAATTTTGGAACGATGAGGTTACGGTATTTCTTAGCCCTGCTGACCTTGCTGCCTGCGATGGCGTGGGCGCAAAGCGCCGTCCCGGCAGGGACGCCTGATCCTATCAATCCTGTAATCCTGTCCAAAAAAGACCCTGCGGTCACGCGCGACAGCATCGCCGCAAGGCGAAACAATCCTGTCACCCCGATACGTATCGGGGCTGAAATCCTGTCCAAAAAGGAACCTGTCAGAACTCACCCAACCGTCCCATCGCAGGGTCCGCCAAGTATCGCAGATCCCAGTTTGCGTGACCCTGCGGGTACGGGCGTACCTAACGCGCTCACCATGCAGGTCGTCATGGCGCAAAAGCACACCGGCATTTCCGATGCGCAATGGCGGAAGATCGTGTTAGAGCCGATCAACGCTACCTGGTATCCCATCCGGCTCACGCAAGTAATGTTGGATACCTTGGATGCGACTCAATTGGATGCGAGGTACCGGTATGAGTTGGTGCGGTGAAACGAAAACACGGGAAGATGAGGGGTATTGAAACAGATATTCAAAGGCCAAGCATACAAGCGTGGACGAGCCTCCCGTCGCAGGGTCCGCCAAGTATCGCTGAACCCGCTTTGCGTGACCCTGCGCGTTCGGCCAACCGCGCCCAGATCGAGATCTTGATGGACTCCGTGAAAGCAGGCATGGTGCAAATGGATGACAGCACGCTTACGGACACGCAACGTAGCGCGATCCTCGCGGGGCTGAGCGGCTACCGCAGCACCATCGGTACCCTCACCGCATGGAACCACACAGCTCTGCAGTTGTCCGCTACGTCCAAGGTGCTTACGGCCGATGGCATAAAGGCAGCCAATACCAACGTCGGAACTACGAAGCTGATCGAGACCAACGAAAAGCAGGTGAACGAGATCTACCTCTCCACCGTGGGCAAGGACGTGGACACCTTTACCGTGGACCAGACCAATACGCTGTTCTACATCGCCAATCAATGCCCGATGGTAGGCGGGAACTCCGTGTACCTGGCACGCTCATTGTACCGCCTGATCGATGATGAGCAACAGTTCGACGACCCCATGCTCTGCCTGCAGCACGGCATCATCGTGAAGAGCTTGGTGGCACGTGAAATGAACATCATTGGCGTAGTGCCCAACCCTACTCGAGATCAAGCTGCACTGGTGCTCGAAAAACCACTGGATGCGCCGGCGGTATTCATCATATTCAACGCGATCGGTGTTGAGGTGATAAGGCACAGCATCCCTATGGACATGGTGCGCTTCGAATTCAGTACGACATCATTAGCGGCTGGACTCTATCACTATCAGGTGCGCGGCCCATCGGGCAATATGGGTGAAGGCAAGCTTTCGATCATTAGATGATACGGTCTTGCATCATGATGCGCCGCACGTACGCCATGAAGGCTGTACGTGCGGCGTTAATGCTTGCCATGGCGACCATAACCGCTGTTGCACATTCCCAGCAGGGGCTTAGTAATCTTTGGATGGGAGGTTATGGGGAGCAATGGGGCGAGCCTTGGGGTGGAGGGGATATGGAGTTTGGCACCGGAAATTTGGTGGTCTCCGCAGCGGAACGCGGAATCGATTTCGTTCGCACTTCCGCCAACATCACGGACACTGACGGCAACCTCCTCTTCAGCACCAACGGGGCCTACATTGCCAATGCCGTCGGGGACACCATGTTTAATGGGAATGGATTGAACCCAAGTATATACACCTCGTGGTGGCCGGAAGGGTTGCGCATCTCACAAGGCTGCATGATCCTTCCCAAGCCCGATACGTCCGGTATCTATTACCTCTTTCATGGGACCATTGACGATCTGGCAAGCTCCCTTTCGCACCACCTGTACCTGACATGCATCGATATGAGCTTGGACAGTGGCCTGGGGGGGGTACTAAGCAAGAACGAGGTCCTGATCGCGGACACCTTGAACGAGGGCCGGATCACTGCCGTGCGACATGCGAACGGACGGGATTGGTGGGTATTCTGCTTTAAGGCGAACACGAATATCCACTATCGCCTATTGGTAACCTCGAATGGTGTGAGCGTGGACGGTACGCAGGCCATCAGCGAAGTCCGCACACCGGATCACGGTCAGGCATGCTTTTCCCCGGACGGTAGCCGGTATGCCTATTACTCCGGCTTCGGGACGGCCGATCTGGACATCTTCGATTTCGATCGCTGCACCGGCTTGTTCTCCGATCCGGTGAACATAACCATCGATGATTCCAACAGCTTAGGCGGCTTGGCCTTTTCCCCCAACAGCCGCTTCCTCTATGTTTCCTCGGTACTGGACGTGTATCAATATGATACTGAGGCTTCCGATATCGCCAGCTCCATGGTCCACATCGCCCATTGGGACAGCACCTATTCGCCCAGCCCGCCCTTCGCAACGGTGTTCGATATCGCCCAATTAGCTCCGGACGGGAAGATCTACATCGGCACCGGAAACAGCACGCTACGCATGCATGTGATCAACAACCCGGATGAGCCGGGCCTGGCCTGCAACATGGTGCAGCACGGCATCGAGCTTCCCCGATACTATGAGAACTCCCTGCCCAATCACCCCAACTACTTTTTGGGGCCTGTGGATGGGAGTGTTTGCGATAGTTTGGGCATAAATGTGGGTGTGCATGAAGTGGTTTCAACAGCCACGTTAAGGGCTTATCCAAATCCTTCAAAAGGAGCCTTTACGCTAAGCTACGCGGCCCAGCCCACCGTAGGCGCGTTGGAGGTACGTGATGTAACCGGGCGGGTAGTGCTGCGCGAGCGTATACCGCAGTGGAGTACCCTGCACCAAGTGGAGCTAACAGGGCAGGCTGCAGGCATGTACCAGTGCAAGCTTACGTGGGGGCAGCAGAGCGTTGCCACGCATATAATTTTGGAACGATGAGCAAGCGGAACATCATAGCCCTACTGGCCTTGGTGCCTGCCATGGCATGGGCGCAAAGCCCCGCCCCGGCAGGGGCACCCGATCCTGTCAATCCTGTGATCCTGTCCAAAAAAGACCCTGTCAGATCCCATCCCCCGAACGCGCTCACCATGCAGGTCATCATGGCGCAAAAGCACACCGGTATTTCCGATGCGCAGTGGCGGAGGATGATGCTGGACCCGGTGAATGCTTCGTTGTATCCCATCCGGCTTACGCAGGCGATGTTGGATACCTTGGATGCGACTAAATTGGACATGCGGTACCGGTATGAGCTGGTGCGGTGAAAACGAAAGCACGGGAAGATGGGGAACATTGAAACAAGCACAGACCGCAGGGTCCCGAAGCGGAGACCCGGCGGGAGGGAGAAGGCGGCCAACACCAACGTGGGTACGACCAAGTTGATCGAAAGCAACGAGAAACAGGTGAACGAGATCTACCTCTCCACCGTGGGCAAAGATGTGGACACCTTTACCGTGGACCAGTCCAACACCTTGTTCTACATCGCCAACCAATGCCCCATGGTCGGTGGGAATTCGGTCTATAGGGCACGCTCATTGTACCGCCTGATCGATGATGAGCAACAGTTCGACGACCCGCAACTTTGCCTGCAACACGGCATCATCGTAAAGAGCTTGGTGGCACGTGAAACGAACACCATTGGCGTAGTGCCCAACCCGGCAAGGGACGGGGCAACACTGGTATTGGGCAAGCCACTAGAAGAACCCGGTGTCTTCATCCTGTTCAACCCGGTAGGCAAAGAAGTAATGCGGCTGAAAGTTCCCGCAGAGGAATACCGCATGTCCTTTGCCACAAGCGGGCTGGCCACCGGCGTGTACCACTATCGGGTTGTCACCGATCTGGGCTTAGTGGGTAACGGCAGGTTGTCCATTGTCCGCTAAGATTTGACCCACTGAAAGATGGCACAGAATGGAACACTCCGGTTCCTTTTGATCTGTTGCATAGTGCATGGTGCGGGAATCACGCACCATGCACTTGCCCAGGGTGTGAACAATAGATGGTCAATGGGATACAATGGTTCGGGTGGATCACCGGAACCTTGGGGTGGTTTGGATCTGAATTTCACCCCCTCCGATGTTTTGATCACAACGGAGGACCGGTGGATGGACTATGGACGCACGGTCGCCAATATCAGTGACGAAGGTGGCAACTTGCTCTTCAGCACCAACGGCGTGTTTGTGGCCGATGCCAATGGGGATCTGATGCAGAACGGAAGCGGCCTTAACCCCAGTTCGTATACCTCGCAACACTCGTCCCCCCCGAGCGGGTTGTACATTTCACAAGGCTGCTTGATCCTTCCCAAGCCGGATACGCCGGGGATCTATTACTTGGTACACAGTACGATCGACATACTGCCCTACGCAAGGGCGATAGCCTTGTACCTCACCACCGTCGACATGGCGTTGGCCAATGGTTTGGGCGGAGTGGTGAGCAAGAATCAGATTTTGGTTGCCGATACCTTGAACGCGGGTAAGGTCACTGCCGTGCGGCACGCGAATGGACGGGACTGGTGGGTATTCTGCCACAAAGCATACACCAATGCGTTCTACCGTATACTGGTAAGCCCGTCGGGAGTTTCCGTGGACGGGGTGCAAAACATCGGCTCCGTGCGGGCACCAGATCATGGTCAGGTCTGCTTTTCCCCGGACGGCACCAAATTCGCCTATTACGGGGATTTGCAGAGTGGTGATATGGACATCTATGATTTCGACCGTTGTACAGGCTTGTTCTCGAACCCCGTAACGGTCCCGATCCCTGATGCCAACAACATGGCCGGCGTGGCGTTTTCCCCCAACAGTAGATATGTATATGTCACCTCCGTTCTGGATGTAAACCAATTCGATACGGAGGCTTCCGATATCGCCGCCTCCATGGTCCACATCGCACACTGGGACAGCACCTATTCCCCCAGCCCGCCCTTCGCAACCGTGTTCGATATCGCCCAATTGGCACCGGACGGGAAGATCTATATCGGCACGGGCAACGGCACCCTGCGAATGCATGTGATCAACAACCCGGACGAGCCGGGCCTGGCCTGCAACATGGTGCAGCACGGCGTCGAGCTTCCACGCTACTATTTCAACTCCTTGCCCAACCACCCCAATTATTTCTTGGGGCCTTTGGCGGGCAGCCCTTGCGATACCTTGGCCTTGGGTGTGCAGGAGCGGCCACCATCCCTTACAGTAAGCGCCTACCCTAATCCATCAGCAGGCGGCCACTTTACGTTGAGCTACCCGGCACAGCCCACGGTGGGCGAATTGGAGGTGCGCGATGTGGCCGGGCGCGTGGTGCTGGATGAACGCATACCGCAGTGGAGCACCCTGCACCAAGTGGAGCTTGCCGGGCAAGCTGCGGGCATGTACCAGTGCAAGCTCACATGGGCAAAAGGGAGTGTTGCCACCGATATCATGCTGGAACGATGAGCATACGGAACTTCCTTCTTCTTGCCGTTTTGGTGCCGGTGTGGGTTTGCGGGCAAGATGTGCAGCGCGCCCGCATCGCCGCAGGGCGAAACAATCCTGTCAATCCTGCAATCCTGTCCCAAAAGGACCCTGCCAGATCCCATCCACCCAACGCGCTCACCATGCAAGTGGTCATGGCGCAAAGGCATACGGGTATTTCCGATGAGCAATGGCGAAAGATCATGCTGGGTCCTGTCAACGCTACCTTGTATCCCATCCGGCTCACGCAAGCCATGTTGGATACCTTGGATGCGACCCAATTGGATCCGAGGTACCGGTATGAAATGGTGCGGTGAAACGAAAACACGGGAAGATGGGGAACATTGAAACAAGCACAGACCGCAGGGTCTCGAAGCGGAGACCCGGCGGGAGGGAGAAGCAGTTCCACGCGATGCTGAACGGATATGGCATCACGGAGCTGGACCATTTGATCGCCAAGGACAGCTTGCAGAACGACCCCTATACCGAAGAAAGCAAGTACATGCTGAAAGGCGGCCTGTACAAGAAGCTGGACGAGGACTCCGACCTGCGCAACAGTGATCAGGAATTGGCCGACTTCTACAACGACCTCCAAGGCAGCACCACCGCCGCCTTCAAATCCATCGACGACAGCCAAAAGACGCTGAGCAACATGGACAGCAGCGTGGTGGCACAATTGCAGGCCAACCGTGCTCAGATCGAAACCTTGATGGACTCAGTGAAATCAGGGATGGTGGAAATGGATGACAGCACGCTGACAGACGCGCAACGCAGTGCGATCCTTTCCGGGTTGAGCGGATACCGCAGCACCATCAGCACCCTCACCGCGTGGAACAACTCCGCGCTCCAGCTGGCCGCAACCACCAAGGTGCTTACTGCCGAAAGCATAAAGGCAGCCAATACCAACGTCGGCACCACCAAGTTGATCGAAAGCAACGAGAAGCAGGTGAATGAGATCTACTTGTCCACCGTGGGCAAGGAGGTGGACACCTTCACTGTGGACCAGACCAACACCCTGTTCTTCATCGCGAACCAATGCCCCATGGTCGGCGGCAATTCCGTGTACAGGGCACGTTCCCTCTACCGCCTGATCGATGATGAACAGCAATTCGACGATCCGCAGCTCTGTCTGCAGCACGGCATCATTGTGAAGAGCTTGGTGGCACGTGAAACGAACACCATTGGCGTAGTGCCCAACCCGGCAAGGGACGGGGCAACACTGGTATTGGGCAAGCCACTAGAAGAACCCGGTGTCTTCATCTTGTTCAACTCGGTAGGCAAAGAAGTAATGCGGCTGAACGTTCCCGCAGAGGATTACCACATGTCCTTTGCCACAAGCGGGCTGGCCACCGGCGTGTACCACTATCGGGTTGTCACCGATCTGGGCTTAGTGGGTAACGGCAGGTTGTCCATTGTCCGCTAAGATTTGACCCACTGAAAGATGGCACAGAATGGAACACTCCGGTTCCTTTTGATCTGTTGCATAGTGCATGGTGCGGGAATCACGCACCATGCACTTGCCCAGGGTGTGAACAATAGATGGTCAATGGGATACAATGGTTCGGGTGGATCACCGGAACCTTGGGGTGGTTTGGATCTGAATTTCACCCCCTCCGATGTTTTGATCACAACGGAGGACCGGTGGATGGACTATGGACGCACGGTCGCCAATATCAGTGACGAAGGTGGCAACTTGCTCTTCAGCACCAATAGTGTGTACGTGGCCGATGCCAATGGGAATTTGATGCAGAACGGCGCAGGGCTGAACCCCAGTTCGTATACCTCGCAATACACATCACATCCAAGTGGCTTGCACATTTCACAAGGATGCTTGATCCTTCCCGCACCGGTCACGCCAGGGATTTTTTACCTTTTCCATGGGACCATTGACGACCAAGTGGCTTTCACGGCCCATTCCTTGTATCTCACCACCATCGACATGGACTTGGAAGGTGGCTTGGGCAGGGTGGTGAGCAAGAACCAAGTATTGATCGCTGACACCTTGAATGTGGGCAAGATCACGGCCGTGCGGCACGCCAACGGACAGGACTGGTGGGTGTTCTGCCATAAAAAGGATACGAGCACCTTCTACCGGCTGCTGGTAACACCGCAGGGCGTGCAGGTGGATGGAATACAGTCCATTGGGACTACGAATTCAAACCCTATCAGCCAGGTTTGTTTTTCTCCCGACGGCAGCAAGTTCGCCATGCCCCGGAGTTCGGTGGTCGACGGAACAGAGATCTTCGGGTTCGACCGTTGCACGGGGCTGTTCTCCGAGCCGGCACCTGTCCAGGTCCCAAACCTGAATTTCAAGGTCGGCGTGGCTTTTTCCCCGAATAGTCGCTTCTTGTATGTCTCGGCAGTGACGGACGTGTACCAGTACGACACGGAGGCTTCCGATATCGCTGGGAGCATGGTCCATATCGCCCATTGGGACAGCACTTACTCACCCAGCCCGCCCTTCGCCACTCTGTTCGACATTGCGCAATTGGCACCGGACGGGAAGATCTATATCGGCACGGGCAACGGTACATTGCGCATGCACGTGATCAACAACCCGGATGCCCCGGGCTTGGCCTGCAACATGGTACAGCACGGCATTGAGCTTCCCCGCTATTACTCGAACTCCCTACCCAACCACCCCAATTATTTTTTGGGGCCTTTGGCGGGCAGCCCTTGCGATACGTTGGCTTTGGGGGTGCAGGAGCAAGCGCCAACACTTACGGTGCGTGCTTATCCGAATCCCTCCAATAGTGCCTTCACACTCAGCTACCCGGCGCAGCCCACGGTAGGCCAGTTGGAAATACGCGATGTGGCCGGGCGGGTGGTGTTGCGCGAGCGCATACCGCAGTGGAGCACCCTGCACCAAGTGGAGCTGGCCGGGCAGGCTGCGGGCATGTACCAATGCAAGCTTACGTGGGCAAATGGGAGTGTTGCCACGCATGTAATTTTGGAACGATGAGGTTGCGGAACATCATAGCCCTACTGGCCTTGGCACCTGCGATGGCATGGGCGCAAAGCGCCGTCCCGGCAGGGACGCCCGATCCTGTCAATCCTGAAATCCTGTCCAAAAAAGACCCAGTCCGATCCGAAGCTCCTAACGCGCTCACCATGCAGGTGATCATGGCACAAAAGCACACCGGCATCTCCGATGAGCAGTGGCGGAAGATCATGCTGGAGCCTGTCAATGCTTCGTTGTATCCCATCCGGCTTACGCAAGGGATGTTGGATACCTTGGATGCGACTAAATTGGATCCGAGGTACCGGTATGAGATGGTGCGGTGAAAGCAACCTTTTCACCCCCCGAACAAGCGCTGCGAGATAGCCAGCAGCCGCTCATCATCAAATGGTCTGGCCATGAGCTGGATACCGAAGGGCAGTCCGTTGGAATGCGTACCCGTGGGGAGCGAGATGGCCGGTGTGCCCGCAAGGTTGGCCTGCACGGTGAAGATGTCCTGCAGGTACATGGTCACGGGGTCGCTGATGTGGCCGTGCGGGAAGGCGGTGGTGGGGCAAGTGGGCGTTAGCACGAGGTCGAAGCGGGAAAGGGTGTCCAGGGTATTGTCCCGGATGATCCGCCGCACCCGCATGCCTTGGGCGTAATACGCATCATAGAAACCGGCGCTTAACACGAAGGTGCCCAACAGGATCCGGCGTTTCACCTCGGGGCCGAAGCCCTCCGTGCGGCTTTTCCGATAGGTCTCGTCGATCCCTTTGGCGCTCTGGGAACGATGCCCGTAACGTATGCCGTCGAAGCGGGCCAGGTTACTGCTGGCCTCGGCGGTGGAAAGGATGTAGTACGTGGGCACGAACAGGTCCGCCATGGGCAGTTCCACCGGCTCCACGGTGTGCCCGTCGGCGCGGAGCCGTTCGATCTGGCCGCTCACATGGGCCTTGATCTCCGGGTCCATTCCTGGATGCTCCAAGCAATGTTCGTAGTAGCCGATCTTCAATTTTCCCGTTTCCGCCGAAATGGAAGGCAAGGGTTTGTGGCTGCTGGTATTGTCCCGCTCGTCCGGCCCGGCGATCACACGGTACACACTGTCAATGTCCCGTGTGTCATGGGCAAAGGGCCCGATCTGGTCGAATGAGCTGGCGAAGGCGATCAACCCGTAACGGCTCACGCGCCCGTATGTGGGCTTGAACCCGGTCACGCCGCAAAAAGAGGCCGGCTGGCGGATGGAGCCGCCCGTATCGCTGCCCAGCGCGATGTGGCAGATCCCGGCAGCCACCGAGGCCGCCGCGCCGCCGCTGCTTCCTCCGGGCACCATGGCCGGGTTTGCGGGGTTGCCCACCGCGCCGAACGCGCTGTTCTCGTTGCTGCTGCCCATGGCGAACTCGTCGCAATTGGTGCGCCCGAGGATCACCGCGTCAGCGGCCAGAATGCGTTCCACCACAGTGCCGCTGTATGGGCTGACATAGCCCTCCAGCATGTGGGATGATGCGGACACGTGATGGCCCGTATAACAGAGGTTGTCCTTGATGCTGATAATGGCCCCGGCCAATGGACCGGCCGTCCCCGCTGCGATCTTCGCATCCACCTCTGCGGCCTTCGCCAGAGCGGTTTCCTCGAACAGCTCCAAGAAAATGTTCAGATCAGCCAGCGTCCGGGCCTCACGAAGCGCCGCGCGGGTCATCTCCACCACGGTCGTGGTTCCGGATGCCAATGCGGCTTTGGCCTCGTGAAAGGTTCGCGTCATGCTCATCGCGCCGGGGGACGCGCGCTCAGGAGTTGCCCGGAGGCGGCGTGGTGTCGTCCTTCTGGGCATCCTTGAACTCCTTCATGCCTCTTCCGAGGCCACGCATGAGTTCGGGGATCTTCTTGCCTCCGAAGATCAGTAGGATGACCGCGACGATGAGGATGATCTCCGTAGGACCTAATTTTCCCATGATTGAGCGGGCGGCCGAAAGAGCGGTCCGTCCGAGGTGACAAATGTAGTGCGGGGGAACTTCCCCCCTTCCTATTGCAGGATCCAAATTGCGGGATCCACTTTTTGCAGGGAACCGTCACTGGCGATCTTCCAGATCTCGATATGCGCCGTACTGGCACCGTCCTCGGTCATCACGGTGCCTACCTCCTGCTTAGTGTCCACCCGGTCGCCCTTGGCCACGGACACCTCCCGGAGGTTGCTATACACGGTGCGATAAGCCCCGTGGCTCAACATCACGGCTTTGCCCGCGCCCGGTATCACGATCACGCTGCTGACCTCGCCGCGGAAGATGGCCCTCACCGGCGCACCGGGCACACAACCGATGTCAAGGCCGTTGTTCTCGATCATGATACCACGAAGCACCGGATGGGCCTGTTTGCCGAACCCGCTGGTGATGGTGCCCTTTGCGACGGGCCAGGGCAATTTGCCCTTGTTCTTTTCGAAGTCGGCGTTCAGCTCCTTGGCTTCCGGGGTCATGGTGAACTCCATTTTCCCCGGTGCCGTGCCCGGCGCTACGCTCTTGCCTGCGGCCTTCCTGCTCTTGGCGATCTCCGCCTCGATGGACTTGCGGATGGCGGCCGCTAATTCCTGTCGTTGCTTTTCCTGCTTCTTTAAGGCTTGGCGCAGTCGGCCTTCCTCCTTTCTCAATCCATCCAAGGCACTTTGCTGGCCCTTTTTGTCTGCGTTCAACTTATGGGCCTCCGTCAATTGGCGATCCAACAGGTTGGTCTTGTCCTTCCGTCTGGCGGCCAGCACATCCACTTTACCGGAGAGCATGGTGCGCGTCTCCTCGATCAAAGTAGCCTGTTGCCTGCGCTGCTGTGCCAATTGCTCCAGATATCGCGATCGCCGGAACGCTTGGGCAAAGCTTTCCGCCGCAAAAATGTAACTGAGCCGGTCGTAGGCGTTCCTGTTCATGTAGGCGAACTGCACCATCCGTCCATATTCCTCCTTGAGGTTCTCCAGATCGGTCTCCAAGGTGCGGATGCTGTCACGCGTGTCCTGGATCTCTTGATCGATCCGGAACACCTCACTGTTCATGGTGTTGATCAGCTCTTGGCGCTGGCGGATCTGCGCTTCCAGCAATTGTACCTGCTGTTGAGTGCTACGCTGGTCTCCGCGGGTCTTTTCGATCAGCGCGCTGGTCTCCTTGATCTGTGCGTCCAGAGCGTCGCGCTTCTTCTCCAGGTCCTTTCTCCCCTGCGCGGCTGCCGGGATCAGGCAGGTGCCGAGGAACAGGACCAGCGCTAATGACCTAGTCCATCGGAGTGAACTTCTCCGGAATGCGGAAGGGAAGGTTGAGCGGTCCATTCAGTTGGATGCGGTCCAAGCGCAACGTGCCTGTGGCTTGTTGGTCCGGAGCGGACAAAGAAAGTATGACGAGAGCGGGGATCGAGCGCCCGTCCACGGTCTTTCGTTCCATATAACGCACATCGGCCTGTTGATCGTGCGCAAGATCGCTAATGAGCACACGGCTTACGCGCATACTGTCGGGATCTATCCAATACTTGTACACCATCGCGTCGTGCCGTTCGGCCCTTCGCAAGGTCCGCTCCAACCTTTTTTCGCGCATGTCCCTGTCGTTCGGCAGGGTATCACCGGGAGCAATATCCTCAGCGGCCCGAACGAATTTCCGTCTTTCCTTACTGGTGAGCGTGTACATGCCGTCCTCCCGGTCGCTGCGGTATTTTTCCGTGGGATCGAGACCGATGGGCAGCCCCAGCAAGGCGTCCTGAAAGAGCTGCAGCGTGGGCTTCACGCCGAATTTGGTCTGAGCCTGGGTGGTGTCGCCGAGCCAATAGGTGTCATGGATCTTGTCGATCAGGAAGAGCGAGTCCGTGGTCAGCAATGCCCGCGCCACTTCGATGCCCAAGGCCGGGGTTATGCTGACCCAAGCGGCGCTGTCCCGCACCACCCGCAGGTGCGCCTTGAAGCTCTTGTTGTCGGTGGTGGTCTTCAGTGAAATATCCGCCTTGGCACTGAAATAGCGGGCATTGGCCGGGGTGCGGGCCGCCAGGTCTTCTTGGAGCTCGGCAGCGCTCTTCGGATGGAGATCGCTAGTGCTTCTCCCGATCAGGGGCTTGCCACTGTGACAAGCGGAAAACAAGACAACAAGTCCCGCGGGGATGACCCAAAGCGGTAGCCTCATTCCACCAAGGTCCCTTCGCTGACCTTCCGGTCGATGAGATCACCAGCCCCTCCAGCGGCCTGAGCCTTTTTCCATTGCTCCAACGCCCCAGCGACATCCCCCAGCTTGAAGAGTATGTCCCCGTAGTGTTCCAGCAACACACCCTCGTCCTTGTCGTTGGCCTTCAGGGCTTTCTCTTGCCACTCCTTGGCCTTGTCATATTGGCCTTCCTTGTAGAGGATCCAAGCGTAGGTGTCCATATAGGTGGCCACTCCCGGGGAAAGATCATTGCACTTCCGGCTCATTTCCTCGGCCTTGGCGAGCTTTTCGCCACGCTCGCTGAGGTAATAGGACCAATTGTTCAGCGCGCTGGCATCGTTGGGGTTGATGGCGAGCGCCTTGCCATAAGCCTCATCGCTCTGGGGATAATCCTTCGCGGAGTTATATGAATCACCGAGCAGGCTCCAGAACTGGGCTTCCAGCGGCTTGTTGTCCACCACCAGGTCGCGCCCGGTCACCAGCGCTTCAATGGCTTCTTCGTTCCGCTTGAGCTGGGTGAGCGCAATACCCTGATAGAGATAGAGCTCAGGTTGTGTCGGAAAGAGATCCGCAGCTTTTGCGGCATCCTCGTCCAGTGACTTCCAGTCCGCCAGCTGGTAGTCCAGCTGTAGCAGGGCGCTCCATATCGGGAACTTGTCCTGCTCATGCGCCAGTGCTTCCCTAAATGCGTCGCGCGCTTGTTCGGGTTTCTTTTCCCGCATGAAAAAGTCCCCTTCGATGGACCATGGCTTTCCGGACTGCGGATGGGCCTTCTTCAAGACGTCGATCAAATGGTGGCTCTGCTCGACGAGCTGCTGGTTCACCGAATCAGCTTGGGCCGCGCCGGTCATCTGGTAAAAGCCCAGCAATAGCTGCATCTTCGGGTCGATGTCCAGGTCGGGGTCGGAAAAGGCCTCGCGCAATTGCTCGTAACCCTGTTCCAGGTCGCCCTTATCGTAGTAGAACTGCGCCAAGGAGATGCGCGTCATGCTGTCATCGGGGTCGGCGGCGATCGCCTTTTTGTACAGCTCCAACGCCTTGTCGTCCTGTCCCAGTTCCTGGTACACCTCAGCGAGCATGCCGCAGTAGTGCGTATCCTCCGGGTCCGCAGCGATGGTCCGCTCCAAGAGGTCGCGGGCCTTGCCGATCTCATTGGCTCCGACCAACATGTCGTATTCACGCATCACCAGCTCCTCACTGGGCCCGATGCGCTTCTCCAGATCGCGGTAGACCTTTTGGGCCTCGTCGATCTTTTTCTGTTTGCTCAGCACGTCGGCCAAGCCGAAGTACACCTCGTAGCGTTCAGGCCATTTATCCAGAATGCCCTGGTAAGCCTTGGTGGCACCCGGAAGATCACCAAGTTGGGTGCTGAGGTCCGCCAGCAGAAAGCGGTACCAGATGTTGGTCTTGTCCGTTGCAACGGCCTTCTTCGCCATGGCAAGCGCCTCGTCGCCCTGTTGCGCCTGGTGGTACAGCTTGGCAAGCTCGAACATGGCCGCGGCGTTGGTCGGATCCACCTTCAGTGCAGCACGGTACAGCTGTACGGCCTTTCCGGGATCACCTTGGAGCCGGGCACTGGTGGCGTCCAAGAAAAGACGCATCTCCATCGCCTGCTTGTCCTTCGGCGCGGAGCCTTCCGTATCCGGCGAGGAGGGGCCGCTGTTTACCGCTTTCGTACCGCTGCAAGAAGCCAGCAGAACGATCAGGAACAGAGGGAGGAAGATGCGTGTCATAGAGGGGTTCAGGCTACAGCACAATCGTCACCGATGCTGAGGTCCATGGCTTGTCCGCGCACGGAGCTGCGCTCGCCGAGCATGCTGTTGTCGATCACGGCATCGGTGATCGAAACGTTCGCACGCACGATGGAATTGCGCACCACGCTGCCGGTGATCGTACTACCGCTTTCGATGGAGACATAAGGTCCGACAATGGCCTTGTCCAAAGTGACGCCTTCGCCGATGAAGCAGGGCGGGATCACCACGCTGTCGTTCATCTTCAACTTGGGGTCCACCAGTCCTTTCTCATCCTTGATGAAACCGAGCACCTTGGTGTTGGTATCCACCATGGCGTTCTTGTTGCCGCAGTCCATCCACGCGCTCACGGTGCCGGCCTTGAAGCGGGCACCTTTCTGCTTCATGTGCTCCATGGCGTTGGTGAGCTGGTATTCGCCCTTGTCGCGGATGTCGTTATCGATGAGGTATTGCATCTCACCGCGCAGCCGCTCACCATCCTTGAAGTAGTAGATGCCGATGATGGCCAGATCGCTCACGAATTCCTGCGGCTTCTCCACGAATTCGGTGATGATGCCTTTGTCATCCAGCTTTACCACGCCGAAAGCGCGCGGGTCTTCCACTTTGTTCACCCAGATCACGCCATCGGGATCGGCATCCAGTTTCATGTCGGCACGAAAGAGCGTATCGGCAAAAGCGACGATCACGGGGCCGGAAAGTGCGCTCTGTGCACAAAGGATGGCATGGGCGGTGCCCAGTGCCTCGGTTTGGTGATGGATGGTCCCCTTCGCTCCAACGCCCTTGGCGATGGCTACCAGCTGCTCTTCCACGGCGGTACCGAATGCCGGGTTGGTCACAAAGGCAACCTCCTCCACGGGTTCCCCGGCCACCTTGGCGAGGTCTTCAACAAGGCGTTGAACAATGGGTTTGCCCGCAATAGGCAACAAGGGTTTGGCGGTGGTGTGGGTGTGCGGACGCATCCGCTTGCCCATACCGGCCATGGGAACGATGATCTTCATATCGGGGTCTTCACGGTCAATGCGTACCGGTGTGGCCGAAGCCGCCGGTGCCGCGTTCTGAGGCGCGAAGGTCCGCGTTTTCCTCGAAACGAATGCGCTCGTAACGCGAAACCACCAATTGGGCCACCCTTTCACCGTCCTTCACCTCGAAGGCTTCCTTGCCATGATTGATCAGCAGAACGCCTATTTCACCGCGGTAATCCGCATCGATGGTGCCCGGTGCATTCAACACCGTGACGCCATGCTTGAAGGCCAGACCGCTGCGGGGCCGCACCTGCGCCTCGGTGCCTTCCGGCAGCTCGATGAACAGTCCCGTGGGTATGAGCTTGTATGTGCCGGGCGCGAGGGTGATGGGCGCATCCAAGTTGGCGCGAAGGTCCAAGCCTGCACTGTGGTCGGTGGCGTATGCGGGCAGCGGGTGGTGGCTTTTGTTCACCACGCGAACAGTAGTGGCTTGCTGCGTTTCCCGCAACAAGGTATTGGACTGAAGGTCGTTCGGCATGTTACAAAGGTCGGGGCTGGGGATGGGATGGTGATGCTATTTCACCTCTCACTTTTTAACTCAACTTGATGTCGCGCAATGCGACATCAAGAATTCCTGTTTCATCCTCCGGTATGGAGGTCACAAATTGTGACCTCAAGTTCAGGGCACTGAGACAGTAGAGGTGGCCGCAAATTGCGTGAGAGTATTCTGAAAAGTGTGTCAAGGATAGTTTGACAAACCATTCAGAAACTTGCCCCATGAAAAAGAGAAAAGTTGAAAAAGAGAAGGCGTTCGACTACGCCAAGTTCGAGCAAGAAGCCATCCA
>Ga0209063_1000055_pt1 | contig 140411 bp, 95 predicted proteins | sample KloWWTmeKNB19Kit_FD_187177 | JGI IMG/M metagenome (GOLD analysis project Ga0209063, IMG submission 187177) | Active sludge microbial communities from Klosterneuburg, Austria, studying microevolution and ecology of nitrifiers - Klosterneuburg... | ecosystem: Engineered > WWTP > Aerobic digester... | reverse complement strand
ATACTATCCAAAACAAAAGAAATAGTTCGACCAGGGAGGACAAATCCCAGAAAGAAAATTAAGAAAAAACCACCATCTTCAAATTATAAACACTTGTAATGATTTCTCCTTAAGGAAACGACATTGAATAGTCAATAATCAATATTCAATATTCAATAGTCAATAATCATTATTGAACTAACATCAAATATCAAATATCAAACCTCATACAATAATCAATAATCAATTGCCAATTAAACATTAATAATTCACAATTAATCATTATTCTCCCACCATGTTGCCTGTAATTGCCATTTTCGATATTGGAAAAACTAATAAGAAGTTTTTTCTGTTCAACGAGGACTATAAAATAGTGGAAGAATATTCGAAAAATTTTTTGGAAATACAAGATGAAGATGGTTTTGCCTGCGAGGATATACAAGCTTTAAGCAACTGGATTATCAATACGCTGGATCAATTTTTACAGAGCGAAACTTACGATATTAAGGCCATCAATTTCTCGGCCTATGGTGCCAGTTTTGTACATATTGATAAGACTGGTAATCCAGTTACTCCTTTATACAATTATCTTAAGCCATACCTTCCGGATACTGAGGAAAAGTTTTACCAAAAATATGGCAGCAGAGAAACAATAGCGGTAGAAACTGCTTCCCCGGCTCTTGGTAACCTCAATTCCGGATTTCAGTTGTACGCACTCAAATATGAAAAGAAAGATTTATTTGAGCGTACAGAAGCCTGTTTACATTTCCCTCAATACCTGAGTTATTTAATCAGTGGCCAAGCCTACTCCGAAATAACCAGTATTGGTTGCCATACAGCCCTATGGGATTTTAATAAAAATCAATACCATGATTGGGTGATCCATGAAACCATTGATAAGAAATTACCAACCGTTCATTCCTCAGATAAAGCCATCCAAGTGCATTATAAAGGGGCCGATTTGCAATGTGGAGTTGGACTTCATGACAGCTCATCTGCTTTTATTCCTTATATACAAAGTATCAAAACGCCTTTTCTTCTGATATCTACGGGTACCTGGTGCATTAGCATGAATGCTTTTAATGACACCCCATTAACAGAGGATGAACTAAAACAAGACTGCCTTTGCTATATGACCTATAGCGGTTCTCCAGTAAAGTCTTCGCGGCTATTTGCCGGTTACGCCCATGAGCAGGCTATTAAGAAGTTGGCAGATCATTTTGATGAGGAACTTTATTATTTCGATAAAATCACTTTCGACAAGGAATTAATTAGAGAAAATGAAGTGTTAGACGATCTGTTATTATTCGATCCCTCCAATTATGATAGCTATGAAGAAGGGTATCTGAATTTTATTAAACAGGTTGTCATTGCCCAAAAAAAATCTACCTCCTTAGTACTAAACAATAAGGTGACCCAAATTTATGTAGATGGCGGCTTTGCCAAAAATGAAAAATATATGCATTTGCTGGCGGAAGCATTTCCAGATAAAGAAGTGTATGCCGCTTCTGTTTCTCAAGCCACTGCCATAGGTGCTGCCTTAGCCATTCATCAGGACTGGAATGAAAAAGAATTACCTGCGCACATCATTGTGACCAAACGGTATTAAAAAAAATATCAAAAAAGATTTATTTTTTTTGTTTGTTTTTCGTTCATGCTTTATCTTGTGGCGGTTCATGCGTAACAATACTACCCATATCATCTCAATTTCATTAGTGGCACAATCCACCACCACCACTATTACGACAACCCGTTAAGGGTTGTACTTTGTTATATCACCACTTGGGCCACTGGCCGTTTTTTCTGAAATTCTTTCTTCAAACATCTTAATATAATTGAACCCATGCAGGTTTTAAAATTTGGCGGTACTTCGGTAGCCAATGCGGAAAATATCAACAAAGTAATCAACGTTGTAAAAAAAGCCATTCAAAAGGAGGATACCATTGTAGTTGTATCGGCTTTGGGAGGTGTAACAGATTTGTTATTAAATGCAGCCACCAATGCGGCGGCTGGCGATGAAGCATATAAAAACAATATAATCGAAATTGAAAGAAGACATTTTGATACTATAAAAAATCTAATTCCGGTTGCGCATCAAAGTCATTTGTTGAGTCTGGTAAAAACGGCCATCAATGAGATTGAAGATATTTGCAATGGCATTTTTTTACTTAGTGAAATTACTCCCCGCACCAAGGACAGGCTAGCCAGCTATGGAGAATGGCTTTCCTCTCAAATCATTGCCTCAGCACTAAAATTTGAAGCAGTAGATGTTTTTTGGAAGGATTCAAAAGAGCTGATAAAAACCAACAGCAATTTTACCCATGCTCAGGTGAATTTTGAAAAAACCAATGCAAACATTGTTGAATTCTTTAAAAATAACAAGAGCAGATTGTTTTTATTTCCGGGATTTATTGCCAGCAATAGTGCGGGTATCACTACTACCATTGGACGGGGAGGTTCGGACTATTCGGCAGCTATTTTTGCTGCTGCCCTTCAGGCCACAGTATTGGAAATATGGACCGATGTAAGTGGTATGATGACAGCCGATCCACGACTTACGGCCAATGCAAAGGTGATCAGACAAATTTCCTACGGCGAGGCGATGGAACTATCTCATTTTGGTGCTAAAGTCATTTATCCACCAACTATACAGCCGGTAATGCATCTGAATATTCCGGTTTGGATTAAGAATACTTTTTCACCAGCAGATGCGGGAACACTGATTGTGAATAATGGTCAATCTAAAATGGAAAGTGAAAGTATTATCCGCGGTATATCCAGTATCAACCACATGGCTTTGCTCAGTCTGGAAGGAAGTGGAATGATAGGGATACCAGGATTTTCAAAAAGATTGTTTGAAGCACTGAGCGAAGAAAAGATCAATGTGATTTTAATTACCCAAAGTTCTTCTGAACATTCTATTTGTGTAGCAGTTGATGCCCAGAAATCAGCCGATGCCAAAAAAGCAATAGATGCCGCCTTTGCAGGAGAAATAGCTTTGCAACTGGTAGAACCGTTGAAAGTAGAAACCGAATTGTCAATTGTGGCTTTGGTAGGTGAGCAGATGAGAAGCCATCCGGGTGTGAGTGGCAGAATGTTTAGTGCATTGGGTAGAAATGGGATCAATGTGAGAGCCATTGCGCAGGGATCCTCAGAAAAAAATATTAGTGCCGTTATTGCTACCGAAAATGTAGCCAAAGCCATCAATGTACTACATGAAGATTTTTTTGAAACTACTTACAAGCAAGTGCATTTGTTCATTATGGGTGTTGGCAATGTGGGTTCAAAATTGATGGAACAACTTAATGGTCAACTGACTTTGCTGAAGCAGCATCTGAAAATGAATCTGAATGTAGTGGCTATTAGTAATAGCCGAAAAATGCTGTTTGATGATAAAGGAATCAATTTGCAAGAATGGGAACAATTGCTACAGCATGGTGAGCCTGCCTCTCTGGATCAGTTTGTAGAAAAAGCCTTATCAAAAAATTTCCGGAATGCCATTTTTGTGGATGTAACCGCCAATGATGCGGTGGCTAATATTTACCGTAAGATGCTGGAAAAAAGTATTTCTGTGGTAGCCTGTAATAAAATAGCCGCATCTTCAGATTATAAAAACTACAGGCAATTAAAAGAGCTTGCCAAGGAGTTTAACTGTAAGTTCCAGTTCGAAACCAATGTAGGTGCCGGTTTACCTGTCATTGGTACTTTAAATGATTTGGTGAGAAGCGGTGATGAGGTGAATAAAATTGAAGCGGTGCTTAGCGGTACACTTAATTTTGTGTTTAATAATTATGATGGCAGTATTCCTTTTTCCGATGTGGTGAGGCAGGCACAGGCAGAAGGGTTTACCGAACCTGATCCACGATTGGACTTAAGCGGTACCGATGTAATGCGTAAGATTCTAATATTAGCCCGTGAAGCAGGTTTTGAAATGCAAATGGAGGATATTCAGAACAATACTTTTCTGCCCAATGAATGTATGCAAGGAGATGTGGAAGCTTTTTATGCCTGTATGCACCGGCATGAAGCCCATTTTAGAAGTCTGCTTGATGCGGCTCAGGCAGCCAATTCTAAATTGAAGTTTGTGGCTACCTTCGACAATGGCAAAGCCTCTGTTGGTCTACAACATATACTTCCCGAAAGTGATTTGTATCATTTGTATGGCAAGGATAATATTGTGTTGTTTCATACCAACCGATATTCGATACAACCTTTGGTAGTAAAAGGTGCCGGTGCTGGTGCCGATGTTACAGCCAGTGGTGTTTTTGCCGATATTGTTAGAGCAGCAAGAATGTAGGGGAAGAATTGTTAATGTTTAATGTTTAATTGTTAATGTTTAATGTTTAATTGTTAATGTTTAATGTTTAATGGTTAATGGTTAATGTTTTATGTTGAGATATTGAATATTGAATATTGATTATTGAATATTGATTATTGAGACATTGAATATTGAATATTGATTTTTCTTTTGACAAACGATGTTGGCGTATTTTAAATATGAATTTTATGAGTGAAATGGATTTGAATAGAAGTAACAATCAGGCCTCCCTTTCGGAGATAATTCCGGCTGTGAGAAATGAAAGAGAGAAGGTGAAGCTTAAATCTCCGGGTACTATTGCCAACCTGGTTTGCGGTTTTGATATTTTGGGACTGGCACTGAGCGAGCCTTTTGATATGATGGAATTTGAATGGATGGAAGAACCAGGTGTGGTCATTGTGAATATGGATAGTTATAACCTTCCTACCGAACCAGAGAAAAATGTAGCAGGAGTAGTGCTTTTGGCTGCTCTCGAAAAAACACAATCAAAAAAAGGAATAAGGGTTTTCATCGAGAAACATATCAAACCTGGTAGTGGTCTGGGTTCCAGTGCTGCCAGTGCAGCCGGTGCTGCTGTAGGAGCTAATAAATTGATGGGGGATATTTTCTCTACCGATGAGTTGATACAGTTGGCCATGATCGGTGAAAAATTAGCCACCGGGGTGAAACATGCCGATAATATTACACCTTGTATTCTGGGTGGAGTTACTCTAATTCGTTCCATCCATCCTTTAGATATAATACCATTAGCCAATCCGGATTTGTATGTAACAGTAGTACATCCTCAAATAGAAGTGCGCACCTCAGATGCAAGACAAATTTTGAGAAAACAGGTTTTTCTAAAAGATGCCATTAAACAATGGGGAAATATTGCTGGCTTAGTGGCCGGATTTATGAAAAATGATTCGGCGCTCATTGGTCGGTCTTTGGAAGATGTGATAATAGAACCTGTGCGTAGTATTCTGATTCCTGCATTTGATGAGGTGAAGCTACAATGCAAACAGGCCGGGGCTTTGGGCGGAGGAATTTCTGGTTCCGGACCTTCTATTTTTATGTTGAGTAATGACAAAACCATTGCAGACAATATAGCTAAACTGATGAAAGAGATTTATGATAATATCCAGATCGAAAACAATGTCTATGTCACTACAATTAATACAACCGGAGTGGAATTGATTGGACATTGATAATAGATAAATGAAAATGATAGATGCCACTATGGAAAAAAAATAGCGTAGCATACCTCGATCAACTAAAATATTCTTAATAACATAAAATGAACTACTATAGTCTCAATAGTCAATCACCAGTTGTAAATTTTAAAGAAGCCACTATTCAGGGGCAGGCTCCTGACAAAGGCTTATATTTTCCGGAAAAGCTTCCTGTTTTTGACAGCAATCTGATTCAAAATATAGAAAACATCTCAGATGTGGATATTGCTTTTGAAGTGATGAAACCTTATGTGGTGGGCAGTATTCCGGATGAAGAGCTGCGACGTATAGTAGCAGAAACCATTAGTTTTTCCATTCCGCTGGTTTCGATCAAGGAGGATATTGCTTCGCTGGAATTATTTCACGGACCTACACTAGCTTTCAAAGATGTGGGCGCAAGGTTTATGAGTCGTTGTCTCAGTTATTTTCTGAAAAATGGAAAAAGAGAAGTGACGGTATTGGTGGCTACTTCCGGCGATACCGGTGGCGCAGTGGCCAATGGATTTTATGGAGTGGAAAATGTAAATGTGGTGATCCTATATCCCAAAGGAAGAGTAAGCCCCGTGCAGGAAAAGCAATTGACTACGCTTGGTAAAAACATTACAGCACTTGAAGTGGAAGGCTCTTTTGATGATTGCCAACGCATGGTGAAGCAGGCATTTGTCGATAAAGAAATTAACGAAAAAAAATTTTTAACATCCGCCAACTCCATCAATGTGGCGCGCTGGCTGCCACAACAGATTTATTATTTTTTGGCTTATAAGCAATGGAAGCAAAAAAACATAGCTCCTGTGGTTTGTGTGCCAAGTGGAAATTTTGGAAATATTTGTGCCGGCATGTTGGCAAAAGTTACTGGTTTGCCTTTAGGTCATTTTATTGCGGCTTGTAATGTAAACGATATTGTTTCTCAGTATCTGCAAACGCAGGAACTGATCCCCAAAGAAACTACTGCTACTTTGTCCAATGCCATGGACGTGGGCAATCCCAGTAATTTTGTACGCATCATCGAGTTGTTTCATCAGCATTTTCCTGAACTAAAGAACAACCTGAGTGCGGATACTATTACCGACGCAGACACTCTTGCCACCATTAAGAATGTGTACAATCAGTTTGACTATACGTTGGATCCACATGGTGCAGTGGCCTATCTGGCATTGGAAAAGTATCTGAGCAGCCATCCCTTGCATAAAGGATTTATACTTGAAACTGCTCATCCTGTTAAGTTTCCGTATGCTGTGGAAAATGCAACCGAGAAAGAGGTGGATATTCCTGAGGTTCTTAAAGAAATGATGACGCTGGAAAAAGAGTCCATCCTGCTTTCTCCAGATTTTGAAAGTCTGAAATCTTATTTGTTGAGTGAATGATGGTTTAAAAAATAGGGTTCTCAATCATTCAGACGAACCAGCTAAAATAGAAGCCACTACATTAATCGAATATACATGCTTTCATTTTGTAGAATATTTGTTTTGAGGTATTGTCTGCTATTTGTTAGCTAGTCCAAATTTGTGAATTAGTTTCTGATCAGGCAGTTTGCAGGGATTGCCATAATACAGATAATTTCAATAGTTCTCAAAACGGTTGGATTACACACTGCATATCGAATTACAATCAGCTATCGAAAGTGGTTGATAAAAATTCAACATTCGGTTCTGTACATTTTTATGGGGCTACTTGCACAAAAGCAATTTGAAGCCTATTACAACTGTATCTTAATCTTTAGGTGTATGAAAAAAGCAATTGCCAATTTATTTTTATTGTTTATGATTTGCTCTTTAGTGAGCGCTCAGACGTATAAATTCGATTTTGGAAAAGGGAAAATGGACAAGGGGTTTATACAAATAACACCCCAGACTTTGTATTCCGAATCCCTAGGCTATGGAATCGATTTTGGAACCAAGGCAGTAGCAAATTCAAGCGTTGGCAAAAAGCCCATGACTGATGGTTTTTTAACCAGTGACAATCCCTTTTATTTTTCGGTAAAACTGCCGGAAGGGAATTACAACCTAGCTATTACAGTAGGAGATGATCAAGGTCTGTCGGATTTGGCAGTGCGAGCCGAAAACCGTCGGATGTTTGTAAATCGGTTACAAACCGCAAAGGGCAAGCATAGGGTGATTCATTGTACAGTAAACATTAGGGATAGTTTGATTGCTGGCAGTAAACAAAAAGTAAAGATTAAGGAAAGAGAACGCAACTATTTTCATTGGGATGACAAACTAACGCTGGAGTTCAACGGTAGTCTTCCTAAAATAAATGCCGTAGAAATTACACCCAACAAGGAGGCTGTATCCGTATTTCTGGCGGGTAATTCTACCGTAGTGGATGGAGCCTATGAGCCATTTTCCGCCTGGGGGCAAATGTTCCCTTACTTTTTTCAAGCCAGAAAAGTGGCCATTGTAAACCTGGCCGAGTCTGGTGAAACCTTGAAAAGTTTTATCGCTGCCCGCCGTTTTAATAAATTGTTGAGTATGATGAAACCGGGCGATTATGCTTTTGTAGAATTTGGGCACAACGACCAAAAACAAAAAGGCGAGGGCGTGGGTGCTTTTACAACCTATACCAAAGACCTGAACTTTTTTATCGATCAGGTGAGGAAGCAAGGAGGTATTCCGGTACTGGTTACATCCGTGCAACGCCGAAGATTTGAGAACGGAAAAATCGTAGAAACTCTTGGAGATTATCCGGAAGCAGTAAGGCGAGTGGCAAAAGAAAGGAAAACTGCATTGATAGATCTGAACGCATTAAGCAAAACGATGTTGGAGTCGATGGGTGAGCAGGAATCAGAAGGTATTTTTGCACATTTCCCGGCTGGCACTTTTCCTAACAGAGACAAGCCAATTGCAGATAATACTCATTTCAGACCTTATGGTGCCTATGAAATTTCTAAATTAATAGTAACAGGGGTTAGACAGGCTAAGCTGGAACTTGCAAAATACCTGAAAAGCGATCTGCCTGTTTTTGAACCAACAAAACCAGGAGCCATCAAAGACTTTTATTGGCCAGAAAGCCCTGCCAAAGATGCAACAAAGCCCGATGGAAATTAATATGATATGTTTTTAGAATTTGCAATTTGAAATCGAACAAATGCAATGTAGAAATTTTTGATTTTGAACTAGTGGAGAACTCAAGCACTATCAAAATCTTTCTTTTACCTTCAAAGAAGCTAAAGAATACACAGCGCTATGTTATTATGCTTGCATTAGTTTTTACTCCTTGTTTTAATAAACCTGGAAACTGGATTGCCGCAAATTGTTTATGAGGATGGCCGGACTAAATACGTTGTGGAAAGAGGGATAGAATATTATTGGGTTAAAAGACCATTTTCACAATACGCCATTTCTTGTAACATCCACCCACCCTTTGTGGTTTACAATTTCTTCCAACTCCGATATTGTAAGTTTGATGGAAGTGTTTAGTGTGCCACAGGCCGGATATACGATATCGAATTTCTTTAGCGATTCGTCTAAATAGATTTCTACATTATCCTTTACCCCAAATGGACAAACACCACCTGGCGGATGCCCGGTAAGGGTTTCTACATCTGCATAAGCAATCATATTTCCTTTAAAACCAAAATGGGCTTTGAATTTTTTACTGTCAATTTTTTGATGTCCAGCCGCTACAACTAAAATTACAGAATCGTTTTTGCCATAAAGCGTGACCGATTTGGCTATTTCATTTCCCGAAACACCTAAAGCTGCGGCGGCGGTATCTACAGTTGCAGTAGTAACGGATAAGGCGATGATTTCATTTTCCTTTCCAAATTTTTTAAGATGGGCTTTTGCCGTTTCTAAACTCATATAAAATGGATTGTGTAAAAAGCTAATGTATCAAATATTTTTATGAAAAAATGACTTGCTTTTATTTCAATTCCCTTTTACTTTGCCAGCAGATGCATGAGTTAGAACCATATTACAATTGGCAGCATATTTATGTAAGTGAAGAGGACGAACGCTCCCCCTTTTTTGGGGCGGAACATTCTCAGTTTGAATATACCGACACTATCTACAACTATTACATTCATCCGCAATGGGATTTTTTTGGAAGCCGCACTTTGTACTTGAAAGTGTTGATGGCCGATTATGAAGAAAAATATGCTGTGATAGAATTGATAGGGGAGTGGAACGATGCAGTGGAAAATGATATTATGACTTTGAAACGTAATGTGCTGGAAGCTTTTATGGGAGAAGGAATTATTAAATTTATATTGATAGGTGAAAATGTTTTAAACTTTCACAGCGGCGATAAAGATTATTACGAAGAACTGCATGAAGAGCTTTCTGACCTCAATGGTTGGATAGTAGCCTTAAATATGCCAGAGTCATCACAGTATGAATTTCGAAATGCAAAAATTTTTCAATACATAGAACTGATGGAAATAGATAACTGGCGGGTGTACAAGCCCTACCATCTATATAAAAAAATAAACGAAGAATTGGCCAAAAGATTGCTTTGATAAAGACAGGATAGATTATTTTTTTCGGTGCTTTGGTAAATTCAAAGGGCTTTTTTTCTAAAAAAAATAGTTTTATTAAGACTCAAAACAGAATGCAATCGTTTCCGTCATTTTTTTGTCATCGAATTAATATTTCATTTACTTTTGTCTCATTCACAAACTAAGTTAAGCTTATATGAACTGGTCCCAATTTTTTAAATCAGCGGTTGGAAGAAAAATTACAATGTCCCTCACCGGAATTTTTCTAATTCTTTTTTTATTATTGCATGCCGGGCTCAACGCCTGCATCTGGGCTAATGATGGTGGGGCAATGTTTAATGCTGGTGCGCATTTTATGGGCAGCACCATAATACCAAGAGTGCTGGAGGTTGGGTTATTTGTATTTTTCATCATTCATGTGGTGCAAGGCATTAAACTAACCATTCAAAATAGAAGCAAACGTAGTGTGGGTTATGCAGTGCCCATGGGAAACAATGGCAGCAAATGGTATAGCCGCAGCATGGGATTGTTGGGCTCATTAATTCTGATTTTTATTGTGGTTCATCTGGCTCATTTTTGGTTCCCTAACCGGTCTAACCAAGGCTTTTTGTTGGGCGAAGAAATCAATCTTTATGAAAAGATGAAGGAGGTGTTTAGTCATATTGCTCCTGTTATTATTTACGAGCTAGGTGTAATTGCGCTTTTTTGGCATTTGCTGCACGGATTTCAAAGCGCATTTAGAACCCTAGGACTTAGCAACCACCGCTATATTGGGTTAATAAAAGGCTTAGGCTTCTGGTATTCATTAATCATTTGTCTTGCCTTCTTTTTTATGCCGTTGAGTTTTCATTTTGGATGGATTCAATAATGAATGCTGATATATTTATTACAAATAAAGCGTGCGATCCATCTGGGCGGACAAGACGCAAGGCTGATGCCACAGGCAAGGATGCAGGGAACATAAAAAATAATACAGATCACCGATTATAAATAAATTTTAGGAATGATGCTTGATTCAAAAATACCACAGGGCAAACTGGAAGAAAAATGGAGCGATTATAAAGGCCATTGTAAGTTGGTAAATCCGGCTAATAAGCGCAAGTTGGAAATAATAGTGGTGGGAACCGGATTGGCAGGGGCCTCGGCTGCTGCTGCTTTGGGAGAAATGGGGTATCGGGTGAAAGCCTTTTGTTTTCAGGACTCACCACGTCGTGCACACTCTATAGCGGCACAAGGAGGTATCAATGCTGCCAAAAATTATCAGAACGATGGAGACTCGGTTTTTCGTTTGTTCTATGATACCGTGAAGGGTGGCGACTATCGTGCCCGTGAAGCCAATGTGCATCGTCTGGCCGAAGTGAGTGCCAATATTATTGATCAGTGTGTGGCACAGGGTGTGCCTTTTGCCCGTGAGTATGGTGGCTATTTGGACAATCGTTCCTTTGGCGGTGTGCAGGTGAAAAGAACTTTTTATGCTGCCGGACAAACCGGTCAGCAATTGTTGATAGGTGCTTATCAGGCCCTGGAACGTCAGGTGGCATTGGGTAATGTAACCCAATATACCCGACACGAAATGCTGGATGTGGTAGTGATTGATGGCAAGGCACGTGGCATTATTGCCCGCAATTTGATAACTGGTGAGCTGGAAAGATTTTTTGGTCATGCCGTAGTGTTAGCATCCGGTGGATATGGAAATGTATTTTATCTTTCTACCAATGCCATGGGAAGTAATGTAACAGCCAACTGGAAAGCTCACGTGAAAGGGGCAGGCTTTGCCAATCCATGTTACACACAAATTCACCCTACCTGTATTCCTGTTTCCGGCGATCATCAAAGTAAACTGACATTGATGTCGGAGTCATTAAGAAACGATGGCAGAATTTGGGTGCCAAAGAAAAAAGATGAAACCCGAAAAGCCAATGAAATTCCAGAAGATGAACGCGACTATTATTTGGAAAGAAGATATCCGGCTTTTGGTAATCTGGTACCTCGTGATGTGGCCTCGCGTGCAGCCAAAGAAAGGTGTGATGCGGGTTATGGAGTGGGTACAACCAAACAAGCAGTGTACTTAGACTTTAGGTATAATTTATTGAATAAATACGGACGAGTAGAAGCCAATAAACACGGTATTCAAAATCCGGATGAGGCAACACTGGAACGTTTGGGAAAGGAAGTGGTGAAAGAGCAATATGGTAACCTATTTGACATGTATCAAAAAATTACCGGTGAAAATCCTTACGAAGTGCCTATGCGTATTTATCCGGCGGTGCATTACACCATGGGTGGACTTTGGGTGGATTATGAACTAATGACTTCAGTAAAAGGTTTGTATGCTTTGGGCGAATGTAATTTCTCCGACCACGGAGCCAACCGATTAGGTGCCTCTGCATTAATGCAAGGCCTGGCGGATGGTTATTTTGTAATACCTTATACAATAGGTAATTATCTGGCCGATGAAATTGCTGTAAAGCCAATCCCCACCAGCGATCCGGCCTTTGAGGCTGCCGAAAAAGCAGTAAACGATCGCATCAATACACTTATGAATATCAAGGGTACTGAGTCGGTAGAAAGTTTTCATAAACGCCTGGGAAAAATCATGTGGGAGAAATGTGGTATGGCACGTAATGAGCAGGGATTGAAAGAAGCGATTGTGGAGATCCAGGCACTAAAAAAAGAGTTTTGGCAAAATGTGCGCATTCCAGGAGAAATAAAAGAAATGAATCCTGAGTTAGATAAAGCAGGCAGAGTGGCCGACTTTATAGAACTGGGTGAGTTGATGTGTAAGGATGCTTTAGAACGCAGGGAAAGTTGTGGCGGCCATTTCCGTGAGGAAAGCCAAACAGAAGAAGGAGAGGCTATGAGGCAGGATGGTGAATTTATGCACGTGTCGGTTTGGGACTATCAGGGTGATAGCCATTGGCAAATGAATAAGGAGCCGTTGGTTTATGAAATGATAAAACCAACACAAAGAAATTATAAGTAATAATAGAAGCGATGAAGGTAGTAGGATTTTCGTTCATCAGGAATGGAGTGAACTACGGTTATCCCTTTACACAATCCATCTTGTCGGTGTTGCCTGTAGTGGATGAATTTGTGTTGAATTTGGGCAATAGTGATGATAATACCAATGAAGTCATTGAAAGTCTTCATCAGGAAAAAATAAGAACCTTTCACAGTGTATGGGATGAGAATTTAAGAACTGGCGGGAAAGTATTGGCTGTTGAAACCAATAAAGCTTTGGATATTGCAGTGGCTGATGCAGATTGGCTCTTTTACATTCAGGGAGATGAAGTCATTCATGAAAAGGATTATGAAGAGATCCGTCTTCAGATGGAAAAGTACCAAGATGATGACCGGGTAGATGGATTGCTGTTTCGCTATCTTCACTTTTATGGAAGCTATCGGTTTTTAGCAGATGGAAGAAGTTGGTATCCTTTTGAAATTAGAATAATTAAGAACAATAAGAATATTCATTCCTACAGAGATGCTCAGGGATTTAGATGGAAGGATGGAAGAAAGTTGAAAGTGAAATTAATCAATGCACACATCTATCATTATGGCTGGGTAAGAAATCCAGTAGTCATGAATCGGAAAAAACATGCATTTGAAAGTTTGTACAATTCAAATATGGCACAGAAGAATTCTGGAGAAATTGAATTCGATTACAGCAAGGTAGATTCTATCGAAGTTTTTGAAGGACGTCATCCAGCTATTATGAATGAGTTGGTAGCAAAGGAAACCTGGAGTTTTGACCGGGAGATAAAGAAGAAAAATTTTAAGAATATTAAACACAGAGTATATTATTTTTTAGACAAAAAATTTGGATGGAGACCTTTTTCTTATAAAAATTATGAATTGGTCTGATTGAAAAATAAATAGAGAATAAAGGGATGTAGTTGATTTATTAAATGTTTTAACTGCTTCACAAAGATTGTCAAACCGGATACATTAAGATATTAATATGGAACATTACAACATGAACCTCACTCTAAAAGTGTGGAAACAAAAAAATGCAGACAGCAAAGGTGGTTTTGAAACTTACCAGGTAAAAGATGTTTCTTCCGAAATGTCTTTTCTGGAAATGTTCGATGTGCTTAATGAGCAATTGGTGCATGAAGGAAAGGAACCTATTGCTTTTGACCACGACTGTCGCGAAGGTATTTGTGGTATGTGTTCCATGTATATCAATGGTCGCCCACATGGTCCCTGGCATGCTACCACTACCTGCCAGTTGCACATGCGTGCTTTTAAGGATGGCGATACCGTGGTGGTAGAACCCTGGCGTGCCAATGCTTTCCCGGTAATAAAAGATTTGATGGTGGATCGTACAGCTTTCGATCGCATCATTCAGGCTGGTGGATATGTGTCTGTGAACACGGGTGTAACCGTAGATGGTAATGCCATACCCATTTCTAAATTGGATGCAGACAAAGCTTTTGCAAATGCTGCTTGTATTGGTTGTGGTGCTTGCGTGGCTGCTTGTAAAAATTCGTCGGCTATGCTTTTCCTTTCGGCCAAAGTTTCGCACCTGGCATTATTGCCACAGGGGCAGGTGGAAAGAAAGGAACGAGTGCTGAACATGGTAGCCCAAATGGACAAAGAAGGATTTGGCTCTTGCACACACACTGGTGCCTGCGAAGCCGTATGTCCAAAGGAAATTGAGATTACCAATATTGCCCGATTGAACAAAGAATACATTTCTGCTGGTCTTATGGCAGATGCCAAATAATAATAGATCCTGTCTGATAAGCCAGACAGAATCATAAATTAATGGAGGTCAAATCAAAAGCAACTCAGGAATATTGATGTTTTAATAATCAATGTGTATAGTGAGTTTACGATGCTTTTGATTTGGCTTTTTTATGGCGTTATTTGATGTCTGGGACTAAGAATTTTAATTCTTTGGAGTACAACCTTTAAATGCTTCTTGTATTTTCATTTCATTTAAGTTGAAAACAAATCTGCAAACGGCCAAAAAACCTTGTATTCACAAACGATTGATGTAAGTTTGCGCTCTTAATAAAACAAGTATGAGTGCAGATAAAAGTATCGAGGAAGAAAAAAGCCTCAATTTTTTAGAGGAGATAATTGAAAACGATTTGACGGCTGGCAGATATCAAACCATAGCTACCCGTTTTCCACCAGAACCTAACGGCTATCTGCATATTGGTCATGCCAGTGCTATCTGTTTGAATTTTGGACTGTCCAAAAAATATCCGGGTTTCACCAACCTTCGTTTTGACGATACCAATCCTGTCACCGAGGATACAGAATATGTAGAAAGCATCAAGGAAGATATTAAATGGTTGGGCTTTGAATGGAAGAATGAATTGTATGCTTCTGATTATTTTGAACAACTTTATACTTTTGCACAGCACCTGATTCAAAAAGGGTTGGCTTATGTAGATGATAGCAGTAGTGAGGAAATTGCAGCACAAAAAGGATCTCATTCAGAACCAGGCAAAAGAAATGAATTTGCCAATAGAACACCAGCCGAAAATCTTGAAATATTTGCCGACATGCGTGCGGGTAAATACAAAGATGGAGAAAAAGTGTTGCGTGCAAAAATTGATATGTCCTCACCCAACATGCTGATGCGTGACCCCATCATTTATCGAATCAAACATGCGCATCATCATCGTACTGGCGATGCCTGGTGTATCTATCCTATGTACGATTTTGCACATGGACAAAGCGATTCCATTGAAAATATTACACACTCCATCTGCACGATGGAGTTTATCCCTCATCGAGAAGTGTATGACTGGTTGATAAATAATCTTGGCATTTATCCTTCTCATCAATATGAATTTGCTAGAAGAAATTTAAGCCATACCATCACCAGTAAAAGAAAATTGCTGCAGTTAGTGAATGAAGGCTTCGTATCTGGCTGGGATGACCCCCGAATGCCTTCCATTGCAGGTTACAGAAGGCGTGGTTACACTGCCGCATCCATACGAGATTTTTGTACCAGAATAGGAGTAGGCAAGCGGGATAATATGGTAGATGTAGGACTACTGGAATTTTGTGCTCGGGAAGATCTGAACAAAGTAGCTTTGAGAAGAATGGTGGTTTTTGATCCGGTGAAAGTGGTGATCACAAACTATGAACAAATCGGCGAGAAGTTACCAGCAGAAAACAATCCGGAAGATGCCAATGCCGGCCATCGGGATATAAGCTTCAACAATGAACTATTTATAGAGCGGGAGGATTTTATGGAAAATCCACCAAAGAAATATTTCCGATTGGCACCCGGACAAAAAGTGCGTTTGAAACATGCCTATATCATTCAATGCGATGAGTTGGTGAAAGATGAGTCAGGCAAGGTAATACAACTGAATTGTAGCTATTTTCCCGACAGTAAAAGCGGCGAAGACACCTCTGGCATTCATGTAAAAGGTACGCTGCATTGGGTGAATGCAAAGGATTATATTAGTATTCAGATCAACGAGTATGATCGCTTGTTTACAGTAGAAGATCCGGCTCATGAAGGCGAAGACTTTACGTCCTATATCAACCCGCAATCTCTAACCCAATTGCCGGCTGCTTTTGCAGAACCTTCTCTGGCGGATGCCAGTTTGGAGCAACGTTTTCAATTTTTACGTAAGGGATATTTCGTACTAGATAAAGAAAGCTCCAGTGAACAATTGGTATTTAATCGAACCGTTACCTTAAAAGATAGCTGGGCAAAACAGGGAAAATAAACATTCCATTACCAAATTTTAAACTGTCTTTTTCGAGGCAGTTTTTTTTGTCCCTACCCGCAAACTCCCTCAAGATATCTTCTTTTGGAGGATTGCTGGGGATGAGGGTTGGGGTGAGGTTCATAAGGGAATCATTGTAAATTTTGAATAGATATAAATCGATTTATGCAATAGCGTTTCAATCTTTTTTTGTGCTAACCATGACTGAATCCATATTTTTGTTCAGGTGAAAATATTGATGTTCATATTTGGTTTTTATTTGGTAGGCATTTCCTGTCTGCCCTGTACAGACGGGGGCATGAATGCGCTTCCCACTCCAATGGCGATCTCAATAAATCATAGTGATGATCACAAAGATCACCAGCATGATCATGAAACAGAAACCTGTTCACCACTCTGTCAGTGTGGTTGTTGCAGCATTTCAGTCAATCAGCCACAACCTATCAACAATTATTTTGCCCCACCGAAACATAGCAGCGAATTAGTATTGTCTTCCTATGAATCTCTACATCCAAAAGGTTATTGGTCCTCTATCTGGCAACCGCCCAAGTGTACAGTTTGATATTAATAAATGACAGGAAAGTGCCTTATTTGTAAGCTTCCTGTATAGAAATGATGCAAATCAAATTGTGAACTATTAATGTAAACCATTTTGCTCAATAAGATTATTCGCTTTAGTATAAAGCAAAAATTTGTCATTGGCCTATTTACCATTGCCCTTGTCATTTGGGGTATTTGGAGTGCCAACCGCTTACCGGTGGATGCGGTACCGGATATTACCAATAATCAGGTGCAGGTGATCACCGTGGTGCCCACTCTGGCCGCACAGGAAACCGAACAGTTAGTCACCTATCCCATCGAACAAAGTATGACCAATATACCCGGCCTTGTAGAACTACGTTCTATCTCCAGGTTTGGATTATCAGTGATCACTGCAGTGTTCAAAGATGATATGGATATTTATTTTGCACGTCAACTGATCAATGAAAGATTGAAAGAAGCTGAGGAAGCTATTCCCAAAGGAATTGGAAAACCTGCGTTGGCACCTGTAAGTACTGGATTGGGAGAAATTTACCAGTATATGCTTCATGCCAAAAAAGGAGCAGAAGACAAATATTCTCCTATGGATTTGAGGGTGATGCAGGACTGGATTGTAGCTCGTCAGTTGTATGGTATTCAGGGTGTGGCGGAGGTGAACAGTTTTGGTGGTTCACTGAAACAATATGAAGTGGCGGTGAATCCATTGCGGCTGAAGTCAATGAATGTGACCATCTCCGATATCTTCAATGCATTACACAACAATAATGAAAACACGGGAGGTGCCTATATCGACAAAAAGCCCAATGCCTATTTTATTCGGGGCATTGGTATGGTTTCCTCATTGGAAGATATTAGAAACACGGTGGTGAAAACACAGTCTGGCATTCCTGTTTTAATAAAGGATGTGGCAGATGTGGGGTTTGGTACTGCTGTTCGGTATGGTGCTATGAGTTACAATGGAGATCGTGAAGTGGTGGGCGGAATAGTAATGATGTTGAAAGGTGCCAATAGTGCTGCGGTGGCCACGGCTGTCAAAGAAAAAATGATTTCCATTCAACAATCCTTGCCACCCGATGTGGAAATTGAAGCCTTTCTCGATCGTACCGACCTGGTGGGCAGAGCCATTAGCACCGTAAAACGAAATCTGATTGAAGGAGCCTTAATCGTCATTTTTGTTTTAGTGATTTTCCTTGGAAATTTCAGAGCCGGACTCATTGTGGCATCTGCCATTCCATTGTCCTTGTTGTTCGCACTAGGCATGATGAACCTTTTTGGAGTGAGTGCCAATCTGATGAGTCTGGGTGCTATTGATTTTGGGTTGATCGTGGACGGCGCGGTGATCATAGTGGAAGCCACCATGCACCATTTGCAAAAACTAAAAGGTCCCGGTTTTCAGGTAAATGGTAAAAATCAATTAGTCTTAACCAAGCAGCAAATGGATGCCGAAGTATATGACTCTGCCTCCAAAATAAGGAATAGTGCGGCTTTTGGTGAAATCATCATCCTGATTGTGTATATCCCCATTTTTACACTTACCGGTATCGAAGGAAAGATGTTCAAACCCATGGCTCAAACGGTATCCTTTGCTATTTTGGGTGCCTTGATTTTATCGGTTACGTATATTCCGATGATAAGTGCTTTGTTTCTTTCAAAAAAGATAAGTACAAAAACTACATTTTCTGATAGAATGATGGCCTGGTTGGAAAGTATTTATTTGCCCCTATTGAAAGGAGCAATAAAGGTAAAGTTTATCGTTATTTCTGTAGCCTTAGCCTTAATGATTATTTCTATTACTATTTTTTCCAGAATGGGAGGCGAGTTTATCCCACAGTTGCAGGAAGGGGATCTGGCTTTTCATTGCATCTTGCCACAGGGTACATCTTTGTCTCAAAGTATTGAAACATCCATGCAAGCGAGCCGGATACTGAAGTCATTTCCAGAGGTGAAAATGGTAGTGGCCAAAACAGGAAGTGCCGAGGTGCCTACAGACCCCATGCCTCCTGAGGCTTCTGATTTGGTGGTCGTATTAAAGCCTAAAGAAGACTGGCCTGTGAAAAAATCATATACAGAACTCGGGGAAGATATGATGGAGCAATTAGAAATCATTCCTGGTGTTTTCTTCGAAGTATCGCAGCCGATACAGATGAGGTTTAATGAGCTGATGACAGGTGTGAGGCAGGATGTGGCCGTTAAAATATTTGGTTCCAATATTGACACACTGGCTGCCCTGGCACCTGCAGTTTCCAAAATTATTCAAACTGTAAACGGAGCTACAGATCCACAGGTGGAGCAAACTACCGGCCTGCCACAGATTGCCATCACTTACGACCGTACCAGACTGGCTTCTTATGGTATGAATATTACAGATATAAACCATAATGTAAGTACGGCTTTTGCAGGCGAAGTAGCTGGTGTGGTTTATGAAGATGAAAAAAAGTTTGACCTTGTAGTGCGATTAGATAGCGCTAGCCGTGGATCGATTGAAGATGTGAAAAATTTATTTGTTCCCACACCCAATGGCATTCCTTTGCCATTGGCACAACTGGCCAAAGTGTCATTTGTGGAAGGCCCGGCTCAAATAAGTAGAGAGGATGGAAAACGAAGAATTGTAGTTGGTTTCAATGTTAGGGATAGAGATGTGGCTTCTGTGGTGCAGGAAATTCAACAAAAGCTAAGTGCAGCAAAGTTGTTGCCTACCGGTTATTTTTATACCTATGGGGGCACATTTCAAAATCTGCAGGATGCTTCTGCACGTTTGCTGATTGCTGTTCCCGTGGCACTGGTATTGATTTTGGTTTTGCTTTATTTTACGTTTGGATCAATAAAAGATAGTCTGCTCATTTACACAGCCATCCCCATGAGTGCGATAGGGGGTGTGTTTGCACTTTTGATAAGAGATATGCCGTTTAGCATTTCGGCAGGGGTAGGTTTCATTGCCTTGTTTGGTGTGGCAGTATTGAACGGCATAGTACTCATCAGCACTTTCAAGACCTTGCAAAAAGAAGGCATTCAGGATGTTTTGAAAAGAGTTATTACTGGCACAATAATGAGATTGCGACCGGTGTTGATGACTGCATCCGTGGCCTCCTTAGGCTTTCTGCCCATGGCCATCAGCAGTGGTGCCGGTGCAGAAGTGCAGCGACCACTGGCCACAGTGGTTATTGGTGGACTGATAACGGCCACAGTACTCACACTTTTTGTATTACCATTACTGTATATCATTTTTAATGCTAACATGAATTGGAAGAAATTGTTTAAACCCACCAAGTCAGCAGCACTACTGGTATTTTTATTTTTATCTCTAGGCCCGTTAGAAGCTCAGGAAAGGATTACCGCTGATGAAGCCGTGCAAATGGCCTTACGCAATAATCTCCGATACCAGATCAATAAAGAGGAACTGAATAAAGCGGGTTGGGATGTAAAAGCGGCGATGGCTCTGCCCAAAACAGGATTGTTTGTAGAGAATGAGGATCTACATTCCGGAGATCGAAATGGCGTGTTAAAAATAGGCGTTTCACAAACTATAGAATGGCCGGGTATTTACAAAGCAAGAAGACACTTGTTCGAGGAGCAATTGAATTATTATAGGCTCAATGGAAATCTGCTGAACGCCATGATCAAAAAAGAGGTGAACCTGGCTTATCTTGAACTCTGGTATCTACAGGACATGGGGCAGTTATATCAGCGATTAGATACCTTGTTTACATCCTTGTATCAGGCGGCAGACCTTCGTGTAAAAACAGGAGATGCGGCAGGTTTGGATCGCATAGCTGCAGCAGTCAGAATGAAGGAACTTCGAGCTATATTGCTACAGAATAATCAATCCATCAAACAGCAACAACAACAACTTTCTGTTTTGCTGAATACCGATACCTCGTATTTACCTAGTAATAAGCCATTGGAAAAACTGGTAGTGAAATTGTCTATTCAGGATAGCACCCATCCGGCTTTGATTTTACAACACCAGAATATTGGCATTGCACAAGCAAATGTGTCGGTGCAGCAAAACAGCAATAAGCCAGAGTTTTCAGGAAGATTTTTTTCGCAACATTTGTATGGGATTAAAGATCCTTTTAGTGGATTTAGTGTTTCTGTAGGTATTCCGTTGTTTGGTCAGCGGAGTTATCAAAGTAAAGTGAAATCAGCTTTGGCCGATGTGAAATTGAAGGAAGAAGAATTCGAATATCAGGTGCAACAATTTAGTGTACAAAAGTCCAATGCCTTATTGGATATTCAAAAGGCAAATGAGATGTTGTTGTTTTATGAACAAACCGGATTGAAACAATCAGAAGAAATCATTAAGGCCGCTACGCTGGGTTATCAGGCGGGTGAATTAAGTTTTGCCGAGATGTCTCAATTTTTTACCCAAGCCATCGATATTCGTAAAAACTATCTAGCTGCAATAAGAGAATTTAATCTGGCGGTGATCACCTATCATTATTTTGTCAACCAATAATCCTAATTTATTCAAGAATAATATTAACTACAATGATGAAAAATATTTTGATACATAGTTCGATTTTTATGTTGTTTTTGCTGGTGTCCTGTGGGCACAAAAAGGATACCCATGATGATCATGCTGCCACCCCGGACAGTACTTCTACCAATGCTCATGGGCATGAGAATATTGCGGAGTTTACACAAGAGCAGGTGAAGGCAATTGGCATTGAAACTGGCGATATCCAAAACAAGGAACTGAGTAATACCATTAAGGTAAATGGCCAACTGATTGTACCTAACCGGTACAAAGCTTTGATCACCCCGGTTTATAATGGAGTGATACAAACACTTACGATTCATGAAGGCGATATTGTGAAAAAAGGTCAGGTGGTGGCTACCATATCCAATCCGGATTTATTGCAAATACAGCAAAGACTTCAGGAAATCAATGCACAAATAAGCATGGCAGAACTGGAAGTGGCACGGCAGAAACAGTTGGTGGAAGGGAATGCTGCACCGCTCAAGCGTTTGCAACAGTCCGAAACCGAATTGGCTACCCTAAAAAGTCAGAAAACGGGATTGCAAAAACAATTGGGGGGCATAGGTGCCTCTCTGGGCTATTCTTCTACCATAGCAGTAAGAGCACCTATATCTGGAACAATCAGCAAGATGACAACCGAACTGGGTAGCAATGTGGATATGGCCTCACCGATTGCAGAAATAGTGGATAACGGTCAGTTGCACCTGCACATTTTTGCTTATGAAAAAGATCTGCCATTTATTAAAGTGGGGCAGATAATTCATTTTACGCTCACCTATAATCCCGGCGTGGAATATGATGCCATCGTGCATACCATTGGTTCATCATTTGAAGGAGACACTAGAACTGTTCCTATTCATGCTAAAATTACCAGTAATAAACATGGATTGATTGATGGGATGAGTGCCATCGCCGTGATCAGTTTAGATATGCTGGTAGCGGCTGCAGTACCGGATGAGGCCATTGTCAATCACAAAGGACAGGACTATATTTTTATTGTCAGCAACAAAGAGTCGGAGCATGAACAAGAACATGAAGAACAATCCGGAAAAGAAAATGAAGCAGCCTCGGCAACAATTGCTTTTGAAAGAATTCCAATTGCCAAAGGGGTCAGCGATTTGGGGTATACACAATTTACGCCGCTAACAGTCATCCCCCAACAGTCGAAGATTGTTATCAAAAACGCCTTTTTTGTTCTGTCGAAACTCACTAACACCGGAGAAGCTGGTCATGCGCATTAAGAGATTGTGAAATCCCAAAAGAAAAAATGGGTGGCCGATTTACGTTTAAAAAGCCATCCATTCTTTTGATTACATTCAAACTTGGAATAGATTTATAGTAAGACAAACGATGATTTAGATAGATTTGGTTGTATTCAGAATTGTGTCTAATATATCTTTTGCCACTAATTCTTTTGATTTAGATTCAAAGGCTTGCTCTGCTCCAGAGGCAGAAAAGATGGTAATCTTATTGGTGTCGCTACCAAAGGCGGCGCCATCGTTCAATGAATTTAGTACAATAAAATCAGCCTTCTTGGATTTCAATTTTTCGAGCGCATTGGTCTTTTCATTGTTGGTTTCTAAAGCAAAACCAACAACAATCTGATCGTTTCGTTTTATGGCTCCCAGGCTCTTTATGATGTCTCTGGTCTGAGTCAGTTTTATTTCAGGTACACCCACACCTGATTTCTTTATTTTTTCTGTTTGGGCATTTTCAGGTTTGTAATCGGCTACCGCCGCCGCCATAATGGCGATATCAGTTTTTGTAAAATTTTCCTGACAGGCTTGGTACATATCTTCGGCTGAGATCACCCGTATCAAATGAACACCACCTAGTTCGGTAGAAATTGTCACAGGTCCCAAAACCAGTGTAACCTGGGCACCACGGTTTCTACATTCTTTGGCAAGAGCAATACCCATTTTGCCGGAAGAGTGGTTGCCAATAAATCGAACCGGATCTATGGCTTCATGGGTTGGACCAGCAGTAACGAGTACGTTCTTCCCTTTCAAATCCTGAATAGCTTTTTTTGAAAAAAAATCAAACAGTATTTGAACAATATTTTCAGGTTCTTCCATTCTGCCATCTCCAAACAATCCACTGGCCAGTTCTCCATTGCCTGGCTGGATGATAAGGTTGCCAAAGGATCTTAATATTTCAATATTTTTTTTAGTGGAAGGATGGTGCCACATATCCTCATCCATGGCAGGAGCCACCATTACAGGACAAATAGCCGAAAGATAAACCGTTAGCAGAAGATTGTCGCATTGACCACTCGTCATTTTTGACAAGGTGTTACAACTTAGCGGAGCCACCAACATTACATCCGCCCAACGGCCCAATGCTACGTGGTTTGCCCAAGTGTTCTCGTCAAATAGTTCACTCAATACATCGTGTTTAGAAAGCGTGGTTAAAACCAATGGAGACACAAAATCCTTAGCGGCCGGTGTCATCACTACTTTTACTTCGGCGCCTTGTTTGGTGAGTAACCTTACTAATTGGATAGATTTATAAGCAGCAATGCTGCCGGAAATACCAAGTAATATTTTCTTGCCTTGTAACAATCTTTAATGATTTATTGATGAATAATGCCTGTCAATTCTTTTAATTGGAAAGTAACCACAAATTTATCCAAAACACAAAAACCACAGTAAGTATTTATTTTACTGTGGTTTGAAAAATTATGAAACAGGATGATTAACTAAAAAGTTCGTCTTCCGCTTTTCTGAAATAAATTTTGTCATCCATAAACTCATAAGTGGCCAAAAGGGCAGGGTTCGGCATTCTTTCGTATGCTCTTGAAATTTCAATCTGCTCTTTGTTCTCATGAATTTCTTCCAAAGAATCGGTATGGCTGGCAAATTCATCCAGCTTATTGTGCAACTCTTCTTTGATAGAGATGTTGATCTGATTGGCTCTTTTAGCGACGATGGCTATGGATTCATAAAGATTACCCGTTTTTTGCTTGATTGCGCTAAGGTCTTTGGTTTCCACGTTGCTGGGAACACCTGCACTAAGCTGCCGTCTTAATTTGCTCATTATTGCTAAATTTTTGAATTTCTGTATTTGATAATGTGATGTAGTTTTCTACCTCCTTACGGAATTTACTATCAGGAAATCTTTCCATGAATTCATTTGCCTGTGTGACCACATCTTTGAAACGTTCCGCCTTTTTTGTTGCGATACTGAGTTCTGCAAACTTAAAAAAGGATTTAATGGCTAATAATTTATATTGATCCGCCGTATTAGATTCGGGATGGGAATCCAATAAATTTGAAAAAGTTACACCAGCCGCCCTATACTCCCCGATATTATAGTAAAGCATTGCTGATTGATAATCTTTGCGTTCTAGCTTTTTTCTTAATTCATCAATGAGCCGGTTTGCTTCAGTAACTCTAACAGATTGCGGACGGGTATTGACAAAAGTTTGCAAGTTGCTGATTGCTTTATAAGTATTGGTTTGATCCAATGTTGCCTTTGGTGATTGAAGATAAAAGGTATAAGCCCTCATGTACTCCACTTCTTCAAGCTTGGGACTATTTGAGTAATTGTCTAAAAATATTTTAAACAGGTTTTCTGCATTTGTATAATCCTTCTGATTGAAAGCGGTATAAGCAAACTTATAATAAATATCTGCACCTTGTGGAGTGGTTTTGTAATAGGGAAGAATATCCTCATACACACTATATGCTTTCATCCATTTTTTCTTCGCAAAAAACTCATCAGCCTTTTTGAGCTTATAGGCAGCGTCCTTGCTTTTCAATATTTTATTGAGGCCAGGACCGCAGGATGCTAATAAAAATAAACTTAAAAAGGCAAAAATAAACTTCATAAAGTTTGCGAAGGTAGTCATATTGTCACAAATTTTACTAAAAAATATCAAGGTCCAAAACTTACCCTAGTTAAGATTTTGATAAAGAATAATGATACCTACAAACTGTAATACAATGGCTTTCCCTAGCTATTTTGGATTGGTTACGGCCAGAAAGAAATCCAGAGCTGTAATCATGCTTGGCGTTTTTGGCTTTGGTGCTATAATTTCTGGATTCAATCCCAGTTTTACAGCCTCGGATTTTGTGTTCTCCCCAAAAGTGCCAATCACCATTCCGTTTTGCCTAAATTTTGGAAAATTATCAAACCAGCTTTTTATTCCCGAAGGAGTAAAGAAGCAAACAGCATCGTATTTTTTATCTCCAATTATGGTTTTGATATCGGAGCTTTGAGAACGATACATATAGGCCAACTCAAAATCACAATTATTGTTTTTGAGCCAATTTACAATATCACTATCCTGTTGATTTTCGGAGCAAACGTATAGAAAACTCAGGTTCTCTTTATGTTTATTCATCACATCGAAAAGGCTTTTGTTGGTATTGTCTGCTCCATAAAAAACCTTTCTTTTTCTATAAAGTATAAATTTTTGAAGGTATAAAGCCACGGCTTCGCTGATGCAGAAATACTTGGTGTCCTGAGAAACAGTTACTTTGTTCTCTTCACAAGTTCTGAAGAAATGATCGATGGCATTGCGACTGGTGAAGATAACACTGGAGAACCGGGCAATATTCACTTTTTGAACTCTGAAATCTTTGCCTGTAATAGGAACCAGTTTTATCAGGGGTTCAAAATCGAGTTTTACTCCATACTTTTTTTCAAGTTCGAAAAAAGGAGATTTTTCACTCAATGGCTTTGGTTGCGTAATTAATATATTCTCAATTTTGCTCACGGTAGATTTCAATACGGATTTAATCAATTCATTTACAAATAAGGCACACTCAATGGGAGGCGAAGGTACACATTATTTTAAAAAATTTATTACTCCTTTATAAAGAATAATTGTTGGTAGTATCTCAAAGGCAATTACATATAATAAAAAATGAAACGCACTGATCTTATATTCACCTCTTATCAGGCCGATAGCAGCAATATATCTATAGATAAACATGCCAGAAATAAGTATCAGACTCAAGGTCCAGCCTATGGTAGAAATATTCTGATTACTTAATGAGATGATGGTGGATAGTGGCAATAAGAATATACCAGTAAGCTTGTTGATGGAAAAGATGGTGAAAATATAATTGTTAGTCAGTTTATCATACTGAAATAACCAACCCAAAAATTTTAAGATTAAAAATTTACCACAATAGATTACTGCTAGTGCTAAGGGGCACAATGCAATCAATTGCCAAACCGGGACTTGAAAGGTGGGGTTAAACTTGATTAAAATCAAAAAAATAAAAAAACCTCCGGAAAGGAAAAAGAATATATTGAATAGCAGAGATGGTAACGGATATTGAATCATTTGGCTCTTAAGTTGTTTAAACTTAAGTCCACGCCTAAAAAAGAATGAAATTTGGTCTGTAAAATACTTGCTAAAAACAGTCTTGATTATTGCAAAAAATAAAAACAGAAAAAGTAAGGTGTAGAAGTAAAGTTCTCGACCAGGAGTTTTTTCTTTGACAGCGTAAGGAGGGAGTGAAGCTTTCTCTTTAAAATTGTAATATGGATTGTTTTTGAAAATAGATTGTTGTAGACTGATCATTTTATTTTCAATACTATCCTTTGAGTAGGATACTTGCTGCCTGCCCATAACCGAAATGCTATCCGATTTACCTTTCTGGGCAAATGACGAACCTCCAAGTCCGATGAATAATAGTAGGATAAAAATGAATTCTTTCAAATCTGAAATTTGATGCAAAATAACGTGCTTAAAAGTAATTTATAAAGCCAAAATGTATTTTGGATTGCCTTAGGTTGAAATTGGTATCATTTCTTTTTCCAACAGCCCAGGCCAAATTAAAAAGTCCTGCCTTGGTTTCGAAACTCAAACCCAATCCTGCAGCCAGGAAATTGAACTTCTTGTTATTTCCCCCACTATTATCCTTTCCCCATCCGCCATCTGAAAATACATTGAAGTACGAATTTTCTCCCACAAGGTATCGGTATTCTAGCGTAGCTATTCCATATTGAGATAAAAATTGACTTTGTTCATCAAAACCCCTTAAGAGTCGATATCCTCCAATTTGAAATAATTCATTTCTAAAAATATGACTACCCGATATATAGCCTCCGTTGATAGACGCTTTCACGGTGCTTCGATTTTTGCCCAGAGGAAAATATTTAGTAACTGATAATACTGATTTCAGTTGATAGGATTTAGTTTTAATAGTGTCATACAAGCTGGAAAAATCAAAATCCGGATTGTTTGGATCCTTTAACTCCAGTATCTGATGGTTGGGTTTGATGATCTTATTGCCAGCCGAAGTGTTGAAACTGACTTCAAAACCATTGATAGGATTGAAAATATAATTTGTTGTGTTGAGGTAGTATTCAAACCCCAAATTTGTAACCCTAACATCGGCTTCCTCTGGCAGCCTTTTGGTAAGCGCAATTTGGCTGGTGTCCACAGCATTGACGATACTGCTAAATCTTTGAATATACAATTTGCCCGTTTGCCGGTTATTGATTGAAAATAATGCACCTAGTTTTAAATCAAAATTTAAAAAAGCACTGTCTTTCTTCAGGAGATTAAAGCCAAAGTCTATACCAAAAGGAGATTTAAAAAGATATGGTTGCTGAAAATGGATATTCAGTTGCTGGGAAGATGCCAACAGTTTTTGCCATCGAACCCCAATGTTTTCTCCGTTGCCAAAAGCATTTTTCAGATTCAATAGGCCTTCCCCAGTCAACTTTAGTTTGTTTGAGCCTTCCACATTGCTACCGGGTAAAAACCCTACCAGTATATTTACCTGACTGCTTTTTTTCTGTTCCAAAAACAGCTCTACCACTCCTCCGGTGCTTCGCCAGATAAATTGAGGTGGAAACTTTTCTTCTACATAATTTAGCTTCTTTAATTCGGAACTGATATTTTGTAGTTTTTCTTTATTGTATATAGATCCGTTTTTAATATTTAGAAATTGCTGCAAATAGTCTTTGCTTATTGTAGCATTTCCTCTGATTTTTATACTATCCACAAAATACAATGACCCCGTTTTCACGCTAAATGATCCAGATACTTTGTTGCCATAAATTCGAAAATCCTGCAAATAAATTTTGGCAAAAGGATAACCATTGTTTTCAAAGTAGGAGAACATACGACTTTGCATCTCAAACAATTTATTCCGATCAAAAGAATTGTTTTTTAAAACATGCTCATCCCAACCTATTTGCGAGAGCCAGTGGCGGCTTTGCTCATCAATATGTATAGAGTCCCATTGATATTTATCACCAATAAAAAGTCGGAGGGTAATGGCTGTAGAGTCGGATTGAATACTGTCAATAGATGCTGCAATGTATCCTCTGGCGTATAGATTGGATAAGATTTGGTCGATATAAAGAGTACAATCTTCTTTACTAAAAAAATCTTTTTTTATTTTCAATGTTTGAGAAATAAAAGCACTATCCTTATCCTCGGCCCAAATCCTTAATGTATACGGATGCTGTGCCGAAAGCAAAAGCATTTTCAAACTAAACGCTACAGTAAGCAGGTATCTTATATTTTTGTATTTCAATCGTGGTAAAAATAATTTTTTAAATTATATGTTAGCAGTTTGAAGGTTGAATTAGTTGGTTCAACGATTAAAATGGCTATTAAATTTCAAATTCATTGGCTGGTATCTACATACATATTCCTTTTTGCAAATCTGCCTGCAATTATTGCAATTTTCATTTTGCTACTTCTTTGAATAAGAAAGACCAATTGATGGCTGCCATCAACCAGGAACTAATGATAAGATTCACCGAAGAGCGAATGAATCTGGATACTATCTATTTTGGTGGTGGTACGCCAAGCATATTACCGGTTGAAGATGTAGCCACCGTTTTAAACACTATTGCGAAACATTATACCATTAATGCCGGAGCAGAAATTACCCTGGAAGCAAACCCTGATGATATCAATGTAGAAAAATTGCAGCAATGGAAATTTATTGGTGTCAACAGGCTTAGTATTGGCATACAGTCTTTTTTCGAAGAAGATCTGAAATGGATGAGCCGGGCTCACAACAGTGCGCAGGCACAGGAGGCCTTGCAACTTGCCTTAACCTATTTTGATAATATAACGATTGATCTGATATATGGTACGCCTGGTTTATCTCACTTTCGTTGGCAACAAAATGTGGAAAAAGCGATCAGTTTTAAAGTGCCTCATCTTTCATGCTATGCACTCACAGTAGAGCCTAAAACTCCTTTGAATAAATTGATCAGAATGCACCAGAAATCTGATGTAGATCCCGAGATACAGTCAGAGCAGTTTCTGATGTTGATGCAATGGGCCAGAGAGGCAGGATATGAACATTATGAAATTTCTAATTTTGCCCTACCGGGTTTTAGAAGCCGGCACAATTCCTCCTATTGGAAAGGAAAGTCTTATATTGGCATTGGTCCTTCTGCTCATTCTTATGATGGGCAATCAAGACAATGGAATATTGCCAACAATCAACACTATATAGATGCTATCCAAAAAGGTCAACTGCCTTGTGAGAGTGAAACGCTTACCGAGGTTCAAAGATTGAACGAATCTATTATGATATCACTAAGAACAATGGAAGGGATTGATTTGAGCCAGTTTTCGAAACAAAAGGTACAAACTGTTTTAAATGGTGCAGAAAAGTATATTAATCAGCAAAAGTTATTAGTGAGTGATGGATTCTTAAAACTTTCTGACCAAGGAAAACTTTATGCAGATGGAATTGCAGCAGATTTGTTTTTCGATGAATAGAAGAATCAATACATCATTGCGCTATAAACTCTTAATCTCCGTGGTTAAGTCCTGCAGCACTTTTTTGGCATCGCCGAAAAGCATAGAAGTTTTTGGACTAAAAAATAATTCGTTTTCAATGCCTGCATAACCCGGTTTCATACTGCGTTTATTTACGATCACTGTTTTTGCAAGTTCCACGTCCAGAACAGGCATGCCATAGATAGGAGAGGATGAATCGTTTTTGGCAGCTGGATTGACTACATCATTGGCACCTAACACCAGAACCACATCGGTGCCTCGAAAAAGATCGTTAGCTTGTTCCATTTCCAATAATTTTTCATAAGGCACATCAGCTTCTGCCAGCAACACATTCATGTGTCCGGGCATTCGACCAGCCACAGGATGTATCGCGTACCTAACTTCTACGCCTTTGCTTTCTAACAATTTTTCTAATTCATGACAGGCGTGTTGTGCCTGAGCCACAGCCAGTCCATAGCCGGGCACGATCATTATCTTATTGGCATAATTTAGTACGACCGCTGCATCGCTGATCAAAACTTCCTTTATTGTGCCTTGTACACTCAGATTGCCTTCCCGGGTTTTTGTGGATCCAAAAGACCCAATCAGTACATTGGCCAATGAACGGTTCATTGCTTTGCACATCAGGATAGTGAGCAGTGTGCCTGCAGCTCCAACAAGGATACCTCCGGTAAGCATCACTTTATTATCATATAAAAAGCCACCACAAGCCGCGGCTATACCAGTGAATGAGTTAAGTAATGAAATAACCACAGGCATATCTGCGCCTCCAATAGGAAACACAAAAAATAATCCGTACAAAAGGGATAACACAAAAATGACATAAAAAAAATAGCCATATCCGGTGAGATGAAAGAACAATACTACTGATAACATACCAATGGCCAATAGTAAGGCCATATTCACAATATGTTGTCCTTTAAAAGCAAAATCTTTTATGTTGCCATTTAACTTGCCCCAAGCCACCATGCTTCCTGCAAAAGATATGGAACCAATGATCAACCCGGCAAGAATGATGATAAACTGAAAAAGGGGTATCGTATTCAGGTGGTTAAACTCAACAATGCTGATCAAAGCTGCACAAATACCCCCCATTCCGTTGAACATACTCACCATTTCAGGCATAGCCGTCATCTTTACTTTTTTTGCTGCTATGGTACCGATGAGGGCTCCAATGGCTATGCCACCAAAAATCCAGACATAATTTTTTAATCTGTTTCCCTCATCATCAGTGTATAAAAATATAGTAGCCAGAATAGCCAATGTCATTCCGAATGCAGCTACCAGGTTTCCTCTTCTGGCTTTTTCCGGATGAGAAAGCATCTTCAGTCCAATGATGAACGTGATTGAAGAGACTAAATAAGAAGCAGTAAGTAAATTTATTCCCATAACCTATTGGATAAGATAAAAAGCAAAAGAGTATAGCCTGATAAAATTCTTGTATCTATTGTTTTCTGTTTTTCTTAGATCGAAACATTTCCAACATCCTATCTGTTACTACAAAACCTCCAACTACATTGAGAGTGCCTACAATTACCGCCAGAAAACCTAAAACAAGTGCCAAATAATTATCCGCTTCGGCTTTTCCCATTACAATGATTGCACCAATGATCACCACCCCATGAATGGCATTGGCACCACTCATCAACGGGGTGTGAAGCACACTTGGCACATGTCCTATCACTTCAATACCTACAAAAATCATCAGCACTACTATATAAATAATTTGTTCGTAGGTGGAAATCCAATCTAACATAATTTTTGTTTTAAATGTTCTTTATTCTTTCATGCACTATTTGTCCCTGCTTTACAATACAAGCACCCACCACTAAATCGTCTTCCCAGTTCAGATGCAGATTGTTTTCCGGGTCTATGCTTAGCTGTAGAAAATTTAGAATGTTTTTCCCATAAAGCTTGCTGGCATCGGCAGGCATGGTGCTTTGAAGATTAGTGTTACCCACAATACGCACTCCATGATGAAAAGTAGTTTCATTGTTTTTGGTAAATGGTGTATTGCCACCTGTAGCAGCCGCCAGGTCTATAATGACAGATCCATTTCGCATACCATTTATCATTTCTTCAGAAATAAGCAGGGGAGCCTGTTTGCCGGGAATCTGAGCAGTTGTAATCACAATATCAGATTTGGCAATGGTTTCAGCTATTTTTTGCTGTTGCTTTTGTTTATAGTCTTCTGATTGTTCTACTGCATAACCTCCGGCTGTGCTGGAATCGGCGGCTCCTTCCACTTCTACAAATTTTGCACCCAGGCTTTGCACTTCTTCTTTCACTGCCGGGCGTGTATCAAACACTTCTACCACAGCGCCTATTCTTCTGGCTGTGGCAATGGCCTGTAATCCTGCCACTCCTGCACCTAGTATCAATACTTTTGCAGGTGCAATACTTCCTGCTGCGGTCATAAACATGGGGAAATACCTGCCATACAAATTAGCGGCCAATAAGACGGCTTTGTATCCGGCAATATTGGCCTGCGAACTAAGCACATCCATCGTTTGAGCTCGGGTGGTACGAGGAAGCATGTCTAAAGAGCAAACGATCAAGTTGCTTTTTTGAGCGTATTGCTCCATCAGGTCTTTATTGTATAATGGTTGAAAAACGCCAATGAGCAGTTGGGGTTTGTGGTTGGAAATTTCTTGTGGATTAATAGGATGAATAGCTAGCAACACATCAGCATGATCCAGAACTTCCATTCGGGATTTTATTAGCACTCCGGCAGCTTCATATTCCTTATTGGCACAATAGGACTGATTTCCGGCATTGTTTTCTACAAAAACCGTTATTCCTTTTTTAATAAGGGCTGAAACGGTTTCACTGAGCATCGAAACCCTGTTTTCAAAATCTGGTTCTTTTAAAACGCCCACAATCATATGATCGGATTTATAAGGTAAGATACCCAAATCAATGTTGAAATCAAAATTTTGGCATCTAAGATTTTTTTTATGGCTTCATCATTTCCACATGATCTATTCCGGCATCATCATATATTGCACTACAAGTGGAAAATCCCAGAGTCGCATAAAAATTTTGGAGATATAGTTGTGCGCTGATCTTGATAGCTTGTACCCCATAGCTTTCATACACCATTTGAATACTTTTTAGCATAAGTGTTTTTCCCAAACCCTTAGCTCTGGCTGTTTGTTTCAAAACAACCCGACCAATTGAAGGTTGGGGATAACTAAGCCCTGGTGGCAATATTCTCGAATAGGCGATTAACGAATTGTCCTGCTTGCCCAGTAGATGGTATGCCGTTTTGTCTTTGTCGTCCAAATCCAGATAATAACAATGCTGTTCTACTACAAAAACTGCTGATCGCAATTGTAGGATCTCGTATAACTCGTCGGTAGTAAGCTGATGAAAAGTTTTGCTGGTCCATTCTATCATAACCCAAAATTTTATTTCGTAAATGTATAGTTTATTAGAATGATGAGGATGGGGACTCTTGAGGGATGCCCGATCAGGAAGATCAGCAAAACATATAATCGGAAAAAAGAAAAGTCAATGATCGGAATAAACAATACCCAAATAAATGCTCATGTACAAACCGTTTATCACATTTTGTCTAGGGAATTTAGATGGGTATGAATAAACCATTAAATTTAGAGTCAAAACTATAATGATATGCAAAAGTATATTTTGGCTGGCGCGATGCTTATGCTGAATTTTTTAGGCAAAGCTCAAAGCACTTTGGCTCCTTTGACTGTGGAGAAGATTATGCGCAACCCTATGTGGATGGGGAGTTCACCGTCCATTTTGCAGTGGAGCCTTGGCGGAGACAGTTTGTTTTTTCGTTGGAATCCTGAAGGTAAACCTGCAGACTCTTTGTATTTCATCACCCTAAAAAACAAAATGCCACAAAAAGCTTCCAATGAAATGATGCAGAACATGATTAGGCCACAGACCGTGGTGTACAATCAGACTCGTAACCAGATGGTGTATGAAAAAAATGGAGATATTTTTTTTACAGACTTCAAAACAAAGAAGCAAAAACAAATAACCCAAACAATGGATTTTGAAACCAATCCACAGTTTTGTTTTCAGGAAAAAAAAATTGTTTATCAAAAAGCCAACAACTTTTTTGCATGGGATATTGCCTCAGGAGAAACCTGGCAATTAACTAATATCGGAACTGGCTCACCAGGGTTGGGCACTAGACCTGTTGAGAATAGACGAACCTCGGCCGAAGGGAAAGAAGAGCTATGGCTGAGGCAGGATCAGCTCGCTAACTTTGATGTACTACGAGAGAGGAAGGCAAAGGCCGATACTAGTGCTGCTTATAGAAATGCATTACCAAAGGAAAAACGGTTGAGAAATATTGTCATCTCCGAAGGGTCCATTCGTGGAATGGGGATTAGTCCTGATGGAAGGTTTGTCAATTACAGGGTGATGAAGCCTGCCACAAATAAGAATACCCTTGTTCCGGATTATGTAACCGAGAGCGGCTATACAACCGATATTCCTGGCAGAGATAAAGTGGGGGCTGCATCTCCAGTTTCAGAGTTTTATATTTTTGATAGAGAAAGAGACACTGTCTTTTCGCTACAAACGGATTCAATCCCCGGAATAAGAGACCTGCCAGACTATTTAAAAGATTATCCAAAGACACTTGAAAAAAGAAAGAAAGCTAATGAGAAAAGAGCGATTATGGTGCAATCTGTTTCCTGGTCACCCAATGGAAGCCATGCGGTGGTAGAAATATTTTCAGATGATAATAAAGACCGCTGGTTGCTGCTTTGGGATATGAAATCCAATAAACTAAAGTTGTTGGATCGTCAAAGAGATGAGGCCTGGGTGGGTGGGCCTGGAATTGGGTTTGGTTCCAATAGCGGTTGGATAGATGAAGATAATTTCTGGTTTCAATCCGAAGTAACAGGATACTCGCATTTGTATGCGATCAATGTAAAAACCTTCAGTAAAAGAACCTTCACATCAGGAAACTATGAGGTGCAAACCGTAAGTTTGTCCCAAGATAAAAAGCAATTTTTCATCACCACCAATGAAGTGCATCCGGGTGAAAAGCATTTCTATATTTTGAATATAGCCAGTGGAAAAAAACAAAAAATCACCGCCATGACCGGTGCTAATAATGCAGAAGCCTCACCCAATGGAAAGTATATCGCTTTTCTGCATTCCTACTCCAATCAACCCTGGGAGTTATTTATTCAGGAAAACAAACACGGAACAGAAGCCCAACAAATTACTTTTAAGGCACAGAGTGCGGAATTTAGATCCTACCCCTGGAGAGATCCAAAGGTGGTGGTTTTTACCGCCGCAGATGGGGCACAGGTATATGCAAGAATATACACTCCTGAAAAACCTCATGCCAACAAACCAGCCGTACTTTTTGTACATGGAGCTGGATATCTGCAAAATGCACATAAGTGGTGGAGTAGTTATTTTAGAGAATATATGTTTCACAACTTATTGGCCGACCAAGGCTATGTGGTGATGGACATAGACTACCGTGGAAGTGCCGGGTATGGCCGCGACTGGCGAACTGGAATTTACAGACACATGGGAGGAAAAGATTTGAGCGACCATGTGGATGCTGTAAAATATCTGGTGAAAAACTACGGCGTAGATCCCAAACATGTGGGCTTATATGGAGGATCTTATGGTGGATTTATTTCGCTGATGGCCATGTTTAATGAGCCTGATGTTTTTGCCGCAGGTGCTGCCCTAAGACCCGTTACAGATTGGGCTAACTACAATCACGGATATACTTCCAATATCTTAAATGAACCATATAATGATAGTATTGCTTATTATCGAAGCTCTCCAATTTATTTTGCCAAGGGCCTGAAAGGTTCTTTATTGATTTGTCATGGTGTAGTGGATGTGAATGTGCATTATCAGGATGCGGTGAAACTTTCACAAAGATTGATAGAATTGGGCAAGAACAATTGGGAACTGACAGGCTACCCCATGGAAGATCATGGTTTTGTAGAACCCAGTAGCTGGACAGATGAATATAAACGAATTTTTAAGCTGTTTGAAATGGTGTTGAAGAAATAGGGGGGCAGAAAAAAGGGAACAAAAGTCTTAAAAAAGGAGAGGTTTGAAATTTGAAATATTTAGTTCAAATTTCAAACCCCAAACCTTTCATTTTCTTATTGCAACATGATCACTCCACAACCTGTTCTGGGGCCGGAATTGCCGGTAGGTTGGCTGGTATAATCATCTGTACCACCATGCACAATAACACCCAGACCGATGATATAGTTAGGAGTTCCGGATACAATGCTCCATTTGTCAGTAGTAATGGATTTGCTGCCATGTCCGCTGGCATCTAGTTTAATATTTCCAATATCACCTAAATGGAAGGCTGCAGATCCCCATTCTCCATGATTTTGTTTGGTAGGATTCCAGTGACCATGCGTATTGTTGCCTTTGTCTCCACAATCTCCATGCTCATGAAAATGTACCGCCACATTGCTGTCTGCTCTTGAATGGTCATCAATCGCCACATCCAGACGAATATTGATGCTGTCTAATTTATAAAACTTTGCTGTGCCAATGTTTTGAGTAGAGTCTGCGGTGGACATTAAATTGGCCGTAGCTACCAATGTGCCTTCTGCTGCCTGTACAGTTTCAACAGGAGGAGTGGCTGTGGTATCTGTACCATCAGCATCACTATCAGCACCACCACCACAAGAGCATAATATTCCGGTGGATAGGATTCCTGCTAGTAGAAAAAGATTCTTCATAATCAAAATAAATTTTAAGTTAAACAATTGCCGATTGGGGCCTTGAAAGGACAAAAATATTCCTTTTAAATCTATTACTGTTTTCATTCTTTTATTTTTACACCCTAAAATCTTTATTAGTGGTCAATGAAACAATCAATCCCTGGAAGGTAGTCAGTGAAAAGGAAGTGTATGATAACCCCTGGATCAAGCTTACGGCCTATGAGGTGATCAATCCCTCAGGTGGCGAAGGGATTTATGGTAAAGTGCATTTTAAAAATAGGGCAATAGCCATTTTGGTTTTGGATGAAGACAAAAACACCTATCTGGTGGGGCAGTATCGGTTTGTGCTGAATGCCTACAGTTGGGAAATTCCCGAAGGTGGATGTCCGGAAGGGGAGTATACCTTAGATGCAGCCAAAAGAGAGTTGCTAGAAGAAACAGGGTTGGTAGCCTCCAACTGGAAAGAACTTATGAGAAGCCATTTGTCCAATTCGATTGGAGATGAATTTGCTATCATTTATCTGGCACAGGATCTGGTGCAGAAAACTGCCATGCCTGAGGAAACAGAGCAGTTAGTTGTGAGAAAAATAGCGTTTGCAGAAGCTGTAACTATGGTGAATGATGGCCGCATTACGGATGCATTGTCCATACTGGCTATTCAGAAATTGCAATTAATGATTTTGGCTAACGAAATTTAAAATTATCATGTTGGAAACAGTAGGTCAAATACCAGAAGCAATGTCGAATGATCCACGACTTAAGATTGTAAGGCGGGTGAGCAAATTGATGGATGAAGAGTTTGCGATTGGGAAATTTAAATTTGGAATTGATCCATTGCTGAACCTCATTCCCATTGCCGGTGATATAGGCGGGTATGTCATTTCAATGTCCTTAATCATCACCATGCTGCAGCATGGTGCATCTGGCAAGGTGGTGGCAAAAATGGTCCTCAATGCAAGTCTGGATGCGCTGATAGGAGCCATTCCTTTTCTGGGTTGGATTTTCGATTTTACATTTAAAGCTAATACCCGAAATGTAAAACTACTTAGCGAGCACTACACGGATGGAAAGCATCGCGGTAGTGCTTTGCCTATCATCACGGTCATCATCATCATCATGCTGCTGGTGATAATTCTGTTGATTTTTTTAGTGGTAAGAATATTTTATTGGTTGGATGGTTTGGTAACCATTTGATGGGTTGCCTGATTTCTTTCTGAGAATGATTGATGGATATGAATACGCAAAATAGAGATGTGTGGGCTAAATATTTATATGCACGATGTTTTAGAAATAGTTCTTTGGCGTTTTTGACTGCGAAGAGTGGGTAGGATGCCATATATTCTACAATCGAAGAGTGCGACGCAACAAGGCTGCCCTTTGTTTTTTGCTGGGAACATAAAAAATGTGATGCAATGGATTGCACTTGCACTTTCCTTTCTTTTTAGTTTCTTTGTCCGGTGAAAAATTTCAGACCACAACACAGACCCAAAAAGAGTTCGCTAATTACCGGTCTTAGCGCTATTACGAAGGCTTTGCAGGAAGGTATAGCCTTGGATCGGATTTTTGTAGATGCAAAACTTCCAGGCCGGGAAATTGCTGATTTCAAAAAAATGATGCTCAGTTATCATGTGCCTGTGAATTTTGTTCCTGTACAGAAACTGAACAGTTTTAATATAGAAGGACATGGCGGTTATGTGGCTCAAATAGCCAAGGTGCAATACCACCTATTGCAGGATGTGATTTCACATGTGGTGGATCGGGGTAAAGTGCCCTTGTTTTTGATACTGGATGGCATCACTGATATTAGAAATATCGGCGGAATTGCCCGCACAGCCTGGTGTTGTGGGGTGGATGCCATCATCATACCCGATAAAGGGGTGGGTGCTTTGAATGAGGATGCCGTACTCACTTCAGCAGGAGCTTTAGAGAAAATTCCAGTTTGCCGGGTAAGCAGTTTGATGAAAGCTGTGGACGAATTGCACCTGAATGGAATCGCTGTGTATGCGAGTGAAATGTCAGCTTCAAAAAAAATTGCCGATTGCGATTTTTCTGTCCCTGCAGCTATTGTGATGGGGAGTGAGGACAAAGGTATTTATCCCGCTTTGCTGAAAATATGTGATGAAAATATCAGCATCTCTATGAAAAATAATTTTGAAAGCCTGAATGTGTCCATTGCCACCGGCATGATCTTGTACGAAGTAATGCGACAAAGAGGAGAATAATTGATTATTGAATATTGATTATTGAATATTGAATTATTGAATATTAATAATTAAACATTAACAATTAACAATTAATATCGCCCTTCATGGATTTCATGTCTTCCATAAATATTCCCAAGCTTTTGCAGCCTATTACTTATGGAAATAAGATATTGTTGATAGGATCTTGTTTCACGGAGCATATTGGCAATGCATTGGCCGATCATAAGTTTGATGTGTTGCAAAACCCGCATGGCATTCTTTTCGAACCGGCCAGTGTGCGGCATAGCCTCATTTCTTATGTAGAAAACAGACAATATGAGGAAAAGGATTTGTTTTATCTAAACGAACTATGGAACTCCTGGCATCATCATTCCCGTTTTTCCGGGATGAATAAGGACGAGGTATTACAAAAGATCAATACTGGTGTTTCCGAAGCCCATGAATTTTTGAAAACAGCCGATTGGGTTGTGATCACCCTGGGATCTGCTTTTTCTTATATTCTCACTTCCAACAATTTGGAAGATGAACGACATGATGTGCATGTAGCCAATTGCCATCGGGCACCGGGGCAATGGTTTTATAAAAAGTTACTGGGAATAGAAGAAATAATTGCAGCTATGGACAATACCTATCATCGGCTGCGCAATTTCAACCCCAATCTTAAAATATTATTTACTGTTAGTCCAGTTAGACATTTGCGAGATGGTGTGATTGACAATAACCGCAGCAAGGCAAGGCTGATAGAAGTGGTGCATCATCTGGTAGAAAAGTTTCCTGGGGTGTATTATTTTCCTGCCTATGAGTTGGTCATAGATGTGTTGAGAGACTATCGTTTTTATGATATTGATTTTGCACACCCTAATTATCATGCAACCGAATTTGTGCTTGAGAAGTTTACAGAAAACTGTATTGATGAGCCATCGCGCCAATTGATGAAAGAAGTGAAACAGATCATGATAGCCAGCAGGCACAAAGCTTTTCAGCCGCAAACCAATGCCCATAAACTGTTCTTACGATCTCATTTTGAGAAGGCAAAAAAACTTACCGAAAAATATCCCTTCCTCCATTTTGAGGAAGAGATAAAATATTTTTCAGGCGAACTCTAAATCTTTTTATTTAAACCTTATTAGAATCCAAAGCTTATCCCAACATTCCAGTTGGTTCCAGCTTGTGGGAAGTAAAAATTATTCACAGTAAGAGCTCCATCGTAAAGATAACTGTAGGTGTAGCCATTGTTTTCATACTTCCTGTTGAAAATATTGGAAACGACTCCTGTGATAGATACCTCTCTAAACAGTTTACTACTGAGATGATAACGAAGTCTCAAATCAGTCAATGCATAGGGATTAATGCTTTTGAACTTTGTTGCCGTGTTATCCAAATATTGGCGGCTCACATATTTTTGAATGATGTCAATAAAAAAATGACGGCTAGTTGTTGGTTTATAAAAGGGCTCAAAACTGGCTGTAGCACCTACTACCACATTGGGTGAAAAAGCAATATCAGAATTATTAAAAATTTCCTCTATTTGCCCACCATTGTCATAGTCATCGCTATACTGTGTGAACGATTTTATTTTATTTCGACTAAAAGCAGCATTGGTACTCAACTCAAAAATGGAGGAGGGTTTTATGCCTGCGTTCAATTCTATTCCTGCACGATAGCTGCTTGGCACATTGGTTCGGTTATAAGCACCCACATCGTTTATCATGCCGGTAAGGATCAACTGATCTTTATACTTCATGTAATAACCAGTAAAACCGGCATTCCAATTTGGGTCACTATAATCAAATCCCAATTCCAGATCCTGAAGGTGCTCAGGCTTGGGTTGCTGAGTGGGTGCTGCTTCAAAATCATCCCTGTTGGGTTCTTTATTGGCCAAGGCATAAGAGGCAAAAATTCGACTATATTTTTTACCATCATGTCGGATCAGGTAATTGATCCCGATTTTTGGATTAAAAAATAAATGAGTTGCCTCTATATTCACCATGGGATTTTTTCTGAATCCATGAATATTATAGGATACATTTCTTACCTGCAAATCCAGAAATGTAAATAAGCCTTCTGCAATTTCCTGCTGCCATTTGCTGTAGAAATTGATATCATGCTTATAGGCAGATAAATGATACCATTGATGATCGGGTGGAATTCCATATTGCGCCCATTTTATAAATCCATAATGTCGGGTATCATAGTTGGTGTAAGCACCACCAAATGCCAGGTTGGTTTTGTTTTTATCATAAACCAATGAAAATACTGTCCCTGAGTAATAGTTGTCCAACCAGATTTGTCTAATCAGGTTTACCCGTTTTATCGTGTCTCCAATCACCGGAACATAATTGGGCAACCCGTAGTTTTTGAATTTTTCACCATCATGATCATCACCGTCTTTGTACTCATTATAGTAGCCCCTTCCTCTGGTCATAAACAAGCTCAAATTTCCTGTCCAGTAAGGATTAAACTTTTGATTGATGAACAGTTGATAATAATCCTGCTGATAATTGTCTGTCTGATCATTGTAATAGGAGCTTTTGCCATGGGCATCCACCATTTCTCCAATCGAGTTGGTTTGTCGGCCAATATTGTCCAATATCTGGCCGTAGTCAATGTGGGCGGCATCCTTTAAATCAAAGATCACTCCAATACCATTCCAGGCCTGGCCGGTTTTTTCTTTTCCCGTCAGCAAGTTGAATTTGATATTTGTTTTTTGATTTTTAGAAGTCCATCCTGTCAGAAATTGAAGAGATTTCAGATCAGCCTTTGAACGATCTATATAGCCAGATGAATTGATTTTGGACAATCGGATATCCATCTGAAAGCCACCCTGAAGCAAACCGGTGGCGGCTTTGATGGTATGCTTCCAGGTGTTGAACGAACCATAGGAGTTACTCACCAAAGCAGAGGCATTATTCGATTGTTCGATATTTGAAATATTGATAGAACCGCCAAATGCGCCTGCCCCATTGGTAGAAGAGCCTACCCCACGCTGAATTTGGATCGAGCTGGTAGAAGAAGCAATATCACTGGTGTTTACAAAAAATATTCCCTGCGATTCCGGGTCATTCACCGGAATACCATTAAAGGTTACATTTATCCGGGTCATGTCCGTTCCTCTTATGCGCAGCGAACTGTAGCCCACTCCGGTGCCATCGTCCGAGGAGGTAACTACGGAGGGCAACTGCCCAAGCAGGTAGGGCAGATTGGCTCCATGATTTTGTTTAGAAATTTGTTTGTCCTGCAGGTTGCTGGCTGCAAAGGGCATCTTGTTGTTCACTCTGGTAGCGCGCACTTCTATGGGTGCCAGTACATTCACACTGTCTTTGGGAATAGAATCGGTTTGAGACCATACGAGGTGTTGGGTGGCAAGAGCCAAACCCATCATAAAAATCCTCTTCATTTGTTTTCTTTTTTAGAATTAAAAAAATAATGAGAGGGAAATGCTGAAAGAAGAAAGGAGTAGAAATTTTTCCTTCCCTGCGCAGGCATTACCCTGATCAGGTTTACGGGTATTATCTCAGCTTCTCAGCCCTTTCAGACCGATAGGCACCCCGGGAACACTGTGTTCTTTGAAAGAACGGCGCAAAGGTAAAAGATTTTTGAGCGAAATAAAAAGGGTTGTAAAGAATATTTTTTTAATCTTGGCGAAAGCAGATTTTGGTTCTCTTTGCTATAGTTTATCCCAAACAAAAGCACTCGGTTCCATGGTGGAACAAATACTATCACGAAAAATCAATATCTGTTTTCCATTGCAGGGATACACAATTGGATTTTTTATTTGTAATAGATTTTAAAGAAACAAGTAGTTAAAATCTATGATTCGAAGCTTATTTTATGATATTAAAGAAGCGTTTCCATCTTGGTCCGGTTTCTCCATAGCTGAACCAGATCATCCAGGCTTTTCCAACTACTGAACTCTCAGGCACAAATCCCCAAAAACGACTGTCTTGCGATTTATGACGATTGTCTCCCATCATCCAGTAATAGTCCATCCTAAAGGTATAAGTATTCGTTTGCTGCCCGTTGATGAAAAACTGTCCATTTCTGTTTTCCAAAGTATTGCCTTCGTAGGTACGGATAGCACGTTCATACACTGGATAGTTGGCCGTAGTTAGTGTAATAGAAACTCCTTTTTTAGGAATCCAAATGGGGCCATAGTTGTCCACCGACCATTGATGTGCTGTGTCATAAAAAGGGAAAAGCCTTTCTGGTTCTGCATTTCCAGGAATTACTTCTTTGGTTATGCTAGCCACATCGATAGCCGAAAGAGCTTTGAGTGTAGCCAATTCCGGAAGCGTCAGATTAATATGATACTGACCATCATTGCCAGGACTGAAGTCCGGACTGCCATATTCCAAATTCAGAGCAATGCCATTATCTTTTAAGAAATCTGCATCTATCGGCACATTATTTTTTGTTCTGAAGGAATAGTAGGTAGCCGAAGTGGGCGGAATAAATCCCTGCTTGCCATTGATATACACAATGCCATCTATTATTTTTAAGGAATCGCCGGCAATGCCTATACAGCGTTTGATATAGTTATCCGTTTTGTCTGCCGGGTGTGCCACCACTGGAAATTCTGCCGGATTGTCCAGAATGTACTGGTCATCTTGAGAACCTGCGGCAGCTCTTCTTTTTATATCGTAGTATGGATTTGCCGATTCAAATTCTGGCCGGTGAATAACCGAATCACCCGCCGGGAAATTAAACACTACGCAATCATATCTTTTTACCGGAGTAGCAAACCAACGAATATAAGGGAGTTCCAGCAGGGTGGTATAGGACTTGGAGTTGGTGACCGGAAGGTAGTTGTGCACAAAAGGAACTGATAAAGGGGTGTTTGGGATTCGGGGTCCATAACTGAACTTGCTCACAAAAAGAAAATCCTTCACCAGCAATGTTTTCTCCATAGAACTGGATGGAATCGTATAGGCCTCAAAGATAAAAGTTCGGATTAGAGTGGCGGCAATAATCGCAAATATAGCGGCATCCACCCATTCGCGCCAGGCGGCTTTTCTATGTTTTTTTACGCCTTCTGCACCAATCAGTCTGGCATCTTTGTGATTGGCCAGCCAGGGAAAATAGAAAAAGGAAAACAGGGAGGCTGCGGCATGGTCAAGGAAGGAAAAACGACAAAATACTTTGGTAAATTCTATAAATATACCTGGCGTAATAAACCATCCTACCACAGGAATAAACTGCCAGAATACCCAGTGCTTCGGTCTTTGTGCTATCTCCTGCATCACCCAGGTATTGTAAAAAGGTACATAAGCTTTCCATGATTCCTTGCCCGCTTTCTTAAAAAGTTTTGCTAATCCGAAAGATGGTAACCACACAAGCAGCAGACTGATGAGATAAATTACAAACAAATGATAGAAAGGCATACCCAAAAATATTTTATGGACAAACGTACAGGATTTTTTTTAATTGCTAGGGAATTAAGCGACCAGCCTTAGGGCAGATTTGCTATAGAGTACAAAAAAAAATTGTTAATTAATTGCTAGTACTGATTCATTATGATCCTTCGCCTGAATAAATTAATAATCAATATTATATGTGTTCAGTCATATTATTGATTTTGCATTGGTTGGAAAATTTCAACTAGCTAATTTGGGTGATGTGACCAAATTTGTTTTTTCGTATGATACTTTTCGTAATACCTTTATGCTATAGTTCAGATCACAATTAGAGTTCGATAAGCACCTCTACACCAAATTTTTAACCTTAAAACTCTATAGTATGAAAAAAACAATTTTTTCTCTTTTCTTGGTACTATCCAGTACTTTTCTTTTTGCTCAAGATGTTGTTTATGGCATCACCGTGGATGGCTCTAGTTCTGCTGCTTACAAGTTTTCCGGTGTGAACCCCACTACAGGGGCAAATTTCAGCAGTACTGTTACTTCCACTACCAGTATTTCTGATGAAGGTTCCGCTGCGTTGGGATTAAATGCTGATGGTTCTTGGTTGTATTATATCGAGTATGGTTCAGGTTCCGAGGGAGAAGGTAATGGAATACTTGATATTCATTCAATAAAGGTGGATGGAACTGGTGATAATCAGCCACTTAACGATTTTGATATGAACGGTGGCTCAAATAATAATGAATTGAGTTTTGTTCGCTTAGGAATTGATGCAAATAATAAGGGCTGGATTGTGGCAAAACAGTCTGACAATACCTTATACTTAGCCAGTTTTGACGCTAATGGCAGTGGTGGAGTGTCTAATGCACTGTTGCGAGGAACACTTGCAACCAGTGATAATACGAATAGTGTATTTGATAATGGCGACCTTGCTTTAGATGGCTCTGGCGGTATGTTTTTATTGGCCAATGTTAGCGGAGGCGTTACAAAAATTTATAAAATTACTGGAACGGCTTTAAATGCTACTACTTCTTTGTCAACTAATACACCAATTACTCTTGCATGGACACTAGTTGATAATACCAATAGTCAGTTTGATGGGAATGTAAATGGAGTGGCTTTCTCTTCCACTGGTAGTATGTATTTTTCGGGGAGTAGTGGAATATATTTTATTGATGCTAACACAGTAAGTACTGCCACTGGAACTGTTCAATGTAATTTCCTTGTTGCTAATTCCTGGGGTTTGGCTGACTTAGCAACCGAATATCATCCGATCACCAAGCTGCCGGTAAGTTTCGGAGATATAAGTGCTACTGCTACCAATGGTCAGTTGATGGTTCAATGGCAATCCCTGACAGAGACAAATTGTAAAAACTATACCGTAGAAGCATCTAATGATGGGGAAAACTGGATCACTCTTGGTACAATATCCTCCAAGGCTTTAAATGGAAATTCTTCCACTGCATTGACCTATACCTTTACAGGTGCAATACCAATGGGACTGGCTGGTATCAGTTTAGCATTCTTGTTAGGCACTTTATTCAAATCTAGAAAGGTTAGAATCCTGATGGCCGTTGTTTGCGTTATTGCTGTTGCCTCCTGTTCAAAGAGTGCTGCAGATAAAGAAGCCATTGTGAAATCAGAAAAAGTATTGATTAGAATTGTTAACCATGATATAGATAATAATATTTCAGCCACATCAAAAATAGTACAGGCAAAAATTCAGTAGTTGAATTATAGTTATAGATAAAACAAAACCACCTCATTCCTGGGGTGGTTTTTTTGTGGTTGTTAGTACCGGCAATCACAAATCAAAAAATAGAATGTAATAGTAAGAAAGTACAAATTCAAAATAAATACTTACATCCTGGTTTATTTTACGCTGGCTATCTTTATCCATGAATCTCTTTTCGGGTTCATAAAAGATTGCGGTCATGAATAGGTTCCAAAAAACAAGATTTATTGTTGTTTTTGTTATTTGTTTGCTCTTGCAGACATGGTGTGCAGGAGCACAGAATTTTTTTAATGTACTAAACTTTGGTGCCAAAAACGATAGCAGTTTGCTGGCTACCACGGCTATTCAAAAAGCCATTGCCACTGCTTCCAAATCAGGTGGTGGCACGGTATATTTTCCACCAGGAAAATACCTCACAGGCCCCATTCATTTAAAAAGCAATATCACCATCTTTATCGATGCCGGTGCGGAGCTCCATTTCAGTAGTAATTTTGATGATTACCTGCCGATGGTAGAAAGTAGGTACGAAGGGGTGGATGTTACCAGCTTTTCTCCTTTGTTTTATGCCAATCAGGTTGAAAATATTTCAATAATTGGCCGAGGGTTGATAGAAGGTCATGGCAAAAAATGGTGGGATTTTGTGGAAGGCTATAAAGAAGGTCAAGTTCGTTCCAAATGGCAGTTGGAATTTGACCGCCAGAATAAAAATATTTTATTGCCCGATGATCCCCGACAAATGAAACGGGGTTTTCTTCGACCACCTTTTATACAGTTCATGCATTGTAAAAACATCCTGATACAAGGCATCACTATTCGCAACTCACCGTTCTGGACCATCAATCCACAGTTTTGTGATAACCTCACTGTTCATGCAGTTACTATCATCAATCCACCACGCAATGCACCAAATACCGATGGGATCAATCCGGAAAGTTGTACCAATGTGCGCATCAGCGATTGCCATATCAGTGTGGGCGATGATTGCATTACCATTAAGTCTGGTAAGGATTCGCCGGGTAGAACAAAAAATCGTCCGGCAGAAAATTATACCATCACCAACTGTACTATGCTGGCAGGGCATGGTGGAGTAGTAATAGGCAGTGAGATGAGTGCAGGAGTTAGAAATATTGCCATCAGCAATTGTATTTTCGATGGCACCGATCGGGGCATCAGAATCAAATCGGCAAGGGGCCGGGGTGGTGTAGTGGAAGACATACGAGTGAGCAATGTCATCATGCGGAATATAAAAAAACAGGCCATAGTGCTGGACCTAGAATATGCCAAAGTACCCGAAGAACCTGTTTCCGAAAGAACACCAAGGTTTAGAAATATCAGATTCAGCAATATCACTGCTTATACCAATGAAGCGATTTATATGAATGGCCTAAAGGAAATGCCTATTGAGGAAATAAGTATCAATGATGCTGTGTTCTATGCCAAAACTGGAATTCAGATTCGGAATGCAAAAAACATTTCATTCACTGGGGTAAAAATAAATACAACCAACGGGCCGGCAATTAAGGCGGAAGCCACCACCAGACTGGATATTTTGAACCTTCACTCTTCTGCCATCCCAACCAATATGCCATTGATTAAACTGAACAATATTAAAAGTGCTAGAATACAAGACTGCTGGCCAGAGGCTGGATTTAAACATCTTGCTGAAATTTCGGGATCAGAAACCGAGAATATCATTTTTAAAAATAATATTGCAAACGAATCGGGCATTAAAATAGCCAGTGATGTAAATAGCTCCGCTGTTAAAAAGTAATGATGCAAAAATTGTTTTTCTTCTTTATATTATTAAGCATGGCCTGGGATTCTCATTCTCAGGATTTAAAACTTTGGTACGATAAACCTGCGCAAGAATGGGTAGAGGCTTTGCCCATTGGGAATGGTAGATTAGGTGCGATGGTTTTTGGAGGTGTTTCCAACGATCGTGTTCAGTTTAATGAGGAGACCTTATGGACTGGTTATCCCAGAGAGTACAATAAAAAAGGGGCGTATCAATATTTGGATTCAATAAGAAATTTATTATTTGCTGGCAAGCAAAAAGCGGCTGAAGACCTTGCAGGTCGTGAGTTTCTGGGTTTAATGTCTGCTGATGGAAACAAGGAAAAATGGCTGCAAAAAATTCTTTCTGTTTTGAAGTTAAAGTCCAATCCATCTAAAATGGATTTCAATGATAAATCATGGAAATCAATCAGTGTGCCTAATTATGACGGATGGGAAACCGAAGGTTTAAAAGGAGTGGATGGTGCAGTTTGGTTTCGATACAGTTTTGAGGTTCCTGAAGCCTACCTGAACAAAGAACTAATATTGGATCTAAACAAAATCTATAATCAGGATTTTACTTTTATAAATGGAGTACCTATTGGCCAACAGGATGATGATAAGGAACGCATCTATTCTATTCCAAATAACCTGCTCAGGAAAGGGAAAAATACTATCGCCATTTTGGTTGTGAATTATTCCGGCAAGGGAGGCCTTTTGGGATTTAAGGATACGAATAAACAAATTGGGTTTAAACTCAGTTCGAAATCCAATGTTGTTCTGCCTGTCAATGGTGTGTGGAAATATGCTATTCAGGATCAAGACACACCGGCTGTGGGGCAGTTTCAGGCCAGTTACCAGCCTTTTGGAGACTTGTACATCCACACAAATTTGAATGAATCTCAAGCAAACGATTATAAACGCACACTCGACCTTGCTACTGCCACGCTCACGACTACCTATAGTTACAATGAAGTACAGTATAAGAAAACCTATGTGGCCAGTCAGCCCGATCAGGTGCTGGCTATTCACTACAGTGCTAATAAACCCGGGGCAGTTTTTTTTGAAGCATCATTAAGGAGTCCTCACAGAAACTTTGTGGTAAAACAAATCAATAAAAATACCATTGCCATTAAAGTGAAAGTAAAAGATGGGGCGTTGTTTGGCGAATGTTATTTGCAGGTGAAACTAAATGGAGGACAAGTTTTGGTAAAAAACAATAAGCTAATTGTACAAAATGCCAATGAGGCCACGCTCTTAGTTTCTGCTGCCACCAATTATAAAAACCATAACGATATAACAGGCAAACCAGGTTTGATTTGTGCTACTACGCTTCAAAAACTTGATACAAAAAATTTCGATGCTATTCACCAAGATCATATAAAGGAGTACCAGCAATATTTCAATACACTAACTGTGGGTTTTGGAGATAAATCAAAAAGCCTTACTACCATTGAGTCGCTACCTACGGATCAAAGGTTGAATCATTTTGTGGAAGGTAAGGATCCTCAGTTTGTGGCTTTATATATGCAGTATGGTCGATACTTACTTATCAGTAGTTCTCGGCCAGGTACTTATCCGGCAAACCTTCAAGGTATTTGGAACGATTTGCTATCACCACCCTGGGGGAGCAAGTACACCACCAATATCAATATTCAAATGAACTACTGGCCGGCTGAAGTATTGAATCTATCGCCTCTGCACAGTTCGCTTTTTAAAATGATAGAAGAACTGTCCGAATCTGGTAAAGAAACTGCCAGAGAGTATTACAACGCGCCTGGTTGGGTGCTGCATCACAATACAGATTTGTGGCGAGGTACTGCACCCATCAACGCATCCAATCATGGTATTTGGGTAACAGGTGGTGCTTGGTTTTGTGATCACTTGTGGGAACGATATCAATTTACAAAAAATGAAAACTTTTTAAAAGATACGGCCTATCCGATTATGAAATCGGCCAGTGAGTTTTTTAATTCCTTTTTAATCAAAGATCCGGAAACGGGCTATCTCATCAGCACACCATCCAATTCGCCTGAACAAGGTGGTTTGGTGGCAGGGCCAACTATGGATCATCAAATCATCAGAACGCTTTTTAAGAATACAATTGAGGCGGCTTCTATTCTAAAAAAAGATTTGGCTTTTGCTGATTTGCTTAAAGAAAAATATGCGCAGATTGCACCCAATAAAATAGGACAATTTGGACAATTGCAAGAGTGGATGCAGGATGTGGATGATACTGCCAATAAGCACCGGCATGTTTCCCATTTATGGGCAGTGTATCCGGGCAATGAAATCAATTGGGAGCACACTCCAGAATTAATGAAAGCTGCTCGTCAATCTTTGATATATCGGGGAGATGCAGCCACTGGCTGGAGTCTGGGATGGAAAATTAATTTATGGGCAAGATTCAAAGATGGAAACCACACCTACAAACTCATTCAGATGTTGCTGAGTCCTGCAGGCAAGGGAGCAGGTAGTTATCCTAATTTATTTGATGCCCATCCGCCATTTCAAATAGATGGCAATTTTGGTGGCACAGCCGGCATTGGAGAAATGCTGGTGCAGTCGCAATCCGGCTTCATTGACCTTTTACCAGCCTTGCCAAATGCCTTGCCAGAAGGCTTTATTAAAGGCATAAAAGCACGTGGTGGTTTTGAGCTGGATTTTAGCTGGAGGAACAAGCAATTGCAAGCATTGACAGTTCGATCGGTTGCTGGTGGTAAATTGAATTTGAAGTATAAGGACAAAAATATTTCCATGCCTACTGACAGAAATGGAGTATATATTTTTAATGATCAATTAACCTTGCAGTAAATAAATTTTGAACTGGGTTGAATAAATTATTTTTTTTATTAGCTAAAATAAATTGAAACTGGATGCGTTTTCTCTTCCTCTTATTAGGTTTTCTTTTTTCCTATTCCTTTTCTCATGCACAGGATCTGCATGTGGCGAACCTTCGATGTGAATATCGGATAAATCCTTTGGGTGTGGATGTGCGACAACCGATGTTGAGTTGGGAATTACAATCTAACTCAAAAAATATTTTACAATCGGCCTATCGCATTTTGGTGGCCGATGATAGTTGTTTGCTTACGGAAGGCAAAGCCAATGTATGGGACTCGAAAAAAGTGAACAGTTCAGCAAGTATTCAGGTGGCCTATAATGGTGGCATGTTGATTCCCACTAAGAAATATTATTGGAAACTGATGGTCTGGGATAACAAGGACACGCCATCTGCCTACAGCAATACAGCTTTTTGGCAAATGGGTTTATTGACCAATCATGATTGGAATAATGCAAAGTGGATTGCCTATGATGTATTGCCCGATACCAGTGTGCATGTGCCCATGAAGCATGGCAATGGGAAAAAAGCCTGGGGTAAACGGCCTGATTTACTTCCTCTTTTTCGAAAAGAGGTAAGCATCCAGAAGCCAATTAAATCAGCTACTGCCTTTGTTTCAGGACTTGGACATTTTGAAATGAGCATCAATGGTGAAAAAACCGGCGACCATTTTTTAGATCCTGGATGGACCCAATATGCAAAAGCAGCACAGTATGTTAGTTTTGATATCTCCAATCAGTTGAAAAATGGTAACAATGTCATTGGATTCATATTGGGCAATGGGTTTTATTATATCCCTGGTGAGCGATATAGAAAAATGACAGGAGGATATGGGTATCCAAAGTTGATGGCAAGATTGGTGATAGAATATACAGACGGCAGCAAGGAAGATATAATTTCTGATAGCTCTTGGCGCACCGCTCCTTCTCCAATTTATTTTTCAAGCATTTTTGGTGGGGAAGATTATAACGCCAATTTGGAACAAAAAGGATGGAACACCAATGAGTTTGATGATGCTTCCTGGAAAATGGCAAAGCAAACAACAGGTCCGCGTTTGCTACAATCTCAAATGGCGGAACCTGTAAAAATCATGGAGCAGTTTGAACCTGTATCAAAAAATCAAATGGCTGATAGCTCCTGGGTTTTTGATTTGGGCCAAAATTTTTCTGGCATTCCCGCTATTGAATTGTCTGGAAGGAAAGGGGATACAATCCAAATCTTTCCTGGAGAATTAATTCTTACAGATGGTTCCGTCAATCAAAAAGCAACAGGTAGTCCACATTTTTATACTTACATCCTAAAAGGGGAGGGGTTGGAAAAATGGCAGCCTCGCTTTACCTACTATGGCTTTCGATATCTTCAGGTGAGAGGTGCTGTGCCAGAAACAGACAATCATGCTTCATTGCCAAAAATAAAAAAAATTCAGGGGCTTCATACTCGCAATGCTGCTGCCACTGTGGGTGCGATGCAAAACTCCAACGAATTATTTAATAAAACCAATCAACTTATTCTGTGGGCTATCAAAAGCAATATGGTGAGCGTGTTCACCGATTGTCCGCATCGGGAAAAATTGGGTTGGCTGGAACAAACACATTTAATGGGAAGCTCGGTTCAGTACAACTACGATATTGCTGCGCTTAATAAAAAGTTGATAAGAGATATGAAGCAAGCTCAATATGGTGATGGTAAAATTCCAGAGATTTCACCAGAGTTTACTGTCTTTGCAAAACCATTTGATGAGTCACCGGAATGGGGTAGTGCAGCAGTGATAGTGCCCTGGTATAACTATCAATGGTATGGTGATTTAAAATCATTGGCGGATTCCTATGAAATGATGAAAGGATATGTGAGGTATTTGAAGAATAAATCTACCAATCACATTTTGTCTCATGGATTGGGTGATTGGTTCGATATAGGTCCTGATCGTCCGGGAGTAGCACAACTGACACCTATTTCGGTAACGGCTACTGCTATGTATTATTTTGATATCACCCTTCTGAAAAAGACAGCCACTTTATTGGGAAATACAAATGATGCACTGACTTACCATCAATTGGCCCAAGAGGTGAAGCAGGCGTATAATGACAGGTTCTTTAAAAGGGAAACAAAGCAATATGCCACAGGAAGCCAGACGGCCAATGCTATCTCGCTTTATTTTGGATTGGTGGAGGAGGCTGATAAGAATGAGGTGTTGAATAATTTAGTGAAGGACATTCAACAGAGAAAGAACGCCCTGACTGCCGGAGATATTGGTTATCGCTATGTGCTGCAAGTTTTGCAGGATGCTGGGCGAAGCGATGTCATATTCGATATGAACAATAGAAGCGATGTTCCGGGATATGGATATCAGTTGGCACATGGTGCTACGGCACTCACCGAGTCCTGGCAGGCTTTACCCAATGTGTCCAATAATCATTTTATGCTGGGACATTTAATGGAGTGGTTCTATGCAGGTCTTTGCGGAATCAGACAGGCAGAAGGTTCGGCGGGGTATAAACAGATGGAGATAAAGCCTCAACCGGTTGGTGATATTAAGCAGGCAAAAGCTAGTTATCATTCGGTGTATGGTTTGATATCGGTGGAATGGAAAATAGAAAATGATCAATTTGTTTTGGATGTGGTTATTCCACCAAATACCACAGCAACTGTATTTTTTCCAAAAGCATATTCCAAAGATCCACAGCCAATAGGCTCAGGAAACTGGCATTTTGAATTGAGTAAATAATCAATTTCTTCCCAAAAAATTCTAAACACTTTACATGAACAAATTTTTTTTTATACTGATATGGTGTCTGATGATGGCTTCTGAAGCTGAAAGCCAATCAGGCATTGTATCACAGTCCAGAATGAATGAAGTGTATGAGGAGGTGAAAACTCCATACAAATATGGTTTGGTAATGCTGCCTCCGGGTGTGGGAAAGAAAATTGATTGTCCCACAATTTATCGTGTTGGTAAAAACTGGTATATGACCTATATCGTTTTTGATGGCAACGGTTATGAAACAATGCTAGCCACCAGCAAAGATTTATTACACTGGAAAAACCTGGGTACACAAATGTCATTTACAAATGATGGTTGGGATGCCCGTCAAAAAGCAGGCTACAATGCTTTAGTCAATACTCAATGGGGTGGAGATTATGGTTTGCAAAAATATGATGGCAAATACTGGATGTCATATATTGGTGGTTCTTCAGCGGGATATGAACCTGAGCCATTGTCAATAGGAATGGCCTATTCTTCAAAAAAACCTATCTCAGCTTTTGAATGGCAAAGGCTGAAAAGTCCTGTGCTTTCCTCATCGGACCCCGATGTGCGGTGGTGGGAAAACAGAAATAAACTTTTTAAGAGTTATGTGATAGAAGATAAAAAGAAACATACAGGTCATCGGTTTATTATGTATTACAATGCGGTAGGTGATTCGCTGACGAACAACAAAGCCACTCGCTGGTATGAAAGAATCGGAATGGCGGTTTCCGATGATATGGTGCGATGGAAAAGGTTTCAAAAAGATCCGGTATTGCATCATTCCCGAGGAATTTCTGGCGATCCGCAAATTCAAAAAATGGGCGATTTGTGGGTGATGTTTTATTTCGGTGCTTTTTGGAAAGCTAGGGAAACAGAAGCTTTCAATCGTTTTGCCTGTTCATACGATTTAATCAACTGGACCGATTGGAATGGAGCGGATCTCATTCGATCGTCTATTGATATTGATAAAAAATATGCGCACAAATCCTTTGTATTAAAACATGATGGCGTAGTGTATCATTTTTATTGTGCGGTGGATGAAAAGGATAATCGTGGTATAGCCCTGGCCACTTCTGTGGAAAAAGGGCAGAGTCAATTGTATTTTAAAAAGTAGAGGAAGAGATAAAAAAATTTAGAATGAATAGTATGCGGACTTATCTTGTTTTGTTGTTGACTATTTTAGCAGCCCAGGTTGTAGCGCAAAGAACAATCCTTGAGTTCAATGAAAGTTGGAGATTTTCTCAGAGTGATAGCAGCGTTTATAGTCAGGTAAATTTTGATGATAGCAAATGGCGACTGCTTGATCTGCCTCATGACTGGAGTATAGAAGGAAAGTTTGATGCAGCCAACCCGGCAGGCAATGCCGGTGGTGCGCTACCAGGAGGAATAGGGTGGTACAGAAAAACCTTTTTTTCGCAGACATCAGACAAAAAAACGTATATCGCTTTTGATGGCATTTATAGAAATAGTGAAGTATGGATTAATGGGCACTATCTTGGGAAATGGCCTTATGGATACACCGCTTTTCAATATGAACTGACCAAATGGTTAAATCCCGGCCACCAGCAGAATGTGATTGCAGTAAAAGTGGATAATTCGAAGCAACCCAATTCCCGATGGTATTCAGGCTCTGGTATATATCGTAGCGTTAGCTTAATCACTACTAATAAGACAGCAATTAAACAATGGGGGGCTTTTATCACTACACCAAAAGTGCTAGAAAATAGTGCCACCATCGCAATGGAGTATGATATCGAGAATCAAGGAAATGTTCCGATTCAGCTTGTTTCCACTGTGTTTGATAGGCAGGGGAAGATGGTGGGGAAGACATCTATTAAAAATATTAGGAACAACAGATATTACCAGTCTTTGAAAATTGCCAGACTAAAATTATGGTCCGTCAGTAATCCTTATTTGTACAAAATGGTAACACAGGTTTTTCAAAACAAAAAACAGGTTGACGAGTATCAGTCCAATTTTGGTATCAGATATTTTGACTTTGATGTGAACAATGGATTTTTCCTCAATGGCAAGTACATGAAAATTTTAGGCGTTTGCCAGCATCATGATCTGGGCGCACTGGGTGCTGCTTTTAATGTTTCCGCTGCCCGAAGGCAATTAAGGATTTTGAAAGAGATGGGAGTGAATGCCATTAGAATGGCGCATAACCCACCTGCCGCACAGCTATTGGACTTATGTGACGAAATGGGCTTTCTGGTGATGGATGAAAGTTTTGATATGTGGGCAAAAAAGAAAAATAAATATGACTATCATAGCGATTTTCCCGAATGGCATCAAAGAGATTTGGCACACATGGTTCTGCGTGACAGAAATCATCCGTCGATTATTATGTGGAGTATTGGCAATGAAATTCGCGAACAGTTCGATGCTACTGGAATTACGCTCACACGGGATCTGGTAAGTATTGTAAAGAATTTAGATACCACTCGTCCTGTAACCTGCGCCCTCAGCGAGAGTGAACCTGACAAGAATTTTATCTATCAAAGTGGAGCTTTGGATATGGTAGGGATCAATTATAAAATAGATTCGTATCAAAATTTTCAGAAAAAATTTCCCGGGATAAAAATGATTGCATCAGAGAATGTTTCTGGTTTGGCAAGTCGTGGCCATTACGATATGCCTGCCGATTCATTAAGACTTTGGCCCTCGTCCTCTAAATATAAATATGTGGCAGATGGAAATCTGGACTATTCCGTTTCGGCCTATGATAATGTGGCGGCATACTGGGGAGTAACCCATGAAAACAATTGGTGGCAGGTGAAAAGGTACAAGTATGTTTCAGGCCTATTTGTATGGAGTGGTTTTGATTTTTTGGGCGAACCAGTACCTTATCCTTTTCCTGCTCGAAGTTCATATTATGGCATTGTTGATATGGCCGGCTTTCCCAAAGATGTGTACTATATGTATCAAAGCGAATGGACCGATAAACCTGTGCTGCATGTTTTCCCACACTGGAACTGGAAGGAGGGACAATTGGTGGATGTGAAAGCTTATTACAATAATGCTGATGAAGTGGAGTTGTTTTTAAATGGAAAGTCTTTGGGTCGTAAAACCAAGGCGGATACAGTCTTTCATGTAATGTGGCGAGTGCCCTTTCAGAGCGGTATTTTAAAAGCCGTGTCCTATAAGGATAATAAAATTGTATTAGAAAAGTCAATACAAACCGCCGGGGCTGCCTATGGATTAGATCTTTCAGTGGAAAACCAGCATATTGAGTATCAAAAAAATGAACTTTCCTTTATAACGGTTAAAGTGGTAGATAAGTACGGCAATCTGGTTCCTGATGCCAACAATCTGATCAAGGTAAGTGTTGAGGGTGATGCCAGGGTAGAAGGCATGGATAACGGGTATCCCGCTGATCAGAATTCTATGAAGGATACAATGCATCATGCCTATAATGGGTTGCTACTCACAATGATTAAAGGAACAGCCAAAGGCAAGGCCAGTATTACATTTTCTGCAGATGGATTATTGCCTGCAACTACTACCATAATAGTAGAGCAATAAGCAATATTCAATAATCAATTGTCAACAAACAATAATCAACAAACAATAAACAACAAACAATAATCAACAAACAATAATCAACAAACAATAAACAACAAACAATAAACAACAAACTATAAACATCAAACTATAAACATCAAACAATATTGAATAATCAGTATTCAAAAAAAAGCGAGAGCAAACCTCAAACCTCAAACCTCAAGCCATAAATCATTAAAAATTAATGATTAATAATTTCCTCTTCCCTCTCCGCAATCGTTTGCGTTGAATAGTAAAATATTCCATTTTTATAATCAAACCTTGCATTGTTAAAGGTCTGTTATCAATCTAATTTTATCCTTTAAATAAAACGATTGAAATGAAGCCGATAACGATGAAGCGATTCTTTTTGTGTATTTCCTTTCTGTTTAGTGTGACTTTGCACGCACAAGCCAATCCGGATAATTATTGGAATGTGGTAAAAGAACGTGCCGACAAAATCGTTAAGCAATTATCTATAAAAGATGCAGAAAAATCAGCATTGGTAGCTACTTTAATCGCTCAGGAATATATAGATATTAAAAAGCTGGATGAGGAAAAAGACGAAGCAATAAAGGTCTTAAAGGCAAGCTCAGATGCCACTGCAACTATTGAGACTGCTTTGAAAAACATAAATATAAAATCAGAGGAAAATCGAGATGCACTGAATAAAAAATTTATAGGAGTATTAGGTACACATCTTTCAAATAGGCAGATAGAATCTGTGAAAAATGGAATGACTTACAATGTATTCCCCAATACGTACAAAGCCTATCAGGAAATGATTCCCCAACTCAAAAGAAAAGAAAAAAAGTATATATACTCTGCCTTGAACGAAGCTCGCGAACATGCAATGGCTGCGGGTTCCAGCGATGCCAAACATGCCTGGTTCGGGAAGTATAAAGGCAGAATCAATAATTATCTGTCGACTCGTGGGTACGATATGAACAAGGAGGGTAAGGCATGGCAGGAAAGAATCAAAGCAAATCAGAAAAATCAATAAACCAAAACAATTATTTTTTTTAATTAACAAATGCCGTATGTATTTAAAACAATTTCTAAAATTTACCGGTCTTTTTGTGTTGATGGCCATGTTTCATTTCAATGCTGATGCACAAACAAGAACCATTACCGGAAGGGTGTTGGATGATTCAACCAAGGCTCCCATTTCTGGTGTAACTATCAAGGTAAAAGCAGGAAGTCAGACTGCTATCACCAATTTGAACGGGGAATTTACCCTGAACGTTCCGACCGAGGGGGCTAAATTAGAATACTCCCATGTGGGCTATGCGTTTGGAACTATAAAGGTGGTGGATGCACAGCCCATCACAATTAGAATGGTGAAATTGGATTTGAACTTAGACGAGGTAGTGGTAATAGGTTACGGTACACAATCAAAGAGGGATATTACCGGTTCAGTGGCTACTGTGGATATGGAAAAAATAGCCGATTTACCTGTAAGTAGTATTGCTGAAGCATTGAAAGGACAAATACCTGGATTGAATGTAAGTGGAGGTAGCCAGAGACCCGGAGACAATGCGAGTCTCAGTATTCGTCAGCAATTTGGTTGGAGCAAGGATGGCAGTAGTACTTTGCCTTTAATAGTAATTGATGATGTGATCCAGTTGGATCCCAATACAGGATTGCCTACAATGGATCAGTTTAATGTTTTGGATCCTACAGAAGTTGAAAGTATCACTGTACTTCGGGATGCTAGTGCCGCCATCTACGGTTCAAGGGCATCACAGGGAGCTATTATTGTAAAGACCAAGAAAGGGAAGATTGGTGCACCAAAAATTTCCTATTCAGGTAAGTTTGAGTTTAATGATGCAATCAGTTTCGGAAAAACAATGAGTGCTTATGAGCATGGCATCTTCGCCAATCGTTTTGGTCGTGCATCCGGATGGTCCAATGAATCCTATTTTGATGAGCTTGAACTACAGACAATGAAATCGTTGGATTACGACTGGTTGAAAGAGGCCTGGAAACCTGGTGGAGCCATGCAGCACTCGCTGAATGTAAATGGAGGTTCTGACAGAGCAACCTATTTCGCAGGCGCATCTTATTATACACAAAAACCTAATTTGGGTCATCAGGATTATAATAAATGGTCCTTTAGGACTGGTGTAGATGTGAAAGTGGTAAATAATCTAAAGCTTTCAGCTACGGTTGGAGCAAATAGCTCCAGAAAAGAAAAGTCTTTTACCAAAATTAGTATTAATGATGGTGCATATACCTCAGGATCGGAACAAACGGACTATGCTGTTTTAGCTCATATGCCTAAATATGTTCCTTGGCAATATACCGTAAATGGGGCGACAGAATATCTTTCGCCTGCCTTAGGACCGCATCGCGTTCAAACTACTCCTGTTGGTCAAAACAATATTGCCGGATGGAATTATTTTGGTTTGTTAAACAATGGATCATTTACCCTGAATGATGACCATTCATTCAATACCAATTTCAATTTGCAATATGATGTTCCATTCCTAAAAGGGCTATCCTTAAAAGCCTCCTATGGTATCAATTATTCTACAGGCAATAATGAGCAAGCCATGCTTGGCCTTAGGTTAGCTGCAGCTACCAATACGAATAGATCAGGTTTTCATTTATATTCTGATTCCTCTACTTGGTTTATAGGGAATAATGATAGTCGATCCACCATTCGGTATTCCGATGAAATTGGTAAAGTACAACAATCCAACTTCTTTATCAACTACAACAATAAATTTGGAAAGCATAGTATAGCGGCCATGGCTTCAGTCGAGAAAGGTCAACAGGACTATCAAAGGAAATTTGTTATTTATGATAAACCCATAATGGGGGCTTATAATGGTTCCTCACCATCAGCGGGTACCTTAAATGCATCAAACACTTTTGTGTTTAAAACAGAAGGAGGGAATCTGGCCTATTTAGGTAGAGCAAGCTACGATTATGATGGCAAGTATCTTTTCCAATTTCTGTTTAGAGCAGATGCCTCAACAAAATTTTCTCCTTCCAACTATTGGGGCTTCTTCCCAAGTGCTTCTGCCGGATGGGTGATTTCGAGAGAAAGTTGGTTCAAGGAAAATGTGAATTGGATTAATTTCCTAAAACTTCGCGCCTCTATTGGTAAAACAGGAAATGATAACCTGAAGCCCTGGAGATGGACACAAACGTATGGATATGCCGCTGACAAAGGACTTGGTTTTGGAAATATTAACGGAGGACTTTTGCTATCTGGTTTAGCACCCGATGCAACTCCAAATCCAAATGTAACCTGGGATCAGTCCATCAAAAAGAACTTCGGAGTGGATGTGAATGTGCTAAACAACCGACTTTCCTTAACTTATGATAGATATTGGGATCATATTACCAATATGTTGATGACCTTGGCGGGTCAGGTAGGGGTACCTATTTCTGTGGGTGGTGCTTTTGCCGAACAAAACTATGGGGCTATCAAAACATGGGGTTCTGAGTTCAGTGCCACATGGAAAGATAGAAAAGGCGATTTTGGGTATAGTATAGGGGTGAACTTTGGTTCCAGCAATAATAAGGTTACAAAATATCTTCCGGTGGCCTTTGACTATCCGTCTAAGAATCAACGTCAGGAAGGCTACTCTACTATTTTTCCAGCCTGGGGATTTTTGGTTTGGAAAGGAAATGAAGGTGGTGATGGTTTATTGCGTACCGATGCCGATGTTGATGCCTATTGGAATTATCTAACCAATCTGGCAACGGCGGCTGGTACCACTCCATCATATTTGGACATAACTACAAAGGCCGGAGTTAAAAAAGGAATGCTTGCTTATCAGGACTTAGGAGGAGCTTTGGATCCAGCCAATAAAACTATTGCAGGGCCCAATGGTCAGATAAAAACAGATGGTCAGGATTATGGACAATTGGTTAAGAATAACCGAACCTATGGCTTTGTAGCTAATATTGGTCTTTCGTGGAAATCGCTGACTTTAAATACTCAAATCTCCACATCCTGGGGTGGTTATAATAGTATTGATTATATTAAACAAGGAACCAGTTCTGGGCAAATATTATGGTCTCACGAATCTTATCTAAACAATATGTATGATACATTAGACAATGTGAATGGTAAATGGCCTAACCTAGGATATTATAGTCAAAACGCAGCTAACTCGGACTATTGGCAAATTTCTTCCTTCAGAAGTTATGTGAGAAGTTTAGTTGTGGGTTACACTTTACCCAAACATATTTCTTCAAAATTAAGAATAGATGCATTGCGTGTAAACCTAGCTGGATTTAATCTTTGGGACTTTTATAATCCATATCCTGACAAGTATCGCAACATGTATGATGATCCTAAAGTGGCTTATCCAACTTTGCGAACCTGGTCCGTTGGAATAAACGCAACATTTTAGCATACATAATTTTATATAAGATTTAATCATTTTAGATATGAAAAAAATAAAAATATTTTGTTCCTTCATTTTAGCTGTTTCACTATTGGGCAGTTGTAAACAGGAGTTTTTAGAAGATATGAAAAGCTTCGATAAATACGATGAAAGCATTTTTGCTAATGACGTTCTGACAGGGTGGTATATTGATCGGCTTTTCTATGATTATTTTGCAGGATATAAATCGCCGATAGTATCCGTTATAGGTTTATATAACGACACCAGAACCAGATCTACCGAAGAAATGGGTGGAACAGTTACAGATTGGATCAATTCGCAAAAGACATTGACTGATGCCAACCAAGCAGATGGCTATTATGGAACAGCACTTGCGGCTAATGCAAGCAATACACCTTATACCAGAATAAGAACTGCCAATTTCCTAATAGAAAAAATTGCAGAGAAAGGGCAGAGCTTGACACCGGAATTTAAAAAAAGAGCAAGGGGACAAATGTTTTTCCTAAGAGCACTTCAATATTTTGATTTGATGCGTGTTTATGGGGGTGTACCCATTGTTACCTCTGTTCAGAATGCAAGTGCTCATGATGCATCCATTCAAACTCCTCGTGCTAAAACATCGGAACTTGTAGCACAGATTAGTGCTGATTTTGATTCAGCATCCGCGTTATTGCCAGCCACCTGGGGGGCAGCAGATTATGGTCGTTTCACTAGTGGTGCTGCATTAGCAATGAAGAGCCGTGTACTATTGACAGCTGCCAGTCCGCTATTCAATTCAGACTGGGATAACTCGGGTAATGATCGTTGGCAAAAAGCTTTGGATGCAGGTCTTGCTGCTGAAACCTTATTAACCTCTTCCGGAAATGGACTTTATGGCTCCAGTGCAAAGGATTGGGCAGAATTGTGGTACAAGAACGATAACTCTTTCAATAAGGAAGCTATCATGGTGCAGTTGCTATCCAACTCTACAGCAACCTCTGGAATTAATAGTAATGGATGGGAAAGAAGTATTCGAGTTACAAAACAAACTGGTGCTGGAGGAATTTCTGCTCCCAAAGAAATGGTGGATCTGTTTCCTTTGGCCAACGGGGAAAGACCAACCGCAGCAAACGGATATGATGCCAATTATTTCTTCCTTAACCGAGATCCTCGATTCTATCGCACCTTTGCCTTCTCCGGAATGAAATGGCCTACAAAGGAAGCTCCGACCGAAACCGTGTGGTTATACAGATGGAAATACACCGGCAATAAAACAGCAAATAGCGATGGTAACCAGGTGAGCAGTCCCGTAGTAGTAAGAAAGATGACCAATCCTGCCGGATCCAGTACTGTGAATGGTTTGGCATTTTCAGGAACAGATATTTTTGAATACAGATATGCCGAATTGTTATTGAACATTGCGGAGTGTTTTGCTGCTAAGGGTGATATCGCTAATGCAATTAATTATCTCGGAAAAATAAGGGCAAGGGTAGGTATTCCTTCTGCCAATAATTATGGTATCGGAACACTTACTACAAAATATGCAGCAATAGAAGCTTGTTTATATGAACGTAGGGTGGAACTAGCTTATGAAGGGAAACGTTTCTGGGATTTGCAACGCTGGATGTTGTATAACGATGATGCTGCCAGCGGAAATAATACCTGTTCCAAATTGGGCATTGCTCCTCTAAATGGCCAAGCCAGAACAGGCACCTTATGGCAATACAAAACCATTGCTGGCAGTAGTGCAGATCCACTGACTGCTGCAAGAGGTACAATTTCTGTAGATCCAGATGCTGGAGATTTTTTAACCCAGCTTGGAAATCTGAAAACATTTTTTGATAATAATATTACTGTTGTCAATTCGGATCAGCCCCTAGATAAGGATGGTTCAGGTAATCCATTGTTTATTACTTTCAGGCAGAATTATTATATTTCTGGTTTAAATACCACTGCCTTGTCTCTCAATCCCTGGCTGCAGCAAACCATTGGATGGAATGATTACAGCAATGCACCAGGCAATTTCGACTATAAGCAATAATTAGAGCATCAATAACCACACTGTCTTTTATCAGACAGAAAAAACCAGCACTGCACAAATTTTTCTTTAACTCCTGTTAAAGTGAATGAGTTGTGTGCTGGTTTTATTTTTAATACAATAATTAAGTTTGATTTTTAGTTTCCCTTTATAATTTTTTGACAAATGAATGTAAAAACCTTTTCTTTTTTTCTCCTTTTCTTTTCGATGGCATCCATTGCCTTGGCCCAATATCCGCAAATTTCCGATACTGATCAGGCTAAGGCTGATCAATTAATGAAGTCTTCCAGACACCATTCAGATAGTATGTGGAACCTTGCCTATCCCATCATCAAACAACAAGCAACAGAAGGTCGCCCATTTATTCCCTGGGCTTCCCGTTTCGATGAATTGCCGCACGCTGGTATTGCTGCTTTTCCTGGTGCCGAAGGAGGTGGAAAATACACTTTAGGCGGACGAGGGGGAAAGGTATATGTAGTTACTAACCTGAACGATGATGGACCCGGAAGTTTACGCTGGGCTTGCGAACTGGGCGGTGCCCGTGTGGTAGTTTTCAATGTGGCTGGTATCATTCATCTCAAATCGCCTTTAATTATTCGTGCGCCCTACATCTCTATCTTTGGACAGTCAGCACCTGGAGATGGCGTGTGTATAGCTGGCGAATCGGTTTGGCTCAATACCCATGATGTCATCATTCGTTACATGCGTTTTCGTCGTGGAGAAACCTGGGTGGGGCGCAGGGATGACGCTATTGGTGGCAATCCCGTCGGGAATATAATGATCGATCATGTGTCGGCAAGTTGGGGTCTGGACGAAAACATGAGCATGTATCGCCACATGTACAACGACAGTACCGGAAAAATTGAGGACAAATTCGGTACAGTAAATATCACCATTCAAAACTCCATCTTCAGCGAAGCATTGGACACCTGGAACCATGCATTTGGTAGCACTCTAGGCGGCGAAAACTGCACCTTCATGCGAAACCTTTGGGCCAACAATGCCGGAAGAAATCCTTCCATAGGCTGGAACGGCATTTTCAATTTTGTAAATAATGTGGTCTATAATTGGGTGCATCGCTCAATAGACGGTGGCGATTATCGTGCCCAATACAATATCATCAACAATTATTTCAAACCCGGACCAGCTACTTCCAAAACTTCTAATGTGGGGCATCGCATACTGAAACCAGAAAGTGGAAGAAGTAAACTGTCCAACAAAGTATATGGCCGCGCTTATGTACATGGCAATGTGATGGAAGGCTATAAAAATGTAACTGCTAACAACTGGGATGGAGGCGTGCAGATAGAAGAAGAAAATAGTGCTGGTGAACATGAAGCATATATGAAGCAAAACAAGCCATTAATGATGCCGAAGTTTAATGTACTGGATGCACCGACTGCCAGAACTTTTGTGCTGGCCAATGCTGGTGCCACTTTGCCTCGTCGTGATGCGGTGGATACACGCATTGTGAAAGAAGTAACTCTGGGAAAAGCCACAGCACTGTCTGGTGTAAAACTTCCCGAAACGCAGTTCAAGCATCGCCGTTTGCCGATTGATTCTTACAAAATCGGCATCATCACCGACCCTTCCCAAGTGGGGGGATATCCCGAATACAAAGGAACTCCTTACAAAGACAGTGATAACGACGGTATGCCCGATAGTTATGAAATTAAAAATAAACTCAATCCCAATCATGCCGCAGATGCCTCTGTCATAACTAAAAATGGATATAGCAATATCGAAAATTATTTAAACAGTTTGGTGAATATTTTGAATGTGGCTCCTGCTAAAGGACTTTCAAAATACTAATCGTATATTCTATTTTTGTTTTTCCGGTAGCAGCACAACTATTGGTCTTTACTTGCGCTTCTCTCTAGAGGTGGATCGCACTTTTGTACTAGGGAAGTTATGACATCAGAACTGCTTCTGCATAAAATGATATTAAAAAATAATAGAGAACAATATCAGCCATTAAGATGGCTTTTATTTAGCTGATTTTTATTTCGAGATTCTATCATTATTTTATGAAAAAGATTTTCTTTGTTCCGTAAGAACAAATGGTCGGTAGAAAAAACGTATAAGCAGGTTTAAGATCGTTCCGTTAGGAACGATTGGTGCTGTCTTTGAAATTGAATGGGATGAACCATATATTAAATAGAATTGATATGGCTCCAGACCTTCCTATCGGAACGTACTTGCTATAACAAATTGCGCAATTACTCACGATTGTTTCTACTGAACATAGCTGGATTGGCTAATGGCACTTACTATGAGCAATAGCCTATTATTTATTTTGGTTTCATCCTATTGTCGGAAAATAGCCGTAAGAATGTACTCTGTAGAAACTATGTGTTTTAGATTTGTTATGACCTGGTTTTAGATAAACCTTCACCATTTATAACGAATGTACCAAACACAGAAACTGATAACATTAAAATGAAATTTGTATTTACTGCCATACTGCTTTTAACAGGTCTATTGTCTGTTTTGGCTCAAAAACCAAAACCAGTGAAACCTGTCTTACCCGTGGAATGGAATTCCGGAAAGCTAATCTATCATGCAGATACCATCACCGGAGATCGGGTGCCTGATTTTTCATATTGTGGCTATCGTACTTCAGCATCTGCAATTCCAATGGTAGCAGTAAAAGTAGTAGTACCAATAATAAAAGGCGATGCCACTGCGGCTATTCAACAAGCCATTGACAAAGTGGGCAAAATGCCGTTGGATAGCAATGGCTTTAGAGGAACCATACTGTTGTCAAAAGGAGTATATGAAGTTTTGGGTCAAATTTACCTTTCAGTTTCAGGTATTGTACTTCGCGGCATGGGTGCAAAAGGAGAAACAATCATCATGGGAAAGGGACTAGACCGAGATGGATTGATGATGGTTTATGGCAAAAATGATCAGAAAAAAGAAACGGATGTTTTGATAACAGATGCTTATGTGCCGGTCAATGCCAATTCCTTCAACGTGAGTGATGGTAATGCTTTCAAGCGAGGCGACCAGGTGGTAATAAGACGACCATCTTCCAAAGAGTGGATTGAACAATTAGGTACTGAAACCTTTGGAGGAGGTATTTCTGCTCTGGGCTGGAAGCCCGGCGATGTGGACTTGTATTTCGACAGAACCATCGTTTCTGTAAACGGAAATACCATCACGATAGATGTGCCTCTTACTAATTCTTTGGATGCAAAATATGGTGGTGGCGAGGTGGCTAAATACCAGTGGCCTGGCAGAATAAGAAATGTTGGTATAGAAAACCTAACACTAATGTCTGATTTTGATCAATCAAATCTTAAAGATGAAAACCATCGTTGGATGGCTATCAATATAGCAAATGCAGAGGATGTTTGGGTTAGGCAATTATCCTTTAAACATTTTGCAGGTTCGGCAGTTTATGTCAATGAAACGGCAAGAAGACTGACCATTGAAGATTGTATCTCTACAGAACCTGTTTCAGAAATAGGAGGTCAGCGAAGAAATACTTTTTTTACCCGTGGTCAGCAAACACTATTCCAGCGTTGCTTTGCTCAAAATGGATATCATGATTTCAGTGTGGGACATGCAGCAGCCGGACCAAATGCTTTTGTGCAATGTGTATCCGAACGACCCTATAACTTTAGTGGCACATTAGGCTCGTGGGCATCTGGTGTATTGTTTGATGTGGTGAATGTGGATGGTAATGCCATTCGGGTTGGAAACAGAGGGCAGGATGGCAGAGGCGCCGGATGGACGGGAGCGAATTGTTTTTTTTGGAATTGCAGTGCTTCCCTGATAGAATGTGATAAACCTCCCACAGCTCAAAACTGGTCTTATGGATCCTGGAGCGAGTTTGCAGGCAAAGGATTTTGGACAGAGTCCAACAATCATCTGGAGCCGCATAGTTTTTTTTATGCACAACTTTCGGTAAGACTTCAAAAAAATAGTAGTCATCAGGCGGCCATTCTGAATACCGGATTTGATGCATCAAGTAGTCCAAAGGTAGAAGTGGCCGAAGCATTAACCAAAGAAGCTGCTTTGCCCAAAATGCAAATGAAAGAATGGATTGCACTGGCTTCGCAGCGAAATCCAATCAGTACGGATAGTAAGTCGGCTATTATGTGTAAGCCTGAAAAAAATGGAGATCCTTTAGAAACATCGAATAAAAACGTAGAGTTAAAAATAATCAACGGATGGCTGACAAAAAATGGTGAAGTGATTGCTGGAAAAACACATGAAGTGCCCTGGTGGACTGGTGGTGTGGAGGCCAAAGGTCTGGAGCAGGCAAAACGAAAATTCGCCATTACCCGATTTGTACCTGGTAGGGTGGGGCCAGGGCTTACAGATGATTTGAATGGTGTGGTGGACACGATGAAAGCCAATAATTTCGTTTCGCTGAACCAGCACTATGGACTTTGGTATGATCGCCGAAGAGATGATCATGAACGAATCCGAAGAATGAGTGGCGATGTGTGGCCTCCCTTTTATGAATTGCCTTTTGCCCGAAGCGGAAGGGATACAGCCTGGGATGGCTTGAGTAGGTATGATCTCACTAAGTACAATAGTTGGTACTGGGATCGGATGAAAAAGTTTGCTGACCTGGCAGACAGAAATGGGCTGGTATTATTACATCAAAATTATTTTCAGCATAATATTATCGAAGCAGGGGCACACTATGCCGACTTTCCCTGGCGCACCGCTAATAACATCAATCATACAGAATTTGTAGAGCCCGTGAATTATGCCGGCGATAAAAGAATATTTTATGCAGAACAGTTTTATGATATTTCAAATGCTGTTCGCCGAAAATTGCACCAGCAATATATCTATCAATGTCTCGACAATTTCAAAAACAATCGGTCTGTGATTCAGTTCACCAGTGAGGAATACACTGGCCCTTTGCATTTTGTAGAGTTTTGGTTAGAGACCATCGACACATGGGAAAAACTTCATAAACAAAAACAATTTATCGCACTTAGCGCAACGAAAGAGGTGCAGGATGCTGTTTTGAATAATACCCTTTTGGCTCCTGTGGTCGATGTGGTTGATATCAAATACTGGTATTATCAAAATGACGGTTCTGCCTATGCGCCCGAAGGCGGAAAGAATCTGGCTCCTAGACAATGGGGACGTCTTCTAAAACCTAAATCATTATCCTTCGATCAGGTGTATCGTGCTGTAAAAGAATATAGACTGAAATGTCCGGACAAAGCAGTATTGTTTTCAGTGGATGGTGCCGAGAAATTTGGCTGGGCTGTTTTAATGGGAGGAGGGTCATTACCAGTATTGCCTCAATCAACAGATATCAGTTTTTTACGTGCAGCTTCAAAAATGTCTCCTTCAGATAAGTATGGGAAATATTGTCTTGCGGGTAAAAATGGAATCATCATATATAGTGATACTAAAGATAAGATTGACTTAGACTTGTCAGCTTTCAGCGGATTATTATCAGTTCAGTTTATTAATCCACAAACAGGAAAGGTGAGTGACAAGGTTGAAAAAATAGCATCAGGAAAAAACATATCAATTGCATTAAAGGATATGGAAAATATAGTTTGGATTAGTCAATAATTTTTTAGAAAATGATATGATTTAATAAAAACGATAGACCATAATCATAAAAGTAACAATAGCTCTGTCAACCTTTTGAGCATAAGTGTAGTGGTTTGTATGTCCATAGTGGATTTGCAAGCCATATCATTCTTTGCTTAAGATACTTTACTACTCTGGTTTTTGAATTACAATTTAAAAGCATAAAATACAAATTTCGATTGCTAAGTATTAGTCAAATACAAAGTTTACAACGCAACGTTGCATATAATGCTGATGAGAGATCTTATCGCCAGCTATTCTATTATTTTCATCCAATATTAAGAAGGTTTGCATTTAATGTATTACACAATACAGAGGTAGCAGAAGAAATAACATCTGATGTGTTGTTGAAGGTTTGGACAAAGCGGGAGAAGTTGTTTTCAATTGAAGATTTGAAGTTGTATTTATTTAAGGCTATCAAAAATGCAAGTTTAAATTATTTAGATAGTGCTGCATATAAAAAGAGCCTGATTACTTTCGAGATAGATCAGGAAGGAGATTGTCTTCCTACATCTGATTCAGAATATCTTCAGACAGAAATGCAGCAGATTATTCTTAATGCTATTGATCAATTGCCGCCTAAATGCCAAATTGTATTCAAATTGGTAAAAGAATATGGATTGTCGTATCGGCAAACAAGTGAGATAATGGAGATAAGTCAGAACACTTTAGAAACTCACATGCGGCTGGCATTGAAAAAATTAAGAACTGTTTTGGATAATTATTATATCACTATAAAATAATTTTTTTATTCATTCACGGTAATGCTTTTTTATCCTGTCGTAATATATAGATCGCATTGTTATGAAAAAAAAATGGCAGGATAGGATATACGATTTAATGGCACGCAAATTTTCAGGAGAAGCCAGCAGCGAAGAATTGGCGGAGCTTCAGGTGCTGTTGTCTGCTCACCCTGATTTTAATAGATTACAAAATGCGCTTTCAGAATTTCCTAAATGGGATAATGATGTTGTGGACAATATTACAGATCAGGCTTATGCTTCGCAGTATGTAAAAATGATGTATGCAGATGAAAAGGATACATCTGCCACTTTATCCATGGATCATTTGCCCAAAAGAAAAGAAGTAACAACCTTGCTCTTGTGGCGTATCGGGGCAGTTGCCGCATCTCTATTTATTATCTTGTCATTGGTACATATTTTTTCTTCAAACAATAAAACCACAATCTTAGCTGATAGCGATGGTGTAAGCAATAATAAAAAAACAGATACCAGATCCAATCTTACACTTCCGGATGGCACTATCGTTTATCTGAACACCAACAGCCATTTGGAATATGATGATCGGTTTAATAAAAAGGAACGTAATGTAACACTCACCGGAGAAGCTTTTTTTGAAGTGACGCATAATCCTGAGAAGCCATTTATTGTACATACGGATAAAGCTGCTATTAAAGTGTTGGGTACAAAATTCAACGTAAAGAGCTATGACAATGAGTCGTGGGAAACCACTTTGTTAGAGGGGAAAATAGAAATGAATCTGAATGAACGACCTAAGGAAAAATTGCAACTGCAACCTTCACAGAAAGTTTCAATAACGGATTTGCAAACTTCGGATCAGCAAAAGGAAGAGTATAAAGTTTCAATTACAAAAATAAAGCCACTCAATAATGACGTGGTAGAAACAGCCTGGATGGCCGACAAGCTGATATTTGTGGATAAACCAATGGAAGAAATTGCCAAAGAATTAGAGCGCAGGTTCGGCGTATCAGTAGTATTTCTATCCGGCAAAACTAAGCAGTATAAATATACAGGAGCTTTCCAGAACGATAACTTAACTCAGATATTAAAGATACTTGACATGACTCAGCCTATTCAGTACGAACTGAAAGATAATGTATTGATGATACAATAATTACTCACTTTAAATGCTTGCGAATGACCAAAAAAAGTAAACGATAAAACGATAAAGTAAAAAGGGCGAATGCGTCAACATTCACCCCTTCTAAGACAAGCATTAAAAACCTGTCAGTTTTTAATGCGATTTTAAAAAATAAAACCAATTACAAAGTTATGCAAAAATCTACTCTTTCGGGGCGTTACAGCCTCCGAAAAAACTTGCTTGTTATGAAACTAATCGGAGCTATGCTACTTCTTGCTGTACATGTTTCGGCTACCAATTATGGTCAGTCTGTAATAAACATAAAGCCACAGGAGACAACATTATTAAACTTGTTTAAACAAATAGAGAAGCAATCTTCCTATTCGTTTTATTATAGTAGCAACCAGTTGCAGCTAAATAAATCCGTTTATGTAAGTGCGGTAAAAGCCACAATCAATGATGTTTTGTCAAAGGTATTTGAAGGTCAGAATGTGAAATGGAACCTGATAGATAATTACCGAGTGATTATTTCATCCCAAGGTGTGACAGATGAGCTGTCAGTCATTAAGCAAATAAAAGGTATTGTTTCCGATGGCAATGGTGCGCCACTGGCCAATGTATCTGTAATGATAAAAGGTGCAAAAGTGGACACAGTAACCAATGCAGACGGAGTCTTTTCCATCAATGCCAATATTGGAGATGTGTTGGTGTTTTCGCGGGTGGGTTATACCGATCAGGAAGTGGTTGTAGGCGAGCAGGACAACCTGACCATTACACTTGTTGCTACCGATTCTAAATTGGATGAAGTAGTGGTGATTGGGTATGGGACACAGAAGCGAAGGGATTTGACGGGGTCGGTGTCTAGTGTGAAGGCTGATGATATTGTTCGGTCGCCGGCTCATAATGCTATGGAGGCTTTACAAGGCCAGGTTCCAGGTTTGGATATTGTACGTAATTCGGGTAGTGCCACATCTGGTGTTTCAATGAACATTCGTGGTAAAAGATCACTATCTACTGCGAAAGATGAATATGGTAATTTGGTTGCCAATAACCCATTGGTTATTATTGATGGTATTCAGGGTGGTAATATCTCAGACATTCCACCTCAGGAAATTGAGTCTATTGATGTAATGAAGGATGCTTCTTCTACAGCTATATACGGTTCTCAGGGCGCCAACGGCGTAATCATAGTTACTACAAAAAAGGGGAAGGCCGGCAAAAGTAAAATTTCCTACAATGGTTATGCTGGCTTGAATGGTTGGGCTCAGTATCCCAAAATGAGAATGGGTGATGATTATATTCAACTACGGAGAGAAGCTGCAAAAACAAAAGGACAATGGAATAGTTCTGCGGACGATCAGACCCTTTTTACAACAGAAGAATGGGCTGCAATACAGAATAATGAATGGGTGGACTGGGTTAAAGAAGTAAATCATACAGGTCAGGTACAAAACCACCAGATAACAGTATCAGGCGGAACTACTAAAACTCTAGGACTTTTATCTGCAGGTTATTACAAAGAAAAGGGTTCTTTAAAAGATGATGTTTTGGACAAATACAATGTAAGGACATCTGTAGATCACAACTTTACTAATATTTTTAAAACGGGAGTGTCACTCAATCTAACACATTATAATGGATATGTACGTGCCGACAATGTACTTTGGCGTGCAGCCACAAACGATCCTTTAGGGCGAGTTTACGATGAAAATGGAAAAGTAGTACTGTGGCCTGTTGGAACAACAGGGAAAGTGAGTCCATTGGCAGATGAGGCAAGTGAGTTTACTGCTAAACATCAACGACTGACTACCAATATTTGGGCAAATGGTTATGCGGAATTAAAACCTTTGAAAGGATTATCGGTAAGGTCAAATTTTGGTACCAATTTTAATTTTAGAAGAAATTCAGATTTTGAAGGTGCTGGATCGATAGATCGTGCCGGATTATATGCAGATGCATTAGCTTCTATTTTGTCTACCGAAAAATCATTTATTACTTGGGATAATATTGTCAACTATACAAAAAGTATAGAATCTCATGATTTTACAATTACGGGATTAACATCATGGACACAATCCAAATTCAGAAGTTCATATAGTGAAGGCTCCGGACAGTTAATTCCCAGTCAACTCTGGAACAATCTGTCTGCCAATAATAAGACATCCTATGTAATCAGATCGGGTTATGTACAAAGCCAGACTTTCTCTTATGCGCTGCGTCTGAACTATAATTATCTAGGCAAATATTTGCTTACGCTGTCTAATAGATGGGACGGGGCTTCTCGCTTAGCAGAAGGACATAAGTGGGCAGCATTCCCATCTGCCGCATTTGCATGGCGGATGATCGATGAGAATTGGCTACGAGATATAAAAAATCTCAATGAATTATAGCTGCGTGTTAGTTGGGGCGCAACAGGTAATTCTGGAATCAGCGAATATGGCACACAATCTTATTTAAATTCACTGAGTAACTCAGCTTTTCAGGACAAAGGATATACATACTATGTGTACAGTGCTTTTTTGGGTAATGTGAATCTGGGCTGGGAAAAATCTGCGTCAACTAATATTGGAGTTGATTTTGGATTCTTTGATAATAGATTGTTTGGTAGTATCGATTTTTATAATACTAAAACAACTGATATTCTTTTACCAAGAACTTTACCTACTTCTCTGGGGAGTGGCAACAATACACCATTTCAGATCTATCAGAACATCGGTACTACTAATAACAGAGGTATTGAATTGAACCTTAATAGTGTAAATATAAAGACCGAAGATTTCAGCTGGCAAACTGGTCTCACATTTGCACGGAATAAAGAAAAGATTGTTGATCTTATTGATGGACGGGATATTATTGGTGCCGTTACACGAGAAACACAGTCCTTGCTTATTGGCAGACCACTCACTTCTTTTTATACATTTAAACGGTTGGGTATATGGCAACTTAATGAGGCCGACGAAGCTGCAAAATATTTTAAAGATGCAGCTAAAACACAGTCATTTAAGCCCGGAGATATAAAGCTTGCCGATCTTAATGGAGATTTTATTATTGATGAAACACATGATGTACAGTATATCGGAACAACATCTCCAAAATGGACAGCCGGGTTTAATAACACTTTTAGGTATAAGAATGTGGATTTTACTGTATATATTATAAGCAGATGGGGACACATGATGGAATACGATTTTGCAGGTGCGTATGATCCTCAGGGCAAAGGCAACCAACCAGCATATCTGGATTATTGGACACCTGAAAATCCTTCCAATGACTTTCCAAGACCTGACCTAACCAATTTCTATAACTATAGGGGGTACCAGGCATTAAGCAAGGTTGATGCTTCTTATGTGAAGCTTAAGACAATTTCCTTAGGCTATACTGTTCCTTCATCGGAATTAAGTAAATGGCATCTGTCTAATTTGCGTATTTATGCATCGGCAAACAATCTGTTCACTATTGCAAGAAGCCATTTTGTTAAGAATTATGACCCGGAAAGAGGAGGTTCTGCTAAATCACCTTTGCAGCGACAATTTGTATTGGGGTTAAACCTTGATTTATAATTATAGACAGCTGTAAAAGATATATTTAATAAATAATAGATAAACGTATTCTGCTGTAATGTTAAAAGCAGAAACATTAAAAATATTTCAAATGAAAAATAAGTTTTCAGACGTGTATAAAAAAGGAAGCATACTCCTTTGTGGTATGATTTCTTTGTTTTCATGTAGCCTTAAAGAGTATAATCCGGGGGGAACAACTGCAGATGTAGTATTTGCAGCCCAGGAAGGAATGAATGCTCTTGTAAACTCGGCTTATGTAAATTATGGAGGTCAGTTTTACGGACGTGAGGATATTGTAATGTTAACGGAAGGAGGTACGGACCTGTGGATCAATATTGCGAATGGTGGTTATGGAAGACAGATGACAAAATATGAGGAACTTACTGCCAGTACTGGCCAAATAAGAAATACATGGAACCGTCTTTATGAAATTATTAATTACTGCAATGCAGGTATAGAACGCATTGATGGTGTGCCTTATAATTCTGCTGATGAAAAGAAAGCACGAAAAGGTGAGCTTCATTTTTTAAGGGCATATTCTTACTGGCATATTGTTGAGTTTTACGGAGGTGTGGACTTAAGGACAAAAGAGACTAAAACTGCTGTTCTGACCGCACAACGTAGCCCTGTGGCTGCATTTTATGATTTAATGTTGCAGGATGTAGATGCCGCCATTACCAACTTGCCGGTAGATCCTGTGCCTACAACAGATATTGGCAGGGCAACACTTAAAGCAGCGTATGGATTAAAAGCACGTATTGCCCTAACAAGGGTAGCTTACGAATCTTCTCAAGCAGAAAAAGATAAGTATTATCAAATAGCGAAGGAGGCTGCTATGTATGTGATCAATAATCAGGCAACACTTAAAGTGTCCTTGTATAATAATCCAGCTGATGTGTTTTCTGCTGCAAATAACAAGAATAATAAGGAAGCCATGTTTGTAGTAACACATTCTACTATATCATCACTTAACCCACAACCCAACAATCCTAACCGCCTTCACATGTGGTATAAAGCAAAATATTCTGCAAAAGCCGGTATGGTACAGGATTTTACCTATGGCAATGATAATAATGCCAAATCAGGAAGTATGTGTCTGATGCCAACACGCCATTTACTAGAGTTATATGATGAGCAGGTAGATGCCAGATATAGAGCATGGTTTAGAGAAGAATACTATTTGAATAAAGCAAGCTATAGCTGGACAGCCGATGATTTGGCAGCATTTGAAAAGCCAGCCAGCATGGTAGGAACAGCGATCAGTTCAGGTCAGCTGGCCTTGTTATATACTAAGCAAAAGATTGCAGATAAACGTAATAAACCCTATGCCGTAGTAGATATAGATGACACATATAATGGAGACAGGGTTTCTGCAAACGCAAGGTTTAATATCTGTTTTCCATCTTTGTTAAAGTTTAATGATCCGAATCTTCCAACACCTAACTCAAGCTTTGGGACAAAAGACGTTTTTGTTATGCGTTTTCCAGAAATGTATTTTATAGCCGCCGAATGTGAATTAATGATGTCTGGTGGCTCCAAAACAAAAGCTATCGAGTTGATAAACGTAATAAGAAAACGTGCTGCTGTGGCTGGTAAGGAGAATGATATGCTCATCTCAGAATCGCAGCTAACGCAAGATTTCCTGTTAGATGAAAAGGCACGCGAATTGTGTGGAGAACATTTGAGATGGTTTGATCTGAAAAGAACGGGCAAATTGTATGATTATGTGAAGGCTTACAATAAGGACATTCCACTTATTCAGCCGTTTCATGTGTTGCGCCCGATACCTCAAATGTTCTTGGATGCAATAACCAATGCTGCTGAGTTTGGTCAAAATACTGGTTATTAGTTATTTTTCAGCGATAAGATAATATGGGAGTCTTAAACCGCCTATTCATAAATGATAATCATTTACATCGAATAGTTATTATTCAAAGACCATTTATGATATCAGAACCACTTTTTTGGCTGACACTTTTAGTGCCAGCCAATTTTTTTCCCAGGACTCCTATAATGTAATAATTCCCTATAATGATGTAAAAATTTATCTAAAATTGATGCTATAGATTTCCCATATTATTTTTATTCTGTATTAGAATAGTACACCTATATGGGTGTACTCATACGAAGTGTTTGTATAGAGAGCGATTGGTTTTTTAGGCCGAATTCAATAATTAGTAAATATAATTTGATGACGATATGTTGTAATTCATTTACACAATTATACACTATGAAGAGAATATTACTTTACTTTCTTTTTGCCGTTGTTACGACGACTATGAATGCACAGTCATTGCCTTGGTTGCAGGTTTCAGCCAACAAGCATTACTTTCAAACTCAAAACGGAAAGCCCTTTTTCTGGCTTGGAGATACAGGTTGGTTACTTTTTGTAAAATGCAACCGAGAGGAGGTTTTAAATTATCTGGATGCAAGGAAACAGCAGGGATTCAATGTGGTTCAGGTGATGGTGTTGCATACACTTGTCGTGAAGAATGTATATGGACATTTCGCTTTGAAGGAAGGTGATGTTTCGAAGCCGTTGATAACCTCCGGCAATAGTTTTGAAAATAAAACAGAATATGACTATTGGGATCATGTGGACTATGTGATTGATGAAGCAGCCAAGCGAGGAATCTATATTGCTCTGGTTCCGGTTTGGGGTTCGGCTGTTAAAAGCAGTACAATTACTACAAACCAAATCAGAAAATATGCCGAGTTTCTGGCCAATCGGTTTAAACACCAGTCCAATATTATCTGGCTAAATGGTGGTGATATTCGTGGCGATGATCATGAAGCCATCTGGAAAACTTTAGGAGCAACCTTAAAGGAAAAAGATCCCCGACATTTGGTTACTTACCATCCTAGAGGAAGGTATTCTTCTACTGACTGGTTTCATGATGCCGCTTGGTTAGATTTCAATATGTTTCAAAGCGGACATCGTAATTATGCGCAGGATACCAGCAGCAACGAGAAGCACAGATTTGGGGAAGACAATTGGAGATATGTACAGCAGGCCTGGAACCTGAACCCAACAAAACCTGTACTGGATGGTGAGCCTTCTTATGAAAATATTCCACAGGGTTTACACGATAGTTTGCAACCCCGCTGGACCTCTGCTGACCTCCGCCGGTATGCCTACTGGAGTGTGTTTGCAGGAGCAGCCGGATTTACTTATGGAGAAAATGCCATCATGCAATTCAACAAAATGGGCAATGACGGAGCCAACTATGGCGTGTTTAGTAACTGGACAGAAACGCTTTTTGCACCAGGAGCAAAGCAGATGATATTCCTCAAAAACCTGATGCTTCGATATGACTATTTTAGCCGTAAACCTGCACAGGAGCTAATTGTAGCCAACGAGCAGAAAAGATATAATTATATTCTTGCTACCAAAGGAAAGAATTATGCAATGGCCTATTCTTATACTGGCAGAACCTTTAAGGTGAATACAAACCTCCTGGGTTTTGACTGGAAAAAAGCCTTTTGGTACAACCCTAAAGAGGGCACTGAAAAGAGAATAACAGTGAGCACAAAGCGCGGAATAGTAAGTTTTGATCCACCAGACAATCCTATGCCCGGAAACGATTGGGTATTGGTGTTGGAATAAAAATTGAGATATAGACAAGCGAAGAATTTGTAGAATCAATCATGAACCACAATTGAAACGATTCCAAAAAGTGGAGATAAACAAAAACAACATTGTTGGGAAATATGTATGGTTGTAATAAAATCATTAATGAAACAATTTACTTTATTATTCCTGGCTTTTTCATTTGTTTCCTGCTCGCAAAAGGCGTATTTGTTTACCTCTTTTCATGAGCCTGCACATGAAGGATTACGTTTGCTCTATAGTTATAATGGACGCAAATGGAAAGACATGAACTATGTGTTTTTGAAGCCGGAAATCGGAAATCAAAAAGTGATGCGGGATCCCTCAATGGTGCAGGGGCCAGATGGTGTATTTCATTTGGTGTGGACCAGTAGCTGGCGGGGTGATAAGGGTTTCGGTTATGCATCATCCAAAGATCTGATCCATTGGAGTTCGCAAAAATTTATTGATGTGATGAGCCAGGAGCCAACAACCGTCAACGTTTGGGCCCCTGAACTGTTTTATGATGATGTACAAAAAGACTATAAAATTATTTGGGCAAGTGCCATTCCCGAAAGGTTTGAAAGAGGCATGGAGGAAGATAGTAACAATCATCGAATGTATGTAACAACTACGAAAGACTTTGAGAAATTTTCACCCACCAGACTGTTTCTAGAACCCGGTTTCAGCGTGATAGATGCCGTGATTGTGAAGCGAGCCGTTAAGGATTACGTATTGGTGCTGAAAGACAATACCCGACCTGAACGCAACCTGAAAGTGGCTTTTAGCGAAAGTGCTATCGGTCCGTGGCATAATGTTTCCAAACCGCTCACAGCCCATTTTACAGAAGGGCCCTCTGTGGTAAAAGTTAAAGACCGTTGGCTGATTTATTTCGATGCATACAAGCAAAAATCCTATGATGCTTTGGCTACAAAGGATTTTGTTCATTTTGAAGATATCAATAATGAAATAAAAGTTCCTGAAGGCCATAAACACGGAACTATTGTGCCAGTAAAGAAAAAACTCATTAAAAGAACGTTGAAAGAGATAAATAAAAAATGATGAAAGGATTGTATAGATACCTATGGTTGGCAATTTTTTGTCCACTTTCAATAGACGCACAGATGGATACCGCAAAGTACGTGGGCCAAACCCTGAGCAATGTGGATTACCATCATGGTCAATTAACGCCCGTGGTTGGGGTGCATAACATTCAAGTGTTTCGGGCAAATAGAGAACATCCCGAATGGGTAGGAGGAATGAACTGGACCTACAATCATCAGCCCATGATGTGCTACTGGAACAACACATTTTATTTGCATTTTTTAAGCAATCCGGTTGGTGAACATATTGCGCCGGGAGCTACCTATTTGATTAGTTCTAAAGATGGATACACATGGAGCAATCCGGTTGCCCTGTTTCCTCCTTATAGTATTCCGAATGGATTTAGGAAGAAAGAGGACACCGCAGTAGCGCAAAATATAGATGCAGTCATGCACCAACGCATGGGATATTATAAGTCTAAAAATAATAAACTACTTGCTTTAGGTTATTATGGTATTGCTTTGTATGCAAAGGACGATCCCAATGATGGCAATGGTATTGGCCGTGTGGTGCGGGAGATAAAATCGGATGGAAGTTTTGGCCCCATTTATTTTATTCGGTACAATCATGATTTTAATGAAACAAATACATCCTATCCGTTTTACAAAAAATCAAAAGACAAAGCCTTTATTGTTGCCTGTGATGAGCTTTTATCACAGCCCCTGCAAATGCAGCAATGGGTGGAAGAAGCAGACAGAAACGATCCTTTGATTCCTTTGAAAAAAGAATTGAAAGCCTTTAGCTATTACCGTTTGAGCGATGGTAGGGTGGTGGGTTTTTGGAAAAACGCCCTCACCAGTCTTTCTGCTGATGGTGGTATAACCTGGATGTACAGCCCTTTGCGTGCTCCAGGTTTTGTAAACGCCAATGCCAAAATATGGGGACAAAAAACAACTGATGGTAAATATATGACAGTGTATAATCCCTCCGAGTTCCGATGGCCATTGGCTTTATCGGTCAGCGACGATGGATTAAAATATAAGAACCTGCTGTTAGTGAATGGCGAAATAACTTCCATGCGTTATGGTGGCAATTATAAATCCTATGGACCGCAGTATGTACGAGGTATTCAGGAAATAAATGGCACACCTCCTGACAAAGCAGCCTGGGTAACTTACAGTGTGAACAAGGAAGATATGTGGGTAGCTAAAATTCCTGTACCGGTAAAAATAAATGTAAAAGACAATGTGAACGATCAATTCACCCACATGAAAAAGGGTGAAGAATTAAACCAATGGAATCTCTACAGCCCTTTGTGGGCAAAGGTTTCAGTCGAAAACAACGGGTCGGAAAGATATTTGTCTCTTACCGATTTTGATCCATTTGATTATGCACAAGCCGAAAGAGTGGTGCCACAGTCTTCCAAAATAAAACTGGAGTTTACGATCACACCTACTCAAAATGATCATGGCCGTTTGGACATAGAAGTGCAGGATTCAAAAAACACACCTTGCATCCGCATCTCCTTCGATTCTTCCGGCCACATCCTCACCAAAGCGGGTTATCGAAACAAAACTTTGTCCATTTATGAAGCAGATCGGCAATATCATTTTGTCATCGAACTGAACACAGTCACCCGTTTGTACACCGTATCCATCAACGGCGGCAAACCCAACAACAACATCATTTTTGCGCCCATACACCAGGTGCATCATATCACTTTCAGAACAGGCCGTGTGAGGCGTTTTCCAAATGCCGATACACCCACCGATCAGAATTATGATTTGCCAAATGCAGGTGAAAAAGCACCAAAGGCCGCCTACCATATTCCATTCTTTAAAGCCACAAAATTGTAATGAGCCAAACGAAGTATATATTTTTTTATAAGCCTGGCAGCAGTAATTCTACTGGGCGAAATTGCGTCGCACTCTTCAACTTTAGGTGCATTGCTCAGCTATTTTTCTTAACTGTTTTTGCACTTGTTTATTGTGACTGTTTGGCTCAGAACCCTTTGGTATTAAGGCGTGCACAGTTTAAGCACTATGTGGATCGGTTCAATACTATGGAAGATGAACCCATTACTCAGACCATTCCAAACAGCGAAGCATGGAACTGGATGCAACAAAATATCCCCCTTCTGGAAACCCCTGACAAATCATTAGAAGAAATGTTTTATTTCCGTTGGTGGACACTCAGAAAGCATATCAAAGAAACCCCACAAGGCTTTGTGTTTACCGAGTTTTTGGTTGAACGTTCTTATGCCGACAAGTACAATTTGATCAGCAGCGCATTGGGGCATCATATCTACGAATCCCGATGGCTGCACAATAAAAAATATATGGACGATAACCTGCGGATTTGGTATCGTGGCAACGAGGGGAAGCCTTTGAAAAGACTTCGGTTTTACAGCAGTTGGAATCTGGATGCTATTTGGAACCGCTATTTGGTGAATAAAGATGAAGCCCTCCTCCAGGAATTTTTTCCAGATTTTATTCAGGACTATGAAGCATGGGAATTTGAAAAACGATATTCAAAAGGATTGTTCTGGCAGTATGATGTAAGAGATGCAATGGAGGAAACAATTAGCGGAGGAAGAAAAGAAAGAAATCCAAGGCCATCTATCAATAGTTATATGTATGGCAATGCAGTAGCTTTATCCAGTATGGCGGCTTTGCAAAAAGATCAAGCTGCTGTTTCCGCATTGTATCAAAAAAAAGCAGATAGCATCAAAACCCTTACTCAGCAAAGATTGTGGAGTGACAGGGATAGTTTTTTTGAAGTGGAAAAAGAAAAAGGAGATACCCTGGCCAATGTGATGGAGGAGATTGGTTTTATTCCCTGGTACTTTAATCTGCCTGATGAAAATTATAGTAAAGCATGGATAAAATTGATGGATTCAAAGCATTTTAATGCGCCCATTGGTATCACCACTGCCGACAGAAGCCATTCTGGTTTTCGTACACATGGTTGTTGCAAATGTGAGTGGGATGGTGCCATTTGGCCATTTGCTACATCCCAAACCTTAACAGCCATGGCCAATCTATTGAATAACTATAATCAAAAAATTGTTTCAAAAACAGACTATTTCACCCAGCTAAAGAAATATGAGCTATCTCAGCACAGAGACGGAAAGCCATATATTGGCGAATACATGGATGAAAAAACGGGTCACTGGCTTACAGATGATAAAAGAGGTAGATACTACAATCATTCCACCTTTAATGACTTAATCATTACCGGCTTAATAGGCCTTCGTCCAAGGGCTGATAATGTAGTAGAAATAAACCCCTTGTTGCCTTCAAAAACCTGGGACTGGTTTTGTTTGGATAATATACTTTATCATGGTAAGATAATTACCATCGTCTGGGATAAAAATGGGAAAAAATATAAGAAGGGAAAAGGACTATCTGTGTGGGCGGATGGTAAGAAAGTTGCTTCAAGCTCAAAGCTGACAAGGGTTCTGGGAAATATGTAATTTCTTTTTTATTCAAATAAATTGAATGTCAATCAAAGGAACGATACTTTTTTTATTAGGGATCTTGATACTGTCTGTGGCCGGTGCTCAACAAACCGAAAAGGTCTATCTCTCCGGCAAAGGAAGTGAAGATATAGTGCCGTGGGATTTTTATTGTACCAGCGGAATGAATGCTAACAAATGGACAAAGATAGGTGTGCCATCCTGCTGGGAATTGCAGGGATTTGGCAAGTACGATTATGGTTTTGCAAAAGACAGTGTGAGGGGAAAGGAGAGCGGCCTTTATAAAAGAAACTTTACAGTTCCAGCAGTCTGGAAGGGAAAGCAAATCAATGTCGTTTTTGAGGGGGTGATGACAGATGCCGAGGTGAAGATTAATGGAAGGAAGGCGGGAGCAAAGCATCAGGGTGCCTTTTATGTATTTAGATATGATATTTCAAAATTGTTGAAATATGGTAAAACCAATCTTATCGAAGTCAAGGTGGATAAACATTCTTCCAACCAATCGGTGAATGCAGCAGAACGCGAAGCCGATTATTGGATTTTTGGAGGCATTTTCAGGCCGGTGTGGCTGGAAGCCTTACCAGCCATACATTTGAAAGACCTGGCCATTGATGGAAAGGCAGATGGTAATTTACATACACGGGCAAATTTTTCCGGCAATCCTGACAAATTGAAGGTGCAATTGTTTGATGAAAAGTATCAACAAATGGGTGATGATGTATTCATTGATGTTCACAATAATCAGGTTGATATTAGATCGAAATTTTCAAATATCAAAGCTTGGAATAGTGAAAGCCCGAATCTCTACTCCATTGTTTTTTCTATATTTAAAAATGGAGCGCTTCAACATACCCTCAAAGAAAAAATTGGTTTTAGAACGGTGGAGGTGAAACAAAGGGACGGCATTTATTTGAATGGTGTGAAAATGAAATTTAAGGGAGTCAATCGTCATTCCTTCCGACCCGAAACCGGCCGCACTACCAGTTATGAGAATAGTGTGGAAGATGTGCTCCTGATGAAAGAGATGAACATGAATGCAGTACGGATGAGTCATTATCCTCCAGACGGTCATTTTCTGGATGTCTGCGATTCATTGGGTTTGTATGTGATAGATGAATTAGCTGGCTGGCATGGGCACTATGATACACCAACAGGAATGCTGCGTGTGCAGGAAATGGTGGAGAATGACCGCAACCATCCTTCCATTGTTATTTGGGCTAATGGGAATGAAGGAGGCAGCAATCTGGAATTAGATAATTGTTTTGGGAAATATGATTTGCAAAATCGGGTGGTTATTCATCCCTGGCAATTATATAACGGAATAGAAACACAACACTATCGGCAGTATAACTATGGTGTAGGGAACTATGACAATGGACGTGAAATAGTGATGCCAACAGAGTTTCTGCATGGTTGGTTTGATGGCGGGCATGGTGCTGGACTAGAGGATTACTGGAATAAAATGTGGAACGATCCGCTCCATGCCGGTGGTTTTCTTTGGGACTTTGCAGACCAGGGAGTGGTAAGAAGAGATAAAAAAGACTCTATTGACACGGATAAACATCGAGGTGCAGATGGAATTGTAGGACCACATCATGAGAAGGAAGGAAGTTTTTATGCTATAAAAGAAATCTGGTGTCCTTTGTATGTGGCACCTAAGGAAATTACTGCGGATTTTGATGGCGTTTTTAATCTTGAAAATCGGTATCATTTCACCAATCTAAATACCTGCAGTTTTAGTTGGGAGCTAAAAAAACTTTCCGAGAACAATAAGGAAAAAATGGCTGGAAGCATTGCTGCACCTTATATTCAGCCAATGCAAAAAGGAAAGCTCAAGTTTGATTTGCCAAAGAACTGGTCACAATTTGATGTACTTTATCTGACAGCCAGAGATGCAAAAAACAAAGAACTGTTTACCTGGACATATCCCATCTCAAAGCCCAAAACAGTATCACTAAGAAAAGTAGAAAAGGACTTAAACCAGCATCCAATTACTGTAAACCTAAGTCGGGAAATGCTGCATGTTCATGTCGGGGAACTGCATTTATCTTTTAGTAATAAAAACGGGCTTTTAAAAGAAGTACTCAATGCTAAAGGAATCCTTCCGTTTAAAAATGGTCCAATTGTGCAGGAAGGGAAAACCAATTTTGAAAACATTAGCCATCATTTTGATTCATCAGGAAATTTGATCATTTCTTCTACCTATAATAAAAAAACCGGCTTCAATGTTTTGCAATGGAAAATTGAAAAAAATGGCTGGCTTCAGTTGAAAGTGAATTATTTTCCCGATTCATTACATAGCAAAATGCTGGGTATTAATTTTGATTTACCTGAAAAGGAAATACAGTCTGTAACCTTTATGGGCAAAGGCCCTTACCGGGTTTGGAAGAACAGAATGAAGGGAGGCAGCCTGGGTATTTGGGAGAAAAATTACAACAATACTGAAACAGGCGAACAATGGAGCTATCCGGAATTTAAAGGGTACTATGCTACTTTGTACCAGGCTGTTTTCAAGACAAAAAACCAAAGCTTTACGGTGGCCACCGAAACCGAAGATTTGTTTTTACGACTATTTGCTGCAAAATGGAAAACGGATCAATGGCATAATTATGAGCCTTGGTTCCCCTCTGGTGATATTTCATTTTTGAATGCCATACCTTCCATCGGATCTCGAACACAAACCAGAGAAACCACCGGCCCCATGGGATTGGATAATATTTATTACGACTATGAAAAAGATCAAGCCAGAGCCTTGAAAATTGTTTTATGGTTTAATTTTAAAACTGAAAATCAACAATGATTAAATTCATTTATCATAGCATTTTCCTACTTGCTTTTTCCTTAGTGGCTAAAGCGCAAACAGTAGTGCAAAATTTATTGGTTGAACAAAAATCCCATCCAATGGGTATCGCTACTTCAACACCTGTATTTAGTTGGCAACTTCAATCGGAGCAAAGAAATATTAAGCAAAAGGGATATGAAATTTTGGTGGCTAGTTCAAAGGCATTGCTGGAAAATAATGTGGGTGATATCTGGTCATCGGGTATTATTGATATCGACAAGACCCAGAACATAGCTTTCAACGGAAAGCCCTTGCAGCCTAATCAGTATTATTATGTCAAAGTAAAAGTTATCACTAACAAAGAGGAAGTAGTTTGGTGTAAACCTGTTTTTTTTACAGTAGGATTGACACGAGCCTCAGATTGGAAAGGAAAATGGATTGGGTACGACAAGGCTTTTCTCTGGGATAGCATTTCTCAATGGTCTCGTTTATCTGCAAGGTATTTCAGAAAAGAGTTTTCTAGTTCAAAAAAAATAAAGAAAGCCTTTGTACACATTGTGGGGCTTGGGTTGTATGAGCTTTATCTGAATGGAACAAAAATTGGTGATCAGGTGTTGGCTCCAGCACCTACCGATTACAGGAAGTCGGTTCTTAGCAATAGTTTCGATGTGACGGAGCAAATTATCAATGGGCAAAATACGATTGGAGTTACTCTGGGTAATGGTCGTTTCTTTACGATGAGGCAAAACTATAAGCCCCAAAAAATAAACAATTTTGGTTTCCCAAAAATGATGTTTCAATTAGATCTGATTTACGAAGATGGAAGTAAAGTCGTTGTTGTTTCGGACCAAAGCTGGAAGTTTACTGCCGATGGCCCCATCCGTAGCAACAATGAATATGATGGCGAAGAATACGATGCCACCCGCGAATTAGGCAACTGGAGCCGATCCGGATACAATGACCGTAAATGGTTAAAAGCCTCGGTAGTAAAAGCTCCTGCTGAAATCATAAGTCCACAGCCTAATTTGCCAATGAAAGTGATGCAAAAACTAAAACCGATTTCGCTTAAAAAGATAAAGGCTGATACCTATATTTTGGATATGGGTCAAAACATTGCAGGCTGGCTTCAAATTAGTGTGCAGGGTAAGCGAGGACAGAAAGTGAAAATGCGATTTGCAGAAAGTCTTCAGGCAGATGGGTCTTTGTATCTGGATAACCTAAGAGACGCAAGAGTTACGGATATTTATACTTTAAAGGGAGAAGGAATGGAAAATTGGCATCCCCGATTTGTTTATCACGGTTTTCGATATGTGGAATTAACGGGTTGGCCTGGAACGCCTGATATTAATGACTTTGAGGGGCATTTGGTGTATGATAAAATGCAAACCACAGGAACCATGATTACATCTAACAAAACCATTAATCAAATTTTGAAAAATGCTTGGTGGGGTATTGCTTCCAATTATAAAGGGATGCCGGTGGATTGCCCACAGCGAAATGAAAGACAACCCTGGTTGGGCGACAGAGCACAGGGTGCCTATGGCGAAAGTTTTCTTTTTGATAATGCCAGTCTGTATGCCAAATGGCTCAATGATATTGAGGAATCGCAAACAGCAGAAGGGTCTATTCCCGATGTGGCACCGGCTTACTGGAATTATTATAGTGATAATATTACATGGCCGGGTACCTATATTTTGGTGGCTGATATGCTTTGTCAACAGTTTGGTGATGTGAAGTCTATTCAAAGGCATTATCCATCAATGAAAAAATGGATGGCCTACATGCGTAAGAAATACATGAAGGATTTTTTGCTTACCAAGGATAAATATGGCGACTGGTGTGTGCCTCCTGAAAGCCTAGATATGATTCGGTCCAGGGACAGTATGCGAAATACAAAGGGTGAACTGTTGGCCACAGCTTATTATTACCACCTGCTTGGGATGATGAAAAAGTTTGCACTTCTTTCCGGCAATCAAAAGGATACGGCTGATTACCATTTATTGGCGGAGAACATAAGATCTGCTTTCAATAAGAAGTTCTTTAATCCTCAAACAAATGTGTATGATAATGGAACGGTAACAGCCAATCTGCTTCCTTTGTATTTTGGAATGACGGATACCGATAAACGGCAATTTGTTTTTGGCAACATTATCAAAAAACTAAAAGCAGATAAAATGCACATTAGCACCGGCGTTATAGGCACGCAGTGGTTGATGCGAACGCTTACTAATTTTGGACGTGCAGATGTGGCCTATCAGTTGGCTTCTAATACCACTTATCCCAGTTGGGGATATATGATTGAAAATGGTGCCACCACTATATGGGAATTGTGGAATGGCAATACTGCCAGTCCAAAAATGAATTCACAAAATCATATCATGTTGTTGGGCGACTTATTGATTTGGTTGTATGAGGACCTTGCAGGGATTAAGGCTCAATCACCCGGATTCAAAGAGATAGTGATGAAACCAGCCTTTCAATGTGGTTTGAACAAAGTGGAAGCTTCTTATCAGTCGGTTCATGGAAATATAAAAAGTAGTTGGAATATTGTGGATGGTAAACTAAAATGGCATATCAATATTCCTGCTAATACTTCTGCGATAGTTTATCTTCCCACTGATAAAGAAAATAATATTTCAGAAAGTGATAAACCACTTAAAAATGCTGAAGGTTTGGAATTGATTAATACTGTAAAAAATCAAACCATTCTAAAATTGGAAAGTGGTCAATTTTATTTTGAAATAAAAGCGTTTAATAATAAACCCACCAATTAGTTGTTGTGTATAGAGGTGATGATAGAAATACTGATGTTGAACTGTGCGATCCACCACGGCGGGCAAGCTGCAAGGATGTTTAATAGTAATATTGTAGTTGGGCTCATTAAAAAAATAATAATCAAAAACGATATTTAAATAAGAGAAAGATGACTAATAAATCTAAATGTAAGTTTCTTTTGACGTGTGCATTGATGCTTTTTGTATGTGGCCATGTTTCGGCACAAAAGAACAGATGGAAACAAGGTGTATTGGTGGATGAATTTATTTTTGACACAGCAGGGTTTCCTCAATCCCATGCCGCCACCATTGCCGAAACACCCGAAGGGCTTATTGCTGCATGGTTTGGCGGAACAAAGGAAGGCAACAAGGATGTTTGCATCTGGACTAGTCATCTGAAAAAAGGAAAATGGACGGCTCCAAAAATGGCTGCAGATGGTGTGCTGAATGATACGCTTCGTTATGCCTGTTATAATCCTGTACTGTACCAGGTACCCCATGGCGAATTGATTTTATTTTATAAGATTGGTCCAAATGTGGCGGGCTGGACTGGTTGGCTTAAAAGATCAAAGGACAATGGCCACTCCTGGTCTGCCCGCGAAGCCTTGCCAGACGGATATTTGGGACCCATTAAAAATAAACCCGAACTGATTAACGGTATATTGGTTTGCCCATCCAGTACCGAAAAAAATGGCTGGAAAGTGCATTTTGAATACACCAAAGATTGGGGGAAAACATGGTCAAAGTCGGAGGCTATCAATGACGGCAAAGCATTTTTGGCTATTCAACCTTCCATATTAAAATATAAAAATGGCGATTTGCAAGTCATTGGTAGAACCAGAAATATGGTGCTTTTTCAAAGTTGGAGTAAGGATGGTGGGAAAATCTGGTCGCCCATGGCAGCCTTAGATTTACCTAATAATAATTCGGGTACAGATGCAGTTACTTTAAAGGATGGTCGTCAGTTGCTGGTGTATAATCATGTGTTACCAGATTCCAGTTGGGTTAAAGGCAAAGGTCCGCGTACACCCTTAAATGTTTCTTTGTCCAAAGATGGAAAGAAATGGTATGCTGCCCTGGTTTTGGAAGATTCTCCCATCAGCCAGTATTCTTATCCTTCCGTTATTCAAAGTAAGGATGGAATGGTGCACATCGTTTATACTTGGCGCAGACAAAAGATAAAGTATGTAAAAATTGATCCGTCCAAATTAAAGCTTACCGAAATAAAAAATAAACAGTGGCGAGGGCAAAAGCAAAAGAAAGGGGTAGTCACAGATGATTAAGCTTTGCAGGTAAGTGATCTTTTGTTACCCAATACGTTAAATTTCTTTAAGCAATATTTTTTTATTAAAAGCTTTTTTATATTCGATACTTATTGTGATTTGTTGCCATGGTAAACCTACTTCACCATTTCAGCGATTAAAATGCTTGTCAAATAAAAAATTAAGATTTGAAAAATATTCCTTTAGTTGATCTTGTTATCATAGGGCTATACCTGATTGGTATGGTGTGGATTGGTTATTATTTTTCCAAAAAAAATAAGAGTGCTGATCAGTTTACAAAAGCCTCGGGTCGTATTCCTGGTTGGGCAATCGGACTTTCTATTTATGCCACTTTTTTAAGTAGCAATACTTTTTTGGGTGTACCTGGAAAAGCTTTTGGTGGCAACTGGAATGCATTTGTGTTTAGTATATCAATGCCCTTTGCGGCTTTTTTTGCGGCCAAATATTTTGTTTCATTTTATAGAAATAGTGGAGAAGTTTCTGCCTATACTCATTTGGAACATCGTTTTGGACCCTGGGCCAGAACCTATGCTGTGCTTTGTTTTGTGCTTACCCAGTTTGCCCGAATGGGATCTGTATTTTTTGGAATGGCTTTAAGTTTGCAGGCCATGCTGGGTTATTCGATGGCTTCCATTATGATTGTACTGGGCGTCTGCATTATACTTTACACGGTCATGGGTGGGATGGAAGCCGTCATTTGGACAGAAGTGGTGCAGGGGATATTGAAAACCCTGGGTGCATTGCTGATTCTTTACCTTGTATTGAAAGAAATTCCAGGTGGAATAGAAAAGGCGTACGAAATCGGAAAATCGCAGGGAAAGTTTAGTTTGGGAACAATGGATATGGATTTCACACAATCCGGTTTCTGGGTCATTTTTTTATATGGATTTTTTATCAATCTCAACAATTTTGGGATGGATCAAAATTATGTGCAACGATATCATACCGCCACAAGTGTAGCTCAGGCTAAAAAGTCAATCTGGCTTTGTGTGGCTATGTATGTGCCGGCCTCCCTCTTGTTCTTCATTATTGGGTCGGCTCTATTTGCCTATTACCAAATGCATCCGGAACTAACCGAAGGAATTCGTCAAACCGTGGCACTTGAAAAATTAGGTGCTGGTGCCAGTACTGCTCAAATCAATGAAATGGCAGCCACACTGCAACCTGCTGATTATGGCGATAAAGTGATGCCTCATTTTATGGTGAATAAAATTCCAAAAGTTTTTCTGGGATTAATTATTGCAGCCATATTATCAGCCGGAATGAGCACCATTAGTTCGGGTATGAATGCTTGCGCTACTGTGTTTTCAAAGGATATTTATCAACGCTATTTCAATCCTCAATTGGAGGGTAAAAGGGAATTGCGATTACTCTATATCGCTACCATTATTTTTGGATTGATTGGGTTAGGTACTGGTTTAGCAATGCTTGGAATAAAAAGCGTACTGGATGTGTGGTGGCAGCTTTCCGGAATTTTTGCAGGTGGTATGTTGGGGCTTTTCCTGCTGGGAATCATCAGCAAAAAAACAACCGGAGGCCAGGCTGCTATTGGTGTGATCGTGGGTGTGCTGGTGATTCTTTGGCTTACTTTTTCCCCAAAGCTTCCGGCCGAGTATGACAGTATCAAATCTGTTTTAAATATTAATATGGTGATTGTAATAGGCACTTTGGTTATTTTCTTTACCGGTGTTTTGTTAAACAGACTGTCTAAAAATAACAGGGTGGTTGCTAGTGATGAAAAGTAAATGTATAAATTAAAATATCTTGATCCATGAAACTTTATAAAACCAACAACGAAACTTTGGTAGAGGAAAATGGCTTTTTTTATTTGGTTCCTAATTTGGCCTGGGATGAATTGATCAATCAGGAAAATCTGCCAAAATATCTTAGAAGCCTGTTGCAATCATCAGAGCCACTTGTAGATGAAAGATTGTTAACTACTAAATGTTTTACAGTACCTATCGGCACTCAGGAAGTATGGGCTGCAGGTGTTACTTATCTGCGTAGCAAAGTAGCCAGAATGACGGAAAGCGAACAGAGTGGAGGAGCTACCTTTTATGATAAAGTGTATGATGCCGAAAGACCGGAATTGTTTTTTAAAGCCAATGCCCATCGGGTGGTGCCGGATGGTGCTGCTGTCAGAATCAGAAAGGACAGTAGCTGGGATGTTCCGGAACCAGAGCTTACGCTTGTGATAAATGCATCAGGCAAAATTGTGGGTTATACCATTGGAAACGACATGAGCAGCCGAAGCATTGAAGGCGAAAATCCATTGTATCTGCCGCAAGCAAAAATGTATGATGGAAGTGCAGCTATGGGTCCCTGTGTTTTGGTTAAAGAAGACCAGCCTATGGATCCTGCTTCCTGTATTGCCATTGAAATCAAAAGAATGAATATAGTTGTTTACCATGCTTCCACCACAATAGATCAGATGAAACGCAGCCACGAAGAATTGGTGGGTTATCTTTTTAAAGAGTACAGTTTTCCAAACGGAGCCTACCTGATGACCGGCACTTGTTTGGTTCCCGATGAGGGATTTACACTACAAGTTGGTGATGAGATAAACATCGGTATTGAAGGAATTGGTGAACTACGCAACTATGTAGGAGCATAGCTCCATGCCTGTTAACGCAATGCATTTACATCAACTCTGGTGGGGGTGTCCTTTCCGTCAATGATGCTTTGGGCACTGATTGCGATAGATTTGATCATCTCTGTCATATTTTTTAAATCAAGGGTATGGACTTCATCACTCACTCTGTGGTAGTTGGGTTCACTGTCCATTTTGGAAGTAGAAATAGTATGTGCCGGAACACCCAATCGAGCAAGAGTGGCATTGTCCGAACGATAAAATAATTGTTGATCGGGGTAGGGGTCGGGATAAAAACTAAAACCGCTTCCAGTCAGATTTTTTTGTAAAATTTCACCCATGCTGGATTTTTCAAAACCAGTAATATAAGCCGAGTTTTTTCCCCATTTGCTATCTGTGCCAATCATTTCTAAATTGAACAGAGCGATGACAGCCGAAGGATCCATTTGCTCGCTGAAGTATTGGGAACCATACCCTCCTGATTCTTCAGCCGTAAAAGCCACAAAAATGATGGATCGTTTATTTTTTCCTTTAGCTGAAAAATATTTCGCCAATTCTATCACACCGGTAATTCCGGATGCATCGTCATTGGCACCATTATATATCGAATCACCATTTTCGGGTTTGCCAATACCTATATGATCGTAATGACCTGAAAAAACCACATATTCATTTTTCAGTTTTTTGCCAGGCAATATGCCTACTACATTTGTCAGTTTGTTTTCTGTAATACGATGGGTGGCGGTAATAGACAAATCATTGGGGTTGATATCACCCAAAACAAAAACAATATTGGCCTCAGTCTTAAAAAAATTACGTTTCAAAAAACTAAGTCTGGAAAACCTGTCTTCAAAACTTTTATCCACCAGCACAATTGTGTTTGTTTTGCTCTTGGAGTATTGCATGGCTTTGGAAAACAAATTGTCTGAGGTGGTGATTTTTTCAACACGATAATCCTTTGCTGTTTCTATGGTCAGGGAAGGTTTTGAGGTGAGGAGCACTACGTCTGTGGGATCCAGTTCTTTGCCTGACAGCTTGGCTGTGAGCGTTTGTCCGGTAGCTGAAATCATGGAAAAGCTTTGCAGGAAACTGTCTCCTGACAATGGTTTCAGACCAGCAGATCTAAATTCATCAGCAATAAAGGAAGCCGCACGGTCAATTTCCGGACTGTAGATTTTGCGCCCCTTCATTTCATCGGATGCCAGCATGTTGATGATTCGCGATACATCTGTTTCATTGATGATAGTTGTTGTCTTTTGGGCATACACAAAACTGTGAAACAATAGAACTATGGCTGTCAGAATATTTTTAATTGTCATGGGTTTGGATCTGGTAAGATTAATATTATTTTCAGTTAATGGGTAAATATATTAGGTTTACAGGCTAAGTTGTTCTTTAAATTTTACTGTTTGCCTTCGGCTTACTTCTATTTTTTCTCCGCCTTTCAATTCCACAATGAGTCCGTTATTGAAAAAGGGTTCTATTTTTTCTATCATTTGTAAGTTGATGATATGTTTGCGATTGGCTCTGAAGAATATTTTGGGGTCTAATCTTTCTTCCAATGCATTCAGAGATTTTAATATTAATGGTTTGTGGATGCTAAAGAATACTTTGGCATAATTGCCAACACTTTCAAAAAGTCGAACTTCTTTTAGTTTGATGAACCAGCATTTTTCTCCATCTTTTACAAACACCTGACTCTCGCCCGTTAGTAGTTCCCCATTGCTATTTCCATCCACGTTTGAGGATTCATTTGCATCGGCCTTCTCTATTTTTTTAATGGCGGTTTCAAGTCTTTTGTGTTCGATGGGTTTAAGTAAATAGTCAAGGGCATTTACTTCAAAAGCTTTAAGGGCATATTCGTCGTAAGCCGTGGTAAATATCACTTTAGGGGTATGTTCCAGTTCTGTCAGTAAGTCAAAGCCAGACTTGCCAGGCATTTGAATATCCAGAAAGATAAGATCCGGTTTGTGGATGTCTATTTTTTGTAAACCAGTTTGAGCATTGGATGCTTCATCAATGATTTCAATATCCGGAAAATGCTGAAGCATTCGTTTCAACTCGGTTCTGGCCAATCTTTCATCGTCGATAATTATGGTACGCATGCTGTTTCGGATTTTCAGATGGTTGAAGGTATAACGATTTTTGCAGATACTATGTTTGGCGCTTCATCCTTTAGTTCGAAACTGCCTTCCGACCCATACATCAAGGAAATTCTCTCATTGGTACTTTCAATACCAAACCCATTTTCGTTGAGTGGATATTCCAATTGTCCTGTGTTTTCTATCTTAAGTTCAAGTTTTTCCTGAATGATTTTGGACGATATTTTTACAAGTCCTCCTTTTATTTGATGGGCAATGCCATGTTTGATGGCATTCTCTACCAGGGTTTGCAAAATCATCGGTGGGATTTTGTTGTCAAGACTAGCTTCGCTAATATCATATTCCACCCTCAGTCTGTCTTCAAAACGCATCTGCTCCAGAGCAAGATAATCTTTTACAATACTGAGTTCATCTTCCAGACTTACCAATTCCTTTTTATGCACTGTGATACTGCTTCTCAGAATATTGCTTAACTGTGTAATTGCTTCTCTTGCATGAGAGGGGTTCTCTTCCACCAAGGCACGAATACCATTGAGGGCATTAAAAATAAAATGTGGATTAATATGTGCCTTAATGGTGTTTAGTTCCAGATCTTTTACCAGACTTTTTAACTGAAGGGTATCCATTTTTTGTTTTTGTTCGTAGGCGACAAAATGATAAATAAAATAGATGGCACTCCAAAGGAGCAAATAGGTGAACCACCCAATGGTGTTGTTTATAAGCGATAAAATGGTGGACTTGTTTGCCAGCGTTATTTCGCTCTTAAATCGAAGGTCAAGCAAAGCATATCCATAAAACTCCAGAAAGGCACTGACAATCGCTCCTATAAAGGTGATAATGATTAGTATTGATATTTGCTGGGAAATGGTTTTGGAAAATGTATTACTCTTAAATATAGAAAATCTCATGAAATGTGTAACTGTAACTCCAATGAGCACAAATCCTGAAACCCTCGACAATACAAGTTTTTGTTCCTCCCAGGTCGTCATCTTGCCAAAGGACCAGGCAAAAAATAAATGCATTAATAAAAAAGCAGTCCAGCCCAATAACTGAAACAGCCAATATCTTTTTCTTCCTGTCATCATATTCACAAATCTATAATATAATTATGGGCTTATGATTATATTATTATCAATGGCAAATTGGGATTACAAATGGATGACTGTAGGCTACAAAAACCCTAATCCGGAGATCGAACATAAAATACTATTACTTGTAACAAGCATGGCAAACTGCATATTGTCCAAGACCAAATTGTTTGGCATGTTGGTTGTCAAGACTTTATTAGGTCAAAATTAAACTTTGTTAATAGAAAGGTTAAACTCGTGAGGCCTATCGGTAAGCTTGCAGGAAAATTTGGAGAGTTAATATCTGCAAAATAAACTCCCAAAAATAATTCCAAAAAATCTACTAATCTATGGCATCAACCCAAATATTAGTATTAGTTCTGAAAAGGTATATCCATGTTCAACATTTTCATTTTGCGTCTAATTATTCTGCATGTTTACGAACGGGTTAAAATATTTTGTGGGCAAACGAAAACAGAATGGGTGTCATTTTTTTTGCTGAAACCTTAAGTAATGGGGGATACTTGAGTAAATAATATGTCTTTGCAATGGAATCAAAATTATTATTTTTGCTGTTTTATCAGGCATGAATATAGTACCCGGTCCATTATTAAAGGCAGTGAATTCCCCAGAGGATTTGAAAAAGATTCCAGTGGAGAAGTTGTACGAGTTTTGTGAAGAGCTCCGACAATACATAATTGATGTGGTAAGTGTGCATGGTGGTCATTTTGCTGCCAGTTTGGGGGTGGTAGAGCTAACTACTGCCTTGCACTATGTGTATAATACGCCTTACGATCAATTGGTTTGGGATGTGGGACATCAGGCTTATGGACACAAAATTATAACCGGACGGCGAGACGTTTTTGAAACTAACAGAAAGTATAAAGGGCTGAGTGGTTTCCCCAAACGTAGTGAGAGTGAGTACGATACATTTGGTGTTGGCCATTCTTCTACTTCGGTATCGGCTGCTTTGGGAATGGCTATGGCCGCTAAATATAAAGGCGAAACCAATCGAAAAGTAGTGGCTGTGATTGGAGATGGTTCCATGACGGCGGGTATGGCTTTTGAAGCCATGAACCATGCAGGAGTGGCTAATACGGATATGCTGGTTATTCTGAACGATAATGGCATTGGTATAGATCCAAATGTAGGAGCCTTAAAGGAATATCTGACAGATATTACCATATCGCCCACCTATAATAAACTGAAGGATGATGTGTGGAATGCATTGGGTAAACTGCCCGTGGGTAAGCGGTTTAGTCGTACCATGGCACACAAACTTACCGAAGGAATTAAAGGCTTGGTTAGTAGTAGTTCTAATTTGTTTGAAGCGCTGAGGCTAAGGTATTTTGGACCTATTGACGGTCACAATATCAGTAAATTAGTAGACACCCTGAACGATTTGAAGGATATTCCCGGACCCAAATTATTACATATCATCACCACCAAAGGGAAGGGATATGCATTGGCCGAAAAGGATCAGACCAAGTGGCACGCTCCCGGATTGTTTGATAAAGTAACCGGAGAGATTTACAATAAAAAATTCGATACACCACAACCTCCAAAATACCAGGATGTTTTTGGTAAAACAATCATAGAGCTGGCGAAACAAAACGAAAAAATTATTGGCATCACTCCAGCCATGCCTTCTGGCTCGTCACTGAAATTTATGATGGATGAAATGCCGGAAAGAGCCTTCGATGTGGGTATTTGTGAACAACATGCAGTTACGCTAAGTGCAGGCATGGCCACACAGGGATTAAAAGTGTTCTGCAACATTTACTCTTCCTTTATGCAACGCGCCTATGATCAGGTAGTGCATGATGTGGCCATACAAAATCTACCAGTTGTTTTTTGCTTGGACAGAGCCGGACTGGTAGGAGATGACGGTCCCACGCATCATGGCTGTTACGATATAGCCTATTTTAGATGTATTCCAAATATGGTGATCGCCTCCCCAATGAATGAGAGTGAATTGCGTAACCTGATGTTTACGGCTCAGTTGGAAAAGTCCAATTTCCCTTTTGTAATTCGTTACCCTCGTGGTCAGGGTACGATGCCTGAATGGAAAACGCCCATGCAGGAGTTGGAAATAGGCAAAGGACGAAAACTAAAGGATGGGAAAGATATTGCTATTTTGTCTTTAGGCCATCCCGGAAATTTTGCAGCTGCAGCTATCAGGTCTTTGAATCAGGATGGCATTGCACCGGCACTTTATGATATGCGATTTGCCAAACCATTGGATGAAAATCTATTACATGAGGCTTTGAGTAAATATGAAAAGATCATAACTGTAGAGGATGGCACAATAGTTGGGGGATTTGGATCTGCGGTACTGGAGTTTATGGCGAAGCATGGTTATAAAAACAATGTACAGTTTATGGGTATTCCAGACAGGATAGTAGAACACGGCACACCAAAGGAGCTATACCAGGAATGTGCTTATGATGCGGAGGCCATTGCGGTTAAGGTCAGAGAAATGATGCATGTGAAAGTAGTGGTGTCTTGAAATTAAAATGGATACATTGTTTAAAAATAATATTGCATTGATATTAAAACTATGTGCCGTTTTATAAAAACTTTTATATTTACTCAGTATATATCTTAAAACGAATCCATTTGAAAAAGTACATTTTTTTATTCTTAACAGTATTTAGCTTTATTCAAGCCTTCTCTCAAGATTATGTGGCACATAAAAGTGATGTGGGGATTAGTGTGGGTGCCCTAACCTATACGGGAAAGTATAGCGAGGATGCTACCTTTTTAGATCACACTTCATTAGGGGTTTCGGCCTTCTACAGTCATCGGATTGTATTGCCAAAAAAATTGTTTTTGCGAGGTCAATTATCATTAGGTGAGTTGGCAGCCGATAACACAAAAGATATGCAATCTAGCAATCCATTTAAGGGTGGTTTCCGGAGCTATAATTTAGAGGGGAGTGCCAATTTGGTGTATGAGGTTTTGGATAATAATAAGTTTAAGGTTACACCCTATGCGATGGCTGGCGGCGGTATTTATTATCTGTTTGATTATGAAGCCAAGCAAGGGGATGATAAATCATCCAAAGATTTATGGGGACTGGTAGTACCTGTAGGCGGTGGGATCAAATACAGAGCTACCAAGCGTTTGAGGGTTTTTGCCGAAGGAAGCCTCAGATTGTTTCCAAAGAATTTGGATAATTTTCCTTATCCGGATGTAGAAAATACCAACAGATATTATTCTTTGTCTTTAGGAGTAAGTTACACCCTTCAGGACATCAACAGACTTTGGTGATTTCATTTTTATTGTCTGATATGTTTGATCCTGGCCTGGCCAGGATTTTTTATTTAAAATATTATCGATATCCCTAACACAAATAGTATTTTTACCCGTATGAGTACAGATCAAAAAGAAGGAACACCCTTGCCAATCTTAGATAGTGAAGAAATAAGAGTGCTTGGAGCATTGATGGAAAAGTCGAGGGCCACACCTGAATATTACCCGATGACACTGAATGGCCTCACGGCTGCCTGCAATCAGAAAACCTCCCGAAATCCAGTAGTAAATTACGAGGAGCAAACAGTTGGGTTGATATTAGACCGATTAAAAAGAAAGAATATGGTAGCCACTGTTACCGGAGGAAGTAGCAGGGTTGTAAAATACCGCCATACTATCGCTTTGCATTATCAGTTTACGCCGGATGAAATAGCCGTATTGTGTTTATTGTTTCTTCGTGGGCCACTTACACCTGGAGAGATTAACAGTAGTTCTGGTAGGTTGTACGAGTTTGACGATTTGAGCGAAGTGCAGCAGGTTTTAGAGAAATTATCCTCCGATGCCCAACCTTTTTTGAAATTATTGCCTAGACAACCCGGTCAAAAAGAAGCAAGATATTTGCACTTGTTTGCAGACGAGACAATGCTGGAGACTTATTTAAACGAATCAACGTCACATTCAAATAGTAATACCACAAGTAATCTTGAAGAAAGGTTACGCATAGTAGAGGAGGAGCTTGCGGCTCTAAAAACCTCCTTTGAAAAATTGATGAAAGAATGGATAGGGTAACAATTTTTTTTTAAACAAAAGGAAAGGAATAAAGTTATTATAGAAAAGTTTTTGTTTTCAAATTAACAATAGTGAAGCTTAATTATTATCCGTATCATTTAAAATTCAGACATCCTTTTACAATTTCAAAAGGTACCAAAACGCACCAGCCAACCCTGATTGTGGAATTAGAACATTTTGGAATTAAGGGCTACGGCGAGGCTCCTGCTATTACCTACTATAATATCACAGTGGAGGATATGATTGCTGATATTGAGGCGAAGAAAACAATGATTGAAAAATTTGCCTTTACTGAGCCTGAACGTTATTGGCATTTTCTGGAACATCTTTTGCCAAAAAATCCATTCTTAGTATGTGCTTTGGATATGGCTGCCTGGGATATATTTGGTAAAATGGCCAGAAAGCCGCTATATCGTTTATGGAATGGAGATACTTCTAAGAATCCTGTTACTGACTATACGATAGGGATTGATACCACCGAGAAAATGGTAGCGAAAGTAAAAGAACAGCCCTGGCCAATATATAAGATCAAGGTAGGTAGCGAAACTGACCTTCAGAATATAAAAGCTATTCGGGCAGTAACGGATGCCGTGCTTCGGGTGGATGCCAATGCGGGTTGGGATTTGGAAACAGCCCAGAAACTGATTCCTCAATTGAAAGAACTGGGCGTAGAATTTGTAGAACAACCGTTGGCTAAGGACAATTGGGAAGGAATGAAACTTCTGTACAAAGAATCTGTATTGCCTTTGTATGCCGATGAAAGTTGTGTGTCAGAGCATGATGTGGCAAAATGTGCCGGACATTTTCATGGCATCAATATTAAATTGACCAAATGCAGTGGGATTACCCCCGCCAGAGAAATGATTAGGGAGGCTCGGAAATTAGGATTAAAAGTGATGGTGGGCAGTATGAATGAAAGTACTATAGGTTCGGCGGCCATTGCCCATTTGCTGCCTTTTATAGATCATGTGGATATGGATGGCCCTCTATTGTTAGCAGAGGATTTGGCTACCGGAATCGGATTTGAGCATGGTGCCATTTCCTACAGCGATCAGGCTGGCTTGGGTATAGAATACCGGGGATTGTTTGAGAAGTAGATCGAACTTTTATACACGCTTCGAACAGATTTGAAATGCATTATTAAGACCATCCTGATGCAAGGGTAGCGACTTCTTGATTGCCCGTTGCTGCCATAAAGTATTTCAAAATGGTTTTAGATATTGAAATGCCCGAGCTCAATGGGGTTTCAGCTACTTGAAAAACGGATGCTTTACCGGCCATTGGTTATTTTTGTTATAGTGTTCAATCAGTTTGACATTCGTGCTTTTCGGTACAATGCGCTCGACTATCTGGTAAAGCCAGTACTGGCTACCGACCTGATGGAGGCGGTTGCCAAAGTTGCAACCAACAATCAGCCTTCTGATTTTCCGTTAGGATTGGCAAATCGACTAGTATTGGGTGAACCCATTACCAAAATAACAGTTTCCACCCAATCGGGTATCCGTTTTATCGACCTAAAAGAAATTGTGGATGCAGACGCAATCTGTAGTTACACGGTATTTATACTCGATGATGGCAGCCGTTATGTCATCACCAAAACATGGAAGGAAGTGCAGGAACTGCTGGAAGAAGGGCCTTTCCCACGTGTGCATCACCAGTATATAGTTCACCTCAATGGGGTAAAGCATTTCGATCGGGTAGATTTTATCCTCACTTTCGGCAACTAGGTGGAACTACTAGTAGCCCGGTCGCAAAAAGGAAAGCTGATGGCTAAATTTGGGAGATTGCAATCCTTGAAACGAATAAAAGTGGCTGCCCTTTTGAGACAGCCAAATTTTCACAAACTTTATAAAACACCTTCTCTGTTTTCTTGCTTTATCTTTTATAATGTGAAGACGTTTTGAAGAAGATGTACATGAAACGATCTTCCGATTATTTTGATAATCGGAACACCTTTGTTTCGTGAGAAGCCACTGTTAGTTTTAGCTTGTTTTTTACGGAGGATTTTGTTTTTTCCCAAACATCGAAAGATCTACTTTTTCCCACAATATCCAATGCACCTAAATCCAGTTCAACACTCTGGGTTTTGTCAGATGCATTTAATACCCCCAGGGCTATATCTCCGTTTGACAGTGGTTTTACAAATACCTGCCAGGTTTCATTGTTTATTTTTCTTTCCGCCTGTTTGCCAAGTGGGTCCTGATCAATGGCAATAATGTCTTTGTTTAATAAAACTTTTTTTGTGTGCTCATTCATGTTTCTAACATCGCAGGAAATCATGAGAGGGGCGGCCATCAGGCACCAAAGACTCATTTGCGATTGATATTCTGTATCCGTACATCCAACCCCACCCAGGTCGCCGGATGGTCCTTTTTTGCCATATAAACCTACAACCAGCATGTCCGGGTCGTTCCAGCCACCAGGTCCTGCGTAGGAATGCAAACCGCCATTTATATTTAAAATATCCAAAATGCCTGCCCCGCTTCCATGCAGATCCTCTGGTTTCGATGGTGCTTTCAGGCTCTTCCATTTATCTCTCACATCTGCCGTAGTTCGCCATAGCTGTCCCCCTGCTTTGTGTGCCCAAAGCCAAGGGCTGCGATCCCCCCATTCACAAATACCAAAAGTGATTTCTCTTCCGGAATTTTTTAAGGCTTTTGCCATTTTTTCATATCGGGCAATGGCAGTTTGCCAGTCGGCTGGTGCTCCGCAATAATCGTATTTCAAATAGTCGAATCCCCATTTTGCAAAAGTTTTGGCATCCTGTTCCTCAAAGTTCAAGCTAGCGGTATATCCCGCACAAGTGAGTGGAGCTGCATCCGAATAGGTACCGATTTTCATTCCTTTGGCATGCACATAATCGCAAAGTGCTTTCATGCCTGATGGAAATTTTTTAGAGTCAGGGATCATATTATTCTTATTGTCGCGACCACCCTGCCAGCCATCGTCAATAAAAATGTAATTGAAACCTGCATCTTTCAGTCCGGAGGTTACCATTGCATCTGTGAGACTCATTACATCCTGTTCAGTAATATTATCCCCAAAGTAGTTCCACGTCATAAAACCCATTGGAGGGGTAGGGGCTAATTGGTTTTGAGATTTGGAACCAATAAAAAGGCAGGTTGCTAAGAAAAGAAGGCAAAGTTTTTTAAACATATTACAAAGCATTAGATCATTTGAATAGCTGTAAAAATACCAGTTTAAGCGATAAAAGCAATAAGTGGTTGAAACTAAAAAGGATTTAATTGTTTTCGGCAAATATTATTTTGAATAAAAAGGTGAGATAAGAGGTCTTTTTGAATTTCGGTAGTTATTTTCCATCTTCAGTAAAGGAAAGTAGCAAAAACGGCAATTATACATTAATAAAAAAAATATATATAAAAATAATTTATAAATTCGTTCAAAAAAAAATTAAAATAATATATTTGACATATAAAATTAAAAACAATGTGAAAAAGTTCGCATTGTTGAAATATTGTAAATATTAAAATTATATTATTTATGTCAATGACCAGAAAACTTGCAATTGTTCCCTTTATTATTCTTGTATTGATTGTTGTCTTAAGTCTAGTAGCTGGAAAAAATCCGCTTTCTATTCCTCAAAACCCAAATGAAAATTTTGCGGATATTGCTTGGCTACTCACCTCTACGGCTTTGGTTTTGATCATGACCCCAGGGTTGGCTTTCTTTTATGGTGGTATGGTAAAAAAGAAAAATGTGATATCTACCATGTTGCAAAGTTTCATTTGTATGGCTATTGTTACCGTGATCTGGTTTTTCTTTGGTTTTAGTTTGGCATTCGGTGAGGATATCGGTGGGATTATTGGAAATCCAGGAACCTTTTTCCTCATGAATGGTGTGTTGGATGGTGCCCCCTGGCCCGCTGCTACAACAGTGCCTTTGGTGGTTTTTGCTTTCTTTCAACTTAAGTTTGCCATCATTACTCCTGCACTAGTTACTGGTGCTATTTCAGAACGTGTCAGATTTACTTCCTATATTTTATTTATATGTTTGTTCATAGTTTTTATATATGCGCCTCTGGCACATGCTACCTGGCATCCGGATGGTTTTCTGGCTAAACTGGGTGTGTTGGATTTTGCAGGAGGAACGGTAGTTCACATGAGTGCAGGTGTAGCAGCATTAGCAGCTGCTATCTATCTTAAAAAAGGTCATAATCAGGAAATGAAACCAGCTCGTATCACTTATGTTTTATTAGGTACTGGTTTACTATGGTTTGGTTGGTTTGGTTTTAACGGTGGATCTGCCATGGGTGCTAATGCATTGGCAGCTACTGCTGTTGCCACTACTGCTGTAGCTTCTGGTGCTGCAGCTTTTGCATGGATTATTTTTGATGCCATCAAGGGAAAGAAACCCTCAGCTATGGGCACAAGCATTGGTGCTGTAGTTGGTCTGGTGGCAATTACACCAGCTGCTGGTTTTGTAAGCATTCAACATTCTCTGGTTATTGGTGTGGTAGCAGCTATTGTGAGTAATATGATGGTAGAGTGGAGAACTAAAACCAGCTTGGATGATACGCTGGACGTATTCCCTTGTCACGGTGTTGGTGGTTTAGTGGGAATGATCTTGACCGGCGTTTTTGCAAACCCTGGCATAAATTCAGTGGCTTCAAAGGGTTTGTTTTTTGGTGAAACCAAACTGTTCTTAACGCATACAGTGGTTGCTCTTGGTGTGGTAGTATTTGTTTTTGTTATGTCTATGATCATTTTGAAAGTTACAGACTTGATTACGCCACTCAGAGTAAGCAAGGATGAAGAAGAAGAAGGCTTAGATATTACCCAATTGGGAGAAAGCTTATAGTTTTATATAAACCATTATTTTCGAAAGCAGGTTGCAGACATTGTAACCTGCTTTTTTCGTTTAAGTATTTGATTTTGTTTATTCCTAATGATTATATTTGGTGATTGCTTGCAAAAATTTGCCAAAAAGAATGGAATCGTATTCATGCTGAAACAGTGGTTTAAGCAGATTTTTTTCCAGAGATTTATTTTTGGTTCCAGGAAGGGTAGGGTAAGTGATTGAACTAAACATTGTAATGGCAGATGATATAATTGGAGTTAATAGATAGTCCGAGACAGTCTGAGTAGAATGATTTGTATCTACCTACCTTATTCATTTTGGATTCTTCTCTATTTTCCATTTTGGTGCAAAATATTGCTGGATTTCTATTGATTAATATGATGAACTAAAACAATTCAAATGAAAAATTGGTTATTTAGCTATTGTTTACTGATGTTATTCACGGTTACCTGTATAGGTCAGGAAACCTTTCCGGTGAATGGTGTAGCGGATCCTAGAATAGGCTACTATGCCTTCACCAATGCGACCATTGTTACCAACTCCAAAGTCCTTTTGCAGGAAGCGACCCTGGTTATTAAGGATGGGAAAATACTATCTGTGGGTAAGGCTGCCACACCAAAAGGAGCCATTGTGGTCGATTGTAAGGGAAGGTATATTTATCCTTCATTCATCGATATCTATAGTGATTATGGTATTGCCATACCACAAAGGAAGAGTGGCAGCTTTTCTTTTTTTGGACCTCAACAGTTTGACTCCGATACCAAGGGAGCCTACAATTGGAATCAGGCCATCAAAAGCGAAGTAAATGGTGCTGATCTTGTGGTTACAGAAAGCAAAAAAGCCGAAACACTTAGGGAGCAGGGTTTTGGTACAGTGGTTACTCATCAGAAAGATGGTATTGCCAGGGGCACTGGTGTGGCGGTCGCATTGACCGATGACAAAGAAAATCTGAATATTATTAAGGAAAAAGTAGCCGCCTTTTATTCTTTTAGCAAAGGTACTTCCACTCAGTCCTATCCATCTTCTATGATGGGATCGGTAGCACTCCTCAGACAAACATTTTTGGATGCAGCCTGGTATTACAAAAATAAACCAGTCAAAGAAGGCGTAAATAAATCTTTGGCAACCTGGACAAACAATCTTTCTCTGCCTCAAATTTTTGAAGCCGGTGATAAATGGGCAGACATACGAGCAGACAAAATTGGCGATGAATTTGGTGTTCAGTTTATCATTAAAGGTGGTGGAAGTGAGTATCAGAGAATTGAAAATATGAAGGCAACCAAAGCATCCTTCATTCTTTCATTGGATTATCCCGAAACTCAAAGCATAGAAGATCCCTTAGATGCACGGTTTGTTTCTCTGTCCGACATGCAACATTGGGAAATGGCTCCTGGAAATGCGGCCGCTATGGAAAAGGCTAGTGTTCCTTTCGCCATTACTACTGCAGATCTGAAAGATGCAAAAAGCTTTTGGCCTGCTCTTCGCAAAGCAATGGCCTTTGGTCTTTCAGAAAAAGTAACACTGGAGGCACTAACCACCACGCCTGCAATGCTCATGAAAATAGATGATAAAGTAGGCAGTTTGGAAGTGGGCAAACTGGCCAATTTTTTGATTACAAACGGAAATATTTTTTCTGAAAAAACCAGTATTGTGGAGAATTGGGTACAAGGGAAAAAATATGAGGTGAAACCATCTGCCATAAAGGATCCAGCAGGACAATACAAGCTGATCGTAAAAAGTGAAAATAGTGCTACAGAATATTTGCTGGATGTAAAAAGCAATAGCCAGGCAAATATAATTTCAAAGGATACTATTACTACTAAGTTCAAGGCTGATGGAGATTTTGTGTCCATAAGTTTTTCCTTAAAAGCCAAAGCCAGCAAAGGTGCTGTAGTTAAAAAAGACTCAACTGCCCAAGCGATTTTAAGTGACTCTTTGCTCATCCTAAGTGGGGCTGATTATGATGAAACCTGGCAAGGAGTGGGTACGGATAGCAAAGGAGAATCTATAACTTGGACGGCAGCACGGACAAAAGTAGCGACTACCAAAAATGATAACAAAGCCAAAGCAGTTTCCTTACCAACATCCAAAATGGTTTATCCATTCTCTCCTTATGGTAATGAAGTCATTCCTCAGCAGCAAACCATCCTGATTAAAAATGCAACGGTATGGACCAATGAAAAAGAGGGTATCCTGAAAAATACGGATGTGCTTTTGAAGAATGGTAAAATCATCCAAATTGGAAAAGGGATTAATGAATCTGGTGTCCGAATGGTGGATGGAACAGGAAAATATTTGACAGCGGGTATCATAGATGAACACTCCCATATTGCGGCGTTTTCGATCAATGAAGGTGCTCAATCTGTAACTTCTGAAGTGAGAATTGGCGATAATATGAATCCCGATGATATTAATATTTATCGTCAGCTTTCGGGCGGAGTAACCACATCACATATTTTACATGGTTCTGCGAATACCATTGGAGGGCAAACTCAACTCATCAAACTAAGATGGGGTGCTGATGATGAGGGAATAAAATTTAAGGGAGCTGATCCTTTTATAAAATTTGCCTTGGGCGAAAATGTAAAACGAACAGCACAATCGACTGGAAATAACAGATTTCCAGATACCAGAATGGGGGTGCAGGCTGTGATGGCAGATGCTTTTCAAAGGGCCAAAGATTATGAGACCAAAATAAAGAATGGTGATCAAACGATAAGAAAGGACTTAGAACTAGATGCATTGGTGGAAATCTTAAATAGCAAAAGGTTTATTACCTGCCATAGTTATGTAGCCAGCGAAATTTTGGGATTGCTTTCTACGGCAGATAAGTATGGTTTCAAAGTCAATACGCTTACACATATTCTGGAAGGATATAAAGTGGCGGATGTTATCAAAAAGCATGGATCCAATGTATCCACTTTCTCCGATTGGTGGGCCTATAAGACCGAAGTGCAGGATGCCATTGCATACAATGCAGCCATTATGCAAAAATTAGGACTAAATGTTTGTATCAATAGCGATGATGCCGAAATGGCAAGAAGGCTAAATCAGGAGGCCGCCAAGACAATCAAATATGGAGGTGTGTCGGAAGAAGAAGCCTTTAAGATGGTAACACTTAACCCTGCCAAGGCTTTACATATCGACAATAAAGTCGGCAGCATAAAAGTGGGAAAGGATGCGGATGTGGTACTTTGGAGCGACAATCCTTTAAGTGTTTATGCGAAAGCAATATATACTATTGTAGATGGTACTATTTATTTTGATCGTGAACATGACTTGAAAAAACGACAGCATATAAAAGATGAACGCAACCGGCTGATTCAAAAAATGATGACAGAAGCTAAGTCAGGTGGAGCATCTGTCCCTTTCAGACCAACGCCACAGGTAGTTTTGCATTGTGAGGATCATGAGCACGGAAACGGTATTTTGGAAATAGATGCATTTGAAGAAAACTAAACCCTTTAAGTAAGCATTAAAAAAAAGAGTTATGTCAAGAATATTAATATTAAAAATATTTCTCTGGATGGCATTGTCAAATATTAAGGCACAGGACAATGTGTATCCGGCCAAACCACAGTCCCAAACAATTGTAATAAAGAACGGTACGATACATACCATCAGTGGGCACATCATAAATCAGGGGGCGGTGGTATTAAAAAATGGAAAGATAGCCTCGGTGGGGGCAGATGTCAAAGAAGAAGCAGGTGCGATGGTGATAGATGCCAAAGGGAAAAATATATATCCGGGACTCATCCTCGCCAATACGGATCTAGGTTTAAGGGAAATTACTAGTGGCGTTAGAGGTAGCAATGACTTTAGAGAGTTGGGCGATTATAACACCGAAGTGCAGTCCTTAGTAGCTTATAACGCCGATTCCAGAATCATTAATACATTACGTACGAATGGGATATTATTGGCTTGTGTGATACCTCAGGGAAGTTTGCTGGCCGGTACTGCCAGTGTGGTGCAGTTAGATGCCTGGAACTGGCAAGATGCCGTGTATAAAAGTGATAATGCACTCTATCTTGACATGCCGTCTTTGATGAAGTCGCCCCGACGATCACCATTTCAACCGGTTGGGGCTTCAGATCCAATCAAAGAGGGGCTAAAAACTTTAAAAGAGGTGGACCAATTCTTTACCGAAGCCAAATCCTATCTCGGACAGGAAAAAAAGGAAAATGCGAATTTGAAGTTCGAAGCATTGCGGCCTTTGTTCGAAAAGAAACAAAAGCTCTTCGTTCATGCTGATATTTCCCGACAAATATTGCTGGCCATTGATTTGAAAAAGAAACATGATGTAGATATGGTGATTGTGGGTGGGTCTGAAAGTTATTTACTGGCAGATCTGCTTAGGCAAAACAATATTCCCGTAATCTTAAATTCTCTACATGCACTGCCAACTATGCAGGATGATGATGTGGACCAGCCTTTTAAAACACCCGCCATTTTGCAAAAAGCAGGTGTATTGTTTGCTATCAATGATGACTCTGATAATGCGCGATATAGAAATCTTAGTTTTAATGCCGGAACTGCCGTGGCTTATGGACTCACAAAAGAGCAGGCGCTGGCTTCCATCACTTTGAATGCTGCCAAAATATTAGGTATCGATCATCAAACAGGTTCTATTGAAGTGGGAAAGGATGCCAACCTCATCATTTGTGATGGAGATTTGCTCGATATGCGTTCCAGCACCATTACAGATGCATTTATTCAGGGAAGAAAAATTGATTTGTCAAACAAACAGACTCAGCTTTACGAGAGGTACATGCATCGGTATGGACTGAATTAATGGATGAAACGGTCAGGAAACATCATGGTATATTTAGAATTTTCGAATTCAGACATTTCATACTACCAATAGAAATATATATGAAGTTGAAAATATTTTTTGCAACCAGCATTGTTAGCGGTCATTGTAGAGCGACCACCGAGACATATAAAAAACAATAAAAAAGTATGCTGACAAACATAAATCCAAAATTGCCAATGCGGGACAAGACAGCAACAAAAGACTTTTATGTAAACAAGTTAGGTTTTCAAAATTTTGGAAGTACTGATTTTGACGGCTATTTGATGGTTGAAAAGGACAATATTCAAATTCACTTTTTTGAATTTAAAGATCTTGACCCAAAAGAGAACTATGGACAGGCTTATATCCGAACAGACGACATTGATAATTTGTATCAGTCATTGTTGGACAACAAAGTGAATATTCATCCAAATGGAGCTTTGCAGACGAAACCTTGGGGACAAAAAGAATTTGCTTTACTTGACCCCGACAATAATTTATTGACCTTTGGACAAAGTGAAAACTAAAAACTATAAGGTATGAATTTTACAAAAGTAGTACCCAGCCTATTTTATACAGACATTTCAGACGGACTTAAACTATTTGTCGACTGTCTGCAATTTGCAATTGAACACAAAGATTTAAAATCTCCTCAACCATACTGCGTATTGGCAAAAGATGGAATAACGATTATGGTTTTTCAAGACGAGAAATTGGCGAAAGAACACTATCCGGAATTAAGGATTATAACAAAAAATATTGATGAAGTATTTGAAAATATATCTGCATCTCACCCAACACTACTTCATCCAAATCTTAAAGAAGTAACTGTAAGACCTTGGGGTGCGAAAGAGTTTGCAATTTTGGACAATCAAGTTGGAATTCGATTTCAACAATGGTAACACTTAATGACCAAAAACAACGAACCGCTTACATCGTATTAGCAATAGTGGGGCTGACATTTTTCAAATGCCCCACCATCGCCAATACGTAAACCGATAGCTGTGATGGGAAAGTAGAATTCAAACCATTGGTAGTTACAAGAATGTAGGAGTATATTTCAATTGGCTTCTTTTTTTAAAATACAAAATGGCAAGACTTGTTCACTTTAGAATCGTATTCTTTTTATTGCTTGTTTGTCTGCAAGCCTGTATATCTTACCGCGAAAGACCGACAAAATTGTTTACTGAGGTGGTTCAGCATGAGGAAAGTTTTGATGCAGGGATTGTACCGGGTGTGCCTTTTAAGAATGGCCAATGGGATTCCATCATGAAGGGTCGGGTATTGTGGGCGGTAAATCTTTATCAAAAAGGCATTATCAGAAATATTATTTTTTCTGGTGGTGCGGTTTATTCTCCCTATTTCGAAGCAAAAATCATGAGCCTTTATGCGCAAGAAATGGGTGTTCCGGTCAGTTGTCTTTTTTCAGAAATTCGGGTGGAGCATAGCACGGAAAATATTTATTATTCCTACGAATTAGCAAGACAACAGGGATTCAAAAGTATTGCGTTGGTTACAGATCCATTTCAATCTTCTTTGACCAAAAGGTTTACCAGAAGACGATTTGCCACCCACATTCAACATATACCTTTTATGGTGGATACTATCCGCAAATTGAATCATGTAGAATACGCCATCGATCCTTCTTCTGCCTATGCCCCCAATTTTAAATCTTTGACAGAAAGAGAAAATGGATGGAAACGTTTTCGCGGCACATTGGGAGCATTTATTCCCTGGGAAAACCGGAAAGGCAGAAAGGCTACGGCTCTTTAGAAGCTCACTTTTACCATACGATCCAACCCCTGCAGATCTTTTTTCAAAATGGTTTGATAACCGTATTCTTCAAACATTATTTTTGTTTTTTCTCCCATGTCCTTATGAATTTCTACATAAATTTTCCCATTCTTCGGTAATATTTTTTTCCCGGCTCTGGCTATGGATTCATAAAAAATAAGGGGTGCATGGTTTTCTACAAACAAGGCTTCATGCGGCTCATGAAGCAATACATTGTTCTGCATAGATTCTTTGTCTCTCGCCGGAATATAGGGCGGATTGCTTACGATGATATCTACTTGAGGTAAATCTTTCCATGTTCTTTCATCCAAAAAATCCAAAGTTAAAAATTCAATTTCTGTCTGATATTTAGTAGCATTCTTTTTTGCTACCTCAATAGCATTAATACTAATATCCGCACTAAAAACAATAGCCGAAGGAATTTTTCTTTTTAGGGTGATAGGGATACATCCGCTTCCTGTGCCTATGTCCAAAATTCTTATCCCTTGTTCCAGCTTGTTTTCTCTAATGATCCAGTCCACCAACTCTTCTGTTTCCGGACGTGGAATTAATACAGAATTGTTGACAAAAAATGGAATATCATAAAACCAGGCTTCATTCAGGATGTATTGAATAGGTTCATGTTTTGTCAATCTTGCTTTTATCTCATTCAGCATTTTGACAAAACATCCATCCGGTGAAAATGGTGGTGGATGGCTCTTGCGCAAATCAATGCCGGTAAGGTTTTCTATGGTCATTCGCCAGATGTTTTCAGCCTCCTGAGCATCATATACTTTTTCTATTTCCTGTATGAATGAGTGTCGCAAATCTGATAAAGACATGTTACAAACTTATATCATTTACATTTGCAAAAATGCAAAAAACAGAAGAAGCGATTTTTATGCAGCGCTGCTTTCAGTTGGCCAAACTGGGAACTGGATTGGCGGCTCCCAATCCGATGGTAGGGGCGGTATTGGTGCATGAAGGCCGGATTATAGGAGAGGGGTTTCATCAAAAATGTGGAGGGCCCCATGCTGAAGTGAATTGTATTGAGGATGCAGCAAAGTTTCATGCAGATGAAATTTCGAAAGCTACTATCTATGTATCATTGGAACCTTGTGCGCATTTTGGCAAAACGCCTCCCTGTGCAGATTTGATTATAAAACATCAAATAGCCCGTGTGGTGATTGGATGCAAGGATAGCTTTGAAAAAGTGGCTGGAAAAGGAATCGAAAAATTGAAAGCTGCAGGAGTTGCCGTCGTTTCAGGAATATTGGAACCGCAGGCCATCGCACTCAACAAGGCTTTCTTTACTTTTCATCAGAAAAGACGACCCTATATCATGCTGAAATGGGCTCAGACTTCGGATGGTTTTATGGCAGCCAATCAGGATAAAAGGTTGATGATTAGCAATGCTTTTACCAATCGGTTGGTTCATCGTTGGCGAAGTGAAAACAGTGCCATTTTGGTTGGAGCCAATACTGTTGTAAAAGATGATCCAAGATTGGATAATCGGTTTTGGTATGGTGTAGCACCACAAAAAATAGTGTTGGATCCCAATTTGAAACTGAATACACAGGCTCAGTTATTTCAGCAGAACGATAAGGTTCTGGTGTTTAATACAGTGCGTGAAGAGGAGGTGGGGAATATTAGCTATATAAGATTGAGTGAAAAAGATATTATTCAGAAAATGATGGATAGATTGCATCAATTGCAAATTCAGTCAGTATTTGTAGAAGGAGGTGCCAGATTGTTACAATCTTTTGTGGATGCTGGTATTTGGGATGAAGCTAGAATAATAACCAATAAGGAACTATTGATTCAGGAAGGATTGCCTGCTCCGTTACTTCAGAACCATGAAGAACTATCTGCCATTAATATCGACTCAGACGAAATAAAAATTTATAAAAATCGAAACAATCAATTCTTTCATGCCGCTTCCGGATTATTTTAACACGATTGAAACCCCCGGTACTGCGGAGTTTAAAGACAGAGGTAGTCGTTTTATTGCTATGGCTATTCCTATAAAATCGATTGCCGAGTTTAAGACTAAACTGGCAGAGATAAAAAAAGAATACCCGAAAGCCACTCACTATTGCTATGCCTATAGAATTGGGCTGGATAAAAATCTGTTCAGAGTGAGTGATGATGGTGAACCTTCGGGATCGGCCGGAAGACCGATTCTAAGCCAGATAGACAGCAAAGAAGTTACAGATGTTTTGATTGTGGTTGTTCGGTATTTTGGTGGTAGTCTGTTAGGCGTTCCGGGACTAATAAATGCCTATAAATCCTCTGCGGTATTGGCTTTGCAGGTCACACCACTGGTACGCAAACCGGTATTGTTGCGGTATGAATTGCATTTCGATTATACACAAATGAATACGATAATGACCATTGTGAAACAATTGGAATGTGAAGTGATCAAACAGGAAATGCAGCTTTTTTGCCAAATGATTATTGGAATCCCGAAATTAAGATTGGATGAAGCCCTGATGAAATTGAAGGATATCAGAGATGTAACAATAGAAAAAATTAATGCATAGAAAAACGGCAACGCTCTTTAGATAGATCATACTCAGTAAAAATAAAAGGGGGAGCATAAGAGCTCCCCTCAGTGTTGAGATGGGTGATTAAGTTCTCAGGATTTTGGATATCCCATTTCCTGCCATCAGAATGGTATGATTTGATTTAGAACTTTTCAGTGGTTGCCTATACTTTCTTGACAATCCATCTTTGGGTATTATTGTTTTGAGCGGTTCTGGTAACCAGCGCAAAATCTTTAGATTCTATTTCATGCGCATCCATAAACTGGCTATTGCTTTTTTGCTGAAGCGTGAAAGTGTTATTGCCCAATGGTGTCAGAATCCATATTTGAGTGTCATTGTTTTGAGCAGTGCGGGTTACCAGTCTAAAGTCATTAGCAGCAGTATCATGCGCATCCAAAAAACGATTATTGCTTTGCTGTTGAATAGTGCATAGCGTGGCTACTGGAGTGAGCACCCATCTTTGTGTATTGTTGTTTTGTGCCGTTCTGGTTACCAGCGCAAAATCTTTTTCTGCAATTTCATGGGCATCCATAAACCGTCCACTACTTTTTTGTTGAATAGTGAAAGTATTATTGCCCAGATTGATAATTGTCCATTTTTGGGTGTCATCGTTTTGAGCCGTTCGGGTGACTAGTCGGAAATCTTTTGCTGCATTATCATGCGCGTCCACAAAGCGATTGTTGCTTTGTTGCTGAATAGTAAAAGGGCCACCAATGCCGGTAAGGATCCATCTTTGGGTACTATTGTTTTGAGCAGGTCGGGTGACCAAAGTAAAGTCATTTACTTCATTTTCATGCGCATCCACAAACCTGTTGTTGCTCTTTTGCTGGATGGTGAAAATTCCTCCAATAGGTCTTACAATCCATCTTTGTGTGCTATTGTTTTGAGCTGGGCGAGAAACCACACTAAAGTCTTTGGATGAAATTTCATGGGCATCCATAAAGCGGTTATTACTTTTCTGCTGCAAGGTGTACACCCCTGGTTGAATAAGTACCGGAACAGAAGGGAAGTACATGTAATTCACTGCATTCACATCGCCTGTACTAAGTTGCGTTCTCTGGCCAATATCAGCACCATTCAGGGTTTCAATGGTAGGTTTTCCATTCTTTGAAAAAGCAGTTTCGGAATAATGCATGATCGAGCCAAAATCATATTGGCCCACATCATCACCATCAATAATATGTTGGTTGAAATTGTGTTCCTTGCCATCTTCAATATTTTCCCAAAATATCTTGATGAAGCTGTCGCGATCTTCCCGACTCTGTTCGTGCCAAAGCCCAACGGTATGTCCTATCTCGTGAATAGTGGATCCTGTACCACAACCATCCGCCAGATTGATGAATTGCTGTCCGCCTTTCATGCCAACACTCGAAGAGCATCCGCTGCCCGGTCTGAAGGTAACAAAATTGGATTCATTGGTACGGGGTATCAATCTGATTCCTGTACGATCGTGCCAATGTGCAATAGCATCATTTACTCTTGCCGCATTTGACAGACCAGCATCGATGGTAAACGGAATAGTGGCACCAGGCCAACGGAAACCCTGTCCGGTTACAACCACTCCTTTGGATTTTGCGGACAAACTTGCTTTCGCTTCCAGCGTTATTTGCTCTATTTCTTCTACCGTTCCCAATACTATGTCTCCTTCGAATACCGCATCACCATCGATAACAGCATATTGCACTTCACGGTAATCAAAAGTATTTCCCCTGATATAGCCGGTCCGTACTTCGTTTCCTGATTGAAATTCATTAGATGTTTTCATTTGTAAAATCCTCCATTTTATTTTTTAGAAATTATTAATTTATTTGGTGTACAATAATTGAAATCTCATTGGGGTAGCCAAACGTAATCACAGGATAGCTCTGCTTGTTGATAAAATCTCCCCTGCTAACCTTTCCATCCCGGTCTATATCAATATGCACCCTGATCGCATAGCGGTCGCTGGGATTGATGTCTTTACATACTATTTCAAAAGGAAAACTATTCCTGATTTTTGAATGATACCTGACCCCGGTTGTTTTGTATGTAGCCATGATCATTGAATCAGCGTCTGCATAGGTTTCATTTTCCAAATACACATACAAGGTAGCGTCTGAAAAAGAAGGCGTTTCTTTTTCAAGGTGGATATTGCCGCATATTCTTTGCATTGTACTCATTGTAACCAGGGGCTTTGAAAGTTTAGGGCTTAACTAAATATTTACTACTACAAACTTTTATCTCTTCTTATTTCAGGATGAAATGGAAATGGGCATCGATGAAATGGATGAAAACGATTTTAGATCTGCTTCTTTCAAAACTAAGGTTAGGAAACAGCCTTTGACAAGGGGATTTTTCGCAATCAGGTACAGTATTTTTCCCATAAGGAGTTTGTAAAAATCATTGAGCATCTCTTTAAATTGGTTTGAAAGAAGGGATGAGATATATGACTATCGCTAAAAATAAAAATAAGAGGTAGATGGGTGGTTTTATAATTGGATAGATGAAAGCGAATACTAATTATTGTTAACTGAATCTGTTTTTATTGTACCATTCATAGATAAAAAAGTAGTAGAATTTAAGCTTCCTATTATGTTAGATTTGCTGTGAAATAATTTGTAGAATGAGGGTGAATATTCTGGTATCTGCTATCGTGATTTTCAAATGTAATTGAATGGGTGATGCCATATTAAACATAACCAAACCATTATAGAAAATAAACTATTTGGCGGATGATCGTATTTGCCAATTACAATAATTGAGTTAGGCATAATTTTGTTTTCTTTACACCTGAAAGTTTCAGCAAATAAATGAGTAAAGATGTGTTACTACAACGGTGTAAAAATTGCCAAAGCCACAAACATACAATTGGGTCAGTTTGAAAAAACGATTGCCCCGCTTCCTTTTATGCAACAAACAGTGTCTGTGGGCTTCGACTATAATCTGTTCCCGGTTTTAAAAGCCAATGCGGATAAAACGTCATTTGACCTTGTGCCCATGGAATGGGGATTTATTCCGACGTATATTGCCAACCGTGAAACTTTAGTGCGATTTAGAAATGGAGGTACCGACCCTGTAACTGGAAAATTTTCACCACCCATCATCACACTTAATGCCATTGGTGAGGAGGTGCTTGAAAAACCAATGTATAAATCGTCCGCCTTGTCCCGTCGTTGTTTGGTGCTTTCCTCTGGTTTTTTTGAATGGCGACATATTTACCCTATTGGAAAAAAAACCGGCAAACCTTTAAAGACTGCTGTAAAATATCCTTACTATATTTCGGTAAAAGGGCAGGATTGTTTTTATATGGCTGGCATCTGGACACCCTGGATCGATAAGTCCACTGGAGAGTATGTAGAAAGCTTTTCCATCATTACCACCAGGGCCAATGCATTGATGGAACAAATCCATAACTCAAAAAAAAGAATGCCTGTTATTTTAAATGAAGAACTGGCCACAGAATGGCTCATGGGAAACCCTTTGCCAGCGCGCATTTCAGCAATGGCTACTTATCAATTCCCCGCAGAAAAAATGGTAGCCTACTCTTTGGCTAAAGATTTTTTGAGTTCGCCAGACCCTTTGAAAGAAGTGCAGTATGAGGGTTTGTTTTAAATAACGGTATTGATTTTTGGATTAAATAAAACGATAGCCATCGAACTATTTTCTGGATCAAAAAAATATTGATTTTGCAAGTGGGTTGATTCATATCCATTACCATTTCATACTTCAATTATCCGACCTTTGTTTAGCTTCATAATCTTCTTTTCAAAAGAACCAATGATGTTATGATAAAACCAAGAGTAAAAATCTGCTGTATTAGCAGTATTGAGGAAGCAAGATTGGCTATTGAACACGGTGCATCGGCATTGGGTTTGGTTGGGCAAATGCCAAGTGGCCCGGGTATAATTGAAGATGAACTTATTTACGAAATTGCCAGAGTTGCACCACCGCCCATATCCACCTTTTTATTAACCAGTCAAACTAATCCTAAAGCAATTGTTCAACATTACAAACGGGTTCAAACATCAACCATTCAAATTGTGGATGAATTAGAAAATAGTGACTATGAAATGCTGCGAAAAGAACTACCTAATGTTAAACTGGTTCAGGTTATTCATGTTATAGGCCAGCAATCGGTATCAGAAGCCATTGAAATTTCAAATTTTGTGGATGCCATATTGCTGGACAGCGGTAATCCAAATTTATTGGTTAAAGAATTGGGAGGAACAGGTCGAACCCATAATTGGGATTTGAGCAGGGAAATTCGAGAATCAATTCAAATTCCATTATTTCTTGCAGGAGGACTAAATAAAGACAATGTTAAGGAAGCTATTGAAACCGTTGAGCCTTTTGGGCTCGACCTTTGTAGCAGTGTTAGATCCCATGGAAAACTTGATGGCCAAAAACTGAGCGACTTTTTTAAGGCTATTGAAAGCTAAAAAGAATATCCATCGCTCTATTTTGCCAAAGGCAATATGCGATCTGTTTAAGGTAATGTCCGTATGGTTTTTTAATGATTGCACCATAAAAAGGAAGTAATACCAGTATTGCATTTCCAGTAACTTTGGGTTACACCCCTCCGGCACTAATCAAATATTTTTCTCCAAACCGATTTTTCACACTGTCTATAGCCTGACAAAGCGCAATGTCTTCCTGCGTGTCTTTGAACATATCAATTTGATGACAGCCCGGAACCAAATGCGTAAGCCGCACCCCCAGAAGCCTTATCAGCAAACGCCTTTCGTACAGTTGTTTAAACAAAGCCTTCACTTCTTTGATCAACACCGTGCTTACATTGGTGTACGGAATTGTTTTTTGTTTGGTATAGGTTTGAAAATCTGAGTAACGAATTTTTAGGGTGATGCACCCCGTAAGTTTGTTCTGACTTCTTAGTTCAAAAGAAATATTTTCGGTCATCCGCACCAACTCTTTGTTTAAAAACTGTAGGTCAATAGAATCCTGCTGAAAAGTGTTTTCGGTGGAAATAGATTTTTGCTCCCGATAAGGAATCACCGGCGAATCGTCTATGCCATTGGCTTTTCGCCAAAGTTCGGTACCCCATTTGCCCAATAGGTTTTGCAAATACTCCACCGGAATTTCGCTCAATACCTTCACGGTTTCTACGCCCATTTTTATAAGTTTGTAGCCCGTTTCTTTGCCCACACCCGGAATCTTCAGAATGCTTAACGGAGCCAGAAAATTTTTCTCGTATCCAAACGGAATTTCAATTTGTCCATTGGGCTTCACTTCATTAGTAGCCACCTTGCTCACCACCTTGTTGCTGGCCAAAGCATAGGAGGCCGGCAGGCCGCTTTCCTTTCTGATTTTGGTTTTCAGTTCTTCGGCAAACTTCATGCAGCCATAGTATTTGTCCATCCCGGTCAGGTCAATATAAAACTCGTCAATACTTGCTTTTTCATAAAGCGGCACCATGTCTTTAATTACATCCGTTACCAATCGGGAGTAATTGGAATAGGCTTCAAAATCGCTTTTTACCACAATAGCATGCTTGCAAAGACGCAACGCTAGTTTCATGGGCATGGCACTATGAATACCAAATTTTCGGGCTTCGTAGCTACAGGCCGCCACCACGCCACGGGCATTGTTGCCACCAATCAGCAAAGGCTTTCCGCGCAAAGCATCATTGCGCAGGTGCTCCACCGATACAAAAAAAGTATCCATGTCCAAATGGGTGATATGGCGGTTACAGGTTAGCATAACTGCGTTGTTTGTAATGAGCCATTTTCATAAAACTAACTTCGATGCTGTATGCGCCAAAGTCTTCGGTTACTTTTCCGGTTATGGTATAAAAACCGGTGGTCTCAAACGGATAGCGCGCAGCAGATTCGGGAAAGTGCACCGTGTCAATCCAGTCCAGATTACTGTCCACAAAAGTTCCAAAAAACATATAGTCTTTGTGCTTGGTGGTAACGTGTTTGCGTGTGATGAAGTAAGCCAGCACTGTAACTTTTTTACCTACATGATTTTTCAAATCCCTGGCAGCTACATAATTTTTGGGCAGATCATCCACCAACGAAAAAGGATTGCAAAGCGGAAAGCCCAGTAATTCTATCTGGTCGTACAAATCATCAATGGGCGAGTCGGCCAGTTTGGGCAATTCAAATTCGGGCACCGAATTGTCAAACAGGCGTTGCAAACCATCGGCCTGCTTCACCATTTTCTTTTGCAAAAAATTAGCTTCCCACAACAATCGCTTTTTTGTTTTTCCTGTAAAGGCAAATGCACCCACACTAATCAAAGTGTTTAACTGTTCCAGTCCGGGATCTATTCTTTCAATCAGTTCCTGCAAATGCAAAAAGCGGCCTTTTTGTTTTCTGTCTTCCAAAATTTTTTCTATCAGTGATTCCTGCAATCCTTTCACGTGTACAAAACCTGCATACACGGTGTTGCCATGTATATTGGTGTAGTAATCGCTCTGGTTCACGCAGGGCGGATGTATATTGCCGCCCCATTTCAGCAACTCCAAAAAATAAAGTTCGCGCGAGTAGAAGCCACCAAAATTGTTGATGACGGCCACCATAAACTCTTTGGGAAAATAGGTTTTCAAATACAGGCTTTGATAGCTTTCCACAGCAAAGGAAGCACTATGGGCCTTGTTGAAACTGTAGCCCGCAAAGCTCTGCATCTGTCGCCAAACCTCGGTGGCCAGTTCTTTGGAGTGCCCTATTTTTTCGCAGTTGCTCATGAACTTATCCCTTATCATATTAAACTCGTTCAGCGATCGGTATTTGCCACTCATGGCTCGGCGCAAAATATCGGCTTCGCCTAAATCCAGTCCGGCAAAATAGTGTGCAATCTTTATCACATCTTCCTGATACACCATCACACCAAAGGTTTCGGACAAATGCTCCTCAAACATAGGATGCGGATACCGGATGGAGCTTCGGTTGTGGTATCGTACAATGTACTCACGCATCATACCACTTTCGGCCACACCGGGACGAATGATGGAGGAGGCGGCCACCAGTGTCAGGTAATCATCGCAACGCAACTTCTTCAGCAACCCACGCATAGCCGGCGACTCGATGTAGAAACAGCCAATGGTGTTGGCTTCGCGAATCATGCTTTTGATGCGTTCATCTTTTTTAAAGGCAGCAATGTCGTGAATGTTTACGCTGATGCCTTTGTTTTGTTTGATTAAAGAAAGACAATCCCTGATATGTCCCAGACCACGCTGGCTAAGGATGTCAAACTTGTTCAGCCCCACATCTTCGGCACTAAACATATCCATCTGCGTGGTTTGAAAACCCTTGGGTGGCATAAACAGGGCGGCATAATGAGTTATGGGTTTTTCCGAAACCAACATACCACAGGGATGCAGCGACATGATATTGGGAAACCCATACAATAGTTTGCCGTATTGCAAAATTATTTTTTGAATAGGGTCGGTGGCACTGCCCGATTGCTGCAATGCTTTTATTTCATCGGGTGGCAGCCCCATCACTTTTCCCAATTGCTGAATGATGGCATCTTGTTTAAAAGTGGACACCGAGCCCAGCAATGCCACATAGTCTTTGCCATAACGCTTGAACACATAGTCCATCACTTCGTCCCTGTCGGTCCAGGAAAAATCAATATCAAAATCGGGTGGTGATTTTCGGTGAGGGTTCAGGAATCTTTCAAAAAAAAGATTCAGTTCAATGGGATCTACATCTGTAATGTAAAGGCAATAAGCCACAATGGAATTGGCACCACTGCCCCTGCCCACATGGTAAAAACCGCGCCCCTGTGCATAGCGCACAATATCCCAGTTGATGAGGAAATAACTGTTAAACCCCAGGTCGTTGATTATTTTTAATTCCTTTTCCAGGCGTGCAAGTGCGGTTATATTTTTTAATCCATAGCGTTGTTTAAATCCGTCCATGGCCAATTTTTGCAGCAGTATTCTGTCATCAGCCGCAGAGCCGCCATAGGTTTTTTTTGTTTTATCGGTGTGGAAACTCATCTGCACCGAACAGCTATCCATCAGTTGATAAGTGTTGGTTACTAAGCGGGGATAAAGCCTGAACTTTTCCAGCAACTGTGCCGGACTGTCGAAGGTTTCATCAGCCACCGCCTGCTGTTTTTCGGTAAGTTGAGAAAGCAAAATATTGTTATCAATGCAGCGCATCAGTCGGTGCAGCGCATGATAAGTTTTGTTTTGAAACGTAACCGGGTGCCATACCACAAAACAATGCTCAAAGCCTTTGTAGCTATGCCTTTCCAGCAAAGGCAACTGACGATGGCGCACCCCCATTCTTTCATTTTTTAAAAGCGCAGTGGCAGGTTTTGCACCCAGCGGATACACCACAAACACCGAATCGGGAACAGGGGTATTGGCCTCATTGAGCAGGGTGGGGAAATCTTTTTTTTCCAGCAAGTGTGCCGACAAAAAAGCATTGATCCATTGCACCCCCTCGTTGTTTGCCGCCAGCAGCAGATAAAGAAAATCATCACAGTTCCTTACTTCGGTTCCGGCAATGGGTTTTATATCCTGCGCCTGGCAATGCTTTACAAACTCCCACAGGTCGTAGGTGTTGTTGATATTGGTAAGTGCCAGTGATTGAAGTCCCTTTTCAGCCGCCTCCTTCACCAGTGCTTCGGTAGAAAAAGTGCCATATCTAAAACTGTAGTATGTTTTACAATTGATGTACATTTTGCAAAAAACTTATAGCTAATTTGTTTGTCAAAAGTATGACTAAATAATTTAGTATTTATGATTTTTTTGGAGTTTCTTTGTGAGGGGAGAAATAGAATGATTGTAGTATATTGGGGAGCGAATGGCAACTAAACCGTTTACTTTCATTTACCAAACATGAAGTAAATATTCTTTAAATTGACAACATAAATAACTAAACATGAACAACAAACTCACTGCCTTTACTGGCAAATACCAACTTTCCAAAACCTTAAGGTTTGAATTGAAGCCGGTGGGCAAAACTTTAGAACATATCCAAGCCAAAGGATTAATCAGTCAGGATGAAGCCAGAGCTGCAAGTTATCAGAAAATGAAGAAAACCATTGATGGCTTTCATAAGCATTTTATTGAATTGGCAATGAGCACCGTTAAGCTGACAAAGCTTGAAGCTTTTCAGGAATTGTTTAATGCTTCACCGGAAAGAAAAAAAGAAGAAAGCTACAAAAAGGAATTAGAAAAAGTACAGGATAGTTTAAGAAAAGAAATTGTAAAAGGGTTTTCTACAGGTGAAGCGAAGGAAATTTTTGCTAAGATTGATAAAAAAGAACTCATCACTGAATTGTTGGAGCAATGGATGCAGCGACAAAATGAAGATGATTTTTATTTTGATGAAAAATTCAAAAACTTCACCACCTATTTTGGAGGCTTTCACGAGAACAGAAAAAATATGTACTCAGACCAAGCCCAAAGTACCGCTATTGCCTATCGTTTAATTCACGAAAACCTGCCGAAGTTTTTGGAAAATATCAAAATCTTTGAAAAAATAAAAGCAGTACCAGAGGTATATGAAAAATGTCAAGTACTCTATAAAGAAATTGAAGAATACCTCAACATTAACTCCATTGATGAAGCCTTTGAATTGGATTATTACAATGAAGTGTTGACCCAAAAACAAATTGATGTGTATAATCTGATTATTGGTGGAAGAATACCATCAGAGGGAAAAACCAAAATTCAAGGATTGAACGAATACATCAATTTGTATAACCAAAGGCAAGAAAAAAATAAAAGAATACCCAAACTAAAAATATTATACAAACAAATTTTGAGTGATAGAGTCAGCACCTCCTTTACCCTAGACAAATTCACCAAAGACCAGGAAGTATTAAATGCTGTTGAGGAATATTACAAGTTTGAATTGCTAGATTATAAACCCAAAGACAAAGAAGATACAGAAAATGTTTTAGAGAGTGTAAAAGAAATCGTTGCACATTTGACTGATTATGATTTGCGTAAAATTTATCTTAGAAACGATACCAAGATTACTACAATTTCTCAAAAGTTATTTGGTAATTATGGCGTGTTTTCTACAGCATTGGCTTATTACTATACGACAGTTATAAAACCAAATTTCATTGAGGATCATCAAAAAGGGAATGATAAGAAAAGGGAAAAATTGGATAATGAACAAGCGCAATTTTTAAAGCAATCCTATTTATCTCTTGACCTGTTACAAATAGCACTCGACCATTATATTCCAACCTTAGACCAAGAAGAAGATGTTGTGAAAAGGTATTCCTCAAATTGTTTAGCCAACTATTTCAAAGATTATTTTAAGGCTGAAAAGGAAGAAGGTAAGGATAAAGAATTTGGATTGATAGATAATATTAAAGCAAAATATTCTTGTATTCAAGGAATGTTGGGAACCGATTATCCGGAGGACAAAAAATTAGTGCAGCAAAAAGAAGAACTCTTCAACATCAAAGCTTTTTTGGATAGCTTGATGGAGTTGTTGCATTTTGTAAAACCCTTGTCTTTACCCAATGACAGCCTCTTAGAAAAAGACCAAAATTTTTACGGACAGTTTGAGCCTTTGATGGAGCAGTTGAATGGTTTAATCCCTTTGTACAATAAGGTAAGAAACTATGCCACACAGAAACCGTATAGTGAGGAGAAGGTTAAATTGAATTTCAAAAATCCGGAATTATTAGGGGGGTGGCCTGTTGATAGAGAAATTGCTACTTCAAGCGTACTTTTTAGGGATGGAGAAAACTATTATTTGGGAATTTTAGATAAAGAATCAAAGAAGGATTTTAAAAATTTACCTAAGCCAGATAACCCAAATGATGTACTTTATAAAATGCTTTACTTACAGGCAGCTGATCCAAGCAAGGATGTTCAAAATTTGATGGTTATTGATGGAAAGACAGTTAAAAAGAATGGTAGAAAAGAAAAAGCAGGTGAGTTTATGGGACAAAACCTCATACTAGAAGATTTAAAAAACACTTACCTTCCAGACGATATAAATACAATAAGAAAACGGAAATCATATTCTAAACTGAGTGATAATTTTTCTAAAAGTGATTTGATAGCCTTTATTGATTACTACAAGCAACGAGCCATCGAGTATTTTCATAACTATCAATTCCAGTTTAAAAATTCAGATGAGTATAGAGATTTTGGAGAATTTACAACTCATATCAATGAACAAGCTTATCAAATAAACTTCACAGAAATATCTTGGAAGTTTATTGATGAACTAGTCAATGAAGGCAAACTCTACCTATTTCAAATCTACAACAAAGATTTTTCAAGTTATAGCAAAGGCAAACTAAATATGCACACGATGTATTGGAAAGCTTTGTTTGAAGAAGAAAACCTGAAAGATGTTGTCTATAAATTGAACGGACAAGCGGAAGTTTTTTATCGAAAAAGTTCTATTAAAAACCCTGTAGTGCACAAAGCTAATGAAGCAGTAGCCAATAAAAATCCGCTTGCCCAAAAGAAGGAAAGTGTGTTTGAATATGATTTGATAAAAGACAAAAGATATACAGAAGATAAATTTCATTTTCACGTACCCATTACTTTAAATTTCAAAGCCACCGGCAAAGAATTTATCAATCAAGATGTAATAGAATTTTTGCATCAAAATCCGGATGTAAATATCATAGGCTTGGACAGAGGCGAAAGGCATTTGATATACTTGACCTTAATCAATCAGAAAGGAGAAATCATTTTGCAGGAATCATTGAACAATATTACAGCAGAAAATCATCCGATAACCACACCTTACCACGAGCTGTTAAACAAAAAAGAAAAGGAAAGAGATGAAGCCAGAAAAAGCTGGGGAACGATTGAAAATATTAAGGAACTGAAAGAAGGTTATATCTCACAAGTAGTGCATAAAATTGCGAAGTTGATGGTGCAATACAATGCCATTGTAGTGATGGAGGACTTGAACTTTGGTTTTAAAAGAGGTCGGTTCAAAGTAGAAAAGCAAGTGTATCAGAAATTGGAGAAAATGCTGATTGACAAGCTCAATTATTTGGTGTTTAAAGATGTGGAACCAAACGAGCCGGGCGGTTTGTACAATGCTTTGCAACTAACTAATAAATTTGAAAGCTTCCAAAAAATGGGCAAACAAAGCGGTTTCCTATTTTATGTTCCTGCTTGGAATACCAGCAAAATAGATCCGACCACAGGTTTTGTGAATCTGTTTGATACCCGATATGAAAATCTGGAAAAAGCAAAAGCTTTCTTTTCAAAATTTGAAGAAATATGCTTTAATCCAATTGATAAGTATTTTGAATTTAAGGTGGAAAATTATGCATCCTTTAATGCTAAAGCCGAAGGCTCACAGCAAGATTGGACGGTTTGTAGTTTTGGAGAAAGGATAAAAACTTTTAGAAATCCCCATGCCAATAATCAATGGGATAATAAAGTTAACCAGCTTACAGAAGAATGGCAAGGCTTATTTAAAAAATACAATATTGATTACAGAACCGAACTAAAAGAACAAATACTGCAACAAACGGAAGCCGGTTTTTTCAAAGCAGCCTTAGACTTGTTTAAATTTACTCTTCAAATGCGCAACAGCATTACCAACAGCGAAGTGGATTATTTAATCTCACCGGTAAAGAACAAGCAGGGACAATTTTTTGACAGCCGCCAGGCAGACGCCACTCAGCCCAAAGATGCCGATGCCAATGGAGCTTATCATATAGCCAAGAAAGGATTGATGTGGTTAGCACAAATCAATGCATTTGATGGAGCCGATTGGAAAAAATTGGACTTAGATAAAAGCAATAAGGGGTGGTTGCAATTTATTCAAAATAAAAAATAATTTAATTAACCTAAAAGAAAAAAATATGGAAAAGTTTAAAATCACAAGAACGATTCGTTTTAAAGCAAACCCAATTAGTATTAATAAACTTCAAGACCAAACAAAGTCATTAAGTGAAAATTCCGAAGCAGATATTGTTGGCATTATTAATAATGCTAATCAAATTATTAATGACTTAGAGGGGTTAATTTTTACTAATGAAGAAAAGAATAATCTTCGGAAAGATGTTACAATTCATTTTCGCTGGATTAGACAGTATGTCAAAAATGATTGGTATGCCTGGAAGGAAAAACAAACTAATAATTCAAAACAAGCAGAAAAAGGTAAAAGTAAATCTGCCGAAAAAGATCAATTGAAATCTCCTTTAGCGCAATTAGCTTTATTAAGAGATAAATTTCCGGATGCCCACAAAACATCAAAAACAATCCAATCATCAAGTCCAAATAGTAACAAGGAAAGCTCAGAAAAAAAACTTCCTTTAGGCGATGTACCTTTCTTAAAAGAGGAATTTACTTTCTTCTGCAATTATTGGAGAGAAATTGCAGAAAAGCTTAATGAGGCCTATTCAAGAGAGGAACACAATAGAATGCGCAGGGCAGATATCGCCAAACACTTAAATGAATTATCTAAAAGACAAATACTGCCTTTCCTTTCAGATTTTTTGGCGAATGGCAATGATAAGAAAAACGATGAAAAAATAAAGAACTTGATTGTTAAGGTAATTGAATTTAAAAAGGACTTGGAAATTGCAAAAAATGCCTATCTCTCCGCCCAGAGTAGCGGCATTATGTTGGCTCGTGCTAGTTTTAATTATTATACACTAAACAAGAAGCCTAAAGATTTCGATTCAGAAGAGAGGAGAATTATAGAAAATATGAATGCTAAGTATTACCAGCCAGGTAATATACCTCAAATAATAAAAGATTTAAAGATAGATGGTAGCTTGTCTATTGAAAAGCTTTATGAGGAATTAAAGAGCTATAAAGCTGAACAGAAAGCAAAATTTCAGGAAGCTATTTCGCAGGGATTAAAATTTGAAGAGTTACAAGCTAAATTTCCATTGTTTGAAACGACACAAGAAATATTCAATGATTATGTCTCAAAGACTAATTTAATAACACAAAAAGCAACTCAAAAAAATAATACTCCTAAGGGTAGTATGGAATTTAAACGGTTGCAAGATGAGATCAACAAGTTAAAAAGAGAAAGGGGGAAAATGTTGCAACAAGGCAAGTTTAGAAATTTTAAAGCTTTGAATGAAGAATTTAAAAGGGTTGCAGTAAAAAAAGGAAAATTAAAAGCGCAGCTAAAAGGAATTGAAAAAGAAAGAATAGATTCTCAGAGATTGCAATATTGGGCTCTAATTGGACAAGAAGAAAATAAATACAAATTGATTCTCATTCCCAAAGAAAATGTATCAAAAGCCTACACAGAAATAGTAAATCAAAGGTGGATAGATGACAGAGTCTCTATGTATTTATATTATTTTGAATCCTTTACTTTCAGGGCTTTGCGAAAACTATGCTTTGGTGTAAATGGAAACACTTTTATGCCAGAAATCAAAAATGAACTTCCAAAATACAATCAACAGGATTTTGGCGAGCATATTTTTAAAACGGAAGATGGGAAAGGAGATGAAAAGGCATTGGTTGAATTTTATCAGCAAGTTTTAAAAACAGATTTTGTTTTAAAAAATTTAGCCTTACCTCATCAGCAAATGGAAGAAGTAACTACTACTACATTTAAAGATTTGAATTCTTTTAAAATTGCTTTGGAAAAAATATGCTACAACAAAAAAATGGTAGCAAGCCCTCGAGTATTACGGAATCTTGAGCTTAGTTATGGTGCTGAAATATTTGAATTAAGTAGCCAGGATTTATTAAAAGAACATTCTACGAATCTGAAAAACCACACTAAAATATGGAACTTGTTTTGGAGCAAAGAAAATGAAGAAAAGAATTTTGATACAAGATTAAATCCGGAAATTGGTATTTTTTGGCGTGAGCCAAAAGCATCGAGAATTGAAAAATATGGAGAGGGCACAGCCCATTATGACCCACAGAAAAAGAATCGTTACCTCCATCCACAATTTACCATTGCTTTCAGTATTAATGAAAATGCATTAAGCAATGATTTGAATTATGCTTTTGAAGGTTTTGAAAAACAGAAAGAAGCAATGATGGAGTTCAATCAAAAAATTAATAAGGAATTTAAAGATGGTATGGAACAAAAAAAATTAGGAGCTTTTGGTGTAGATACAGGTGAAGCCGAATTGGCTACTATTGGCTTGACTGATAACGGTAAACCTTTTCCGGTAAAAGTGTTGAAGGTTAAATCAGATAAACTAAATTATTCCAAACAGGGATATTTTAAAGATGGCGCAATGAGAGAGAAACCATACAAAGCCATTGATAATTTAAGCTACTACCTTAAAAAAGATTTGTATGATAAAACCTTTAGAGATGATCATTTTGAACAGACTTTTAGGGAAATATTTGAAGAAATTGAAACCGAAACTATTGATTTAACATCATCTAAACTTATATGTGAACATATAGTTGTCAATGGAGATTTACATACTCGAAGTAAATTAAATATTCTCAATGCGAAACGGCAAATCAGACAAGCCTTAATTACCAATCCTAATTTAGAAATTAAATTTGAGGATAATAAAATTCTCATTTCTGAAACAGATGAAGAAAGGAAAAAGATAAATCCCTGGAAAGCCGTCTATCATACCAATGAAGAATTAGAACAAATCAAATACTTTGAAGCGGTAAAAGAAGAAATAGAACAGTATTTGAAAAAAGTGCAGGATGATTCTGCTGAAGTCTTACAAAATATTAATCGTTTTAGAGAAGTGGCAGCAGGAAATATGACAGGGGTTATTTTTCATCTGTACAACAAATACCCTATTCTTATAGCTATTGAAAACTTGGCACAAGGCACAATCGAAAAACATAGATTGCGTTACGAGGGTGTCATGGACAGACCATTGGAAAGAGCATTATATAGGAAATTCCAATCCATAGGTTTAACTCCTCCGGTTTCGGACCTAATAGCTATTCGAGATAATCTTACTCAAAAGAAAAAAGATAAAATGAGCCAGCTTGGTGTCTTGCAATTTGTAGATGAACAGAATACCAGTAAAACTTGCCCTCATTGTGAAAAAAATGCTTACGAAGGAGAAAGAAAAAATCTTTACCTCGAAGAAAAAAAGAAAGGAATTTTCTCTTGTGGGCATTGTGGCTATCAAAATATAAATAACCCAATGGGATTGAGTTTACACAGTAATGACGCTGTTGCAGCTTTTAACATCGCCAAAAGAGGCATTAAAAACTTAAAAAAATGAAATACACATTTGCCATAGACGAAACGGGAAGTTTTACTTTTGACCGCAAGCAAAAATCCTTTGTTTGCGGTGTATTGACTTCCAAAAAGGAGAATGAATTAAAACAGAAGTATCAAGAAGTTTTTCAGCAAATCTTTGCTGTAAGTACGTCACCCAATACAACACAAGATCTTATCGGTTCTGAAAAGTTTCATTATACCAAACTTAATTCAGACCAAAAAAGCATTTGCAAAACTCAACTCTTGCCTTTTGTTGAAAAGATATGGATATCTACAGGTATGCCTTTGCTCTTTGCCAATAATCAAAACTATTGGCAGATAGCTGTAACGGCTGTTATTACAGGATTATTCAATACACGTAATTTTAAAAAAGGAGACGAAATTGATATTTTAATTGACTTTAGAAAACATATTGTGTGGGGTACGATAGACGGAACTACACCAGAATTTCTCCCATACCATCAAATATTAAAAGAACAATTTGAAAAAGTAACACAACCTTTTCAAAAGTCAAGAGATTTAATAATTAATATCTCATTTGTTAGCGATACTAAATCATTTTTCGTAAACCTTGCCGATATTGTTTGTGGGCTTGTTCGAGAGGATAAAACTATCCCCACCACACAATGCCATTGTGAAAAAGTATTCTCTGAGGCGAATCCGCAACAGATTTATAAAAACAGTCCTTTGGCAGCTCTGAATATCATTTTTCAGAAATTTATTAAAGACGGTGATAGCAATAATTTCCCTTTAATCCAAATCATTTTAGAATCCAATCGTACAGATGATGAAACATACAATCACATCTGGGATGGATTTTATAGTTTTCTGAAATATCAAATCAATCATCGCTACGAGGAAGGTAATTTACACCAATTAATAAGTATTAGAGATTTGTTTCTAACGGAGTTTAAGAATCATCATTCCAAAATTACGAGTGATAAACAACTGGAATTTTTGACACTTTTCATTGAATACGCTTCTCACAATGGAGAAAACAAACATCCATTTGAACAAGATTTTGTTTTAAAAATGATAAACGAAAATCAAAATGAAAGCCGACTGTTGCGTAAATGGGAAAAATGGATAAGCTATCATCTTAGAACAGCGCAAATTCGTTTTAATGCCTATGATTTTGATACAGCCGAAAAGAATTTTAATGATTTATGGTCGCAACAAGAAGACATAACTAAAGCAATCCCTTTCGATAATAAAAAAGATGAACATACAACAGCCATATTGGGCACCTTAGCTCAATCTTATGCTTATAAGGGCAAACTGAAAGAAGCCGCAGAATATTTAGAACTTTCATTAGAAAGTATTGTAAAAACATCTGCTCAAACCTGTTTTTTCTTATTTTCCTGCTATTTCGGATTAGAAGATATAGACAAGGCAAAAGTATTTTTTGAAAAACTTGCCGGGTGCAAACCAGAAGCTTTTCCTCTTTCAAGAAACAAAGATGTATGGCAAATATTGGCTTATGCCAAATTAAGAGCTTTAGAACTACACAAGCTAAAGGATACCAAATTGCCTGAAATATTGCCTCAGGAAAATGCAAAAACTACATATCCTTATCCTTTATTGCTCAAATGGCTTTCCGTGGCTTTGTTTATGGAGGATAAGGAGAAAAACAAAGAAAAGATAAGCACATATCTAAAGCAGGGGATTGAAGAATTATTAAAAGCATCCAATGGTTTTACCATTAAGACTTTAGCCTTGCCCTTGATCCAGTTTTTTGCATTGGTGGATAATAGCAACCCTTTTCATAATCAATACAATAAATTACTTGCTGAACTAACTAGAGATAATGAGTACTTTAAAAATTTTATCGATAATTCGGATTGCTTAAGCAGCATAAAGAATGATAGTGATTTTTGGCAAAGAGTAAATGCATTGCCTTTTATTTATTCATAAAAGGGGCAATGTTTTCAAAAAAAAAAATAAAAATTCAAAAAAAAACCCAATAACTTATGTCCGATATCCTATTATACCAAACTGAAAACGGTGCTAAAATTCAGGTAAATCTTGAAAATGAAACCGTATGGCTTAGTCAACAACAAATAGCTGACTTGTATGAATCCTCACGCACCAATATTGTGGAGCATATCAAACACATTTATGAAGATATTGAATTAAAAGAAGAAGCAACCTGTCAGATTTTCCGACAGGTTCGTAAAGAGGGCAATAGAGAAGTTGCTAGGCAAATCCCATTTTATAACCTCGATATGATAATTTCTTTGGGCTATCGGGTAAATTCTAAAAGAGCCACCCAGTTCCGTATTTGGGCTACAGAAAGGCTAAAAGAGTATATTGTCAAAGGATTTGCTATAGATAAAGAACGACTTCAAAACTTGGGTGGTGGCAATTATTGGAAGGAATTATTAGATACCATTCGGGATATCCGAAGTAGTGAAAAAGTGATGTATCGGCAGGTTTTAGACTTGTACGCTACTGCGGTTGACTATAATCCAAAGTCGGAAGAAAGTATCTTGTTTTTCAAAATTGTTCAAAATAAATTGCATTATGCGGCACACGGAAATACCGCTGCCGAAACTATTTATTTTAGAGTAGATTCAGAAAAAACTTTTGCCGGATTGACCCATTTTAAAGGCAGTCAACCCACTCAGGCAGAAGCAATGATTGCTAAAAATTATTTGCAAGTAGAAGAGTTGAAAGTCTTGAACAATTTAGTATCGGCATACTTTGATTTGGCAGAAATCAATGCCTTGGAACGAAAGCCAATGACGATGAAAGACTATGTGCAGGAGCTAGACCGAGTGCTATCTATGGCAGGAAGAGCCTTGCTGCAAGGTGCAGGAAAAATAGCACACCAGCAAGCACAGGAAAAGGCAATTCAAGAATTTAAAAAATATTATGCCAAAACCTTGAGTGAGGTAGAGCAGGCATACCTGGAACAGATTAAAACGATAGGGAAAAAAGTAAAAGGTAAATAAATGGACACTTATGGAATCCTACATCACCCTTTCTTTTCTAAATGATTTTATCTTCTGTCCAAGAAGTATTTATTTTCATCAATTGTATGGTGGTTTTAAAGAAACGGTATATAAGCAAACGCCACAGTACAAAGGCACAGCAGCTCACGAAACTATTGATGAGCAGACTTACAGCACTTCGGCTCATATCCTGCAAGGGATGGAAGTCTTTAGTGAACAATACAATATCTGCGGCAAGATAGATGTGTTTGATACACAGAAAGGCAGACTTACCGAACGCAAAAGGGAAATAAAAACCATTTATGATGGTTACATTTTTCAGGTATATGCTCAATGTTTTGCCTTGAGAGAAATGGGTTATACTGTAAACGAGATTGTGATACACGATTTGGTACACAACAAAAATTATCCTGTTCCACTTCCTGAAAACGATGCCGAAATGCTGGCAAAGTTTGAACAATTGATACAAGACATTCAAACCTTCGATCTCGAAACAACACCCTTTACTCCACTGCTTTCCAAATGCCAAAACTGTATTTATATCCAACTTTGCGATAAATCATTATGCTAAGCTATCCCGATTTTAAAGAAAAAAATATTGCCATTGTTTTTGCTGAGGAAAAACAATATTTCTCTTTTCAAAACGATAACCTCATCGTCAAGGATAAGGACGACAAAGTGGTATTGCAAAAAACCTGTCATCGCTTGCTGGCATTGTGGGTGGTGGGGCATTGTGCCCTGAGCTCTGGACTGATGGAGCGGAGCAAAAAATTTGGTTTTCCTGTTCTATTATTGTCGTACAATTTTAGATTGATAGGCTGCTGGAATGCGCCTACCGAAGGCAATTTTTTGCTGCGCAAGAAACAGTATTATTATAAAGATTGGGAAATAGGCAAGCATTTGGTAAGCAACAAAATAGAAAACCAAATAGCGATGCTCAACAGCATTCGCAAAAAATCCCTGACCTGCAAAGAAGCGATTCAATCCTTACGAAAATATCAAAATCAACTAAGCGGAGCACAAAACCTGAGCGATATCATGGGCATAGAAGGGATTGCATCCAGATTGTATTTTGATCATTGGTTTTTTGCCCTGCCTTGGAAAGGCAGGCGACCCAGGGCCAAGATAGACCCCATCAATGTATTGTTGGATATGGGCTATACTTTTTTGTTTTATTTGGTGGAGAATATGTTGCATCTTTATGGTTTTGATGTATATCAAGGAGTATATCACCGCAATTTTTACCACCGCAAATCTTTGGTTTGCGACTTGCAAGAGCCCTTTAGGTGCATCGTAGATAGGATAATAAAAAATGCTTACAACCTGGGGCAGGTAAAGGAAGATGATTTTGTTTTTGAACGAGGTCAATATAAGTTAATGTACAAAAAAAATAAAGAATACACCCGATTTTTGTTATTGGGTATTCTTGAATATAAAACAGACATTTTTCTTTACTGTCAAAAATATTATCGTGCTTTTATTCAGGAAAAGCCTATTGAAACTTTTCCGGTTTTTACCATTTCAGCATCTCAAAATGACTAATTATGCTTTTAGTATCCTATGATATCAGCGATGATAAACTACGTACACGGTTTTCAAAGTATTTAAGCAAGTTTGGCTATCGCCTTCAGTATTCTTTATTTCAAATCAAAAACAGTGATCGTATATTGCAGAATATACAGGTAAAGATAGAAAACTACTTTGGAAAACGGTTTCAGCAAACCGATAGTGTAATAGTGTTTGAGCTTACCAAATCCTGCAAGATTACAAAATATGGTTATGCCAAAAACGATGATGAGGACCTCATTATTATTTAAGTTTTGCAAACCTCGGTCTTCATGCAAAAAAGATAAGATGTTTTGAGACAATTTGCTATGTTTGTATCTGATTCATTTGAATAATGAGTTGGATTTAGGACTTTTTGTCCGGTTATGAGTCTAAACGACTTTAAAAATTTCTACTATTGTAGATTCCGGGATCATTGCCGCAGTTATAGCAGTCTAAACGACTTTAAAAATTTCTACTATTGTAGATAATGCTTCAAACTCTTTGTACATTTTAAGTCTAAACGACTATAAAAATTTCTACTATTGTAGATCAGTATAGTTTGTTGTAATGGATATTTTGGGGTCTAAACGACTTTAAAAATTTCTACTATTGTAGATCTAGGACATTACTAGGACATTTACTAGTCTAAACGACTTTAAAAATTTCTACTATTGTAGATATTATTTGTGTGTACTCAGATCGTTAACGTCTAAACGACTTTAAAAATTTCTACTATTGTAGATTGCTTGCTACAAGTTCTCCTTGTAGGTCTAAACGACTTTAAAAATTTCTACTATTGTAGATGGGGTTTCGGTAATCGGAGCGTTTTGCAAAATGCGCCAGATGTTTAACTTCGTAGAAACATTTGATAGCGGCGCACTTCGCAAAGCTCCGAGCCGTTGTGCGTAAGCTGGCGGCATTATTCATTTACTTAAACCTTTATTTTTATGACGGACAGAATGTTTTGTAACAAGAATGGAAATCCATACAGGATCTATTATAAAATATTGACAATACTTATATCGCTATTGATATCTGCTGCTGGTTTTTCACAATCAGACACACTAAAATTAAGGGAACAAATTACTGCATTAGCCAATATTGGATCATGCGGTCCAGCATATTATTCAGCCAATGGAAAGGAAATTATTTTTATATCCAACATGAGCGGCTCACCGCAAATATGGAAAATTCATTCGTCAGGAGGATGGCCTGTACAACTTACTGCATTTACCGACCCGGTAACAGCTATGTCTCCCTCTCCTAAAGCAGATATAATTGCCTTTCAGCTAGCACCGGGCGGCGGATTAAATACACAGATATATATTATGAAAAGCGATGGTAGTGAGGTTAAGCAAATTACAAAAGGTGGGAAAACAAATAATTTTTTTGGAGTTTGGAGTAAAGATGGATCCTTATTAAGTTTTGGGTCGAACGAACAAAATGATACAGGAGTTGACTTCTTTATTTATGATGTTGTAAAAGGTGTTTATAGTCTTGAAGTTAAAAACAAAGGCACCGGTGGCATAACCGATTTTTCCGGCGATAATAATAAAGTTTTAATCACTAAGCTTGCTAGCAGGGGAAGTAACGATCTATACCTCTATGACTTAAAAACAAAGCAGGAAAAAATATTAACGGAACATGATGGCCCGGGCAATTTTTTTGGCAAGCTAACAAACACTGGTGATGTGTATCTTGGGTCTGATAAGGACAGAGATCTTATTGCATTTGGAACCTGGCAGAATGGAAATATTAAAATCCTGACTGACAAGAATAACACTGGGCTAGCCGGTCTTACATTGAATAAATCAGGTACTATTGCTGTGCTTGGATGGAATGAGAGTGGAAGAAGTAAAATAACACTTTATGATTTAAAAGCTAAAAAGGAAATAAGTCAACTTACATTACCATTTGAACTAATTGGTAGTGTTTCATTTTCTCCTGATGATAAAAATATTGTTTTCACAGGTAGCGGGTCAAAAGAACCTTCTAATATTTGGATTTACTCCATGCTGACTAAGCAGTTTAAAAAGGTTACAGATAGTCCTCATCCGGGTGTGCAACTGAACAAGTTTGTAGCACCCGAAGTTGTTACATTTATTTCTTTTGATGGGTTAAAGTTGAGTGGATGGCTATATAAACCAAGCCATGGTGCAGCACCATTCCCAACTGTTATTAGTTTTCATGGTGGTCCGGAAGGACAGTCGATGCCCAACTTAAATCCTACAGCACAAGCACTTGCTAAAGAAGGAATTGCTTTTTTTCTTCCAAATGTAAGAGGGTCAACCGGCTTTGGAAAAAAGTTTGTAAACCTTGATAACGGAGCATTAAGGGTGAATGGTGTAAAAGATATTAAAGCTTGTTATGATTATTTAATTAGTTCCGGTACATCAAAAAAAGGTGCAATAGGTATAATGGGTGGTTCCTATGGTGGGTATATGGTAATGGCTGGTGTTACAGAGTACCCTGATATGTTTGCCGCAGGTGCAAACTTATTTGGAGTAGTAAATTTTGAAACGTTCTTTAAAAAAACTGAACCATGGATGGCGGCTATTTCCACCATTGAATATGGAGACCCTAATACACAGGCAGACATGCTGAAACAGCTTTCGCCCATACACAAAACTGCTTTAATTAAAACACCTTTATTGGTGCAGCATGGTGCAAACGACACCAATGTTCCTGTAATAGAAGCAGAACAAGTTGTCGATGCCTTAAAAAAGAATAATATTCCTGTTCACTATACGCTCTTCCCTGATGAAGGTCATGGTTGGCGAAAAACCAAAAACAGGATAACATCTACTGTAGAAATTGTAGATTGGTTTATTAAGTATTTGAAGTGAATGTAAATTGCATAATAAGCCTACGCAACAACAGGGAGTTTGCTGCTATGCTGGCAGACGAATATATTCTCAGCTTCATATCGCTATTAGCCTATATCCAGCCGACGAATAAGACCTATCAGCTTTTGTTGTTATCTTCATCGTCATTTTTTCAATCGGCTGTGGCCCGGGCTGGACATTATATTATCCTCGCCTTCTGCAATACCTGGCCCGTTATGCTGTCCTAAAACTCAAGCACTCTGTTTTTTAAGTTACCAATTTTAGGTACATTTGGCGAAACTTTAGAAATATGGGACGAAACACTTCTATATCACTTGGAAATCATTTTGAAGATTTTGTTGGCGACAAAGTGTCAACTGGAAGATTTAAAAATGCAAGTGAAGTTATACGTGCCGGCCTTCGATTGTTGGAAGAGGAAGAAATCAAGATTGTAGCATTAAAAAAAGCTATTGAGGAAGGTTTTGACAGTGGGTTAGCTAAGAATTTTAATGCCAAAAAGCATCTTGAAAGGCTAAAAACCTCCAAGCGAAAAAATGGCTAATTATATTCTTACAAATAAGGCCGTCATAGATTTATCGGAAATCTGGGATTATACATTTGAAGTTTGGTCGGAAACTCAGGCTGACAGATATTATTACATGCTACTTGATTCCTGCCAAGAAATAGCTGATGAAAAAGCTCGAGGCAAAACTTATCCAGATGTGATGAAGGATCTTTTAGGATTTAAAGTGGGGCTACATATAATCTTCTACAGAAAATCAAAAGGGAATAGAATTGAAATTGCAAGAATTCTTCACAGTAGAATGGACTTGAAAAATAGACTGCAAGAATAAAACCAGCCGCTAACAACTAAGACTTCGTTGGGCACGCAGTGCCAACAATGAAGCCTTAGTTGAACGGAACCCACCACGGCGGGCAGGCTCTACGGTAGCCGCTGCTGCACTATGGAGCTGCCGCTATTAGAAGTTGGCGTATTTTGCAGACCGGGCAGGGTCTGTTTTTTGCTAGGGTAATTGGGGGCTGGTTTTTCAGGTTTTTTTTCATAGAGGTACACAAAACCTCTTACCCATAAAAAGTCAGTTCACAGGCACAGTTTGTTTTTCCATTAAATATTTTTCAGGTGGCCCACGTTTACCAAGGCCATGGCTGCTATGTGACGGCTGTAGTTATCAAAGGTGCATGGACTTCTGCCGAGGTTGGATATGTTGCGCTCAAAACGTTGCAGCAGTTCTGCAAATCCATTAACTTCACCCTTCGGTTGCACTCAGGACAGGCTTTGCCACGATTGAGATATTTATTATAGCTCAGTTCTTCCGGCGATTTTTTTTACTCATGAGGTGTTTATTTTTTTTGTTTGTATTCGTGAGTGCTTCGCAATTCGTTACCATAATCTAAAAATTTGATGAACGCTAAATTTACGGATAGTTGCGGAAGGCTACCGTAGGTTTAGTTCAACTGGCAGTTTGGCTCAATGGCGGGTTAAGTGGTTAATTGAACATTCTACCTCGCATCAACTTTTGTGGTGTATTGACAGTTTTGTGCTTCGAAATCCGCTACTGCGCCAAGCGCCAAACCGTTGTGCGGTAATTTTAACATACAGTCCGGAATGACAAAAAAGACTATAATATTATTAGGTTTCATTGGAATTAAATTCTTGTTGCAATTCTTACTTTTAAGTAGTGAGTATGACTTGCAACGAGACGAATATTTGCATCTTGACCAAGCAAATCATTTGGCTTGGGGTTATCTTTCTGTTCCACCTTTTACCTCTTGGACATCTTATATTATTCAATTACTCGACAATTCAATTTTTTGGATTAAGTTCTTCCCTGCCTTGTATGGTGCAATGACAATTTATATAGTTTGGAAAGCCATAGACGAATTAAATGGAAATCTGTTTGCATTGATTTTAGGTGCAACTTGTGTTTTATTTTCTGCATTATTGCGACTAAACACATTGTATCAACCCAATTCTTTTGATGTATTAAGTTGGACAGTTTTATACTTTATATTGCTAAAATATATCAAAACGGATGATTTAAAATGGCTGTATATAGGAGCAATAGCATTTGCGATTGGGTTTTTAAATAAGTATAACATTATTTTTATATTACTCGGACTTTTGCCTTCATTGTTGATTACTGAGCATAGGAAAATATTTTTTATACCCACTTTGTATTTTGCCATTTTAGTAGGTTTTGTTTTGATTTTGCCTAATCTTGTTTGGCAATACAATAACAATTTTCCAGTCTTTTACCACTTAAAAGAATTGACACAAACTCAATTAGTAAATGTAAATAGATTTGATTTTTTGAAAAATCAGTTGCTCTTCTTTATAGGCTCAATAATCGTAATTTTTTCATCATTTTATGCGTTACTTTTTTATAAGCCTTTCCAAAAATATAGGCTTTTCTTTTTCTCTATTCTCTTTACTTTAATAGCCTTTCTTTACTTTCATGCAAAAGATTATTACGCCATTGGTATTTATCCAATTTACATTGCTTTTGGTTCTGTTTATATTGCAGACATTTTAAAAAACGGGTGGAGAAAATATTTACAGCCAGTTGTCATTGCGTTTCCCATATTACTATTTATTCCAATTTATAATGTTGCTTTTCCAAATAAAAGCCCAGAATACATAGTTCAGCATTCAGAAAACTACAAAAAATTTGGTTTGCTTCGTTGGGAAGATGGTAAAGACCATTTATTACCACAAGATTTTGCAGATATGCTTGGGTGGAAAGAATTAGCCTTAAAAGTTGATAGTGCTTATTTAAGACTACCAAATAAGAATAATACACTTATTCTATGCGATAATTATGGACAGGCAGGGGCAATAAATTTTTATACAAGACAAAAACTAAGAGCAGTTTCATTCAATGCTGATTACATAGATTGGTTTGATTTAACTAAAAAATATGAAAATTTAATTAGAGTAAAGGAAGCAGAAGAAGTAAATGTAGAATTACAAGAAACATCTCAATTTTTTCAAAATTCAACTCTTGCAGACTCAATAACTAACCAATATGCAAGAGAATTTGGGACAGGAATATTTATTTTCACAGGTGCAAAAATTGACATAAGACAAAGAATTAAAGATGAAATTGAAGAAAAGAAAAACTACCATTAACAACTAAGGCTTCGTTGGGCACGCAGTGCCAACAATGAAGCCGAAGGTTGAACGGAACCCACCACGGCGGGCAGGCTCTACGGTAGCCGCTGCTGCACTATGGAGTTGCCGTTATTAGAAGTTGGCTTTTTTTGCAGACCAGGCAGGGTCTGTTTTTTGCTGGGGTGATTGGGGGCTGGCTTTTCTGATTTTTTTCATTGAGGTACACAAAATTCCTTACCCATAAATATCAGTTAACAGGGACAGTTTGTTTTTCCATTAAATATTTTTCAGGCGGCCCACGTTTGAAAAAGCCATGGCTGCTATGTGACGGCTGTAGTTATCAAAGGTGCATGGACTTCTGCCGAGGTTGGATATGTTGCTGTCTATTCCTACCATGTTGACCACTAATCCTGCTATCTTGACCACCCCCGGTGTGATGGTTCATTTTCTGTAATAATTTCTAAGAGCTGGTTGTACAAAAATAGGGTTCTATTTTTTTCTTAATGA
>Ga0209063_1000048_pt1 | contig 151643 bp, 141 predicted proteins | sample KloWWTmeKNB19Kit_FD_187177 | JGI IMG/M metagenome (GOLD analysis project Ga0209063, IMG submission 187177) | Active sludge microbial communities from Klosterneuburg, Austria, studying microevolution and ecology of nitrifiers - Klosterneuburg... | ecosystem: Engineered > WWTP > Aerobic digester... | reverse complement strand
TATGTTTTGCTGATAATATTTTATAAAAGGCATTCTTATCCAAGAAAAACTATTGAATGAGTGAATCAGCTCTATTTGTTTTATTTTTTTATTTACCCAAGGACTAATCTTATAACCAAAATTGCACTGCCCATTAAAAACAATCGGCTTATTGGTTTGCCTGTTGATAATGCCGGAGATAATGCCACGATAGATGAGGTTTAAAAAATACAACCATTTATTATCGGTACATGCTGAGATGTTTTTAATAATACATCCGCTTTCCTTAAATTCATTCAGAAAACCTTCTGATTCCGATCTTTTTGTGAAATAAATCACACAATCTTTTCCGCCTGTTGCTTTAGCAATTTGTGCATGTACTTTTTCGGCACCACCTATATGATAGAATGGGAAAAAGAAATAAATACGATATTGATTTTTGCTGGGCTTTATTACAGCAATCAATCGCCCGATGATAATAAAAGGGAAAATGAAAATATTTTCAATTTTCCTTTTGGCTTGCAGCCGCTGATATGACCAGTTTTTTATGATACGATCTTCCTTTTAATCTTTGATAAAAATACTTTACAACTGTTTAACATATATCCCAATTTTACTTTAAAATTATACCAGCCTTTGTGCTTTGATTTAAAATACAACTTATAAAATAAATCCTTTTTTAGAAAAGCTGATTTCTTATTGGAAGTAGCAGTAATTGATTGGTCATGTACCCTGTATTTCAAAACTACTTTCTGAATTTTTTCAATCTTTTTATTATCGGCAGCCAGGCGAAGCCACATTTCCCAATCTTCTGCATGAGGCTGTTCTTCGTTATACATATATTGCTTAAGTATTTCGGCTCTGAACATTACAGAGGGATGTGCAAGACAACAATTCCAAGGCAGCATTGCTTTTATCTTGGGCCAGGAAGTGGCCTTACGATCATCTTTCCATACTCCTGTATAGACTCCTGCATCATTCATTAAATCTATAAAACCTGCCACTACAGCTACATCTTTATGTTGCAGCAGATAATCCACTTGTAGTTGAAATCTTTCTGTCAGGCTTATGTCATCGGCATCCATCCTTGCCACAAATTCTCCTTTGCTTAGCATGATGGCATAATTCAGGTTTATAGAAGGGCATTTTTGTTTTTCTCTTAAAATTACTTTAATTCTAATGTCTGTATAAGACTTAAGTATATTTTGTGTTGTATCAGTAGAAGCATCATCTATTATTATAAACTCCCAGTTTGTGTAAGTTTGATTTATGATGCTGTCAATGGCAGTTTGCAACCATTGCTCACCATTGTAAACACTCATTATTACAGATACTAATGGTTTTGCTGTTTCCATATTGAACATGTTAAAATATCATTTTGTATAACGTTTTACAGGTTATTGAATTTAATTTCAAAATTAATCTGTTATAAGCCTTTCTACTAATTTTTTTGTTAGGTTTTCTATGAAGTATTGATTGTAAAATTCAGCAGTGGGTTGTGCAGTATTTTTCTGAAAGCATGCAGCGATTGCATTACAAAATTGTTTAAAGTTTCCTTGTTGTACAGCAGTAATATTGTCTGAGAATACATTTTTATCTAAGCCATACAACATATTTTCAAAACATACTAAATGACAGCCATAGCTCAATGCTTCAATATTCTTCGTTTGTATGCCCCCACCTTGTTGTACAGGGTTGATGAACACATCGGCTGCAGCAAAATAGGTTTCTATATGATCAACCTCGTCGGCATTTATTACCAATGGATGTGCTAAGTTGTTGAGGTATTGAAATCGCTTTTGTTTATTTCTTCCACATATAATTATTTTCCCGTCAAAATTATTTTCAACCAGGCCGGGTACAATTTCTTTATAAATATTTTCAACTGCTATTGCATTGGGCATATAGTCTAATGTGCCTGCAAAAAGCATTATCTTTTGATCTTTACTAAGACCGTAATTTTTGAGAATTAAATCTTTAGCTGCTTTTTTATCAAAAGGCACAGCGTCTTTAAATATTCCATAGGGAAGTACTGTGCATACTTCTGTTTTTAAACTAAATATTTGCGCAGCCAGTTGCTTGTCAAATTCAGTTTTAAAAATTATTAAATCAGCATTCTGAAATGCTTTGTTTTCCAGGTATTTCACAACCCGCCACCACCATTTATTTTGTTCTTTAAAACGAAGATGCTCTATGTTGTGTGAATGAACAATCAATTTAACCCCCATTCTTTTTTTAACACGCAATGCGGCTATGGCATGATAAGGATGCTCTAGTATGATATGTGATGGATTAATTTCTTTTGAAATATTTAATATTTTTTTCCAAACAAAAGGGTTGAAAAATTGCAGCCTGTTTTTAGGTAGTGTTGGCTTTAGCTTATATGAAATGGAATGATCAGGTTTGTTGTCTTTTGAACAAACACAGGTGAGTGGCACTGTTTTTCCAAGTTGCTGATTAAAGTTTACAATACCTTTTTGCCCTCCATATTTTGCAGGCAGCACCTGATACCATACAATGCTTAAAACATTAATCATAAAAAAACCGGCATTGGCTTGCCGGTATTTTATTAATCTGATAAAATTATTTCTTTCTATTTCTAAACCATTCCATAAATAAGCTTCCGGCTATCAACAATAATAATGCAATATTCGCAATACTAGTAATTTTCCAACCTTTATAATAGCCTTGTGGTTTAAACTCAAATTTTATAGAATGTTTTCCGGCAGGAACTGATAAACCTCTGAGTACATAATTTGTTTTAACTATAGGAGCTTCTTTGCCGTCAATATAGGCTTTCCAGCCTTCTTTATAATATACTTCACTGAAGACTGCAAATTGTTGGGTAGCGGCTTCCGAACTATATTCAATTAGATCGTTATCATTTTTAACCAGAGTGATTTTTGCAGTTGAGTCAGGTACAGGCAATGTAACCGATGATTTATAAGACTCCTGAACAAAGGCTGTATCCTTTGGGCTGAAATTATCAAGAGCCTTCATCTCTTCGTCGGCATTTTTTACAAACTGTACATGATTTACAAACCATACAGGCCCCAGTGCGCCATCATTTTTTTGAGAAGCTGATGTTAATCCATTTTGGCCAGTTTGTATCAGGTACTTTACATTCAGCATATTTAATACAGGCATGTTCAATTGCGGTTTGCTCATTTGTCTTTCCAATAAATCCTGATATATCAAAATTTTTGCTGCATTGTATCCGCCTATCGAGTTGTAATGGTATGAAGTAATGCCATCGCCGGTAGGGTTTCTGGAAATATTGAAGACCCGGAAGGTTGAAGTATCAGCCAGTATGGCGTTATCAGTTTGTGTCTTGGTAAAAATGCTATTGTTTTCTTCCTTTTCAAGATAGTTCTCGCTATTCAGATATTTACTGTCAATCATAATTACATCGACAAAAGCAAACAGGGCCAAACCAATGCCAATAATTGCAGGTTTCATTTTTCTTTTTACAAGTAGCCAAACTGCTGCTGCTGCCAGTAATACAAACCCAAAAGAACGTAGGATAGAACCCATCATCAAACCTTTTCTATCTGCTTTCAATCCGTCAAAATAATCTTTTATTAATTGCTTAACTCCAGATGGAAGTTGTTGCTCACTTGTGTTTCTTACTTGTTTTAAAGTTTCTGTATCTGCATAGCCCATGAAATTGGCTGTCATGTAAATAAAGAGCAGCAAAACAAATAAGGCTCCTGTAGCAATTAATCCTTTCTTGTATTTGCTCCAGAAATCAGTTTTGGATGCATGATTCATTAATTCATTTAGTCCTAATGCTGCCAATAAAGGTAATAGCAGCTGAGGTATTACCAGAATCATTGAAGGTGCTCTGAACTTGTTATAGAAAGGCAAATGATCAAACAAAAAATTGTTGAGTGCTCCAAAATAATGACCCCATGACATTGCGATAGTAAGAACGATAGTGGTAAACAACCACCATTTATGTTTGCCATTTAATACAAACATAGCAATGATGGCGAGGAAGCAAATAATAGCGCCTATATATGGCGGGCCTGATGTGCCCACTTCTCCGGGAAAAGTCATACCGCCCCAATAAAACTGAGGAGGTGGCAATTGTTGCTGTAATTCTGCTGGCATTGTTCTTAATGCAGCAATGGCTTTTGAATCGTCTTCATTGACTTCTAGTTTATCACTGGCGCCGCCAAATATTCTTGGAGCAAACATCACTAAGGGTTCCGCAGGTTTCATGCTATAGCTCATGCCATACTCACGGGTAAGTCCACTTCCTTTAGCCAAATGTTTTGTAGTAGTATCGGTACTTGTAAGCGCCGAACCTCCACCACGTATAGTCTCTTTTTGAAATTCGTAAGTGGAAAGCAAGGTAACGGCATTGATTGCTAAACCAACAATGGCACCACCTAAAACAAAGCCCAGGCTGAAGGCCATCTCTTTTAGTTTCTTTTCCTTTATCCAGTTAATGGCAAAGAAAACTGTAAGCACACCCAATGCAATAAAAAGGTAATAGGCAATCTGCGGGTGATTCATGGCTATCAATATGGAAGTGAAAAGTGCCGTAAGAGCAGCACCCAGCAGGTATTTCTTTTTATCGTAAATTAAAAGAACGGATGCAAGTAAAGCGGGCATAAAAGCCATCGTCATCATTTTGGTAATATGCCCTACGCTAATGATGACTGGATTGTAGGTGGCATAAGCAAAAGCAAGCGAGCCCATTATAGCTGCAAACAAATTGATTTGAAGAACGACACAAAGCAAGTAAAAGCATACGCTTGCCAAAAAGAAAAAGCTAACCGGTTCGGGCAAACCCAAGCTCATAATTTTTGCAGCATACCATGGAATAGCATTATTGTATGGCACACCGCCTATTTGAAATGCCGGCATCCCGCTAAAAACGCTATTGGTCCATAATGGGCCTTTGCCATCATGTTCTTTTGCAAATTCGAGAGATTGGTTTACCGCCCCCTTCCAGTTGGTTATATCACTTTGGTTCAATACTTTGCCTTCCAATGCAGGTTTGCAATACAATAAAGCAATAATTAAGAACACAGCCAAAGCTGCCAGATGCGGCAATATTTTTTTCAGAAATCCATTCTTCATAAAATCTTATACATTAGGCTGACAAAATAATGCTATTTTGGGCTAAAAAAACGGATGCGCTGGTTATTATTTTTATCTCGTATTGCTTTTATATGCGGTTTGTTTTTCCTGATTTCTCTTTCTTTACTTGTAAAGGATTGGCTGGAAGATAAAAGTTTAGTTTCCACCATTATTACTATTGGTTTTTTCATGGGAATGATTATTGTGCCATTTACATTACTATGTTATCTTTTTACCTGGATTGCTGGTAAAAAGCCGTTTGCAATTGTTCCTCGCTGGCTGGCCTTTTCCAATCTGTTGTTTTTGTTTGTATATGCCAGCTACGTCTATTATATTAATTTCATACATCCCCCGCAATGGTAAAATCAATATTAAAAGACAGACCGACAAAACTCTTTTTGGGTATTATGGCATTTTTTGTTGCCAATGCATTGATTGCTGAATGCATAGGAGGAAAAATTTTTTCATTAGAAAAAGTATTTGGGTTTGCTCCGGCAAATCTTTCTTTGTTTGGCCAAAGCGGTTTGTCTTTTACACTTACTTGTGGTGTACTGCTATGGCCTTTGGAATTTATTATAACTGATATTGTAAATGAATTTTATGGTCCAAAAGCTGTAAGAAGAATTAGCTATACAGCAGTGATTTTGATTTCGTATGCATTTATCATGTTTTATGTAAGTATGAGTGCACCACCTGCCAACTGGTGGATAGGATCTAAATCAACTGAAGGAATTCCGGATATGCAGGCTGCGTATAGTGGCATTTTCGGTCAGGGCATGTGGATTATTGTAGGAAGTTTGGTAGCATTTCTGGTAAGCCAGATTGTGGATGTTTTTGTTTTTCAAAAAATTAAAAAAGTAACAGGTGAGAAAAAGATTTGGTTAAGGGCTACTGGTTCTACTTTGGTATCTCAATTGATTGACAGCTTTGTAGTGCTTACTATTGCTTTCAAAATTGGTAACAACTGGAGCTGGGCACAGGTACTTGCTATCGGTTGTGTCAATTATATTTATAAATTTTCTATGGCCATCTTACTTACACCACTCATTTATATTGCCGAGCGCCGAATTGAAAAATACCTGGGTAAAGAAACTACTGAAAAAATGAAAAAGGCAGCAATGGGGCAGGAGGATGAAACGCCACAAATTCCTGTTGCGGGTTAATGTATTTTACTGCTTAACAATTCTACCACTATTTTATCAATAGGTAAAGTAACATCATCAGCTTTTATTTTATTCAGCGGTATAAAACGAAAACTTTCTATTTCCTGTTTTTGTTGATATCGTTTTTGCTGTGCTTCTGTAAATTGAAAAGGGCTGTCGTTTAGTTGAACTTTTATTGGCTCCATAGCTTTTACAAAATAATAAATGGAGATTATCTGATGTTGGGGGTTGAATGCGGAGATTTGAAAATAATCAGTAGTATAAATATGTTCTGTTACTTCAATTCTTAAATCCAGTTCTTCCATAAATTCTCGTATCAGACAGTCGCGGGAGCCTTCGCCAAACTCAAGTCCACCGCCCGGAAATTTTGTAATATAATTGCCACGAATCAGTTCATCGCTTACCAATACTTCCTGTTGCTCATTTATCAACAAACCATATACTCTAAGGTTAAACATCAGACTAAAATATTTTCTTTCGGAAAAAGTACCATCCTATAATAAGGGCAATGCCTAACGAAAGAAACGCTACGATGTAAAATGCATATTTTGAATGTTCAAATCCACTGGGAACATTCATTCCAAATAAACTGGCAATTAATACAGGGAAGGTGAGCACTATTGTAATTACGGCTAATCTCTTCAACACCTGGTTTTGATTATTGGCAATAATGCTGGCAAAGGCATCCAATGTACTGCTGAGAATATTGGTATAAATATTTGCCATTTCTAATGCCTGAGATGTATCTACAATTAAATCTTCAAGCAACTCTATTTCATTTTCTTGCAGTGTTAAAAAATTGGTGCGAGATAGTTTCATCAGCAGCATTTCATTTGACTTGAGGGCGGTAACAAAATACACTAAGCTTTTTTGAATCTTCATCAACTCCAGCAATTCCTCATTGCGGCTGCTGGCATATAGCTTTTGCTCCATCGCATTGCGCCGTTGATTTATTTCTTTAAGGTATTGCATAAAAGCCTGCGTTACCTTTTCAAAAATTTTCAGCACCATCATATTCTTTTTATCTTCTGTCCGGTTACGAAATGTGTCAAGAAATTTTTTGATGGCAGGATTATCAAATGAGTTTACAGTAACAATTTGATTATGGGTAAGAATAATGCAAATAGGAATCGTAATGTAATAGGCATCACTTTCATTAAACGAATTATTTTCTGTTGGTGTTTTAATAACAATGAGTTTTACATTGTCTTCTTCTTCAAAACGACTTCTTTCATCAATATCCAATGAGTCAGTCAGAAAGTCGATTGGGATATCCAGACTTCCGGACAATTCTGAAAATTCTTCTTGTTTCAATGGCGGCGATACATTAACCCAGGAACCTGATTCTGGTTTGTCTGTTTCAACCGTTTGGTTATTTATATTTTTATAATTCTGAATCACGAAATAGTTGGATAATTGTTAGTTGAAAAGTTGTTCAATAGTTTTTGAAAATAATTTTTTGTGTTTTGCTTTATATTTCCACAACTCCGTCAAATACTTTTTTGGCGGGGCCACATAGCCAGATATTTTCGTAATGGGTTTCATCAGTTTTTTCATATTCAACGGATAGATTGCCTCCTGGTGTTTGCACTTGTACTTCATTAAATCCGTTTTCGTTGTGATAGCAAATTAATGCGGAAGCAGTTACGCCTGTACCACAACTCAAAGTTTCAGCTTCTACACCTCTTTCAAATGTGCGAACTATAATTTTTCCGGGCTCCTCCAATACTTCTACAAAGTTGACATTAATGCCTTCTTCATTAAATTCAGCACTATTTCTTATTTCATACCCTTTCTTGAACACATCGATATCCAGCACATGATTAGTGAGTTTGATATAATGAGGAGAACCTGTATCTACAATAAAATCATTATGATACTTGCGAATTGTTTTTACATCCTTCATTTTCAGTGAAACGGTTCCGTCTGAATCTATCTCTGCTTCATGAACACCATCAACCGCCAAAAAGCGATATAAATCACGACGAATATTTAAATGATGGGCAAACTTTATCATACATCGCCCGCCATTTCCACACATGCTGCCTTCCTTGCCATCAGCGTTGAAGTATTTCATTTCAAAATCAAAACCCGTTTTTTCGTTTAGCAGCATCAGTCCATCAGCTCCTATACCAAACCTTCGGTCGCACAATTGATGCACCTGTTCAATGGTGAGGTTGTTGTGGTTGCCATTCCTGTTGTCGGCAACAATAAAATCATTACCAGTTCCTTGATATTTACTAAAATGAAATAGCATTAGATTGAGTCGGCAAATATTCCGATAAATTTTTTAATCAGGGCTTCTACAGTTGCTTTTCCGTCTTTTGAAAATTCTTTTACAACACGGTTTGCTACTATGGCATTAATCGCAAGGCAATGATGACCTAGCAATCTGCCCAAACCATAGATTGCAGAAGTTTCCATTTCAAAATTGGTAATTCGGTGTTGGCCAAATCTAAAATCTGTAAGCCGATTTACAAAATCGGGATTGCGAATTCCCAGCCTTAATATTCGGCCTTGCGGACCGTAAAAGCCAGGGCATGTAACTGTAATGCCATGATGAAACCCTGAAACGAAATTTTTTATTAATGAGGCAGCTCCGCTACTTATGTATGGGTTACCTATTTGCCCATGCACCTGAGTATGTGTTACAAAATGATGGAGTAATTGTTTTTCTTCATCATTCTGTTCAAGTCTGTAAAAATTCAAAAGGTTGTCTACGCCCAATCCATGCGTAGAAGCTACAAGGCTGTCAACAGGTACATCTGCCTGTAAAGAGCCTGAAGTGCCCAGACGAATAATATTGATTGATTTTAATTCTTTCTTTATTTCTCTTGTTTTAAAATCAATATTAACCAACGCATCCAGTTCGTTTATCACAATATCAATATTATCCGGACCAATGCCTGATGATAAAACGGTGATTCGTTTTTTGCCAACATAGCCAGTATGACTTACAAACTCCCGGTGTTGCCTTTTTACTTCAATGGAATCAAAATATTTGCTGATTTCTCTTACACGGTCGGGGTCGCCTACGGTTACTACTGTTCCTGCTATTTCATCGGGCTTGAGGTCAAGATGATAAACGGCGCCTCTGTCATTAATAATCAATTCTGATTCTGCTATTCTGGACATAGTTGTTATTTTATGGTATCAAAAAAATTAGCAAAAGTCATTATATTTGCCGGACATTGAGATTTTGAAATGACTTAGGTTGGCAAATCTAAAATCTTAAAATGAGAATCGGAAATATTAGGGTCCTTTGGCCGAGTGGCTAGGCTCAGCTCTGCAAAAGCTGCTACGGCGGTTCGAATCCGCCAGGGACCTCTTAAAAGAGAGAGACATTAGGTTTCTCTCTTTTTATTTCTTTTAATTAGCAATTACAAATGCCCTCTTGCCAGCCGGTGTGTAGTTTTTCCTTAATGAATCAATGATTCTGGCAGTATCACTTGCAGCAGCAGGTATTAAGAAATAAATATTGAAGGAAATTGAATCTTTGGTTTCCAATTTCGCATTATGAACTCCTATAAACTTTAAATGGTTATATCTTGAAATCGCTCTTTCTTTATTGGCTACTTCTACAATAAATTTAAATCCATTTGAATCAGGTTTCTGAATGCTGTCAGTAATCGAAGTGGTTGAAATATTATTTACTGATTTTATTTCTGTTTTTTCTTCGTTAGCACTTGAGCTTTGATTTTTTGATGTGGTAAATTTATATACTGTATAACCACCCCAAACAGCTAAGCCAATCCCGGCAGCAATTAATATAATTAATGCAGGCTTTCGCCAACTCATTTTTTGTTTTACAGGTTTTAGTAAATTCCTGAAACCTGAATAGCCTGACGCTGTTTCATTCTTATTCGGATTGTCATTTACTGAAACATCTCTGAACATTTCATCAGGATATTCCGAGGAAAGTGAAAAAGTTCCATTTTGATTTTTCTTAAGACTCCCGATTCCTTCAAATAGAAAAGGCTTTCCAATGTTAAGAAACTGTCTGGCAAGTTCTAAATGGGAGTGTAAATCTGCTGCAGCCAATGCTTTTATCTTACCCGTTTTTGCAGCTATATAATTTACAAGTTCTGTATTTTCTTTAATGGCAGTATTGTTTTCAAAACTTAATGTGCCCGATGGTACGGATTTGGTTTTTTTGGGCTCCAAATTGGCAGTATCAACCGGGGCAAAATTAAACTTTCCCAGTCCTGGAAGTTCCAGGTGGTTGTTCTCATAGAAATATTGTGATATTAGAGTTGGGATCGTCAAAAATAATTTTTGTGTGTAAGATAATTATTTTGTTTCGGGCATGCAAGAGCATCAATTGCTATTTATCTTTGATAATTGCTTTTTTGCACTTTTTGTTTAATAATAAACTACTAATGCTCAAGCCTGAAGAACAGGAGTTTGTAAAATATTGGGAAGCCAATCGCCTCCAAAAAAAGAAAGTATTGCATTATCTGTATGCCGGATTGCCTCTGGGTGTAGCATTGGTTATTGCCACTTTTGTTAACTTTTTTTCGGGATGGTACACCCGTGCGGATATGGTTATACGTACAGAAAGTAAATCTTTTATTATTGTCTTATTGATTGCCGCACTACTTATTGTTTCTTTTATTGTCATTTTTTCTGCTAAGCATCGCTGGGATATTAACGAACAACGCTTTAGAGAACTTAAGTCTAAAACAGATAAATAAATAGTTGACATTTGCAGCATTAATAAATATTAAATTGTCTTATAAACTGAAACTTATGATTAATATGAAAAAATTTGTTTTGTTGTTCCTTTTTGCCGTTACGGCATTTAGTTTTTCATCTTGTGTAAAGGATGCTGTGTGCAAGGATAAAACAATACAAAGCGAAGAAAGCACTATTATCAACTATGCTGCCACGCATGGCATTACGGCAACTGCTCACTCAAGTGGTATTTATTACCAAATCATAAGTCCAGGCAGTGGTCCTACGCCTACTACATCATCAGCGGTTAAAGTAAAATATATCGGTAAACTGATGAATGATCAGATTTTTGATCAAACAACCACAGATCCGGCTGGTCCTTTCGGTCTTGGTGGATTAATAAAAGGTTGGCAAATCGGGCTTCCTTTGATTCAGGAAGGCGGTAAAATAAAAATAATTATTCCATCATCTTTAGGATATGGATGTCAAGGATTTGGTTCCGTACCCGGGAATTCAGTTCTCTATTTTGAGATAGAATTAGTTGATGTAATATGACACTGCTGAAACTATCTGCTATACCCCGAATTTTTGTTCGGGGTATTTTTTTCAACTATATAAGAATTTAAATGATAAACTCTCTGCAAAATTGATTAAACTCATTTTCATCTATGGCCGTTTCGTTTTCCTCTAGTAACTGTTGGATGATTTTATTATTCTTAAAGTCTAGGGATAGCAAGCCATCTTTTAATACTATATTATTTAATTCGTGCCATTTTATTTTCCTTTTTGGAAATGATGGATAAAGAATATGATCATCACCAATGCACAACAGCTTTGTCTTTACTGATAAAAGATAAAGTAAAAAAAACAGTAAGGAAAGGCCAGCTATTACATACTCAGATTGGAAAATGCTTATGGAAAAACAAATGACAAAAAACACCTCCAGCCCAAACCTGTGTACAGTCTTTCGATAATAAAAAAACAAAAACAGAAAAATAATTAATGCGAAGGGCACATAAAATACATTTAACCTGAGTTGATATTCATTAGCGGCATATCTTCTGAAGCCAATGGCTAATACCAAACCTATTAACAAGAAAAATCCAATTCGGTTATAAAGTTTACGCTTTTCGTTTTTCAGCGTCAATACATAATGATTGGATTCAACACTCATTTTTAAGCTATGGGGTTGCTGGCCACAAGCATATTACACATTTTATATAAAACTCTGGCTCCCACATTTGCATCCCAGTCAGTATCTCCACCAATGCCTACTTCATTCAAATCAAATCCAATGATTTTTCTGCCGGAGGTCAGAATTTTGCTAAACAGATAATATACCTGCTCTAGTTCAAATCCTCCTGGAACAGGAGTGCCGGTGAAGGGGCAAAACTTTCTGTCAAGCCCATCAATGTCAAAACTGATATATACTTTTTGTGGTAATTGTTCTACAATTTCTTCTGCAATTGTTTTCCATGTATCGCCTTCAAACTGGCGATTACGCAAGTCCTTGTCAAAATAAGAAACGATACGGCCATTACTGTTTTTCATTACTTCAAACTCATCACTACCATAATCACGAATGCCTGCCTGTACCAGCTTTGTTAATAAAGGAATTTCTTTTAAGGTATTATACATTATACTGGCATGTGAATAGATAAATCCTTCATAAGCTTCTCTCAAGTCAAAATGTGCATCAATCTGCAGCATTCCAAATTCTCCATGTTTTTCTCCAATAGCTTTATAAAATCCGAATGGTGTGCTATGATCGCCACCCAGAAGTGCTACTAACTTGTTTTTATCTAACAATTCTTTTGTCTGCTCGTAAACCCAGTTATTCAAAAAAACACTTCCTTCGTTCACTTCTTTCAGGGTCTTGCACATAAACTGGTTGGCGCTTACTTCTTCCCCTTTGGAAATATAATCAATAAAGAGCTCGGCTTCCTTGCGCAAGTAATCGCTCTTCATTAATATCTTCTTATCTGAATGTCGCATAAAATATCCCTGTTTCCATGTATCCGGAAATTCAGGGTCAAATAAATCAACCTGAAAACTGGCTTTGAAAATAGCTTCGGCAGCTCTGGCAGTGCCAGCACCATAGCTCACTGTTACTTCCCATGGAATGGGTAGTATTACCAGTCTGGCTGATGCTTCATCGGTAGGTAAACCGAAAATATTATTGTTGGGATTAGCAACACTATTGGGATCGTAGTTGGAAATATCTAGCATAGAACTTCAATTAAAAGCGGTGCAAGTTAAACGCCTTTATCATAGCAACAAAATGTATAAGCAAATGTAGATAAATCCTATGCAGGGTTTTTTCGGCTCAGATTTCTAAGATGTGAAATATGAGATGCAACAGCCAGCCTCATCCTTGGGTATTCAATATATTGAATGCCAAAATCCTGGCAGGCTTTTTTTACAATTTTACTTATTTCTGGGTAGTGTACATGGGAAATTCGGGGAAATAAATGGTGTTCTATTTGAAAATTCAACCCACCAACCCACCAGGATAAAAACCGGTTTCTGGTCGCAAAATTTGCAGTAGTTTTCAATTGATGTACGGCCCATTCATCTTCCATTTTATTGGTTTCGATATTAGCCACCGGAAAATCGGTGTGCTCCACTGTATGTGCCAACTGAAATACAATGCTGAGTACAAAACCTGAGAAAAGACCAAAAGGTAGAAAACCAATTAACCAGGCTTGAAAGCCCAACATCCATATTGGAAGACCAATAAATAGAAAAGCATGAAGTAATTTAAAACCCCAGAATGAAACATGATCTCCTAATGTCATTTTTTGAAGTGGGGTAGGGCCAATTCTTCTTTGAAAATATTTTTTATAATCCGTTACAAATACCCACCACAAGTAGAGTAGTGAATAGGCAGCCCAAAAATACCAGTGTTGATATTTATGAATTTTATAATGTTTTTGTTCATCGCAGAGTCGTAGAAAGGGTCTTGCTTCAATATCATCATCTACTCCATGTACATTAGTATAAGTATGGTGAATAATATTGTGCTTAGTCTTCCACATAAAATTGTTTGCTCCCAAAAAATTTAATGTAATACCTGCCAGTTTGTTTACCCATTTCTTGCTGCTGAAACTTCCATGCATGCCGTCATGCATTACGTTGAAACCGATGGCCGCAGTTAACCCGCCCAATACAACACACTCCAAAATAGCAAGCCAGGTTGTAGGGGTAAAAAAAACTACATGAATATAAATGCCAACATATGCAACAATGAGCAATAAAGCTTTTAAATACAAACCGAAATTTCCGGTCTGATTTTTTCCTTCCTGTTTAAAATATTCATTTATTCTTTTTTTCAATTCGGAATGAAAAGAAAGATTTCTGTTTGAAAACTTGGGTATAGTCATTTGCAGCGTTATTGCGGTAAAGTTAAGCGTAATTGCTATATAATTTACTGACCTTAAACGGTCAAACGGTTGTTTTAATGAACAAAAAACAAAGCTTTTGATTCATAAGCATTTAATGAGAGAATTAGTTGATTTAAGGGGCATTGGCTCAAAACCAGAGATTAAGTTTCTAATTGAATTAATGCATCCAGAGTGCTGATGCCAATTTTCTTTTCGGAATTAAATCCTTCTGCAAACTTTACTCCTATCTTTTTACCAAGCATACGGGCACGTGCTATGATGGCTTCCAAAAAATCGGGTGTGGAAATATAGGTTTGGGGACCCGTTACCTGTTTCTCGGTATGAAACTGCGTGGTATATGCCTGAATGGCTTTCATGCGTTGTTCAAATGAATCACTGATGTCGATGATTAAATCTGGTTCATGATACCAGTCCTGAATATAATGTAACACATAAGCCGGCCTCCATTTTTGCTGAATATTTCCACTCTCATCTTTTGTTTCTATTTTGGAAAGACCCGATAAGAAACAAGCTTCTGCAATTAATTTACCTGCACGTCCATGATCGGGGTGCCGGTCGTGCAGTGCATTCGCAAGTACAATTTGCGGTTGGTATTTTCTTATAGCAGCAATGAGTTTGAGTTTATTTTCTTCGTCATTCTCAAAAAAACCATCTCTCATTTTTAAATTTTCCCTTACGGCTACACCCATTATCATTGCTGCAGTTGCTGCTTCATTATAGCGGGTTTCTATGGTGCCTCTTGTGCCAAGTTCGCCTTGTGTAAGATCAACGACTCCTGCAACCTTCCCTTTCTTTATTTCATTGATAAGGGTGCCAGAGCATCCCAGTTCCACATCGTCAGGATGCACACCTATTGCCAGAATATCTAATTTCATTGAAACATGTTTGATGAAATAATCATCAAATTTACCTGATTCAATACAGAATTGTAAAGATCAGTTTTAAGGTGAATGTCTGTAAGGGTTTTGATACCAGTTGCCGTCTATTTCTTTTACAATGGATTCTATTTGCCTGTCCATGTCGTTTTCTTTAAGATTCCATTCCTGTTTTAAGTTGCCGCCTACAAACCAAAAAACTGTTTGGTAGAGCCTGGCTTTGAGCCCGCCTTTATATTCTTTAATAATTTCGTAACAGTTATTTCCGGTTTGACGATTGATCAATTTCATCAAAATTTTTCCCTGATATACAGAAAGCTCTCCCATGGGATCGGCAAATTCTTTTCGCAAATCTTTTTCTCTTGTTTTGATATAGGCTTTTCTTTCTTTTTTGTCATTTCGATTTGAAAGATTCCTGTTTATGTCATTTATAACTCCTCCAGCAGCACGGGCATATGGGTAAGTAACATAAACAGCATTGCGAAGCCGGGTCCATTCTGCTATGTATTTAGATAATTTGGAAGGTGACAGTTTGGAAACCCATACCATTTCTTCCTCCTTATAGTTTACAATCTCATTGTGATAAAATACTGCAGGTAAAATAATGCTATCATTCGGTCCCCATTTTTTTATTTGTTCTTTCATCGCCAATAAAGCGTACTGAGTTGAATCTTTAAAAGTAGAATCAGTATAAGAAACCTGAGCTGATGTTGTTAAATCAGAAAACTGCAATACAAGGAATGCAAAGCACAAGGGCCTGTATTTTACAAAAAGTTTCAAAGGATTACGATAAGCTATTATTTCAGACAGTAAAACTACAACATACGCTGTATGCTTTACGAATAGTAGAAATAGAAATAATTGCAAAAATTATGACTAAGCTGCGTCTTTACGGTTTAAAGCTATACGCCTCGCCATGCTGATGATAATACCCACAACAGTAATGATGACACCTAGCCAAAGCAGGCTGATAAATGGAAACTTGTAAGCTTTTATTGTTACATACTTCATCAAAAAGTCAGTATCTTTTATTCCTGCTTCTATTCTATTTCCTTCCGCTTTATTTATTTTTAGAACCAGATTTTCTGACAAAACTGTATCCGAATAGGATTCACTTTGTCCACCTCGGTTTAGTAGAAGAGGAGTTGATGTATATGAAGTTCCGTTTTTGGAGAATACTTTAAAGGTGCCTGCTGTTGCCAAATCGCCTGGTTTAAAGTTCGCATTAGGAACGCTGTCTTCTGTTACAAATCTTTCAAGCACCATAAAGCCGCCTGAGTAAAAAGCAGTATCGCCGGCTTTCATCCACTGGCTTCGAAAACTGGATGTATCAGGCTTTCTATCAGGATCGGGGATAGATGTTATGTAAACAAAAACATCATGATCCCAGAAATGCTTTGCATCAGGATTCGCCTGCAGGCCTTCCATCTTATAGTTTACAAATGCATTGGGCTGCAACGTAAAATTTTCTTTACCATTCTTCGCATTAAAATTCAGTTTAAAGAAGGTCTTGGGTTTTTTGGTTAAAGATGAATCTTTTTCAAAAGTGACCCAGTATTTACCCATGTCAGTACGCAGACCTTGTACAAGCGTAAGATTCTCCGCAGGATTTTCGGTATTAGCTAATGGCACCGGAATGCCATTTACATTATTGGAAAGGGTTTCTTTATTTGATGAAGAAATCAAAATACCTAGTAGCACCGTTCCAAATCCCAAATGCGCAACAGAGCCCCCAGCAAGTTTTAATTTTCCTTTTAAACCAATCCAGATATAAGATGCATTTGCAATGATGGCATAGATGCTACAGATCAATGCCAGCCAGATTGAAGCTTTAAAAACCGGCCCTTTTTTGACATAATTAATTTGACCAAAGGCAACGAAAATTGTAGCAATTACCAGAGAAATTAATGTGGGAATCAAAATCCTTTTCCAGAAAAACAGTGAATTGGTGTCCTTGTATTTTAAATATTGTGTTATAGCTGATAGAACGGCTACAATGATGGCGACAAAAATCTGAATACTGTTATAGGCAAACTCCGCATCTTCCGGTGGTGCAACGTCTTTCCCAAATACTTTATTGATAACAGGCAAAGAAGTTTGAATGATAATAATGATGGCAGATAAGAAAAACATTAATGAGCCAATAAACATCCAGAACTCACGAGAACTTGTATTTTCTTCGCTCTTGATTGAAGGCACAGCCGACGTGGCCTGATAAATAGTGTAAACAACTCCGGCAATTAAAGCAAGCATACCCAGCCATGAAAAATTTAGCAGGTATAAAATGGGTAACAATCCAATGGCAATTATTGCACCTATATTTCGCTGATTTTTATTTTTTGCTACTAATAATCCCGGAAGCCAAACCACTAAATACATAAAGAGGTAGAGCTGAAGGTTCATTCCCAAATCGGTAAATGCATGAACAGATGTATCGCCTAAAATACCGCTACGGGTAAGAAACGTAGAATAAAGAATGAGCCAGAATGCGGCAATAAAAAATGAAAGTGTTGCTTTAAGTGAATGACCTCTGTGTTTGTAAATCAGCAATGTATGTATCCCTGCTATAAGAACAAGCCATGGCACCAAAGATGCATTTTCAACGGGATCCCAAGCCCAGTAGCCACCAAAATTGAGCGATTCATAAGCCCAGGCAGCACCCATCATAATGCCTACTCCTAATGCTGCAGAAGCGAATAAAGCCCAGGGCAGTACCAATTTCATGCTTTCTGCTGTTTTCTTGAGCCAAAGCCCTGCAACAACAAATGCAAACGGAATTAAGGTAGAAGCAAATCCAAGAAACAGTACTGGGGGATGTATCACCATCCAGTAATTCTGTAATAAAATATTCAGATCGTTGCCGTCTTTCATTTGCGACAATGAAAGATAATCGGGTCTTATGGGATTTGCCAAATTGAAATCTACATGCATACCTGGTGCATTATCAAATATGCCGGATTCTCTTAGCAAGATAAATGGATTGGAACCCAGTTTCTGATTGAAGATATAAATACCAATAATCATGGTACCCAGACAAAATTGAGCGAAACTTACCACCGTCATTACCGGAGCTTCCCATTGTTTGCTGGTTTTTATTAATATTAATCCCAAAATGCAATGCCAAAAACTCCATAGCAAGAAACTTCCTTCCTGTCCTTCCCATATAGAGGCAAAAATGTATTTAAACTCCAACGTTTTGCTGCTATGTTGCCAGGCATATTTATATTCAAACAAATGCTGAGTGAGTAAGTAAATAAGCAAACCGAAGATGGCAAAAACGGAAACTGATTCAGTAATAAAAGACCAGCGGGCCAATTTTTTCCAATAAGCAGCATCCTCATGTATTTTACTGGTAGTTGCTTTGAAATAGGAGAACGTTGCTACCATTGAAGCCACTAAAGATAATACAACAAAAAAATAGCCTAGTTGTCCAGGTAAAAGATGCTCGCCGGGGTAATGCATTCCGATTTAAGATTAATTAACTATTGGGTTTTGCGGGTGTTCTGTAGCACCAGCATCTTTATACTTCGAAGGGCATTTGGTTTGAATATCATTACACTCAAACTGTCCATCTGTAAACTTTCCTTTCAGTACCAGTTTTGTGGCCAATTGCAAATCGTGACGGGCACCTTTGCGATAAACCACTTTCATTGATTGTAAAGAATCTTCAGCATCAATTGCCTGAAAACTCAAATAATTAGGATCTTTTTGAGCATCATAATCAACAGGACTTGATTTATCCAGCTTTACAGCAACATGGACAAATTTTCCCGGATTTTCCTTTGCCTGTGCCACAGTTTCATATGTAGAAGCCCCTTTTAAAAATGAAACTAAAAAAGCGATTGCTCCTGCAATGAGTACAAGCATGATGATATGAATCTTTTTCATAGTCTGTTTTTTGTATTATTCTGAAATAAAACGCTCAATGCTATTTTGACTTCAAGATTAAATAATCATGTAAAAACCGTTTGCAAAATTAAGCCAAAAATCAAGACGGATATTTCCATTTAAGGAAATGATTTTAGTGAAAATGACTCATTTCTATTACTTTATGGCTACTGATGCCATGCCCCTATCTTTGCGACAAATTTTATCTCCACATGTTATTCCAGCTTACCGAAGAACAAGAAATGATAAAGCAGGCTGCAAGAGATTTTGCAAAAAATGATTGCTTGCCCGGTGTGATTGAAAGAGACGAAAAACAACAGTTCCCAAAAGAGCAAATTTTAAAATTAGCCGAATTGGGTTTTCTGGGTATGATGGTAGATCCAAAATATGGTGGCGCAGGTATGGACACTATCAGCTATGTACTTGCAATGGAAGAAATAAGTAAAGTAGATGCAAGTGTAAGTGTGGTGATGAGTGTCAACAACAGCTTGGTTTGTTATGGATTGCAGGCTTATGGCAACGAAGAACAAAAACAAAAATACCTTACCCCACTTGCACAGGGGAAAAAAGATGGTGAACTTTATATTGGTGCTTTTATGTTGAGCGAGCCCGAGGCGGGTAGCGATGCTACTTCTCAAAGAACAACTGCAGAAGATAAAGGCGATCATTATTTACTCAATGGAACCAAAAACTGGATAACTAATGGCGGCACAGCTTCTGTTTATCTGGTAATGGCACAAACTGATACATCAAAAGGTTCAAAAGGAATTAACTGCCTTATTGTTGAAAAAAACTGGCCGGGTGTAGTGGTGGCTGCCAAAGAAAACAAATTGGGAATAAGAGGCAGCGATACACATACTGTTATGTTTAATGATGTAAAAGTGCCCAAAGAAAACAGGATTGGAGAAGATGGATTTGGATTTAAGTTTGCGATGAAAACACTTGCCGGTGGTCGTATCGGCATAGCCTCTCAGGCATTGGGAATTGCAAGTGGCGCCTATGAACTGGCAAAAGAATACGCTAAAACAAGAAAGGCTTTTGGTACAGAAATTATGAATCATCAGGCCATTGCATTTAAACTGGCTGATATGGCTACCAAAATAGAAGCAGCCCGTTTGCTTTGTCTCAAATCTGCGTGGGAGAAAGATAACAATCTTGACTATGGTTTAAGTTCATCAATGGCAAAAGTATTTTCATCAGAAACGGCCATGTGGACTGCTGTTGAAGCAGTACAGATTCATGGTGGCTACGGATTTGTAAAAGAATATCATGTAGAAAGACTGATGCGGGACGCAAAAATCACTCAGATTTACGAAGGCACTAGTGAAGTGCAACGCATTGTGATTAGTAGAAGTATTTTAAAGGGTTAATTTTTCAGTTTGCAGCTATTGTATTCATCTATGATATTTTTGATCCTTTGTATTCGCTGATCTCGGGTATTAGCTTCTGTCCAAGTTACCGCTTCATCGTTATTAATCATTTTTTCAACTAATGATTCGCATTTGCTTACCCGCATTGTTACTGCAGTAGAGTTGTTATAATATTCGAAATCAATTGACTCAAGTTTGCTTAACGCTTCATTTGGAAATTTTATACCTACACTGTTATTGACTGTGCCATCACCCGATTGGAATAAACCGCAATCAATCGTGCCATATATCAATTTTACACATACGTTTTGCATGTATTTGTCATTATAATCAATTTTAATATCCCTGAAATAATAGGTTTGTTTAGCAATAATTATAAACTTAATTAAAGCAACATTTAGTTTGGTGTTAGTTTTAAGCAATAGTTTGCCTCCTTTAACTTTTGATTTTTCATAAGTTGTAATTTCTATGAGATCTTCATTAATTCCATCTTTGTTAAATGTTATGTCGCCTTTTATTTCCTGGCCGAGTTTTGTAAAAAGAACTCCCTTGTATTTAGTTTGACCAGATACTATTGAGGAAAAAATAAATAACGAAATAGCAAAGAATACTTGTTTAAGTTTCATGGGTTAAGTTTTATTTTAGAAATTTGCCTCATGTTATTCGTCATAAAATTAAGTATGGCTATTAGTAATAAAATGCTCGTTAATTTTTATGACTCATTTCATGATTTATATTTGGTATTAAATAATTTATCGTTACAAAAAATTTACACCTGAAAAAGGGTATTTAAATATGCCTGTTGATATAAATAATTATAATGCAATATACAAGCAACTCAACGAAAGTAAAGTAACATTGGTGGCGGTTTCTAAAACGAAGCCCGTTGAAGATTTGTTAGCACTTTACCAACTGGGGCAGCGTGATTTTGGTGAAAACTATGTTCAGGAGCTGGTTCAAAAAGCTACAGTGCTTCCGGCTGACATCAAATGGCATTTTATCGGCCATCTTCAAACAAATAAAGTAAAATTAATTATCCCTTTTGTGCAACTCATTCATGGCGTTGACAGTCTGAAACTTTTGAAAGAAATTCAAAAGCAAGCCATAAAAGTTGACAGGGTGATAGACTGTCTGCTTCAGGTGTATATCGCAAAGGAAGAATCAAAGTTTGGACTAGATGCAGCTGAGGTTTTTGAGATTATTGAAGAAGCGAAATCATATGCTAATATTCGTATTTGTGGATTGATGGGAATGGCCAGTTTTACAGAAGATGCGCAAACAATCAGGCAGGAATTTCTTGAGTTAAAATTAATATTTGATGGGGTCGTAAAACAACAAAAAACAATAGCGGAGAATCAACTCCCATGTTTTAATATCTTGTCAATGGGAATGAGTGCTGATTATAAAATTGCGGTAGCAACAGGTACTACAATGGTGCGGATAGGAAGTTTGTTGTTCGGAGAAAGAAAAAAGTAAAACCCAGTTTTGCCGTTTGCCAAATATTAGTTGTAATTTTCCAGATAATACCTTTCCATGAAACAAAAACTCCTCTTTTTTTTATTGGTGCTATCAACAAGTTTGCAAGCACAAAAAACAAGCGATTCTTTATATCGCAATTGCCCGGTATCGGTCGTCGATACTTTGACTGGCAATAATTATTTCATAGAACGACAATCTGCTCAAGTTAAAGTTTATCGTATAAGTGGAGATTTACGCATTGTAGTAGAACAAAGAAATCAGTTTTTTACAATCATGTTTCACTTAAGAAAACTGAAGAATAAAGCAAAATATTCCATTTCCAGTGATGCGGCTGCAAGAGATGAAGTAACTGCAAAATACTCTTTTAAATCGGGAGATGATGTGGCATACATTGATGTAAGTAGCGGGAAAGTTGAAGCCACTTACGATAAAACCACAAAACTTTGGAGAATCAAACTATCTGGCCTTATTTCCAATCTGGGAGAATCCAGAGTCAGCTATTTTAAAGCCAAAGCTGATATAACATTCCCCTGAGAAGCTGGTTAATACTGTTCATTAACTACCGCGGCTTCCACCAGCCTTATGTGGCTTTATGGAAAAAGCAGTTGACTTTCCTTTGGAAATAAATTTTGAACCTTGAGATGCATTTGCCTGATTATTCTTGTTGCCTTTCTTTTTGTTGTTCCCTTTTTGTTGATTGAGTAACGACATATAGTTTCTAGTTTGTACAAATATAACAAACAGGGATGTTCTTTTTTAGATGGAATGATAATCTTTTGTAAAAAGGAATTTTGAAGAGTTACGTTCAGTCAAATTTTCTTGCCCTTCCATTTGCCACTGCGCATATAAAAATATGATAGGGTAAACAATCCTGACCAGTATAACCATTCGCTCATCCATCCATATTCAATCGGCAGGTTAAATACCTCCAGTACCAGATAAACAAATACACAATACAAAACAATAACTGACAGCTCAATGAGAAATGTAACACGACTGTTGCCGGTTCCCGTTATGGCATTTAGCCAAACTGTAGAAAAAGATAATAATACAATGGCAACAGTTACTACTCTCAGCACCGGAATGCCGGCATCTATAAAATCAGCGCCCTGTCCATATATTGAAAGAAAAACCTTTGGAAATAAGTTGATAAGAATTGCAATTGTAATGGCAATACTTGTGCTGATTTTTATAATTCTTTTCATCAACGGAATTACTTCATCATGCTTACCCTGACCTATCAGGTTACTCACCATAGCAGTTGTAGTAGAAGCAAAAGCCCAGGATACACAGGCAATGATACCAAAAGCGACACGCATAACTGCTGAAACAGCCAGAGCCAATTGTCCATGATGTTCAATAAGAATATAAAAAAACTCCCAACTAATAAGGCTGATGGCTAATTGAAATACTAATGGCATCGAAATTGCAGTAATTTGTTTTGCATAAATCTTATTCCATTTCAAATGGCCAAATAATTGAAATCTTTGCCCAATACCTTTTTGCTGAATGACAAGAAAAATTACAAACATCCCTGTAAACTCTGCTATAATAGAAGCAACAGCAGCACCATTAAATCCCATTTCCGGAAAACCCCAATTGCCAAATATCAACAATGCATCTAAAACAATATTCACCACTGTTTCTGCCAGTGTTCCGGCAATCAGGTATCGGCTATTATTGGTACCCACCAATAATGCATTCCGCATTTGATATATATAAAGAAAGGGGAGACCCCATATTCTTATTTTTAAAAATCCGATGGCTTCTTCTGCTCTTTGTGGATCGTGTAACGCATTACGAAGTATAAGCGGTGCTATAAACCAGGTGATGAGAATTCCTGCAGCGGCAACCATCAGTGATATAAAAACACCCTGGCCAAATATCTTTCCTATCTCATCTGGTCTGTTTTCTCCTGCCCGGCGGGCAATCAACGTTTGTAAACCATTATTAAACCCAACTCCAATCATAGCAAAGATGAGATAATAAACACCTGTAAGGCTTATTGCAGCAAGCGACTCTCTGTTATAGTTGCCCAAAAAAATATTGTTAGTAATCAGACTGATTTGTGGTACCAGTATGGCGAGGCTGATGGGCAAAGCAATCTTTAATATCTGACGATTGCCTGTCCCTACCCGTAAATCATTTTGAATAGTAGTTGCTGTCATGTAGAACCGACAAATGTAGTATGAAAAAATTACAGAAGATGAAAAGTAGGTATCTGGTGTTACAACAATTTTGTCTATTATTGCCGGAAATGCATTCGGGTGAAAGAATTATTTCGCATACAAAACAGCAGTGAGCCGGTACAACCTGTTTTACTTTTTCAGGCAAGTGAAAAACATCTGGCCTTCGCCATTACTAATAAAAACGCAACTGAACTTATTGAGCTGGCTTATTGTTCCATTGAAAACATAAATCTGGAACCTTTAAATGAATTTCTAAACCAATATCCTGTTTTAAAAAATCTTCAGTTTTACGATATACAAATTGCGTTTTCGGGTCAACATGCTGTTTTTATACCATCAGCAGAAGCTGAAATGACAGATGCGGAAGTAGTGGTCAAAACTCAGTTTGGTAACTATGATGGAGTTCGTATCGTATCAGAAAAAATTCCTGAATGGCAGCTTTACAATGCTTATGCAGTTGAGAATGTATTATGGGATTGGGTACATACTATTTTCCCGTTCTCAAAGTTCAGACATCAGTCAACTTTATCAGTAAAACAAATGCTGGCTGCAAGCGATGAAGGCTGTTTGCTAGTTGATTTTGGTACATACAGTTTTTCGGTACTTGCTGGAGCGGGTGGCAAAATTTTGTTTTCAAATCATTGTAGTTACACAACGCCTGAAGATGTTTTATTTGTTTTATTAAAAACCTGTCAGCAGTTTTCACTTTCACAACAAACAGTATCAGTTCGGCTATCAGGCTTGATTGATATGCAATCTGCCTTGTATAAAGAATTATTTCAGTATTTCCGAGAAATAACTTTCAGAGAAGCAGGATGGCATACAGGGAATACAGGGAATACAGAATATCCTGCTCACTTCTTTACGTCTTTAAATGATCTGGCAACATGCGTATCATAAGCGGAGAATATGGAGGCCGGCGTTTCAATCCGCCCAATAATATGCCTTATACCCGTCCCACAACGGATGTTGCCAAAGAAGGATTATTCAATGTTATACAGAATAACCTGGAATTTGATGAATTGAAAACACTCGATTTGTTTGGCGGTACAGGAAGCATCAGCTATGAATTGGCCTCTCGTGGCGCTAAAGAACTTACCATTGTTGAAAAGGACAATCAGCTGTATGACTTTATTAAAAAAACCGCTGCGGGATTAAAGATTGAAAATCTGAAAGCAGTGAAAATGGATGTATTTAAATTTATTCAGTTCAATACAGAAAAATTCGATTTCATTTTTGCAGGTCCGCCCTATGCGCTTAACAACATTGATGACCTGCCACTCCTGATTTTTGAAAAACAATTATTAAATCCAAAAGGGTGGTTTGTACTGGAACATACACCCAGAAACGATTACAAAAAATTTCCAAACTACAAAACGGAACGCCATTATGGCACTACTATTTTTTCCATTTTCGTAGCGCCGCAGTCTTAATCCATTTTTTGACCTACCTTTAAGTTTTCTAACACCTCGCTAAGCCAATTATGCTCTCTGGTTTTTTTCTGAAATCTTTCCGTATTTTATTATTGCCATTTACTTTGCTATACTGGCTGGGTATTACTATAAGAAACTGGATGTACAATAAACAAATTTTAAAATCATCCGCTTTCGGCCTTCCTTTAATTGGTGTGGGCAATCTTTCTGCTGGTGGCACTGGTAAATCACCTATGGTAGAGTATCTTGTACGTTTGTTGAAAGATGAATTTCAAATAGCAACATTGAGCCGTGGCTATATGAGAAAAACAAAAGGATATGCATTGGCAAATGAAAACACTTCAGCACTGGAGATTGGCGACGAGCCTATGCAGTTCCATTTAAAATTTCCCGACATATCAGTTGCAGTAGGCGAGCAGCGTATTGAAGCCATTCCGCAATTATTGCACGACAAACCCGGTACGCAATGTATTATTTTAGATGATGTGCTTCAACACCGTGCTATAAAAGCAGGATTGAATATTCTGTTGACAGATTATAACAATCTTTTTACAAGAGATTTTTATTTGCCAACCGGCGATTTAAGAGATTTGAAAAGCAATTACAAACTTGCTGAAATCATTATTGTAACAAAATGCAAACCCGATCTGGCAGTTGATGAAAAACAAAAAATAATTAACGAAATAAAACCATTACAAACACAAAAAATATTTTTTACAACAATAGAATATGGGCAACCCTACCATTTGCTTACTAAAGAATTAAAAGCAATCAGCAGTGAAACTGAAGTATTGCTGGTGACGGGCATTGCCAACCCACGACCGCTAAAGAAAAAAATTGAAACAATAAGTAAAGAATACCAACTTTTGCAATATAGCGATCATCACATTTTTTCTGTTGATGATTTGAATGAAATGAAAGAAAAACTGGCAGCCCTTACAGCTGACGATAAAATATTGCTTACAACGGAGAAAGATGGTGTGCGGCTGTTTAAATTTGGTGATGAATTAAATAATTTACCCATTTACGTTATACCCATTGTGCATAGATTTTTGTTTGATGACGGAAGCGTTTTTGATAATGTGATACTACAATTTGTAAAAAATTTTAATAAAATTTCTGATAAATAATTTATGGGAAGAAAGAATTCGAAAAAGAAAAAGACCAGAAATAGGGAGTCCGCAGGGCATACATTAAAAGGTGTTCTGGATATTACCCGTTCGGGAATGGGATTTGTAATAATTCCTGAAAGTGAAACTGATATTCTGATCCGTCCTTCAGATTTTAATACTGCATTGCATGGAGATACAGTTCGTATCAGAATAAAACCAGGTGGGGGTCGCCGGTTGCAGGGCGAAGTAATTGAAGTGATACATCGCAAAAGAACAGAATTTATCGGCCGACTGGAAATGAACAAAGCCGGAAAAGATGGAAAAGCATTTGCATTTTTTATTGCAGATATGGACAAGCCGATGCCCGATATCTTTATTCCATTTGATAAATTAAACGGCGCTGTCGATAAGGACAGCGTTGTCGTTCGATTACTGAATTGGGAAAATGGTGATAAAAGACCTATGGGAGAAGTGGTTAGTTTAATGGATGCAGAAAACAGTAATGATGCGGCAATGAAAGAGATTATTCTGGGTGCCGGATTTGCGCTCAATTTTTCAGAAGAAGCAATGGAAGTAGCTGCCCGTATTCCTGATACCATTTCTGAAAATGAAATAAAGAAGAGGAAAGATATCAGACCCATACTCACTTTTACCATTGACCCTGTGGATGCAAAAGATTTTGACGATGCTCTTTCTATAAGAAAAATTGAAAGCGGATTTTATGAAATTGGCGTTCATATTGCCGATGTAAGCCATTACTTAGAGCATGATTCTGTATTGGATAAGGAAGCCTACGAAAGAGCCACTTCGGTTTATCTGCCCGACAGGGTGAATCCAATGTTGCCGGAGCATATTTCAAATTTTTTATGTTCGCTAAGACCAAAAGAAGATAAACTTACTTTCTCTGCCATTTTTCAAATGAATGAAAAAGGCGATGTAAAGCAATATTGGTTAGGCAAAACCATCATTCACTCTGATCGGAGGTTTACCTACGAAGAAGTGCAACAAATTATTGAAGACAAGACCGGTGATAATTCTTCAGAAATTCTTTTATTGAATGACATCGCACAACGTTTGCGCAAGAAACGCTTCAGCAAAGGGGCGATTAATTTTTCTTCTCAGGAAGTAAGATTTCAGTTAAATGAAAAAGGGGATCCCATTGGAATTGTAATAAAGGAAAGTAAGGAATCACATCAGTTGGTTGAAGAGTTTATGCTTTTGGCCAACAGAACGGTTGCTGAAAATATTTCAAAATTAAAATTTAACAATAAGCCTATACCTTTTCCATACAGGATACATGATAATCCTGATGAAGAAAAACTTTTGCCTTTTGCTTCCTTTGCAAAAAAATTTGGTTATAAATTTGATGTTTCTTCGCCTGAAAATATTGCTGCTTCCTTTAATCTGTTGTTGAAAAATGTGCAAGGTCGTCCTGAGCAGCATGTGCTCGAGCAGCTGGGAATACGAACCATGGCCAAAGCAAAATATACAACAGAGAATGTAGGTCACTATGGATTGGGCTTTGAAAATTATTGTCATTTTACTTCTCCTATAAGAAGATACCCCGATATTCAGGTACACCGTATCTTATTAAGTGTTTTGAATAACGCCATATTGATCGATAAAAAATTAGAAGAGAAATGCAAGCATACAAGCGAAAGAGAAAGGGCTGCCATGGAAGCCGAACGGGCTGCTAATAAATACAAGCAAGTACAGTATATGAAACAATTTCTTGGAGAAGATTTTGAAGGTGTCATCTGCGGTGTAGCTTCATTTGGGTTTTGGGTAGAAACTGTGGCTCATAAATGTGAAGGATTAGTTTCAGTTAACAGTTTATTGGAGTATGATGAATTCCGTCATGTAGAATCTGATTATGCTTTAATAGGCAGGCGTAGTGGTAAACAATTCAGAATGGGAGATAAAGTGATGATAAAAGTTGTAGCAGCAAATCTTATTAGAAGGCAGTTGGATTATGAATGGGTAGTAGATGATGAAGTGCCTTTGATGAAAGAAAGTAGAAAAAAAAGAAAAGGATAATTTAAATTGTGCCATGCAATCATTTGAAACCTTAGCAGTACAGTTCAACAATTTTTTTTCCAGACGTCATTTCCCGTTGGAACCTGCTACTTTATATGAACCTAATGAATATTTTTTGCATCAGGGCGGCAAGCGCATTCGTCCGGTGCTTTGCCTTATGGGTAACGAAATGTTTGACGATATCAAAAAGGATGCATGGCATGTAGGAACATCTATTGAATTGTTTCACAACTTTACATTGATACATGATGACATCATGGACAAGGCCCCAGTTAGAAGAGGCAAAGAAACTATTCATGAAAAATTTGGAACGAACACAGCCATTCTTGCCGGCGATGTTATGCTGGTTTCGGCTTATGAAGAATTAAATAAAATTGAGCTGACGTATCTGCGTCCAATCCTTACGCTCTTTAACAAAACGGCAAAAGAAGTTTGCGAGGGACAACAATTGGATATGGATTTTGAAAAAATGGAATCAGTAAGTTTTGATGCCTATATTAAAATGATTGCATTAAAAACCTCTGTAGCGCTGGCGGCAAGTTTACAAACCGGAGCTATTCTGGGTGGTGCAGGTAAAAGAAATCAACATCTTTTATTCGAATTTGGAAGAAAACTTGGAATTGCTTTTCAGATACAGGATGATTATCTGGATGCTTTTGGCGATCCTGTTAAGTTTGGAAAGCAAGTAGGTGGTGATATCCTTGCCAATAAAAAAACATTTCTTCTGATTCATACATTAGAAAGTGCAACAGCTTCACAAAAAAATGAACTAAAGAAATTGCTGCTTAGCAATTCAGATGATAAGATAGCAAGGGTACAGCAATTGTATAAAGATTGCAATGCAGATAGCTGGGCTTTGCAACTCAAGCAACAATATCTAGAAGAAGCTTTATCGCATCTGGAAGATATTGCAGTATTGTCAATAAGAAAAGAACCTCTTAGAGAATTAGCCCATTACCTCATAAGGAGAGAGTATTAAGAAGTTCAACTTATTACCACGCCAATAATGCAAATAGCAATAATTGCAAGATCAATTAAAAGGCTGACTGCAAAAACAGGTATGGTTACTTTAGTAGGCATAGCAGCCAGGTTTGTAATAACACAGGCACCCATTGCTGCAATTGCAAAAGGCCAGAATATAAAATGATTCCCATTCATCTGAATAGCCAGCATAGTAAGAATAGTGGCAACACAGCCATGGCCCACTAAAATTCCTGCGATCCATCCAAAGCGATTTTGCTCTTGTGATTCACACCATTTAATAAAGCGACTCCATAAACCGATGTGTTGTACGTTAGTTGAAATTTCTTGATGATGATATGTTATATGCATAAAAACAATTTTTACAAATTTTTAAAATAGTAGTTCTCGGTTCAATGATTTGAGTACAAATGCAGTATGACTTTCATCAGAAACCCTTTTTTTAGACCATTTATCGTATCGAATTGCGGAATAATTATTTTTTTCCCTATTTTGAACCTTCAAAACCAAAACAGTATGTCTAATCAATTGTTTCGCAAGAAATCAATAACCAAAATTTTAAAAGAAGCTGAAAGCGGTTATGGCGATGGACATGGCAGCGGGCTAAAAAAAGTTTTGGGAGTAAGAGACCTCACTTTTTTTGGAGTAGCTGCAGTTATAGGAGCAGGTATATTTAGCGGCATAGGCAATGCTGCTGCGAACGGCGGGCCCGGAATCGTTTTTCTTTATATTTTTACTTCTATTGCCTGTGGATTTGCTGCACTATGTTATGCTGAGTTTGCATCTACAGTCCCTGTATCGGGGAGTGCTTATACTTATTCATATGTTGCCTTCGGCGAAATTTTTGCCTGGATCATTGGTTGGGATTTATTGATGGAATATGCAATTGGAAATATTGCTGTAGCCATTTCATGGAGCGATTATTTTACCCGTTTAATGACTTCTGCAGGATTGCACATCCCCGACTGGATGACGATGGACTATATAAGTGCTAAAGCAGGAGCCACGGCTGAAGCTGTATCGGCCTGGACGAATGCACCACAAATTTTTGGCTTCAGGATTATTCTTGATATTCCCGCATTATTAATAGTAGCCTTGATTACATATATTGTTTTTGTAGGTATTAAAGAATCAAGAAATGCAAGCAACATTATGGTGATTTTAAAGCTGGCAGTTATTTTCTTGGTTATAGTTTTAGGTGCCTTCTATATCAACCCGGATAACTGGTCGCCATTTACCCCAAATGGATTCGGTGGAATTATGAAAGGAGTTTCAGCTGTATTCTTTGCTTATATTGGTTTTGATGCAATATCGACAACGGCAGAAGAGTGCAAGGACCCGCAACGAGATTTGCCTCGGGGTATGATTTACTCTCTTATCATTTGCACTATTGTATATGTGTTACTCGCTTTAATACTTACTGGAATGGTTAAATATTCCAGCCTGGCTGTTGGCGATCCGCTTGCAATGGTATTTGATGCAAATGGATTAAAAATTATTTCTGGTGTGATAGCAGTAAGTGCTATCGTTGCTACAGCAAGTGTATTATTGGTATTTCAAATGGGGCAACCACGTATATGGATGAGCATGAGCCGCGATGGGCTTTTGCCAAAAATATTTTCAAAAATTCATCCTCGTTATGGTACGCCATCATTCTCAACCATCCTTACGGGATTTGTGGTTGCCATTCCGGCACTATTCTTAAACCTGAATGAAGTCTTTTCATTGACCAGCATCGGTACTTTATTTGCCTTTGTATTAGTATGTGGTGGTGTATTGGTATTGCAACAACAAAAAGACAGGCCAAAAAGTAAGTTTAAAGTACCTTATATAAACGCACAATTTATTTATCCTGCAATGCTGATAGCAGGTATTATTCTCATTGCAAAAGATTATCCTGAGCATTTCTCCAATGATATTTGGACAAAAGAAGCTTGGCCAATGGCAATATTTTGGTTGATTGCAATCGTAATGTCCGTACTGTCATTTATGAAGAAATTGTCATTGATTCCTGTTCTGGGAATGATCAGTTGTCTTTATTTAATGTCACAAGAAACGCATACCGTGTGGATGCGGTTTTTAATCTGGCTGGGCATTGGTTTAGTTATTTACTTCCTTTATAGTTTTAAAAACAGTAAGCTGGCTAAGCAAACAAATTAATCTTATATTAATAATGGTAATGCCGTCACCAAAAGCGTGGCGGCATTCTTATTTTTGTAAGGTGAAATACCAGATTGGCGATAAGGTCTTGATTTTACATTCAGGCGAAGAAGCTGAAGTAGTGGATGTTATTAACGACCAGATGCTGTTGGTTGATGTAAAAGGTGTATCATTTCCTGTTTATATGGATCAGGTGGATTTTCCATATTTCAAAATGTTTACCGAACAAAGAAAACAACCTGCTCTAAAAGAAAAGCAATTTATTGATAATATAAAAAAAGAGAAACAGGGGAGTCATGCTAAAATTGAAGATGGCGTGCGGCTCACTTTTTTACCTGTATTGGAAGCGGGTGCAATGAATGAGGAAGAACTCAATATCAAAGAATTTAAACTTCATGTGGTAAATAATACAAGCACTCCTTATCATTTCATTTATGCACTTCATTTTTTTGGTAAGCCTGATTTTGAATTAAAAAATACTTTACATCCATTTGAAGATTTTTATCTACATGATATTGCTTTTGAAGATTTAAATGATAATCCTTCGTTTGAATTTGAATTTCAACTTGTCAATCCAGATAAAGCAAAAGAAGATTATATTGACAGGGTTGTACGGTTGAAGCCAAAACAGATCTTTGCAAGTCTGCAGAAGCTAAAGGAGAATAATAATGCCACATTCTCTCACTTACTATTTGAGAAGTATCCAGAAAGAAAATTTGAAGAAAGTGTAGAATTGAGCGACAGACTGAAAAGCGGAGCAAAAATATACAATGCCGGTGATAGCCGGCAGCATTTGGAACAGGCTCGCAGTGTTATAGATTTGCATATAGAAAAATTAACAGCTGCATTTAGAGGTATGAGTAATTTTGAAATGCTAAACCTGCAACTCAAAACATTTGATAAATATTATCATTTGTCCGTACTTCACAGGCAGCCTTCACTTATAGTTATTCATGGTATAGGAGAAGGAAAACTTAAAGAAGAAATTCATAATCTACTACGTCAGAAATCTGAAAATATCCGTTTTTCAAACGAATTTCATCCAAGATATGGATTTGGGGCAACTGAGATTAACTTTCAATACTGAATTTAAGGGTTTATTTTTGTGCAGCTACAAGCCAGGCTATCGCTTCTTTATTTTTAGCGCTTCCAGTTGAAAATGAAGGGGAGGAAAGTCCGGACAGCACAGAGCAATGCACCACGCTATAAGCGAGGCTGTTTCGCAAAAACGAAGCAAGAGAAAGTGCCACAGAAAATAACTACCTCGTGAAAACGGGGAAAAGGTGAAAAAGTGAGGTAAAGGCTCACGGTTAGTGTTAGCAATAACACTTACGGGTAAACCTTGCATGCTGAAATGCCACGTATAGTACCGTCAGAGGGCTGCTCGCCCAATCTCAGTGAAAACGGGACAAGGGTACAGGGTAGGCAGATTGATTTCGGTGGGTAACTGCCGAAACAGATAAATGATAGCGCTGATTTATCAGTAACAGAATCCGGCTTATCGGCTTGTAGCTTTTTATTTTAAAAAAAACGATGATGAAATATAGATTTATTTTTTTAACTACGGTTGTTGTATTTACAGTAGTGGCCTGCAATAATTCAGGCAAGAGCAAAAAAACCGAAATTGACTCAACATTAATCAAAGATTCTTTGAATAACGCCGCTAACGAGCGGGATAAAATTGATCCGGTAAGAGATTCTATTCTTTTATCTCTTACTCAAAAAGCTATGCAGCAATTAAAGAGCAATAACTTTGATTCATTGGCATCCTTAGTGGATCCGAAAATGGGTTTAAGGTTTAGCCCTCATGCATTTGTTGATACTGCAAAAGACCAAGTAATATTACCGGCTACACTGGTTAACTGGAAGGATAAGAAAAAGCAACCAGTTATTCACTGGGGTGATAATGATGCAACAGGAGATCCCATTAAACTGACTATTGAGGGGTTTGTAAAGAAGTATATATACGATGCAAATTTTATTAAAGCTGACTCTATAAAAGTCAATCGCTTTATCGGCAGTGGCAATACATTGAATAACCTATTGAATGTTTATAGCGATTGTCACTTCACTGAAAGTTATTTTAAAGGATTTGATAAAAAGTATGAAGGAATGGACTGGCTCAGTCTTCGTCTGGTATTTATGAAATCTGGCGACAAATATTTTCTAGTGGGCATTGTTCATGATGCATGGTCTATTTAATAAATGTATTGCCAATAAAACCACCAAGTTCCATCAGCCAGGCAATGCCTAAATGAACCATTAATCCACCATAAATGGACCGGGTATGATATACGATGACACCCAGAATAATACCCCCAAAATAGGAGCTGATACACTCACCCAATGGTTTTCCAAAATGTATAGCACAATAAAAACAAGCCATTGGTAAAATGCAATCTTTACCTGCCCATTTTAAAAAGGCGAGTACTAAAAACCCACGAAAGAAAAATTCAATATTGATGAAATCAATTCCATAGGAAATTTCGAACAAAATTTTTTGCCACCAGCTGAATCCGATTTCATATTGAGCTCCGGTAACTGCCTGCATTTTTGGATATACAGCCAGAAAATCTGCCTGGGTAGATGCCAATGCTATAAGAGGAATCATCAACAACAGCAAAAGCCAATAGGGTTTCCAATTGATACCCTTTGAACTAAATCCATAAAAAGGCTGCCTGCCTTTATCCAACCGCAGCCATATTAAATAGACAATGAAAAGGGTAATCAACAATAGTCCGGGCCAGTAAATAACGTGTTGCCAGTAGTTATTTAAATTATAGTCAGATGAAAATCGAATATTAAAATCCAGTGTAAGCTTCAGCGCAAAAATGAGTGGGGCAATAAATAAAAGGAAGATAAATACAGTGTGCCTTAGTAAGTTACTGGGTTTAAAATAGCTAATGATAAGGTAAGGGATAACAAAAGCAACTGCAAAGACTACCAACCACAAGCAAAGTTTAATGAGCAGATTATTTTTTCTGATGCCATCATCCAAATGAAAATAATAATTGAAAAAGATACAGATGGAAATAAAGAATGAAATCGCTGCAAATATTCTTGCATCTTGTTCTTTTACAAATTGTTTGATATAAATTATAATTGTATTCAATCCCCGAAAAATAAAATAAATTATTGGTCTTTAAACTTTCTCACTCCTCCTGCTTCAAAAGTTGTGTTAATAATTTTGAAACCAAAAAAAGTATAGCCATGAAAACAATCTCACTAAACCGGATAACCATTGCCTTATCGGCGATCTTTTTATCCACGTTAATTTTTATTTCTTGTCAAAAAGAAAACAGTACACCACCAGCTCCTTCCGATGGTTTGACAGATGAACAAGCCGCCACTTACTCTGATGAAAGTGCACAGGCCGAAGCTAGTTTTGATGATGCAGACAATGTAGCCTTTATTGCTGCAGATGAAGAAGGAAATGCAGGAGGTTTTGGGTTTGAGGGTCGTAGCGCTTCAGGCGTAGCCGGTCGCCCATATCTTCCCCGTTTTTTTGAATTGCGTCAGCGTATTGGCGATTGTGCCACCATTACTGTTACACCCAACGACAGTACTTATCCTAAAACAGTTACCATTGATTTTGGTGACAGCTGTGTAGGTAACGATGGAAAAGTAAGAAAAGGAAAACTGGTATTGCATTTTACAGCACCAGTGCGTCATCCGGGTTCAGTAGTTACACTTACGTTTGTAAACTACTATGTTAACAACATTCACATTGAAGGAACAAAAATTTTCCGCAATCTTTCTGAACCTCCTGCGCTTATTAAATGGAGCATTGAAACACTGAACGGTAAAGTAACTTTCCCCAATGGAAGAGGTTATATGTACGATGGTATTAAAACGGTAAAACAAATTGCAGGAATGAACACAAATACTGTATTGGACGATGTTTACCAGATAACCGGAAACTCAAAAACAGTATTCAACAATGGATTGACCATTAAGTTGAGAGTACTTGATCCAATAATCAAAAAAGTGGTTTGCCCTTGGAGAAGTGAAGGAACACTTGGAATACAAATCAATAACAGAGAATTGAAGTTGGATTATGGTTTTCCTAACAATGGTAACTGCGATAACAAAGCATTGCTTACCTGGAACAATGGTAATAATCAAAGAGTAATCATTCTGCCCTAAGCATTGATTATATATTAAGCACAAAACCCTTTCGGATTTCCGAAAGGGTTTTTTCTTTAAAAGCACATGATGTGATAGCTGATGTTTTTTCAAAAATATTATACTTCATGTTGAAATCAAACCCTCATCGGGGCGACATGTTGGATGACATTAATCTTTAGTCCATCATTTTTTTTTCAAAATGAATTATCCTGTTAAGATGTTTTTTTTGTTTGTGAAGTAATGTGTTATCCGATAAAAGTAATTTATTACATTATCCAAACCCTCATCGGGTTGACATGTTGGATGACATTAATCTTTAGTCCATCCTTTTTTTTCAAAATGAATTATCCTGTTAAAATGTTTTTTTTGTTTGTGAAGTGATGTGTTATCCGATAAAAGTAATTTATTACATTATCCAAAGCCCCATCGGGGCGACATGTTGGTAGCAAAAGTTTGTATGTGAACGCAAGTCCCGTAGGGACTACATATATTTTCCATTGTTATAATTGACAAGGTATAATAGTAAGATTTCGAAACCTGATATAATTTTGATTGCCAAAAATTAATTAATGAAACATTTCCATTGCATTAGTGCCAAAATGATGTTATCACAATCTTCCATTTTTTTTGAAAGACGCTCTTAATAATTCCAAAAAAACAAAAAAGCCATATCTGAAACATGTCTGATATGGCCTTCTCTTTACAGTTAGTCTTTATCCTTTATTCGAAATGGTAAGAAACCAAAGTAGAAATTTTTTGTAATGCAAGATAACGTGAACCTGGAGGCACCATTTCTTGTACGTATCTGATAACGCCGATGCCTGGTTTCATAAAAATCTGATCTTTACGATAATTGCGTGCATTCTTTTCAAAATATAAACAATCGTTGAAAGTGCCTGCCGAAGTAGTAACTGGCGATTTAAGCTTTAATGATTTGCCAATGGCCGCCGCATCTTCAAAACTAGTTTGATAACGAATGGAGTCTCCTTCAAACATTCCATATTCTTTGCGCACATCTTTAACTCCGGTTGTAAACATTCTGTCTGTCATACCAAAAAAACTGGAATCGTTGACATAAAGCCACTGAGGAAGACCCACTTCAATATTGGACTGCCACCAAACTAACCCATCACTCAAAGATTTCTTTTGGATTGAAAAATGTAAGGTGTCCATTTGTGTTTTCAGGAAAACCCCATCAATAAATATAGAATCCTGATAAATCCAATAATTTTTTGGAGCCAAAGGCATTAAACCACAATGTTTGGTAGTGCAATTGTAGGTAACCACAGAATCTGAATCATAAGATTTCCCCGAAGGGTTTGCCGTTTGTAATTCGCATTCCTGTTTGGCAACAAGAGTATCCAGAATATAGTCCGTTTTTTTGCAGGCTGCAAATAAAACGCTTCCGGTAAATAAAGAAAGTAATGTTTTTTTCAAAGGTGTCCGATTTATCCGTTAGGGGACACAAAATAGAAAGCAGTTTTTAAATCTCATAGCTTTTACTAAGAAATTTTACGATTTTGATGTATCGTAATTTCTGCAATTCTTCTATTTTTAATCAAAAACACCGCTTTTTTTGAATAATAATGTTGATAACTGTAATAAGTGAGCATTTTTTATCCCGATCAATTAAAAATATTTTTGAAAAACTGCTTCATATCGTTCCATGAGGCACTGTCTGCAGCCGGGTTATATTCAATAGACATATTATATTTCTTGCCAATTTCAGTAGAATTTGGGTTGGTGAAAGAGTGTGTAGCACCTTCATAAACTTTTAATTCATACTTAGCGCCAATTGAATCCATTTGTTTTTTGAAAACGGCGACCTCTTCTATAGGAACATAGGGATCGGCACCACCTTGGCAAACTAATACAGATGCTTTTAGCAAAGATTTATCAGGTGTTACACCAACTACATTTCCATGAAAACTCACCACGCCTTTTAAATTTTCACCAAGGCGGGCAAGGTTCAAAACCTGAGCGCCGCCAAAACAATAGCCAATGGCTGCAATGTTATTTGTATCAGTTTGGGTAAATCCTTTTATTTTTTCTAAAGCTGCATTAAATATGGGAAGAGCAATTTCAGGATTGGCATAAAATGGACTGGCCAGCGCTTCGGCTGCTGTGGGGTCGTTGCCCATTTTATTATCGCCATACATATCCACTGCCATAGCCATGTATCCTAGCTTAGCCAGTTCTCTGGCCCTCATTTTGGCATAGTCATTCAATCCCCACCATTCGTGTATGACCATTACAACAGGCCGTGGTCCTTTTATATTATCATCGTACACCACAAAATTATTTCGGGTAGTGCTGTCAAATGTATAGCTTACCATTTCTTCTTTTAGATTATATGCTTGCATTTTTTTCTCGTTTTGATTGTTTTGATTGCACGATGCAAATAGTATAATTATTAAGCTTATTAAATATTGTATTTTCATCTCGAAAGAATTTTTTCAAATCAAAGTTGAGAAAAAAAGGGGAAACGGCATTTTATACATTTGCTGCTTGTAAAATCAATACATACGATTTAATAAATTTTGCATGAGGCTATTTCATTAACTTTGCGCCACTATGACAATAGAAAAATTACAGGATATGCGGTCCCGCATTGTCGGGATAAGGAGGTTTCTTTGACGTCGATAACCGCAATGCTAAAATCGAAAATGATAAACAACTTTCATTAAGCCCTGGTTTTTGGGATGATAATGCAAGGGCAACTTCTATACTGAAAGAAATAAAGCTAAATGAGTATTGGGTAAATCTATATGATGATACCAATAATGCAGTTGAAGATTTTGCCGTACTTTTTGAATTCTGGAAATCGGGTGATGCTACTGAAGATGAAACTCAGGAAGCTTATGATAAAGCCTTAGCCGTTTTGGATGACACCGAATTTAAAGCCACACTCAACGAACCGGAAGATGAATTGCCCGGTGTATTACAAATTAATGCAGGAGCCGGTGGTACCGAAAGTCAGGACTGGGCCGAAATGCTTGCCCGTATGTACAGAATGTATGGTGAAAAGCAGGGATGGAAAGTAACCGAGCTGGATTGGCAATGGGGTGATGGTGCCGGAATAAAAACCTGTACACTTCAGTTTGACGGACCCTTCGCTTATGGATTTTTAAAAGCAGAAAATGGTGTTCATAGATTGGTTCGTATTTCACCATTTGACAGTAATGCAAGAAGGCATACATCATTTGTAAGTGTATATGTTTATCCGTTGGTTGATGATTCTATAGAAATTGAAATCAAGCCGGCCGATGTAAAAATGGAAACATCGCGAAGCGGAGGAGCAGGTGGACAAAATGTAAATAAAGTTGAAACCAAAGTACAGCTCACACATATTCCCACAGGTATCGTGGTAGTTTGTCAGCAAGACCGTACACAGTTGGGCAACCGAGAGCTGGCCATGCAAATGCTGAGAAGCCGTTTATTTGAACTGGAATTGCAAAAAAGAAATGCAATAAAAGATGCCAATAATGCTAAAAAGAAAAAAATAGAGTGGGGCAGTCAGATACGCAGCTATGTATTTCATCCATATAAAATGATTAAAGATCATCGTACCGATTACGAAACAGGAAATATACAACCTGTAATGGATGGGGAACTGGATGGTTTTATTAAAGCGTATTTGATGAGTGAGAAGGAGACAGAGAGTTAAATAACGGCACACCTATCCATAAATCAACCAAAAGGAGTATTTTAGAAGCAGGCCACCAACATAATTTTAACCATTAAATTGGCTGCATCTGAAAAAATATCTTTCCATAATTTTATTACTACACTGTTTTCAAACCTTCTCGCAGTTTGCTGAAAAAGATTCGCTGGTACAGGTGATTAACTCTGCTGCGCATGATTCAATTAAGAGTGATGCGCTGAATGAGTTTGCCTTTTATATGTTTGATTACAATGTAGATTCATCAATCATTTTGGCAAAACAAGCAGAGGAAATTGCTCTAAGTATTGGGAATCATCAACAATTGTCCAGAGCCTTTAAAAATATTGGTATTAGCTATGATATCAAAGGCAAAACAGACTCAGCTCTACTGTACTTGGATAAGGCTTTGAAAATTGCAACTGAATTTCAGATACATCCAACATTGGCTAATATCATTACGGACATTGCAAATGCTTATTATGCTTCCGGTAACTATGAACTGGCGCTTCGTCATCATTTTGAAGCCCTTCACCTTCGAGAAGGCTATAAAACCAAAAAAGAAATAGCCCAAACATATAACAATCTGGCCCTGGTTTATCGCTCCCGAAAAGATTACTCCAATGCCGTTAAGTATAACCAGCTTTCGTTGGGTATAAAAATGCAGCTGGGTAATAAACAAGGTATTGTAAACTCATCTATCAATTTGGGTTCATGCTATCAATACATGTATAAGTATGACAGTGCCTTGTACTACGCTAAGCAAGTAATGGAACTGGCCTTTGTGCCGCAGGATGTGCATGAGGGGAAGGCAAACTACGCCTCAGCACTAATCGGGTTAAAAAGATATGCAGAAGCAGAAAAGATATTTACAGCACTTTTTCCAGTGTTAGATAAAGACGAAGAGCAAGCCGCATACATTAGTTGCCAGCAAGGCTTAGGCACTATTGCATTAGCACAAGGGAAAACAGAAGCGGCTATAAATTTTTTTAATGAAGGCGTTTTTTATGCCCGGCAGTATAACGACCGGGAGTTTGTAGCAGCTTTTTATAGCCAGTTGGCCAAGGCGTACAGCAGTAATAACGATTACGGTAATGCCTACCGCTATAACTTGATGGAACAATCGCTGCGTGATAGTTTATTGAATGATGAAAATATCAGGCAAATAAATGAAATGAATGCAGTGTATGAAAAGGATAAGCAGCAGCAGCAGATAGGTGTACTAACCGACCAGGTATCTGTAAGCGAACAGAAAGCTGAACGAAGCAAACAGCAACGGAACCTTTTTTTACTGGCCTCTGTTTTCTCAATGGCTCTTGCTGCAGTAGTATTATATGCTTACAGCAATAACCGGAAAAAGAATAAACTGTTATTGGTTCAAAAGCAACAAATAGAACAATCGTTAAAAGAAAAGGAAGTGCTGATGCGGGAAATACACCACAGGGTAAAAAATAACTTACAGGTAGTTACCAGTTTGCTCAACCTGCAATCGCATTACATAGAGGATGAGAAAGCCTATTCGGCGGTGCAAGCCGGCAGAAACCGGGTGCAGTCTATGGCGCTGATTCACCAGTTTTTGTACAGAGATGTAGGGAACCTTACATCGCTGCATATAAAAGATTATATACAAGAGTTATTGGCACATATAGAAGATACGAACCTGAAAGCAGGAACTATGGTAACGCTGGAGCAACATGCAGATGATGTGAAACTAGACATAGATACCGTGGTGCCGCTGGGATTAATTATAAACGAACTGGTAACCAATGCTTACAAGTATGCTTTTGAAGGAAGAGCTGAAGGACATATAAGGGTAAGCTTTACCCGGCAGCCGGATACCAATGGCTATTTACTGCGGGTAGCCGATGATGGGAAGGGGATGATAGAAAACCCGCTGCTTAGAAAAACATATTCCTTCGGTTACAGAATGATAAAAGCATTCAGTGAAAAGTTGGAGGCAAAACTTTCGATAGACACACAACAGGGAACGATAGTCTCGTTATTTATTCCTTTTGTAAAAAATAAAGGGCATGAGTGAAGTAAACGTATTAATAGTGGAAGATGAGCCCATGGTGGCAGAAGATATTGCAGAAGCGCTCAATAATATTGACTTCAAAGTGTCGGCAGTGGTGTATTCTGAAAAAGCAGCTATGGAAGAACTTTTACAAAACACTCCCGATATTGTCATACTGGATATAAACCTAAAGAACGGAAAAGAAGGCATACAGATTGCAGAAGAAATAAACCGCCGCTACCATATTCCTTTTGTTTATTTGACAGCCTATTCTGATAAGCTAACATTGGAGATGGCGCAGCATACACAGCCTGCCGGTTATTTAGTAAAACCATTTACAGAAAAAAATCTTTTTGCTACGTTGCAATTGGCCCTGCTGAATCATGGAAAAAGATTGAAGGATAATTTTTCTTTGCCGCCGTTGGAGAAGATAAATTGTAAATTAACTGCACCACTTAGCGACAGGGAGTATGATCTGCTATGTAAAATCTTTGAAGGCCTTACCACCAAGCAAATGGCGGAGAAATTGTTTATTGCAGTAAGTACCGTTAAAACGCATATCCGCAATATTTATCTCAAACTTGATGTTATTAACCGCAGCGGTGCTATAGCCCGCATCCGGGAATTAGTGCTGCGATAGTCCTAAAATCATCCTTTTGGTGGATACGCCGCCACAGTTTATATTAGATTTTTATTGCCATAAAAACACTACTATGAACCTACGATTAATTTTCGCCTTTCTTGCTATCCTGGTCAATAACAGCAGCGTAAATGCACAATTATCTGTTGTAAAATTTTCGGTGCCCAAAGCGGCCAATAGTACAGAGTGGGATAGTGCCCCTTCTGGAAGTACCTGGCCTTGCTATACTAAAACAGTAAAGCTGCGGGTAAACCTTACCCGAAATGGAGGCGATGGCTATGCCGGTAAAAAAATATTTGTGCAAACAAAAATTCTTAGCCCGCAAACACAAGCTGAATTGAAAACAAAAATGGATGTGTTTACCATCAGCCCGAAAAATGAAGGAAAGTTTCTGGAGTATTTTATTGTGGACTATTCTTTTGATGGTACGCCAAACCTGCCTACGAATATTCCTTCCTGTTTGCTTAAAATAGAAGTAAGGATAGATGATGTGGCACTTGCAACTGTTACAAAAAAATATAAGTACGAGTAAACTGTAAGCATTAACCATTTACCAAAATATATACCAAATGAAGCGTTTAATAATCACTTCTGTTATTACTTTTTTCAGTCTTGCCATTGTCGGACAAACCCTCTCTTCAGAAGCAAAGCTGGCGGTGAATACTATTTCCACTCTGCTTCCACGTATGCAGATGAATGAGCAATACACACAGCCCATTGCCCCGGAAGCCTTTGCAAAAGTAAGGGGCGATTGGGATGCCTTTAATACACTGCATACTGAAGTTGTCAATGCCTGGAATAAAATTCCAAAAACTGAATACAACCATCCAGAAGTGCAGGCCGTACGTAAACCTCTGTCCGAAAGAATTGCTTTCTTTCAAAAATGGACAACACAACTGAAGGCTACACAAAAAATGATAAATGATAACCCGGCGGCTTATGCAGCACCCACACCTGTATTATCAGAAACAGGCAGAAAAAAATTGGCTGAGGCTACGCCGCTTCTCGCTGCAATTGAAATTAGAAAAGAGTTCGCCGGCATACTAACGCCGTTGCATTATGTGCCTGCCTGCGAATGGTACTTAAAAACAAAAGGGAATTTTAATAGTGCATCTAAATTGTTGAACTCATTAGGAAAATTAGAACGGCCACATGCCGACGCATTGGTGGTGGAAGAAAAAGTGCTGGAGATACAGTCCATCTTTTTAAATGTACAAAACCAGTTAAAGGCAGTAGGTGTAGCACAAGCCAACAGCGGCCTTCGTAAAATGTGGTATGATGATGTACAGCAATATAAAGATGCGGTGCTGATTTTTGCAGATGTACTAGGATTTGATTTACCGCAGAACACCAGTAACTCATGGACCTTGTTCGAACTAAAACCGGAGAACTATGAGCAAACGATGAAAGATTTAGAAAACTTAGCTGGCCTAATGTCGGGTACGTATAATGATGTGGTGGACAATCTTTCCAACCCATTTATGACGTTGGATAACTCACCCTGTGTGTACCGCTTAGTATCGGTAAACAGAAAAGCTCTATTACCTGAAGTCGTTAAACTATCAGCCTTTCGTTTTATGACGAATGCTATGCACGGTGCACCCCGCATAGAAGATTTAGAAAAAGATGAAGGCTGGATGGATGGTGGCTTTACCCCTGCAGAGAGTAAAAAGAAACTGGCCGAAATAAAATCAAGATTTATACCGGTGCTTAAAAAATCAGGCATTTCTGAAAAAGAAGCCGGGCTTGATAAATTAGATACAGCCTACAATGGCTTTTGGAGAAGGGCAGAAGAATTGGCACCACGATGGGAATTTCCAACTGACGCCAATGCCGCAGGCGATGCAAGAGCAAAAACACTTTTTACTAATGAAATAAAAGCAGCATACCCTGGCGTACAAATCATCAAACTAGGTTTTGCATGGGATGCCAAGTGGACGGTTTATTTAAATGAATTCAATCAACCTAAGCACCGCACGATTGGCACTACAGCATTAATAAAAATACCGGGGGATAAATTTTACACTGCGTGGCGTTTACTTTTCAATGAAGATTATGCGGGAGGCGGTAAATTTTCCGGTGGCAGTGTTCAATGGCTGAAATGGAGATGGCAGGGAAACAAATAAGCACAGTTCAATTTAAATATGAAGCAAAAGACAAGGCAGGCTAAGCCGTGAATTAATAATATTTAATCTCGCCATACATTGTATGAGGTAATGGTTTTTTTATTCTTCAATCAAACCTACCTTTGCTGCATAAATTTTTATTTATGCAAATTGGCACTTTCTCTTACCCGATGCCGGTAAACGAGCCGGTTCTTTCTTATGCACCAAACAGCCCTGAAAGGAAAAGGCTGAAAGAAGTATTGGCTGAACTGAAGAAACTGGAAATAGATGTCCCCATGTATATTGGCAGTAAAGAAGTGAGAACAAGTAAGAAAGTGGCCATGCACCCACCGCATGAAACCAAACATACACTCGGTTATTTTCATGCAGGAGAAGAAAAGCATGTACACCAGGCCATAGAAGCCGCCCTCGCTGCAAAAGATAACTGGGCAGCCATGAGCTGGGAAAACCGTGCAGGCATTTTTTTAAAAGCTGCCGATTTAATGGCAACGAAATATCGCCCCTACATGAATGGTACTACCATGCTGGGACAAAGTAAAAACGCTTTTCAGGCAGAAATAGATGCAGCATGTGAGTTGATAGATTTTCTACGCTTCAATGTTCATTTCCTTTCAGAAATTTATAAACAACAACCCATCAGCGGAGCCGGTATGCACAATAGAATGGAGTATCGGCCGCTCGAAGGTTTTGTTCTGGCTGTTACGCCTTTCAATTTTACAGCCATTGGCGGCAACCTGCCCACCTCTGCTGCCATGTGTGGCAATGTGGTGGTGTGGAAGCCAGCCAATACACAAGTGTATTCTGCACAAATGACCATGCGAATTTTAAAAGAAGCCGGCTTGCCCGATGGAGTTATCAATTTGATTTATGTAGATGGCCCTACGATTGGTAAGGTTTGTTTTAATCATCGAGATTTTGCTGGAGTACATTTTACAGGTTCTACCGGTGTGTTTAATAATATGTGGGAAACAATTGGGAAGAATATGCCAAACTATAAATCATATCCACGCATAGTAGGTGAGACAGGTGGAAAGGATTTTGTAGTAGCACATAAATCAGCCGACCCCGATGTAGTTGCAACTGCCTTGCTTCGTGGTGCTTTTGAATTTCAGGGGCAAAAATGCTCCGCAGCATCAAGAGCTTACATCCCATCCAATATAGCGGAAGAAGTAAAAAAGAAATTGATTGCAGGTGTAAAAAGTTTTAAAATGGGCTCGGTGGAAGATTTTACCAATTTCATCAATGCAGTGATAGATGAAAAAAGTTTTAATAATATCAAACGATATATTGATCAGGCAAAAAAAGATCCAAAGGCTGAAATATGGGTAGGTGGTAAATGCGATAGTAAAGAAGGATGGTTTGTACAACCCACCATTATACAGGCAAAAGATCCCAAGTATGTAACCATGTGCGAAGAAATTTTTGGGCCTGTGCTTACCGTTTATATTTATCCAGCTAACAGTTTTGAAAAAACGCTTGAACTGGTTGACAAAACTTCTCCTTATGCACTAACGGGGGCCATCATTGCGCAAGACAGGCAGGCGGTTGAGCTGGCAACCAACAAACTAAGGAATGCTGCAGGTAATTTTTATATTAATGATAAACCAACGGGTGCAGTGGTAGGACAGCAGCCTTTTGGCGGTGCCAGGGCAAGCGGTACCAATGACAAGGCAGGTAGTATCTTGAATCTTTACCGCTGGTTAAGTGCCCGCACGATTAAAGAAACTTTTAATCCGCCAACTCAATATGGTTATCCTTTTATGCAGGAAAAATAAGCACAACCTAAAAATCAGCAATGCAAATATTGTTCAAACCGGAAAAATTATCCGAACTTATTCATTCGCTTTCAAAATCTTTATTTGAAACACATAATGATTTTAGTAGCATTGTTTTTGTCGGCATACAACAAGGAGGAGCTGTATTAGGCGAACAAATCATTTCTGAATTAAAACTTTTGGCTCCTGAACAGTCTATTGATTATGGTAAATTAGACATTACTTTTTATCGCGATGATATTCGCAAAGAAATTCTGGCACCCGATACCATGCACATGCCCTTCGATATTGAAAACAAAACGGTGATATTGATTGATGATGTACTTTTTACAGGAAGAACCATTAAAGCCGCATTGGATACACTTCTTGATTATGGACGCCCCGCTAAAGTTGAACTGTGTGTTTTGATTGACCGAAAAGAACATCGCCAGTTTCCTATTCAGGCCGATTACGTAGGCACAACCATAAAAACACAAAAATCGGATAAAGTAAAACTGATTAATAATGAAGTGGTGCTGATTTCGGGAGAGGAGGGATGAACATAAGTGTAAGGTTAAGATTAAGATTAAGGTAAAGGTTAAGGTTAAGGACAAAAGATAAGTAGGAGAAGGAGGAATGGTTAAAGATGTAGAATATCTCTCAATAAAAAATTTCTAATTAAAATTTTACTAAGTTCCCTTAATTTTGCTTTTTAATGCAACTATCCACACGACATCTACTCGGCATTAAAGACCTTAACAAAGAAGACATTTCATTAATTCTCTCAACAGCCGCTCAGTTTAAAGAAGTGCTGCAAAGACCTGTAAAAAAAGTACCCTCACTACGTGATGTAACGATTGTCAATCTTTTTTACGAAAATTCTACCCGCACAAGGTTCTCATTTGAACTGGCTGAAAAAAGGCTGAGTGCCGATACGATCAATTTCGCAGCCTCAGGCTCATCTGCAGCCAAAGGAGAAACGCTCTTAGATACAGTGCAGAATATTCTTTCTATGAAAGTGGATATGGTAGTAATGCGGCACAGTGCAAGCGGTGCTCCTCATTTTTTAGCACAACATATACCTGCTGCCATTATCAACGCAGGCGATGGCATCAATGAACATCCCACTCAGGCCTTATTAGATGCATTTTCCATTCAAGAAAAAATGGGGAAATTAGAGGGTGTTAAAGTGGCCATCATTGGCGACATTATGCACAGTCGTGTTGCACAAAGCAATATCTATCTGTTGAATAAAATGGGTGCTAAGGTTACTGTATGTGGTCCGCCTACATTAATTCCAAAGTATATTCAACAGGCTTTTGGTGTTCAGGTTAGTTACAATTTAAAAGAAACATTAGAATGGTGCGATGTGGCCAATGTGTTGCGCATACAATTAGAAAGACAAAATCAGGTTTTATTTTCATCGCTGCGTGAATACAATATTTCCTATGGTATTAATAAAAAATTATTGGATAATTTGAAAAACGAAATCGTAATCATGCATCCCGGGCCTATAAACCGTGGCGTGGAAATTGACAGCGATGTGGCAGACAGCAAACAATCCATTATCTTGCAACAGGTAGAAAATGGAGTTGCCGTTAGGATGGCAGTCTTATATCTACTATCAGGAAAAAATTAATTTTACTATTTAAAAAGTTGCTATGCGTATATGTTTATTTCCGGGCACTTTTGATCCTGTTACGCTGGGGCATGTGGATATTATAAATAGGGCATTGCCATTATTTGATAAAATCATTGTAGGTATTGGGTTAAATGCGGCAAAGGCACCCATGTTTACTCCCGAACAAAGATTACAATGGATCAAAGACATTTACAAAGATGAAGAAAGAGTATCCGGCGCTGTTTATGAAGGACTGACAATTGATTTTTGTCAGCAATTGGGAGCCAGATTTATTCTACGTGGCATTCGTTATGTTAGCGATTTTGAATATGAAAAAACAATTGCTGATGCCAATCGTACGCTGGATAAAACGATAGAAACAATTTTTCTTACCGGCGAGCCAAAATATACATCTGTAGCATCTACCATTGTACGAGATATCATACGCAATGGTGGTAATGCCAGTCCATTTCTTCCTGATGCAGTTTACAAATCACTTATTAAATAAATTATGGCAATTTGGTTTCACAAAGAAATTCCACTTTCCTTGCTTGCACATTTTGGAAAAGGAACGATGACGGAATTTTTGGGATTTGAATGGGTAGAGATTGGAGATGATTTTCTGAAAGCTAAAATTCCAGTGGATCACCGCACCATTCAGTCTTATGGTTTGCTGCATGGAGGTGCTTCTTGTGTATTGGCAGAAACGGTGGGCAGCGTAGCTTCCACATTAGTTGTAGATCCTGAAAAATTTATTTGCGTAGGACTTGAAATAAATGCAAATCATATTCGCGGTGTAAGGTCTGGTTTTGTTACTGCAACGGCCACGCCTTTACATTTAGGGAGCAGTACACATGTATGGGACATAAAACTGCACGATGAAGAGGGCAGATTGACCTGTGTAAGCAGACATACTGTTGCGGTTTTACCAAAAAAAGAAAAGTAAAAGAAGTTTTCAAAACAATTAGATAGCCGCCCGCTTCAGCACATCAACAACGGAAGGAAAACTTTCACTATAATATTGTATTAAGTCTTGAGGCTTCACCCATTTTATTTCATGTATATCCTCTTCAGTTTGAGGTACTGGTTTTTCTTCACCACTTGCCTTCATCCAATACCAATGCGATTCTTTTAAAATAAATCTTGAACCTTCGTGATAGGTATGATAAGTAATCATGAGCGGGCCATCCAAATTAATATTCATTAATCCTGTTTCTTCCTGTACCTCCCGCAGTGCACAAGCTTCTATGGTTTCTCCTTTATCTAATTTGCCTTTAGGCAAATCCCATTTTCCACGGCGAAATATGAGCAGGACTTCATTTTTTTCATTTTGAACCAATCCGCCGCCTGCCGTTATCAGTGTAAATTTTTTCTTAAAGGCTTTAAACAATTCTGGAAAAGATGGATGAAAAAAAACGCCTGCCTTCACTTTTTCAAGTTGCATCTCATGAATCATTGTTTTAACTGTATGTGCATCTAACTCATCTATGAAAATAGTATCATCATAATGAATAAGCGGCTCAATAAGCTGATCTATTTCATCGCAGAGAAAAAGGGGCTTGTTGTCAAAATAAATTACTTGATACATAAATTGATGGCAGTAAGTTTGAAAGCAATTATTCTTTTCAACTTAAAATTACTGAATATAATTTCGATTAACATCCCGAGTATTTCAAACTAAATGGGCAAAAGGAACCCTGTATCTTTGCTTTATGTCAGATGCTAAAGCCGTTGCAGAAAAATTATTACAGATTAAAGCAGTAAAACTAAATCCAGAACAGCCTTTTGTATGGGCAAGTGGCTGGAAAAGCCCCATTTATTGCGACAATAGAAAGGTGCTGTCTTTTCCATTCATTCGTGATTTTATCAAATCGGAAATGTGTAACCTGGTTTTTGAAAAATTTCCAGATGCAGAAATTTTAGCAGGTGTGGCTACCGCTGGCATTGCATGGGGTGCGATGGTTGCCGACCAGCTGAAACTGCCTTATATCTATGTGAGACCTAAACCGAAAGAACATGGATTGGGCAATCAGATTGAAGGATACTACGAAGCAGGAAAAAAATGTGTGGTGATTGAGGATCTGGTTTCTACCGGCAAGAGCAGTTTGCAGGTTGTTGATGTTTTGAAAAATTGCGGATTGGAAGTTTCAGGCATGGTTTCCATTTTTACTTATGGATTTAATATTGCAACCGAGTCTTTCCAAAAAGCATCATTACTTTATTATTCATTGACGGATTATTCAGCCTTAGTTGATCTGGCAATCTCAAAAAAAATGATTCCAAATGAACATCAGGAGTTATTGATGAAATGGAGAGAAAATCCGGCGGAATGGGGCCAGCTTTAATTTTTTTAAAATGAAAAAATTTTATTTTGTTTTAATGAGTATGATGATAGCAACTTCAATTGTAAATGCACAATTGATTCCCAAAAAGGATCGTGTTGATACCATCATTAAAACGCCCAATGCGCTTTGCGTAATGTGTAAAACAAGAATTGAAAGTTATTTGAAGCAATATGATGGAATTACAGATGTCATTGTGAATTTCAAAAAAGGAGAAACCCGTGTTAAGTTTATCAAAGACAGAATTAATATTGAAGAAATAAAAGCCTATATCGCAAATTGCGGATATGATGCTGATGATGTACCTGCTGCTGAAGATATGTATCTCCGGCTTCCCATTAGTTGCAAAAAACCGGAAGATGGGGGAGGGCATCCTAAGCCTAAAACAACAATACCGGCACCGAAAAAAAATCTCCAATAAATAAAATAGTTAGCATTGGATTTCAGCGTTTGAAATCTTTTTTTTCAATCAGTGAAATTAAAATGCCGCCCCTACGGGGCTCAAAGTGAGCTGGGCTTTTGTTTATTACCAAAATATCGTCCCGCTGGGGCTGAATGGTTATTGGAATCTGTCAGTCGTATCTTGTATAAAGCAGAAACAAATGTTTCAATTTCTGATCTGGAATATATTCAGAGAATTTTTATTTCTCTTTCAAGTGGACACTTTACGCTCATCTATATTTTTTTGAAATTCATCAAGCCCTGTCGGGGCAACAATTTGGTAGATAAAAGGTTTTTGTTTTAATCATCAACCCCATTGGGGCGACATTATTATTTTAATCGAAATTTTTCAAGAGTTAAATTATCCTCAGAAGTACAACAATTGCTAAAAAACAAAGAATAAAAAAGGCTTCAAATTTTTGAAGCCTTTTTGTATAAAAAATTAAATAAAATTAATTGCGTTGCAACTTAGACAACAATCTCAAAATTTCAAGATACAACCATACAATTGTAACCAACAAACCAAAAGCACAATACCATTCCATATATTTTGGTGCTTGGCTTTCAATTCCCTTTTCTACTGTATCAAAGTCCAGTAACAGATTAAAAGCAGCAAGTCCTGTAACTAAGATAGAAAAGCCAATACTCAAAGGTGTGGCTGAATTCGTAAGAGAAAACCCTAAGGCACTACCAAAAATGCTGAATGCGATCCATTGAATCAAATAGAATGCACCTATGGCAATTGTGGCTATTGTAACAATCGTTCTCAGCTTTCCGGTAACACGAATAATCTTATATCGATAAATTAAAAACATCACTAACACTACTAATAAAGTGAGTGCTACAGCCTGCATGGGCAGCCCCTTAAGTTGCATATTGTAGATAGCTGATATGGAGCCTACAAATAATCCTTCAAGTATTGCATAGGCAGGAGCTATATAAGCCCCCCATCCCTTTTTAAACATCATTACCAATGCAAGGGCTAATCCTCCAAAAACACCAATCATCATCATGGGCATTGGGTCGCTGCCTTGATACACTTGATTCCAGGAAAATAATGTAGAACCCAGCATCAACAGAAATAAAATTCCCAACTTATTCATGGTGCCGTTCATTGTCATTGCCTGTCCGGTACTCAGACCTTCCAACACTGTATCTCTAAACGACTTTTCCTGTAAAGTAGGATTGCTTGATTTGAATAAAGCCATAGTTATTATTTTAGAAACTAAAATTAAGAAGAAAATGGAAAATACAAAGCTAAATTTTTGTACGGTAGTATAAAAAAAAGACAGTTTCTGTTGTCAAAAACTGTCAGTAATTATAAATGTTCCAATCAATATGTTTTATAAATGTATTGCTTCGCCATAAGCCACTTCAATTGCATCCTTCACACTTTCGCTGATGGTTGGATGTGGATGAATGGCGTTTAATACTTCATGATACGTGGTTTCTAATTTACGGGCAGTTACCGTTTCTGAAATCATTTCTGTTACGTTGTAACCAATCATGTGTGTGCCCAGCCATTCGCCGTATTTGGCATCAAAAATTACTTTAATAAAGCCTTCAGTGTGTCCGGCGGCGGATGCTTTACCACTTGCACTTAGCGGAAATTTACCTACTTTAATTTCGTATCCTGCATCTTTAGCGGCTTTTTCAGTGTAACCAACCGAGGCTATTTCAGGTACACAATAGGTACAACCCGGAATATTATTGTAATCAATTGCTTCTGGTTGGTGATGATACTTGTGTTCGTTATAAGCGATGGCTTCCACACATACTATGCCTTCTTTACTGGCTACGTGTGCCAATGCCTGGCCGGGTGAGCAGTCACCTATAGCATAAATGCCGGGTACATTGGTTTGGCCGTATTTATCAACTTGTATTCTTCCTTTTTCAATCTTCACACCCAATGGTTCAAGGCCAATGCCTTCTACATTAGCAGCAACACCTACTGCACTCAATAAAATGTCTGCTTCAAGAACCGTTTCACCTGTGGCCGATTTTACAGTTGCCTTTACACCGGCACCACTGGTATCTACGTTAGTTACTTCGCTATTGGTTAAAACAGTAACCCCGTTTTTCTTGTATTGCTTTTCTAACTCTTTGGAAATGTCTTCATCTTCAACCGGTACAATTCGTGACATAAATTCAACGATGGTAACCTTGGTACCCATGCTATTATAGAAATATGCAAACTCAACACCTATTGCTCCGCTACCCACAATAATCATGGATTTGGGAAGCTGGGGCAGCACCATTGCTTCTCTATACCCAATAATTTTTTTACCGTCAATTTTCATTGATGGCAGTTCGCGGCTGCGACCACCTGTAGCTACGATGATGTGCTTGGCTTCTACCACCTGGGTTTTACCATCTTTATCGCTTACTTCAATTTTTCCTTTAGCTATCAGTTTGCCAAAACCCATAATGACGTCAATCTTATTTTTCTTCATCAAAAACTGAACACCTTTACTCATTTTATCGGCTACACCGCGACTGCGTTTGATGATGGCTTCGAACTGTGGTGTACCACTGGCTTCAATGCCAAAATCTTTTGCATGTTTGATATATTCATTAACCTGAGCACTTTTTAAAAGGGCTTTGGTAGGAATACAACCCCAGTTGAGACAAATACCGCCCAGGCTTTCTTTTTCAATTACTGCTGTTTTAAAACCAAGTTGTGCTGCACGAATTGCTGCCACATAGCCACCAGGGCCACTGCCCAGAACTACGATATCGTATGCCATAGTTTATTTGTTTTTTTGGGGTTAATTTGGGTTGCGAAGCTACTGTAAAACAAGGATTCAGCAAAAGATGACCGATGAAATAGGGAAAGGCAATAATCGGGTTGATTTTTCAAGTTTTATTATACAGTTACTGTTGAAAAAAATATAAAATATAGCCCGAATTTCTAAAATAAACCCCTACCTTTGCCGTCCAAAATTTTATTAAAATCATGGCTAGAGTTTGTCAGGTTACAGGTAAAACGCCAATGGGGGGGAACAGGGTTTCTCACTCAAATATCAAGACGAAGCGTCGTTTTCTACCCAATTTACAGAAGAAAAGATTTTATCTGGTCGAAGAAGATAAATGGGTAACGCTGAAGTTAACAACAGATGCGATTCGCACGATCAACAAAAAAGGACTATACACTGTTGTAAAAGAATTAAGAGCTAAAGGTCAACACATTTAAATAAACCATTTATGGCAAAGAAAGGAAACCGGGTACAGGTAATTCTGGAATGCACTGAGCACAAAACAAGTGGTCAGCCCGGCACAAGCCGTTATATTACGGTAAAAAACAAGAAGAACAATCCAGAAAGGCTGGAGCTGAAAAAGTTCAATCCTATTCTGAAGAAAGTAACTGTACACAAAGAAATTAAGTAATTTAATAAACTAATCAGCCATGGCAAAAGCAGCATCAAAAAACGCTAAGGTAAAAGACTTAAAAGCTTCTGCTGAAGCAAAAAACTGGACAAAGGTGATTCGTGCCGAAAGAAATCCTAAAACCGGTGCGTATTCTTTTAAAGAAGGTATCGTACACAAGGATAAAGTGAAAGATTATCTTTCCAGCAAATAAATCATTTGCTCCCATTTGGGGGAGTATTCCCTATTTTTAAGCTGCTCCTGCAAGGGCGGCTTTTTCTTTTTAAAATTAATTGTAATACGCAATGGGCTTTTTTAATAAACTGTTTGGGAAAAAGGAAAAAGAAAGTCTGGATGAAGGACTGAAGAAAACCAAAGAAGGTTTTTTGGCAAAAATCAATCGTGCCATCTCTGGAAAAAATACTGTAGATGAGGAAGTTCTTGATAACCTTGAAGAAGCACTGGTAAGTGCAGATGTGGGTATTGAAACCACCGTAACAATTATTGACCGAATTGAAAAGCGGGTGGCTAAGGACAAGTATATGAGTTCAGCTGAACTCAATAAAATGTTGCAGGAAGAAATTGAAGCATTACTGGTGAATGCACCAGAATCAAATAGTTATGCATTTGATTCAGGACTTCCTGCTAAGCCTTATGTGATACTTGTAGTAGGCGTAAATGGCGTAGGCAAAACTACCACTATTGGCAAACTAGCTTATAATTTTAATAAGGCAGGAAAAAAAGTATTGCTGGGTGCAGCCGACACTTTTAGGGCTGCTGCTGTAGATCAGCTCACCATCTGGAGCGAAAGAGTAGGTGTACCTATTGTAAAACAGGCAATGGGTAGCGACCCCGCAGCCGTAGCTTTTGATACTGTACAAAGTGCATTGTCACAGCAAAGCGAAGTCGTTCTCATTGATACAGCTGGCCGCCTGCACAACAAAGCCCATCTGATGGATGAGCTGAGTAAAATAAAAAGAGTCATTCAAAAATCAATACCTGATGCGCCACATGAAGTGTTGCTGGTGCTTGATGGCAGCACCGGACAAAATGCACTGGAACAAGCTAAGCATTTTACAGCCACAACAGATGTTACGGCTATGGCCATTACCAAACTGGATGGCACTGCAAAAGGCGGAGTCGTTCTTGCTATCGCCAATCAATTTCAGATACCTGTAAAATTTATAGGTGTTGGTGAAAAAATGGAAGACCTGTTGGTTTTTGACCGGCACGAATTTGTGGACAGTCTGTTTAACCTTGAAAAGAAAGATGCCTCGTGAAAACAAAAAAACTTCATAAAGATAAAGTCAACATCATCACACTTGGATGCAGCAAAAACATGGTGGACAGCGAAGTGCTGAGCGGACAGCTAATTGCAAATGAAATTGATGTGGTGCATGAGAATAAGAAGCATGATCACAATATTGTAGTGGTAAACACTTGTGGATTTATTGACAAAGCAAAAGAAGAAAGCATCAATACCATTCTCAATCAGGTAGAACTCAAGCGCAGGGGAAAATTAGATAAAGTATATGTAACCGGATGCCTGAGTGAACGCTACAAGAATAATCTGGAAACCGAGATACCTGAAGTAGATGCTTTTTTTGGAACAATGGAACTACCGCTTCTTTTAAATCAATTAGAAGCCGATTATAAATCGGAGTTGATTGGCGAAAGGATGCTGGCAACACCTCAGCATTATGCCTATTTGAAAATTTCGGAAGGCTGCAACCGTACTTGTTCTTTTTGTGCCATTCCGCTGATGCGTGGTCAACATATCAGCAAATCCATAGAACAATTAGTAGCTGAAGCAGAAGGGCTGGTAAAAAAAGGCGTGAAGGAAGTAATGCTGATTGCACAAGAGCTTACTTATTATGGATTGGATATTTACAAAAAAAGAGCACTTCCCGATTTACTCAATCGGTTGGCAGATGTAAAAGGATTGGAATGGATACGACTGCACTATGCTTATCCTTCAAAATTTCCATTAGAGATATTAGATGTAATGCGTGAGCGGGAAAATATCTGCAATTATCTGGATATGCCTTTGCAGCATGCAGCCAACAATATGTTGAAAGCCATGAAGCGGCAGATAACCCGAGAGGAAATGGAAGAACTGATTGTGGCAGTAAGGGAAAAGGTACCGGGCATTTGTCTGCGTACAACTTTAATTGCCGGTTTCCCCGGCGAAACGGAAGATGATGTAGAAGAATTGAAAGCATTTTTACAAAAGCAAAGATTAGATAGGGTAGGCATCTTTACTTATTCGCATGAAGAAGGCACATCGGCCTACGGACTTGCCGATGATGTGCCGGCTGCCGATAAAGAAAGAAGGGCGCAGGAGATAATGGAAGTGCAGCAAGAAATTTCTTACGAGCTCAATCAGCAAAAGCTGGGCAAGACATTTAAAACCATCATAGATAAGAAAGAAGCTGGCCGCTACCTGGGCCGCACCGAGTTTGACTCGGTAGAAGTGGACAATGAAGTTGTAATTCATTCAACCAAAAAACTCCCCATTGGCGAATTTGTAAATGTTAAGATAACAAAGGCGTTTGACTATGATTTGGAAGGGGAGGTGGTGGGGTAGAGAGGATTAGAGAACAAAGGTTAGATATGGGTTTGTGAAAAGTAGCAAGTGTAAAAAGCATAAGTGATGAAGATGATATACGCTCCAAGAATTGTTTGAAGTGAGTTTACGAAGTGATCTTTTCGATTCAAAGCGACTCAATAAAATAGAAATTATTCCATCTTCCTTTCTACAAATTAATACCCGATTAAAACGATTCCTTTCAATGGCAATTGTAGTCTTCCGTTGATATACAGCGTTTCAAAGAATTGAAAAATTTTAGAGAAATCATCATGACCGCGATAATTGTTTCTTACAGCCAATATCAAATAATCAACACTGGGCATCATACATGCTTGAAATACATCTTTTAAAAATTGATTATTTACATATGCTCTCCCCGCTTCAACTTCTAAAACAATTTTTCCATCTGGGCTAACAGCGTCAGCATCAAAAAATTTATCAATCCTGTTGTTCAAGCTAAATAAAACGGGTACTTTGATTTTATCTGTTTTTGCTTTGCTTTGTTCAACTTTATATTTCAATTTCTTTAAATCGTTTGAAATTATTTTTAGAACTCCGTCACTTTTAAGATTATTTATAGGTGACTTGATTTTGTCATAATTCATTTCGAAACATTTAATTATGACTTCGACTTCTGTTGTAATCCCAAACGATCGTGGGAATAATTGATATTGTAACATTGTACTGCTAATTTAAAATCTTTATTCCGAATTAGAAATAATGGGATGATTTCAATTATATTTATTGAAACTATTCATCCGAAATTAATAATATAGAAAAAATTTGAATTTACAAACTCTGTACTATTTACTATAGAGGTTCATTTTTTTTGAATAACATGTCAAATTATATTACGAACTAATGAATGACTTCCCCCTCCAAAAAAAACCGCCCTCAACAGGCGGTTTCTTTTTAAATCAATATAAATATTGTTTATCCTTTTTTCTTTGATCTTACTTTCGACTTTGTGGCTTTTACAGGTGCTACTGTTCTTTCACCTTTTATGGTTGATGCCAGTTTGATGGCTTCAAAAGCATTTACTTCGCCACCAGTGGCACTAAGGTCAGAGAAGTTTACATCTTCACCGGTTCCAGGACTTTTTACTTTCTCATTATATTTTACGGTTGACTTTTCTATTACCGATTTTACCTGCTGTGCACTTAATGCAGGATAATACTCCATAATAAAAGCTGCAATACCTGCCACTACAGGTGAGGCCATACTGGTTCCCTGCAAATTCTGATATTGATTACCACCCGGCACTGTTGCATAAATCTTTACGCCTGGAGAAAATACATCCACTTCTTTTTTTCCATAGTTAGAAAAACTGGCTGCCAGATCTTCACCACCGGAGTTTTTAGGACCGCTGGCACCTACAGTTATCCAGTTTTTAGCAACCGTACCATCCAAAAAATTTGGAGTAGGGTAGTTGTAGGATGTATCCAGATTCTTTCCATCATTACCTGCAGCATGTACCAGCAATACGCCTTTACTTTCTGCATATTTCACGGCATCATCCACCCATTTTTTCTCGGGTGAATAACCTTTACCAAAACTCATATTTACAACTCTTGCTCCATTATCTACTGCATAGCGAATGGCCAGTGCAATGTCTTTATCATGCTCATCACCATCGGGCACGGCACGTATCATCATTATTTTTACATTATCTGCTACGCCGTCCATTCCTTTGCTATTGCCTCTGGCAGCGCCAATAATTCCTGAAACATGTGTACCGTGCAGGGCAGATTTGTTGCTTACAAATACATTGCCATTGCCATAAAAACGATCATTAAAATCGGCATAATTATCTTTTACCACATCGGCTCTGTAGTTTTCAGGTGCCTGCTCACCGGCTTCCGCTTTTTTCTTTTCGCTATCTACATATTCACCAAAGCCTTCCAGAAAACTTTTATTAGTATCGTCCAAAGCATTGTTGCCCGACATTAAACCATATAAATTGTTTTTTGCTTTTTTTGCTTCTGTCTCAGTCGGTTCATAAGCGCCTAATTCTTTTCCGGTATAGGATTCTTTGCCAATTGCCTTGCGCAAAATGCTGTCGCTTTTTACACAGTTGTCAAAAGCTCTTTGTAAAAAAATTAATTCTATAGCGCTTGTTTTTTCTTCGCCACCAGCTACTTCGTCTTTTGATCTTCTCCACATTTCAAATTCATAGTTAGCTTCTGGTGTCAGCTTTACAACTTTGGGATCTATATTTTCCCATTTGCTTTTGAGATTATGATAAACTCTGGCAGCTTCATAAGAATCCTGTTCTACGTTCTTGCCATTGGCATTGCCCAAAAAATTCCAGCCATGCACATCATCTACATATCCGTTTTTATCATCATCAATACCATTGCCGGGTATTTCTTTTGAATTTACCCAAAGCACAGGGCGCAGGTCTTCATGTGTAGTATCAATTCCTGAATCTATCACCGCAACAATAACAGGAGTGCTTTTCAATTTTTTTGATTTTACAAATTGATAAGCCTTGTCTGAACTGATGCCATAATAACCCGAAGCGGCTTTGTCCAACATGTGCCATCCTTTGGGTGTTTGTTGTGCAGTAGCGGATAAGGTTAAAATTCCAGTTGCAATCAATAACAGAGATCGTTTCTTGAAAATTTCCATGGTGTTTAAATTTGTTTGTAAAGTTTGGTCTATTTGTAAAAGTAATGATTACCGCTCATAGATTTTACACAAAAAACAAGACATGCAATCGTTCTTTTAACGATTTTGTTGACGCTTTATGAAAATAGGAGGTTGCTTATGTTTTCCTTATTAAATGTCAAATTTTATTCCCTGTGCCAATGGCAATGAGGTACTGTAATTAATTGTGTTGGTTTGTCTGCGCATATAGGCTTTCCAGGCATCGCTGCCACTTTCTCTGCCACCACCGGTTTCTTTTTCACCACCAAAAGCTCCGCCTATTTCAGCACCACTGGTGCCAATATTTACATTGGCAATTCCGCAATCGCTTCCAACGTGTGATAGAAAATTTTCTGCTTCACGCATATTTAAAGTCATAATGGCTGACGATAATCCTTGTGGCACTTCGTTTTGAATAGCAATGGCGTCAGCGATCGTTTTGTATGATAGTAAATACAGAATAGGAGCAAAGGTTTCATGTTGCACAATTTTGTAACCGGGTTTAGCTTCAGCAATGCAGGGACGTACATAGCAACCGCTTTCAAAACCCGCACCATTCAACACACCACCTTCCACCACAAATTTTCCACCTTCAGCTTTGCATTTTTCAATGGCATCCTGATATAATTGCACGGCATCTTTATCAATCAATGGCCCTACATGGTTGTTTGTATCTAATGGATCACCAATCTTTAATTGTTTGTATGCTGTTATTAATTTTTGTTTTACAGTTTCATAAACTTCTTCATGAATGATGAGGCGGCGTGTGGTAGTACATCTTTGTCCCGCAGTGCCCACAGCTCCAAACAATGAACCTAAAATGGCAATATCCAAATCAGCATCTTTAGAAATGATGATGGCATTGTTGCCACCCAGTTCTAAAAGCGAACGTCCTAATCTTGCTGCTACTACGGCACCTACTTCTTTTCCCATTCGGGTAGAGCCGGTTGCAGATATTAATGGAATACGGGTATCGGCAGCCATCCATTCGCCTACATCTCTGCCACCCACTATCAGGTTGCAAACGCCTTCGGGTATTTCATTCTTTTTAAAAACGTCGGCTATAATATTTTGACAAGCTACTGCACATAGTGGTGTCTTTTCGGAAGGCTTCCATACACAAACATTGCCACATACCCAGGCCAGCATACTATTCCAACTCCATACAGCTACAGGAAAATTAAATGCAGAAATAATTCCTACAATGCCCAACGGATGATATTGCTCATACATTCTATGACCCGGTCTTTCACTGTGCATCGTAAATCCATGCAACTGCCTTGAAAGTCCAACTGCAAAATCGCAGATATCAATCATCTCCTGCACTTCACCCATTCCTTCCTGAAGGCTCTTACCCATTTCATAAGAAACTAATTTGCCCAGTGGCTCTTTATATTGTCTTAATGCTTCACCTATTTGTCGCACTAGTTCGCCACGCTTGGGGGCGGGCACCATGCGCCAGTGTTTAAATGCAACTTCTGCTTTTTGCATTACTTTTTCATAGCTTTCTTTATCGGCAGCAGATACAGTTCCTATTTTGTTGCCATCAACCGGAGAAAAGGATTCTATTTTTTCACCACTTGTTGTCAACCATTCTAGACCTGTGCTTACGCCACTATTTGTTTCCTGAATTCCCAATGTTTTCAAAAACTCCATAATAATTATTTTGAATTACAAATTTATCTCAATTCCGCCGGATAACCATCGGCCCGGCATGGTAGCACCCAATAGGTCGCTGTAAGTTTTATTGAAAAGATTATCAGCCTGAAAAAATATTTCCCCCTTTTTTGCAATCATCATATAGCTGATTTGAGCATTGCAAATAAAATAAGTTGGTGAAATTTTAGCCTGAATGGCTGTTGCCTTACTGCTTTTTCTTTCTATATACAATCCGCTTTTTTTTGAACCGATAAATGATTCCACCAGGTGCTTACTTTTTTCATTGGCTGTATCGCTCACAAAACTGGTGTAAAAGTTTTTTTGCATTAAAATTTCTGAAATCAATAGCTGTACGAAAACTGACCGTCCATTCTTTTTTTAATTTTTGTGAAATGGCCATATTTCCATTGGTAAGATGAAAGAAACCTTTTGTTCCCCACAATTGATTGCCGCTTGAGTTTTGGGTTTGTGCACCTGCTGATAGCAATGTATTTTTCTTTTCCATGCGTCCATACAGTTCTCCGTTGAGAAGGCTATGTTCTCCTGCTGTTATTTTTAATGAAGCAATATTTTTTGAATCTGTGTTTTTGCGGTAAAAAGTTTTTGTGATGATGTTGATAACGCCACCCACTGCTTCAGAGCCATAAATAGCTGATGCAGCACCTTTCAATATTAATAGGAATATAACTATTGAAATGTCCGGTGAGAGGGTCGTTGAGTTTGAGTCCGTCAATAATCAGCAGCACTTGTTGAAAAGTGCCACCTCTTAATACAATATCACTTGGTGCACCTTGTGGCCCTCTTTGTTGTCCTTCTATACCGGGTAGATAATGGAGCAACTCATCAACCGAATGGACAGGAAGGTTTTTTAGATGTTCTGTTTTAATGGAAATGATATTTCTTCCTGATTCTTTAATTTGTTGTTCCTGTAAGCCGGCAGTAACTACTACATTGGAAAGTTCCAAAGTATGATCCTGTGCATTTACATATAAATTATTCAATATAACCAGGCAAAAAAAACAATGCGGCACCCTTCATGTATTTTGAATTTGCTGCAAAAATAGGGGGAGAAGGCTTTATTGAATCCGGTTTATCGTTAGCGTGAATCGCTGCTTAGTATTGTTCAGATTCATTTGGAAAATTGGCTGATTTTACGTCTGTAATATATTGCTGAACCGCCTTAGATGCCTGTTCGTGTATATTGAGATACTGACGCAAAAAACGGGGCTTAAATTCGGTATTTATGCCCAGCATATCATGCATTACCAATACTTGTCCATCGCAAGCACCACCGGCTCCAATACCGATTGTAGGTATAGAAATACTTTTTGAAACTTCCTCAGCAAGTTTTGCCGGAATTTTTTCAAGTACAATAGCAAAGCAGCCGGATGCTTCAAGCAATTTTGCATCTTCTCTTAATTTATTAGCTTCTTCCTCTTCTTTTGCTCTTACGGTGTAGGTGCCAAACTTATAAATTGACTGAGGCGTAAGTCCCAAATGCCCCATCACGGGAATACCTGCCGATACAATTTTTTTGACGGATTCAATTACTTCGGAGCCACCTTCCAGTTTTACCGAATGGCCTCCGGTTTCTTTCATTATGCGAATAGCTGAAGCCAATGCAATATCGGAATTGGACTGATAATAACCGAATGGCAAATCCACTACAACCAAACAGCGATCTATTCCACGAATAACAGATTGGGCATGATAGATGATTTGGTCTAATGTAATGGGTAAAGTAGTTTCATGACCGGCCATTACGTTAGATGCTGAATCTCCTACCAGTATTACATCAATACCAGCACCGTCAATAATGCGGGCAAAAGAAAAATCGTAAGCCGTAAGCATGGAAATTTTTTCTCCGGATGCTTTCATTTTCTGTAAAGTATGGGTCGTTACTTTTTTTATTTCTTTTTGTACTGACATATTATGGCTTTATGATGGAGTGTAAAAATAGAGCTTAATTTAGAAATGGGAGGGGATGAGTTGATTGGTTAATTAGTTGATTAGTTGATTGGTTGGTTGGTTGGTTAGTTGAATTGTTGAATAGGTCTTTAAATATAAAAATCAATATGCCTTTCTCCTTTTTCCGCTCACGCTCTATTATCCACCTTCGTCTTTACCTCTTCATACAAACTATGAATTAATCCATCTGCCAATCCTATTTGTGGTACAAATATTTCATCAGCATCGGCCCAGCGAAGTACATTAATATAAATAAGCAGTGCCGGCACTATTACATCTGCCCGGTCTTCTCTCAGTTTATACAGAGTCATACGTTGATCTACTGTTAAAGCATTAAACTCACTATGATAATCTCTTAATATTTCTAAAGTCAGGGGTTTGCCTTCTTTCTTTTTTGAAAGCGAATAAATTTTATTGATATTTCCCCCCGAGCCAATAGCGGTAACATGATGAAACCCATTTGTTTTTGATTTAATAAAATCTTTCATTGTATCCCAGGTGGTTTCAGTTACCTGATTTTTCAACAAACGTATCGTTCCGATATTAAATGATTCTTTGAAAACTAATTTTCCATCGCTAAAAAACGTAAGCTCGGTGCTGCCGCCACCTACATCAATATAGAGATAGGATTCATCCTTGTTCATATTTTCTGCAACATGATTTTCGTATATATAAGAGGCTTCCTGTTGCCCACTGATGATTTGAATGTCAATTCCGGTTTCCAGTTTTACTTTTTCTAGAATCTCATTAGCATTAGCTGCATCACGAAGTGCAGAAGTGCCACAGGCTTTTACATGTTCCACATCATAAGCATCCATCAGCAATTGATAGGCTTTAAGTGTTTTGATGATTTTCTCAGCTTTTGTGTCAGCAATTATTCCGTGTGTAAATACATCAAATCCCAATCGCAGGGGCACTCTCACCATTTCTACTTTTATAAAAGCAATTTTTCCTTGTGGTTCTTCAAATACATCGTTAATTAGCAATCGTGCTGCATTACTTCCAATGTCAATGGCTGCCAGTCTCAATTTTTATATTTTGTTTTTTAAATAAATAGTGATAGGTCTCTACCTGAGATCTTATTTTTTTTCTGGTAGTTCTTACGTATTCATTGCTCAGTTCATTGTCCTGTTTTCTGGCTTTCACATTATCCTGCAATTGTATTTCCAGTATGTCTTTCAGTTCTTGTTTCAACTCTTCGTGCCATACCGGACAGGTGGCTTCTAAGCGGTGTTCCAGATTGCGTTTCATCCAATCAGCCGAGGATATAAATACTCTTTCTCTGCCACGGTTATGAAATACCCATACCCGTGCATGTTCCAGATATTCATCTACAATACTAATGGCCTTTACAGGTTTTTTAAATTTCTTATGGTCAGAAAACATACAAAAAACTCCTCTTACGATTAGCTTGAGTTGTACACCGGCCCTTGCAGCTTCATATAATTTTTGAATCATATCTTCATCAGACAAAGAATTCATTTTTAAAGTAATGGCTGCCGGTTTCTTTTTGCGGGCTTGTTTTATTTCTTCATCAATCAATTGAAGCATGGCTCTTTTGGCAAACAGAGGACTCGGTAATATGTATTTACATTCTTTCAAAAAATTAATACCGGTTTTGGGTTGTTCCAGGTAGTTGAACATTTTGTTTACATCATTCATTATTTTTTGATTGGATGTAAGCAGGCAATGATCGGCATAAAGCTTTGCCGTTTTCTCATTCAGGTTTCCCGTACTTACAAATCCATATAAAATACTATTGTTGTCCGTTGTTTTTTTTCTGATCACACATATTTTAGAATGTACTTTCAGGTTTGGAATTTCTACCAATACTTTTGCTCCTTCTTCTTCTAATCTTTCTTTCCATTGCAGATTGGCTTCTTCTTCAAACCGGGCTCTCAGTTCCAGCATTACTACTACTTCTTTACCATTTCGTACTGCATTGATAAGCGCATTTATAATTTTTGATTGTGAGGCAAGTCGATAGCAGGTAATTTTAATGGTAGTTACATCGGGATCAAAGGCGGCCTCTCTCAATAAATCAATAAGTGGTAAAAAAGAATGATAGGGAAAATGCAGTAAGACATCTTTCTCCTGAATAACGTCCGATACTCTTCTCTCGGTAAGTAAGGGATGGTCAAATGGTTTTTTTCTTTGACGTTTTTCCTTAAAGACCTGTTCGGGAAATTCCATGAAGTCCCTGAAATTGTGAATGCGTCCACCGGGAATTAAGTTATCCCTTTTTGTAAGGTTCATACGTCGTACTAAATATTCCAGCAATCCCGGATCCATTTCCCTGTCATACACAAAACGAACGGCCTTTGCCTTGCGGCGGTTTTTTATTCCCTTCTCTAATTTTTGAATAATGGTGGTGGATACGTCCTGGTCAATATCAATTTCAGCATCACGTGTTACTTTAAATATATGCGATTGATATTGGTCGTAGCCAAAATAAGAAAATATATCGGGCAGGCTAAAACGAATGACATCCTCCAATAAAATAATATGGTGTTCGTCTGTTTTAGGTGAGGGCAGAATGACGAAACGATTCATGGTACGGCTGGGAATTTCAATCAATGCATATTTTCTTCTTAAGGCACTTTCTTTTTTCCACATCACCACACCCAGGTAAATGGTTTTATCTTTTAATGCCGGAAACTGTGGAATATTTTCAATCATCAACGGAATGACTTCGGTACTAACTTCTTCTTCAAAATGATTGCGTACATATTCCTGCTGCTCTTTATTTAATTCCTTTTCGGTGAGCAGCATTATCTTTTGTTCTTTTAGCAATGCTTTTACTTCTTCCCAAATCCGATGAAACTCGCCTTGCTGGTTCAGCACCGTCATTTGTATTTCGTCTAAGATTTCCTGCGGATTATTTTCAAGGTGCATATTTGCTTTGTGGCCAAACTGAATCATGCGTTTTAATGTAGCGACACGTACCCTGAAAAATTCGTCTAAGTTGTTTGAAAATATTCCCAGAAAACGAACACGTTCCCGAAGGGGAACAGTAGTATCTGCCGCTTCCTGCAAAACCCTTGCATTAAATGAAAGCCAGCTGATGTCTCTTACAATTGTTTTTCGTTTGTTGGGAATTGCCATTTATTTTTGATTCTTGCCTATAAAATTAGTAAACTAAGCTAAGGAATGAAATCTGAATTTCAATTCAAAGAGAAGTCTCATTTAATTTACAAATGAGCAGACTTATTTTAATTTATCAATAATTCCTGTAGTGGAGAATCCTTCAACTGTTTTATTAATTACAACTCGGCCTCCATTTGCCATTACTTCTTTGGCTCCTACAATTTGATCCAGCGTATAATCGCCGCCCTTTACCAATACATCGGGCAGCAATGTATTGATAAGATTGAAAGGCGTGTCTTCTTCAAAAATAATAACGGCATCCACCATTACTAAGGAAGCTATAATAATTGATCTTGATTTTTCATTATGTATGGGCCGGCTTTCACCTTTTAGTCTTTTGGTTGAAGCGTCGCTGTTGATACCCACAATTAAAAAATCGGCTTCGGCAGCTGCCTGAGATAATGAGTAAATATGACCTTCGTGCAATAAATCAAAAACACCGTTGGTAAACGCAATTGTTTTGTTTTTTACACGCCATTGTGCTGCAATTCTTACTGCGGTTGATAAGTTGTAAATTTTATTTGGTATCTGATCGGCTCTTTTCATCTGCAATATTTTATTGTGATGTTTTTTTCTTGTTGAGCAGCGGCATGGCTATAAAACTTGCTATACCACCAATAGAAGTAGTAACTACCTGCGCCAGCCATAAAGCCCATCCATAAGCGAGTGCAATTGCTTTGTCGAGTCCATACAACATCATCCCTTGCTGCACCATCAACGGATAGGCTCCAATGCCACCAGGTGTTACAATCATGCCAATACTTCCTGTTGATAAAACCGTAAATGCTTCAGGAACTCCATACCCTTGTGTTTGCTTAAAAGCCTGAAAGCCGATATAGCCACCCATTAGATAAACGATCCAGATGACTAAAGTAAGTATAATAAACTCCCCTCTTTTTTTTAAATGTCGAATTGCACTTAATCCCTGCCACATATTCTTTAGTGCTTGTTTAACAAGTTGTTTGATATCATTCAGGTTTTTCTTTTTTATGATCATCCAAATGATAAAACCAAGTACTGCGAATCCCAGGACAGAATAGAAAATAATTTTTCCGGTATTGTCTTCATGACCATCTGCTGCAGGTTTACTTTTGAATAAGGTGTCAATAATTTCGGTGTACAAATGCGGCTGTATAACTAAGGTGATTAGAAATATCATCAATAAACAAATAGCATCAATTACTCTTTCAAGAATTATCGTTCCTATCAGTTTTTCAACCGGTACTTTTTCATATTGGGAAAGGATGGTGCATTTGGTAACCTCGCCCAATCTGGGTACTGCCTGATTTGTAAAATATCCAATCAATACACCAAAAAATGTGTTCTTTCTTTGCACTTTATAACCAAGGGAATCTATTAATAATTTCCAGCGCAACCCGCGGGCATAGTGGCTAAACCAAAGCAAAAGAAATACAGGAGGTACCAGCCAGTAATTCATACTCTTTAATGCCTCTTTGATTTCTTTTATTTGTTCCGTATTTAAATCTCGCACCGACCACCAGACAAGAAAAACGCCAAGCCCTAAGAAAAAGCCGTATTGTAATATGGTGAGGATACGTTTACTCATGTACTGCGAAGATAGAAGCCAAAAAAGGAATTGTTGCCGGTTGCCATATTATTCTCAAAAACTTAATGTGTGAATTTATAATTTGAAATTTATAAATGAACCATCGTTTCAAAAAATAAATACTGATATTAATCAACCCAATACCATATTATCTATCAGTCTTACTTCGTTTAAAAAGGCTGCAATAAGAGCAACGGGTTTTTGATGTCCGTCCCAGTTTATTATTTCTTCCAGATTAAAAGCATCTGCGATACTGATATAATCAGGTTTAAAACCTTCCTGTTCCAGTTTTTTAAATGCTGCTTCTTTTAAATATTGCAGGTTGCCGGGTTTTAAATTTTCTTTAATAAAAGTCAGACAATGATAAATAGCAACTGCTTTTCTTCTTTCATCGTTTGAAAGCCGCATATTTCTGCTGCTCATAGCTAGACCATCAGCTTCACGCAAAGTTGGGCAGATGTTTATTTTCAATTTATCGCCCCAGCCCATCAGGTCAATCAGTTTTGTGATAACCATACATTGCTGATAATCTTTTTGACCCAGATAAAGTTGTGTTGGCTTTACCATTTGCAACAGTCTTTCAACTACCTGACACACTCCTTGAAAATGCCCCGGGCGAAACTTGCCATCCAAAACCGTTTCTAAAAATCCAAGTTCATAATGCTTTAATAAATGGGAGCCTTGTGGATAAACTTCGGATACAGTGGGTAAAAACAAAACATCGCAGCCGGCCGCTTCAAGTTTTTCAATATCGGATTCAATAGTTACTGGATATTTTTCAAAATCTTTAGGGTCGTTAAACTGGGTAGGGTTTACAAAAATGCTGCAAACGGTAACGTTATTTTCAGTCTTTGAGGCCTGAATCAATGAAATATGACCTTGATGCAGAGCACCCATTGTTGGCACAAAACCCATTGAAAAGGATCGCCCTGATGGGGTTAATGTTCTTTGAGTTTCAATCCATTTATCAAGGTCTGCTGTTTTTTTAAATAAAGTCATGTTGGTTTGATTTAGACATGCAGTTTTACTAAAACGCTGAAAATCCGGCCTAAAATAGCTACCTTTGCAATCCTTTAGAAAAATTCTGCAACTGCAGGAAAGTTTAGATAATAAATTAGACACCCATGTCGGCAAAGAAAAGGATTTTATTTATCGCTAATGAAATGTCGCCCTATCTGGAGTTGACTGAATTTTCGGAGATCGTGAACAAATTAGCTATTAAGTCAAACGACAGCGGGTTTGAAGTACGTTGCATCATGCCGCGGTTTGGTATCATCAATGAGCGTCGCCACAGGCTGCATGAAGTGGTAAGATTGTCGGGTATCAATGTATCAGTTGATAATGATGATATGCCATTGCAAATTAAGGTAGCATCACTCCCCAGTGCCCGTTTACAGGTATATTTTCTGGATAACGAAGAACTGTTCAAACGCAAATTCGTATTTCATGATGAAAATGAAAAATGGTTTGATGACAATGATTTGCGTACGGTTTTTTATTGCAAAGGAGCATTGGAAACCGTAAAGAAATTTGGCTGGCCTCCCGATATTATTCATTGCAGCGGCTGGATGACCGGATTGATTCCTGCATATCTGAAAACGGTTTACAAAAAAGAACCCGTATTTGCCCATAGCAAAACGGTATTTACTATAGGTCAAAATACATTTAAAGAGAAACTTGGAAGTGGTTTTATAAAGAAAGCATTGATACATGCTTCCTTGAAAGAAAAAGACCTGGATGTGTATAAAGAAGGCACCAATACTGCACTCTATCGTGGAGGCGCCAGCTATGCAGATGCAATAACATTTGGTACCGACACACCTGATAAAAAACTGGCCGAAGAGTTTACTAAAGTAAGAGGCAAGAAAACCATGCCTTTTCAGGAAGGAGGAGATTTAACAGACTATTTACAACTCTATAACGACCTTGCAGGCAAGTAAACACTAACCACAGATAAAACTGTTTTGTGAAGAAAAATTACATTAGACTTTTTGTCCCCGCCCTTATTTTTTCCCTGTTTCTTTTTGCTATTGGTTGCCGAAAAATAAATGAAGCAACGGATGTGGGCGCCGATTTAATACCTGCGGTGGACAACATCCACACTTTTGATACTACGATTACCGTAGAAGCGTACAACGATACCTTTGGCCTTGCCAATGATTCGCAATATCTCGGTCGCAGCGAAGAAATGTTTCTGGGAAAAATAAACAATGATCCATTCTTTGGAAAAACAGATGCTCAGATGTTCTTTGAACTGAAGCCCACAGTTTATGGTGCTTATCCCTTTGCCAGAAAAGACAGTGTAAAATTAGACTCGGTAGTATTGGTATTAAACTATCTGGAAACCTATGGCGATACCAATACAGCACAAACATTTAAAGTATATGAACTGGATCAAAGCAATAATTTTACGAATGATTCGGCATATTTGATACGCAAACAGAATTTTACTTTTAATACCGGAATGCCATTGAGTATGCCAGGTCAAACCTTTTTTCCAAAAAATCTAAAAGATTCTGTAAAAGCCTTTAGAGATACAACGAAGGGGCAATTGCGTATAAAGTTAGATACAGCTTTTGCAAGAAGGTTGTTTAATTATGATACCACCAATGCTTATAAGACAGATTCTATTTTCAGGTCTTTGTTTAAAGGATTTGCAGTAAGATCGGAAGGAAGCGGCAATGCTGTAATGGGATTCTCTCTTGTTGGCTTTAACACCAAACTTGCTATATATTATAATTATCCCAAGCCGGCTGGTGCTGGCAGAGATACTACCGTAAACTATTTCTTTTTTACGACGCTCTCGGCAGCAGCAAACTATGTAGGCAGAGATTATACCGGTACACCGGTAGCAAGTGCAGCAGGACAGAGCACACAATCTCCTGTTGTATATATTCAAAACTCTCCCGGCACTTTTGCTACTATTAAAATTCCTGCATTACCGGGTATAAGCAATCGGCTGATACATAGGGCTGAGTTGATAGCCGAGCAGATTTATGATATTAGTGACAGTACTTTCTTTTCTCCTGAATTGTTATATTTAGATGCCTATGATCCCGCAATTAGCACAGGTAAAAAATTCAGATCAATCCCATTTGATTTAACTTATAGTCTTCCAGATTTTGGGCAACCAACAAATCTTCCAACTTTTGGTGTTGCTCCTTTATATGCTATTGATGGATTTGGGAATAAGATTAGAACCTGGCATTTTAATATTTCAAGATATGTTCAAAATGTGCTGACTTCTAAAAGACCTTTATATGATTTGAGATTATATTCACCATTTTTTATGACAAACAGATATGAAAATGGTACTGCAGAAGCAACATCCTTTTCTTCAATATTCGGATTAAACTCATCAATAACGAAAGGTAGAATCCGTTTGGGAGGCGGCAATCATCCAACTCAAAAAATGCGGTTGAGAATTATTTATTCAAAACTATAACAAGTAATATTTATCAAGATATGTTTATAAACCCCTTGTGCTTTTACAGGGGGTTTTGTTCATTATAGCAGCAGCCTTATCTTTGCCGCCTCAAAAAGTATTAGTTCAGCAATAAAAAAATTAATTATGCCTTATTTATTTACATCAGAATCTGTAAGCGAAGGACATCCTGATAAAGTAGCCGATCAGATTTCGGATGCACTCATTGATAATTTTCTTGCATTTGATTCTCAATCAAAAGTTGCCTGCGAAACGTTGGTAACTACCGGTCAGGTTGTACTTGCAGGCGAAGTAAAGTCAAGAGCTTATCTGGATGTACAGCAAATTGCTCGTGATGTCATTCAGAAAATAGGTTATACTAAAAGTGAATATATGTTTGAAGCAAACTCATGCGGCGTATTATCTGCCATTCATGAGCAGTCTTCCGACATTAATCAGGGAGTAGAACGTAGAAAGAAAGAAGATCAGGGTGCTGGAGATCAGGGTATGATGTTTGGCTATGCTACCAACGAAACGGAGCATTATATGCCTATGGCACTGGATCTGGCTCATAATCTTTTGATAGAACTGGCTGCAATCCGCAGAGAGAAAAAATCAAAAATGCCTTATCTGCGTCCCGATGCAAAAAGTCAGGTAACGCTTGAGTACGATGATAATAACAGACCGGTGCGTATTGATGCTATTGTTATCTCGACACAGCATGATGATTTTGACAATGAAGCAAAAATGCTGGCCAAAATCAAGAGTGATGTTATCAATATTCTGATACCCAGAGTAAAAGCAAAATACAAGAAGTACAGAAAGCTGTTTAATGATAAAATAAAGTACCACGTAAACCCCACTGGAAAATTTGTAATAGGCGGACCACACGGCGATACCGGATTGACAGGTCGCAAGATTATTGTGGACACATACGGCGGTAAAGGAGCACACGGCGGTGGCGCTTTCAGCGGTAAAGATCCTTCAAAAGTGGATCGCTCTGCCGCTTATGCTACAAGACATATAGCAAAAAATCTGGTAGCGGCGGGTGTGTGCAGCGAAGCATTAGTTCAGGTTTCTTATGCTATTGGCGTAGCCAAACCAACGAGTATTAATGTCAATACTTTTGGAACGGCCAATGTGAATCTTACTGATGGACAAATCAGTAGAATAGTAGAAAACCTGTTTGATATGCGCCCTTACTTTATAGAGCAACGTTTTAAATTGCGCAATCCTATCTACAGCGAAACAGCAGCTTATGGACACATGGGACGCAAACCACAGATCGTTGAAAAAACATTTGTATCTCCTGACGGTAAAAAAGTTACCAAAAAAGTAGAGCTATTTACCTGGGAAAAACTGGATTATGTAAACAAAGTGAAAAAAGCATTTGGAGTATAGTCTTAGAATTTTCTTAATCAACCCTGATAGCATCATGTTTTCAGGGTTTTTTTTTTCTGATGTTTTGTTTTTGTTTTAAAAGGATCTACGTTTAATCTTATGGCAATATTTTATCCCAAACGGGATAGCAGGGAAGCGACAGGCTTGTTGTTACCGATATTTTGTGCCTAAAGACTCTTATTAGATTTTAAACTATACAAATCAACAAAGAGAATTAATAAAAAAGCAAAGCCCGTAGGGCATAGATAAAGGCAACAAATAAGAGCAGCCGTGAAACTTTGTCCCCATAGGGACAAAATGTAAACTACTTTCAAAAGTCTTACACTAAATTTGAAAAGTGAAAAACTTCAGACACCAGCAAAGGCCCAAAAAAAACACGTTAGTTATTGGCAGAGATGCAGTAATAGCTGCATTGCAAAGCGGAAAACAGATGGACAGAATCTATCTTGATGCCAAAGCGCAACATCCGCTTATTGGCGATATAAAAATACTGGCGGCCCAAAATGGTGTTCCGCTCAATTATGTACCTAAGGCAAAATTGGATGGCTTTAATATTGAGCAGCATGAAGGCGTAGTAGCACAAATTGCAAAAGTGCAATACCAAAATCTGCAAGATGTTATTTCCTGGGTGATGGAAAGTGGCGAAGCTCCTTTGTTTATTATTTTGGATGGTGTTACTGATATTCGAAATATCGGAGGCATAGCCCGCACTGCTTTTTGTTGTGGTGTACATGCCATTATCATCCCCGAAAAAGGAGTGGGGGCATTGAATGAAGATGCGATATTAACTTCGGCAGGTGCATTGGAAAAAATTGCTGTTTGTCGTGTAAACAGTTTGATGAAAGCAGTGGATGAATTGCACCTTAATGGCATTAAAGTTTTTGCTACCGAGATGAAGGGGGCAAAAAATATTGACGAAGTTGATTTTACAGAGCCTTGTGCTATTGTATTGGGAAGCGAAGACAAAGGAATTTATCCTGCATTACTGAAGACTTGCGATGAAAAAATAAAAATTCCTATGAAGGGAGATTTTGAAAGTCTGAATGTATCCGTTGCCACCGGCATGATTTTATATGAAGCCATGAAACAAAGAATGAAATGAGTGATAGAAAAGAAATAAAACTGATTGAATGTCCACGTGATGCGATGCAGGGCTGGCAGCATTTTATTTCTACAGAACAAAAAATTGCGTATCTCAATCAATTACTCAAAGTAGGATTTGATACCATTGATTTCGGAAGTTTTGTTTCACCCAAAGCTATTCCACAAATGGCCGATACTGAAACGGTGGTTCGTAGCATTGATACTTCAAACAGTATTTCAAAACTGCTGGCTATCGTAGCCAATCAAAGAGGTGCAGCTGCAACCTGTTCATTTGAACAAATTCATTATCTCGGGTTCCCGTTTTCAATTTCTGAAACTTTTCAACAACGCAATACTAATTCTTCAATTGTGGAATCGCTGGTCAGGGTAGAAGAAATTCAAAATCTTTGTATTAAATCGGGGAAAAAATTGGTTGTTTATATCTCTATGGGTTTTGGCAACCCTTATGGCGATAGGTACGATGAAGAAATTGTTTTTGAATGGGTGAACAGGCTAGTGGCGATGGATATAGAAATCATTTCGCTTGCCGATACGGTAGGCTTGGCAACACCGCAACAGGTTTTTGACATAACCAGCTATCTGATAGAGACCTTGCCGGGAATTGAAATAGGCGTACACCTGCACTCAACGATTGAAAACTGGAACGATAAATTAGATGCAGCAATAAAAGCAGGCTGCAAAAGGTTTGACGGAGCATTAAAAGGCATTGGTGGCTGCCCAATGGCCGATGATGAACTGGTCGGAAATATGAATACAGAGTGGATGATTCAAAAATTTACAGACTTAAATGTGTTGCCACCATTAAACACTGAAGCCTTAAACGAATGCCTGAGAATGGCAGATAAAATTTTTCAATAATGCAGTTCCAGCTACCCATTCAAATTGAGCCTTTAGAGGAACCCATTACTTATCAGGAAAAGATTTTATTGACTGGCTCTTGTTTTACAGAACATATTGGCGGTATGTTATCTGATTTAAAGTTTAAAACGCTTCAAAATCCACATGGCATATTATTTGGTCCCGATGCTGTTTGTAAAAGTCTGCATTCTTACATACAACACAAACAATACGCTGAAGCTGATTTATTTTCATTAAATGAAGTTTGGAATAGCTGGGATCATCATTCCCGATTTTCGCATATTGATAAACACAAATGTCTGGAAGGCATTAACGAAAGTCAGACTACTGCACATCTTTTTTTAAAAGAAGCAAATTGGCTGGTCATTACATTGGGTTCATCATTCACCTATGAATTGACCAAAGAGGCGGACACTGCCGGATTGGAGTTGCAAGGTAGAGTAGCTAACTGTCATCGTGCACCAGCCAACTGGTTTGTCAAAACCATGCTGGAGACTAAAGCTATCAAGGAAATGCTGGAGGCGACTCTAAAATCTTTGAAAGCATTTAATCCGGAACTAAAATTTATTTTCACCATCAGTCCTGTGCGGCATATACGTGATGGTGTAGTTGAAAATAATATTAGTAAAGCAAGATTGATAGAAGCGGTGCATTTTATTTGCAGCAAATTTGAATCGGCCTATTATTTCCCTGCTTATGAACTGGTGATTGATGTATTACGAGATTATAGATTCTATGACATTGATCTGGTGCATCCCAATTATGCGGCCACGAATTTTGTAATGGAACATTTTTCTGAAAATTGTATTGCGGCAGATGCTCAGCAATTAATGAAGGAGATAAGGCAATTGGTAATTGCAAGAAAACACAGGCCATTTCAACCTGAGACAAAAGCGCATCAACAGTTTTTAATTTCCCATTTTTTAAAGGCTAAAGACTTAAAATCGAGATATCCATTTTTGGAACTCGCTGAAGAGTTGGCCTATTTTTCTCAAACCTGAATATGTGGTTGATTAAACTTATATACTGGTTACATCTATTTGCAGTTCCGGTTTTAATATTGGGGTTAGCAGGATTGTTGTCAGACAATGAAATGGCTTTCATAATACTAACAAGTGCTGGTGTTGTATCAGGCATAGTGCTTGCTGAATATATCAGGAGAAAAACCGGATTAATTCACTTCTTTGGTGGGTTACACCGTTTTGAGAAAAAGGAAGAAGATAGTCTGCCTGACCAAAAATAAAAATGGTTTTGAAAACCTGTTAGAATTTCTTCTTGATATTCTCAATAATCTCACCTGCCTTTTCGGCCAACTTACTGTCTTTTGCTTTCTCTAAAAGTTCTTCCGCTTTTTCCTTTATGTTTTCAAAAAAACCATCTTTATTTTCGCCTGTAGCTGTACTTGCATTTGTTTTTTGCTGTGCAAAGTATTCCTGCGCTGTTTGAAAGGCAATTTGTGCCTGCTCAGGTGTGATACCTGCTTTCTCTGCAATTTTTTGAATGAGTTCCTGCATATTATAAAATTTAGATTACAAAATTAGAAAGCTTTCATCATATTCAAGTTAACTTATTGCTAAGAGTAGGGAGAGGAGGGGAAAAAGAAGTAAAACTTTTCCAGGTATAATAAGCAAGCTATTTTCTGGCAAGGTTGTACCTTTAGTCAATGAAAATGTTTTTTTCATTTTTGTTTTTACTTTTCACCCTTTCTGCAAAATCGCAGGATGAATTTGCAGCAACATCTTTTTATCAGGATCTGAAAAAACTGATAGCCGACGGACAGTCAGGCTTTAATGCTTTGAAAGGAAAAGAATTAAAAAGTCAGTATCCTGAGTTTCAAACAGAATATGAAATAACCTTGCCATTAGTCCCCGCTGATTCAGGCAAACTTATTTTCCCATCGGGAAAAACTCCCTATGCCGTTTATTTTTTTGAGCCTTCAAAAAACCGGATCAAGACAGATCAGCAAGCATTGAGTTTAAGAGATGCTATTCAGACTTCTTATGAGAAATCACTTTATGTTCGTACTTCAACCTATGTTTTAGATAAGAAACCTTACACTAATTCTTATTTTTTTGACAATGCCACTGAGGATAATAATGCAAATGCAATCTTCAGAACCTGTCTTTACTTTCAAAATGGTAAATATTACCTGCTATTGGAAGTGAGGGGTAAAAAGAATCCCTGAGAGTGAAAGTGCAACATTTTTTACTGTTCCAATGCTATCAGTTTCTCAAATACTTTATCATATTCATTTTGAAGATTGTGTAATTCCTCAGTAGCTTTTTTAAATGCAGCTTCGGTTTCTAAAAACTTAGTTTTATCGGAGTAGGTTTCAGGGGATGCCAGTAATTTTTCCAATTCAGATTTCTTATTTGTCGTTGCAGCAATTTGTTCTTCCAGTAGTTGAATCTGTTTTTGTACTTTCTGTAATTCTTTTTTGGCAGCCTTGTCGATAACTACATTGTCTTTCGGCTGGTTAGAAACGGTGCCTTTCATTTCTTTAGACACAGGATGACTCTCGGATTTCTTTTGCTTTTCAGGATCGGCTTTTTTGGGTTTTGCCTCTGATTTTCTATTACCTGTTTCAGCATTCTTTGCCATTCTTTCTTTCCATTGCACCCATTCTTCATATCCTCCTTTAAATTCTTTTAACTCCTGATCAACAATTTCCCAAATTTTATTTGCAGTTTTTGAAACAAAATATCGATCGTGGCTTACCAGTATTGTTGTGCCTTCATATTTATTCAGCGCTTCTATCAACAAGTCGCAGCTATGCATATCCAGGTGGTTGGTAGGTTCATCAAGCATTAAAAAATTGGCTTTGCTTACAATTACTTTTGCCAGCGCCACTCTTGCTTTTTCACCACCGCTTAATATTTTTATTTTCTTATCTGCATCATCACCACTAAAAAGAAAACATCCCAACAAGGAACGAAGTTCCAGTTCGGTCATCTGGCTTCCACATTCTTTCATTTCATCAATAATGGAATTTTGAATGTTCAAAGCTTCTAACTGATGCTGTGCATAAAAACTCTCATCAACATTATGTCCCCATTTTCTTTCGCCTTCAATTTCCTCCGAACCGGCAATAATTCTCAACAGGGTAGATTTTCCTTTTCCGTTGGCGCCAATCAATGCTATTTTATCACCACGTTCGATTTCGGCAGTAGCGTTTTTGATAATAATATTTTCACCAAAAGATTTTGAAATGTTAGTGAGTTCGCATAACACTTTGCCTGGTGTTTTATCAACTCTGAAATTTATTCGAATATTGGGTCTTTCCAATGCTACGTCTTCAATTCTCTCCAGGCGGTCAAGCTTTTTCATAAGACTTTGCGCCATTGCCGCCTTACTTGCTTTCGCCCGGAATCGTTCAATCAATCTCTCATTTTGACGAATATAGTCCTGCTGATTTTCAAAAGCCTTTTGCTGCATTTCAATTCTGATGGCTTTTTCCTTTTCAAAGTATTCATAATTGCCGGTGTAGATGTGCAATTGCTGTTGATATACTTCTACAATTTTTGTAACCATTCGGTTTAGAAAATATTTATCGTGACTCACAATAACAACCGAGCCCTGGTAATGCTGCAAATATTTTTCAAGCCATTCAATTGAAGGAAGATCTAAATGGTTGGTAGGTTCGTCTAGTAAAAGCAGATCCGGCTGTTGTAATATCATTTTTGCCAACAACACCCGCATACGCCATCCGCCGCTAAATTCTTTATAGGGTCTTTGCAAATCTGCATTTGCAAATCCAAGCCCCTGTAATATTTCTTCTGTTTTATGATGAATATTATAACCGCCAATGGTTTCCAGTTCCTGAAGTTTGTCACTGTATTCATGCAGTGTTTTTTCGTCGCCGGTTTTTTCCAACTCTTTGCCTAGTTCCTCAATTTCTTTTTCTAATTGCAATACTTTTTCAAAAGCACCCAACGCTACTTGCAAAATAGAATCCTGGGTGTCAAAACTCAACAAATCCTGATGTAAATATCCAATGGAAGTCCCACGGCTTCTTTCTACAGTACCATTTGAAGGCTGATATTCGCCTACGAGAAGCTTAAGCAAGGTTGATTTCCCGGTGCCATTGTAGCCAATAAGTCCTATTCGTTCGCCCGGCTGTATATGCCAGGTAGCCTCTTCTACAATTACCCTTGCTCCAAATTCAAAAGTAACATTCTGTAATCCTGCTAACATAATTTTTTAAATGGGATGACTGTATTCAAAAATTCAGATATCCCTTGTTTTAATAATTGAAGCGGCAAAAATAATGTTTTAGCCATCAACAGCTATCGATATTATCTTTGCAGTTCATTTTATGAGAAAAGTTTTCTGTACTTTATTGATATTCCTTTTTACTGTTTCTGTTTATTCGCAAAATGCCCTGCTTTCGGGCCGCATGGTATTGAATGGATATATTCGGGATAGTCTTTCTGGTGAAACAATTATTGGAGCCAGCATCACTGTTAATGGAAAATCAAAAGGCGTTTCCAGCAATCTTTATGGCTTTTATTCGCTTACCCTTGGGCAGGGCAGTTATGAAATCAGTATTTCACATATCGCCTATTCGGAAAAGTCATTTCTTCTTTCACTTGATAGCAGTATTACAATTAATGTGGATTTGGTTCCCAAAACTTTTTCCAATGCAGAAGTGGTCGTTTATAGTAAAAAAAGAGATGCCAATGTTCGCAATGCACAAATGGGAAAGGTGGACCTTACGATGACTCAAATTAAAAACATTCCAGCTTTTATGGGTGAGGTAGATTTGCTGAAAGCCATACAACTCATTCCGGGAGTAAGAAATGCAGGAGAGGGGAATGCTGGTTTTTATGTACGGGGAGGCGGTCCCGATCAAAATCTGATTTTACTGGATGATGCTACCGTTTACAATACCGGTCATTTATTTGGCTTCTTTTCAATTTTTAATTCGGATGCCATTAAAAATGTTTCGCTTATTAAAGGCGGTATGCCAGCTCAATATGGCGGCCGCTTATCTTCAGTAGTGGATGTGGCGATGAAGGATGGCAATATGCGCCAATTACAAATTGACGGAGGTGTTGGACTCATTGCTTCAAGGTTCTCCATTCAGGGGCCTTTAAAAAAGGATAAAGCATCATTTATTGTTTCTGCACGTCGTACTTATGCTGATGCGTTGGCAAAACCGTTTATTAAAAAGACCAGTAATTTTTATGGTTCCGGATATTATTTCTATGATTTAAATGCGAAACTGAATTATCGTTTTTCCGACAAAGACAGACTATTCCTTAGTGGTTACTTTGGGAGAGATGTTTTTGATTTTGTAAATACGAAACGTTCCTTTAGTACTAATATTCCCTGGGGAAATTCTACGGCCTCACTTAGGTGGAATCATGTTTTTAACCGAAGACTTTTTTCAAACACCACGTTGCTTTATAATGATTATAAATTCCGGTTTTCTGCAAGACAGGAAAATTTTGAAATTGCACTTTCTTCAGGCATTAAGGATGGAGGCCTGAAAACTGATTTTGATTTTTATCCCTTGCCCAATCATAAGTTGAAATTTGGCGGCATGGTTACTTTTCATCAATTTATTCCCAATGTTGTTTCAGGCCGTCAGGATTCTGTAATATTTACACCCAATAATGAAGGAACAAAGTATGCAGTGGAAAGCGCTGTCTATTTACAAGATGACTGGGAAATAGGAGAACGTTGGAAAATTAATTATGGCTTGCGCTGGAGCCATTTTACACAGGTAGGTCCTTATAAAAAATTTCTACGTGATGCTGATGGCAACAAATTAGACAGCACTGTTTACAATAGTTTGGAGCCTGTAAAAACTTACGGTGGACCAGAGCCACGGATGACAATAAGATATGCAATTGATGCAGCTACCTCAATTAAAGCGAGTGTATCACGTAATCTACAATACATACATTTAGTAAGTAATTCTGGAAACACTTTGCCTACAGATTTATGGGTGCCCAGTACTTATTTAGTTAAACCTCAAAAAAGCTGGCTATATGCTTTGGGGTTGTTTAAAAATTTTGATGATAATCGTATTGAAGCGTCGGCTGAATTTTATTACAAGTCCATGCAAAATCAGATTGATTACAAAGAAGGTTATACTCCATCTTTAAATGATCCCGAATCTGAATTCGTATTTGGTAAAGGATGGAGTTATGGCACAGAATTTTTTGTAAACAAAACCAGAGGCAGGTTTACCGGATGGGTTGGTTATACATTATCATGGACCTGGCGTCATTTTAAAGACCTAAACGAAGGGATTCGCTATCCTGCCAAATATGATCGTCGTCATGATTTGTCAATTGTTGCGGGATATGAAGCAAATAAAAAATGGAAATTGGGTGCTGTATTTGTATATGGAACAGGCAATGCGATGACGCTGCCTGAAAGATTTTATTTGATTAACGGAGTACTTACTCAGGAATACAGTCGCCTGAATCAATACCGGATGAAAGCCTATCACCGATTGGATCTTTCAGCCACTTTCACTCCAGTTCCAAAGAAAAACAGGAAATTAAAAAGTTACTGGGTATTCAGCATTTATAATGTGTACAGCCGGTTAAATCCTTACTTCATTTATTTTGACCAAAATGGAAGTGCTCAAAATGGCGATCTGAAAGTTGAAGCAAGACAGGTTTCTTTATTCCCCATTTTGCCGGCGGTAACCTGGAATTTTAAATTCTAATATTGCTTGTCATCAAAGTTGGTTTTCAATTTCTCAAATAAGTACTTTGATTTTTATTTGTATCCCAATTCTTTATTGGGAGCCTTTTGAAGTTAAAGTTTTCTATTAGTGAAATATTCCCAAAACGTGGTGCCTGCGAGTTTGTATTTTTTTATATAATCACATTTTAGTTTAACAGGTTCTTCATCATCATAAGTGATATTTTTTTTTCTGCGTTAAACAAATAAGGAGCTTTTGATTGGGAATCCCAATATCTGAGCTGGTGACAAACTTTCCTTTTCCATAAAAAACAATTTCCATAACCACTTTTTTAAGATCTTTAATATAATCGGTATTATTAATTTGTTATTGGTTGAGGCGTATAATTCTGATATTTAAAAAGATGTGTCATTTACATTTTAATAATAATAAAATCAAATAAAAGCGATTGGTCAAATTGATATTTTATTTGAACACATGTGTTACACGAAATATTGCATTAATTTTAGTCTCAATTTTGATAAAATGAAATTGTAACCATGTATTCAAAAGAACTAGCTATAATAAAAGTAGAGAGCGAAGGTATTTCAACATTGCAGCAAATTTGCCGTCAGACTTTTATTGAAACTTTTGCCGATTGTAATACAGAGGAAAACATGCAGAAATATCTTGATAAAAGTTTCTCTCTTTCTAATCTGCAAAGTGAATTAAATGACAAAAATGTTTCCTGCTATTTTGTATATGTGGAAAACGAAGTGGTTGGATATCTGAAAATTAATGAGGGATCAGCACAAACTGATTTAAATGACGACCGGGCGATTGAAATTGAAAGAATTTATGTATTGAAAAAGTTTTATGGCAAAATGGTTGGACAAGCTCTGTTGGAAAAAGCAAAGGAATTTGCCAGACAAAAAGCTGCTGATTTTATTTGGTTAGGTGTTTGGGAAAAGAACGAAAGAGCCATTAAGTTTTATAAGAAACATGGATTTATTGAGTTTGGTAAACATATTTTCAATCTTGGGTATGATGAGCAGATGGATTTAATGATGAAATTAGAATTGTAAAACTTTCTGTGCATTTTAATTTGTAAGCATATTTTTGTTATTAAAATGGAATTGAATTATGAGTACTGCAACAATTGAAGAAGGTGTAGTGCACACCGTGCCTCCCGACATTAAAGCCGCATTGCTATCAAATGCAGGCTTGTTAAAAAAATGGAACAAGCTTACCCCGCTTGCCCGCAACGAATGGATATGCTGGACAACTATTGTAAAGCAGGAATCAACCAGAAAAGAGCATGTGGGAAGATTAAAAGAAGAAATTTTGGAAGGAAAGAAAAGGCCCTGCTGCTGGCCGGGTTGTCCGCATAGAAGGGAGAGTGCAAAGAAGTGGTTTAAGGGTATTGAGTAGAAGATTGATTCATTTATCAATTAAAAGAAGCTGAATCCGGATATTCATTCTGATTATTTCTGCATTTAAAATTACTTTCTTGAATCCAAATAAAAATATACACCAACACCTGATACGTATTCATCAGTTAATGAATGATTCACTTAATGCATATAAGGCATACAACCAAAATGGGAAAACCTATCGATTTGCAAAAGAGTTGAGAAAATGTAATATGGAAATGATAACATTGCTTCAGGTCGATTATATACATCACGACGAGAAGTTAAATGACGCAGCAAATGCGTTAATTGAACACTATACAATTTGGCGAAATAAATGGGATGATATGGAAGCCACCATATTGCCAGCGCCGGATGATGTTTTTATTTTTGAAAATGAACACCGGTTTCCTAAATGGGCTTCAGAAATTTTTGAAGCGAAACTTCTGAAGCTAACTGAGAATAATTAAGCTGATTTTTTCTCTTCACTTCTGATATTATGTCTGATGGCATCCCAATATTCTTTGCCATACGCAACCAATATCTCTTCGCCCGGAAAAATATCTTTTACCGATTTGATATAAACCTTCAAACCTTCTTCTATATATTCTGAATTATTGGTAATTCCTTTTACTCTTGCAATGCCTCGGGCATCATTGGCATAACGGGCAAGTGCCGAAAATGTTTTTGCGGCATCTATAACATGATAACGTTTTACATAATAGATATATCCATTTTCATGCTTATCAGGATTTACTTCCTTCCAGGTTTTGATACGTCCTTTGTACTCAACAATTCTGGTTCCTTTAGGAATAAATTTTTTTGCAAATAATCCTTTTCCAGCTCCAGGAAGTTTTGATTTTTTTACGATTACATCTTTTTCAAGCAATGCCATTTCTCTTTTATTTAAAGTGTGCAAATATAGAGTAACTGCATTTGGTTTCATTATTAAAAACATTACTGACAAATGTTATCTTTGCGCCTGATTTACCAGAAAAAATTTTAAATATTAAATATGAAGGAAGTTGTAATCATATCAGCAGTTCGTACACCTATGGGAAGCTTCGGCGGGTCATTAAAATCTATAACATCAACACAGTTGGGTGCAATTGCCATCAAAGCTGCCGTAGCTAAAGCAGGTATTGAAGCCGCTCAAGTTCAGGATGTATTGATGGGTTGTGTCATTCAGGCCAATCTGGGACAGGCGCCCGCAAGGCAGGCGGCCAAGTTTGCCGGACTGCCCAATGAAGTGAACTGTACTACAGTGAATAAAGTGTGCGCCAGTGGTATGAAAGCAATTGCACAAGCAACTCAAAGCATTATGCTGGGCGATGCCGATATTGTAGTAGCCGGCGGAATGGAAAGTATGAGCAATGTGCCTTTTTATAGTGATGCCATACGATGGGGAAATAAATATGGTAATGCATCATTGATTGATGGCCTTGCCAAAGACGGACTTACAGATGTATATGATGGAAAAGCGATGGGCAATGCTGCCGAACTGTGTGCTAAGGAATGTGGCATTAGCCGCGAAGATCAGGATGCATTTGCCATTGAAAGTTATAAACGCAGTCAGGCCGCCTGGGAAGCGGGTAAGTTCAATAATGAAGTAGTACCCGTAGAAATTCCGCAACGCAAAGGCGACCCGATTGTATTTGCAAAAGATGAAGAACCCTTCAATGTTAAGTTTGATAAAATCCCTTCATTAAATCCTGCTTTTCAAAAAGACGGAACCGTAACGGCGGCCAATGCAAGTACCATGAATGATGGCGCTGCTGCACTGGTATTGATGAGTGCAGATAAAGCAAAAGAACTGGGACTAAAGCCTATTGCTAAAATAAAATCTTATGCGGATGCCGAACAGGCACCTGAATGGTTTACAACTACTCCTGCATTAGCTGTGCCAAAGGCTGTAGCCAAAGCAGGTTTGCAAATGAGCGATATCAGTTATTGGGAATTGAATGAAGCGTTTAGTGTGGTGGGTATTGAAAATACAAAACGAATGAAACTGGATCCTTCAAAAGTGAATGTACATGGTGGGGCTGTTTCAATGGGTCATCCACTGGGTGCCAGTGGTGCCCGCATCATTGTTACGCTTATCAATGTACTTAAAGCTAATAATGCGAAGTACGGCGCTGCAGGTATTTGTAATGGAGGCGGAGGTGCTTCGGCAATGGTGATTGAAAATATTTAATAAACCTGATGTTGTTAATGCCTCTTCCCATGCGAAGGGGCATTTTTATTTTAAGGCCTTGATGATTATTGTTTAATTTGCTGCAACGAAAAAATATGAAAAAGCTAATCACCAATATTGCGCAATTGGTAAACATCCGAGAGAAAAATCAACTGCTGCGAGGCAGCGATCTGAAAACGTTACCGATATTGGAAAACGCTTACCTATTCATCAATGATGGCATTATAGAAAGCTATGGACCCATGCAGGAGTTAAGCTCCAAAAAAATGAATGCAGCAGAAACAATTGAGGCAAAAGGAAGTTTTGTTATGCCCTGCTGGTGCGATAGTCATACGCATTTGATTTTTGCCACATCACGTGAAGAAGAGTTTGTAGATAAAATAAAGGGAATGAGCTATGCTGAAATTGCTGCAAGGGGAGGAGGCATTCTAAACTCTGCCGCCAAGTTGAATGGCATGCCAGAGGAAACTTTATACAATCTTGCAAAAAACCGTTTAGCACAAGCCATAAAATCAGGTACTGGTGCTATAGAAATAAAAAGTGGTTATGGATTGAGCGTGGAAGGTGAATTGAAAATGCTGCGAGTAATAAAAAGGTTGAAAAAAGAAGCACCTATTCCTGTAAAAGCCACTTTTCTGGGTGCACATACTTACCCTCCTGATTATAAAGAAAATCATCAAGGATATATTGATTTAATCATTAACGAAATGCTTCCGGTAATTGCCAATGAAAAACTGGCGGATTATATTGATGTGTTTTGCGAAACAGGTTTTTTTTCTCCTGAAGAAACAGAAACCATCTGCAAAGCAGGAATGAAAATTGGATTGAAACCAAAAATACATGCCAATCAACTGAACCTTTCCGGCGGTGTGCAGGCAGGTGTGAAGCTGGGAGCCGTGTCGGTAGATCATTTAGAAACGATGGATGATGCGACTGTTCATTTATTAGCTGCTTCATCCACTATTGGCACCTTGTTACCCACTGCAGCTTTCTTTTTAAGAATGCCTTTTCAGCCTGCACGACAATTGATTGATGCAGGTTGTGCCATTGCACTGGCGTCCGATTTTAATCCCGGTTCATCACCATCGTTCAATATGAATCTGGTAGTGGCCATGAGTTGTATTCAAATGAAAATGCTGCCCGAAGAAGCCATTAATGCTGCTACCATCAACGGTGCTTATGCAATTGAACTGGAAAATGAAGTGGGAAGTATAGGAGCAGGAAAAAAAGCCAATCTGATATTTACAAAACCCATTCCATCACTTGCCTATCTGCCCTATTCGTTTGGTGAGAACCTGGTGGACAGGGTGATGATTGATGGGACGTTTATGTAGAATGAAAATTCTTTTGTTTTTGAAGATCTATGGTGAATTAGTTCGAAGGCCAGTGTATTTAGGCTCCCCCTTTTTAGTACAGTTTAAATGTAGACTATTTTGTTCATGGTTTATTCAACGCTATGGGGGTAGTGTAGTGAAGGCGTAGCCGTAGCGGAACGTAGCCCCATTGCGTTGAGGTTTTTTTGTTTATACATCTTTGACGATTTCGGAGGAATTACGCTTCTCACTTTACAGGATTGACAATTTAGCTATTGTTGATTTATTTATGTTTCATATCTTTGAAGTGAGATTAGAACTCACTAAATGACTATAAGAAATAAAAATCTTTCCTTTCAGGCGACTGAATTGCTTGACCAACTGAATCAAGCAAAGCAACTTTGCTTTGGTATTGACAAGGCAAAAAAACTTCTTCCGAACTCAAACCCGGATGCAGTAAAGCGATTGCTAAGTGATATGACCAAACGAGGTTTGCTCATGCGGGTTAAGGACGGTCTTTATTACATCATTCCGTTTGAGCAGGATGCAAAAACATTTATGCCCGACTGGCATTTGCTTTCACAATATCTTGTAGGTGATGCGAATTATTATATCGGATATTTTTCTGCATTACAAATTCACAGTTTGACAACACAGCCGAATTTGAAAGAACAAATTGTGGTGAGCAAACAAATCAAACCGTCAACATTGAAAGTAAAAGGGATTCCGTTTCAATTCATCTATCACAATGAAGAACATTTTTTTGGTAGTAAAAAAACTTGGGTTGACAGTTTCAATAAAGTTCAATGTTCCGATTTGGAAAAAACTATCATTGACTGTTTGTTCAAACCCAAGTATGCCGGAGGGATTACGGAAATTGCCAAAGCCCTGCACAAGACAAAAGACAAACTTGATTTTCAAAAACTTTTTGAATACGCCAAGCAATTCAAATCACAAGCAACAATCAAGCGTTTGGGATTTCTTCTTGAACTATTACAAATTCAAAATCCTGTAATTGAAAAATTACAGAAACTGCGAACCAACTCTTTTGTGTTGTTAGAGCCAACACACCCAAAGCAGGGTAAAACAATTTTCCGTTGGGCAATTCAGCAAAACTTAGACAACGATTCTATTCTTTCACCTATTTACAGTTAAAATGATTGAACCAAAAGAGATAAATAAAGTTGCCACTGAAAACAAGGTGAACGATAGGCAGATTGAGAGGGATTATGTTTTGAGTTGGGTTTTGTTTGCAATCTCTAAGAATAAAATTCTCAACGAAGCAATGGTGTTTAAAGGTGGAACTGTTTTGAAGAAAGCATACATGGATGATTACCGCTTCTCGGAAGATTTAGATTTCACACTCCTTGACGAAACAATCACCAATGACCAAATCAAGGATGAGTTCAAAAAAATTTTTGTGTTTATCAGAGAAAAAGCAAATATTGAAATGCAGATTGATGATAAGAAGTGGACGATATATGAAACCGGCAGCCCACAGTTTTACATTGACTATGTTGGCCCATTGAAGGGAAATATGGAAGCAGGGATTTGAAAATTGACATCACAAGAGGAGAAGTTTTAGAAACTGATATTGAGAACAAATCAATTTTCAGAAGCTATTCAGACCTTGAGGAAGAATTCAATTTGAACTGTTATTCACTTGCAGAAGTGTTGATAGAAAAAAATACGGCAAAATGCAGCAGATAAAAACAGAAAGATTAATTTAGAAGCTCAATCAAAGGCGGTTTATCAAAATGATAAAACAGTATGGGTTGAAAAAGCAAACTGCCCCGATAGCTATCGGGGTTAAAAGCAAACAAAGTAGAAAAGATAAGACCGATACTTTCTCCATAATAGCAAGTTTACGGCGAAGTCGGTCAACTCAAAAGTAAACCGCAAAGCCCCGATGTTACGGGGCTTTATATGGTGGCTTTGCGGATACTTTTCTAATTGTTGTACGTTACTCATAAGATACATCTTCAACAAAAAAGATAACTATGCAAAAACAAGTTTTATTTTTCATGTTGCTGATCTTACATGCAAAAATATTCGCCCAATCAGACAGTCTTGTTTTGAGAGATTTAACACTCGACAATACAGCTCCTGCTGGCATGACAGAATTGATTATTCCATCAGGGAACTCATTGCTAGCCGGGTTCATGTACAGAGCTAATGGTTCAAAAAAGCATCCTACAATGCTGCTTTTGCATGGTCTGCCGGGAAACGAACGCAATCTTGACATTGCGCAGTTTGTTAGGAGTAAAGGCTGGAATGTTCTTTACTTTGACTATCGTGGATCATGGGGCAGTCAGGGAACATTTAGCTTCAAGAACTGTGTTGATGATGTAGTTAATGCAGTAGAATTTTGTAAAAAGTATCAAGACTCTTTAAAAATTGATACTTCAAGGATTGTCTTATTCGGACATAGTATGGGTGCTTGGGTATGCTTCAAAGCCCTTGAACAATTGCCATCAGTTAAGAAAGGGTTTGCGTTGTCAACATGGAATATCGGGACATATTATAATTCAATTTCGCCTAAAACAGGTCGTAATCTCTTCATGTTAAATACCACTCTTGAAGACCTGTATAATTCAGTTGACCAAAATAAAGCTTATTACAATCTAATCAACGACAATTTTGAATCATTTAGAGGGAAGCAGATTTTTATGATAGATGAACACAAATTCAACAACCAATTAGCAGAAACGATTAAAAAGTCGGAACCGAAGAATTTCGAGTATTTAGTATGGCAAACAGACCATTCGTTTACCAACAAAAGAGTTGCATTAATGAAAAGACTTGTGGAGTTTTTGAACTTGTAAGCAGCGTACAACATGAACTGTGCATAAAACCAAATAAATCTTAAGGTTTTTGTGAACAGAAATTTGGTTGATATATAGTTCCTTTTTTTGCCACTGCAAATACTTGTTTGAGCAACTTATTCATCACTGCTATTAGTGCTTGTTTACCCGTTTTACCGTTTGCTTTTAGCCGTTCGTATAACGCCCTGCAGGCCGGGTTGGTTAGCTTGGCATTCATGGCACACATGTATAGCACATCACGCATGGCCTTTCCTCCTTTTTTGTATATGCGCCCACTTCCTTTTATACTGCTGCCACTGCTGTACTCGGTGGGGCTTAAGCCCGCATAACTGATTAGCTGCCGATGGTTTTTTGTATTTCTAAAGCCCTGGGTAAATATGATAAGCATGGCCGTACCCCGTTTGCCTATCCCTTTTACACTGCTGATACTTTTGTGCTGTTGTGGCTGCCATTCTTTTAACAGTAGTTCTAATTTTTTTTCTAAAAGCTTTACTTCCTTTTCCAACTGAGCTTTTACTTTCTGCAATGATTTAATGGTGTCTTTGCTGGGAACTGGCAATAGCTTCAGGCTGTGCAATTGATTATTAAACCGCTTGATCTGCTCGGTGTATTCCCGGATGGTGTTATACAACTGCTTGCTCTCAAAATAAGCACTGTCGGGCATTTCCCAAAAATCAGGACGCTGCTCAATGGCAAACCTACAAATCCAGCCACTATCCTTTTTATCGCTTTTATTGCGCTCTAAATGCATCTGAATATAACGCTTGATGCTGATGGCATTTACCACGCTTAAACGACATCCCTGCTCATGCAGATAAAAAGCCAGGCGAATGAAGTACACATCGGTTGCCTCCATTACAAAATGATAGTTGGCGCCCATGTGTTCCAGAATTTTTTTGAACCCAGCGTTGTTGTTACCCACCATGTAACGTCTTAATATGAGTTTTATATGATGTTTTCAATCTACCCTCTTAGCGGCAGTAATATAATTATTTGTGTACCCAATGCTTCACCATTTTCTGAAAATTTATCAATAATATCTAAAACTATATTAGTGTGATACTGCTTTAAAATATCCAATCTTTTTTTATTGGCACTCATAGCAAATGAGCTGTGATTTCTGGTGCTATTTCTGCTAATTTCTAAGCTTCTTTTTCTCCCTATACCATTGTCATCTATTACCACTTTAAGATGCCCGTCTTGTATTGTAAAAGCCAGTTGCAGTTGCCTATTGTTTTTTCTGTGTAACAGCCCGTGCTTGATGGCATTTTCTACATAAGGCTGTATTAACATAGATGGAATAGTTATCTTGTCTTTGTTTACATCATCGGCAGTGGTAATGCTGTAAGTAAACGAGTCTTCAAAACGCATTTTTTCCAGAGATAGATAGAGTTGCAGTGCATTAATTTCTTCACCCAGCGTAATATTTTCCTTGGTGCTCATTTCTAAAATACTACGGGTAAGATCGCTGAATTTACTGATGTAAGTACCGGCATTCTTTTTGTCGTTCATGTACACATAACTCTGTATTGTATTCAGTGCATTAAAAATAAAATGAGGATTCATTTGTGCTTTAATGCTGCTGAGTGTTGTTTTATCCAATTCTTTTTCAAGCAATAATTTAGATTCTTTTAATGCCAACTCAGACCTTTCTTTTTTCAACCTTCTTTGCAAAACAAAATAAATAAGTGAAACAGTGGCTGCTGCACAAAGCGCATAAAACCACCAGGTATTATAAAAAGGCGCTACAATTACAAAGGAGAAGCTGCTGATTGGCTTCAACGGGGTAATACCATTGCATACTACATAAAACTCCACCGTATAATTTTGCGGTTTCAAAAAATCCAGGTTTATTTCCCTTCTGTCGGCTGGTAAATGTACTAGGTCTTTATTGTTAATGCTGTATGCAATGTGTGTGTTTACTGCATTGGCGTAGGCAATCAGTGAAAATTGAAAACTGATAAAATTTTCGTTGTAAGGCAGGCTGCTGTTAGCTGTAATTGTTTTACCGGAATTTTCGCTAATAACTTTATTGAGTATGAAGCCTGGTTGTGTAACAGCACCAACGGTATTGTCTTTCGAAAACTGAATTACCGCATTTCCAATGCTGGCATATACTGTTTTTTCCGCAACATAAATGCCTCGTATATTTTCGGCATTAATACCTGCCTGAATATTGTATATGGTAAGCTTATCATTGTTGTAACAAAAAATGGCATCTTCTCCCAATACCCACAATTCATTCTTATACGTTTCAAATTTGTATAAAATGCCGCTGGTTTGGTTTTTTGGGAAAGCGGTTTCGTAACTTTTACCGTTCCATTTTAAAATGCCTTTATCTTTAGATGCCAGCAGCAATTGTCCGTTCCACACACACATGTCTTTTAAAACGCAATCGGGTTCAGGCAATTTTTTTGCAACGGTATAACCGTTTACCATTTCAAAAATGCCGGTATAATTACTGATATAAAATCTATCTGTAACAGCATTGTATTTAATGGTAGAGGTGTGCTCGTTGGAAAAGGAAATTTTGTTTAGTTTGCTGTTGCCGGTTTCTTCGGCAAGTATGTATTGGCTCAGCCAGTGCTTATCGGGCACATTCTGGTATAAATAAATACCTTGGTTGGTGGCTAATACAATGTTGCTATTTACAATGCAGTAATCTTTTATTAGAAAAGGAACGGAGCTTGCACCTATTTGTGTACTGCTACGGGTAATAAATTTTGTTGCATCTGTACTATTTTGCAGTATAAACTTTGTGGCCGTCCAGTTATCGCCACGGTCTTTTTTGATTATATTGTTTTTTGCAAGATCATACTCCAGCACGCTACCATCTTTAGTGCCTAAAAACAGGTTGTTGTTTTTGCCTGTAATGCAACTGATGCTTTGCGATAAGTTATTTAAAATATGTACGCTGAAGTTGGGTACAAACAGCAAACCTTGTCCCAGTGTGCTTATAAAATAATTGCCTTCTTTGGTTTGTTCAACATCGCTAATATCAAAACCGCTGAACATGTAGGTAAAGCTGCTGCCTTTATTTAGCTTATTACGGTAAAACAATCCGTTGGTTGTGCATATCCAGATGGCACTATCTGTTGTGGAAATATAATTGATGGTACTGTTTCTGGCAGGCAGTTTAACATTTATAATTTCGTTCTGGTTGTAAAATTCTATGGTGCCAAAAGCTTTATTATTTACAAAAAAAACATCGCCATTGCTAAAGTGTGTATTAAAATTGGGCTTTTGCGGCAGGCGGTAAAGGATTTTGTTATCACTTACAGCAAACATGGCACCACTATTTTTATAACTAGAGTTCGCTATAAATTTTACAGGTACTGTATTGCTCACTGCAAGTGACACATTTAACGAAACACTTTGTCTGGTATTGGTAACGGCATTAAAAATAAAAAGGCTATCGTTGGTTATGGAGTAAACATCATTTTTATACACTGCGCTTGATGCAAAACCATGCGAATAAGGAATGATGTTGGTAAACCAACGCAGTGAATCCTCTTTTTTTCTGTACAGCACATTATTGAAAGCTTTGCAAAAAATATCACCGTTATCGGTTTCCATAATATTGGTAACCTCGGTAAAGGGCCGCTCTTTGTGATAGTAGTTGGCAAAATGATTGCCATCAAAACTGCTGAGGCCTTTGGAATGTGCTAAGTATAGCAAACCGTTTTTTGCAACATGTAAATTGTAAATATTGTTCGATTGAAGGCCCTTATCGGTAAGGTATTGTATATAATTGGGCTGTACCTGTGCCTGAGCAAAGCAGCGCATTGCCAAAAAAAGCAGTATAATTAAATAGTTGCTATGCTTTTTAAACAAGCTGTTTCATTTTTTCAATCAGTAAATCTATTTTATCGGTACTAAGCATTGCTTTAAGGCTATGTTCTAAAAATATTTCGCCTTCAGCCCGGTTAAATTCGGTTACATACTTTAAGTTAACAATATTCGATTTATGGCTTCTGAAAAAATTAGGCAACCCGCTTAACGTTTCTTCAAAATATTTTAAATTTTTGCTGCTGGTAATTTTTTCATCATTCTTTAAATATAACCTGCAATATGATCCATCAGCTTCCAGCATGGCAATATCTTTTACTTTGATAAAACGGGTAACACCGGTAAGGTTTACCACAATGCACTTATCATTAGCATCGGTACTTCCTTTTAAATTATCCTGTAATGTTTTGTAGTTAACCAGCCTGTTTTTTTCTTCCGCTTTAAAAATACGTTCTACGGTTTGCTGCAGCATATCTGGGTTTATAGGCTTTAATAGGTAATCGGCAGCCGATAATTTAAAAGCCTGTATAGCATACTCACTATAACCGGTGGTAAATACAATATCAAAATTCACTTCTTCTTCATTAAAAAAATCAAGAATGCTAAGGCCGCTGTGGCCTGGCATTTCAATATCTAAAAAAACAATATCGGGGTTGTGTTTTTTAATGGCTTTAATGCCGTTTGGTAAATCATCGCACTCGGCCAGTATGGTTACATTGGGCGCTACATCCTGTAAAACATTGCGTAGTAATGCCCGGGCCATATTCTCATCGTCTATTATTATGCAGGTTTTTGTCATGTGCTGGTTGTTATTTGTGCAATTATGCAAAATAAATGTTTACAGGCTATTATACCTGCCCGGTTTGTAAAACTGTGGATTGAGTTTGTGTGGGTGATGATTGGGGCTGTTTAGCTGGCAGATAATAGGGCAAATAATGTTTGGTTTAGATAGAAATTATTACGGCCAATTTTTTGCTTTTGCAACAAGCCCTCGTTTTCAATATCAGTTAAATACTTTATTGCTGTATTTCTGCTTACATTCAAATCCCTTTCTATAAATTCAATTTTTGTGTAAGGGTATTTAAACAGGTTGCTCAATAAATCCTGACTATAAATTTTGGGTAATTTTGTTTTTAAAATATTTTTAAACCGTTGCATCTCGTCTTTTATCCCTGTAATCATAATGATGCTTTCTTTGGCGGTTTCTTCAATGCCCTGCAGCATATACAATATCCAGTTTTCCCATTCATTTGTTTCTCTTACCTGTTGCAGCAATTTATAATAATCTGCTTTGTGCTTTATAAGGTAGCTACTTAAATATAATATCGGTAAATGAAGCAGGTCTTTCTGCACTAAGTACAAAATGTTTATTATCCTACCAGTACGCCCATTACCGTCGTAAAAAGGATGTACGCTTTCAAACTGGTGATGAATGATTGCCATTTTAATAAGCGGATCCAGATCAGAAATACTATCATCATTAATAAATTGCTCCAGGTTTTGCATCAGCTGCACAATGGTATCATAGTCTTGTGGTGGACTATATACAATTTCACCCGTTCTGTCGTTTAACAATTTTGTTCCTTCAAGCTTTCTAAAGCCGGCATTATTTTGTTCTAAGGTTTGTTGTATTTCTAAAATGATATTATTGGTTAGCAGGTTGTTTTTCTTTACCAGTTCAAATCCTCTTTTTAATGCGGCGGCATAAGAGTGAATTTCTTTTGTACTTGCTGAGGCTAATTCGCCAGAAAACAAATTAGATTGATACACTTCTGCAATGGTACTTATGATATTTTCTATAGCACTACTCTCTCTGGCCTCTCTTAACGTGAGTGTTTCTATTAATATATTTTGATTAGGAATGCTTGTTATAAGCCCTTTCAACTCTGCCAATGCAGCCCTTGAAGTGGTTAATTTTTTAAGTATCGGAACCGATTGTACATCAATTTGTAGCGGTAAAGTGTCCATTTTGCAAAATTTGTAAGCCAAATGTAACCAATTTTTCACCATTTTCTGGTTATATTAAAAAAACGTAACCAGTTTTTTGCCATTTTCTGGTTGTATTAAAATAAGATAACCAATTTTCGGGCATTTTCTGCTTATCCGGTTATTTTATTAAACATCGTCTTGCCAGTATTTAAAAAAAACTCCCACAAACCAATTTACCGGTTTTACAAAGTGGTTAACCAACTATACAAAGCAGGCAAAATGCAGCAAAATGCTACTGATACTTTTGCTTCATCAAAATCAACAAACCTTAAATACAACTCATCAAACCAAAATTTAAAACAATGAAAAAGCTTTTGATTGCTATAGCTGCAATAACAATTACAGCAACCAGCCAGGCACAACTGGGCGGCTTACTTAAGAAAAAAGATAAAACCACAGATAATGTTACCGAAGCGGCAAATGCAACAGCAGAAGATGAACCCGGAACCATCTTTGGCAATTATTATTTTAAAGTGATACATGGTGTAAAAGCAAGGCCTGTACCTGCTTACGACTCTTACAATGTAGAACAGAGCTTACCTAAAAAAGGCACAATTGCCATTAAGCGTGTAGAAAGTGGAAAAGATGAAGTAGTAATGCTTGCATGGGGAGGCGAAAACAGGAGCTGCTACAGTTATAAAAATAATGTTTGTGGTGCCTGTGCCCAAACCAATGCGGCTGGTTTTGTAAGATACCGTGCGCTGGATTATTTTGATGACCCGGCAAAAGCAAATGCAGAAGCACAGTCTGCCTGGTTTGTAAAAGGTGATATCAGTTCGTTTGCAGATGGTATTTTGTCTATTGGAAATATACAGGATTTTGATTTCAGGGGATTGATTATAATGAGCAAAGACAAAAGTAAACTGGATGCGGTAACATCTGAAAATGTAAAAGACCTGGCAGCTACTGCACACAACAATTACAAAGAAGCTTTAAAAAACGGCGATAAAGGAAAGCCAATGCCAAAACCCGGTAATGCATTTAATGCACCGGTTTATGCAAACGCAAAAGCTGCTGCTGTGGCTGCTGCAAAAACATGGCTGGCTGGTAAAGGCTACACAAACCTGGAGCCTGTATATGCTTACGAAATGGCCAACGGTACTGAGTTTGCCATAGTAAAAGATAATGCCGGCAACCAAACAGCACGGCAGGTACAATTTTTTGTGGTATGCAAAAACAAAGAGATCGGCGATAAAAATGATCTGAATACTTACAAATTCAAAACAAAATTTATTGCCTTTCCTACAACGATAAGAGAAGATGGCAGCGGCACCAGTTTTAGTGGGAAGTATTATGCTACCATTATGGGTTTTGGCGTGCCGATACTGGATACAGAAAATGCCATGATGTATAAATAATATTCAACCTTAAATAAAATAACAAACCAAAAATTAAAACAATGAAAAAAATAACAACCGCATTTTTATTTGTACTGGCTTTATGTGCCAGCCAGGCAAATGCACAGTTTTTTAAAAAGCTAAAAGAAAAAGTTAACGAAGGAAATCAACAACAAAGTTCCTCTTCAGGTTCAACATCTAAGTACGGTTATAAAGAACCGGAGAAAATAAAATCAGATTTAACGATTTTGGGGAAATACCACAGTTTAACCATTAGAGGAAAGTCAACTTATCAGGTAATGCCCATTTTTGAAGTGGAACTAATTGATGATTCTAGAAAAAATGATGACGGTTCACTAAGATTATTTTTAAAAACTGTTTATACAGAAAATGGAAGAACTGGATCTGGAGAATTATTCAGAAGAGAAATTACAAAAGACCAGGTTTATTTTGATGATAATGGAAATGAAAAATTCTTGATGAAAATTGACGACAATACACTTGTTGTGGTGCAGTTGGATAGAAAAACCTGGGATAAATTAACCATCAACGACTGCATTATGATGGAAATTTGGTCGAAAGACAAATCGGTTTTAGAGAAAATAAAAGCAAAAGGCGACCCCTATAAATATACCGAAGATGCAGTATTGACAAGCTATGTACAAAAAGCTTTAGACATTAATAAAGCAAAAGAATCTGCTAAAGATGGTGATAAATTAGCTGCACATGAGCAAGCTAATAAATACGCAGAATTGCCCGAGGTTTCAAAATTTCAGCCAGCTACTGCTAAAAAAGCAATGCCAGAAGTAGTTAAAAAAGCAATGGCAAAATACCACGCTGATGTTGAAGTGTTATATTATTATTTAGGATATAAAAAGGGCTTTTCAGCCGAAGATAATAATTGGCAAATAATCAAAGAGGCACGCAGAAACGATTTAGGATTAGATAAAATTGTTACAAAAAGAGCTATAACATTAACAGTAGTATCTAAAAACACAAGAGGCGAACATTATTATACTGTTTTTCAAATGTATGAAGATGTGGTACCTGGAGTTATGGATGGATCTAAGTTTACTGGAGAGTATTATACCACTTCTGCTGGAGCAACTTATGGTATTCCAAAAGCAATTGCTATGGCTAATAAAGGCAAATAATTACACCTCTTCTTCTGTTGTTTAAGGCATTTTGCCTTAAACAATGGGAGGATTTTAAAACTTAAACTACACAATCATTTTTATGAAAAGAATATTAACAGCAGCAATTGCCTGCTTACTTTTTACCGGCATAAGCCATGCACAAAAAGCAAAGCCTGTTGCAGCAAAAAAAACAACTAGTGCTACCAAACAAACCAGCCCTGCAAAGGTAGCTGGCACTTACAGCACCGACCTTGGAGAAGATAATATTGTATTTACTACCAGCAATGATAACCCAACCAAATTGACTTATACCATTTCAGAAGTTGAGTTCCCCATGATATATGATGAGGTACTTACTAAAAAAGCAAAAGGCAAACTGGTTTTCAGGCATACAACTATGGATGCGTATTACCTGCTTGAAATTGCACCGGGCGTAATGGTGCATCTTTTTAGTACCAGCGGATTAAATTTTGATGGTACCGCCATGCTGCAATATGTGCTGTCTAAAAACAAAGCCGATTTAAGCAAGTACAAATCGGCCGATATTAGAAAATCACTAAACCTGTAAACTTAAAATGAGGAAACAATTATTTGTTGTAATAAGCTTGCTTTTTTTTAGTGTGGCTGCAACAGCACAAACCAGCATTAAATGGAAAGACAGCACCATTACTTTTACAGGCACCAAAGTAAGCCAGAGTAATATTGTTGCAAAGGGAAACGCAGCGGCCATGCTGCAGGAATTTTATTACTGGTTTGATAAAGCTGCCAAGCAACACATTGTGCACCTTGTAAAAACCAATATAACTGCACAAGGCAAACATATCTATCTTATTTACAAATACCTTATTCCGGCGGCAGCCATTACTGCCAGCGATTTAAAAGTTGAAACTGCCGAAAATGATGCTTACGAAGGCGGTGGCTTTTTGTATGTAACCCTTAAATGTAAAGATGATAAGGATGATATTACCACTTACGAAAAGGGCAGCCATTTTTACGATTTTGACAACGAAAGTAAAAGCAACGAAATGAGTTTTGAAGCCGGCATGAATGACAAAGCCGCTTTAGAAAAAATTATTCAGCAAATTAAAAGTAACAAATAAATCAAACACAAAAAACATCAAGTATGAAAAAGATCTTATTGGCAAGTCTTGCCTTTGCAGCAATTACCACAACCGTTATTGCAGGCAACACAACAAACAGCAACGTTATTGTTAACGCAATTCCCTTTGGCGAAAAAGTAAAGGTAAAACTGCAGAACAAAGGCGATGATAAAATTGAAATTTTTTACCAGGAAACTGCCGGCTCTAAAAGTTTATCAGGTGCTACTATCAACCAGGGTTCAACCATTACCATTAATGTAGAGCCGGGCTCACAAGTGTTTTACAAAGTAAAAGGCAGCAAAGGGCCGTTGCTGTTGACTATTACTGCTGATATGAACAATACTACACAAATTATAAAACAGTAAGATGAAAAAATATTTAATTGCATTCGTAGTTTTATTATCATCTTCTGTATCTGTGTTTGCCCAGGACAGCCGTGAAGGAACACCACAGGAGAAAGCCACCCATGCCAAAAATGTAAAGGGTATAATGGGGAGCTGGAAAACAACCGCTACTGAAATTAAAATTGTAGAGCCTGAGCTAAAAGCCAAACAGGCAGATGTGGAAGCTGTTTATAAAAAATTATTTGGTACTGCCTTGTGGGAGTTTGCTCCCAATGGCCAGTTTGCTTTGGTAACATCGGGCAGTGATGTGGAAGAAAAGGGAACTTTTTTAATAACCGCCCAGTTTTTAACCTTGTATTTGACCGGCAAAACCTATCGCTGCTTAATGAAGGTAGAAGATGATGGTAAACTGATTATTCACTTTCCCATTACAGAAAAATCTGTCTATGGATTGCAATTACAAAAGTTGAATTAAAAGGTAAAAATTAGTCAACCCCATAATAGCTAAGCAAACTGATAACAACAGTTTGTTTTTTTGTGATTGCTAATATTTTGAAAAACAAAAAAAGATTAGGCGTGTCAATAGTAAAAGATGGAAATATAATTTTAATAAGCTTGGCATACCTTCGCTCAGCCGCATTACGGGGCAAAAGGAACACAAAATACTCATACTTAACAAATACCTGTCCGTTAGTTTTTACACTTCTGTTGTTTTCTCGAATTTATAATTAGTCTTTGTTGTGTCTTGAGAGCCAACCAGTACCCTTCATAAAGGCCAACAAATGAGTTTTATAAATTGCAATTTGTCATACTTAATTCCATGTTTGTATAAAATCGGACTCTAAATTTCAAGCGCATTGCCTATCTTATAACATTAGATCTCACAGGCTTCCTCTTCCACACACAATTTATTATTACTGTAAACAAAATAACCCCCAATGCCCCAATAGGATTGAGCCAGAGAAATCCCAATTTTAAATGACCTGCCTTTGTAAGAAAGAAGATGAATAATACCAGCAACTCCGTTACAATGGCTGCTATAAAAACCACCGTGCCATTGGTTATTTTTTTTAAAAGAAAAGCTACCAGAAAAACACCCAATATCACTCCATAAAATAAAGAGCCTAAAACATTCACGGCTTCTATCAAACTATTGCCCAAATCGTAAGCAAACATGGCTACAATAATGCAAAACACACCCCAGCCAAAGGTGTACCATTTTGAAAGCCGGTATTCATATTCACTGTCAGCTGGCTTTTTTGAAAATCGTTTATGAAAATCTATCATGGTACTGGAAGCCAAAGAATTTAATGCAGCTGCAATGCTTCCCCATGATGCAAGAAAAATAATGGCTATTAACAAACCCACTAATCCCGCAGGTAAATAATCTACTACAAAGCGAAGAAAAATATAATTGGTATCCTTAGTGTCCTCGCCGGGTATCGCTTTTTTTATAACATCCTTATATTCTTTTCTGGTGGCTGCTGCCGAGGCATTTGCCTGTTTTATTTTTTGTTCAAGCACATTCGCTGCTTCCACATTCCCCGATTTTTTTTGCACCGTAAGCTCCTGTTGATAACCGGGAATTACTGAAAATTCCTTTTCATATTTAGTTTCAAGTTGGGCAAGTTCACTATGATACACTGTTTGATGTGCTCTGTCCGCCAGCGACAGATTGAAAAATATGGGTGCCCCTTTGAACTGATAAAATGCAAAAACCAAAACACCAATCAGTAATATCAGAAACTGCATCGGCACTTTTACAAAACCATTCATGATGAGACCCATCCTGCTTTCTTTTAAATTTTTTGCAGTGAGATATCGCCCTACCTGACTTTGATCGGTGCCAAAATAGGATAAGGCCAAAAAGAAACCACCAATGATGCCGCTAAAAATATTGTATTGATCGCCCCAGTTAAATTTTCCATTGGTAAATCCGGTGGTGATGACATTTATTTTACCTGCACTGCCACCCGATTGTAGTGCATCTACAAAGGCTACGCCAGTGGGCAATAGCTTCACCAGCATATATGCCGCTATAAACATGCCGCTGAAAATAATAATGAGTTGCAACTGCTGCGTATAGGCCACTGCCTTTGCACCACCGCTGATGGTATATATTATCAGTAACCCACCCATAAACAAGTTGGTCCAGTAAATATTCCAATCCAGCAAAGAAGATAAAATAATAGAAGGTGCAAATACACTGATGCCTGTTGACAAACCTCTTTGCAATAAAAACAGAAAGGATGTTAACGATCTTGTTTTATTATCAAAACGATTTTCAAGATATTCATAAGCTGTATAAACTTTCAGCTTGTTGAATATGGGAACAAAAAAGATACAGATAACTATCATGGCAATAGGCAGTCCAAAATAATATTGCACAAAACGCATCCCATCATCATATGCCTGCCCGGGTGCGGTAAGAAATGTAATGGCACTGGCCTGTGTACCCATAATGCTTAATAAAATCAAACCCCAGTGCATACTGCGGTTGGAAAGAAAATATCCATCCAGATTGTGTGTAGTGCGGCTGCGATAGAGTCCATAACTAATAATGCCCAGCAGGGTAACGATAAGCACTATCCAATCTAACTGACTCATTTAAGCTTATTGAAATCTTTTTGTAATAAAATAAAATAAAACAATAAGCCCCAGCAAAACCAGCAGCACCAACATGTACCAACCTGTCCAAGATTTAAAAAATGGAGCCTTATCGTTGTCTTCTGTATTCATTGAAAATTTTCAACTAAAAAATACGATTTCATTTTCGCACCGAACGTAACCAGCCGGTAAGCACAATTGTAATTCCCAAAACCAACCCTATTAAAATTCCAACTCTTATTTTCTTTATTGCCAGCCCCAAAGCCAATCCCAGTACAATTGCAAATATGAAAGACATTTCAGCCCTTCGTGTATCCGGCTTTTTATTTGTCGTCATCAGAACGCTTTCTTTTTGTTTAATGCAATAATATTGGCCAATAACCGATAAGCACCCGGCACACCGGCGGGCAGTTCTCTAAAAAATACAATACCAGTATAGGTAAACCAACCCTTCCCATATTTTGCTACTATCAAACTTCCATCATCCGATTTTTCTCCGGGGTCGGCCATCCCAATCAATTTTTCAAATTTACCTTCAGTATCCTTTGCATGATAAATACTTCTTTCCTGTATCCAACCTTTAAAATCAGCATCAGTTATTTTATTTGGGAAATTAAACACCGGATGTTCAGGGTTTAAAAAATTTACAGTTGCATTTTCATCCGTTACTCTGGTTCGAGTAATATCAAATGGATATGGCCCTATTTTGGCCTTTACCGGGCCAATCTGATTGCTGGTATTGTATTGCACAATCAGGTTACCGCCCTCTTTTACATATTGCATTAGTTTATCGTAGTACCTGTTCATCCATTCATGTGTGTTGTATGCCCGCACACCGGTGAGGATGGCATCAAACTGAGATAAATTATTTTTTGCTAATTCTTTTTCGCCAATCAGAGTTACATCATATCCCATCTGCATTAGCGCTTCAGGTACCTTATCGCCAGCCCCCGCTATATAACCTATTTTCTGCCCATAGGTTTTTAAATCTAATTTTTTGTTGGTTACAGTCGCTCTGTTGAAATAAGTAATGTCAGGTATATGATCATACTTTATTTCTTTCAAGCCCACATGGTAAACATCTTTTCTGCCATTGTTAGCATCAGCAGCAAAAAAGTATTGGTTATCCTCATTAGCATTAATTGAATAATTTACAGTTACTGTTTTATTTTTTTCTTCAAATAAAATTTCTTCTGTATCAAATTTTATTTTGAACTCAGCAGGATGCTCAACCCCGGCGCCCAAAAGTTTGGTCTTAAAATTTTTCTTCTTCCCCGTTAAAGTGAGCACACCCTGTACAAGGTTACTATTCTTTGTCATTTTTATATTTTCATCCGGCGCTATCAGTACTGGTGGTATTACTACAAGTGGCTGATATAATTCGCCATGCACCGGATCGGTGTACTTATATTTTACAGCTTTTTTGAAATGCAAAGGCAGGTCGTAAATTTTTATTTCAAAATCGGCAACATAAGCAGGATCTACATCCGGCTGACCTATTTTACGAGGGTCGGCTACATTGAAATATCCTTCTGCTTTTTGCTTATCCAACCAATAAGGTTGAGTGATTGATTTTTTTGAAGGAACAAAAAAGGTTTTTGAAAAGGAAAGATTTTTATTTTTTGAGAGCGATTGGCTAAAAGCAGAATCAAATTCATCCACTGAAATATTACTGAATACCGCATCAGCACCCAAACGATTATTTAATGTGAAATTTATTTTTACAGAATCGGTTTGTACAGCAAAATGTTCTTGCGTTGTTGCCTCTATAAATAATCCACTGCATTGAACAATCAGATCCTTTACTTCACCCAGTTTTTTATTTCGCCAATCACAATCAGGCATTGCACTTATTTGATGATACAGTTGTGTTAATGCTTTTACCGATTTTTCAGGACGCAAGAAATCAAATCCTGCGGCAAGATTATCTATCAATGCGGCTATGCCATCACTGCCGGGCACACGGCTCCAGCTTAAATCAACACCTTCCATCAAGTCCGTTTCCGGAGTACTTCCTTGTGTAGCTTTAAAATATTCAAGCGACTCACCACGGGAAGCCGGCACACCAAAACCCTGACTCTTATGTTGACTTCTGCTTTCTGCTGAAATTTCACCATAGCTTTTTCCAAGCAACGGGCTATATCCGCCTACATCTATTTTAAATTGATCGGGACGGGTTGTATTGGTAGTACCAAAACTAAATGTATTCCATAATACTCTTTTTACCTGCCAAATATTTACCCCGTTACTCAGTTGCTCTGGAAACCGATTGGAATCTGCAGCTGCACTAAATGCTTCATTGGCAAGAATAGCAGAAGCAGTATGATGACCGTGTCCTCCCTCTCCTGTTGTTGGAAAACGGGTGATGATAACATCCGGCTGAAATTTTCTGATTACCCACACTACATCACTCAATATTTTTTCTTTATCCCATTTAGTAAAAGTTTCTTCAGGACTTTTTGAATAACCAAAATCATAAGCCCGTGAAAAAAACTGTTCCCCTCCATCAATTCTTCTTGCTGCCAATAATTCTTGTGTTCGTATCAACCCCAGATCAACACCTTGCTCGTCGCCAATCAGATTTTGACCACCATCACCACGGGTAAGCGATAGATATCCGGTGCGATACAATTTGTCTTTTGATAAAAAAGCTATCAATCTGGTATTTTCATCATCAGGATGTGCGGCGATGTATAGAACTGAACCTAATACATTCAGCTTTTTTATTGCTTGATACATTTCTGCGGAAGTCCAGCTTTGTGGTGCTTGCGCAAAACTGATCTTACTTAAAATTGTAATACAAAATAACGAGAGGAATAAACGTGACATAGGCAAATTTATTCAGCGAATATAAGTGTAATTGATAGCTGTAAAGAACCATTCCTATAAAATAACAGTTCATTTTTCAAGTCCATCAATTGCCAACCATAAACAGGGCATTGCAAAACAACAATTTTCCGTTCTCCCAAAAATTGCGGAATAATATATTATCTGCTAAATAAATTATCTGACCTCCGCCCAATGGCTGTGCACCAAAAATCATTCCGTCTTTCAATTTGCTTTTTAGACTACTTCCTACAAAACCGGCTACCTGATTATCTCTTTTTATCACACCTACATTCCATCCACTTTTCAAGAATTCATACATCCTGCTATCCTGCTTCATTGTATAATAATAATCGGGATAGCCAAAAGCCATCGGATGTGTGTTATCTAATTCCACTTTAAATATAGTACCGGGCACAAAACTCTTTAAACCCTCTCTTTCCCTGTCTTCATATCGGCGCAAAGAACTATAAGAATTTTTTTCTTCCGATTTACCTGCACTGTCAGCTCCTTTTTTTTCACTAAGCCCCCAGTTTAGTCTTGATAAACTGCCGACAGCCCCTTCAATGGCAATTAATTTGCCGCCATTGCTTATCCAATCACGTAATTTTTCAGCATCGGATTTTTCATCTAGAAATGAATACCTGCCCGAGGTCATCACAATAACATTGTAATCATCCCACTTTACATTTTCAAAATCATCAGCATTAATAAGTGAAACAGGATATTTTATTTCATGATCAAAGAAATACCAGACTTCGCCGAGATTATTCGGGTTGACGCCTTCGCCGGCAAGCACAGCCACTTTAGGAGATTTAATTACTTTTACTTTTTCACTGCCAAAATCAAATCCTTTTTCAACCATTCCTGTACTTACAGTGGTCGCTTCCAGTTTATTTTCATTTATCACTTTCGTCACTACTTCATTCAGCTTATTGCCAAATTTTTCATTGCCTTTTTTCAAAAGAATTAATGAACCTCTTTCAAATTTTTTACCGCCAGACTCAAAATCTGTCTCGGAAAAACGAACTCTTACTCCCTGCTGCAACAAACTGCTTAACGCCTTTGCACTGCGTACTCCCTGCCAGGGTAATACATATCCATAAGCATCAGGTAAACTATTAAAGACCCATTTTTGATCGTCATCCTGTCCGTATTCAAGACGATATTTAGATGCATAAGCATCCAATCCAAATACATACGGCAACGACCAGGCCGTTATATCGTAAGTGGCGGAATCTACCAATTGTGTTTTGGGTTCAAACAATACTTTGACCATTGCACTGTGTGGCTGCTGTGCGGGTATAATGATATCATTGTTGTTGCCGCCAAATAATTCCTCATGTCCGGAAAAATAATGATAGCCTGTCATCAAACCACGGGTTGAACCGGAAACAACTTCATACCGAATGGCGTTTTTATTCAATAAATCTTTTAATGCATCAATTCTTTGCTTTGCCGACTCGCTATATTTTATCAAATAAGATTTATACTCCCCCACTCCGGTGCTCACAGCATCATTAAAATATTTTCTAAATTCTTTGATCAGTTTTCCGGCATTGAGTGAGGCTGCTTCAATAGTGCTTAACGAAGTAGTGAAATGATGTGTTGCCCTGTTGAGCAGGGTTAATGTATCACCTTCCTGTGTAATGACAGCCGTTCCACTTGTGCTATGACCGGCTTGTTCGTATGTCATACCTATAGCGCCATTATAAGTAGGATATGTATCGCCATAAGAAGGATAAAGCAGGTCAAAATATTCTTTGGTAAAATATAACCAACCATTTGCATCAAAATATCTTGCATTATTCTTTCCTACAATTTCCTGAAATTCTCTTTGCCATTTTGTTATCACATCATGATAGGGTTGTGCTGCAGGAGCAAAATAATATGGACTGTTGATGCCCTGCTCATGAAAATCAACATGTACCTGTGGAAGCCATTCCTGATAAACTTTTACTCGCTGCCTGCTTTCAACCTGTGTTTGCCAGGCCCAGTCGCGGTTCAAGTCAAAATAATAATGATTGATTCTTCCTTCAGGCCAGGGTTCATTATGTTCTCTGGTTTCTGGCAAAGCATTGGGTTGGGTGCCCACCATTCCATTATACCAGTTTACATATCGGTCTCTGCCATCAGGATTTACACAAGGGTCAATTATTACAATTGTATTTTTCAACCATTCTTTTGTTTTTGAATTTGCAGGATCTGTCAAAGCCCACAAAGTCATCATCGCTGCTTCAGATGATGAAGCCTCGTTGCCATGCACATTGTAACTTAACCACACTATTGCAGGTGCCTTTTGTTCATCGGGCATTCTTTTGTCTTTTGCAACATTTGCAAGCCGCATATTATTCATTCTGATTTCATCCAATGAAGCGATATTTTCTTTTGAAGAAATAAAAGCTAAAAGCAGCGGACGTCCTTCATTTGTTTCTCCATAGTTTTCCAGCTTTACATTTGTTGAAGACTGTGCAGCTACCTGTTCAAAATAGTTGACAATTTTCCAATGTGGTGTATAGCGGGCGCCCATTTTGTAACCCAGAAAAGCCTCAGGCGATTTCAACTGTGCATTGATAAAAAACACATTGAACAAGCAGATTACAAACAACATTCCTTTCTTTCTCATAAAATAAATTGAAGCGGCAAATTACGTAATCCTGAGAGTCAATAACGCACAATTATATTAATGGCATCTAAAGATTCGCAAGAAATTATTTATCTTTCATTTGAAAATCAAATTCATGAGAAAGTATTATCAATATTATTGTCTGGCAGCGCTGCTCTTTTTTTCCTGTAATGCTACAAAGCAAGCAACACAGCAATCCATAAACATCAACCCCTATCAGTATTCTGGCAATAAAAAAATTGTTGCGAGCAATGGTGCAGTAGTATCGGCCCATCCACTGGCAAGTAAAGTAGGTGTGGAAATATTGAAGCAAGGCGGCAATGCTGTAGATGCTGCTATTGCAACACAACTGGCACTTGCTGTTGTATATCCCAATGCCGGTAACTTGGGTGGTGGAGGGTTTTTTGTAGCCCGCTTGAACAACGGTCAGCTCAAAGCAATTGATTATCGTGAAATGGCCCCTGGCAATGCACACCGCGATATGTATTTGAATAAAACCGGTGACCCACTTTTTGAAAAAAGTCAGGAAGGCCATTTATCAAGCGGTGTACCCGGCACAGTGGCAGGTTTGTTTGCATCCTATCAATACGCCAAACTCCCATTTGAGAAACTCATTCAACCAGCCATTGATCTTGCAGAAAAGGGTTTTTGTATAACTGAAAGAGAAGCAAGATCGTTTAACAACTTACAGGCTGCACTTATCAAATACAATACAGTACTGCCTGCGTTTGTAAAAACAGAATGGAAAAAAGGTGATACGTTGATTCAAATAGACCTTGCAAATACTTTGAAACGCATTCGTGATCATGGACAGGCCGGATTTTATGAAGGTGAAACAGCAAAACTGATAGTTGAAGAAATGAAAAGAGGAAACGGCATCATCAGTCTTGATGATTTAAAAAACTATAAAGCCAAAGAAAGAGAACCGCACAGTTTTAATTACAAAGAATATAAAATTATTGGCATGCCCATGCCCAGCAGTGGTGGGCTCTTATTAAACCAAATGATGAAGATGATTGAAGACCGTAATATTGGTAACATGGGATTTTTATCTCCGCAAGCCATTCAATTAATGACAGAAGTTGAACGCAGAGCTTTTGCCGACCGTGCCCGCTATATGGGCGATGCTGATTTTTATAAAGTACCCGTTGCAGAACTTAGTAGCGACGCCTATTTGAAATCAAGAATGCAAAGTTACAAAGACAACAAAGCAACGCCCAGCAGCGAAATACTTCCGGGAAAAATAGCCGGATACGAAAGCGAAGAGACAACACATCTGAGTGTTTTGGATAAAGATGGAAATGCAGTGGCGGTTACTACCACATTAAACGATTCTTATGGCAGCAAAACCGTAGTAGGTGGTGCAGGATTTTTTCTGAATGATGAAATGGATGATTTCAGTATTAAGCCCGGCACTCCCAATATGTATGGCGCAGTTGGTGGAGAGGCCAATGCCATTCAACCGGGAAAAAGAATGTTGAGCTCGATGGCACCCACCATTGTTTTAAAAGACAACTATCCTTATCTCGTAGTAGGCACACCGGGTGGCACTACCATTCCTACATCCGTATTTCAAACGTTGGTTGACATTCTCGAGTTTAATATGAGTACAGAAGATGCAGTATGGAAAGCAAAATTTCATCATCAATGGTTGCCAGATGAAATAAGCATTGAAAGAGCTATACCTGAAACAACCAGAGAAGCACTTAGAAAAATGGGTTATACTTTAAAAGAAAGAGGACCCATAGGAAGAACAGAAGTTATAAAATTGTTATACGATAAAAAAATTGAAGCAGTGGCTGATGTAAGAGGTGATGATTCGGCTGAAGGCTATTAATGTATATCAGACATTTTTAAAAAAAAAATAAATCTCAAAATGAATATAGGCACCGAATATTTACAGACCGTAATCAGAAGATTCAAATATTACAAAGACCAGGGCGATAAAGTATTTGAACAACTAGAAGAAAAAGATTTTCATTTTGAAGCTAATGCTTCATCAAACAGTATTGCCGTTATTATTCAACATATTTCCGGAAATATGCTTAGCCGTTTCACCAATTTTCTTACAGAAGATGGTGAAAAAGAATGGCGGCAAAGAGATGCTGAGTTTGAAAATCAACATTACAACCGCACTCAATTATTGGATATATGGGAAAAGGGATGGAATTGTCTGTTGCAAACATTAGAATCATTACATCCAGATGATCTTTTGAAAACCGTTTACATTCGCAAAGAACCACTTACTGCAATAGATGCTATTAACAGACAACTGGCTCATTATCCATTGCACATTGGTCAGCTATTATTTATTGGGAAGCTTATTAAAAATGAAAACTGGAAATCTCTTTCTATAGCAAAAGGAAAATCTAAAGCATATAATGACGGGGGAGGAATAAAAGACCCTGCCAAAAAATTCTGAAATTATATATTCCTTGCACAGCTCAAATACATTAATTACTTTTATCGCTTATTTAAGCCACAAATGAAAAAAGCTATTTACATCATTTTAATATTCCTTTTAGCAGGCAATCTAAACGCACAAGTTGAATGGGGAATTTTTGCTGGGCCACAGATAACAGCTGCCCGATACACCATTTTAAATGAGAAACAAAAACAAGATTCAAAATACGGGTTTCATGCCGGTGTAAGTTTGAAAGTGCCGTTTGAAAATAACCTCTATTTTGCTCCCGAGGCTTTTTACAGTTTAAAAGGTTATAAAGTCACTTTCACACAGTTCGTTTATCCGCCAGGGCCAAAAGCCATTAATAATAATACCACCATTCACAGTTTTGAGCTTGCCGCTTTACTTCAGTACGATTTCGGGAAAACACCTGGACATTTCTATATTAAAGCAGGCCCTTCTATTGATCTACAACTTTTCGGAAAAGAAAAATTTGATACTTCAGGCGGCACAGTAGATAGAAAAATGAAATTTTCAACTGATGGCGACTATGGATATTTTGGTGGCAATCTACTATTACAACTTGGATATGAAACGAAATCAGGAATTTTCATTTCTACACAATACACACACGGTGCGGCCAGCATTAATAATGAAGATGGAGGACCAAAAATCAGACATAGGGTTTATGGTCTTACAATTGGAAAATATCTAAATAGGAAAAAGCTGGAAGTGAATACAAAAAATATTGAATAATAAACCCTATTTTTTTACCTATTTCATAAAAATTTAATAAAATTTCTTTCAGCATTACATCCAGCATCATCTTCTAAAGTAGGATTGCCACTCATAACCCATTCCCGCCTTTTGCCAATACATTTTAATAATTGATTAAACGGTTTTGGTATTGAATTTGTCCATAGGTTGCGATTAATTACTTTTACACGCAAATAACTGAGGCTGAAGAGATTTAAAAAAATATTACTCTGGTTTATTGGCTCCTTGCTTTTCCTGCTTTTGGCTGCTTGGATATTTATTCAAACACCATTTGGTCAAAACTGGATTGCCCGACAGGTTACAAAACGTCTTTCTAAAACACTACACACAAAGGTTTCGGTTAAGCATGTTGATTTTTCGCTCCTCAACCGCATGCACCTCGAAGGGCTGATGATTGAAGACCGGCAAGGCGATACCATTTTATATGCAGGCGATGCAAAAGTTCGAATCACCGACTGGTTCATATTTAAAAAAAATGCAGAGCTGAAATATTTCGGTCTGGAAAATGCTTTGGTGAAATTTCAACGCACCGATTCTGTATGGAGACAACAATTCTTATTTGATATTTTGGGTGGATCTTCTTCAGGTTCCGGCAATAAGAAAAAAGAAGGAATGCGGTTCAATCTTAAAAAGGTGGAACTTAAAAATGTTACATTTTTAAAAAAAGATGTCTGGCTTGGAAATGACATGACCATACGTATCGGCAATTTGAATATGGATGCGAGAGATATCAATCTTTCAGCAAAAAAAGCAGACATCAGTTATTTATCAATTGACCAGCCATTTGTAATGATTTATAATTACAAAAAACAAAAACCCCCTTCATTAACTGAAGTAAAAATTTCATCCACAACCATTGATACTTTATTAAAATGGAATAGCGGCGAATGGCTGGTGCATCTTGATAAATTAAATCTCACAAATGGCATTTTTAAAAATGAAAAGCAATCAGAAAAACCGGCAAACACATATTTTGATGGCCGGCATATTGAATTCAACAATATAAATACCGAACTTACCAATATAAACTGGATAAAGGATACCATTACAGCTGCGCTTTCATTAAATACAAAAGAACGCAGTGGATTGGAAGTAAAAAAAATGGAGGCGGCTGTAAAATTTAGTCCGCAGGAAATGGCATTCAATGATCTGGAAATTCAAACCAACCGAAGCACCATCAGGAATTTCTTCAGAATGAGTTATAAGGAAATGGATGACCTTGATGATTTTTTACATGCCGTAAAACTGCAAGGTGATTTTAACAATTCATATATAAGTAGTGATGATATTGCTTTTTTTGCTCCTGCACTTCGTAGTTGGAAAAAAGATTTTCAACTTACTGGAAAAGTTCAGGGCACAATTGGTGCGCTCAAAGGAAGCAACCTGAATGTAAAAACAGGTATTGGAACTTTATTAGATGGCGACATTAGCCTTACAGGTTTACCGGACATAAATGAAACTTTTATTGACTTAAAAGCAAACGATCTGCGCACTACTTATGGTGATGCACTCACTGTCATTCCAGCTTTGCGTCAAATAACAAAACCTGACTTAAGAAAACTTCAAGATATAAGTTTTAAAGGAAACTTTACTGGCTTTATAAAAGACTTTGTAACATTTGGAACTATTCGTACAAATCTTGGCACCGTAAGTACTGATTTAAATATGAAATTTCCTGATGGGAAAGAGCCCGTATATTCAGGAACAATTGAAACTAAAAACTTCAATCTGGGTGTATTATTAGAAAATAAACAGCTTGGCGCTACAGCATTCAACATAAAGGTTTTAGGTAGAGGGTTTAGTTCAGGAAAAAGGAATACAAGCATAGATGGAGATATTGATTTTGTTGATTTTAATGGATACCGTTACCAACACATCAAAGCAAAAGGGAATTTGGATAAAAATCTTTTTGCCGGAATAGTCTCAATAAAGGATCAAAATATTGCTTTTCAAAATTTAACCGGAGCTATAGACTTTAATGAACAAATCCCTGTTTTTAAACTGAAAGGAAATGTGGAGACATTAAACCTGAAAAATCTGGGGATAACAAAAGATGAAATAAATTTTGACGGTAAACTTGATCTCAACTTTAGCGGCAATAACATAGACAATTTTTTAGGTACAGCAAAAATCAGTGCTGCTACATTAACCCGCGACGGCAGACAATTACCATTTGACACGCTAGTGATTGCAACAACTGGTACAGGTCTCAATAAAAAAATGTCGATAGCCTCCAACGAGTTTAAAGCTGATATCAATGGCTCTTATAAATTAAACGAGTTGGCCGATGGTTTTAGCTGGATGTTGCACAAATATTTTCCATCCTATTTTAAGGCACCGGCAGTTGTACCACAAAATCAGGAAATAAATTTCGATATCACTACGTATTACTTTGAGGATTATGCACAGTTGATTCATCCTAAGTTAGGAGGATTTAATAATAGCAGATTTCAGGGCTATTTAAACCCGGGCCAAAATAAATTTTATATGCTTGACAGCATTCCTCAATTCAGTTGGGGAAAATACAGTTTTGACGAAGTAAGACTAGATGCGAAAGGTGAAAACAACCGGCTAGCCTTAAATGGTGAAGCAAGAAATTTTAGACTTAACGATAGTCTGAACTTTCCATTAGTAACTTTTAACATCAATTCCGGCAACGATTCTTCACATATCTCATTACAAACTGGTGCCACACAAGCATTAGAAAAAGCAAATATTAATGCATGGGTGCTTACAGGTAAAGATTCTATAAGTATCGACTTTGAGCCTTCCGAATTTACTGTAAATGGAAAACAATGGACAATAGATCAGGAAGGAAGAATGACATTTAGTAAAGGTAACCCTGTAAGTGGAAGCGTGATATTAAGCGAAGGCGATGAAAAATTGGGAAAACAAAAAATTGTATTTAAGACTATCCCCTCAGGAGAGACAGGAAAAAACAATTTGCAGGCAGTGTTGAGTAATGTTAATCTGGGCGATATAGGCCCCTATTTATTGCCAAAGAATCGTTTGGTAGGCACCATTTCAGGAACTGTAATTGCTGAAAATTTTACGGATGACCTACATATTTACTCTAATGATTTACTTACAAAAGATTTACAATTAGATAATGACTCTTTAGGTGCTGTAAAAACATCTGTTGACTTTAATAAAAAAACAAACGAATTAGTATTTAAAGGCAATACACTCAATCAGGAAAATTATTTAGGGTTTGATGGCAAAGTCATTATTGGCGACCACGAGAAAGCAAAAAACAATAACCTGATTTCTTTAAAAGCGAAAAGATTTCAAATAAAAGTATTAGAACGGTTTCTGGGGAATTTATTTTCGGATATACAGGGATACCTCACCGGTGACATCAGTTTAAAAGGTGAATTTGATGATTTAGCTATTAATGGTAAAGGGAAATTATTTGATGCTGGTATGCGTGTAAATTTTACACAATGCTATTACCGCATAAAAGACACAACCATTAAAATAACTCCTGAAGAAATAAACTTCGACGGCATTGTACTTACTGATACTGTAACTAAAAATCCTGTGTATGTAAGAGGTGGCATAGAGCATCAGTCATTTAAAAACATGTTTTACAATATGGATGTTACCACTCAAAAACCCAACAGCCCGGGTAGGGAGAATAACAAACCAGTATTATTATTAAATACCACCATAAAAGACAACAAACAATTTTATGGCCGTGTATTTGGCACAGGATCTTTTTCATTGCTGGGTCCACAGTCAGAAATGTTTATGGATATTGATGCCGTTGGCCAGGCGTTTGGAAAAGACAGTAGTCATATAGTTATTCCTCCATCCAGTACCCGTGAATCAGGTTCAGCTGATTTTCTTGTTGAAAGAAAATTTGGTAGAGAAATGGCAGACATAGATGCCCCTCTAAATGCTACTAATATTATTTATAATGTAAAAGTAACTGCCACTCCTGCCGTTAATCTGGAAGTTCAGATAGATGAATTAACCGGAGATATTATTAAAGGCAGAGGCAAGGGTACATTAAATATTATTTCGGGAACAGCTGAGCCTTTGCAAATGCGTGGCCGTTTTGATATTGATGAAGGCAATTATCTTTTCACATTCCAATCCTATTTCAAAAAGCCTTTTGAGCTTCGCAAGGGCAGCGATAATTATATTGAATGGAATGGCGACCCATATGATGCCAATATTAACCTCACGGCTGTATATACTGCCAGTAGGGTAAGTTATGCCCCATTAAAATCAACATTGGTAGCATTAGATAATAAAGTTGCCAATGCTTATAGCGATGTATATGTTGTAGCTAAACTTACCGAACATCTCTTTAGCCCAAAAATTGAATTTGGACTGGATTTTCCTACTACCAGTGCTGCGGTAAACGATCCTGGTCTTGCTTTTGGTTTACAGCAATTACAAAAAAATGCAAATGAATTACAAAAACAAGCTACCTATCTGGTGGTGTTTGGCTCCTTTGCACCTGTGGAGTTAACAGCTAAAAGTTCCATACAGGAAATTACAAACAGTCTTTCAGGGATATTTTTTGGGGTTATTAATGATCAGATTAAAAAAGTAATCACAGGTATCTTCAATTCTCCAAAATACACTGTCAATTTTAATAGTTCAATTTATAACAGAAACGTTCTGGATCAGGATGTGGGACTCAATATTGGTAGCGATTTAAATCTTTCAATTGGACGTTCCTTTTTAAATGACCGTATTATTATTTCTATGGGCGGAACAGTTGAAGGTCTTAGTCTGGGACAAACATCCTCAATTCAACAAGAAGCTCAGGGCCTATTCAATGCCAATGTGGAAATTTTATTAAATCCATCAGGAACTTTTAGAGCCAATTTATTTTTCAGACAAAACACAGACTTCCTGACAACTACAAGTTCGGGTCCGGGACGTGCCAATAAATGGGGGGCAGGAGTGGCATACAGAAAAGACGCAGATAAATTCTGGAGGCTTTTCTTTAAAAAAAGAGCAAAAAAGTCAGCAAAAAAGCCCGAAAATCTACCAATTGAGAATCTTGATATTAAAAATTAATACTCAACAGCATCAAATAAAAAATTAGGTATTCCCCTATTCGCTGTTTAAAAAATAAAAAACGATATACTTTCCAAAGGATGTATTATTTGTAAAAATAAGGGGGCAGCAAAATTGTATATTTAAATGTCATTATAAAGCCTTATTTTTCAGGCACAAATTGTTAATATTTGCCTATTTTTAATCGAGAATTATTCCTTTTCTTTGCAACCGAAAACCAAAAATTATGCTTAAGAGAATACTCTTCTTCTTTGCTTTGACCTTGATGGTCAGTCCGTTGTTATTTGCGCAAGTAACAACCTCATCTCTGAACGGTACGGTAAAAGGCGGAGCCAATGGCACTGAAACACTTACAGGTGCTACAATTGTTGCGACGCATTTGCCAACAGGAACTAAGTACTCTACTACCAGTAAAGGTGGTGGTAGTTTTAGTATTCAGAATATGAGACCCGGTGGTCCGTACACAATTGATATAACTTATGTTGACCACAAACCAGTAACTTTTACTGATGTCTATCTTCAATTGGCTGAGTCGTTTATTTTAAACTCTACCATGGAAAGAAAAGACGCTTTGACAGAAGTAACTGTCTCTGCAACCACCAGAAGAATCAGTGTATTGAACCCCAACAGAACTGGTAACATTACCAATATCAGTTCTCGTCAAATTGGAATTGCACCTACTATCAACCGCAGTTTAAATGATTTGACCCGAATGACACCCGAATCAAACGGTCAGGCAATTGGTGGTGGTAATTATCGTCAAAATAATTTTACTATTGATGGATCTGATTTCAATAACAGTTTTGGTATTGGTGGTAATCTGCCTGCAAACGGTGCACCTATTTCTTTAGATGCCATCGGCGAAATTTCTGTTAGCATCAATCCTTATGATGTTCGCCAGTCAGGTTTTATAGGTAGTTCTATAAATGCAGTTACAAAATCCGGTACTAATAAATTGACTGGATCCATTTATAAATACTTCAGAAATGAACGTTTCCGTGGTCGTAAAGTTGAAAAAACTTATTTCAACCGACCTCCTGAAGAATTCAGTCAATGGGGTGTAAGTTTTGGTGGCCCATTGGTTAAAAACAAATTATTCTTCTTCGTAAATTTTGAGTCTGAAACCCAGCCAAAATCATTACAAACAAGATTTGCAGCAACAGCAGCCAATCCTTATGGTAGTAATACAAGTGTAGCCAGACCTACAGCAGACTCATTAAATTATATCAGCAATTATCTTTTATCTAATTACGGTTATGTAACCGGACCATTTGATAATTACACACCTGATATTACTCGTAAGAAAATTATGGCCCGGATAGACTGGAACATCAGCCGCAATCATAAATTTAATATTCGTTATAGCCAGGTTGAAGGTGGTGAGCCTAGCCCTCCAAGTACTTCAGTAGGTGGAGCTGGAACCGTTTCTGGTACAACAGCCAACAGACAGGCTATTACTGCCCTTTGGTTTAAAAATTCAAATTATTTCCAAGGTGCCAATTTCTATTCATTCGCCGGTGAACTGAACTCTACTTTTAAAGGGTTCTCAAATATGCTTCGTGCTACATACACATACCAAAATGATTCACGTTCAACAGAAAGTCAAATATTTCCATTTGTTGACATTATGAGCAATGGTGGTGGAGTACCCACACAGGCTTTAACCGGAATTGGCGCTCCTTATACTTCTTTTGGTTTTGAACCATTTAGTTTTGGTAATCTGCGTAAAGTAAAGATGTACTCCGTAATGGATAATGTAACTTTTAAAGTAAATAAACATCACTGGACAATCGGTGGTCAAATTGACTTTAATAGCACTATCAATGGATTCCAGCGCTTTGGTACCAGTTATTATCGTTTTGCTACCTGGGAAGATTTTGCAAGTGCCTTGGATCCCAATCCACTTAATCGCAAATTACCTACTGACTTCGTAATGACTTATTCACTTTCTAAAAATTTCGCTCCTGCGTTTTCTGCTTTTGACTTCCGTCAATATTCCGTTTACGCTCAGGATGAAATTTATGTGAATAAGAATTTCCGTTTAACAATAGGTATGCGTTTAGATCTGCCTACTTATCCTGGTGTACCTCAAATTCAAACTCACCCATTGGTTTATGCTCAGAATTTTGACTTTGGAGAGAAAGTAAATACAGGCGTTCTTCCTAAGAAAGTGGTGATGATGTCTCCAAGAATTGGTTTCAACTGGGATGTTTATGGTGATCGTTCTTTACAAATTCGTGGCGGTACAGGTTTATTTACCGGAAAGATTCCTTTCGTTTGGATTGTAAGCCAATCAGGCGACAATGGAATGATTCAGGTAACTCAGGCCTTCAATATGTATAATACTAACGGAACTCCAACAGGAATTTTAACTCCTGGTCCTTTCAATCCAAATCCAATTGCTTACAGACCCGCTACAGTTCCTGTTGCCGGTACGATAGTGCCTTCTTCAGTAACTGCGATGGATCCAGGATTTAAAAATCCTCAAACCTGGAAATCCAGTTTAGCAATGGATACTAAATTGCCATGGGGTATTGTGGCTTCATTAGAAGCTAGCTTTAATAGAGATATAAATACTGCTTTCTTCAGAAGCCCCAATTATCAGGCTCCTCAAAATATTAATGTAAGCGGCTATCCCGATAACAGGCCAATATATGGTGCAACAGTTCAAACAAGGTTTATTCATACTTTGAATTCAGCAGGTCAGTTTGTAATTAATGGACCTTCTGCATTTACTCCCGTTATTATTGATAATGGTACTAGGGGATATAGTGCTTATTTCACTGCTAAGTTTGAAAAACCATTTAGCAAAGGCTTTATGGCTTCTTTTTCTTATACTAAAGCACTTGCTGCTAACCTGTTTGACGGAAACGGAGACCAGGCCTTAGGTACTTACCAGACAACACAACAAGTAAACGGACTTAATACACCAAATTTGGCTACATCACAGTATGTAGTACCAGACCGTATAGTTGCTATGATTTCTTATCGCAAAGAATATCTGAAACATCTGGCTACTACTATTTCACTATTCTACAATGGCTCTGCTGACGGTCGTTTCTCTTATGTATATAGTGGCGACTTCAATAGAGATGGTGTAAATGGTAATGACTTATTATATATCCCATCATCGCTTGAAGTAACACAGATGCAGTTTGCAACTCAAACAGTAAATAGCGTAGTGTATGATCAAAATGCACAACGCAAACTTTTTGAAGATTATATCTTGCAAGACAAATATCTGCGTTCTCATCGTGGTCAGTTTGCTGAGCGCAATGGTGGTCTTTTCCCCTGGAGAAATCAAGTAGATGCTAAGTTTATTCAGGACATATTTGCTAAAACTGGTAAAACAAAAAATACACTTCAGTTTACTATTGACGTATTAAATCTTGGTAATCTATTGAACCCTAGCTGGGGCAAACTAAAATCATTGAATGCCGGTTCATTATTAGTTCCTACTAATATGAATAGTGTGACTCCTGGTGGTTCTGTAGTGCCTCAGTTCAGACTGGCAACTTCTCAAAACCAAATAATTACCAGAACTTATAGTGATGTTATCAGCACAGCATCTACTTATTCCGTTCAGTTTGGTTTGAGATATATTTTTAATTAATTAAGAAATTCAATCCATAAAAAATCCCGCCATAAGCGGGATTTTTTTATATTATCTGAAATCCTTACCTACCAAACTTTTAATTAATCAATCCATTACCTTCTTCTTTCTTCCATCCATCTTCAACCATCACCTTCCACTTTCTACCTTTTCACCTTCATCTTTCATCCCCCACCCCCATCTCAAAAAAACGGGCATCGCTTTTCCCCAGGTAGGTACATCGTGTCTCCCATCAGAAAGTTCGAGGTATTCAATATCCTTACCAGGTTCATACCCTTTTTCTTTAAGCTCATACATCAAATCCAGTGTATCATCAATTGAATCAATTATTCCGTTATTATTTCTATCCTTTGTTTCATCCATATTACCACACTGAAAAAAGAATTTTAAACCAGGCTTCGGCTTCTCCTCTCTAATAATTTTATGAATAATGCGATGTTCCTTGTCATTATACTCAGGTAATTCCTGATCCATACTTCGCCACCAAAGTGAGCCGGAAAAAACGCCGACCCTGTTAAATATTTCAGGGTGATGCCACACTATATCCAGAGCCGCTAATCCGCCAAGTGAAAATCCTGCAAACGCCTTTGGCTTGTTAGCCGAGTTGGGAAATCTGCTTTGAACAACAGGCAAAAGTTCCTCTAAAATAAAACGGGTGTACAAATTTGCCTTATCTCCCCTACCCTTGTAATCAGGAACTCCGGCTACACCATATTCCCTTTTTCGTTCTGTTCCACAATGAATACAAATACAAATAAGCGGCTTTATCATTCCTATGCCGTAAAGCTTTTCAAGAATTTCGGCAAACTCCATTTTAACCATGTCTTGCCCGTCATTTATCAATAATAAACTAGCAGAATTTAATGCGTTAACGTTTGCAGGGAAATAAAAATCAACAACAACAGTTCTTTTTAGAAAAGTAGAATTTATCAAATTTTGTTCAGCAAGTACGGAAACTTCATTCAATGAATACATGGCGCAAATCTAAGGCTTAATTAACTGCAAAATTTCAAACAGAAATTCGAAAATACCAGTATTGTTCTTTTGTTTATTTCAAACCGAAAAGATACATTTGAAAAAGGCTGTAGTACAGCTACTACTATAATAATAAAATAAAAAGGACATGAAGAAAATCGGCATCTTACACGGCAAGGAAAGATCCTTCCCGGAAGCATTTGTAGAAAGAGTTAACAGTAAAAACGTTCCCGGTATAATTGCAGAACCTGTGCGAATAGATAAAGCAATGCAAGGCACATTCAGCGGCTATGCAGTAATTTTTGATCGTATCTCCCAGGATGTTCCTTTCTATCGTACCTGGCTCAAAAATGCTGCTGTAACTGGTACAGCCGTTATCAATAATCCATTTTGGTGGAGTGCAGATGATAAATATTTTAATAACTGCTTAATGACAAAAGTGGATGTGCCCGTTCCCAAAACAGCTATCATTCCTTCTCGAGATTTGCCAGACGACACATCAAATGAATCATTCAGCAATCTGGCTTTCCCTCTTGATTGGGAAAGTATTTTCAGTTATGTTGGATTTCCTGCTTACATGAAGCCTTTTGCAGGTGGGGGCTGGAAACATGTTTATAAAATAAAAGATTCAGAAGATTTTTTTACTAAACATAGCGAGACAGGTCAATTGGTTATGCTGCTTCAGGAAGAAATTGTTTTTACTGAATATTATCGTTGTTATTGCATTGGAGGCAAATATGTACGCATTATGTCTTATGAACCTCGCAATCCACACCATCTTCGTTATGTGGCAGACTTTAAACCATCTGCAGAAAGACTCCAACAGATGACGGATATCGTTTTACGTATCAATAAATATCTTGGCTACGATTTTAATACTGTTGAATTAGCAGTACGTGATGGTGTTCCTTATGCCATTGATTTTTGTAACCCGGCACCCGATGCAGATAGGAACAGTGTGGGTGATGAAAATTTTGAATGGGTAGTTGAAACAGCTGCTAATTATGCTATTGAAAAAGCTTTGGCACAGAAAGACGGACAGGATAACTTGACCTGGGGCGAGTATGTGAAAAGAAGCAGCAATAATTCTCCATTGATTTAAACATAATAAAAAGATGAGTTTGAATTATAAAAGTTTTACGCTGGGTGTTGAGGAAGAGTATATGGTACTCGATCCGCAAACCTATGAGTTGAAAAGTCATCAGCAAAAAATTGTACAGGAAGGTCAGAAAGTTATAAAAGACAAGGTAAAAGCCGAAATGCATCAGGCTGTTGTAGAAGTGGGAACAGATATTTGCGCAGATGCTGATGAAGCCTTTAAAGATGTGGCCACACTTCGCCGAACGATTGCAGGTATTGCCGGCGAACTGGGATTTTCAATGGGGGCTGCTGGCACACATCCCTTCAGCCATTGGGAAAGCCAATTGATTACAGATCATATTCGCTACAATGAAATTGTAAACGAACTACAAGAAGCTGCCAGAAGCAATCTGATCTTTGGATTGCATGTACATGTAGGCATGGAAAGCCGGGAAATGGCAAACCATATTGCTAACAGTACCCGCTATTTTCTTCCTCACGTTTTTGCATTGAGTACCAATTCTCCTTTTTGGGAAGGAAGAGTAACTGGTTATAAATCTTTTCGTACAAAAGTGTTTGACAAATTTCCAAGAACAGGAATACCGGATGCTTTTGAAAGTATTGAAGCCTATGACAATTATGTAAATCTTTTGATTAAAACCAACTGTATTGATAATGCCAAAAAAATATGGTGGGATTTAAGAGTGCATCCCTTTTTTAATACCGTTGAATTCAGAGTATGTGATATTCCATTGACTGTAGATGAAACTATTGCACTGGCTTCACTCTTTCAGGCGATTTGCGCCAGAATTTATATGCTGCGATCAAAAAACATGAATTACATCCAATATTCAAGAGCACTTCTCAATGAAAACAAATGGAGAGCCAGCCGCTATGGTGTTGATGGCTATTTAATTGATTTCGGAAAAGAAGAAGAAGTAAATACCCGGGCATTGATAATGGAATTACTTGATTTTCTTGACCCTGTTTTAGATCATCTGGGCAGCAGGCACCGAATTGCTTATGTAATGAAAATGCTAGAAAACGGTACTGGCGCTGACAGGCAGCTTGCCGTTTATGAAAAAACAAAAAATCTGAAAGACGTTGCACAGTTTATCAATAACCAATACTTATTGGGCATCTAAAATATAGATTTTATAGACAAAAGTTTGTTTTCAAAATTTTACAATAGTTATTAAAATTGTCAGAGTTATTCTGGCAATTTTATTATGCAACCTTTCCTAAACATTACCCGTTTACTTTAAACAAAAACGAAATTTACTTTTTGTTTTAACACCTCTTCATATATGTCAATCAAAATTTGCAGGTACATCATTTTTGTCATTTTACTTATTAATAATTGCGATGTGTTTAGTCAGTCTTTAAATGCATTTGCATTAAAAGGAAGTAAATGGAGGTCTAAAAAAATAGCTGTTAGCTGGGAAAATCCAAATGAAAAAAATAAACTGGAACGTGAATGGGTGCGTACCGCAATTCTAAACAGTTGGGAAAAATATGCTGATATTGAATTTATAGGTTGGGGAACAAGTACTGTCGACTCCAGAGGGATTAGAATAAAAATAAGCGATGACCGTAATGGGCCTCATGTCAAATTTCTCGGCAATCAGCTTGATGGTGTTGAAAATGGCATGGTACTCAATTTCTCGTTTAACAACTGGTCGCCAATTATGAAAAACAGAAGAAAAGATTATATCACTGCAATTGCTGTTCATGAATTTGGGCATGCCTTGGGTTTTGCACATGAACATAACAGAAAAGATTGCCATTTCTGTGATGATGATCCTCAAGGGTCAGATGGCGATTATTATATCACTACCTGCGATTTGTTTTCAGTAATGAATTACTGCAACCCCAGCTATAGTAATTGGGGGAAACTAAGTGCCGGAGACAGAATAGGTGTAACCACTCTCTATGGAAAAAAACAAACGCCCACTACTCCCTCAATAGACAAATCAATTGCGATTGCACATACTTTAAGAGAACTGACCGATGCAGAGCAAATTGAAAGGCCCAATCTCAAAAAGTTTATCAAGATTTATGTTTCTGGAAATGCTGCTGCTTTAAAAAATATCATGAATGTTGAATACGAGTTACATCCTTCCTTCTCCAACAGATTTATAACGGCTGATGAACCAGGCTCAAACTTCGGTGTAGGGATTTATGTGTGGGGAATGTTTGAAATCAAAGCAAAAATTAACTTCAAGGATGGAACACAAAAAATATTGGCCCATTATTTAAGCTTTGATGAACTGCCAAACATACCAGAAAAAGAAAATTTTAATGTAAACTATACTGTTAGAAATTTATCAACAGCGGAACGCAATAAAAGCAGCGGCAATCAAAAAGAATTATCAGTTTTTATTGAAAGCTCGTCAGCTACATTGAATAAAATAAGCCAAGTTGAATACAAATTACACCCAACCTTTAATCCACAAATCAGAAAATCAACTGACAGAAATAATAACTTTAAAATCAAGTTTACCTGCTGGGGGCAATTTACAATCAATGTCAAATTATTGATGAAGGATGGTCAAACTTATGAATTAGAAAAATTTTTAGAATTCTAAGTTTTTATTAAACATCAAACAGCAAATTATTTATTATAGAATTGAGGTAATGAAATTTTATACCGGAATGCCAGTACACGAATACAGAAAATGACTAAAATTGAAATAATTGTTGCTGTGTCTTTTTCAACATGAAGTTCTCGTATAAAAAAATAAAATAAGCCCCCTGCAATACAAGCCAGTGCATAAATCTCTTTGCGAAATAAGAGCGGAATATTATTTAACAATACATCACGAACAACACCTCCAAAACAAGCAGTAATGGTGCCGAGTGTAATACATACTCCAATACTGAAATCTTTTTGCATTCCTAATTTGATACCAACCATTGTAAATAAACCTAATCCCAAAGCATCAAATAAAAACAATGTAGTTGTTAGTTGTTTTATGTAGCGTCCAAAAAACATGGTCGCAACAGCGGAAGAGAAAATAACAATAGTTGCCATTGAATTGGTAAGCCAGCTAACAGGCAGGTTTCCAATTAAAGTGTCTCTTAAAGTACCGCCGCCAATGGCTGTAACAAATGAAAGCACCAATACTCCAAATGGATCCAGCTTTTTTTCCATTGCAAGAAAAGCACCGGAAATGGCAAATGCAATGGTGCCAAGAATATCAATGATAAAAAGAAACTGTGTAGGCATTTCAATATTGTTGTGGCAAAATTAATTCAACCATAAATAGCCTACCCAGATTTTATAAACTTGAAAGGATAATTATTGCTTCTCGCATTAATCCACTCTGAAAGACACTTTGCATATAACACCGTAGGATGCTATTTTGCCATCTTTAACATGTACTTTCATATCTTTTACCCACACGGAGTCAATGTTACGTACCGTTTTTGATGCTTCCTTTACTGCTTCTTGAACTGCATCATCAAAACTTTTTTCTGAAGATGCAATTAATTCAATTACTTTAACTACTGCCATAAATGTTGTTTTAATTTGAAAAAAAAATATTCAATTAAGTTATGAAAAATTAGGCAGATAATGTTATTCTGCCATCATTTCTTTAATTACTTTTTCAATTTCTTCTGCATTTGGTTTACTGAAATAATCCCCATCACTTCCATAAGCGGGCCGGTGGCTTTTACCAGTTAATGTACGAGGAGCTACATCTAAATATTTATATCCTCCTTGCTCTTCCATCACTTTATTAAACATATATGCAGCAGCACCGCCGGGTACATCTTCATCTACAAAAATAATCCGGTTTGTTTTTTTAAGAGAATCAAGAATTTTATGATTGATGTCGAAAGGAAGTAAGGTTTGTACATCAATTATTTCACAACTGATGTTTTGTTTTTCCAATGTATTCACAGCATCCTGTATAATGCGTAAAGTAGAACCATAAGAAACAATAGTTACATCACTCCCTTCCTTAATAGTCTCTGGTATGCCCAATGGAACAGTAAAAGTGGTAAGGTTGGTTGGCATTTTTTCTTTTAAACGATAGCCATTCAAGCACTCTATTACCAACCCGGGATCATTACTTTTCAATAAAGTATTATACATGCCTGCAGCTTGCGTCATATTTCTTGGCACACATACATACATACCACGTAGTGCATTGATGATAACTCCCATTGGTGAGCCGCTATGCCAGATACCTTCCAGCCTGTGACCACGGGTACGAACTATCAAAGGACAACTTTGATTTCCAGCTGTACGATAGTGTAGAGTGGCTACATCATCACTTAAAGGTTGAAGTCCATAAAGCAGATAATCTAAATATTGTATTTCCGCAATTGGACGCAGTCCGCGAAGTGCAAGCCCGATACCCTGACCTATTATTGTAAGTTCCCGAATTCCCGTATCAAAAATTCTTTGTTCCCCATATTTTTCCTGCAAACCACTAAATCCCTGATTAACATCACCGATATAACCCAAATCTTCTCCAAAGGCAAGTACACGGGGATTGGAAGCAAATATTTCATCAAAATATGTATTCAATACTTCAAATCCATTTAGCAATGGGGCATCATCATCAAATTCAGCTTTTACTGCTGTTACCTTCATCGCACTTTTATTCCCTTCATTGTAAAGTTTAGAATTATATAGCCTTTTTCCTTCCTCTTGTAATTCTTGATAATACCCTCTAAGCCAGTTTGCACTATCATCATTTCCAATCAGACTTAAAACCTGATATAATGTCTTTAAAACATCACGACGTAATGGATCTCTACTTGCAGCAAGCTCGGTAGCTAATTGACGTAGTTGAATTTGATGAGATGAAATTTTTCCTGCCAAGTCCATAATTAATTCATGTGCTTTGGCAACTTGATTTTTAACAGGGGTGATGTATTGCTCCCAAGCTTTTGATTTTCCTTCTTTTGAAATATTTTTCGCTTTTTCTATTATTGCGTTCAACTCAGTTTCTTCTGCAAGACTATTTTCAATTATCCATTCTTTCAATTTCTTAATGCCATCCCATTCTTTTTCCCATTCCAGTCTCTCGGCCGATTTATAACGCTCATGACTACCCGATGTAGAATGACCTTGTGGCTGTGTTATTTCCTCTACATGAAAAAGTACTGGTGTATGTGTTTCTCTTGCAAGTCTTATTCCTTCTTCAAAAACCTCGCACATGCCAGCATAGTCCCATCCTTTTACTTTGTAAATATTGAAACCATTGGTACCTTCTTTTTTCTGTATCCCTTTTAAAGCTTCAGAAACAGATGACTTAGTTGTCTGATACTTTTTAGGCACCGAAATACCATAGCCATCATCCCACACGAAAACAGCAAATGGAACCTGAAGGACACCTGCGGCATTAATGGTTTCCCAAAAATGACCTTCACTTGTTGAGGCATCTCCAATTGTTGTGAAACATACCTCATTCCCATTATTTGAAAGGCTCTTAAATTCTTTCAACTGTTCAATATTTCTAAATGCCTTTGAAGCAAAAGCCAGTCCTAAGCCTCTGGGCATTTGCCCCCCCGTTGGGGCTATGTCACTTGAAATATTTTTATAGTCAACCAGGCTTAACCATTGACCTTCAGCATCTACGAACTTTGTTGCAAAATGACAGTTCATTTGTCTGCCTGAACTAAATGGTTCTCTTTCGCCATCAGGATCAGCATATAATTGTGCAAATATTTCTTCCACTTTTGCCAGACCAGAAGCCAACATAAAGGTTTGATCCCGGTAATATCCACTTCTGAAATCACCCGGTTTAAAAAATTTGGCCATAGCAATTTGAGCGACTTCTTTTCCATCGCCAAAAATTCCAAATTTGGCCTTACCATTTAATACTTCTTTCCTCCCTAAAAGACTGACCTCCCGGCTGATACATGCCCAACTAAAATCATTAAGCACTTCTTCTTTAAAAAGGTCAAATGACAATTTGCCAGACTCTAATTCTACGGCGGGATTTTGCATACTCATAGTACAAAAATAAGTATAAAGAGTACCAAAGAAAATGACAAAAAACTTACTTAAACCTGCAACCTCTATATAACTAATTGCATCTTTTTGCTACTTTTGAAGGCTTCAAACAGTTTTATGGTTAAAATTTCTTGCTTCTTTATTCTGTTTTTCATTGCTGTTACTGTTCAGGCACAGCATGATGATCATAACAATAAGCCAACACAATCAAATGTAATTATAGAAGATGTTTTAAGGTTTAAGGAATCCGTTCATGACTTTGGGCAGATTCCTCAGGGCAAACCTGTATTTTATAATTTTGAAATTGTAAATACAGGAAAAGCTTCTTTAAAACTTGATAATGTACAAGCCAGTTGTGGATGTACAACTCCTGAATGGAGTAAAGATCCCATTGCCGCCGGTGCCAGCTCTACAATAAGAGTAGGGTATAATGCCGCAGCAACCAATTATTTTGAGAAATACATTACAATTACTTATAATAACAATCAAACAAAACAAATAACCATAAAAGGCACTGTATGGAAAGCACCAGATGGTTCCGCTCCTGCCAATGCCTCTATTGACCTTTTAAAAAAACAGACCTTCTAAAAATTAAAAAAAGTAAACCATGAAAAAGTTCGCCCTATTGGCCACTGCCTTTGTTTTCGCTTACACTGTCAATGCTCAATCTAAAGTTGATAGTATGCTAAAAATGAATGTAGAGACACACGATTTTGGCAAAATCAAACAAGGTATTCCTGTGTCTTATGAATTTGAAATAAAAAATGTTTCTAATGCCCCTATTGTTGTTGAGAATGCTTGGGCTTCTTGCGGTTGTACTGTTCCTGAAAAACCAGCCGGACCAATTGCACCTGGCAAGTCAGCTAAGATTAAAGTAACATATAATGCTGCGGCAATAGCACCCATTAATAAAGACGTATATATCCAATTAGCCGGAGCGCCACAACCAAAAACCGTACATATTACAGGAGAAGTTCTAGCAACTGAGGCTTATGATAAATATGTAAAAGACGGCGGCAAAATACTTACAAAGCAGAATACAGAAGCTCCAACAGCAGTAACTACGCCTTCTAAATCAAAGAATTCAGGAAAGTCATCTTTATCGACTGCAGCAAAAGCAGGGAATTAATAGACTGAATACTAAATAAATAAAAAACCTTCGCCAAACAAGCGAGGGTTTTTGTTTTAATCTACTGTCCAATGAAAACCTTTTTCTAGTGCGGGCAGTTTACTTATATCAATTGCTTTTCCCTCTATATTAAGACCAACTCCTTCAATTTTAAAATTCAGTTTTAATATGCTATCGCCTGATGAGTAATAATAGGGAACCAATGTTCGCTTCATTTGATAATCTATAAGCAATAAATAGTTGCCCGAAGTATCATATTCCAAGCGATAATCTTTCATGATATTATTTTTGTCCTGAAATATCAAATACCCATCTTTATGAATAAAAAACATATTGATTTCAGATGCAGTTTGTAAGGAATCATTTATGCCCGGGCTTTCAATAACTTTATATGCCCCATACAGCAAAGGCTTCTTCAGATTATCGCTGTTGAGTGTGTGACTATTTGCAAAGGGATAAAATGCTTCTAAAAGTATCAAAGCACCAATTAGGCTTTTGACAGTCCCATAAATAAAATAATTCCCATTATGCCATTTTCCTTTTAATAATGAATCGCTAACCTCATTTGTCGATTTTCCAAACAAGAAACGCCACAAACTTTTAATATAAGGCGCCAATAAAAACAGCGTAAGGAAAAGAAGGAATAATGAAAAAAGTTTCACAGAAATATCAAAAGCAAAATTAATAGCAACTATATTCAAGAATAAAAACAAGGACAATAACAATCCCGACAAACGGGTTCTATTGAAAAACAATAATAATGCTGCAAGCACTTCAGCCACTCCAAGAAAAACAGAATAGAAGTGGGAAGTGCCCATTGTACTCCAATAAAGCATGCCTTTATTTAATTTCCCAAATGGCGTAAATAAAATATTGGGCTCCGGCTGATAAAATTGATTCTTAAATATTTTATCAACCCCATATTTCAAAAGATGAACCGTGAGATATGCGATAGCCACATAGCGGACTATCTCAAAAAAATTATGGTTCTTTTTTCTCCAGTCCTTATTAAATGATAACAAAAATGCAGTGAGCAAGGCTATTATAAATAATAAAAAAACCAGTAAATACATCGAAACAAAATCAGAATAGACCCGAGTATCTTGTAAATTAATTTGAAGTAAATTTTGAGCCGAAACCTTTATCAGGCCGCCAAAAAGGAAATCCGTCAGCGCTATTTGTATTTGAAAAAGATGAAACGGGAATGGAATAAAAATAATACTTAACAGCGCAAATATGGAGGATACATTACGAATATAGCTACGCATCATTGTAGCCCGATTTATAAAATTTCCTGATGTCTTTTCAAATAGTACATTCTCCAGGTAATCCATCCAGCTATTAATGCAAAAAACAAAATTCCGGTAATGAGGAATGCCCATTGTGAACCGGAGAATGGTGTGTTTCCAGCATCATTATTGTTACTGATAAAAGTAACTACCTGCATGCTTTTATCTTCAGTATTATTATTGCTAATTTTTTGTTTAGATCTTTTTTCTCCTTTATTAATAAACTTGGTTTTTTCATTTATTTCATACTTATCGTAATACTTAAGTAATTTTTTCAGGCTATCAACAGGCACTTTTTTATTAAACATATTGCTGCCAGTCAAAGTATCTACCTTTTTATTTATAAAAATATCTGATGAATCATTTAATGCATCAAATGGACGGTCATATACTTTGGAAACAAGTACAGATTGCGAGTCTGAAATAAAGATGATCTTTTCAATTTTATAAACATTCTTGTGTGAAGGCAAACCGAAATTTGAATCATCTGTTTCGAAAAAATTGTTGCTTAACGCGATATTGAAATTTTCAGCACTCCCACTATGACTTTCAAAGGCAATCTTTTTTGTCTGTGCATTTAGTTTGGCAAATGCACATATAAATGAAAATATCATCAAACTAGAAACTGATTTCATATTGTTTTCAGGTTTAGCAACTCTAAAATAAGAACTTTTTTGTAGCTAAATCTCAAAATAGCTTAAACCGATTTCACAATGTTTTGAGAAAGAATATCAAAAAAAGTATCACATAGATAATTTATAAGAATTAATATTTTGGAATAACATTATGCTGAAAAATTCAAGAATCTTTTGGGCAATAACTGGCGCTTTTCAAATCAAATAATCAGATTACACATCAATAACTCCACTTTATCCCGACTTTTTGCATCATATGTATTTATTCACTGTTTTATATTTGCAAAAAAAGCATTCCAGTTAACTGAAATAGTCTTATCTTTGCAGGGTTAATTTGAGCAATACGGAATTTTGTAAGTGAACGTCTTTTCTGATCAGTAAATTTCTGCCTTAGTTAGTCTTCTTTACGTTACGTCTATCTCAAGAATTTTTAATTTCAATTTTATTTGAATGAACATTTATGTTTCTAACCTCCCCTTCTCCGTTGTGGATGAAGACATGAGGAGCTATTTTGCAGAGTACGGAGAAGTAACTTCTGCTAAAGTAATCATGGACAAATACACAAACCGCAGCAAAGGCTTTGGTTTTGTAGAAATGCCAGACGATGCAGCTGCTGAGAAAGCAATTGCAGAACTGAACGGTGCGACAATTGAAGGCCGTCAGATTAAAGTAAACGTTGCTAGGCCAAAAGAAGAAAGACCTGCACGTCAACCTCGTCAACAAAGACCATCATACAGCAATAACAGCTGGTAATATAATGGCCGATATTAAAAAATGTCTTTCCAAATGGAAAGGCATTTTTATTTTGTTTAATTCTACTTATTTTAATACAAAGCTCTCTAAAAACTTTGTATTGAAATTACCACTGATGAATCTTTCATCTTTCATCAATTGCAGATGAAAAGGGATAGTAGTTTTTATACCTTCAATTACATATTCACTCAAGGCACGATACATCGTATCAATTGCCTCTTGTCGGGTTTGCGCAGAAGTAATTAATTTTCCAATCATAGAATCATAATAAGGCGGAATAACATAACCTGCATATACATGACTGTCGACACGTACACCATGCCCGCCGGGTTGATGTAAAACAGTTATCTTTCCAGGTGAAGGGCGAAAATCATTATATGGATCCTCTGCATTTATTCTGCATTCAATGGCATACATCTGAGGCACATAATCTTTCCCTGATATTTTTTGTCCTGCAGCAATCAGAATTTGTTCTTTAATCAAATCATAATTAATAACTTCTTCCGTAACACAATGCTCCACCTGAATACGGGTATTCATTTCCATAAAATAGAAATTGCGGTGCTTATCTACTAAAAACTCCACAGTACCTACACTTTCATAATTTATGGCTGATGCAGCTTTCTTTGCCGCTTCTCCCATTCTATGTCTTAGATCTTCGGTCATAAAAGGAGAAGGTGATTCTTCCACTAATTTTTGATGCCTCCTTTGAATGGAACAATCTCGTTCACCTAAATGACAAACAGCGCCATACTGATCGCCTGCTACCTGTATTTCTATATGTCGGGGCTCTTCTACAAATTTTTCCATATAAAGCCCGTCATTTTTGAATGCAGCACCAGCTTCCGTCTTTGCAGAATTATAGGCTTTTTCTAATTCGCTTTCTTCCCATACCAGTCTCATTCCCTTACCCCCTCCACCAGCAGTAGCCTTGATCATAATGGGGTAACCTATTTCTCTTGCCAAACCAATTGCATGATCAAAATTTTGTAATAATCCTTCCCCACCCGGCACAACCGGCACACCTGCTTTTATCATCGTTTCTTTAGCCGTTATTTTATCACCCATCGCATTGATCATTTCGGGTGTAGGGCCAATAAACTTGATACCATGATCATTACAGATACCTGAAAATTTAGCATTCTCTGCAAGAAAACCATACCCAGGATGTATCGCATCTGCATTTGTAATTTCGGAAGCGGCCATTATATGCGGCACATTGAGATAAGAATCTGCACTTTTGGGACCACCAATACAAACAGCTTCATCTGCAAATTTCACATGAAGACTGTCTCGGTCAGCCGTGGAATAAACTGCAACCGTTTTAATTCCCATTTCTCTAGCTGTGCGAATAACACGAAGCGCAATTTCACCACGATTGGCTATAAGTATTTTTTTGAACACAAATATTAATTAAAATTGAATAATTGATAAATCGGAAACCGAAATATTTAGCACAGTTAAACAGGCTCCACTAAAAACAATGGCTGGTCATATTCAACAGGCGATGCATCATCAACCAATACTTTTACAATTCTTCCTTTTATTTCACTTTCTATTTCATTAAATAGTTTCATCGCTTCAATAATACACACAACCGTACCTGACGAAATTTCTGACCCTACATCAACCAAATTGGGTTTATCAGGAGAAGATTTACGATAAAAAGTTCCAATCATCGGGCTTTTGATAGTGATGGTATTTGTAGATGCAGACTCTGCAACATTTGGACTTACTGATACAGGCTGATACGACACTGGCGGTGCAACAGATTGTGTTGCAGCTACAGGTGCCTGCGCAACAGCTACCGGCGATGATGACACTACTTGAGTAATGTGTTCTTCTTTTTGCTTTACAGTAACTTTAAAATCTTTTTGCTCAATGGTTACTTCACCAATATTTGATTTATTAACCATTTTGATCAATTCCTGAATTTGCTTGAAATCCATGTTTTTATGTTTAGAGTTTGATTTGGTTTTGATAAAACTGTTGTTTAAAAAAGCTGGAAGACTAAGGTAATGAAATCAAAATGAGAATTTTAGCAATTTTCGGTGATTTTAGCCAGAAATCAGCCGAAATTCAATAAAAAATGCCCGGATATTCTAAAATTCGGGCATTTTTCAATAACTAATTTTTATTCTTTCACTCTCTCCACATATTCACCTGTTTTGGTATTAATGCGTATAAGTTCTCCCTCGTTTACAAATAATGGTACTCCTAATGTAGCACCAGTTTCTAATGTAGCTGGTTTCAAAGTACGGGTGGCAGTATCACCTCTCAAACCAGGCTCTGTATAAGTTACCTGCAAAACAATTTTATCAGGCAATTCTGCTCCTAGCACCGAGTCGTTTTCTGTATTAATCAATATTCCTACTTCCTGCCCTTCTTTTAAATATTGAGGAGCGTCTATGGTAGCTTCCTGTAGCGCAATTTGTTCAAAGGTTTCATTATCCATAAAGTTATATCCCGTGTCATCCTTATATAAAAACTGATAATAACGTCTTTCAACTCTTACTGGATGAATAGTATCACCCGAATTCCATGTCTTTTCTATTGACCGACGATTATCTACTCCTTTTAGTTTTGCCCATACTTTAGCGGCAGCTCTGGCGGTTTTATTTTCGCCAAATTCTACTACACTATAAAGGCTGCCATCTAAATTGAGAATCATGCCGCGGCTGATATCTGAGGTATTTGCCATAATATTTTTTTGAGGCGGCAAAGATAAGGTGAGCCGCTTTTCTCACAAAGGGCAAATAATGAAATGTTAATAGGTGGCAACTTTATGAAAAGGATAACCGTCATTTGCTTTTAAAGCACCGAAAGGCTTTATTTTGAAGTATGAAAAAGATATTATTATTCGCCTTTGCCCTCATTTCTATTGCTCCCAAAATTTTTTCTCAAACAGATACAATAAAGGCTCCATACGAAAAAGTGCCGATCTTCCCTCCTGTTCGTTTAGTATTGCCAGATAAATCAGCATTTTACAAAAAAGATTTACCTGCTAAAAAGCCGGTAATGCTTATGATTTTTAATCCCCAATGTGAGCATTGTCAACATGAAACTGATGAATTGCTTAAACACATGGATTGGTTTAAAAATACAACCATTGTTATGGCTACTTCAATGCCTTATGACAGTATGGTAAATTTCAGAGAACGATACAATCTTGCGGCACATTCAAATATTATTGTAGGGCAGGATGATCAGTATTTTCTTTTTACATTCTATGCAGTAAGCAATTTGCCATTTCTTGCTTTTTATGATAAAAAGGGGAAATTGATTTCTGTTTCTCGTGGTACAATGCCCATAGACAAAGTAGCTGCCGAATTGAAGAAACAGGGACACTAACGGCGGTTAATCCTTATTTTTGCGGCGCAAATATTATCCCTCACTTTATAAATTTTTACTGATGAAAATAACTGTAGTAGGTGCCGGTGCCGTAGGTGCTACCTGTGCCGATAATATTGCCCGTAAAGAACTGGCAACTGAACTTGTTTTATTAGATATTAAAGAAGGCCTGGCTGAAGGTAAAGCACAGGACATGATGCAGACAGCTGCACTACTCGGTTTTGACACCCGCATTATTGGCAGTACCAATGATTATTCAAAAACAGCAGGAAGCGATGTTGTCATTATCACTTCTGGTATTCCCCGCAAACCGGGAATGACAAGGGAAGAATTAATAGGTACTAATGCAGGTATTGTAAAAACGGTTTGCGAAAATATTTTAAACCATTCTCCTAATGCCATCATCATTGTCATCAGCAATCCAATGGATACAATGACTTATCTGGCTCTTAAAGCAACAGGATTACCCAAAAACCGCATTATAGGAATGGGAGGCACATTAGATAGCAGCCGTTTCAAATACCAGCTAAGCCAACACCTCAACTGCAGCCCTGCCGATTTAAATGCTGTAGTAGTAGGCGGACACGGCGACACAACCATGATACCACTTATTCGTCATGCTACATGGAATAGTGCACCGGTAACAAACTTCTTAAGCACAGAACAACAAACAAAAATTGTAAACGATACAATGGTAGGGGGTGCTACGCTTACAAAATTAATTGGCACTTCTGCATGGTATGCACCCGGTGCAGCCGGTGCAGCCTTGGCCGAAGCAATTGTAAGGGATGAGAAGAAATTGTTTACCTGCTGTGTATCACTTGATGGCGAATATGGACAAAAAGATATATGCCTGGGTGTGCCGGTTATCATTGGCAAAAACGGTTGGGAAAAAATTCTTGACTTTGGATTGAATACAGATGAACAAGCAGCATTTAAGAAAAGCGCCGAAGCTGTAAGAAACATGAACGAAGTATTGAAGACGCTTTAATAAATCTCAAACATCATTTCAAAAGGTCGGGGGTGCCCGGCCTTTTTTGTTTGCTATAGAAACCTTTAATTTTAGTATCTAAATCCACAAGATGAGCAATACTGAAATTGTACAACTTCTTTTAGTCATCGTTGGTTTATTCTTTGTGGCATTTGAAGTATTCACCAATATGAATGATGTAGAAGACGACACCACAAATGTCATTTTGTATCAGGCTACTTTAAAAAGAATGTTATTCATTCCATTTGCAATAGGTGCCATTGCAGGACATTTATTTTTGGGTACCACATCAAAACTTTTCCCAAGTTACAATATCATTACAGCTATTGACAATGAATTATTAGTGATTATGGGTTTAGCTGTCATTTCGGGACTTTTGGTTTTGTTTTCAAAAAGGATAAAAACAAGAAGCCGTGAATTTTTAACCGTATTGCTGCTGGCGGGCTTACTTTATGGTCATTTTTTCTGGTCAATGAATGATTGAATTTGAAGCAATGTTAAACATCAATAAAACAATAGCAAATAGCACTGAAAAACAACGGAAGTGGGCAAAAATTTTTGTTGCTACCCTTGCTGTTATTCTTGCTGTTGCCGATGCTTTTTTTGCAATTAAAGACTCAAAAGGATTTCCCACTTTCAGCTCATTATTTAAATCTCACGAAAATCACATGCTCTGGTTTACATTTCTGTTTGGATGTCTTACAGGAAAGATATTTTACAACAGATTTACCCATCAAAAAAAGAAGGAACAAAAGGGAATTATTTTGATTGGAATTGTGGTTGTCATTTTAATCACCATTGGTCTTTTACTCAAACAAGTGCATGTAGAACCCGTTATAAAATTGCTGTTGTTTGTAACAGGCATTTTGTGTGCCAGCCGCTACTGGCCACAATATAAAAATCCGGCAGGCCAAAAAAGGAATTTTACAGCATTTGAAAATGCAGACTGAAAATGAAAATTCTACCTGAGCAACTTTTTATCTGAAACAAACGACATTATATGAGTATGAAAATATTTTTAGCCCTTCTTTCTTTCACTTTTCTTTTACAGTCGCTTTTTTCGCAGAAAGTGGACAGTATTTATTTTCATCTTTATACTGATAGTTTGAAAAAAGGACAACATAATTATATCAATGTAGATGGGAAATTAAGCAACGGTCGCTGGCTGCCCCTTACTGATAAAGAAATCATATTTTCTTGTGAGGAAGCAAAATTTGAAGGCAACGAGCTGATTATTCCCATTGATTTTAAATTGGAAAAAGTAAAGGTGAAGGCTGCACTGAAGACTAATCCATCAATCAGTTTAGAAAGAATCATCTGGATAAAACAAAAACCGGATGATGAATTGCTCCCTTCAAAAAATGAAGTTTTACAAGGCACCACTAACCCAAAAACAAAGAATAAACAAAAGAGGAATAAACTGCCCGGTGCTTAAACTGTTTTTTTAGCATCCTCCAAAAACTTGGCAAGGCCAATATCTGTTAATGGATGTTTTAATAAACCTAAGATAGAATCTAAAGGACAGGTACACACATCAGCTCCTACTTCGGCACAGCGTATAATATGATTGGGATTGCGAATAGAAGCAGCAAGCACTTCTGTTTTAAAGCCCTGTACTGTATAAATATGTTTTATCTGTTCTACCAGTTGTACACCATCCCAGCCACTGTCATCTATACGGCCAATAAAGGGTGATACATATTTTGCACCTGCTTTTGCACATAGGATTGCCTGACCAGCAGAAAAAACCAAAGTACAATTTGTACGAATACCATTATCGGTAAACCATTTTATCGCTTTTACACCATCCTTAATAATGGGAACTTTTACTACAATATTGGGATGAATTGCTGCCAGTTTTTTTCCTTCTTCAATGATGCCATCAAAATCGGTACTGAAAACTTCGGCACTGATATCGCCATCTACCAATTCGCAAATGGTTTTGTAATGGTTCATAATGGCGGCTTCACCTTTTACACCTTCTTTTGCCATCAACGATGGGTTGGTTGTTACACCATCTAAAATTCCCAAATCATTTGCTTCTTTAATTTGAACCAGATTGGCTGTGTCTAAGAAAAATTTCATGGAAAGCTATTTTGTTTGACCAATAAGTGAAGAAAAAAAAGGCAGGCTTATTACATCGCACCGCTCAACCACCTACTCTTGCTGCCTTCCGGCCCTGGGAGGGTTCAGCAGGAGCTGGTCGTGTAAGACCTGCCGCTGCAAATATAAGGCAGCGATGGCAAACAGATTTTTGAAAATGGGAAAGCTATCTTTGAAAAACAGAATTTACACGGGTAAAACCCAATAACTCATCGGCTCTTGCCCCAAAAGGACGATAATAAACCATTACCATATAAGCATTATCGGCACCCCAGTAATTTCCTTCTGTATTATCAAATGAAGGAGTTACGCCTTCCTCTTTTTTGTCGGTAAGTGTAACATAGGAATAATTGTAATAGCCTTGTTTCAGATAAATGGATTTTTCGTAAACACCTTTTTCCTCATTAAACGTCATTTTGGAGTCGCCATTCAAATCGTAATTTGTAAGCTCTCCAAATAGATAAATACTACGGCCTTCAAATGCCCTGTTGCCTGGCGGAACAAAGCTAAAATGCACCCAGGCATAATCGCTTTGCCAATAAGGATTGGTCGCATCATCATTTTGAAGTGTGTACAACCCGTTTATATCCGGCATATAAATATAAACCTGATTGTATCGCTCAGCATCCGTCTTTACATAAATATCCGTTCGGGTTTTGCTGGTATCTAAAATTTGCTGCACCCTGTCGGATCGCAATCTGAAACTTCTGAGATTCACCCAACGCCATTCTTTTCCGGCTGCAAAGGTTGTACTGCTTTCATCGCTATACTCATAATAGTTGCCTCTGAAAATGGTGGGCCGGTCTATTACAGATGCTTCCTGCCAAATATAATTTTGAACGATTGCCACTTTAATATCTTGCGGCGATATAGAATTTATTTGTGCATTGGCAGTATTTACATTCACCTGCACTCTTTGATGTGTTCTTCCCAAATGTCCATTGTAAGGTTGCATTACCTGTGCCGTTACCGCCATTCTGTTATTTACAACCAAAAAACGTTTGGTAAAAGCAAGCTTTGAAGTATCACTGTTTAAATAAACTTTTAATAAATAATTTCCTGATCGGGTGGGCACCATACTTCTTTCGGGCAATACCGCCTGATAATGTGTATAACGTGTAGGAATAATTGATGAAATGCGGTAATTGGAAATACGATTGGATTGAAATCCTTTTATATAATCAAAAGCCTGAATATTAGCGGGATTCCAGTCGGCATTGCATAATTGAAATGTGTAATAATAATTTTTAATATCTCCATCCAAATCATCAAAATGCAATTCAATCTGATCGCCGGAGCCCAGATTCAATACCGGATAACTATAAACATCTCCATACTTAAACAATTTAACGCTATGAATATTGGATTTAAAAATATGATCCGGCAATTGAGATTGGCTAGCCAGCATCAGGCATACAAATAAAGATGTCAGCGCATATTTCATTTGAATTTTTTGCATTGAAAAATGATTTGTCTAAAATAGCTCAAAAACCGTGTCAAATCTTTTTAGCAACCTATTTTTGTCTTAATTATTCAAAACTACAGACAATTTTAAACTTTTGAAGGTTGCAGGTTTTATAGCAAATCGTATTGCATTCAGCAAATCTAAAACCGGAGATGGGCAAAAGCCTTTTTCCCGTTTTATCATCCGCTTGTCTGTAGTGGCTACAGTTATCAGCGTAGCAGTGATGGTTATTACACTTTCATTGGTCAATGGATTTCAACAAACTATCAGTCAAAAAGTTTTTAGCTTTTTAGGCCACATTCGTATTCAAGAAAAAGAACAGGCAAAAGCCATTATATCGGAAGAAACACCCATTTTGAAAAAAGATTCTTTGGCCACAGAAATAAGAACAATGCCCGGGGTGAAAAGCATCAGCCCTTTTTCCAACAAATATGCCATGTTGAAAACCAAAGAAGATATGGAAGGTGCATTGCTGAAAGGTATTGACAAACATTACGACACTTCCCATATTCAACCTTTTATTAAAGCGGGAAGATTTATTCAATTCAACGATAGCGGTTATAGTAAAGAAATCATTCTTTCTGCCAATACAGCTTCCAAACTCAACCTGAAAGTAAACGACAAAGTATTGGTTTATTTTTTAAAGCCGGGTGATTCGCTTCGGTCAAAAGTAAATAAGCTTACCGTTGCGGGTATATTTAAAACCGGCATTACAGAGTATGATGACTTGTTTGCTATCTGCGATTTAAAACTGGTACAATGGAGCAAAAAAGAATTAAGTACAGATAATTTTGAAAATGAAATTGGAGGATACGAAGTTTTTTTGAATGACTATAAATCGATTGATAAAAAAGCAGATGAGATTTATAATCTCAGTGATTTTCCCGATACCTGGGATGCCGTAAGTGTCAAAAATATTTCGCCCAACATATTTGACTGGCTCAACTTGATGAATAAGAACAGGGATTTATTAATCGGCCTGATGCTCATTGTTGCCATTATCAATATGATAACCTGTTTGATCATTTTTGTTTTGGAACGAACCAAAATGAGCGGTGTATTAAAAGCATTGGGCGCCAAAGACTGGACAGTTCAAAAAATCTTTCTTCGTCATGCTTTGATAATAACAGTGAGTGGCATTATACTGGGTTTATTACTGGCACTTGGTTTATTGTGGTTACAACAAGCCACCGGCTTTATTCGCCTGCCCGAAGATGCCTATTTTATAAATAAAGCTGCAGTAAAAATTATATGGTGGCAGGTAGGACTTATTTGTGCTGGCACATTTGTTATTTGCCTTTTGATTTTAATTATTCCTACCTGGTTAGTTAAAAAAATACAGCCAGTAAAAGCCATACAGTTCAGATAAAAAAAAATTTCAAGAAGTAAATTTCTTTACGCTGTCGTTAGGTGCGATAGAATAATTCCAGTAGCCACAGCTGCATTTAACGACTCTGCCTTTCCCTTTCTGTTGATGTTTAGCTTTACATTCGCCATTTGCAGTAAGATCGGGTTTACGCCTTTTGATTCATTGCCAATGATAATAACACCTTCGTTAATTTTTTTATCTGATGCTACATTAATGCCATCTAATGCAGTTGCATAAATACAAACCTCTTTCTTTGCAGCCGGCAACCATTCAGCAAGATTTTTATATACTACTCCCACTCTTGCAATACTACCCATTGTGGACTGTACTACTTTTGGATTGTACAACTCAGCAGTATCAAGGCTACACACAATTTGACGAACGTTAAACCAATCGGCTATCCTGATGATGGTGCCTAAATTTCCGGGGTCCTGAATGCCATCTAATGCCAGTACAATTTGATTCTTTAAATCAATGTTAGAGGCTTCTTCAAATTGTTTTACCAGTGCAACTACTTTATTGGGTGTTGATAATAAAGAAATTTTTTCAAGCATTGCTTCATTTACAGGCATACAGTTTAACTGCTTCAGCAAACCACCATTTTCTTCCATCCAATCTGCTGTCGCAAAAACTTCCTGTACCAGCTGTGGTACTTCCTGCAAAAGCTCGGTTACCAGCTTGGGGCCTTCGGCCAAAAACAAACCTTCCGATTGCCTGAATTTTTTCTGGCCTAAACTTTGAATATATTTGACTTTCGTTTTACTAAGCATATCCTAAATTTTATCATGCTATCAGGCCGGCATTTTCATTTTCCCTACATTTTTTCTGTAATCACTATTTTACTGATTACCTCCATTTTCATTTCATGCAACACAGTGTATGTAAAAAACTATCCTACCCGTAAACCATTCGTTTATGAAACAAATATCGACCTAATCGGTAATTTACCAAAAGACAGTGTAGATTTCATAAAATCAAAACTGCAAAACCAGCTTGACGACAGCCTAAAAGCAAGAACCGTAAGAAAACTAATTGCCAACTGGGGCTTCAACAGGCCTGTTCTTGATAAACCACCCGTTTACGATATTGCCAGTGCCGAACGATCGGTTACCTATATGAAAGCACTTATGGTTTCATTGGGATATTTTAAAAGTGATATAAAATATAATGCGACAATTGATACCGTAAATGCAGATCAGCTTCAAACCACAATAAATTTTGATGTAACACCCGGAAAAGCAGTTACGCTTGATTCAATTCGTTACAATTTAAAACATGAAGAGCTACAGCATTTAACGCAGCAAAATATGAATGCCACCTATTTGCACAAAGGTGATCCTTTTGCCAAGACTACTGTGTCCAATGAATTTGACAGACTTTCTGGCCTATATCAGAATAAAGGATACATGCGATTTGGAAGAGATATGCTTCAAGGAGTATGGGATACTTTAAATCCGGCAATTTTTAATCCTACATTGGATCCATTTGACCAGATAGCCATGCTGGATTCAATTAAAAAAAGCAGAATAAATCCCACTGCTAATCTTGAAATAAGACTAAAACCCGGATACGACAGCACCCGACTTACAAAATATTATATTCATGAGATCATCGTTTATCCTGAATTTGGACAGGATTCCAGTTATAATGACACATTTGTAAATGGAATAAGGGTGCGGCAAGCCGGAAATCTTTTCAAACCAAAAATTTTTCCGCCGCATATATTTATGTCGCAAGGAAGTTTATACAGTCTTGACAGCATTAACAAAACCATCACTCATTTTAACCGTATGGGCGCCTGGAGATTGACTGAGGTTGAAAAAATATGGAAAGGGCATCAGGACTCTGCTGATATTATTTTCCGATTGACACCTGCTCAAAAATATTCTTTTACAGCTAATTTGGAAGGAAGCTATAATCAAAACGTAATATCTGGTAATCTTGCCGGCTTTAGTATTAATGCACAAATTCAAAACAGAAATGTATGGAAGCGGTCTTATCAATCAGTTTCTAATCTCCGCTTTGGTGTAGAAACCGGAAAAGACAAACTCACCAATGTAAAATTTGTACAAACCAAACAGGTTAGTTTCAGCCATTCCATTTATTTCCCCAAAGCTGTTTTTTTTGAAAGAATTATGCCTCAAAAAATGAAAGAAAATGCCAGAACCATTTTTTCTTTTAATGCGGCTACTACCGAAAGAAGGGAACTACTCAATCTGGTAACGCTTAATCTTTCCTGGGCTTACGAACTAAACTGGAAGAAAAGTGTTTTGACTTTCAGATTACCCAATATAGAATATTCGTATTTGAAACCAAAGCCGTTGCTACTTTCTTTATTTACCACCAATCCTGCTTTGCGTTATATTTTTACAGATGGTTTCATTTCTTCAGCCAGTGTAAGCTATAGTAGAACAGGAGGGAAAGAGAAAAATGTAAATTTTTTCAGAGCGAATGCCGAAGCATCCGGATTTGTTGCAGGATTAATAAAGAGTAGTAAATTTTTAGATACTAATTTATACAAGTTTATAAAAATTGATGCTGAGTTTACCAGAAAGATTAGTTTCAGAAAATCCGCAATTGCAATGCGAATTTTTGGAGGCGTTGGTTACGAATTAAACAGTACAGTAAATGAAAGAAAGCGAAATGGCCTACCCTTCTTTAAACAATATTTTGCTGGCGGACCAAATAGTATGCGAGCTTGGCAATTACGCAAATTGGGACAAGGTTCCTCAATTAAAAGTTTTGAACAAGATCCTTTTCGCTATGGCGATGTACAACTGGAAGGAAACCTGGAGTACCGATTTCCCATTGCCAATATTTCAGGAACCAAAATAAATGGAGCAGCATTTACTGATATTGGAAATGTGTGGTTTTTAAAACACGCTGCGGGTAGAGACAGCGTATCCGTTTTCAATGCGAAGAATCTGTTTAAAGATCTTGCCATAGGTGCAGGCATGGGATTGAGAATCGACTTCGGCTTCTTTGTCCTTCGTTTTGATTATTCATATAAAGTAAAAGACCCCAGTCCTGATTTATTAAACAGCAACCTTCAAAACAAATGGTTCGGTTATAAATTGAGAAACGGCGATCAATTTCAATTGGGAATCAGTTATCCATTTATCCTTTAAGCAACTTTATTTTTTCTTCAAAAGCTACCATTGACATTGCATCTTCAACCTTATATGCACCAATGCGTGTACGACGAAGACTGCTGAGATAACCGCCACAGCCCAAAGCAGCACCAAAATCATTTGCCAGACTTCTAATATAGGTGCCCGTTGAGCACACTACTTTAAAACCCACAATGGGCAAATCAATATTGGTTATTTCAAATTGCTTAATTGTAATTTTTCTGGGTTCCAGTTTTACCTCTTTGCCCTGTCTGGCCAGCTCATACACTCTTTTTCCATCAACTTTTATTGCAGAATGTGCAGGCGGCACTTGAAGTATTTCGCCGGTAAATTGCTTTGTAGTTTCCATCAACATTTCATTGGTGATGTGTTGAAAAGATTTATGCTGCTCTGGATCACTTTCTAAATCATAAGTAGGAGTAACAGCACCAAAAGTAAATGTGCCGGTATATTCTTTTTCCTGGGCCATATACTCATTTATCTTTTTAGTAAACTTGCCAGTACATACTATGAGCAATCCTGTTGCCAACGGATCTAGTGTGCCGGCATGCCCAACTTTTTTTATTCTTATTAAATTTCTGATTTTTCTGACAGCGTCAAATGAAGTCCATTGCAAGGGCTTGTCAATTAATAATACCTGACCTTCTTCAAAAATGTTTTTAGATTGCTCCATGCGGCAAATGTACTCCTTGCTTTTAAATTGAAGTACGGGTCTTGAGTTCAAGATATCGATTGATAGTATTTACTGTAAGATTTGCAGGCGTGGTAAGTATAGATAATATGCCGTTCTTATGAAGTTCCTTTACCATTTGCCTTTTTTCATAAGCAAATTTTTCGGCAATGGTTTTTATATAAATGCCTTCCAAAGTGGCGGCTTTTTGATTTGTTATTGTTTTCAATTCAGAATTTTCAAAAAATACCACCAATAGTAAATGATAATGTGCCATTCTTTTTAAAGCTGGCATTTCCCGGTTTAGGCTTTCCAATGATTCAAAATTGGTAAACAAAATCAATAAACTGCGGTTGGTAATTCTGTTTCTGATAACAGAGAAAAGTTTTTCAAAGTCCGGTTCAAGAAAAATGGTTTGTTGCCGGTATAATGTTTCTAATATCAGATTCATTTGTGTTGGCTTCTTATCCGCTGGTAAAAAAGTGTCAATCTCTTTTTCAAATGTAATGAGCCCTGCTTTATCCTGTCTTATCAAAGCTACATTGGAAAGTACCAGTGATGCATTTATAGCATGGTCCAACAAGGTTAGATTATCAAAAGGCATTTTCATTACCCTGCCTTTATTGATAAGACAATACACCTGTTGGCTTCTTTCATCAGTAAAATTATTAACCATCAGGTTGCCTTTTCGTGCGGTGGCTTTCCAGTTTATGGTTCTATAATCTTCTCCCCTTACATAATCTTTAATTTGTTCAAATTCCAGGCTATGTCCTATTCTCCGTATTTTTTTTACGCCGGCTTCCTGCAGGCGGTTACTTACAGCCAGCAATTGATAACGCCGCATTTGCACAAATGAAGGATAAACTTTTATTGTATGCTGAGCAGCAAAAGTAAATCGCCTTTTTACAAGACCAAGAGGCGCCTGTACGTACACATTAATGTCGTTAAAAATATATTCACCCCTTGTTACCGGCCTTAGCTTATATTCAATCATCGATTTGCCTTTGGCTTCCATGCGCAACTTTCTTAGCCATTTTCTTTCCTGAAACTGCACCGGAAGCTCATCAATTACAGAAATGTTTACAGGAAAATTGTAATAGTTTTTGAACAGCAGCATTATTTTATTATCGTCGCCCATGCTAAAACGATCCTGCAACAATCTTTCGGCTTGTACTCCTTTGCTTCTGCTATAAATCAGCAATCCATCAACCACTACAGCCATCACCAGCAATAATAAAATGAGCAGCCCAATGCGAAACCAAGGCGGCAAAAAATAGCTTAATACAAATACAACGGCGGCAGCCGCTGCTATGTAATAGATAATATTATTTATGTAGAATGACTTTCTCAATTTTAAAAAATATCATTACTAACGAGGCACATCAATGCTATGAACAATCTGTTTGATCACTTCATCTTCAGTAATTCCTTCCATTTCTTTATCTGGCGAAAGAATGATGCGATGGCGTAGCACCGGAGTTACCACCGAAAGAATATCATCAGGTGTTACAAAATCTCTCCCTTGCATGGCAGCTGTTGCTTTAGATGCATTCATCAATCCCAACGAAGCACGGGGCGAAGCTCCCAGATAAATGGACTTGTGACTTCTTGTCTGACTTACCAAACGGGCTATAAACTGCAATAATTTTTCTTCTATAATCTGATTTTTTATTTGTTGCCTCAAAGCGATTATCTGCGAAGCTTTCAAAACCGGCTGAATCGTTTCTAAAGCCGAACGATTTCCCATACTATGAAACTGCATCAGCATACTGGCTTCTTCGGCTTCTAAGGGATAAGGAACGGTTATCTTAAATAGAAACCGATCCAGTTGTGCTTCTGGCAATCGATAGGTGCCCTCCTGCTCTACCGGATTTTGTGTGGCTAAAACCATAAACGGCGAGGCCATAGGATAAGTTTTGCCGTCAATCGTTGCTTGTCTTTCTTCCATAATTTCTAAAAGTGCCGATTGTGTTTTTGCAGGCGCCCTGTTTATCTCATCTACCAATATCACGTTGCTAAATATGGGACCTTTTCTAAACTCAAACACAGCATCCTTTGGATTAAACACTGGTGTGCCCAATACATCAGAAGGCATAAGGTCAGGCGTAAATTGAATACGGGAAAAACCGGCTTCAACACTTTTTGCTACCAGTTTTGCAGTAAGTGTTTTAGCAACACCCGGCACACCTTCTATCAACACATGGCCATCTGCAAGTAAGGCAGTGATGATGAGTTTCACCATTTCATCCTGTCCAACAATAATTTTCTTTATTTCATTTCGAATAGATGCAACCGCATCACTTAGTGCTGTTAAATCCGTGCGTTCCTGAAAAATTTGTTCTTCCATATTTTACATTTTGTGGCAACTATTTCAGTGCCTGTTTATTCAGCTTGTTGATTTATAAAAATTTTCCAATTGATTATAAAATTGAATCACCTGCTCCTGATTTATGTTTGCGTCCGATTCAAAACTATTAATATAACTGATAATCATGTTTGTGTTGTATGACTCAGCCCCCGATTTTTCCAACAGCTTACTCACGAAGCCTGCATCTAAATTTCCAGTGGGAAGTTTATACCTGTTTCTAACATGATCCAAAAAAAAGGAAGCCATTTTCCGGCAGAGATTTTTATGATTTGCTTTATCGAAATACAATCTCCCAATTGTCTTTACAAAATCAAGTGAATCATTGCTTGGATTTTTTATTACAGGAATATAGCGTTGTTTGCGACGCATATTCAATAAAACATACAACATCAATATGGCAGCAAGCAAGATAAAAGCAGCTCCAAATGATTTATCGCCATTTGCATTTTGCACATTCATAAGTGCAGCGAGCCAGCCTTGTTTATGCTCTTTATCACTGCGTTTTGCCTGATTACGATTTTCTTTTTTCATCAAATAATATTCATCCCACACTACTTTCTTTACATCAGGCCTGATGAGTGAGAGAGCTTTTTCATAGTAATCAACATTATCTTCAAACAATAAAAAATAATTGGTGAATGCAAAAGGATCGGTATGTATATAGAAATTGCCATGACCGGCCCGTAACTTTATAAAATTGGGTTGAAAATTTCGGTTGTAACCCAATACTTCTGTTAATGCCGTATCAACTGAAGAAAAATAATTGCTACTGGTTCTTCCGGGATAATGAAACTGTTTATGCGGGCCAAATAACAAATTATTCAAATTCAGTTGCAGACTATCATCAAGATATTCAGCTGGTCGCAATAAAGAATTATAAGAACCGGTAATTTCACAGCTCATCATTTCTTTTGCAATAGGTGAAAAATATCCTGAGGCAATAAAAACATCATTCCCGTTTTCTGCAAATGCAACCAATTTTTTCATTTCGGTTTCATCGGCAATAAAGCGGGTGGTGAGTATAATCAATGCCTGCTTGTCTTCGTATTTAGATAAAGAATCCCAATAGCCGGGTTCATACTTATTCTCAGAAATAGTTGCTTGAGGGAAAATATATTTCAAATCCTGATAAGCAACATAACTGCCATAAGGAATTTTATCTTGCTTAAACAAAGTGATGCTTTCATCAAGAGTTTTTTTATTGGACTTGGTTGAGCTGGTTGAAAGAAGCAATACAATAGCGCCAATCAAAAAAAGACCAAACAGATATGGAATAAATTTATTCAATGCTTAATGAATCATTTTATTAAATTGATTAAAATCATTTTTCACTATCTGATAAGTGGCAGGTTGTACATCAAACTGGCCATACCAGCTATACTCGTAGCTGCGGGTAACTTTAAAAAAACTATTATAATAACCCGTTGGCTGCAATTGCATCAGATAATCAAAATTGGTTTTATCCTGCTGGTAGTTGATAATTTTTTTCTCAGCCATAATTTTCAACATTCTTAAAAACATTAAACGTATGGCCAACCTGTAATTACCGGCCAGTTCTGCCTTCTCCAATTCTTTATTATAATTGATAGCAAAAATATCTTCGGTAGTGAGTGATGCTTCATTTGCAGCTATTGCAGTTATATCTTTTTTTCTAAACAACCTTACACCGCTGCTCATCAAATACCAAATAACTGCTGCAGCAAATACGCCAATAATAATCAGCCACAATAAAGTTTGAAACCATCGCTGCTCAGTCCAACTGACAGTTTCATTATTATTTGTATTAATATTTTTTTGCGTTGGTTGTTTTACCCCTTTCGCATACCAGAAAGCATCCTCTTCTTTCATCGTTTTAATAGACAATGGAGAAACTTTTCGCTGTAAATAAGGCGAATCATAGTGATAATAACTTTTATCAGTAAAATAATAATTATAGTCAACCTCATCTGGCGGAGCCGCAATCACAGATTCGGTAGTATCCTCTTTGACAACAGTGTTTTCATTTATATAAGGTAAGCTGTCGGCAATATCAACGTTGCTTCCATCCTGCGCAAATAACGATTGACTCGCCATCAGCAAAACAGAGAAAAAAATGAAACGGAAATAAAATTTGAACTTATTCATCAACACTGCTTAAACCTCCTCTTCTTTTAATTGTTCTGCAAATCGCTTTCCCAACTTGTATGGATATATTACAAAATAACCAATAACAAAAATGGTAGATAATAATACGATAAGTGCGGTAAACCAAGGAAAGTTATACCCGTTTATAGAAATAGTAAGTCCATCATTATTATAAAGCCGGGTTACAAATCCTTCAAAAAATGCAGCCACTGCAAATACCGGTAATAAACCAATCATAATTTTTGCTCCATCTTTTGCGCCTTGCTTCAATGCATCAATCCTCTTAATGGTTCCCGGAAATAAAAAACTTTTTCCAAGAATTAATCCTGCTGCGCCAATAAAAACAAATCCGGTAATTTCTAATGTACCATGTGCAAATACAACCAGCCAAAAACTACCACCCAGACCATGCATAGCAAACAACTGATCAAAAGAGCCTACCATAACACCAAACTTTCCCATATTGTATAAGGCAGGTAACCCAAATGCAATACCAGATGCAAAATCTCTAAGCGCCACCAAAATATTATTAACCATAATACCTAGCCACACAGCTACAGAGCTGCCCCCTTCAAAAATACCAAAAGGATTGCCGGAGCGGATTCTTTCTTTAGTGTCTTCAATATATCCATCGCCACCTGCACCCAGCATCTGCCCCATCAAATCTTCATCATGCTTTGCCAGAAAAAATCCAATGATATAAAACAGCGCAAAAAAGGCGAATGAAAAAATAATGACTTTATAATGCTTGCGAATGGTAAGCGGTAAATCATACTTCCAGAAATTGACCAACTTATTGGATTCTTCTTTTCTGTTTTGATAAATATCAAGATAAATATTGGAAGCTTGCGCATTGATGTAGCTGGTTACTTTACCTGTGGGATAAAATGTTTTTGCATAAGCCAGGTCATCTACCAACTGTACAAAATCAGAAGCCATTTCATCAGGATCGTCTGATGGCATGTGTTGGATGCGCAACCATCGGTCTTTATTCTTTTTTATAAACAGGGCTTCTCTCACCAAATAGTATTTGATTGTAAAATAATAGTTTTTTTTAACTGAATGTTTCAGACCATGCAGAATTATTTGATAAAAATTCCGGTAATTTGTTGCGGGTAAAGAAAAACAATGCCGACGATAAAAGTTCCAACCAATTTTAATATAGAAGTAGAATTTGAAATTCCCGAATTCTACAAGCGTTTTATTGCTCTGCTCATAGACTGGATTATTCTTATTTTCTACACCAAAATTGCGTCCGAGATATTGAATTCAGCTGCTATACAAACACCCTATGACAGTGATTCATTCGAAAGTCTGAATTGGATGGCTATCGCAGTACTTTTAGGGCCGGTTCTTATTTATTTTCCTTTTTTAGAAATAACCATGAATGGCCAAACGATTGGAAAAAAGTTGATGAGGATACAAGTGGTAAATGAAAATGGCGGAAAAGCCAGCATCAGTCAGTTATTAATCCGCTGGCTGGTGCGTGAAATCTGGTTTATCTTTTTATTCCAAATGGGGCAATACTATAGTGCAACTGGAAATAAACTAGAATCCACTTTTTTGATTATGGTAGTGCTGGGCTATTTTATTACAGATGTAATATTGGTTATCTCTTCAAAAAAGGGACAACGACTTGGGGACCTGCTGGCCAATACAATTATTATTGACATTAGAAGAAGAGGCAACATTGAAGAAACCGTTTTTCAGGAAGTAGCGGAAAGTTATGTACCTGTTTTCCCTGAAATAATGAAACTGAGCGACCGAGATATCAATGCAATAAAAACGATATTAGAAACATCCAAAAAGAAAAACGATTATTACATGGCCGAATCGGCTGCCGAAAAAATTAAAGCACATTTGAAAATTGAAAGAGATATGTCGCCATTCGATTTCCTTGATACTTTGCTGAAAGATTATAATTTTCTTTCCACCAAATAAATAAACTTTTTATTTGATAAACTACACTCAATCTCTTCCACAATCTCAACCTCAATCTCAACCTCATCCTCAACCTCAACCTCAATCTCAACATTAATCTCAATCTCAACCTCATCCTCAATCACACCCCCCTCCTCATAAATCCGTATCTTTGCCGCTTCATTTTTTAGTTCAGGTTTTATTGAGTTTTTTTATGAGTAAGAAAGGGAAAGTACTAGTGGCTATGAGCGGTGGTATTGATAGTACCGTTACCGCATTGATGCTTCATGATGAAGGTTATGAAGTAGTGGGCATTACTATGAAAACCTGGGACTATGCCGCCAGTGGCGGAGGTAAGAAAGAAACCGGTTGCTGCAATCTGGATTCATTTAACGATGCCCGACAAGCCGCTGTTGAGCATGGCTTCTCTCATTTTATTCTCGATATCAGAGAAGAATTTGGCGATTTTGTAATTGAAAATTTTGTTGAAGAATATCTGGCTGGCCGCACACCCAATCCCTGTGTGCTTTGCAACACTCATATCAAATGGCGTGCATTATTAAAAAGAGCTGATGCACTTGGGTGCGATTTTATTGCCACAGGACATTATGCAAAAATAAGACAACATGAGAATGGCCGTTTTGTTGTAAGCAAAGCCATTGATGATACTAAAGACCAGAGTTATGTATTGTGGGGTTTGCAACAAGATTTGCTTAGCAGAACTTTACTTCCTCTTGGCCCCTATCGCAAAACAGAGATAAGGCAAATGGCACATGATTATGGTTATCCTGAGCTGGCAAAAAAAAGTGAGAGCTATGAAATTTGTTTTGTGCCTGATAATGATTATCGCGGCTTCTTAAAAAGAAAAGTGCAAGGCCTTGAAGAAAGTGTAGCAGGCGGAAATTTTATTGATCATAATGGAACCATTCTTGGCAAACATAAAGGGTATCCGTTTTATACCATTGGCCAACGCAAGGGACTTGATATAGCATTGGGTCATCCGGTTTTTGTAACTAATATAAATCCTGAAACCAATACGGTTACATTAGGCAACGAATCAGATTTGGAACAAAATGAAATGATGGTGTCAAAATTGAATTTGATAAAATACGACACCATTACTTCGGGAATGGAAGCCGTAACCAAAATCAGATACAAGGATCCGGGTAGTCTTTCAAATCTTTATCCCGAAAACGGAGCTATGAAGATTCGTTTTTACGAAAATGCAAAAGGCATTGCACCAGGCCAAAGTGCCGTTTTTTATGAAGACGATGATGTGCTGGGTGGTGGCATTATTCAACGTGGCAGTCTTATTGATTTTAGGTGATGATTTTACAGCTAATCACATAGTTTTCAAACAATAATCCATTTTTTTTGTCGTTTTTAATCCGGGGCTTTTAAACCCCGTTTTTTGTTTGTAGTTTTAGGCAGCCAACAATCCGTTACCATTGTCTTAAAACTAATAAACAGCTAAAAGCGAAAAACCACTTATGAGAATAATTTCTAAAACCAGCCTGTTATTTACAATTTGTATATCTGTTTTCTTTGCATCTTGCAATGAGAAAGAAGTATATACCACCGACAGCCTGCAGGATTATTTCAAAATGATAAATGGCAGGTATATTACTTACCGATTAGATTCAATGGTGTTTACCAATTTTGGACGCAACACTGAAATTCATCGCTATCAGGTAAAAGATGTTGTGGATGCACAAGTTACTGATAATTTAGGCAGACCTGCTTTTCGTGTTTTCCGTTATATCAGAGATTCCGCTGGGCTACAATCATGGCAGCCTGCGGGTCTTACTTACACCGTTACACTACTTCCCGATCAGGCAGAGGTAAGTGAGAGTAATCTACGCTTTATTAAAATGCATCTTCCAGTAAGCGATGGCTACAACTGGAAAGGAAATAAATTTTTGCCAACGGCCAATTGCCCTGGCTCTACCGGGCCTTATTGCGAGTTGTATAATTTCAGCAACGATGATAATATGCCCGACTGGGATTATAGATTTGATGGCGGTCTGAATCCATTCTCTTACAGAAGTA